>ERZ839741.15-NODE-15-length-217418-cov-6.420435_pt1 | contig 217418 bp, 202 predicted proteins | sample MGYA00519880_ERZ839741 | MGnify/ENA primary metagenome ERZ839741 (study PRJEB31850, sample SAMEA3708851) | human gut metagenome | biome: human gut; feature: human-associated habitat; material: faeces | place: China | collected 2014 ...
ACTCTTCCTTCCAGAGTCTACCTGTGAATGATTCCCATTCCTGGTTCTGTAACATAATAGTTTCTCCTTTCAAATTATTTATATTATGTTTTATATTAGATGTAATATAAACTCTGACTGTATTATACAAAATGTTTCAAATAAAATCAATAATCCTTATTGTTTTTATTGTTTTTCTTTTCGTACATCAACTGTCTATCCGCTCGATTTTAAATACATTCAGTGTATCCACATCCGGACATGCAAAAACAGCGGTACCGTTCTCCTGTCCCGGTATCTCGCCGCCATACCGGAGGATATCCACGTATGGGAATGCAACGTGCATTGCCATCGGACACAGCTTCCCCCGCTCCGTATCAAAATCATAGGAATCACCGATCTTATGACCTCTGTGACATCCCTTTTCACCCTTCTGATCAATCAGTGTGATCCGAATCCTCGGTCTTGCCATCAGTCAAGCACCTCCAAACAGGTTTCAAGCGGAATCCCCTTATATTTATCTACATTATCCGCATTTACCCTGATCATGATCTTCACGGCATCCATCGTCTCTGCGGTTGCAGTTTGCAGATCTTTACCGCTCATAAGCTTTCCGATAAATACAGCCGAGAATATATCTCCGGTTCCCGGGAAACGTACCGGAATCTCTTCGAAATCAACCTTAAAATATTCTTCCTTCTTGTGGTCGTATCCGACAACCGATCTGCAGTCTGTGCCCGCGATCTTCGCACTTGTGATCACAACCGATTTCGCACCAAATGCACGAAGCTTGTCGATCATCGCATGATATTCTTCCTCTGTCACACCATCTTCCTTATATGGAAGCCCGGTCAGATATGCCGCCTCGGTATAGTTCGGTACGATGTAGTCCGCAACTGAAATCAGCTTGCGCATCAAATGAATCGTCTCCTCTGTGATTCCGTTATAGAGCTTTCCCTCATCTCCCATAATCGGATCTGTGAAGATCGTTACACCTTTTTCCGCCCGTGCCTTACAGAACTCGGTCACAAGCTCGGTCTGCTCCTTCGACACGATAAATCCGGTTGAGATTGCATCGAATTCAAATCCAAGCTGTTCCCAGACAGCGATTGCATTTTTCATGTAACCGGTTGTATCCAAGATGTCGAACTTACCGTAATCAAGTGTGTTCGACACGATTGCCGTCGGAAGGTTAAATACCTCGTATTTCATATGGGAAAGCACCGGAATCATCGCGGATAACGCAACCTTTCCATAGCCGGCCATGTCATTGATCAAAAGTAATTTCTTGCTCATTTTGTGTCTCCTTTTTCTAACCTTTATGCCAATTCGCATTTCATCATAGCATATTTTCTGTCAGAAAAAAACACAAAAAGTATTAACTGATTTTCTTCCATTTCATGGATGAAAGCAATGGTTTGTAGTACATGCGGCTCGCAATAACGGCCTCTCCGTTATCCATCATAATCTTCCCGCGGCTTCCTGAAATCGAAGCAATACTTGAGATTCTGTCTGTATTTACAAGCATGGATTTGGATGCCCGGGTAAAATCATACGAATTCACCTTCTCTTCAATCTGGTAAAGGCGATTCTTTATCTCATAAATTTCCTGTTCCGTATAGGCAAACACTTTCTCTCCTACCGCCTCAAAATACAGGATTTCATCCGTTGAAATCCGATATAATTCTCTATGTTCTCCATATCCTGTGATTTTGTTTGCATCGCCCATTTCTTTCACCCGTCTTTATCCTTTCTTCTAGCCGTGGAAATCTCCCGTCTTCCAATTCACTACCACATATGGCACGATCTTCCCGTCGATTTTCACATAGACCTGATAGACATCATTTCCGATATATTCGTAATGATCCGGCACCACACCATACTCCTCATACAGCGTCTTCTCGAACTCTTCCTTCCACGAATCATCGGATGGCTCGCCTTCCTGTGACTGGGATTCCGTCGTCTTAGCTTCTGTCGCAGCGGGTTCCGTCTTCCCTGTATTCGAACCTTCTGACTGTAATGTGCTGTCCGGGGTATTGCTCTCCGTAACAGATTCGGTCGTAGTTTCATTTTCGGTGGTTGTCGTAACTTCCGTTGCTGCTTCCGTTGTAGTCACCGTCTCGCTGCTCACCTGGATGATATCGGTCGTATTATTATCACTCACATTGCTGCATCCCGCCAAAGCCACTACCATTGCCGTACATAAAATCCATGCTTTCTTTCTCATAGTTCTTTCCTTCTTTCGGTTGTATTATAACGATTGATATAAAAAGAAAATAGGCTTTTTTTCTATCTAAATGTGTCAATTCTTCAGATATTTTCCGATTTTCTTTTTATAACCTGCATCATACATCCGGCATGCATCATTTCTGCATCAATACTGTTACAATTTTATTTCTTTTCATAACCAGGTTCCATCCAGAAACGTGCGCCGCAAGACGCACTAAAAAATGACGTTATCCAAAGTAATGGATAACGCCATTTTGACTATCGATAGTTTCTATTTTGAGAGAAATGTTTTTGTTGTATTTGTAACAGCTCCCTTGTAATTATCCGAAGGTGCCTGTTCTCCTTTTTTCACAAGCACAACCTGAATTCCTTCGATTCTTTTATGCTGACCAGTTGTGCCAGTCATCTCTCCATTTTTGGCCCACTTCATCCAGCCGTACGTCTGTGAATGCACACGATAATAAATATCATAATGCTCTGCCATCTCACCATAAAGCTCAATCTGAATTGCCTCTAATCTCTTTGCATTTCCTGTTGTCCCGCAAAACTCACCATCTTTCTTCCATGTTGCAGATTTATTTGGATCGGCCTGCCATCCGATTGTCTGCACATGTGCATTGTAACAGATACCGCCTGTATAATCTTTGTTTTTAAGTTCAAGTTTCAAAGACTCTAATCGCTTTGCTTTACCTGTTGTTCCGGAAATATCTCCGTCATTCTTCCAGTTCTGCCATCCATATGTCTGAAGATGTGAACGATACTGGACATGTGCCCGATCTGAGCCTTCAACTGTTGCAGCTGTTGCAGCTGCACTTGCCATATAAGCTTTCTTTTCTGATGCTGTTACACCTTCGAACTTGTCTGGTACGCTTTCACCCTTCTTAACAACTACTACCTGGATTGCTTCAAGTCTCTTCGCGAGTCCTGCTGTACCGGCAGCCTCACCATTTTTTGCCCAATTCATCCAGCCATAGCCCTGTGCATGAACGCGGTAATATACATCGTATTTATCCCTGTCTGCACCTGTCAACTGAATCTTGATTGCCTCGAGTCTCTTCGCTTCACCTGTTGTTCCGCTGATTTCACCATTTGATGACCAGTTTAACCAACCATATCCTTGGCAGTGTGTTGTATACTGAATACCAAGATCTTCATTTCCCTCTACAGAAATTTTAATCGCTTCTAATCTCTTTGCCTTTCCTGTTGTTCCTGCCACTGCTCCATTCTTCGCTGCACTTTTATTCCATCCATAACTCTGTATATGTGTAGAATAAGATACTGTTACAGGCTTCACAATTGGGTTTTGTGGTGTCGGATTCTCCGGTGTCGGATTCTCTGGTGTCGGATTCTCCGGTGTCGGATTCTCCGGTGTCGGATTCTCCGGTGTCGGATTCTCTACCTCAACCAAAGAAATATTGTCAATTACAATTCTGTGCTGATCAGTAATCTGACCATCTACATTTCCCAAACAGATGCTGAGGAATGCCTTTGCGTCTGTCTCTTCTGTCATTATAAATTCTTCAGTAAACTTCTGATATTCACTTGTAAGTGTTACAATTCCATCATTTGCATCTTGATCATCGCTGTGCTCAGAGTATACCGGCCATCCAAGAGCCGCTCCACCCTGCATTACAACTCTGATTTTTCTATCAATGGTTGACTTAGCCTCATATGATAATTTATACTTCTTTCCTTTTTCCAGCAATACATTGTTCTGTTTAATCTGTATTCTCCAGTCATCCGCACCTGTATCATCTACAGTCACATCCAATGCATTATTTTCTTTTAAACTGTCAACAACAACAGTTGCTTTTGCTGCGCTGTCTACATATACTTCATATCCTGAAAGACTATCATTGAATGATCCGTTCTTAATCTTTGCATCTTCTACCATTTTTACATTATCGAGAGAGATTGCACCTTCGATTTTCAATGAAACTGTCTTGTCTGTAAACTTTGCTGTTGCAGGAATCTTTACAACATAATCTTTCTTTTCATTTCCTGCTTCAACATTTACTTTATATGTGTTTCCGCCAACAGTTGCAACGACAGTTGCTCCATTTTGCGCATACGCATCAAAGCTCAATGCATATGCTGTTCCTTCCTTAAATGCAAGATCTGACTGACTGATTGTTACACTTTTTCCTTCTGTGACCAATCTTCTTCCATCTGAAAGACCTGTTACCTTAATATCTGCACCTTCTGGTGTTATATCCCAATATCCAAGATGGTTTTTACCTTCCTGGAAAGATCCATTATAGATACAACTTCCATTTGCAAGAATTGTCTTTTCTTCCTTTGCATTCGGATCTGGCTCCGCAGTCTTCCTAACAACTACGTTCTTAAGAACGATATCGCCTGAACCTGCATTACCCATATTAAACTCTAAACGTCCATTCACATCGGAATCTGCCTTCATTACGAACTGTGTGCTGAAGTGCTTCATCTCCGTTGTAAGCTCTGGAACCATGGTTTTCATATATGACTGGTATCCACGGTCTGGAGCCTTAACATCTACATTCATCTTACGATTCTCAGATGCTTGTGCATCAAAACTTACTTCATAAGTTGCACCCTTTTCAAAAGGAACGTTTGCCTGTACTAACTGTACACTGTAATCAACAGTACCTGCATTTTCTGTACTGATAACCATAGAGTTATCTTTGATTTCTGCTGTTGCAGCACCATCCAAAGCAGTTATGAATTTCCAATTTGTATCATCTGTCAAATCCTCTGCCTCTGCAAATGTGCTGTTCTTAATATAGTTTCCGCTGTCGTCTGGCTCGTTTGTAGGCTCAAACTTAACTTCTGGACGTGTTACATTCTCATCATAAGAATCTTTCTGATAGACTCTTACATAATCAACAACAAACGGATTGTTAACAAAATTTGTTTCCTCGTTTGGATTTCCTACCCATGAACCACCAACTGCGAGGTTCAAAATAATGTAAAAAGGTTGATCGAAAGGTGCTGGATATGTAAGTGTTCCCTGTCCTTCTGTTGTGGAATGCCAGTTGCTTTCCTCATGATACTTTATTCCATCTACATACCATGTAATCTTGCCTGGTTCCCAATCACATGTAAATGTGTGGAAATCATCGGAGAACGACTTCTCACCATCTTTGATTGTATAGGTTCCCTGACTTTCTGCATGTGGATTTCCGTAATGTATGGTTCCGTACAACTTATTTGTATCCTGCCCCATAACTTCCATACAATCAATCTCACCGCATCTTGGCCACTGACCATATACATTCTCATCGTTAGCCATTAACCAGAATGCCGGAAGGTATCCCTGTCCATTTGGAACCTTTGCCCTTACTTCAAACCTACCATAGGTAAATGTCTTTAAGTTCTGTGTAGAGATACGACCAGATGTATAAGATTTCTTGACCTTTGTTCCAGCAGTTGCATTGTCACCAAATGCATTTGCCGGAAGCATGTTTGCAGTTGTTTCCACCAAACTAATATCGGAAATTGTTACTACAGATGCATCTGGAATCGATGTATCTCCAGTCTTACGCCCTAAAGAGAAATATAAAGTTGCTGTATCATATCCCTCTTCTGCGTATACGTCGATAGATACTGATTCTTCTTTTTCCGCTTGCAATGATTGTGTTTTTGCTCCATATGAGATATAATTATTTTCTTCATCACCCTGCACACCCGTTTCAATTGTACGAGCAACATCCGATTTTACTTTGTAGCTTAATGTGTAATGCTTTTTTGCTGCCAACTTAACAGTTTGTTTAAGTTGTACATGCCATAAGTCATTACCAGGATTGGTAATCGTATAAGTAATAGCCCCATCAGCAACAGAGCTCTGCGCAGATGCGTCAAAACCATTACTTCCCCAGTTTGCAATTGTTTCAGTCCAATCGTCCATACCGGAACTGAAATCAGCGTTTGACAACAAATTCTGTCCATCAGTTGTAGATGTTGTCTCAACTTTTTCAACAGGAATGATATTCAGATAACCATCTTGTACCTTGATGTTTTCATCAGAATCTACATACTCCTGAAGCTCCCCGTTTACCCAGCCTTTCTCATGCTTTTCGACATTCCAAACCTTACGATCCAATTGATCGCCGTTAAAATCATCCTCAAATACCAGTTTGTACCCTTCATTGTCTTTGTCTGCTTCATCACTCAGACTTTCGTTTTCTTCTACAAGATCACTTTGTTCTGCCTGTACCTGAGTCGGTTCTTCCGCTGATGCCCGAATTGGAGTCATCGTAAGAGCTACACTCATTGCCAGTGCAAGAGGAATTGCTTTTCTCAGCTTTCTCATAAAAAAATCTCCCTTCATTTTTTGATATGTTAATCATACTCAAAAGCAAAGGAAGATTATGTTTAAATAATGTCATAAGTGTTATATTCATGACATCTTATTGATTTTGTCTGTTATTCATTTATTCTTTCTGAATTATTTGTACATTTTTACTAATTCTGTTTTAATTCCCACTCCGTGCGGAAACACCTCCTACGATAGCGGTTCGGCGTCTCTCCAACCCGTTTTTGAAATGTCTGAATAAAATGGCTCTCATTTGAAAAACCAAGATAATAGGTTATTTCTCCAATTGAATATTCCGAAAAACGAAGCAGATTCTTTGCCTTGTCAATTTTCAGGTTCAAAATATACTGACTGAACGAGATTCCCATTTCTTTTTTAAACAATCTTGAAAGATAGCTTTCAGATAATCTGAGATATTCAGCCACTTCACGAATTGTAATCCGGTAATGAGTATGACTGTAAATATAATCCAGACATAAAACCACCTGCTTGGAAAGTACCTGACTGTTTTTTATTTCATGCATATGTTTACAAAAATCCAGACACATCACATCATGCAGCTTCGATATCTGTTCGATTGTCTTGCATTTATCCATCTCCAAAATATAGAAATCACTTAAATTATATGCTTTTTCCTGTTCCAGCCCTTCGTGCACACAAAAACGTGTAATAAGCGCTACGGTTACAACATAATGATATCGGATATTGCGAAGCGCATCCGTAGACAACACGCCCATGCCCTCCGGGTTTGTAAATGCCTGTTCGTTACAATTTTCCTGAACTAATTCTATTTCGCCATTTGCAATTGCTGAATAGAAATCCAGTTCACATTCGATTCCACGATGTACCTCCAGCATCTCATGACTGACAAATTCACTCCGATGCCATTTTTTTGTTAAATCCATATATCAGACTCCCTATCGATATGCATTTCCTATCTTTATATCAATTGTCTTTTATCTGCACCCATTTGTCAATCTTATTTTATCGTGAACTGGTAAGTTATAAGAAAGTGCACCTTTCATCCACGCCTTATAACTTATCGGTCCCATACTGAATCTTATACTGAAGCTCCTACAAAAAATCTCTACGATACTGCGACGGTGTACTGCCCTCCGTCTTCTTGAATACCTTGGTAAACACCCGGTAATCGGCATAGCCGCACCGCTCAGAAATCTCCGCAATGGATAACTGTGTCGAGACGAGCAGCTTCTTCGCACGCTCCATACGGATTGTCGTCAGATAAGCAAGGAAATTCACACCGATCTCATTCTTGAAGAGCTGGCTGATATACTGTGCGCTCAGATGAAATGTTTCCGCGAGAACATTCAAGCTGATCTCTTCTGCCAGATGCTCCTGCATATACCGTACAATTCCAACAATCGTTGACGCTTCACTGCCGGGTGTCACATTCTTCGTCTGTTTCTCGAATATCGATATCTTCAAATGATCGATCGTGTTCCCGAATTCTTCATAGTCGACCGGTTTCAGGATGTAGTCCGTGATCTGCAGCCGCAATGCTTCCCTGCAATAAGAAAAATCATCGTATCCCGATACAACGATGAATGCCATATCCGGGTATTTCAGGCGGCTGGTCTGGATGACCTTCAGGCCATTCATAATCGGGATGTTGATATCCATGATCACGATATCCGGCACCAGACTATCGATTACCCCAAGCGCCTCGACACCATCCGCTGCCTCGCCCACAACTTTACAGTCATGTGCGCCCCAGTCAAATAATTTCTTGAATCCCTCACGTATCATAATCTCATCGTCGACTAATACGACGCGTAATTTCCTCATGATGCTTCCTCCTTATTTATCGGCAAGAGCAACCGCGCTGTCACACCGCCCGCGCTGTTTTCCTCATAGGATAGTCCATATTTTCTACCACACAGATATTTGATCCGCTTCTGCACATTCAGGATCCCGATACTGTTTCCATCCAGCTTTGCCTCCTGCTTGTTGTAGTGCAGTAACATCTTGTCAATCTGCACTTTCATACCCTCTTCAAATCCGCTGCCACTGTCTTTGATGCAGATCTCCATATCTGTGCCTGCGCGTTTTACGGATATCTCGATTTCCCCGCGGTATCCGCGGTTCTTCATCCCATGCAGCAGACTGTTCTCCACCAGCGGCTGTAAGATAAAGTTCGGTACCTGCACTGCCCCTAAGTCCGGATCGATATCATAATCGCAGAAGAGCTCCGGATACCGGTAACACATCAGCTCCATATATGCTTCCACAAGCTCCAGCTCATCATCAAGCGTGACCATGGAACGGTCGACCTTGACACTCAGCCGGAAGAAATCCACGAGCCGCATCAGAAGCTTCGCAACCTTCTTATCCCCGTCTAATTCCGCCTGAATCCGGATCGTATCAAGTGTATTATATAAGAAATGCGGATTCACCTGACTTTTCAGATAGAGCATCGACATCTTCTGTTCCGTGAGTTCCGCACGCAGCGCATCCGGATTTTCCAAGGTCAGATAGAATGCGAGCGTCATAAGCGTGATTCCCATTCCGCTGATGAGCCATGTATGATGCAGTCCCTGCAGGAAGCAGATTGTAAACTCAAAGATCAGTGCCATGCCGATGGCGAATTTCTTCTTGTTGTCCATCCTCTTCCAGTTCGCAAGCAACAGCCATGAACAAAGTATGAGATACATCGCCACACTGACATAGCTTACATATGCATAAAGTCCCGCTGAATAATTTCCATCCGGTGTCTCGATGTAAGTAATCGGAAGCGTCATCGCCCCGACTTCCGAAATCGCCAGAAATATCCGTGCCGGCAGATCAAGCGTCCGCTTCTTCCCGGTCTCTTCCTCCACCAGTATCGCAATATACTGATAGAAAAAGAACAGAACTAACGCCATCGTACCGACAAACAGCCGGTGCAAAACATCGTTCAACACAAGCGGTACACGATCAAGATGATTGACCGTATAAATCGTCGCCGCATCGAACATCAGATGCACGATCACCACGATCAAAAGCACCGAAAATGTCTTATGTAGCGCGGTCTGTCTCCGCCTCGCCGAAAAATAGATTCCTGCCACAAACGCCAGAATCAGTATCAGCGCAATCTCCATTCGAATCATAGATTATTCTCCTTCGCATTTTGCTTATTTACAGGAAAGTCACCGGACACCGCCCGGTGACTTCACACGTGTAAACACGTTTCCTGTATCGCACAATTAACTACTATTATTTTTACATATTATTATATCGGATACTAGGGGATTTTTATAGGGGAATGTGTCGATTTTATAGGTTGGTTCATAATATGAAAATACCCCAAAGTCACTGAGACTTCAGGGTATTGTTTTTATTGTGTATTAACACGCTGTCGTATGTAAAACACCGTTATTTTTCTGCACAAACAAAAAAATGTCAATATATTTCTTACACAATTCTTTGTCTAATTTCTGATCAAAGAATGTAAAACACAGCCACTCATCGCCAGGTTCAAGTATACCAAGTTTTTTCTCAATCTCTTCAATGTTCCCATATTGAGAATTATCTACGAAGAATTTTGATTGAATTATAGCTTCCTGTTCGGAGAGCCGAAGGTCAGCGTCTTTCGCAAATGGTATTAATTCTCGAATCTGATCAATAAGAGTAATTCTTTTCCCTATTTCTTTTACTTCACATCGTCGAAGAGTCGCCGCTTCCAATGCCTTAATGGTACAAGGGTTTGCTGTTGCCAATCCCCATGCAATATCATCAGAGAAACACCAGATGGAATTTAAAAGTCAGACATTTTAATCTGCTGCCCGGGTCTGATCGGTGACTCATCACGATACATCCCATAATTTTCAGAGAATAATCTCGCGCATTCAGATAACTCTTCTTGTGAAAGTATTTGAACACTATCTTTTCTATATGTCAATTCTCTTAAATTTAAAAATCGTTCCACAAGCGTTCCCTCCGCAAGCATATCCTGCAAAATACTTTTTTAGCATATCAAAACTAACGGGAATTTTGCAAACTATAAATCCAATAATCTTGCCTTTAATTCCACAAATAAGATAGCTTGCTTGGCATGACGATTTCGCTTGGAAATAGGTTCCACATAGCTAACAGAGGCATCCATGATTTTTAAATTTCCTTCATCATACAATGGTGCAATCGCATTACATAAATTAGCCGGCATATTCCCCACATTTTGTCCTCGTTTTGTCAGCAGAGTAAAATTATTAGAGTTGTAAGGATTTTCTTTTTCTCTGACTATTTGTATCAAGTCCCCCGGTTTTAACTTTTCAATCTGCTCTGTCCGACCATCATAACGTGTTCCCATAACTTCAAAACGAAGAATAGCATTCCCTGTACCTTCTTCATATATACCTTCTGATTGTTCTAGGTACTCCATCATTCCTGGTTCAAAATATGTTGCTTCTACTTTCTTGGATAGTTCATTTCTTTCATGAAGTTTTTCTACTTCATCAAGAAACTGTTTTATTGCCTGCACCATTATAATTAAAACCCTCCTCTCTCGCATTCTTCATCATATACATTCATGTTGGCATACAGACGATCTAAGATTTTATCATAATACACCTCTGTATCCTGAACTTTATAGATAACATCATATTTATCTGGAACCTTACATCCATACCGATCGGTAAGTTCATCCACAAGATCATATGTATCCATACTTTGATACTTACAAATAATATCTTTTTCAAACATCTTAATCGTTATTGACGCTTTTCCCTTATAAAAAATCAAATTGCCAAACATCATAGCAGATGAAAAACGTTCATCAGATATTAACAAATTCGCATAAAACCAATCAGAAAATCCCAGCTCATACAAGTCAGACTGAAAGCCATCCTGTATCAAGGATTGAATACTAAAATATGTTCCATCTGTAACAAAGTTATAAACATTATCACAAAATTGCTGAATCATATTTTTCGTAACACCTGATTGCTCCAATTTTCTAAAATTAATAATCTGATTTTTTTCAAATTCAATTACTGTTAAATCTCGTTTTAATTCCATCAACTTCTGCGAAAACATCTGCACATATGCATATCTTTTTTTATACGCTGTAATATCTATAATATCTTCCCTCGTTAATAAGTCATCAAAATACGCATCAACAAACGGATGGTTTTGAATTGCATATCTTGAATAAACATGGAATCCCATCACCTTCAAATTATACGGATTAATCTCTTCTCTATCTGCCCCTGGAATTAACCTGTCATAAATCTGTCGAATCTCATCCATAAAATAGAAATCATCTGTAAGTGCTTCTTGTAATAATTTTCGGTTTTCTTCAGACATTAATTTCTGGTCAATCGAATATATACCTTGATGATAATACTCAGAAACTGACTTCAAATAATTAGCTATTACTACATCCGCATCATATCCATATTCCTCACTTATTAGATTCGCTAGAGCATCCTGACCTATTGGTGCATTATCAATCAAAATGTCAAATACTGCGGCATCACGATCAAAGTGTCCAAATCTAATATTGGGCGTACGTTCACAGAAAAACTCATGATAACTCTCTTCCGATATAATTTTCCTTAATAAATTATGTAATTCATACTTATCGCGGATATCATATTTCTTCATAATTTCCGGATAATCTCTCATGAATTTTTCTGTCGACAATTCAATATTCTCATAAGCATCCAGATTTAATGTATCCAAAAGTTCATCATAATCACGTCCATCAATATCATAATATCTTATTTGTTCGTGCTGTTTCCAAAGCAAGTATCTTAAATCACGAATACGATTTTTTCTTGTCCGATACACTGTCTCTGTATAATAGATATCTTCATCATATGGTATTTCTTCCTGTGTCAAAAACTGATTATATATCTGGCAAAACTTCCCAAACGATACATCTTCCTGACAAAATTTTCTAATAACAACCTTTTCTAATTCCGCACGCTCCTTTTCAATCCATCTACCATCCACAAAAAGTTTATTTCTATTAAGATAGTTTTTTATTTTCAAACGCATTCCAAGATCAAGTCCCTGTTGATCTTCCAACGCCGACTGCAACTCTTTCTTTCCCTGTTTTACATCATTTAACTCAAGATATTTCCATACGTATACGGGAATTCCAAGCCATTCCGTTCCATCCTTTTTATCAAAATCATAATTTTCATACAAATATCGATAATAATCCTCATCAAATAAATTGGTACCTTCCCTTGACTTATATATTTTTTTAATTTGGACAATCCCTTTCTTCAGGATTTGACGTACCCGTTCTCTGGTTATCCCTTCTTCTTGTCCAATCTCTTCTAATGTCATAGATTGCAATCGTTTTCTTAAAATATTTTTTGATCTTTCATCAATAACATCACATTGCTCCAAATAATCCGCAAACCGCGCATACACACGGTAACATCGATAATCTACATATTCTAATTTTTTATCTACAATCAGCTGACCTATATTTTTCTTTATTCGCTCTATCGTCACTTGTTCCGGAAGCTTCATCCGTTCTACTATTTCATTCAGACTAAGTCCTTGAAATCCAATATCACGAAACTCCCTCCAAATCCTCTGTTGTATTTCTGTATCATCCCATAACCCAGATACATCACCACTAACGAATGCCAAAATTCTTGCTTCATATTTACTTAGATATTCATTTATTTTATCTATAACTTCTTTTGCCGTTCCAGCTCCCATAGATGGTATATTTTTCAGCTGCGTATATGTCATAAATACTATATCGCTAAGATAATAATACCCTCTTATACTCAAGCTATTTTTTGCACGATTGGAAATATTCATTCCATCAAGCAAAATATCATGCAATTTCACAAAGTCCAATATTACATCATGATATTCATTTTTATAAAGTATATCAAAAATTGACACCTGATTTAATGATGTCGCCGCAGACTGCATCTGAACAATTAACGCGGTAATTTGTTCTTGATGTTCCGCAATATATCTTGATACATACCGAACAATTTCTGATGCAGACGAGTCATCCATTCTGGCAATCTGCATCAAATCTTTTTCTGTAAGAAAAGCCACCTGATATAAATACTCATACCCTGAAAATATCAGCAAATTATATGCCCGTACTGATAATAATTCTAATTCGTCGATTTTTATCTTATTATCCCTTAACCACGTTATTATAAATTGCTGATTTGATTCATCCATAATCCATTCATCAAAATCTTCCGGAACTTCAATATTCGAATTTGTTTCCAATATTTTATATTCCTGTATTTTCTTACAAATTTCTTCAATTGATTTTTCTCCAATATTTCTAATCTTATGCAAAAATTCTTCGTTTAATTCTATCATCTCCCCAACTGTATATATTTCCACCCTATGTAGTGCATTCACAGAACGATTTGACAAACCTATTTCATCAATTGATAATATTTTTATATTCATAACACTTACCTCACAAGTTTTTCCCGAAACACATCTACAATTCTTGCAAGTTCATCCAATTCGTCTTTTAGTTGCTTTTTCTCTTCCTCTTCCAACCTTCCAAACAGTCTGGAATCCACCTCTGTTAAAAGAGTAATACTTTTTGACACATTTTCTACCGGTTTATTTTTTAATATTATTGACCGGGATTTTTGCAGAGCTCTTTCCATTGATATTTCCAATTCCTCTGCAAACTTCGCATTTTCTTCTGCAAACTTGTCTATATCACTTTTAGAATGAACTTCGCACATATCAAACTTGTCCCGAATCACATTAATCCAATTCATTTGTTCTTCAAAATATGATTCATAGGTGCCATTTTTAACCAGTCCTTTAATATCTCGTATAAATTTTCTCTGGTCAGGTATAACTTTCATCATAGCATTATTAAATATTATTTTCTTTAGTTGCGCCTTTTCTGATTCATTCAACTTTTTAAGTGGAGCCATCATCTCCTGAAACAAACTATAAACCTGATATTCCCTCGCAATGTGATATTGCTCTGGAAGCTTTATATACTTGAGGAACTCACTAATAATTTCTGCAATTTCAATTCGATTTTTTACATCTGCCGGTTTTTCATTTGTCCCTGTTGCATACTCGTCCAATGTAAGCAGCTTTGTCTGCACAATATCCCTATATGTACCAATCGCATAATCAATCAAATCATAGTCTACCTTTTTTTCTTCTCCATGCTGTATTGCAAGTTCCAATAATTTTATCTGTTTCTTGTCTTCCCGGATATCCATATCCATAATTACTGTTTCAAAATAAACAGGTTCTATTTTCTCACGTTGAATTCTTCGCAAACAAGTGTATCTTCGGTTTCCATCCACAATACGCCCATCTGATAAAGTAACTCCCGGCTCACGTTGTCCGACCAACAAAATATTTTTTTGTGTTTTTGATATTGCATCCGGATTGCTTTCATATATAAATGTTTCAATAACATTATTGTATTCTTCTCTCCCTAGCTCACGCAAAGAATCTTCGCCATTTTCAGCCTGATATCGGGTAATCCAGGTTGCTATTCGATCATTCTGATCATTATAAAAAAGATAGTCTAATCGAATCCGATACACCGGATAAATAACTGTTTTCCCTCCATATGTTACCTTCCTTGTCAACGTTGTTTTCTGAACCACATCCGTTCCGACAAGCTGAAGAAGACTATCTTTCATCAATTCACCGCGATTAGATTCTGAAGCCGGTTGCTCTACTCCCTCAAAAATACGCGCCGCCGGTCGATAATCATTTGCTCTTTTTCTAACCTCTTCATATATTTTTTCAATTTCTGCCGCATCATCCGAATCCAATTCTTTACATAGCAAACGCATCGTGTCAAGTGCACGTTCTGCTATGGGCTGATCCAAATCCTGCTGACCAATATGAGCGACTTTATTCCTAATCCCCTTAAGTTCTTTTGCCCATGTACGACAGTTCAAAGGTAACTCATCTTGAAAAACTTCTTTCCACCTGCGTTCTAATAAGCGAATACAATTTAAAATATCTAATGAATCTATCAGATATCCATATTCACCATCACTTGGCAAATCATGCTGGTCAGATAATGCCTCTAACACTTCGTCCCACCATGCATTTTTATATTTTTTACTAAATTCCCTTCCAATATAACCAGAAAACGTAACTACCAGTTTTCGAAAACCTCGTTGTACTAACTCATAATTTTCCTGCATCTTCCATTCCTCATCTTTCCTTATGCAAAAACATAATTTTTTTCATACCTGCTTAGAAAACATAGTTTTACCCTCAGTCTTTACTCAATTTTTGCAATTCAAAATATATATGCGCATTCACTTCCGCATCGCTCCATGCTCTATGAGCTTCTTTATGTTCAAATCCATATTGCTGTGCCAAGTAACCCAGATTCAATTTATCCCATTTCTGATCATTTTTATATTTCTTAGCCAATATATAGGTATCAAGATATGGGACATCAAAATGAATTCCGGCTTTATGCGCTGCTTTAGTTATATATCGCAGATCGCTGCTTTTTATGTTATGTCCAACCAGAATACTATCTCCTACATATTCATAAAATTTTTTTATTACCACATCAACCGAAGGTTTATCTGCTATCATTTCATTTGTAATGTGTGTAATTCTTGAAACCATTGGGGTAATTGTTCTTCCCGGATTTGCAAGCTGATCGAATCTATCCACTATCTCACCTTTGACTACTCTTACTGCGCCTATTTCTGTAATTTGAGCCTCTCCATCTCCATTAGCAGCTCCACCTGAACCAGTTGTTTCTATATCAAATGCCACAAAAGAATCAAAATCTGGAGTTGTTCGCTCCTTCATCATCTTTGGCATCCCATCTTCAAGTTCTTCGACATCTACCCCCATCAATTCTAATTGATCCAAAATACTTGCCATTTGATCTTCTGTTGCAGTTATCCTTAAAACCTTGTACCCTAATACATTATATTCACTTTCCGAAGATATTGAATCAACCTCTACCGTTTCTCCAATCGCTGTTAAGAATTTCTTTACATCGTCCATAGACAATGTTTCAAAATAACGGGTCATTAATACAGATATGTTATCTCCTCCGGTCAGTTGAATCGAATTCACATCAGACACCGCTTGTTGAAAAATCGTATCAATAGCATCATGGATACTTTTTGCAGAGGTTGATTTGTTTGCCCATTTATCATCAAAAAAAGCAGGGCTTTCTATAATCCGTTTTCCAACCTCGCCATATTCGTTGGCTTTTTTCTTGGCATATTCCATTACATCATATTTCTTTTGCTGTTTTTGTGCTGTTTCAACATAAGATTTTGCTTTTTTGTACGGAACATCAATAATTGTAACGAGTTCATTTAGCATTGTCTCAACTGTAATATAGGGTGCTGTATACGCACTTTTTAATTCCTTTTGTTTTTTTGTAACTACATCTTTCAACTTTTTCAATTCCTGCAAATCAAAGCAAGCATCATCTAATCCTATTATGTCATACGAGGCATTTGTAAAATTATCATTAATATACTCTTGCAAGGCTGTCCTTACTTCTTCATAGTTTTCAAATTTTACAATCCCCGGTGTTTGTGTTGTTACTAACCTTAATTCCATCGTATTGTTCTCTACCTCTCCTCGTTAATTTTTTACCAAATCTAGATTTTTAAATAAAACGGTTTTTACAATAATATCTTCATCAAGATTCTTTTTCCCATGCAAAATCATAACCCTATATGTCGATCATACCAATTGGAAAATTCCGGCATGAACGCTCCACACTTAGGGCATAATATCTCTCTTTCTATAAGTACACTTGTTATGGACGTTCCGTATACTTTTGGCCATTTGTCTCTCAATTCAATTTGTTCCTTCTTTATATCTGGATTTGCATCTATCAATTGGCTAACTGTATAAAACCACGAAACTTCTGGATATCGTTTTTTTAATTCCTTGATAAATTTCTCACAATATTCTTTTATTTCAATATTTTTTCCTTATCGTTAATAAGCAAACCCTGTTCAAGCAGATATTTTGAAAATGGCATTCCAAACTTTTGCTTGGCAGTATTACATAAAGTTTTTATCTTTGCAGCCAAATCAGGATTTGCAATAACAAGTTCGTTCAAACGTCTAAATGGTGTCCCCTCTGGATACCTTCTTTTTAATTTCGATATAATATCATCTGCCCTTGCAGATACAGGTCTTCCAGACTTTGAAGTTCCATACTCATATCCATATGCAGCTAAAAAATCTTTAATTGATGCGTACCCCAACCATTGATATGCTCCAGAAATTCTCTGTGACAATGCTTTATGTTCTGACTGTATTGAACCAAAAATCTTCTTATCATTTTTTCATTCATATTATTATTTGTTTTGTCTTTCTCCATATGTTTCCCATTTATACAATTTTCTTTCCTTTCTGTTGCAAAAAACAATTTCCGGCATAAGGGGACATCCTCCCATGCACAACGCTTTTTTATTGCAATCTGGACAGGCATTTTTCATTTTGTCTCTAAAGTTTTTGAATTGTATGCTATTCCAAGCATCCGTTATATCCATTTTTCTTAGAGACACCCCATATATTTTCTTTTGATCAAAGCTACACGGAACCATAATCATATCTGCACCAATATAGCAGCTATATCGGCCTCCCTCGCATGTGTCTAATGATTCCGGAATGATTTTATTACAAAAATTAATTGCTCCCGGCACATTGCAGCTATCCATTCCTACCTTAAACGGATGTTTTTTTTCAATCTGCTCAAAAAAACGCTTTACGCGCGAATCCTCAACAGCCAACATGTTATCTTTCGTTCCCTGCCCTGCAGGCTTATGTAAAAGAAATATAACTGCATTAATGCCTTTCGGGAAATCATCAGTCGATAACCGCTCAATTGCCTCATTGATACTATTATTCCCCAACACATAATGTATGTTTGTCTTAACGCCCGCTTCCAACAACATATTTATTGCCTCTATTGTATACTCATTCCTATACCAACTAACAGCAACCGCGCCACAATACTTTTTACACAAGGACGCAATCTGTGTTGTCATTCCATAACCAGAAGTTGTAAAATTAGGAACTAACATATTTTCTCTACTAATCATTAGTAGTTCTTCAAATTGTTCATGTTGGTCTGGATCCCCACGTCCCCCAAGTGCTAATTGATTACATCTACCCTTACACTGTTCCGCAATCCATCGGAAATCTTCTACACTCATATTGGGTTGATTGATATACAAACCATTCTGATAACAGCCTATACCTGCTCTTGCACACAAACCTGTTTTTCCATGAGTGCAATGCCCCATTACACCCACATCAATAAGATGCGGAAAAGACGCCATAAAAGGATCTACCCCTGTATCCTCCCCATTTGCATCTAAAATACCGGTTCTTACATATGCACCTGTTTCCATATCAAACGCTGATTTAAAACGATATTTTTTATCCCTAATTATATATTTCACACATTTACCTCTCTCTTTGCCCAATCTCCAGACGATTAATCACGCACGATTCCCTCTTGCTTTAGATACTTTACGAGCGGCATTCCTAACAAACTATTTGCTTTGTTAGATATAGTTTTTAACTTTCCTGCCAGATCCGGATTCTTCTCTTTTAATTCCCTAAATCCAGAATATGGATTTCCTCCACTTCTTTTCCTTAATTCCATAATAATCTCTTCTACATTTGTCGAAGATTTTCTTCCTCCACCATACCCATTTTCATTATATTTTATATTACTTTCATATCCGTAAGCCTTCAGGAATTCCCCTTGATTGTTATATCCAAGCCAAAGATATACCCCAGTGATACTTTGGCTTAGCTTTTTATGATCCAGTTGAATACTTCTCTCTATTTTTTTATCAGGATAATATTCTTCTAATCGTCTTAATACACTTTGCACCTTACTCTTAATTATTGGGGGTTCATTTCCAGGTTTATGTAATACATTAGGGCGGATTTCTTTAACCTCATCAGCATCAATCTTCACAAAATCATATGCCAAAAGCATATCGTCAGCAGATAAATATCCTATTTGTTTTGCATACTTTGATAAATTTTCCCGCAGAGCACCGTCCAAACTATCCAAAGAAAATACTTTATGCTCAGGATATAATTCATTCAGGTCATAAATTAATTTATCTACTTTATTTTGCAATTTTACATCTTGTATTTGTATCCTATCAACTTTCCTTAATCGTTCCTTTCTTCTTATTTCTGCTTTCCGTTCTGCTGTTTCCGCCACTATCTTTTTATTTTTTTCTTGTCTGATAACTGCTATTTCCTCCGAAGTTGCAATTATCCCCTGTTTTTTTAAATAGTCAACAGCTGTATCTCCATACTTTTTTTGAGATACTGAACGCAAAGTATTTAATTCTTCGCGAAATTCCGGATTTTTATCCATCAACTCAACAAATGTTTTGGGTTTTAATTCACTGTTGTTATATTTTTCTTTTAAGGTCTTGATCATTTCTGACGGATCGTATGTATCAATTATTTTTACCTTGTCTCCTAAAACTCCCATTTGGATTAAAAAATTTCTGTATGTAATTCCTAATTCATTTTTACATTTCGTTTTTAATTCATTTAATTGCTTAGTGTATCCTACGTTTTGAATATCAAATTCTTTTGTAGATGTCGGTTTTGTTTTCGTATTGTATTTTTCTTTTATTTTTTCAATCGCCTCATCAACAGACAATTCTTTCTCAGCATCCTTTACCATTACCTCAAATGATCCACCAAAATATTCTGAATTAAGATTTATCCAAATCGCAGGTCTAACCGCTATTCCTTCAGCATCTTGAACATCTATCCCAGAAATATATTTTCCCATCACACAACTTCTTTTCGTTGCACTAGCCGGAGTTCTCAACCACCACAGTGCATAATTATTTATGCCATAATTTTTTTTAAAAAAATCATCATTTTGAACTGCCCATTCCGTTAAATATGTTTTTTTCCATCTTTTCCCAACGTTCTCAGCCTCCTGATAATTTAAAAGAAAAATTTTATCTTTCGTATCATTTCCTGGTGCAGTTAAATATTGTGGGTGCCTAACCGCAACCACATCCGATAAAATAATGCTTTCTGCCTCTTCAGAAGAAAATGCAGCATTATAAAATTCTGTGTTCAACCACGAACGAAGAAAGCATTTCTCCCAGCTTGTTTTCCCATCTTTGATATCGTATGGCAAGGTTTCAATTCCTTTTAATGAAAGAAGTTTAGCACCATTCCCCTTTCGCTCCAAAACAACCCATTGTAAAGGTTTAACTACTCCATTTTTCTCTTGTCTATAATTACCAAATTCAACAATTTTTCCTTTTTGAAAATCCATATTCACACTATGCCTACTATCATAAAACATGGTATTAGACATTTTTTTCAAGTTGCTCACTTTCTTGACTGCTTTTTCTATTTTTTCTTCCAACGACAACGGCTGATTAGTAATGCATTCGTCTTTCTTTTCTTCTATTGTTTTTTCACAATCTAAGAATCCTCTATCCAGCAGATAGTTATACTTCCGGAATTTTCTTTTTTCAAAATTCAGATTTCCCCAAAATGTTGCATGTAACTTTTTAAAGCTACTTCTGCTACCTACTTCTTGTAAAAATCTTTTTGTTTCTTCTGCTGTTTTTTCATCAAATTCATCACAAGTCGCAAAATACTCTGGTGAATTTATTTTAAAAATCCAGCTCATAGTAGCTTCTTCTTTGTCGTACTTATTTCTCCAGTTCTCTATCATTTCATTAAATAACTTTTTCTCATCTTCAGATAATTCACTTACATCAAACTTTATTTTATAGCCTTCTGCAAATGGATTATTTCCTTCCTTTGATGTAATTCTCACATCCATTAAAGAATATTCTTCATTTTTCTTTCTACCAGATAATGGTTCGACAGAATCGACACAAGCATCAACATCTTCTAATGCTCTTGCTATTGCTATTAACGAATAGTCCAATTCGCAAAGATACCCTAGCAGCTGATTTTTTTTATTAAAAACACCTATTTTTACAGGGTCAAATAAATCATCCGTAAATTCATTTTTCAGAATAAGTTTTTCACCTTCTCTGACATTTTCCAATAAACTTACCTGTTCTTTATCACTACTTTCTTCCAACGGAACAATTATTGGTAAATCTTCAACACGCAAAAACTCCCCATCATCATATCCATCCTGACGTGTTGCCAAAAATCCGTCACAAAATTCCAGATTTCCTCCTGATCCTTCACTTTCAAATTCCTCTCCAAAAATTTCACAGGTATACTCTTCTGTATCAAGATTATATGTATAAATCCTCTCATACTCTTCATAATTTAGTTCATCTCCCGAAATTGTAATTTTTTCAATTTCGCTCATTTCTTTTATCGACTCGAGTTGCTGTGTAAAATTTGCATCAACAAATTTCTTTCTACTACAGTCATCATAACACTCCTCGACTTTTATGCTATCGTTTAACAGCGTAATCATTTCCTCAACATTCTTACAGAGACCAAGTTGTCTTGGACTCGCACACACATATAAATCTCTTCCATCCTCCCCTCCTACTTCACAACGCCTCAACACCCTGCCATCCTTCAAAGTAAAAGAAATTTCAACAACAAAAGAACTACTACTTGAATTTGTCACAAAATCCGTTCTAATTTTCATAATAAATCTCTCCCATACAATTATATTTCACTAAATAAAAGCATATAATAATTTTCATGTTCCCAAATACGAGTAATGGGGAACCCGCATTCCTCGCAAATACCACTATCCATTTTTCCACCACATCTTGGACAACTCATTGCTTTTCGCCTCCCATATCCTTCACTATATTTATAACTCTGAATCCCACTCCGGATTAATCTTAAATTTAATCCTCTTTCCATCTGCAAAACGAATGAGCGGATATATCTTTCCCGGTTCTCGTTTTTCCATATCCGCCGAACCAGCAAGCTGCGACATGAGAGCAACTGCTTTATTTATAGAGATATCAAGTTCTTTGGCCACTTCAGTACACATCATCGATTCACCGCTCTCCAAAAGTTCTATTATCTCTAACTTTATTTCGTAATTAGGATCCTCTTTTATTTTTCGTTCTTTTTTTTCTTTTTCTTCTTCTCTTTGCTTTCTTTCTTCAACCACCATTGGACTTTCTGGCACTTGATATTTTTTATCCAGATACGCGGAAAGGTCATTTACTTTCCTGGTGTATTCTTTATCAGCATTTTTTATTTCCTTTTCATATTCCTTATCAATTGTTATAAGGACATGTTCTTTTTCCTGCAATTCTCTTGTCAATTGTTCAATAGAATTCTGCAATTCTTTTCTTCTGCGAAACTTAAACACTCCCAATTGTCCAAGTTCTGTGGTATCCAAAGATAACCGGTTCTTCAAAACTTGAATCATGCTATTTGTACTATCCAGTTGTGTTGTTCGAACTTCCTCTGCATGTTGCTTTCTAATTTTGGCCACATCTTCATATGATGCTATTTTCTCTATACGATTTGCTTCGCGATCTTTCTTTATTTTCTCAACCTCTTCCGTCCACGCAGCTACTTCTTTTTCCATTCTGGCTTTCTTTTCAGCAGCTTCTTTTTCCAAAGCAGTTTTTCTTTTCGCTTCCTCTATTTCTCTCTTTTTTTGAAGTTCCCTTGTCTTTTTCTCTTCCTCAAAACGAAGTATCTTCTCCCATTCTTTTTCTATTTCTTTTACTCTGTCTGGAACATCCACCTTAACTATGCTATTACCGACTGTTACTTTTGCAAACTCATCATCCTGCATTAATTCCAACAATTTTCTTAGAACTTTTATAAAAGTGTCCACATTTACTTTCGATTTCTGTACTCTTTTCACAAAATCATTTGCCTTTTCTGCATAAAATTCCCGTACCTTCATTCCATCCAAAAGGATTTTATTTACTATTTCTCTTAGAAATTGTTTTCGATCTCCTAACTCATACTTTAAGACATGCAGTTTTCCTATAATCGATATCCGATATTCCCTATGCGCTTGTTCTACAGCCGCCTCAAATTTTTTCAGGTTTCCACCTTTCATAACTTCTACAAGGCAATCACCATCCTCAAACATTACAGTTGGAATGTCTACTTTTGTTTTATTAGGTTTCATTGTATGTAACCATAAAATAATCGACTGTTCTAACTTTCTTTTTTTATTTTCATCAAAATCATCAGCATCATCGACGCCCGTTTCAACTTCTATGATTTGTGTCGTTCCATTTGACATGACGAGACATTGACAGTTAATTGTTCCAAATAGTGTTTCTTGCTCAAGTATACATGCGAATAAATGATTCCAAACCGTATAAAAAACCCTTGGGGGAGAATCCGCAAATTTTTGCTGAGTATCTGCACTGCTACTTGCAAACAATGCTGCCATTCCCTCTTTCGCAATTGGATGATACATTTCATAAGAATCGGCACCTACGCCTTTACTTAAAAGCCCTGGCAAAATGCGTACCATTGCACATTCAGGATTTTCTTTGTCTTTGATAGGTACCAACTCAAATGGTCTTTTTTTGTGTGTTGTAGGTATCATCTCTTCTGAATTTATTTTCATGAATCCATCCGGAATTCCTATCGTCCATTCATTCAAGTTCACTGTATTTCCTTGTGTAAACGTCCATTGATACATAGCATTTTCTACTTTTCCCATGTCTTTACTCATATTTTTATCTCTTTTTGTATCAATTGACACATCTGTCTTTCCAGCCAATTTATTAATAGTATCCGTTATAAATTTTACATATTTTTCATCTTGTTCCTCACCATCTACAGACTCATCATATTCTCCTTCGTGTCCGACGAATTCTGTCTTGTTCCAGTCAAATCGATTTTGTTTTTTAGAGTTGAATTTTATTTTTCTCTTTTTTATAATTTCTCCATTTTTATAATGGTCAAACTGATCAAACCCAGATTCCTCAGACCAATAATGTACCAATATTTCACATTCAAATGCTTCAGACTTTGCTCTTAATGAATATTGGTAATAATCAGAAGCTTTTTCCTGAATTAATGTTTCATCAAAAGAATCAACATCCACCTTTGACAATACATCTCTCACTTTAAAATTAACGGACCACTTACAGTTGCCTGCAAACATAAGCTCTGTTAATTCATTCTTCTGATTCTTAGTCTCTATCTGGTTATAATCCATATATGGCATTGATTCAAACACCATTAAACATGCCTTTTCACTTCCAATTACTTTTACTTCATAATTACAATAATTTGCCATGTTTTTTCCCTCCTCAAAGAAATGATTTTATCGATTACATATTGTCTAAATAGTCATATATAATTTGATATGACTACTTTATTTTTTCCTCTCACTGCACCTCTACTAATACTCCCTGGCTTCTTAACCACATATCTATGCCGTCGCCATATACTTCTGCCTTTATCAACCATCCACGCTCATCATGTCCTATTACTTCGGCAGTAGGTAACCGATCTAAAACTGCTTCCAGGCTCAATCCCTTATATACAAATTTTATTGTCCTAAGTTCACCGCCAAACATAAATTGTATTCTTTTTCTAAATTCACCCTCTTGAAAACGTTCTGCATATGGAACACGAAAATGCTCTTGCAATATTTCATAATCTGCAATACGATCCAATCTATATGTCGTTGGAAATGGTCTTTGTGGCACATCTGGATTGCTCTCACTTTGGCAAATATATGCACATAGATAAAAATAGTACTCTGAAAACATGATTCCCACCGGCTGAATCAACCTTTTTACCTTATCAGGTTCTTTTAATTTTTGATAACGAATTCTCATTAGGCGATGTTCATTCACTGCACTACCTATATCCCACATAGTATCCACAAACTTTTTTCCATGATGTGGTTCTAAATAATGAAATTTTTCGTTTCTGATTAAATCCGCTACTTTTTTATAATTATCATATGGAATGCTACTAAGAAGAAGTTTATCAATGATAGGATACATCTCTTCCTTGACAAGTGATCTACTTTCCAATAGTATCTTACAAACTGCTAGTATTTCACTATTTGTTAGTCTTATATTGTTTTTTTGAACTAGAACATATCCCTTTTTTAGTCTATCGTATGTAAGTTCTTTGTCTATTTTTTGGTCATTCGCAATATACGCTCGAATATCTTCCAAATCTCTTTGAATAGACTTTTCATTTACTTCAAATCTATTTGCTTCCTTCGCTTTATTAATAACCGTTCCCTCACTCAGACGATTATATATATTGAGTATGCGTTCAACTTTTTTATCCATCCAATTCCCCCTATCTCTTTTAAAATATATTAAATATTCTAAATTTTTAATTGGACAACATATGTCTATCCTGTTATTTTTTTATAAACGTCTAAAAATTTTCATCATTTTTCAAAAAGTATACTTTTTGGTATTTTTGAATCTGGAAAAATTGATACATTATGCATTTCGATTTATCAAATCCTTGTCATAAATTGCCTAATTATGTTGATAAATATAGATGTATATACTAAAATACAATTGTAATTTTGAGTGCCATTAAGTATACTTTATGGCACTTTTATTTTGTCTCCATATACTCCTTCGCCCGCCGATAGAACGTTGTCCTGCTGATATGATACCTTTGTAGGATATCATCCAACATCAATTCCCGTCGTTTCCATGCATATAAAATATCCACAAAATCATCCGGAAGTACGATTTTAGGTCTGCCAAACTGCACGCCCCGCACTTTTGCTGCCGCAATCCCTTCCGCCTGCCTTTTCCGTATATTCGCTCTCTCATTTTCCGCAACAAATGAAAGTATCTGCAATACCAACTCTGCAACAAATGTTCCCATCAGGTCTTTCTTGTTTCGCGTATCTAAGAGCGGCATATCCAGCACGCAGATATCCACCTGTTTATCATGAATCAGCATTCTCCATTGTTCCTGAATCTCCGTGTAATTCCGTCCCAACCGATCAATGCTTACTATGTACAACAGATCGCCACGCTTTAATCGCTTTATCAACCTTTTATAATTGGGTCGGTTAAAATCTTTCCCCGATAATTTGTCTACAAATATCCGCTTTGTTTCCACGCCAGCGTTCTTTAACGCAATCAACTGCCTGTCCAAATTCTGATCTGTCGCCGATACCCGGATGTATCCATATTGCATATGCAATTTCCTCCTTGAGAATTAAATAATGAATTTTTAGAATATCATGAAATCTTTGAATAAAAGAAAAAGACCCAAGTTATATTTTATAACTCACGCCTTACTTTGCATTTTCTTATTGTTTCTCTATGCTTTACCATACAAAAAAGGTCTATCCGATTTTCCTCGGATAAACCTTTCTTTTTTATATCTTATCTAATTATATCCCTAAAACAAAAACCGCAGCCATCCAAGCAGATACCGTACAACAAACACCCTACGACGGCGTTTCGGTGTGAGTGCGATTGGCTCCACATGATATGGATTCGCATACTGTCCATCGGCAAGCACCTGTCTTGCGCCCTGTTCATATTTCATCATGGCTGATTCCAACTGAGCGTTGATCTCCTTGCTTCGGATTACAAGCATCAGTTCTGTGTCCAAATAGACACTGCGCATATCCATATTGAACGAACCGATGATGGATATATCATCGTCGATCAAAATGCTCTTTCCATGATACGAATATCCGCCTTCATACTCCCAGATTGTAACACCGGTACTACTGATCCTGTCCCGGTTTTTCTGGTAATCTGCGGAACCAAACGGGTTGCCGTTATTCGCGACAGAGTTTGTCATAACCGTAAATTCCGGTACATTTGCGGCAACATCCGACCATGTGTCATACATCATGTCATTGCAGATGATGTACGGTGTGTGTATCTTTACACGCTTCTTCGCCTGCTTCATCAGGACGCCCATCTCATACCATGCTGTCGGCTCCTTCGCCCCGGTATGGATTGGATTCGAGATCAACATGATCTTGTCAGTTACAACCGTATCTTTCTCAAAGTCCGTGTCTGTGATTGTATCTTTTTGTGCATCGTAATAAGTGGCAAATGCCGTCTGCACATCTTCCTTCGCCTGCTTGACGGATTTCCGGTCGGCAAGTTTCTCTTTGTCATGGAAATATTTACAATCCTTCTGACTCCAGATCGTCTCAAAATAAGCAAGCAACTGGTTCACGGAACTATCTGCCTGCGGATTCTCACAGACGACCAGCACATCTCGGTCGTAATTCTTATGTCCCGGAAATTCACCAAGGAAATAATTGTATGTGTTGCGTCCGCCAAGGATGTATGTTTTCCCATCTGCGATCAGATATTTGTCATGCATCCGCCCCATCATATCCCAAGGTTTTAACGGATTCGCGCGGTTATACACCTTGATCTCGATATTTGGATGGGACGACATCGCATAGAAATATGCATTTCCTTCCATCGCTGTCCAGCTCTCAAATCCATCTACTAAGATACGGATGTGCACATTCCGCTCCGCTGCCCGAAGCAAAGCACCCATCATGATCTGTCCGCTGTCATCATCGTGAAATGCGAACGTAGATAAGATGATTTCTTCCTTCGCCTGTTCGATCAGGCGGACACGCTGCAATAACGCATCTCCATTTTCCTCAATGATACAGGCGCGCTCTTCGACCGATGCATCCGTATAGATATCTTCGGGATGCAGGCTCTGCTTCGTCTCTTCCGAGAGCTCCGGCTGCTTCTTGTATGCAGAAAATATTCCAATCATTTCATATAGCAGAATGATCACGATTGCGCCAACGACGCAACCGATCACTCTAAGCACTCGATGTTTCCTCATTGATTATCTGTTTTTCGCCTTTGTCTTGATCTCTTCCTCAATCTTCGCAACAAATTCATCCAGACCAACAACAGTTGTATCTGCCTGACCATGCAGTCTGTAAGATACCGTGTTATTTTCAACCTCGTTGAATCCAAGAACCAGAAGATATGGAACCTTCTCCACCTGGCCTTCACGCATACGGTAGCCAAGCTTCTCTGCTCTGTCGTCTAACTCGACACGGACATTCTTCGCATCCAGCGCATCCACAACCTTGTGTGCATATGCCATCAACTCTTCGTTGTCTGTCTTAACCGGCATAACCTTTACCTGAACCGGTGCTAACCAGGTTGGAAGGTTACCCTTTGTCTCCTCCAGAATGTATGCCATGAAACGATCCAGAGAACCGAGGATTGCTCTGTGCAATACAACCGGTGTCTTCTTCTCGCCATCTTTATCAATATAAGTAAGCTGGAACCTCGCAGGCAGACAGAAGTCAAGCTGGCAGGTAGAAAGTGTATATTCATTTCCGACGGCCGGCTTTACATTTACATCAAGCTTTGGTCCGTAGAATGCTGCCTCGCCGATTTCCTCTGTATACTCAATGCCAAGGTCATTCAATACCTTACGAAGTGCATCCTCGGCTGTGTTCCACATCTCATCATCATCGTGGTATTTTACCTTGTTCTCCGGGTCACGCAGAGACAGCACGCAACGATAATCTGTGATACCGAAATCCTTGTATGTGCTGAAGATCAGGTCTACAACCTTTGAGAACTCATCCTCGATCTGCTCCGGTGTCACGAACAAATGCGCATCGTTCTGACAGAAATGTCTGCCTCGCTCGATACCCTTCAAAGTACCACTCGCCTCGAAACGGAAGTCATGTGCGATCTCACCAATACGGATTGGGAGGTCTTTATAAGAATGCATACGGTTTGCATAAATCATCATATGATGTGGGCAGTTCATTGGACGAAGAACGAAGGACTCACCCTCTACGTCCATGGCCGGGAACATGTTTTCCTTGTAGTGATCCCAGTGACCGGATGTCTTGTACAGATTCACCGTACCAACACATGGTGTCATAACGTGCAGGTAACCAAGCTTGCGCTCCTTATCCTTGATGTAGTTCTCCAGCTCCTGCCAGATCGTATAGCCCTTTGGAAGGAACATTGGAAGTCCACGTCCAACGAGATCGTCTACCATGAACAGCTGCATGTCTTTACCGATCTTTCTGTGGTCTCTCTCCTTTGCCTCTTCGAGAAGCTTCAAATGTGCTTCCAGCTCTTCGGCTGTCGGGAAGCAGACACCGTAAATTCTCTGCAATACCTTGTTGTTGCTGTCGCCCTTCCAGTAAGCGCCTGAGTGACGGAGCAGCTTAAAGTTACGGCAAAGCTTTACATTATCTACGTGAGGACCGCGGCAGAGGTCTGTAAAATCGCCCTGCTCATAGCAGGAAATCGTTCCATCTTCCAGATTAGAGATCAGATCCAGCTTGTACTCATCATCCTTGAACATCTCCAAAGCTTCTTCCTTGGAAATCTCCTTACGGATGATCTTCTTGCCGGACTTTGCAACCTTCTTCATTTCCTTCTCGATGGCTGCGATATCCTCATCACGGATTACATCATCGCCAAGGTCTACATCATAGTAGAAGCCTTCTGCAACAACCGGTCCTACCCAGAACTTTGCCTGTGGGTACAGGTGCTTGATTGCCTGCGCCATTAAGTGGGCACAGGAGTGGTTCAATGTTTTTAACTGTTCGTCTTCTTTGAAATTTACCATTTTCGTTCTCCTTTTTTATTTCTATCATTTGCCAAACATTCACATTCTACATCCATATATTTCGATAATAATTCATTCCATATACGATGTATTGAAACCAAGAAGTTCTAAGATGTTCTGATGCACTTATTCATATCGTACGTAACCGCCGCCAATTCGCCATCCATGGCTCAGTGGCGGCTTGTTTGAACATCGTGTTCAAACATTACTGATATTCTACAGAACATCAAGAACTTCTAGATTTCAAACATATTGTATATTTCATGAATGATTACCGAAATATATGCTTGCACATTTGTAATTTTGTTTGTCAAATGATTAATGATTAAATTACCAACAAAAAAACACCTTGAGATACAATGCCTTAACCTTGTACCTAAGGGTGCTTTCACACGGTTCCACCTTAGTGTTTCACTTCATTTGGCTTTAACGCATGCCTTACGGTGACGCTTCAACAACCGGTCATCCGGTCATCTTCTACGCACAGCTCGGGAATGGTTTTCATACATTTCTTCCATAAACGGCTTCCAGCATCTGTCGTTCTCTCTGGATGGTGCCCATGCACTACTCTTTCCGTCAACGCTTTTTCCTATATACATGGGTATTATACCACAGGATTTTTGTTTGACAACCCGATTTTTGAAATAAATTATGGAAACCTTTTAATAGGGGGTATCATATTTTAATTTCTACGCAAAACATTTCTTCTTCCACCTTCAAATGAAGCTTACCGCCGTGCAGCTTCACGATCTCATGCACAATGGAAAGCCCCAGTCCATGTCCGCCTGTCCGTTTCCGGTCTTCCTCCTTGGCATATGGTTTTAGAAGCTTCTTCGCGTCCTCTGTCGTAAGCGTTCCCGTGTAAGTATTCCGGATCTGGTATATGCCATTTCCAATGTTGATTTCAATCTGTCCGTCTTCTTCTCCGTGCAGGATGGCATTTTGCAGCAGATTATCGATCATCTGCCGGAGCATCGCCTCATTTCCACGCATCTGCCCCTCGCCTGTCACGGAAATATGCTGTCCCTGTGCCTCCGCAAGCTCCTTATATTTTCCGATCAATGCATCCGTCTGTGCGCGCATATCGACCTCTGTCTTTCTGCCAACCCTGCCTGTCTGGCTGAGCTTCGAGAATCCAAGCGACTGCTCGATCATACGATTCATGTCCGCGATATTCTTAAGCATCTCCTCCGCATAATATTCCCGTTTCTCCGTATGTACATTTTCTTTCAGATTCTCAGCCATACCGGATAATATCATCAGCGGACTTTTCAGATCATGCGCCATTGCATTCGTGAGATTCCGCTGATAATCTTCAAGCTCGTACCTTGCCTTAAGCCGCACGTAGGTAAACCGGGCCCATAGGAAACTGATGAGCAGGATTGCAAGGATCAGGCAGATTACGAACTTCTGTACAAAGCCACGATTTGCCTGAAGGAAATCATAGTTATACGCGAACACAACCGTATATTCCGGATTGCTATTATTCAGATTGCTCACTTCTATCACGTTATATTGTGCATATGTCTTTGCGAAGTATCCCCGTTCTGCTGTCACACCTGCACCTTTTAACTGTTTGTCATCCTTGTAATCATCATACACATCATATGCAAACTGCAGAAGCTCTGTAATTTCCGCCGACCGCATTCCAAGAACCGGGTACCAGCGTGTTCCTTCTCTCGTCCAGCTGTCATAGGTTTCCTGTACCGTTTCCATGCCTTCTACATGCTCTGGCTTAAAATCATAGGTTTTCACCACTTTCCCATGCTCTAAACAGGAAACGGTACTAAAATAAAACTGCTGTTTCTCTTCATCTACATATAGATCTCCGAATTCCATTCGTTCTCCATTTTCGATGTCGCCATAGATAAAATAGTCGTTATAATCCTGAAGGAATTCATCCGACAGTTCCTGTGCACATGTATAATAAGACTGGTATAGATTTATCGTATGGTCTTTCTCGTCTCCCACCGGCTCATACCGGTCACAGTACAGATAAAACCGTGGATTGCTGTCAATTATGAGTTCTCCATTTTCATTATAGATTGCCGCTGCCGCTGCAGATACGCCATACGCGCCCATCAATCTGCTCGGAATCATACGGTACATATACGCACCCATCTGATCATCCAGTTCTTTCCCGGGCCTCATTCCCATCGCAGTCAGTTCATCATACCACCTCTCAATATAAGTCTGTATGATTTCCTGACTTTGATCCATCTCAAATTCCGCATTGTCCTCCGTATCCTGCACCACGGTTCTAAAATACCATGCACCACCCATCCCAAGAATCAGAAACACAAGGACAAACCGCTCCAGCCACACCTGCCAGAACTTCTTCCGTTTCAGATACCAGTGATTCTTCCGGCTTTGCCGCGCATCTCTTCGCTCTGCACGTTTTTGTCTTCGGACTGCCCGTCTTTTTTTATTTGCTTCAAAATCCGGTAAAATCGTAAACTTCATAAGCATCCCTCCACCTTCTTATCTGCGCCTGTTTTGCCTGAACACACATCAGATAAAATACTAACTATAATTTTTCTGTTTTCACATGGCTACGCATCCGATATTTTATAGCCCCTGCCTACCACCGTCTGAATCCGCTTTCCTTCCTCGCCAAGCGCACTCCGCAGCTTCTTGATCTGGTTATCCACCACACGGTCGATACCCATGTAATCATATCCCCAGATGTGGTTTAGAAGAGCGTCCCGCGACCACACGATATTTTTATGCTCCATCAGGAATCGCAGGATCTCATACTGCTTGTTCTGCAGCTGTACTTCCCGCTCCTTCACAAATACCTGACAGCTCTGCTTGTCCATCCGGATCGCGCCGCAGGTAATCGTCTCTTTCTGGTTCTCCTGTTTTGTCCGCCGCAGGATGGCAAGTATCTTCGCATACAGTGTTGCCAGCGAAAATGGTTTCACGATATAATCATCGCAGCCAAGTCCATAGCCCCAAAGTATATCTTCCTCGCTTCCTTTCGCAGTCAGGAATACGATTGGAACCATATCTTTTTTCCGTATCATCCGGCAAAGTGTGAATCCGTCGATATCCGGAAGCATCACGTCGAGCAGGATCAGGTCAAATGTCCGGCGTTCGAGTGCGCCCTCGCAGGCTCTTCCGTCCTCGGCGAGTGTCAGGCGCAGCGTGTCTTTTCCTTTCTCATCCATGTAATCTGCGATGACTTCCCGGATGGATTTGTCGTCCTCCACTAACAGAATCTGGTACATACTGTTCTCCCCTTTACTTCGTGGTGAAACTGGTTAGCATTCTATATATAGATCCAGATTGATTCATACGATATACAATGTATTGAAGCTAAGAAGTTCTATATGTTCTGATCTACATTTTGTAATATACGCCACCGCCGCACGGGAATCGCCCACTCGCTTTGCTCGTTGGCAGGTTGTCGGGCGCATCCTAAATAGGAATCTGCGATTCCTATGCGCCCTCCGCTCGCCATCCATGGCTCAGTGGCGGCTTGTTTGAACATCGTGTTCAAACATGGCTGCTATAATTCACAGAACATCAAGAACTTCTAAACTTCAAACATATCGTATATCTTCATGAATCAATCTGGATCTATATAATACTACTTCTAACCAGTTTCGTTAATTTCGTTTTCTATATCATATATGACACATGTGTCTTCTGTATATACTATAACAAAAAAATGCACCAACATCCGAATTTTTCGAATGTTGATGCATTTACTATAATCTAATTAGACTATGACAACACCTTCGACAGGAATTCTTTGAGTCTTGGGTTCTTTGGATTCCCGAAGAACTCTTCCGGTGTGCCGGATTCCAAGATCTGACCATCATCGATAAAGAGAACTTTGTTTGCAACTTCCTTTGCAAATCCCATCTCGTGGGTAACGATGATCATCGTCATGCCTTCCTTCGCGACTGCCTTCATCAAATCCAATACCTCGCCTACCATCTCCGGATCAAGCGCGGAGGTTGGCTCATCGAACAGGATCACATCCGGATTCATTGCAAGTGCACGCACGATTGCCACACGCTGCTTCTGTCCGCCGGAAAGTGTAGACGGATATACGTCTGCCTTGTCTAACAGTCCGATTCTCTTCAGCAGATCTTCTGCTTTTTCTTTCGCTTCCGCTACAATCTTTGCCTTGGTCGTTGTGATTTCGATTTTCTCCTGCTTCTCCTTACGGAACAGGTTTGTAAGTGGAAGGAACCGGTTGTGGCGTTTCGCCTTCTTCAGATCCTGGCACTGTACATAGACCGGTGCAAGCATGATGTTCTGGATAACTGTTTTGTTATTGTACAGATTAAAATGCTGGAACACCATTCCCATACGGCGGCGATGGATATTGATATCAACCTTTGGGTCTGCGATATCGACACCATTGAAGATAATCTGTCCGCCTGTTGGATCTTCCATACAGTTCAGGCAGCGCAAAAATGTACTCTTCCCGGAGCCGGAAGGACCGATGACAACCATAATGTCGCCCTTGTCCACAGTGACGTTGATGCCTTTCAAGACTTCATTGTCACCAAAATGTTTTTCAAGATCAATGACTTCTATCACTCTTTCTCAGGCTCCTTTCCATCATTTTAATTCCAAAGCTGATCAGCAGGACAAGCACGATGTAGATGATCGCCATAACCAGATATGGAATCATGAACTCGTAGCTGTTGCTTCCGATGAAGTTGAATGCCACATACAGATCTGAGGCACCGACAAAGCTGACTACGGAAGTTTCCTTGATCAACGATATAAATTCATTTCCAAGTGTTGGCAGGATATTCTTGACTGCCTGTGGAATGACGATCTTGCGCATAGTTGTAGCAAAACTCAAACCCATCGCACGTCCACCTTCCATCTGTCCCGGATCTACGGAGAGGATACCGCTTCGCATGATCTCGGAGATGTATGCACCACTGTTTAAGCCAAATACCATAATAGATACCTGTACGCCTGTCATATGTGCATCCATCAGAGGCAGCAATACATAATAAAATACCAACAACTGTACAACCATAGGAGTTCCACGGAACAATCCGACGTAAAACCGGCAGATGGCATCTAAGACACGCGGCAGACGCTTATACTTCGGAATCACACGCACCATCGCGATCAAAGTACCGATCACAACACCGATGACGAGACCGATCACAGCGATAATCAGCGTATTCTTCAAGCCCTCTAATACTTTTACATACCCACGGTTATTGATGAATATTTCTATGAATTTGTCTATTTTAGTTCCTATATCTCCCATGAAATATCCTTTCGTTTCCCAAATTACTGCATCTTATTGATAGATGATGTAATGCTCTCAGCAGGAGCGGAATCGATGATTACGTAATTGATGTTTCCATTTAACAGATCCTGTACTGCAAGGGAACCATTCTTGTAACCCTTAGACTCCATCTTCAGTCCTGGGAATCCCCAGTCGTCATCACCTTCACAGTAGAACTGACCGGTTGTACCGTTCTGGAAACCGATCTTTAAGTCAGACCCCTTTGCCTCAAGAATCTTGTTTACATCGTCGGCTGTCTTGCAGGCATCGAACTCTGTATCTGTAGACAATGTGATAAGCTTCTGTGATGCGCTGTAATATGGATCAGAGAATGCTACATACTCTTCACGGTCCGGCTTGATTGTAAGACCTGCCATGGCAACATCACACTTGTGCTGGCCAACAGAGAGACATACGGCATCGAAATCCATGTTCTGGATTACAAGCTCCTTACCAAGCTTATCTGCAAGTGCCTTTGCAATCTCCATATCAATACCAACATAGTTCTCACCATCCATATACTCAAATGGCTCAAATGCAGCGTTTGTTGCTACTACCAACTGATCCTTGCTCTCGTCATAAGCTGCTGACTTCACAGGAACCGGAGTACCATCACCAAAATAACGGTTGCAGATCTCGTCAAATGTTCCATCAGACTTCATGTCTTTAACGAACTGATTTACTTCCTTTAATAAATCCGGCTGATCCTTATCTACACCGAATGCATACTGCTCATCGGTCAGATCTACCTCGATAACCTTGGCTGTCTTCTTTGCAGAATCGCTCTTTCCGCCACATCCTGTCAGTGCTGCCATGCACATAACTGCAGACAATGTAATTGCTACTAACTTCTTAAGTTTCATAATATTTTACTTCCTTTCTTCACATTTACGATTTAATATAGCATCCTGCGACAAAAAATGCAACGAAAGACGCGTTTTTTTTGCAATACAATACATTTTTATGTATAAAAAGCTTATTTTTTTATAATTTTATGCATAACTGGCATTGACCTTACAATTGTTGTAAGGTTTAATATAGGATGCGGGGTTGAAAAAGACTTCGTAGGAGGCTTTATTTACTATGGAAAAAAATCTGACAACCGGAAGCGTATTCAAGACGATTTTATATTTTGCGCTTCCATATCTTTTTTCTTATTTTTTACAGACATTATATGGTATGGCGGATCTGTTCATTATCGGACAGTTTAACGGAACCGAAAGTACGACCGCCGTTGCAAACGGCAGTCAGGTCATGCACATGCTGACCGTCATGATCGTCGGTCTGGCAATGGGATCCACTGTCATAATCGGGCGTGCCGTCGGTGCCAGGCATAAGGATGAAATTGCAAAAACAGTCGGAAACTCCGTAACCTTATTCATGGGACTTTCCATCGTATTGACGATTGTTCTGTTGCTGCTTGTAAGACCGATCGTGTTACTGATTCAGACACCAGCCGAAGCAATCGAGGGTTCGATCCGGTACCTGACGATCTGCTTTATCGGAATTCCGTTTATTACAGCTTATAATATCATCGCTTCCATCTGCCGTGGTATGGGTGACTCGAAAAGTCCGATGTATTTTATCGCGATTGCCTGCGCAGCAAATATCGCGCTCGACTATGTATTTATGGGAGTTCTCCATCTGGGTGCCGCCGGAGCCGCACTTGGCACGACACTCGCCCAGACGTTAAGTGTTATTATCTCATTGCTCATGACAAAGAAACAGAAGCTTGGCATCAAACTTTGCAAACAGGATTTCATCCCAAGTCGTGCTGTGCTCGGCGAGATCTTAAAGATCGGTATTCCGGTTGCGATTCAGGATGGCTGTATCCAGATTGCATTTATCATTATCACAGTTATAGCAAACAGCCGTGGCTTAAATGATGCTGCCGCCGTCGGTATCGTCGAAAAAGTGATCAGCGCACTCTTCATCGTGCCATCTTCGATGCTTGCAACCGTCTCTGCACTTGCCGCACAAAATATCGGTGCCGGCAAGCATGACCGTGCATCGAAGACGCTGAAATATGCCATTCTGATTACATTTACCTATGGGATAATCGTTGCAATCATCGGGGAACTGATTACCGCAGGTATCGTCGGCATCTTCACGAAGGACGCCGCGGTTGTCGTGCTTGGTTCACAATACCTGCGTGGCTATATCGTCGACTGTGCATTAGCCGGTATCCATTTCTGCTTCAGCGGATACTTCTGTGCATACGGCAAATCCTACATCGGATTCATCCACAATATGATTGCGATCATCTGTCTGCGTGTACCGGGTTCGTATCTGGCCTCGAAGTTCTTCGCAGATACATTGTTCCCGATGGGGCTTGCGGCGCCTGCCGGATCCATGCTTTCGGTTATTATCTGCGTGGGTGCATTTGTATGGATGAAGAAACACGGGCGCCTTGGAGACAGTCAGATACAAGATGCATCCTAGTACATATACAGTCCCGCAGAGACATGCTGCGTTTCGATTAACGATTGTCAAATGCACCGCATAATGCGTGCATTTTCCTCGTTGCCATAAAAAATCCGGAGAATTCATTTGCATGAACGCTCCGGATTTTTGTTTTAAGATTTTTATTTTAATTAGAAGCTCATCTTCACATCCTGACGCTTTGCTTCCTCTGCCTCGAAGAATGGTTTCTTTACCGCATGCATGTTGTTTGCTACGATGCTGCTCGGAAATACAACAAGCTTCGTATTGTACGTGTTGACATTCGCATTGTACAATCTGCGGGCTGCCTGCAAATGCTCTTCCACATCTGCAATCGTCTTCTGCAACTCCATGAAGTTGTTGCTGGATTTTAACTCCGGATAATTCTCTGCGAGAATGTTGATATCCTTTGTAAGCTGTTCCATCTTCTGATTGGCTGCATTCTTCTCTGCCATCGTCATGCCGCTTCGAAGCTTGACAAGCTCGGTCAGAACTGTCTTCTCATGTGCCTGATATCCCTTTACGACATCGAGCATCTTCGTAAGCACATCGTAACGCTTCGTGAGTGCCACATCGATTCCGGACTCTGCTTCCTCCACCTTAAGCTGTGACCGCTTGATTCCATTCGATGTTGATATGTACCAGATCACGATACAGACCAAAAGTACAATAATCACTGTAATAATCGCTTCCATAATTTGTTCTCCTCTCTTTTTCATAGAAATTATATTACTTGATTATAAAAATGCTACTGTGCATCTCCAATCCGCAACCGGTGTACGATATCCATAATCACAGCACAATCATTTTTAATCTTATTGATTTCATCCACATAGACGAATGGCTTCTTGATATCACCATCAAATGCATTTCCAGTTGTATTGACTGCCACATATAGCTTGTTACCCAGATACCGCAGGGCTACATTTCCTGCACGCCGGTACAGGTCTGTCACACATTCCATCGTCTGTGGAGTAAGCACATAAAACGCATCGACCGGATAGGTTGCCAACACCTTGAACTCCCGGTTGAACGCTTCGCTCTCCAGCTTCACATTCTCGTGATGAAATCCATTCAGATTGCCATAATACTGGAAATTTTTCGACCGGATACCAACAGAACGTATATCGGATTTCTGCAAATCAAAAACGAATACCCGTCCTTTGAAATACGTCGTTGTATGCCGGTTCTTTCCGCTTCCCGTCACATTCTTGATCGTGACATCCGCCTGATCAAAGGAGACACCTTCATATGCTCCGTGGATCAGATCTTCGGAATCAAAACGATTTCCAAGCTTCAACAGTCCCATCTGCTCGACATTCTGTCTCGTAAATCCGCACTCCCAGTTCACCTGAACATCCGAGAATGTCTTGTTCAATATTGAAACAACAAATGCATTCTTGTAGATCATCTGATATTCCTTGTTGATCTTTGACATCCTGCCGGATGCATAAATGGTTCCAACGGGTACCGCAAACATCAATACCGCAACTACTGTGCCCGCCATCGCCCCCATTCCCGGTGCCCCTATATAGGCTATCACCAGCAATACAACTGGAGCTGCGAATAAATACATCGCCTGTCTGTACTTCTTATGCAAACCATCGAGCTGATTCACAATCTGCATCGTATCCACGCGTTCACCCCCTCTGTCAAGTTAAATTGAGTGTATCATGAATCTACAAAAATAGCTATATATTTTACAATTTTTAACTGATTCGACTTTCCTCATCCTCCACTGTCACGAAAATCGGCTCGTGGTGCATCGCCGGAAGCAGCACATGTAACAGATCGTCCATCTTCAGGCGCAGACTGCTCGTATTGATACATGGATGACAGCCTACATATTCATCCTGCACCAGATCCTTATCCATCAGAAGCTGTACGTGATTTTCCGTATCATTTATCAGCCCAAGCACACTCACGGAGCCCGGCGTGATATCCAGGTATTCTTCCATATAAGCATCCTTCGCGAAGGAAAGTCTCGCCACGCCTAACTGCTTCGAGATATCCTTCGTCTTGAACTTCTTATGTCCCGGCAGCATCAGCAGATAAAAGTTCGTCTCCTGGCGATTGCACAGGAACAGGTTCTTGCAGATTGTCGCCTCCAACGCCTTGTCAATCTCCTCGCAAACCTCCATCGTCATCGCTGCTTCGTGGTCAATCCGCTCATACCATACATGGTTTGCATCCAAAAAATCATAGGTCCGTATTTCCTTTGCCAGCCTGCCTGTCTCATCGGCCGGTCTGCCTGTTTGTCGTGTCATGTTCGTATCTCTTTTCTATTATTTGTAATAAAAAACTTGCTTTCAGTATAGACATTTATTCAAAAATCGTCAATCTGGATTCCAACATTTCCAATCATTTACGCTATAAAAAAGCACCCGCAAATGCGGATGCTTTGAAACACCATTTCTCCCGTAACTGTTATATATAAATGATTTTTATTTGCTCTTTATCATCGCCGCAACTGCCCAAGCCGCATTGATCAGGCACCAGCCTGACCAGATTGCAAGATCTGAGAAGCTTCCGAAACCGGTAAATCCTACCAGTGCTGCCAGACCGAACAGAACAATCAAAGCGATATTTCCGCCCTTCTTCTCCGAATTTCTCGTTGCCACGGATACGATACCTCCCGCAAGCATCAGAATCGCTACGAATACACCTGCCGAGCCGGACGTCTCCCCATTTGCCTCCAGTGAGTTTGCAACGCCTGCCGCGCATGACTGAAATGTCACGATTACAAATAAAATCATAGACAAAATGCCCGATACCAACTTCCATGTTTTCATGTTTCTCTTCCTCCTCAATATGTAGATTTCTTGTCAGTATGATGTTTCTTTTCTTTGGCACCTCCTGTTTGCAATTATCTCATATTAAGAAGCGTTCCGTTGCCCCCGCAGCAGTGGCAAATTTATCCTCTAATCCTGCACTCCGCTTGTCCGAAGCGGCTGCAAGCCTTTTTGATTAAGCAGATCATTTACGTCCAGGATACTTCCCGGCCGCTCATTGAACGCGATCATCAGGAGTGCATCTCTCGGGACCTTCGCATATAATTCCGGCATCTCGTATTTTTTAAGTGCGCGCTGCGTCTCCGCCAGACTGAATTTCGCCGCATAACAGATTCGCAGGATCACATCTCTCTGCCGCGTACGTTTCTCCCCAGACAACAGCTTATAGCCATACCGCTCCGGAATATCTGCCTGCAGGAATACATACTGCTGGGTGAGCTTCTTTTCCTGTAACAGATTCTTCACATAGATAGAAAATGCTTCCGAATTATCGCTTACACTTTCTTTATTCTCCGCGCAATATTTCTCAAAGTCCGAGAGATGTGTCTTCCCTAAGACCTCATTTAATTCCTTTGTATTTTTCTCCTTCATTTCATCCTCCAATCTGTTATAATAAATCCATCAGACTACCAATTACCAGAGCTTCACTAACCAGCCCGGATAATTGATTGACGAAGTATAATCAGTACCCCTGCTCTAGAAAGGATATACGCATATGGATCTCGATCAGCGTCTCGCTATTTCGTATTATAAACCAATAGCCGCCATAAATGAACCGCATCATGTATACTTAGTTCAGCACCAGGAGACAAAAAAGATTGCCATCAAAAAAGTGCTTGATGTCTATAACCTCGCCGTCTATGCCGAGTTATACCGCAATCCTATCGCAGGTACACCGCGGATCATAAACTATTACGAAGAGGCGGGACAGCTTACTGTCATCGAAGAATATATCTCCGGAACATCCCTGCAGGATAAGATCAGTCATGCAGACATAGCTCCAAGCGATATGCTTCAATACATGCTTGACCTGTGTGCGATCCTCGAACAGTTACATCAGCATAATCCGGCTATCATCCACCGGGATGTGAAACCATCAAATGTTATCATCACCAGTTATAACCGTGCTGTGCTGCTCGACTTCAATGCTGCCAAATACCATACGGCGGCGAAAGATTCTGATACAATCCTGCTTGGCACACAGGGATATGCCGCCCCGGAACAATACGGATTTGGACAATCCTCCCCGCAGACAGATATTTATTCTATAGGGATTCTTCTGAAGGAAATGGCGGAAGCATCGCATTGCCAGAATCCATATATTGATGCTGTTACTGCCAAATGCACGCAGATGAATCCGGCGGAACGGTATCGAAGCATCGGCGAATTACGTCAGGCGTTTTTGGCAAATAGGGGTGTCTTTCCTTATACACACGCCGACCAAGCCTTCACCGGAGATTTATCCGGTTCATCTTCCAATCGTTCAAATGCTCAAACACAGAACGATCCCGGTACCTCCGCAAACCATATGCAATTTGCCCCTCCCGGTTTCCGTTCCAAAACACCTTGGAAGATGGTGGTTGCACTGCTTACCTATATATTTCTGGCATGGTTTTGCTTATCCATGAAAGTAAACAATACCTTCGGAGCGGCACTGTGGGTGGAACGTGTATTTGCACTCGTTATGATGCTTTTTATCGTAGCTTCGATCTTCGACTATCTCCATGTACGACAGCTTATGCCTCTGTGCCAACACGAAAAAAAATCGCTGCGCATATTTGGTGTGGTTGTGTTAGACATCCTCGTTGTATTCGGATTGATCGTCGTCATGGCGATCGTGCAATCGTTTTGTCCGAATTCATAACTTGCCGGATATAGAATATCATGTTTTGAACATAAAAAATGCCACCGTGAAGGTGGTATTTTCATTTCGTCTTTATTATTTATTTGTCTTTTTTATCATATAAATATCTTAAAAATGAAGTTCAGTCAGGAATTTCGCATGTTCAGTCAATAATCCCCCTTTTTTATAATATCTATTGTATACTACATCCAGATTTCAACGGCACCAACACACACATCCCACGAAATCAAAAAGACCGAAACTGCCGCTTATTCTCCCTTTTTCCTAAAGGTCAAATGCGGGTTCCCGCTCTGCTTGTTCCCCAAGCTTCGCCGCGTGCAGTTTCGGAATTAACAATTTCTATTTTGTTTCTTTCTTCTGAATGACATTTCTGAGTTTTCATAATACATTGCCACCGGCTCCGGATGAGAACCGGCGGCAATTCTTTTTACCACATAGAAAATGTATTTCAAACACTACTCCATATTCAAATACGTTTTTATTTCACCAATAATCTCTTTTGCAATAGTAACTTGATTTACTGTATCTAATTTGCTGGCAATGTAGAAATCATCATAATCACTTTTATGACGAATAATTTCTAACTTGGATATTTTTCTTCCCATATCTCTCGAAAAAACATCTTTATTTACATAATTCTTATTAAAATAGGCAATCACATCCTTGTGCTTTTTGAACGCAACTGGTTCCATAGATAATACTGCATCAATTGCATGAAATACTGCATAATATGCTCTATTATTTGCAGCTCTATATTTATCTGCTCCCAATAAAATGTCTGCTGATTCCAAATCATCAATAGCCTGTGCCAATTTATTCCGTGCTATATCTTCAAAACTTCCTGTATCTTTTTCCATTAAAGTATGACCCCCTCCTGATCCACATTCTTGTAAAACATATATGCGTTTTTCCAATATTCAAACTGGTCTATATTTTTTACAATTGGCATAATTTCTGTTCCATATTTACAATTAAAATCATAGGTTAGATCATCCACCTTATTTTCATATTCAACCAAGCTATCATCCAAGTCATTCACAAGAATCATAATGTCTATATCCGAATCCTGACGAAAATCTCCACGAGCATATGATCCATACAAAATTATTTTTACCAAATGCTCTCGTCCTAGTTTATCAATCTCTTCTTTATATAACTCTAATAAATCCTTAATCTTGTTCGGCATATACTCACCCCCATTCTTATTTTTAGTATATCCATTTATTTTCTAATCGTCAATCTGTATTATAACATTCTTAATAGCACTTTTTGACTCAAAATCCCCCTTCTCTCCCAAATTCATTTTTGTTATTATGCTGTCTTTTTTATCATATAAATATCTTAAAAATGAAGTTCAGTCAGGAATTTCGCATGTTCAGTCAATAATCCCCCTTTTTTATAATATCTATTGTATACTACATCCAGATTTCAACGGCACCAACACACACATCCCACGAAATCAAAAAGACCGAAACTGCCGCTTATTCTCCCTTTTTCCTAAAGGTCAAATGCGGGTTCCCGCTCTGCTTGTTCCCCAAGCTTCGCCGCGTGCAGTTTCGGAATTAACAACTTCTATTTAATGTCTTTCATCTATGTTATATTTCTGAATTTTCACAATACATTGCCGCCGACTCCGAATAGGAATCGACGGCAATTCTTTTTACCACACGGAAAATACAATTCCTGCAAGCGGCGACAACACAATCATAATCATGGAAAATGTAAAAGATTCCATTGATATCAGCGTTGCCCGCTGCTCAGACGGAAACATTTCCTGTAAGATTGCATCTGTGCGAACCTGCAATGCATCATCACTGCATGCCGCTACAAATCCGCCCAGCGTCATAAGTACCGCGACGCCTGTATGTTCAATCAAAACGCCACATAAAACGAGCACAGACGTTATCACAAACACCCAGCGATACCGTAACTTCTTACACTGCAAGATCAGCTTGGCTCCAAGGATTCCTCCCATCTCCATAATGAACAAGGCTATTCCAAGTGCTGAATCCGGCATACCCGTCTGCGGCAGCTTCGCCTGTAAGAAAAACAGCAATACAATATCAACCGCACCGACAAAGGAATTACATGTCATCAGAAACACTGCCCGCTTCGACTCTTTCAGAAAACGCAGACTCTCCACGAAACAACCTCTGAGTTCCTTCCATACCGACTGTAACACCTCCTGTTTTCGATCTGTACCTGTGTGATCCAAACGAATCTCTCGTAGCGACAACAACACTCCAATCTGAATGCAAGTCACCAGGACATCCGATGCATACGCAATCTTATATCCGACAAAAAGTGCAAAGCCCGCACACAATGTAGAAATACCATTGCAAAGCCGATACAGAATCAACTGATTGGCTGCGTAGCGCTCATATCGTGCCTCCTCACCAACCAGTTTCAGTGAATCATACGCAAGCGCATCCCCAGATCCCGAAGAAAAATTATAGCTGACTGCAAAACATGCGATTGCTGCACACACCATCGTCAGATTCTTTGAGCAAATCATGCAGATGCTTCCAATCACTCGCATAATACTGCTCACAACAAGCATCTGCTTTCGTCCAAATACATCCGCAAAAACACCAGATGGTATCTCAAACGTCAAACTGAAAATATGAAACACCGTCTCTGCAATTCCGATTTCGACCAGACTGTATCCTCTCGCAGCAAGAATTGCGACCCACGCGCCCGTCAATGACAGATTGCCTAAAATGGACGCCATGTACAACTTCGATATTTGTTTTTTAATTTTAAACATAAAAAATCTCCTTAACTTATATTTGATCGTTAAGGAGATAATGTACCTTGATTTACATAGAATGGTTCTGATGAATCAGACTTTATTCCTGAAAAAAGGCGCACTATCCCCGTTAGGAGCGAAAATGTAACCTTTTTTCAATTGCAATGTTGTCATCTTCCAGAACATTGATTTCTTCCTTTTCACTGTATTAATCTCATTCTATGTTACATAATAAATTTCGTCAAGAAATTTTTACACCATTTCATCTATAAGCGTGATTGCTTCCTGAATCATCTTATCACAATGTTCCTTCTTGTTGCCACCCTTCGCCGCATTTGCGCGAAGCAGATCCACACAGTTCACCATTCCATCATGATTCTCCGCAATCTTCCTGCGAAACTCATTTACCTTTGCTGGATTCTCAACGCCCTTGGCACCAAGCACCATCAAACCACCTGTGATTGCGCCACAGATACCACCGCATTTCATACCACCACCGAAATTACAGCCAAGCCCTGCTGCCATTTCTTCTGAAATTCCCATATCCTCAGCATAACAACGCATAATCGTCTGGGAACAGTTGCTTACCATTGGAGTTTCGTTTCGAAGCTCCATTGCTTTTTCTATATGTTTATTCATAACGATTCTCCTTTAGATGCTTCTTGTATCATCAGATAATTTGTTTAAATGAACATTTCTTGTATATGTAGTTTTACTGTCTACTTTCTCTGCCAATACTTATCCAATACTTTAAGTATATTACTACAATGTCTTTTATGATAGTCCATTCTCAACATAAACTCATCTACATTTTCTATCATTTTTTTTCTTTTAAACTCAGCAACCTTACTTACTTTTTCCTTATCTTTAACTGAATTCCCCAAATAAACATCCTCGACATCCTTATGAAAAAAAACGAACTCATAACCATGTTTTTTACAATAGATTTCTATATCATCATATAATTTCTTTGTGTCATAAGAAGTATCATAATCATCAACATCAATAAAATAAATAACAGTTGTCTCACCTATAAATGTTTTAATATTTTTATTTATCTCTCTTACTTTATCTTTCGCATTGTATTTCGTTTTTGATCCTAAATATATTGCTCTATATCTAATCTTTCTATCCACTTTATAAAATCTTTTCAATGTCTCCTCAATATACTGATAATCAGTTCTAGCCTTATTATTGGATTCCACGCAAAATAATATTTGCCTACTCATCAGTACCTCCTAATATTCCAAGAAAATCCGATGCATCAACATTGAATGGCGAATCCTCAATAAAACCATTCTTATATGCATTCTCAGGACTCAAATTACCGTTATTAGCCCAAGTATGAACTGTGTTAACACTGGAAATAAATGTTATAGCATTTTTATTCTTCTTCAACACAGACATTGGAGAGAGATTGTGAGAAGTGAAGCAAAGCTGCCCCTTTCCATATAATATAAAATATTCAATTATTTTATCTAGATATACATCATTTATATTAGAGTCCAATTCATCGATAAATGTGATCATTCCCATACATGCATCTTCAAGATAATAAAATAAATCCATCATTTTTTTTATTCCACGACTTTCAAACTCTTGATCCAAAGTATAATTTTCATATATCATTTTCAGATTGCATTTATAAAATTGATCAAAATCTTTTTTATCTACTTCAATATTTACGAGCTCTGGTTTAAATATCTGAATAAACATACTAAGTTTTGCGATTTGTTCTTCATATGAACTATATAAATTTTTAGGCACCAAAATATCTCTTCCAGAAGCTTCAAGTATTTCCCTCTTTAGTTGATTAAATGTTTCCTTTGTAAAAGAATCTTTTTTATTTTCTTCTATACTTTGTATTTTTTGATATAACCGATTATTTGTATGAATATCTGCATTGTCAATGCAAACATTTAATGAAATTGCAAATGCGAACAATTCTATTACAGTTACAAAATCATTATTTAAATCTTTATCATGCGGAAAATCATTCATCATTGTAAGTATACTAGAAGCAAATGACTGTTTATCTAATAAATTCAAAGTTTTTTCTTTTACAAATTCGTACACCTTATCATTTCCAAACTTCTCTAATGCCCCATCTTTTGACTCAAACACACATAAATATGAATTTTTTGAATAATTTCCGTTTTTGCGACTTAATCTTTCTTCTGTTATATAAATTCTGCCATCATCTTTTATTTCAAAAGAGATATAATAATCCAAAATTTCTCTATCTTCATCTATATCTACGTATATTTCACATTCAATATATCCATTCCTTGTCTTTTTATTTATAATTTCAACTAGTGATTTTTGTGTCTCATGGTCAGATAAATAATTTTTATCAATCAATAAATTTCTAAGAAGTTTAACTGCAGTAATTATTGCCGTTTTTCCAGATCCATTTTCCCCATAAATTGCTTTAATCTTATATTTTTCGGGATTAAAATCCCTTTTAATTGTCTTCTTATAAAAATCTAAATGAATTGGATTTGCAATATTTTTTATACCATATATATCAAGTGTTAAAAGATAAAAATGTCTATTCATTTTTTTACCTCCTTTATACACATTTTAACACAATCATGGTAAAAGTAAATACATTTTGTATATTTATATTCCTTTAATATTATATGTATATTAAAAAAAAACATACATATAATATTAAAAAATTTAACACTAACCAAGATTTCATCTTTTCCCTAATTCGATCCGCCCTTGTTAATAGGCAAGTCATTCGCTCTATGTAAATATCTTATCCGACATACCCTAACATCGCTCTGCAAGAAAATTTCATGTTTCATCATTGTAAGTGCACACAAACATAACCTCCTTATCTCTGAATTCATCAGCATAACTGCCATCAGTCCACATAGAGTGCCACTCATACACATCCTGCTCCTCATAAATAGGTTCATCATAAGCTTTTTTATCTACAACTGTCTTCCATATGTGCTAGTGAGCAATTGTAGGCTCTTCCGTTCTTGGTTCCTGTGTGGTAGGAACCTGAGTCGTTGGTGTCTCAATGGTAGCAGGTGCCTGTGTTGCTGGCTCTTTGCCTGAGTTGTTATCCTCAGACTTAGCATCATCTACCTTGACAGTTTCAGACCCCGTCTTGACGGTATCAAAATCTGCTTTGGCTGTGTCAGCATCTACTATATCAACGGATTCTTTCTCTGCTGTATCTGCATCTGTAATAGTCGCACTTGTCTCTGTGTTTGCAGTCTGGGAACTATCCGTATTTTTATCCGCACAGCCATTAACAATAAATGCTATACCCGCAACAAGAACAACTGTTACAAATGTAGTTGCAATAACATTTTCTTCTTCATAATAACTTATCCTCTCCTCTTATACTTTTGTATTGCATATTAAAATCTTATTACAAATCGTTTTAACCTGTTTTAGATTAAAGTACAATACATCCGAGGTGATTTTGTGCGTAAATTTTCTACTAAAAACAGGTTGAGAGAGCTTAGGGAAGATAATGATATATCACAAACATATCTGGCCAAACTTCTGGATATGAGCCAGACAGGATATTCGAAATATGAAACCGGAGAAAATGATATCCCCACAAATATTCTGATTAAACTATCCAAGATTTATAAAACAAGCATTGATTATCTTCTGAACCAAACAGATGAAAAGAAACCCTATAAACGAAAAGAGTAGATAGCCACTTATATAATGATTATCTACTCTCTTATCTTCTTAAAACACATTCAGCTTTCCCATCTTGTTACTACACCTCTTACTTTTCCTCAACAACCTGAAAAATGTAAAACTTCAAATAATAACTCTCATCCGCTGCCCACAAAATCGGATGATCCGGTGCCTGCTGCCAGAATTCCACCTGACGAAGACGCTTGTGCACGCTGTTTGCAGCCTGACCGATTACCTTCGTGAACAATTCCTGTGTCATGAAATGGGAGCAGGAGCAGGTTGCAAAATACCCGCCGTTTTTCACAAGCTGCAAGCCTTTCCGGTTGATTTCACGGTAGCCTTTGATTGCATTCTTGGTTGCTTCGCGCGACTTGGTAAACGCCGGTGGATCTAAGATTACAACGTCAAACTGCTCACCTGCTTCAGCAAGCTTTGGCAGCTCGTCCAATACATTTGCCTCTTTAAAATGTACAGTCTTCTCCAAATGATTGAGCTTCGCATTTTCTCTTGCCTGCTCCACAGCAAACTCTGAAATATCAAGTCCTAACACATCACTCGCCCCAGCATAGCCACAATTTAATGCAAAGGTTCCCATGTGTGTAAAGCAGTCAAGCACACGCAACGGTGTCTCCTGCACGCCTCTGGTCAGACCCTTGATCAGTTTCTGCATCGCGAGCCGGTTGTACTTCTGGTCAAGGAAGAATCCTGTTTTCTGTCCATTTGCTACATCCACATTATAATGCACACCGTTCTCCACGATCTCAACGACCGGCTCAAACTCCGCACCGATGCATCCTTTATATGGAGCAAGTCCTTCCTTCTTGCGCACCTTCGCGTCACTCCGCTCATATACGCCGCGGATCTTGACACCATCCTGCGCCATGATCTCTTTCAACAAATCCACGATTTGTTCCTTATATAAATCGATGCCAAGTGCGAGGGATTCCACCACCAGCACATCCGAGAACCGATCAATCACGAGTCCCGGCAGGAAATCCGCCTCACCAAAGATCACACGACAACATGTAAGATCTTCACCCTGCATCACAGCTTTTCTATATTCCCAGGCATTCTTCACCCGCATACGGAGAAATGCTTCGTTGATATCCTGCTCTGCGTCTCGAGTCAGCATTCGAATGGTAATTTTGGATTTCCGGTTGATGAATCCGCGTCCCATTGGATATCCATCGAAATCACGCACGATGACAATATCGCCATCTTCCACACTTCCCATCACGCTCTCTATCTCATTGTCGAAGATCCAGAGTCCACCTGCCTTGATGGTACGACCTTCTCCCTTTCGCAAATTCACGACTGCTTTCGGTTCCACTTGTATTTCCTCCTGATTTTATTCCAAGAATTATCGATTATCGTTTTCATGTATTTCATATGTACCTTGGTTGTTTTCTTGTTTGTTTCTATTTCTTTCCTATGGTATCACAGAGTGATTTGTTTCTCAATCCATACTTTCTTTTTCTCTATCTGTTTCTCCATTGGAGCTTTTTTGCTTCCCCCACTCTTCCTATTGGAGCGATTTCCTGATTCCGGACTTTTTTACCCAACCCGCTTGCTTCCCTCACTCTTCCCATTGGAGCAATTCCCCGATTCCGGACTTTTTTACCCAACTAGCTTGCTTTTCTACCTCTCCCCATTGGAGCAATTTCCCGTTTCCGGACTTTTTTACCCAACTAGCTCTCTTCTCTACCTCCTCCCATTAGAGTTTTTTCCCTATTCTAAACTTTTTTACCCAACCAGCCACCCACAAATGAGAAAATTTCCCAACAGCTCAAAAATCCTGCATAAATGGTTTGTTTTGACTAACTTTTTGCGTTATAATAACCACGGCAATTAACCAAATACATAAAACATCCATCAAAGCAAGCGAAAATACGCTTGACAAACCTGTATTACACGTTTATTTTATATATGAACATATATTCATATGTTTTCACGTATGAGAATAGAAAAAAGGTTAATGCATTTGGGAGTTTTATATTCACTGCCTATCACGTAATCGCAAAACACGAGCATTATGGTAGGTAAGAGTTGTAGATTATCACATGTTCTTAAGCAGACCATTGTAGCACATCAGCACTTAACGAACAGAGTAACAATTCGCAGAATTGGTGCTTTGTGAGTTTAGTGTCTGCTATGTGCGGAAGTGAGCGCGAGCGAGTCTGCGTAGAAATGTGATAATCTGCAACTCGCTACCATCACCTGCATTCGTGTTTTGCTTCACGATTCGCAGTCACATAAAAGGAGGAAAATCATGTTCTTACAAATCAACAATCTTGAAAAGTTCTATGGTGAAAAAGACAACCGTGTACAAGTCTTAAAAGGACTTTCTACCGGTATCGGAAAAGGCGAAATCTGCGTCCTGCTCGGGCCATCCGGTTCCGGTAAGTCTACCCTGTTGAACATCATCGGTGGCATCGAAAGCTATGATAAGGGAGAGATCATCATCAACGGTGCTGCCATGTCTGCCATGAACGAAAAGCAGACGACTCTCTACCGACGTGAACACTTAGGTTACGTATTCCAGTTCTATAACCTGATTCCGAACCTGACCGTCAAGGAGAATATCGAGGTCGGCGCTTACCTCGGAAGCAACCCACTTGATGTCGACGACCTGCTTCATACACTTGGTCTGTGGGAGCATAAGGATAAGATTCCAAGTCAGCTTTCCGGCGGTCAGCAGCAGCGTACATCCATCGGTCGTGCCATCGTCAAGAATCCGGATCTGTTGCTCTGCGATGAGCCAACCGGCGCCCTTGATTACAATACCTCCAAGGATATTCTGAAATTGATTGAAGACGTCAACCGGAAATACGGAAATACCATCATCATCGTTACACACAACGATGCCATCAAACTCATGGCTGACCGTGTGATCAAGCTCCGCGACGGTATGATCCGGAAAGAATATACAAACGAAACAAAGACACCGGCGATGGAATTAGATTGGTAGGTGAATGCATATGGCTGATAAAACAATCAAAAATCCACTGCGTAAACGCATCCTTCGGGATATCAGAAAAGAAAAAGGAAAATACATATCCATCTTTTTGTTTCTGACATTTATGATTTCAATCGTCAGTGGTATGCTGGTTACTTCCCTGAGCATGATGCACACCTACGACGATGGTATCGAGACATATAAATTGGAGGATGGACATTTCTCTACAAACAGTGAAATCTCTGTGGCCGAACTGCAGAAGATCGCTGATCAGGAAGATTCAGACACAGCAAAAGCAACCATCTACAAACAATACTTCTATAATTTTGATTACACATTTGAAGGTAATAGCAATTATTCCATCCGTCTCTACGAAAACCGCGAGGCGTTAAATACATATTCGATCTTTGAAGGGCACGCCCCGGAGAAGAACGGAGAACTTGCCATCGACCGCCTCTTTGCAGAAAACAACAATCTCAAAATCGGTGACACCCTCACCTTTGACGGAAAGGATTTAACAATCTGCGGAACAGTTGCTGTCCCGGATTATAGCTGTCTGTTCGAGAATAACTCTGATTCGATGTTCAGCGCAACGACATTTACCATGGGGTTTGTCACTGCAGATTATTTCAAGGAATTCTCCGAAAGCAAGCTTACCTACAGCTTTGCATATCGTTTTTCGGACAGAAGTCTTGATGACCGGGCTTCTTATGACGCAAGCACAGACCTGATGAATACATTGTCCGAACAACTCGCTCCACAGGGAAATTACCTAACCGATTTTTTGATGCGGCAGAACAATAAAGCGATCTCATTTACAAGGGAAGATATGGATGGCGATACAAACAGCACGATCATGATGCTCTATATCATGATAGCACTACTTGCATTCATCTTCGCACTTATGACTTTCAGCACGATTGAATCGGAAGCCGGTGCCATCGGAACCCTGCGAGCTTCCGGATATACAAAAGGCGAAATCATCCGGCATTACATGGCTGCACCAACGTACGTATTCCTTGCAGCCGCAGTGATCGGAAATATCGGCGGTTACACTTGTTTTCGTAAATTCATGGAGGACATGTATTACCATTCCTACTCTCTGCCTGTATTCAAGGTTGTCTGGAATGCAAACGCCTTTCTGCTTACGACTGTGATTCCGATTGTGATTCTGTTAGTGATCAACTACCTTGCGCTTCGATCAATGCTTGGATTGTCACCGCTTAACTTCCTGCGGCATGATCTGTCAAAACGTAAGAAAAAACATGTGACAAAGCTTCCGGACTTCAAGTTTTTGACAAGGTTCCGGATTCGTACAATCCTGCAGAACCGCTCCAACTATATCACGATGGCGATTGGTATCCTAATGGCAAATATCCTGTTTATCTTCTCTGCCAGCATGCTTCCAATCTTAAATGACCAGACAGACAATGTGCTTGACCACCTGATTGCAAACTATCAATATACACTCAAAGCACCGGTAGAGCTAGACGATTCATCTGCTGAAAAATACTGTCTGACTGCGCTTGCGGATGATGGCGGAAAAGAAGTGCTTGTATATGGAATCGCAGATAATTCAAAGTATCTGACACAGGTTTCTATGCCTGCGGAAAAAGGGGATATAATCATCTCAAAATCGTTCATGAAACTGAACAATTATAAAGTGGGCGATACGATTAAAATAGTAGAAAAATATGGCGATAAAGAATATTCTTTCCGGATTGCCGGCAGCTTCAATTACCCGGCGGCCTTCTCCGTATTTATGAGCATTGATAATTACAATGACACATTCGGGAAGGATGCGGATTATTTCACAGGATATTTCTCTGACAAAGCGCTGGATGATTTAGATGACAGTTTCATCTACAGTACGATGGGACCTTCGGACTATTCAAAGTTAAGTGACCAGATGAATGATTCGATGGGACGTATGATGCCTTTGATGAAATATCTTTCCCTTATTATCTTCGTCATCGTTATCTATCTGCTCTCTAAGATTGTGTTGGAGAAAAATGCGGAATCGATTTCCCTGACGAAGATTCTCGGTTACAACAACAGAGAAATCGGAAAAATCTACATTATTTCAACCGCGATAGCTGTCCTTGTCAGTGTAGCAATCAGTCTGCCGCTTTCTACGGTCATCCTGAAGACAATGATTGTCTATCTCTTCCGGACTTTTGATATCTGGCTGGAAAATGTTCATATCGGAACATCTATCTATGTTCAGGTTGTGATCTGGGATATTGTATGTTACGGGTTATTAAGTTTCCTGCAGTATAAGAAGATTCAGAAGATTCCTATGGAAGAGGCACTGAAGAACCGGGAGTAATGCCACTTCACGAAAAATACAAAAACACCCAACTGCTTCTAAACAGTTGGGTGTTTTTTCATCCTTTTATTTACTTCACTTCGTACCGGTCATGTCCCTGCAGTCTCGCCATTGCTCTCGCAAGCGAAGCACGGGATACGTGGTATTCCATGATACTCTGTTTCTGCTGCATCTGCTCGATGGCACGTTCCTTCGCAGCCTGTGCACGGAACTCGTCGATTTCCTCCGGTTTTTCTGCCGAATAGACAAGTACAACAACCTCGTTATTCTTTACCTTCAGAAGTCCGTCGGAACAGATTGCCACATGCTCTTCTCCATCCGGTGTCCGGAAATGCAGCTCACCGACTTCAATATTCGTCGTCATCTTCTCGTGATGTGCCAGAATCGCCATCTGTCCATCATAGCCGGGGAATTTCAATATCTCACATGGTCCATCATAAAACACCCGGTCACAGGCTATGATCTTGAGTGAAAATGTATTCATACGCCGTCCCCTTTCTATCCTTTACAGGGTTTCTGCTTTCTTCTTTACATCCTCAATCGTACCGACATTGAAGAAGGCTGCCTCCGGATACGCATCCATCTCACCATCTAAGATTGCCTTGAATCCACGGATTGTCTCCTTGACCGGTACAAATACACCTTTGACGTTCGTAAAATTCTCAGCTACATGGAATGGCTGTGACAGGAAACGCTGTACCTTTCTCGCACGGTAAACCGTCTGCTTATCCTCGTCGGAAAGCTCCTCCATACCAAGAATTGCGATGATATCCTGCAGTTCCTTATACTTCTGCAAAGTCTCCTGCACCTCACGTGCGACACGATAATGTTCTTCTCCGACGACATCTGCCTCCAGAATACGGGAGGTTGATTCCAGTGGATCAACAGCCGGATAGATACCCTGCTCTACGATCTTACGTGACAATACAGTTGTTGCATCCAAATGAGAGAATGTTGTAGCAGGTGCCGGGTCTGTCAGGTCATCGGCTGGTACGTATACCGCCTGTACCGATGTTACAGAACCATCCTTTGTGGAAGCGATACGCTCCTGCAGTTCACCCAGATCATTTGCCAGAGTTGGCTGGTATCCAACGGCAGAAGGCATACGTCCAAGCAATGCGGACACCTCTGAACCTGCCTGTACAAAACGGAAGATGTTATCAATAAATAACAACACATCCTGCTTTTTTACATCACGGAAATATTCCGCCATCGTAAGTCCCGTCTCTGCCACACGCATACGGGCACCCGGTGACTCATTCATCTGTCCAAACACCAGCGCTGTCTTATCAAGTACGCCGGATTCCTTCATCTCATTCCACAGATCGTTACCTTCACGGGAACGCTCTCCAACTCCGGTGAAGATGGAATAACCACCACTCTCCGTTGCAATGTTGTGGATCAGCTCCTGAATCAGGACGGTCTTACCGACACCGGCACCACCGAACAGACCGATCTTACCACCCTTTGCATATGGGGCAAGCAGATCAATAACCTTGATACCTGTTTCCAGCATCTCAACAACCGGGCTCTGGTCTTCAAATGTTGGAGGTTCACGGTGGATACACCAGTGCTCGCCATTCTCCAGACTTTCCTTTCCATCCAATGTCTCACCAAGTACATTGAACAGTCGTCCCAATGTCTGCTCTCCGACCGGAACCTGAATACCGGATCCGGTTGCTGTCACTTCCATATCTCTGCACAAGCCCTCGCTCGCCGCAAGCATAATACAACGCACAACATTGTCGCCGATATGCTGGGATACTTCCATGACGCATTTCTTTCCATTGTTCATCACATACAAGGCATCCTTAATCCGCGGAAGGTTCCCATCTGCAAACTCGACATCGACAACCGGTCCGGATACCTGTACGATCTTACCTTTATTTTCCATCATGCGATCGTTCACCTCGCTTGTTTCTTCTTTTTCTTCTTGAGTGCCTTGGCTCCACCGATCACCTCGGTGATTTCCTGTGTGATTGCTGCCTGGCGCACGCGGTTAAACTCGATTGAAAGTTCATGCAGCATTGCCTGTGCATTGTCCGTTGCCGCCTGCATCGCCATCATTCTGGCATTTTCCTCACTTGCCGAGCCCTCAACAAGAACACCATACATAAAACCTGTTACATAGTTATACACCAATTTCTCCAAAACCTTCTTCGGAGATGGATAGATCAAAAACCAGTCATCGGATTGCTCCGCAGCCTCACGGTCACTGTTTCCTAATCCCTTCTGGGAATCTTCAAGCAATTCCTTCTTGATAAACTCATGCGTCTTGAGTGGCAGAATCTCCTGCACTTCAACCTCTTCCTTCATGCTGTTTACCATCTTCGTATAGACAACATATACCTCGTCAAATTCTTCCTCTTTATATAACTCCACGATGCGCTCTGTAATCATACGCGCACGATGGATAGAAGGGTTGTTCGCCGAATAGCAGAATCCCTCTTCGAGCGTATACCCCTGCGAAGAAAAGAAATGTCGTCCCAGCTCACCGACTACAAACAAGCGGTAGGAATCCGACTCATCGACCATCTTCTGTGCCTCTTTTAACACATTGTGGTTGTATGCACCTGCCATACCCTTATCACCTGTTATGACGATAAATGCACGTCGTTTTGACGTCTCATGCAGATCCTTGCCTCGGTTATCGAAGAACAGATGCTGCATATCCGGGAAATGTAACAGAATATCTGCAATCTGCTCCTGCAATCCATAGAAGTAAGGTTCTGTACTCTCCAGCTTCTGTCTTGCTTTCCGAAGCTTCATGGAAGACATCATATACATCGCCTTCGTGATTTTCATCGTGTCCTGGATACTTTTGATACGTGTGGAAATTTCTCTTGCATTCGCCATTTAATTCCCTCCGTTTTCGTCTTCCAGACTCCTCTGCTTATATTCATTCGCCGCCTGTATAATGGCATCCTTCACATCGTCTGCCAGATCCTTCGACGAATCCAGACGTCCGATAATATCTGCATGATTCTTTGCAAAATCATCCAGCAGCCCAAGACGGAATGCCTTGATCTTCTCAACCGGAAGATCACTGAATACATGTGCATTGGCAGCAACCAATGTGATAACCTGCTCTGCCATTGTAAAAGGACGGCCAAGCGGCTGCTTCAAAAGCTCCATCAACGCACGTCCATGTGCCAGCTGTTTCTTCGTGTTCTCATCCAAATCGGAAGAAAACTGTGTGAACACTTCCATCTCACGATACTGTGCCAGATCGATACGGATACTTCCAGCTGCCTTCTTCATCGCCTTTGTCTGCGCCGCACCACCGACACGGGATACGGAAAGTCCGACATTGACGGCTGGACGCTGACCTGCGAAGAACAGCTCACTTTCCAGATAGATCTGTCCATCTGTGATAGAAATAACGTTTGTCGGGATGTATGCAGACACATCGCCTGCCTGTGTCTCAATGATTGGAAGTGCGGTAATACTTCCGCCGCCGGCCTCAGCTGTCACACGGGAAGAACGCTCCAGCAATCTTGAATGCAGATAGAATACATCACCCGGATATGCCTCACGTCCCGGTGAACGCTCCAGCAAAAGTGAGATTGCACGGTAGGCAACCGCATGCTTGGACAGATCATCATAGACGATCAGAACATCCTTGCCCTGATACATAAAATACTCTGCAAGTGCTGTACCTGCATATGGTGCAATATACTGCAACGGTGCCGGATCGGATGCCGTTGCTGCAACGACGATCGTATAATCCAGCGCATCATTTTTCTTCAGTGTATTCACTAGCTTCGCAATTGTCGATGCCTTCTGTCCGATTGCCACATAGACACAGACAACATCCTTGCCCTTCTGGTTTAAGATCGTATCCATCGCGATCGATGTCTTACCGGTCTGTCTATCACCGATGATCAGCTCACGCTGTCCACGACCGATTGGGAACATCGAATCGATTGACAGGATACCGGTCTCCATCGGAACCGATACGGATTTACGGTCTACAATACTTGGTGCAGGGTTCTCGATCGGACGGTAACCATCCTGTGCGATGTCGCCCTGTCCGTCAATCGGCGCACCAAGTGCATCTACGATTCTTCCAAGGAATGCATCTCCGACCGGGATACCGGCCATCTTACCTGTACGAACGACACGGCTGCCTTCCTTGATCTCTGTATCACGCCCAAACAGGATAACACCGATTTCATCCCGTCTTACGTCCTGTACCATACCCTTGACGCCACAATCAAAGAGAACGATTTCTCCGTAAAATGCATGGTCGATACCATCGACATTCGCGATACCATCACCAACCCAGTTTACAACACCGATTTCCTTATCCTTTGCTGCCAGCTCAAAATCTGCGATATCGGCACGCAGGATGGAAATGATGCTCTCCTCACTGACCGTTGCCAGCTTCTTGCCGGAAAGCGACTGGTTGATATGCTTCTGCAGCTGGTCGATACGTCCCTGCTCGCTCCAGTCGTACTCTTTGTTTCCAACACGGATGATGAATCCACTCTTGATGGATGCATCCTCCTTACCGACGATCTTGATATCCGGATTGTTGCATTCCTTCGCAAGGAACAACCGGATCCGCTCCATCTGCTCCGTTGTCGGTGGTGTCACATATGTGAGTTCTGCCTGTGCCTCCACCTTCTCCGGTGTCTTCGTCAGCTCCATGTATGCCTGCTCGATCTCATCTAACAATCCGAAATCGCCATTGTCACACAACACCTTTAAGAAGTTCCGGATCTCCTTCGGGAACACCCGGTCAATCACCAGATGTTTCTTCTCTAACGACACAGTTGGATCTTCAAACTCCACACCAATCTGTGGAACTGCTTCTAAAATATCCTTTACGCTCTGCAGATTTGACTTCGCGTTTTCAACGAGCTTCAAATCCGCTGCATAGTCCTTCGCTGCTCGAATCACGTTTCATCACCTGCTTTATCTAAAAATTTGTCGTACAGCGCATTATCCACGTCTGCACCTTTTTTCTCTCCAACAATCTTAACTGTTGCATCGACAACCATATCGGCAATATCTTTTTCTGCTTTCTTCAGAATCTGTGCCTTCTGGTTCTCTGCATCTGTGATTGCATCTTCCTTTACCTGTTTTGCGGTCTTTTCAGCATCTGATACAATCCGCTTATATTCTGCATCTGCGGTCTGTCTTGCCTCCTGAAGCACCTGCTTCTTGGCTTCCTCCGCATTTGCAAGACTTGCTTCATACTGCTTTCTTGCTTCCTCTGCTGCCTGCTTGCTCTCGCCCGCTTCCTTGAACTGTCTGTCCGCTTCCTCCTGACGCGCTGCAATGATCTTCTGTACAGGCTTAAACAGGAAAATCCGCATCAACACGAACAAAAGCAGCAGATTGATTATGGTAAGTAATAAATTCCAATCTACCCGGAGCATGTTACCACCCTGCCTTTCCTGTGATTACTTCAACATTACTATGATCATAAGCGCGATAACGAAACCGTAAATAGCGGTTGCCTCTGCAAGTGCACAACCAAGAATCAATGTCTTGTTGATCTTACCTTCTGCCTCCGGCTGTCTTGCGATTGCCTCTGCTGCCTTACCGGTTGCAATACCGATACCAATACCTGCGCCAAGCGCTCCTAAAACTGCAATACCTGCACCAATTGCGATTATTGTACCCATACTAATTATCTCCTTTTCGTTTATTGTTCAATCTCTTCACTGATATACAGTGATGTCAAAAATACAAATACATATGCCTGCAGCAATCCATCAAACAGATCAAAATACAAAGAAAAGACTGCCGGCAGAACAACCGGAACAACCATCTTGATCAGTTCCATAATTACAAATGCACCAAGCACGTTACCAAAAAGTCGCATGCACAGCGACAATGGACGTGTAAATACCTCTAAGATATTGATCGGAGTAACGATTGCAATCGGTTCTACGAACTTATGCAGCCACTTCTTCACACCCAGATGGTAAATACCTGCCGCCTCAACTAAGACGATGCTCATAACCGCAAGTGCGATCGTGACATTTAAATCTTTGGTTGGGGACTTGAATCCAAACAATCCAATGATGTTTGATACACCAATATACAGCAATACAGTTGTCAGATATGGGACATACGCTTTTCCTTCCGGTCCGATCATATCCTCCACCATACCGGTCAGCTTTGTAACAATCGTCTCTGCGATTGCCTGACGTTTGCTGATGTGATCAATCTTCATGTTTCTTGTCAGGATGATTGCCACAAGAACTAGCACTGCCATGATAATCCATGTTACGACCACAGATTCCGATACGTCGATACCACCGAAGATTGGAATCGTAAAGACGGTCTCACAGTTCAGTTCTTCCATCAGGTCTTTTGCAAGATCTTCCAAAAAAACCATCTCCTTTTCTCGTTTTATCCTTTCTACCCAAGGAAAAGTGTATACCTTTTTTTGTCGAAAGTAAAACGTATTTTTCTATAAAAAAACAACCCAAACAGATTGTTATTTTAGCATTTTTAACATAATTAAACCATCTGTTCTATCAAATCATAATGCCTGTCAATCGCCAAAAGCATGGCTGGCTCATTTTTCTGTTCGAGATTTTGGTAAATGTCCGCATGGCATTGCAGCAGCTTCACCCGCACCGATTCATCGGCAAGCTCAATCACGTAGTTAATCCAATCCCGGTATGCGTCGGTCACAGCCTCCATCAAGACTGCCCACAGATGATTTCCGGTTGCCTGAATCAGGGTATCGTGAAACTCCTTGTCCACATCGGTCAGATCTTTGCCATCGAACAATTTCATCTCTTCCAGCTTTGTCTCTAAGATTGACTCATATTCATAGGACAGTCCTTTCGCAATCAGATTCGAGCAGACTGCCTTCTCCATCACCCGCCGGAATTCAAATATTTCCTCTTTCGTAATCGTTCCGAGTGCCAGCATCACCGTAAGCGACTGACGGATAGACTCGCCGACATGCTTTGACACATAATTGCCGGAACCCTGTACCCGTTCGATCAGTCCCATGCCATGCAGGATGCTGATTGCCTCCCGGATGGAATTTCTGCCGATGCCAAGTTCCTCGGCAATCCTTCGTTCCGGTGGAAGCTTGCTGCCTAATTGCAGTGACCCTTCTTTGATCCGGTCTATGATATAGGCGATTGCTTTTTCATATTCCTGTGTTGTCTGTTTCTCCATTTTCTCATCACCTACTCTAATCCAGTCTGTCTAATATATTGCTCAATCATTGCGATCGTACCTGCCGTTCCAAGCTTCGAGACATTCAGGCACAGGTCATAATTTTCTGCCATGCCCCATGTCTCCCCGGTATAATATTTGTGGTATGCCTCCCGGCGTTCATCGGTTGCCTGTACAAGCTTCTTCGCCTGGCGCTCCGGGATTCCATGCTTCTTCGCAATCGACTCGATCCGCATCGCATCATCCCCGGTCAGGAAGATTGCAAGCTTATCCTTCCGGTCCTTGAATACATAATTACCACATCGACCTAAAATAATACAGTTTTTTCCGTCTAAGATTTCGGACAATGCTTTCTTCGGTGTCTCATAAAACACGTTTTCACTCTCTGTCTGGGATATCGTGTACATCAATGTATCCATCGGGGTTTCCCCATAGAAATCCGGATACCGGTCATACATTCCATATCCTTTTGCAAGCTCTGAGATGACCGACCGATCATAAAATGGAATATGATAGATCTGTTCCAACGCATGACCGATCTCGTCTCCGCAGCAGCCACATTTTCTACCAATTGTAATAATCATAACGAACACCTCCTAATTCCTAATTGCATATGGTTAAATTCTACTACATTTGTATGTGACTAACATTTCAACGCAGACACGCTCTCGCTCGGTTCATCACGCAGTGGTACTAAATTCACGTCAAACAAGTTTGCCGTTCATTAAGTACCAGCGTGCTTCAACGGTCTGCTTGTGAATTGTTAGTCACATACAAATGCATATACATATTCTTAACCATGTCCAACTATCAATTATATCCTTTTCCCTTCCTTACATGAAATTTGCGTAGACGGATGCGAGTACAACGGTCAGGATTCCGGTGACAGCGATTGCCAGACTGCTCATCGCGCCTTCCACTTCGCCCATCTCGATTGCCTTGGCTGTACCGATTGCATGGGATGAAGACCCAAGTGCAAGTCCCTTGGAGATTGGTTCCGTAATACGGAAGAGCTTACATATGAACTCGCCTAAGATGTTGCCAATCACACCTGTTACTACGATGACGGCAACCGTGATTGTCACATAACCGCCAAGTTCTTCCGATACTCCCATACCAATAGCTGTCGTAATGGACTTCGGAAGCATCGTGACATATTCCTGATGGGTAAGTCCCATGAGCTTCGACAGTACAAATACCGTCGTCAGACTCGTAAGTACACCTGCTGTGATTCCAAGCATCACCGCTTTGACATTCCGCTTTAGTAACTGCCACTGCTCATACAGCGGAATCGCCAGGCAGACCGTAGCCGGTGTCAGAAACCAGCTTAAGTACACGGCACCCTTGTTGTACGTATCGTAATCAATATGCGCACATACAAGCACGATGATCGTAAGGATTATCGAGATGAGCAATGGATTGAAGATTCCAAGCTTAAACTTTTTCTTTAATAATAAACCTGCCAGATACGCAAGCAGACTGAGTGTCACACCTGCGAACATGGATGTCTGAAATAAATCTTTCATATCTCCTGCTCCTTTGCCTTTTCTTTTGCTTTGGATTTCTTGATCACACATTGGGATACACGTCCGGTTGCACCCATAACCGCAACGAGTGCTACAACCGTGATCACACTGACCGGTACTAACACCGGTTTCAATGTACCCCATGATGCCATCAGACCAACCCCTGCGGGGATGAACATGACCGGCATGATCTCGATCAGGAATTTCCCGACATCCTTCACTGCATCGAGCTTAATGATTCCACTGAGCAACCCGATAAATAAAATCACCATGCCATAGATGCTTGCCGGTATCGGCAATGGCAGGAAGTATTTTAACAACTCTCCTAAAAAGGAGATAAACAAGATTAACAGAAACTGTCGTAAGTATTTCATAATGACTCCCTAACTCCTATAAAAAGCAAATTGGTAGCACCACTTTGGTACTACCAATATTATACTTATACTTTTTTAATTGTCAATTATGAATTTTGCTACATTTTTCAAAAATAGCCGCAAAAATTTCTACATTTTCAATACCCGAAACGACTTACCTACACAATATTTTTATCCATAATATTCATCCTGCCGGCATTCGCGCCTGCATTATGACTGCACCCGGTTCATATACTGCTCCCACAGCATAGCCACCTGCGTTCCTGTCACATAGACCTGATATGAATCACCTACCGTCTGATCTTCCGGATCCACAAATTCGATTCCAAGCACGTATCCATCCGCATCCCGCTTCATCTCAAAGAGATATGCCCCTTCACAGGTTTTTGGAAAATCTGTCGTTTCCGCAACAGACAGTTCATAATCCGGAACCTCGGACTGCAGCACATCATTTGCATCATAATACTTGTAGCCATCACGCACACACCGGATCAGTTTTCCATCTGTTATCCGGATCTTCGTCGTACCGGCATAGCTTTCTGTATAATTTGTATTCTGGCTGTTGTCCGCTCTCACAATCAGTGCTTCTACCATAAGCTCCACACCATTTTCTGTCACTGCAAATGTATCGATCTGACAGTCGTCAAACCGGAAATGCTCTAATTCATCTACACTTTTATATGCCACTTTGTTCATCCTTCCTTCTATGTATTCTTCTGTAATGACCTATGCAATCACACTATATTGTTTTCCCGATATCAGTAAATTGCTTCATATAATTTTTCTACAACTTCATCTTCGGAAAGCTTATCATAGATATAATAGTCCGCATTGACCTTAAAACCATCATAGACGCTTTCGTTCTCCAATACCGGCTGCAATATCTCCAGCCGGTCTGCGTAATTTTCACGCATGTCATCTGCCTGTTTCTCATAACCGCTGAGCTTTTGAGTTTCCTGCAGCGCTGCCTTTGCCGCGTCACTGATTGGAATACCTTTTTCGGTTCCCTGCAGCTGTGCCATATCCCTGCTATTAAGCAGAAACTCCAGAAGCTTTGCCGCTTCTTCCGGATACTCCGTTGTTGCACTGATGGCATACATCGTAGCTGGTTTTACACACCACCCGAATTTCCTCGCAGCTGCATCCTGCAGATAATCGCCTACAATAACCTCCGCACCGTTCTCTTCCAATGGTGTACAATAATTTGCTGCATCACTGATCCACGCAAGCGTTCCCGCTGCCTTTCCTGTCGAAAAAGCATTTCGATCAAAGGAGTCGATCGGCATCAGCACATCTTCATCAATCAGACGCTTATAGAAATCAAGCATAAATGCAATATCTGCTTTTGTCAGCTGCAATGACCCATCTGCTTTCACGGACTCCTTTCCCTTTATCTGTTCAAGATATGCAACCAGCATCAGAAAGAGTTGTTTTTTTGTCGTTCCAAGCGGGTAGATTCCATCCCGGCTCATAACCTTAGCCGCTGCAAAAAGATCATCCCACGTCTTCGGGATCTCCAGGCCATACGATGCGTAAATCGTCTTGTTATAATAAAACATTGGTGTATTAAATGAAATCGGAACGGCATACAGTTTTCCGTCCATTTCCCCATAAGCAAGCTCCTCCGGAGTGTAATTCTCCAGATGAATGATGTCTTTCAGATCATACAAGTTATAAAAGCCATTTTCTTCGTCTGCATATTCCGACAGCCACGCATAATTAATCTGCATCACATCCGGTGCATTGTGGGAGCGCATATAAATATGCATTTTGTTCTCGTATCCGCCCCAGCTTCCATAGTTTGCCTGCACCTCTATCTGTCCCTGGTTTTGTTCTGTAAATATATCCAATGCCTGTAGTGTGTACCGATGCCGGTCATCATTTCCCCACCAGGAGTAGGAAATCTCCGTCGTGGATTCATAGACTACCGGTTTGCTATTTCCGGAACACCCGGATAAGAAAATCAGACATACAATGAGACAGATGCTGATTCCACGATATTTATTTTTCATTTTTCCCATGTACCTCATATCTGCCAATCAATCCTCATACCAATTGTATTGATGTTTTCCGTTTTCTTTTGATACATATAACGCACGGTCCGCCATCTGATAAGATTCCTCGAATCCAAGTTTTATTCCATCTACCGTAATTCTCAGACAGATTCCTGCTGAAAGTGAGACTTTGCACGATTCATAGTGTGTATCAAACTGCTTATGAAATGCATCCAAAAGTGCATCCAGCCTCCGGGCAACCTCCTCCCGTATAACGGTCTCTTCCTCATGCTCAAATGGAATGTACACCGCAAACTCATCTCCGCCCATACGCCCGATGATTGCCTGTGTTCCAAGAGTTTCCCGGAAGATTACTACGGATTTCTTAAGAAATTTATCCCCTTCCTGATGCCCATATGTATCATTTACCAGCTTAAAATTATCCATATCCAGCATCATGCAGATATGCTTTGTTCCTTCTCCTGCATGTGCAAGCTTTGTATCTACCAGATCACGGAATGATTGCTTATTCAACACATTTGTCAGCTGATCGTAATCTGCTTTCTGCCTGATCTGCGAAAGCACGCCATCCTTTACTGCCACCTGTGAATACAGGATTCCTGCCGCCGTCATAGCAACCACAAGCATAATAATATATACAATTATAGCAAACCGGGTGATTCCAAGCTGTTCCGCAAATAGCACGTTCTCCGGAGCCACACATATTACCTGCCAGTCGTTCTTGCAGGTTCCAACTACTACAACTTCCTTGTCGCCTATAATCCAGTAATTGCTATATCCATCCGGCAGATCGTTCCAGACTTCTTCTGCATTCCGTCCAAGTATCTCTCCTGATTCAGCATAGACAATCGAATGTGCCGAATCCACAAGATAGCTCTGCATCCCCGGCACATCCTCCATATCTGTAAAAGACTGGCTCAGTTCCCGGCTATAAAATGCTGCCACAATGATTGCATGCTCATTCAGTCTTTTTACGTAATACAGCCTGTCATAGCACCGCTCATAATCGAAAAACCAGCCGGACTCTTTCCTCTCGTCCGTAATATGCCCTTCCAGATACGCATATAGTCCACCATCCGGGAACAACTCGAGCGTCGTATTCGATATTGAACCAAGCGATGAATCATCTGCGTATACAATTCCAAAATCAGAGAAGTTCTGAAGAATATTAATATCCTGCAAACGTTTTTCAATCGCTGTCTCCTGCTGTATCTTCTCGAATGCATCCTGCCCCTCTTTCGTTGCATCATACTCACAATAGATATCATCCGAGAACAGCAATGCTGCGGTATCTTCAATTCTTCCCAGATACTGATTGAGATTTGATATCTGCAATTGGGTGTTTGCCTGTATCAGGTTTACAACCTTTGATTTCATTTCCTGGGAGGATTTTCTTGTCAGGATCAAAGTGATGGTTCCTGTTGCAACTGTGATGGCAAGCAAAAACACAATGACGATCCGAAATGTGAATCTTCTTATCTGAATGTCTGTCTTTGTATTATTGTTAAAAGGCATTTCTTACCTTACTCCTTCCAGATCTGATTTCAGCATAATAAAATATTATAATATAGGAATCCGCGATTTACAATAACCCTTTTTGGCTGCATTCTTCCGGGCAATCCGATGCTTGACTTTCGTGCCTGTCTGTACTATATTTGTTTTATTGCAGGTATAGTTCATTGGTAGAACACCAGCTTCCCAAGCTGGAAAGGCGGGTTCGATTCCCGTTACCTGCTTTTTTACGTGATAGAACTGCAAGATTTCGTGAATCAAGTTTCATTCACTTTCACAGTGAAAGAAATAGTATCGATAAAAGAGGAAAGGTACCAGTTAAAGTACCTTTCCTCTTTTATCTTAAAAGTTTTCTGTTTTACACATTATCTTACTCCACAGTTGTATCTACGGAAGTTCCCGCCTCTGCAGGAGCTTCTACCTTGATTCCATCCAGGCCTGTGATGTTCACATTCTTGTTAACCTTTGCATCGTATGTATTTGCACGCATAATATCCGCGATATCGATACCTGTTACTTCCTTCACAGACTCCATTGTCTTTGCAAGGACTTGTGGCACATACGACCCCATCGAACCGACACCGGAACCTTCGCCGTTGCCGTCGATGATCGTAACCTTGTCGATTGTAGAGAGTGGCTCTGCGATTGCCTTTGCCATCTCCGGCAATGCCTTCACGATCATTTCCACCATCGCTGCCTGACCATACTTCTTCATCGCTTCGGCTTTCTTCTCTAAGGCTTCTGCCTCTGCAAGACCTTTGGCTTCGATTGCCTTCGCCTCTGCCTCGCCGACTGCACGGATACCTGCTGCCTCCTGCTGCTTTGCGAAAAGCTCTGCCTCTGCCTGTGCCTTCTTCGCCTCAGCTTCCTGCTGCTTCTCAAACTTATCTGCCTCGGCATTTCTCTGACGCTTGTAAAGCTCCGCATCTGCCTGCTGCTGTCTTGCGAACTTGTCCGCCTCCGCTTTCTTACGAATATCCGCATCGAGGGACTGCTCCATAACCTCGGCTTCCTTCTTCTTCAGGTCAACTTCCTTCTCCTGACGTGCGATATCTGCCTCGGTCTTTGTAACCTCGATTGTCTTACGCTGTGCTTCCTTCTGAATCTCGTAAGCCGCATCTGCTTCCGCATTCTTCGTATCTTCGATTGTCTTTAATTCTGCCTTCTTGATAGAAAGCTCATTCTGCTTCACGGCAATTTCCGTATCGGATAATACCTTTGCATCGTTCGCTTCTTTTCTCGCCTGTGCCTGTGCGATCGCTACATCACGGTCTGCGTTTGCCTTGGCGATACTTGCATTCTTCTGGATTGCTGCCATGTTATCCTGACCAAGCGCGATAATCAGGTCATTCTGATCCTCTACATGCTGGATGTTGCAGGAAATAATCTCAATACCCAGACGATTCATATCCACCTGCGCCTTCTCCTGCACCTGATCACCGAAGGACTTACGATCGTTACACAACTCCTTCAGACTGATCGTACCGATAATCTCACGCATATTACCCTGCAGAGAATCCACCAGTGCTTCCATAATCTGCGGTTCCTTCATATTCAGGAAATTCTTCATGGCAAGTTGCATACCTTCTTCATCCGTACGGATCTTAACTTTCGCAACTGCATCAATGTTAACACCGATGAAATCCAGTGTCGGAACATAATCGTCCGTCTTGATATCGATACTGATCTGCTTGATCAACAGTTCATCCTTCCGCTCGAAGAACGGAAGCTTCAAGCCTGCTTTACCAATCAGAATCTTCGGTGTCTTTCTTAAACCGGAAATGATATACGCCTTATCCGGTGGTGATTTGACATAACTGGTAAATAAAATGACCAGCAATGCCACGATAATGATAATAATAGCAATTGTTGAACCTGACATACAAAAACCCTCCCTAACAACAAGTTAATTGATTGCTATGCGACTCAGATCGCATATTTTCTTTGGTGCAAAATTCACATTCCTGCATCTATTCAATATTGTACCATGTATGTGTGAAAATCACTATTACATTTTTCTGCATTTTTCGTACATTTTCTGTACAATAATGCATTTTTCATTAAGGAATCGATTAATTATCTATGTACTTATAGTTTAAAGTTTTACAAAACTTCTTCTATTACACACAGATTCTGTTTATTTGGCACTCTTCTTGAATATCCTGTTATAAATCTCAATTCCCTTGTCAGGATTCTGATTCATCCAGAATACGAGATAGCCGCCTATCAGGAACAAAGCCCCTCCTATTATAACAAGATAGACAGACATTGTCGGGATTTTCCTTCCATCCGTTATTTTGGTTGTTTTCTCCGGATCATAATATACCGTTACCTTCTGCCCTATCTGCATATCATGTCCATCACCCACATATATCTCATTATATGTTTTCCCATCTACTTCATAATCCACAAAGATGGTGCAAGTTGCATGATTTCTATGCATACGTTTTTCTGTTACAATACCTGGTACGGTCTCAGCTTTTCTTAAAAACAGATCATTATGTACATATGCCGCAAGTCCTGCAAACAGCAAAGCCAGTCCGACAAACATAACTATCATCACTTCCTTACGGACAGACTTTTTTCTTATTTCTTTGTCACCTAAATCTTCTCCAAAAATTCGCGCTTGTTTTTCCTCTGACAAAATATATGGATTTCCTGTAGGCTCATATGCAGACTTTCTATCCGTATAATACTCCGGACGTTCAATTGGAGTTGTCCTCGTTGTTTCAATCACATATGGATCCTGTTCTAAATCACTGAACTCCCCCAGTGAAGGATCTTTTAATTCTTCCTGCATATCTTTCATGCGTTTTGTAGAATCCTCATCTTTTAACTTTAATGACATATTTTTCCTCCTCCCAAATATACAAAGGATTGTTGCAATATTCTTTCATTCATATTAACACTATCATACATGTATGGAAATAACAATGTGTAATTTTCTTCTGTCATGAATATGATTTCAACCCTGATTTCCGGATATTTGCTAGATTAGCTTCCGGTTTGGGTTTTCTTGCTTGCTTTTCTCTGTCTACGCCCACGTCGTGGGTTTTTCCGCTTAATTTCTCTCCCTCACACCCAGCTTCATCTCCGTATCTTTCCGATTAGCTTCCGGTTTGGGTTTTTCTGCTTGCTTTTCTCGATCTACGCCCACACCGTGGGTTTTTCTGCTGAATTCCTGTCCTGTGAACCCAGATTTACATTTGGTGGAAAATAATATCCAAGATATAACCGAATCCACATACACGGAAAGCGATGTGAAATGGCTTAGAGAATACTTAGAATAAAAAATAAACAGGAAATCATTCGCCGTGCAACCTCTGCTTCGCTCCAACAATGAGCCGTGAACCGGCGCATGCTTCACATGCACCCGGTCTCGGGCATTCGCCCTATATAAACCTCGTTCGCAATGCGACTTCGTTTCCGCTTCGCTCCAACTCAGTCACGTGCGTTCGCACTATAAAAAAATAACAGCATGGCTGTATGCAAGTAAACTTGCACGCCATGCTGTATTTTTTTGCATTGCTCTCTATCTAGAACTTACCAGCCTTTGCTGCTTCCTCAACAGAAACTGCAACTGCAACAGTAGCACCAACCATTGGGTTGTTACCCATACCGATCAGACCCATCATCTCTACGTGAGCTGGTACAGATGAAGAACCTGCGAACTGTGCATCACTGTGCATACGTCCCATAGTATCTGTCATACCATAAGAAGCAGGACCTGCTGCCATGTTATCTGGGTGAAGTGTACGTCCTGTACCACCGCCGGATGCTACGGAGAAGTACTTCTTACCCTGCTCGATACATTCCTTCTTGTATGTACCTGCTACCGGATGCTGGAAACGTGTTGGGTTTGTTGAGTTACCTGTGATAGATACACCAACATTCTCATGATGCATGATTGCAACACCTTCCTGAACATCATCAGCACCATAACACTTAACAGTTGCACGAAGACCTGTTGAGTATGGCTTCTCATATACTACGTTCAGCTTAGCTGCCTTATAATCGTACTTTGTCTCAACAAATGTAAATCCATTGATACGTGAGATAATCTGAGCTGCATCCTTACCAAGACCATTCAAGATAACACGAAGTGGCTTCTGACGTACCTTGTTAGCCTTCTCTGCGATACCGATTGCACCCTCAGCAGCTGCGAATGACTCATGTCCTGCAAGGAAACAGAAGCACTCTGTCTCTTCCTCAAGGAGCATCTTACCAAGGTTACCATGTCCAAGACCTACCTTACGGTGATCAGCAACAGAACCAGGGATACAGAAAGACTGAAGTCCTTCACCGATTGCTGCTGCAGCATCTGCTGCTCTTCTGCAACCCTTCTTAATTGCGATTGCTGCACCAACTGTGTAAGCCCAGCAAGCATTCTCAAAACAAATTGGCTGAATCTTCTTAACCTGATCGTAAACATCAAGTCCAGCGTCCTTTGTAATCTTCTCAGCTTCTTCGATAGAGCTGATACCATAGCTGTTCAATACAGCGTTAATCTGGTCAATTCTTCTTTCATATGATTCAAATAAAGCCATTGTCGTTTCTCCTTTCCTCTTATTCCTGTCTAGGATCGATAATCTTCACTGCATCAGCAACACGGCCATACTGACCCTTTGCCTTCTCCCATGCTGTGTTTGGATCATCACCCTTCTTAATGAAGTCTGTCATCTTTCCAAGAGAAACGAACTGGTATCCGATTACTTCGTTGTCTGCATCAAGTGCGATACCTGTTACATAGCCCTCAGCCATCTCAAGGTAACGAACACCCTTCTCCTTAGTTGCGTACATTGTACCAACCTGAGAACGAAGACCCTTACCCAGATCCTCAAGACCTGCTCCAACTGCAAGACCGTCATCAGAGAAAGCACTCTGTGTACGACCATAAACAATCTGAAGGAACAGCTCTCTCATAGCTGTATTGATAGCATCACATACAAGGTCTGTGTTCAGAGCCTCAAGGATTGTCTTACCCTGCAGAATCTCTGCTGCCATAGCTGCAGAATGTGTCATACCGGAACAACCGATTGTCTCAACCAAAGCCTCTTCAATTACGCCATCCTTAACGTTCAGTGAAAGTTTACAAGCACCCTGCTGTGGTGCGCACCAGCCAACACCATGTGTAAAACCAGAGATATCTTCAATCTTCTTTGAGTGTACCCACTTTCCTTCTTCAGGAATAGGAGCTGGCTCATGCTTTGCGCCCTTGGCTACTGGGCACATGTTTTCAACTTCCTTCGTGTAAATCATTGTGGAACTCCTTTCAATATTAAAATTTTATAGAGAGATGTTTCTTGCATACAAAACACCATCAACTACATTTTCTCACAAAGTCATAATTTCGTCTACACCTTTTTTGTCATTTTTTGTAGAATATGCAAACATGGCTAGTATCTGCATTTCTCATAACAAATCCGGATTATTCCTTTGTCTTTCCAAGCTTCTTATCTGCTTTCTTGTCTTCCTTTTTCTCTTCCTTTACAGGTGTATCCTCTTCCTCATCCTTTACGACTGCGGAACCTGCTTTTTCAATCTCAGCGATTGCGTTCTTGTGCATTGGGATACGGCAGTTCTTGTTGTTACCGAACTCTACAATAACTGTTGTATCATCTACGATATCAAGGATTGTACCATAGAAACCACCTGTGGTCATGATGTTGTCACCCGGTTCCATTGCCTTGTGCAGATCTTCCATCTGCTTCTTCTGCTTCTTCTGTGGACGGATGATCAGTAACCACATGAATCCGACTAAGATTACAATGTAGATAACCCAGAACAATCCACTTGGCTGTTTTGCTGTTGTTGCTGTTGATTCCAGTAATGTTAATAACATGTCTTAAAACTCCTTTTATTTATTCTTGATTTTGAAAGCCTTCTAATTTCTGTCGTTTATATTCACTATAACGATGTTCCTCGATTGCCTCCCGAATCTCACTCATCATATTATTATAAAAATATAAATTATGCAAGACACAAAATCTCATTCCAAGCATTTCCTTTGCTTTGAGCAGATGGCGGATATAGGCTCTCGAATACTTCCTGCACGCCGGGCATCCACAACCTTCCTCGATTGGACGCTCATCCAGTTCATATTTTGCATTGAACAGATTCAGCTTACCATGGTTTGTATAGACATGACCATGTCTGCCATTCCGGGATGGATATACACAATCAAAGAAATCAACTCCGCGTTCTACAGCTTCCAATATATTCGCCGGTGTACCAACCCCCATCAGATAAGTTGGTTTGTTCTCCGGCAGATACGGAATGACTGACTCGATAATCCGATACATCTCCGCATGTGTCTCTCCAACTGCCAGTCCGCCGATTGCATAACCGTCTAAATCCATGTCTGCAATCCGCTTCGCATGCTCGATACGGATATCATCTATAACGCCTCCCTGATTGATACCGAAGAGCATCTGTTGTTTGTTGATTGTATCCTCCAGGCTATTCAGCCTCTGCATCTCCCGCTTGCACCGCTCTAACCAGCGTGTTGTACGGTCTACCGATGGCTGGATGTAGGAACGGTCTGCCTTTGCCGGTGCACATTCATCGAATGCCATTGCAATCGTAGATGCAAGGTTTGACTGAATCTGCATACTCTCCTCCGGTCCCATAAATATGAGACGTCCATCCACGTGCGAATGGAAGGTTACACCCTCTTCTTTAATCTTTCTGAGTCCTGCAAGTGAGAATACCTGAAATCCGCCGGAATCGGTCAGAATTGGCTTGTCCCATACCATAAACTTATGCAAACCGCCGAGTTTCTTTACAACCTCGTCGCCTGGTCTCACATGCAAATGATAGGTGTTTGACAGTTCCACCTGCGTTCCGATCGTCTGCAGATCCTCCGTCGATACCGCACCCTTGATGGCGGCGGCTGTACCGACATTCATAAAGACCGGTGTCTGGATCACGCCATGCGGTGTCGTAAATTCGCCACGCTTGGCACTTCCATCTTTGGTAATCAATTTGTAACTCATATTGTTGCTCCTTTATTTTAAATCACTTGATATCTTAACTTGTTTTTTTGTCTTATGCCCGATATAATAATTCTGTCACACCGGGCATGATTTCATTCTCTGTGACATATTCTATACTACCAAGGCAGGTGATACTATGTTTCGTATCTGGGGAAAAATAATGAAAGATAACCGTCTCGTCAAAGACCATACTGTCTGCATCGAGGACCACACCTTAACGCGTACAAAAAAGGTGTATGCCGCCCTTGACGAGCTATGCTACACCTTTGATCTGGCAAAGCCTATCTGGTTGAAATCCAACCAGCAGGATTTTATCCGCCATGCAAGAACCCGGTTCACGCAGGATAATTTCATTGAATCCATTGATTTTGATTATCTTGACTTTCAGGTCATCGAGGAGGACTACTGATTATTCCTGATCAGAGTCCTCTTCGTCTGTTTCCTCGTCATATGCTGTATCATCTTCCGTTTCGGGATCTTCACTTATCTCTTCATCTTCTTCTGCTGCTTCTTCATCCCGGTTTTCTTCTATTCCACTGTTTTCTCCGCTGTCTTCTGCATCTTCCCAGGATTCATATGCTTCATCTATCCCAGCCTGTGAATCACCGAAATCTTCGCCAGTTTCCTCCGACACACCTTCTGTCGAATCTGTCTCCACCGGTTCTGTCTCTTCCGTTGAATCTGTCTCCTCTGATTCTGCCTCTTCTTCGGATGCAATCACCAAATCCTCTGCCACCTGTCCGTCATCTTCTGAGAAGTAATCGGAATAATCAGTTGTATCAGCATTTGCAGCCTGTACCGTTGTTTCCTCTAAAATCTGGTTGATCTCGTCCAAATCGGCTGCGCGCAGACTTCCGATGATCTTTGCAATCTCATTTAACTCATCAATGACACCATTTAATTCATTTAAGTTTGTCTCGCACAGATCTGCGGAGGACTGTGCATTTGCTGCGATTTCTTCACTGGCAGCCTGCTGATTTGCCAGACCGTCAATGATGGAATTGTTCGATGCATCCAGATTTCCAGACAACTTATCAAGTTGCTTCATATCGCCGGATAATTCTTCCACTGCCCCAGCAATTGTCTGGAAGCTTCCATCTGCCGCCTCGATATATTTCGCCTGTTCTGATACGGCATCAACGCTTCGGCGAACCAGATCCGATGTATGATTGGCAAGATCCGTCACACCCTTCAACAACTGTGTAATACTGTCAATCGAACTTCTTGTATCATCCGCTAATTTACGAATTTCATCTGCAACCACGGCAAATCCACGTCCCTGCTCTCCTGCACGTGCTGCCTCAATGCTCGCATTTAACGCAAGCAGATTTGTCTGGCTGGAGATCTGATAGATGATTTGTGTGATTTCCTCTGCGGACTGAATCTTCTCGCAGAGTTCCTCGGATACGCGTGTTACATCCTCATTTGCAACATTGATATCGTCGGACTTATCTTTCAGACTTTCAATAATATCCAAACCAGACTTTACAGATTCGATTGCCCGCTGTGTCGACTGTACAGTGTTATCTTTGACATCGATCAGGTTATCAATGATATCCTGAATCTGCTGTGTCATCGTTGTTGACACTTCCATATTTTCTGCGGTATCTGTAACGCCGGTTGAAATAGCATCAACAGATTTCGTGACCTCCGCTGTTGCTGCCTGGAAATTATCCAGCTTTGACTGGAGCTGCTCAATATGTGCATTTCCGTTATCTACGACCTTTACCATGTTCTCTGTGATTTCTTCCTGATATGCAACATGGTACTCGATTTCCTGACGATCCGTCTCCTGCTCGCGCAGTGTAATATTACAAGCCATCAGAATACCGAATGTGAAAATAGCTGCCAAAAGCAAAATCTCTACCCATGTAACCGATGGGGCAAATCCATGCTTTGCAATCTGGATAATTGTCTCAACTAAAATACCGAGTGTCGATGCGCCACAGGTCACGCGGATATGAAATGTATCCATATAGATAATGCACATACCCATCGCGATAAAGATTGGAAGTGCATCCATCACGGAGCCGGATACAAACACGGACACAAGCACCAATACCGAAAATGCTGTGACCGATGTAAATTTCATCAGCTCGCTACGGTCATTGATCAGCTGGAACACAACATTTCCAACTGCAAACAATGCAAATAATACAAGCAGCGGTACGAATCCCTTCTGTGTCTTATGATTGATAATCAATACTGCGATTTTCGCGATTGCAAACGCAACCATCACCTTCATCGCCAGATCATTTTTCTTTGCTAATCTCGTTCCATTCATAATGTATGTACCCCATGTCTTTCGTTCTAACAAGTTTCCGTTGCGCATAAATATACGCCATGTCATATATGTTTAAAATTATAACAAATTTATAATGTAAAGTCCATAGACAAAATCCACTTATCCGCGCTTTCTACTTGTATATTCTACCTAAAAATGCTATCTTAATTCAAAGAACCAAAGACTTGAACGGATGCAAAAATCGCAATCGAAAACCAATCAAAGGAGTTATTATGTTTCAGATTGAACATATCTCAAAATCATACGGAAAAAAGCAGGTGCTGAACGATGTGTCTTTTCCCGTCCCGGAAGGCTGTGCCATCGGGATTTTAGGCGTCAACGGCTCCGGGAAATCCACGTTGCTTTCCTGCATTGCAAAAAAATATGCCGGAACACCAGATGTAAGAATTGGCTATGTCCCACAGGAAAATCCGCTCTATGATGAGCTAAAGCCTGTGGATAATCTGCGTATGTGGACGAACAAACGCAAATCCGAAATCCTGCCGGCATTGCAGGCACCACCGCTCGCCCAGCTTGGAATCCAGACATTTCTGGATACTCCGGTCAAAAATATGTCCGGTGGTATGAAAAAGCGGCTCAGTCTCGCGTGTGCCCTGCTCGATGCACCACAGATTCTGCTGATGGATGAGCCATTTGCAGCACTGGATCTTCCAGCCAAACAGGATGCCATGCAGTTTATGCGTTATTATTTAAGTCTTGGAAATTCCATTGTGATTGCCTCCCATGAGGAAGCCGTTTTTCAGTTCTGCCACACAGTCTATCTTCTGAAAAATGGCACACTCTTCGATGCGTCGCATCTGCCAGAGGGCACTAATTATATTGATCTGCTAAGAAATTAAATTTAAGAGGAACTTATGTCTCACATCCATATGTTTTTCAATTTCATCCGCGCCAACTGCAAACGGCTGTTACACTATCTGCCATCGATGTTTGTCTCATTGTTACTGTTGCTTCTCCTGACTGGAACCGCAGGATTTTATCTGTCCAGACATCTATATAAGGAAAATGTATTTTCTGCGATTTCCATCGGATACTATCTGCCACAGGACGACAACCTGGACCTAAACCAGCTTGGCATTGGTATGTTACAGGATTTAGAAGGAATGGAGGAAACCGTCCAGCTCGTACAGGTAAACAGCGTCGAGGAAGGCTATAACATGCTTGCTTCGCATGAAATCCTGTATCTGATCATCGTCCCGGAGCAGTTTTTCTCTGGAATTATGGACAGTACAAATGTACCGCTTGATATCGTTGTTTACGACAACAGCTCCATATCCTCTTATATCATCAACGAATTGTTCATGTCCTACGCCGGACTGCTCGGAACTGCTCAGGCTGGTATTTACAGCGGCCTTGACACGACACGTGCCCACGAATTTACACCGGAACAGATACGTGAGCTTTCCAACCGTGTGAACTTCGTATACCTAGACCGTGTCATGAACAAGACAAATTATATGAAGACGATACAGGCAGAGGATGCAGGAAGTGTGACATTCACACAGCACTATGCCGCATTTGCGATTATATTAAGTCTCTGTTTTCTTGCATTCCTGCTGATTCCATATTTACAGGGAACCGGAAATGGCATCTGCGAATGCATGAAGCTGTATCACCTAAACCGCGGACATATACTGGTAGCAAACATGATCCATACATTTTTAGCTCTGTATATCCTGTTCCTGCCGTGCTATATCGGAATCTCCATCTGGATGGGGCACGCAAACCTGAACGGATTTCTGACGATCATCCCTGCACTGCTTCTGATTGCACTGCTGATCGCCGGAATCGCAACCTTTTCCAGAAGTACCTTTTCCGCAAATATCTGTCTGTTATTTGTTGTGCTGGTGCTTGCCTACTGCGGTGGCGGACTTCTACCGGATGTTCTGCTGCCAAAGGTGATACAGCAGATCCGTCCGTATCTGCCGGGAACGTATGTAATGCAGATTTTCTGCCACGCACTTTATTAAACATTTGGGAGTTTTGTTATGAACCGACTGATTGTCGCATGGAAACGAATTTTACATCGAAAGCTATATTGGTGCATGCTGGGCGTCCTGCTCATCTTAACTGGAATCTATGCATTGCTTCCAGCGAAAAGCCAGTCCACAGAAATCCATGTTGCCGTATATCTGGAAGATACCAGTGCGTATACGACACAGTTCAAAGAGGAATTAGATGCCAGTGCCTCGCTCTATCAGTTTTATTATGTAGATGCGTCCACAGATGTAATCCGGGATGTACAGGCGGGTGATGCAGAATGCGGTTTTGTCCTGCCAGATGGATTTTTCTCCGGCTACATTGCAGGCTCCGGGGAACCAAAGGTTTCCTTGTATGAGACAAGTGCAAGTACACTTTCCTCTGCCATCTGCGAAACATTCTTCCATTATATCTTCAAGGTTGCATCCCCGCAGATTCTGGTTGACACGATCGACGATGCAGCGTTATCCGAAGAGTTAAAAAGCCGCATGCAGGCATATATGAACAGTGACACAATCTTCCGTATGTCCTCTGTCACAGACGGTGCCTACGATTATAAGGAAAATACCTATCGTATCCAGCTTCCAATCTACGAATGCACCTGTCTGCTCGTCCTGTTTGCTTCTCTGTTCAGCCTGATGTTGTTCTTACAGGATCAGGAACGTGGCATCTACATCGCACTTTCTGGCAAACGCAGATATGGTATTTTATGCACGGGACTTCTGGCTGGCATCCTTCCAATCTACGGAATCGGCATGCTATGCAACGGCATCACCTACGGAACTGCAACTCTGTTACAGGTAACACTTGTCAGTCTGCTTGCCTATCTTCTGTCGCTTGTACTTTCGGTGTTTATCAAAAAAAGCCGGACACTTGCCAAGTGGATCCCGGTGCTTTTACTGATTACCATCGTATATTTCTTCGTGAATTATATTCTATGATTTCATATTTTTTAATTATTGGAACATACATTTAACATGATGCAAAAACAGGACGAGATCATCCAAAGATCTCGTCCTGTTCTTCGATCTGCGCTCTTGCATTCGTCGCATCGGTTATCTCTTTTAAGATTGCTTTCGCATCGCCAACCGGAATATGTACCGTAAAGACCACATCCTCTGCGAATTCCGTGTTGATGATTGCAACCTGTCTCGTATTCAGGATATATTGTATTTTTCCCATATCCGTATAATTCGTCCGAATCAAAACAGGAAGCAACTGTTGCATTAACTTCGTCGTACACGCTTCCAGGGCTTCCTTTGTCGCCTGCGTATATGCACGGACAAGCCCGCCCGTACCAAGCAGCGTACCACCAAAATACCGTGTCACAACCACGCAGATATCATGGATTCCAGAATTCTGAATCAACTCCAGCATCGGCTTTCCTGCAGTGCCCTGTGGCTCTCCATCATCCGAAAACCGGAGCAGCGGCATCTCAGCGCCCACGGAAAAAGCAAAGCAGTTATGTCTTGCATCATAATGCTTCTTCTTAATTTTCTCGATAAATGCATACGCCTCTTCTTCTGTCTCAACCGGGGCAATCTGCGCAATAAAACGGGATTTCTTCTCGACAATCTCGCCTTCTGCACCCTCGATCAGTTTGATATAGTCCATAGCCTCCCTTTCCGTTTCGCTTACTTTGTATCCAGAAGCTTCTTCAGCTCACTCATAAATGTATCTGCATCCTTGAACTGACGGTAAACAGATGCGAAACGTACATATGCAACCTGATCCAGATCACGAATCTGATCCATTACGATCTCACCGATCTTCTCACTCTCGATCTCACGCACGCCGAGATTGAAAATCTTGTTCTCGATCTCATCCACACATGCCTCGATCTGATCCACAGATACCGGACGTTTGTGACAGGAACGTACCACTCCTGACTCAATCTTGGAACGGTCATACGTCTCACGATTCTTATCCTTCTTGATTACAATCAAAGGAATCGTCTCTACCTTCTCATACGTAGTAAAACGCTTTCCACACTCATCACACTGTCTTCTTCTACGGATTGCCTCGTTGTCATCTGCTGGTCTTGAGTCAATCACACGCGTATTATCATCTCCGCAAAATGGGCACTTCATATGTTTATTCCTTTCCTCCCTGAATTTTCCGTATATCGCAGGCATCAATATCGACCAGAACAATGTCCGGTCCGATACGCACAATGTTGCAATACCGGATGTAATATTCCGTTCCCGAACCAAAGCAGGAAAATAATTTGCCCGGTCCCGGTACGATGATTGCAAGTATCTTCCCTGTCTCACAATCAAACTCGACATCGGCAACATAGCCGAGCCGCCTGCAATCTTTGCAGTTTATAACTTCTTTTTCTTTTAATTCTAAAAAGCGCATCGCATACCTTCGCTTTTTATAGTTAGTATATGCGAAAGCTTATCGCTTGTCACCTTCAAAAATAAGTACCATCGTTCCCGGTCCAACGTGTGCTCCGACGATTGGTCCGACCTCGCTCATGATGATCTTATTTGGATGATACTTCTCCTCTACCTTTGCCCGGACATACTCCGCATCCTCCGGACAATCCGCGTGACAGATCAGTACTACATCCTGCTTGTCTGCATAGCTTCCTGTACAGATATCCATCTCTGCAAGCAGCTGGTTTAACGCTTTCTTACGTCCACGCACTTTACTCTCAGCTGCAAGTCTTCCCTCTGTATCCACATGCAGAACCGGCTTCAACTGGATCATGCCACCGATAACGGCTGCCGTCTTGGAGATACGTCCACCTCTCTGCAAATAGGTCAGATCATCCACCGTGAATTTGTGCACGATACGATGCTTCAGCTCTTCGAGTGCCTGCATGTTCTCTTTGACGGACATGCCTTTTTTCTTGTTCTCAATCGCATGATAGATCAGCAGTCCATGTCCACCACTCGCGCAGATGGAATCAAACACACAGATTTCCGCATCCGGATATTTCTCCTGCATCTCTTCCTTACATACAAACGCGTTGTTGATCGTACTGCTGATACCGGAGGAAAGACAGGTAAATAATACGTCTTTTCCTGCGGACAGTGCCTTCTCAAACTCCTCTTCAATATCGTTGATGTTCGGCGCTGCTGTCTTTGTTCCCTGTCCCGCACGCATGCGTTCATAGAACTCTTTCTTTGTCAGTGTTTTTTCTCTTCCATCAAATACTTCATCGCCGATTTCAAAGCTGATTGGAATAATCACGACGCCCTGTTCCTCGGCATAGCCGACTGGTAAATCGTTCGATGAATCTGTGATAATAACGTAATCTCTTTCCATATCTTCCCTTTCGTAATATCCAATTATTCCTACTTAATAATCTTTACCGGGCATTTTTCCTTGCAGGTTCCGCAGCCGGTACATTTTGCATAGTCAACGACTGCAAGGTGATCCTTCACTGTGATTGCGCCCTGTGGACAGTTTCTCTGACACAGACCACATCCGATACAGCCTGCGCTGCAGACCGCCTTCACATCCTTACCGAATTCCTTCGAGTTACACTCGACGATAGCACCGGCATCTTCCGGTACCATCTCGATGATATGTCTCGGACAGGCAAGTACACACTGTCCACAAGACTTACATTTGTCCTTGTCCACGACTGCCACGCCATCTACGATGGAAATTGCATCAAACTGGCAGGCACGCTTACATGAACCATACCCAAGACATCCGAAGCTGCAGCCCTTTGGTCCGCCGCCCGGTGCATTTGCTGCGATCTGGCAATCCTCCGGTCCGACATAATCATACACATCCTTTGCCTTCTCACAGGTTCCGGCACATTTCACATGTGCGACATGTCTGACACTGTCGATCTCCCCACCGACGATCTCTACAATCTTCTTTGCTACGGCCTCGCCACCGACCGGACAGGCATCCGGCTTCGCTTCGCCTTTTGCGATTGCTGCCGCAAGACCATCACACCCCGGATATCCACAACCTCCACAGTTATTACCCGGCAATGCCTCACGTACTTTGATTTCTTTTTCGTCTACTTTTACTTTAAACTTCTCGCTCGCTACACCCAAGAGGATTCCGGCTAAAATTCCGACAATTCCAATGACTGCAGCCGCGTACAAAATCGATGCTCCCATTTCTTCGCCTCCTCTAAATCAATCCGTTCAATCCAAGGAAAGCGATTGCCATAAGACCGGCTGTAATCAGCACGATCGGCGCTCCTTTGAAGCTTTCCGGTATATCGTTTTTATCAATCTTCTCCCGGATACCTGCCATTACGATGATCGCAATCGCAAATCCGACTGCGGAGAACATACCGTTGATGATAGACTCTCCGATGTTTAAATCATCCTGCACATTTTTGAGTGCGATACCAAGCACTGCACAGTTTGTTGTGATCAGTGGCAGGTACACGCCCAGCGCTTCATACAGCGATGGAATCGTCTTCTTTAAGAACATCTCCACAAACTGTACCAGTGCCGCAATCACTAAGATAAACACAATCGTGTTCAGATAAGAAAGCTTAAGTGGCACAAGCACGAAATGATAAATCACACTTGTCACCGCCGAAGCAATCGTCATAACGAAGATAACCGCACCGCCCATACCGGCTGCTGTGCTTACTTTCTTTGATACTCCTAAAAATGGACAGATACCCATGAACTGGCTCAGGATTACATTGTTCACAAGAGCAGCGGATATCGCTAATAAAATAATGTTCATATCCTACTCCTCCTTTCCCTTGCCTGCACACATGGCATTTGCACAGCTTGCGCAATCTGCCAGTCTGCATGTCTCTGCCTTCTCGCCCGTCTTCTTTGCCTTCTTGATATGACGACGGTTGATAAATGCAATGATAAATGCCAGTACAAGGAATGCGCCCGGTGCCGATACAAAAATACTTGCCGGCTGGAACAGTCCCTGATCGGACAAGATCTGGAAGACCTTATCACTTGCATGACTTTCAGCGAAATTCTCAACAGCCTTTACAAAGCTGAATCCAAAAATACTGCCAGAGCCAAGGATCTCACGGATGATACCGATGGTAGTCAGTCCAACGGTAAATCCAAGTCCCATACCGATACCATCAAAAATGGATGGGATCACCGGATTCTTTGATGCATAGCTCTCGGCTCTACCTAAGATAATACAGTTTACAACGATCAGCGGAATAAAAATTCCCAGGCTGTCGTTCAGGCTTGGAATATATGCCTGCAATACAAACTGTACAATTGTTACAAACGAAGCAATGATAACAATGTATGCCGGAATACGCACCTTGTCCGGAATCAGTTTCCGGAGCAGGGAGATCATGAAGTTACTCATCGTCAGGATTACCATCGTTGTGAGTCCCATGCCGAGTCCGTTAATTGCTGAGGATGTAACCGCAAGTGTCGGGCACATTCCAAGCATCTGGACAAAGGTCGGATTCTCGGTGATAATACCATTCTTTAAACGTTCTGCTATCTTTCCCATATTACTGTGCACCTCCTGTTGTCAGGAATCGAATTGTACGAAGTGCCGCATTGACTGCATTTGTCACTGCCGATGTGGTAATCGTCGCACCGGACAATGCATCAATTTCACTGTCCTTTGTCGAACCAGTCTTTGTATACTCAAACTTATTTACCTGCTTACCAATAAACTGTGCCTTGAATTCATCCGTATCCGCTTCCATACCAAGACCTGCTGTCTCGTTCAATGTCAGGAAGGAAATACCTGTAATCTGATACTCGGTGTTGATACCGATTGCCATCTGGATATCTCCGCCATAGCCGGCTGTACTTGTGATAAGTACCACATAGCCAACCAGCGTGTTTTTCTCATCATCACCGCCGACACAGATATCGTCGATGTGTACATTTTCAAATCCATAAGACTCCAGCAATGGATTGATCTGCTTCACTACATCTCCGTCCTCTTCCACGCTTAGAATACGGGTTGCTTCCGGAAGTACCTCCGCATACGCATCGTTCTTTGCCTGCTCCTGTGCCTTCTCGATCGGGTCCTTTGTGACACTGTAGACACCGCCTAATGCAGCGCCCATCACAACGGTGATCACACAAATTGCAACGATTGCAACCACGATGCCCTTGACATCCATCTTGTCTTTCTTCTTTGGTTCTTTGTCATCACCTTCTGAAGCATCTACTGTCTTTGCAGCTTTCTTTGCTTCCTTCTTTGCCTCTTTCGTTGCAAGCTTTGCCTGCTTCTTATCCTTGATCTCGGCACCCTCGCCAAATGCCTTCGGTACGGTTGCACGCTCGATCAGAGGTACTAACAGGTTCATGATGATGATGGAATAAGAAACACCCTCGGTACTGCTTCCGAAGATACGAAGTACAAATGTTAAAAGTCCAAGTCCGATCGCGTAGATTACTTTTCCTGAGGAAGTGATCGGGCTTGTCACATAATCGGTTGCCATGAACCATGCACCAAGCATCAGGCCGCCACCACACAAATGTGCAGCCACATAAACCGGTACATTGTAATCCTTCGTTACTGCATAGATTGCAACTGCGATTGAAAAAGTTCCAATGTAAATCAAAGGAATCTTTGGGCTGATTACCCTCTTGCAAAGCAGATAGATTGCACCGATCAACAGTGCAACCACGGATGTCTCACCAATGGTACCTGCCGTATATCCAAGGAACATGCTACGCAGGTTTACCATGCCGGTAAGCTTCAGTGTTGCAAGTGGTGTTGCAGTTGCCACACCGTCATATACGAAGTTTGTCATATAACGAGAGAACGACAGCAATAGGAAGCATCTAGCTCCAAGTGCCGGGTTCATAAAGTTCTGTCCAAGTCCACCAAAAAGCTGCTTTACAATGATGATTGCAAATGCAGAACCAGCAATTGCCATCCAGATTGGAAGATTTGGCGGCAGATTCAGAGCGAGCAGCAGTCCAGTTACGACTGCGGAGAAATCTCCAACTGTTACCTTCTTGCCCATGCATTTTTGATACAATGCTTCAAATCCTACACAGCTTCCGATACAGACTGCAACCAGCAATGCCGCATACCAGCCAAATATATACAGACCGAATGCCGTTGCCGGAACTAATGCGATCACAACATCGAACATGATATCCGATGTCGTTGCCTTGCTTCTCACATGCGGGGAAGCAGAGACCTTCAATTTCAAATTTTCCTGTTCCACTTTCTCGCACCTCCTATTTCTTGCGATTCGCCAAGATGGCTTTTCTTGTACCTGCAATCGTCTGTGTCAGATGGCGCTTCGCCGGACATACATACGAACAACAGCCACACTCACAGCATTCCATACCATTTAACTTCTGGAACTCCTCCAGATCACCCTGTTCTGCCAGTGTCGCAAGCTTGTTCGGCATCACTCTGCCCGGACAAACCTCCACACATCTGCCACAGCGGATACAGTTACTCGGCTCATACTCTGAGACCTCATCCTTCGTCATACATAGAATTGCCGATGAGGACTTCGTAACCGGAATATTCAGATCATAGATGGCTTTTCCCATCATCGGACCACCGGCAATGATCTTCTCCGGATCCTGCAGGAATCCACCTGCTGCCTCGATCAGCTCTGCAAAGCTTGTACCTATCCGTACAAGATAGTTGCATGGTTCTGTAATCGCATCACCGGCCACAGTCACCAGTCTCTGAATCAACGGTTTGCCCTGCCGTACAGCTTCACAGATGGAATACACCGTATCTACATTATGTACGATACAGCCGGCATCTGCCGGAAGCATCTTCGAATTGATATACCGTCCGGTATTCGCATAGATGAGCTGACGTTCTGCTCCCTCCGGATACTTGGTCTTCATGGAATTGACCTTGATGTCCGGATCATTTCCAAGCACTTCCTTCAACTTCTGGATTGCCTTTGGCTTGTTATCCTCGACCGCGATAATTCCCTTTGCTTTCGGGAAGATTGCAAGTGCAAGACGCAAGCCCTCGATCACCTTGTTCGTCTCATCAAGCAGACGACGGTAATCCGATGTCAGATATGGCTCACACTCGGATGCATTCACGATAATGTAATCAATCTCGTCTGCATTCTTCGGTGAGAGCTTGACATTCGTCGGGAATCCGGCGCCACCCATGCCGACAACGCCTGCGTTCTTGATTGCTTCGAGGATTTCCTCCCTGTTAAGCTCCGCAAGCGGTTTGTCATTTTTCACATATTCAATTTCTTCAAACTGATTGTCATTTTCGATCACGATCGAATTGACCTTAGAACCGGATGCAGTCAGTCTAGGTTCCACGGCCTTGACTGTTCCGGATACAGAAGAATGAATGTTTGCAGAAACAAATCCACCGGCTTCTGCAATCAGCTGCCCTACCAAAACACGGTCACCTTTTTTGACAACCGCCTTCGCAGGTGCACCGATATGCTGACTCAGTGGATATACCATATCTCCCTTTGGGACATATTCAATTACATCCTTATCCATCGTAAGTTCTTTCCCTTCGTATGGATGGATGCCTCCTTTAAAAGTTAGTTTCATCATACTGACCCCACTCTAAAAAATATTTACTACTATTCTAATACAAGTGAGGATTTTTATCAACAAATGTGTCCTTAATTTCACAACTTTTGTGACTATATTCTTATATTTTTTAACAGAAACGAAGCAAGCAATCCGATTGCTACACCAGCGACCGTTCCGGTAATCAACAGGATGAACATATAATAAAAAATACGCACGTTTTCCATCACGCAGACCGCGACCAGGATCTGCCCCAGATTGTGGAAGACTGCGCCTGCAACACTGATTCCTACCAGTCCGAACACCCGGCATTTTTTAAGCAGTGTCATGATCAGAATACTGCATGCCGCACCGGCCAGACTGTACAGTAACACCGCCATATTTCCGAACAGAACATTCGACAGGATGATACGTCCGACCGAGATTACAACCGTCAACTTCAGATCCAGTTTCTGCAACGCGATGATCGTAACAAGATTGGCAAGACCAAGCTTCACCCCCGGTACCGCCATATGGATTGGCACCAGGCTTTCCAGATACGATAAGATCATGGCTAGTGCTATCAGGACTCCGCAGAGCGCAATCTTATGATTATTATTTAATTGTGATTGGTTATTTTTTTGTCCGTGTGCGTCCTTCACTGTGTTCTGTCTCTTTTCGTCTTCCATGTCTAGTCTATGTCCATCTACTCTTTAATCTCCACTACAAGTTTGTGTGGCAGACAGATGATCGTCTCCCCAGTCTGGCTGATTGCCCGGTGCTTCTCGCAGATCTTATCCGGGCAGTCTGCATCTTGCACAGTCACATTGCCATCCTGCACAACGACCGTATTAACACCCGTCTGCTGCTTTACCTCGTAGCTTGTATCCTGATCAAGCTGCAATGTCTTCACAGAATCACCATCGATCATGATATCAACGTACGCTCCGGGCTTTTGCAGCTTCTTCCACACAAAAAGTCCTGCGATCGCCAGAATCATAATTCCGACGATCAGCAGGATATCTGCACGGGATATCATTTTATGCTCCTGTTTTGGTTCCATATCCGATTACCTCTGATTTACCCGAAAACATGTTCCGCAATCATCTGTTTGGCTACGTTCATCATCATATTTTCTTTTTACATTGATATCCAGCCAAACGCATTCGCCACGGAACTAAGCAGAATGATCAGCGCGAAGATCGGGCACAGATATTTTATCATCACGACAAATATCTTCTTTCTCCGGAACTTACTTTCTCCATGGCAGATTTCCTCTTCGATCTTGTCGATTCCAACCACGCGCGATACAAGCAGACTTGTCACAAACGCAGCAATCGGCATCATCACGGAATTCGTCAGGAAATCAAACAGGTCCAAAAACTGCATTCCGAGTATCTTCACGAATCCAAGTGGACCATATCCAAGACTTGATAACGTTCCAAGTCCAATCATAATCAATCCGATCACAACCGTTGACTTCTTACGTCCCCAGCCAAGCTCATCCTCGAATGTCGCAACAGCACTTTCCGTCAGGGCGATTGAGCTTGTCAGGGCTGCAAATAACACAAGCAGGAAGAACAAAATCCCGACGCCTGTTCCAAGTCCCATATTCGCAAACACCTTCGGAATCGTGATAAACATGAGCGAAGGTCCTGCCTGCAGCGTATCCGGATCTCCGCCGGAAAATGCAAACACCGCCGGAATAATCATAAGTCCTGCCATGATTGCAATCGCCGTATCAAACACTTCTACATTTCGCGTCGCACCCTCGATGGATGTATCCTTCTTCATATAAGAGCCAAACGTAATCAGAATACCCATCGCAATCGACAGCGAGTAAAACATCTGCCCCATCGCAGCTACGACTGTCATCCATGAGAAATTCTTTACATTTGGTACCAAAAAATATTTCACGCCCTCGATCGCGCCCGGTCTTGTCACAGAATAGATGGCAATGACCACGGAAAGTAATACAAGAACCGGCATCATCAGCTTCGATACACGTTCGATTCCGTTTTGTACACCGGCATAAATGATTGCCAGTGTTATGAGACAGAAAATCACAAAGCAAAGCTCCGTCGATACACCATTTGATATAAATGATCCGAAATATCCATCCTCTGCAAGCTTTGCCCCATTTCCACGGATATACTCTGCCAAGTATTTGATTACCCAGCCGCCGATGACCGAATAATACGGTACGATCAGGATTGGAATGATCGCGTTGATCCAGCCGCCGAAGGAAATCCATTTCTTCTTACCGAAGGAACGGAATGCGCCAACCGGACTTTTCTGCGTCATACGTCCGAGTGCGGACTCCGCAACGATCATCGTGTATCCGAATGTCAGTGCCAGCAGAATATAGACGAGCAGGAAAATTCCTCCGCCGTATTTTGCTGCCAGATACGGAAATCTCCATATATTTCCAAGACCAACCGACGCGCCCGCCGCCGATAACACATAGCCAAGCTTGCCGGAAAAAGCCCCACGCTTTTCTGGATGTTTTCTATTCATGTAACCTACCCTCTACCCTTTCCATATTTGTTTCCATAGTCGTTTTCCTTTTTGCAAATATACATGGCGGCATCGTAAATATCACGCTGCTATCGAGTCAGGCCACACAGTAAACGCAAAAGCGAACGAAATGACAGTAACATATTTTCCGTGCTTTTTCAATCGTTTTGCGTTACCTTTCCCGTTATTTCATTAAAAAAGCGTGGATACATTTCATGTCCACGCTTTTTATGATCTTTATTCTGCAGAAAGCAGCTCAATCTTGAAATTCAGTTCCTTACCTGCCATCTCATGGTTGGCATCAAAGGTGATAGTCTCCTTGTCTTTATCCACAACCTTCACCGGAAACTGCTGTCCGTATGGAGTTGTCAGATAAACCTGATTGCCGATCTCCAAATTCTCAGACCCCGGCATATCTTCAAATGCAACTGTGATGATATTTGCCGGATCCGGCATACCGTAAGCTTCTTCCGGCATCAGATGTATATCGATGATCTCACCGATATTCATATTCTTCACTGCTTCATCGAATCCTTTGATCATCATGCCTGCACCGCACACAAACTCGAGTGGCTCGCCGCGATCATAAGATGAATCAAACTTTGTTCCATCATTGAATGTTCCTGTATAGTGCACCTTACAGCGCTTGCTTTCGTTACTCATATCTATTCCTCCGATTTCATTGAATGTCTTATTCTATCACGAAACAAAAGGAATGGCTAGATGCTCTTTTTGTAAGTTCCCGCTGTTTAGACGGATTCCTTCAAAGAATCTATGCTTATTTCTATTATATTATTAAAATCAACTTTTGAAAGCATTCCATCTTTATGTTCTTTCATAGCATAACTATCCTTTAAATATAATATTACTCATGCTTCTACCTATTTATTAAATTCAGCCACTTTGATTTCCTGTATCATATTCCGTAAGTGATCTGCTTCGTCGTTCATCTCCATGCTCGCCGCAGCGCACTCTTCCGACGTTGCAGAATTACTCTGTACAACATCATTGATCTGCTCTATTCCTTCATTGATCTGCTGTATTTCGACTGTCTGATTTGCAAGCGTATCCGCAATATCGGATACCTCTCCGGTAATAATCTTAGAGTTTTGTGCAATTATCTCCAGCTGCTGTGCAGTCTCCTCGGCAAATGAAACCCCTTTTCCAACCGCATTCACGGATGTTTTGATCAAAGCAGCCGATTCCTTTACTGCCTGTGCACTCTGATCTGCAAGCTGGTTTACCTGATTGGCAACAACCGCAAATCCTTTCCCCGCTTCTCCGGCTCTCGCTGCCTCAATAGACGCATTTAATGCAAGAAGATTTGTCTGTGATGCAATATCATTGATGGTTTCAATAATTTTTTCTATCTGTATGGATGCGTCTTTAATTTCAAGCATAGACTTTACCATCTCACGCATCTTGGCATTGTTTTCCAAAATATCGTCTCCAAGTGCCACTACCTTTGTACTTATCTTACTTGCAGCCTGTGAGTTTTGTTGAACCTGTTCCGAAACATTCTCTACCGTTGCCGTCAGTTCCTCTACCGCTGCTGCCTGGTTCGTTGCTCCATCTGCCAGCTCAGTTGCCCCGGATGACACCTGTTCTGCACCACCAGACACTTGATCCGAAACCGTCTGTATTCCCTTTACCATAGCCGCCATACTTTCTTCAAATGCCATAAAGGAATTCAGGATTCCAACAAAATCTCCCTTCCACTCCACATTCGGCTGCACATCAAAATTTCCCTCTGAAAACAGCTTCATTGCGCGGTCTATATCATCTACATAAGAGCCCAGGATCCGGATAGATTTACGCATGCTATGTGCCAATCGTCCAATCTCATCTTCCGAACGATACTCCAACATGCTGTGTAAGTTTCCTTCTGTCAGCTCCTTTGCAACATCTTCGATGGCATGCAATGGCTCCAAAATGCTCGAAAGTACTTTTTTGCTGGTTTTTCTTGAATTTATCCACGCCAGACTTATAAAGAATATAATAAAAGCAACACCGAAAATAGCACATAATACGGTATTTCTGACTGCCTTATCACTGGCTATGTCTGTAATATCATCTAATTTCAAAGCAATATCTACTAATTTGTTCAGCGCAGGTGTACATTGGGTAAGGATATCCTCTACTCCTTTTTGGTTTTGTCCCTGTCGTATTTCCTCTATAATGGATGTGCTTATGTCTTCCCAATCCGATAATGCTGTAGCATATTCTGTATAATTTTCTTCTGAGACAACCCCGGTTTCTTTTATTATTTTTAGCTGGGCATCAACATCTGCAAGCAGCTTTGTTATTGTCTTTTCATAGTCATCATAAGAAGCTTCATCGTCATCCAATGCCATTTCCCTTATATTTCTTGCAGCAGCATTTACATTCACTCTGCACATTTTCACTGCTATGTCTGAAGCATTGATTTTCTGCACATAATTCAAAAGGCCGGCAAGCAATACGCCTATCGCTATTATGGAAAGCAGCCCTGAAATAAGCATCAGCATAATTACTTTTTTGTAGCCATAGGCTATTCGTTCCTGTAATGGCATGTTTTCAATTTTCTTTTTTGTATTTTTTGTGTACATAATTCATAGGTTCCTTTCTTATATTTTTTATCCTTCGGGATTTTAGCACTATTTTTTTCGTATTTCTTGCACATATGTGTTCACAATAGTATAATTGTGTCATATTCATGAGGAGGAACTCGCCATGCAATCCATTGATTACAATTATATTGGTACTATAATCGGCAGTGTGTTCGGGATTCCGACACGTATTTATAAAAACAATACACTTATTTTTTATTACTCCACGGTCAATCTAATTAAGGATCCTGTGTCCATCTACCAGGCGGACATTTTAAAAATCACTGACCGGATCAGTTATTTTATGACTGCACATTTTTGTTACTATGGCATTGTTAATTCCGATAATTATAAAATTGTAATCGGACCGGCAAGCCAGGTTCCCAACTCCACGCCAACACTACGGGATCTTGCCATGCAATTAGACATACCGGGAGACGATACCGATGATTTTATAATCGCCATGCAGAATATCACCCATATACCATTAGAAAGTCTTATGCAGATTCTGTGTCTTTTAAATTATATACTGAACGATGAAAAACGCTTCCTTCATGATGTTTTCATTGACGATGCCATACAAAAGCAGTTTATAGAATCAATGAACAAGCATGATGCTGAAATGTTTTTCTCCAATGACACAAATCAAAGCATAGTGCTCCATAACACTTATGATCTCGAACAGAATGTGATGAATATGGTTCGAAAAGGCGATTATATGGCCTTAGCAGGAGTGATTGAGAAATCTACAACTCTGAAGATTGGTACGATGTCCGACAATCAGCTTCGTCAATTAAAGGATACCTTTATCGCTACAACTACGCTTGTTTCACGTTCGGCTATCCACGGTGGCATGAATCCCGATGATGCATTCACACTGAGTGACAGCTACATACAGAAATGCGAATCATCAAATGATTATTCAAGGATTATCAATCTTCGTTATCGTATGCTCATAGACTTTGCCAGGCATGTAAACCAGTTACAGGAAGCAGGGGCAAAATCACAGCTTGTTACAGATGTAGCAAACTATATTGACCATCATATGTCAGAAACGATTACGGTGGAAGCCATGGCAAAAGAATTTTATATGAGCAGATCATATCTCTCAAAACGTTTTAAGGCAGAAAGTAATATCACGCTCACAGATTTTATACTTAACCGGAAAACAGAGGAGGCAAAACACCTCCTCCGCTACACAGATCAACCTTTGACTGCCATCAGTCTGCATCTCGGTTTTTCTTCCCCGGGGCATTTTTCCCGTGTTTTCCGGAAATACGTCTCCATGTCGCCGAGTGACTATCGCAAAAAATATTTAAACTGACAAACTACCTGCAACCGACAGATTATCCCCCGCATGGAAACAGATTCTACCTTTTTATCAAGAATAAGTCTTGGACTCCCCCCTTAAACTTATGTCCAAACTGACATGTAAACTCTAATGGTGTGTTCCAGTCTCCTTTGTCCATAGCTTCAGAATCGCAGGTTCCTCCCCTGAACCCGGCAGCCTTCTTCATATCCTGAAGATTAAGCTCGCCAGAGCAACAACAGCAGCGTTCCGGCAACAATCAACACTAGACCGATACCCGCCTTTGCCGTTAATTTCTCATGAAATACGACATAGGAAAATGCAATCGTAACTAAGATACTAAGCTTATCGATTGGTACAACCACGCTTGCCGGTCCGGTCTGTAATGCCCGGTAATAACAAAGCCACGAAGCACCGGTTTCAATTCCGGATAACACTAAGAATATCCAGCTTGATTTGTCGATCTGCTTTACGGTATGCTGCTTTCCGGTCACAAACACAACCACCCATGCCATGATGAGTACCACAATCGTCCGGATCGCCGTTCCAAGATTCGAGTTGACATCCTGGATTCCAACCTTTCCAAGGATCGAAGTCAGACTGGCGAATACCGCGGAACCAATCGCATAGATCAGCCATTTGCCATCCTGTTTTTTTTCTTCGGTTTCCTTCTTCTGAATCATAAGATATGTTCCCACACCAATCGCAATCATCGCAGCCACCTTGAGTGGAGACAATGCTTCCCGTAACAGGATAAATGCCAGAAGCATCGTAAGAATCGTGCTCGATTTATCAATCGGTGTTACCTTATTCACATCACCAAGCTGCAGTGCCTTAAAATAGCAAAGCCACGAAGCGCCCGTCGACAGACCGGAGAAGATCAGGAAAAGTAACGTCTTTCCGGATATATCTGCAAGCCCTTTTTGTGCTCCTACAACGAATACCATAATCCATGAAAAGATCAGGACTATAATTGTCCGAATCGCCGTTGCGACATTGGAATCTGTATTCTTAATTCCACATTTTGCTAAGATTGCGGTCAGTCCTGCGAACAGCGCAGAGCCGAATGCAAATGCAATCCACATCGTTATTCCTTCTTTCGTTTTATACCTTTTGTTCTATCCAGACGGTACCGAACCAATGAGTAAGCAGTGCGACGCCAGTACCAATCAGGACTCCGCCCAGTACATCCGATGGATAATGCACACCGACATACAACCGGGATAATCCCATCAGACACGCAAAAACTAAAATCGGAATTCCAAGCTTCTTCGGCAGTTCCCGGAACATCACAACCGCCGCTGCAAAGGCACTTCCGGTATGTCCGGATGGGAATGAATAATCCTTCTGCGAACCGACCAGACTGGTGAGTCCTTCGATCACGTCGTATGGTCTTGTCCGCGCAACGACGTTCTTCAAGATCACATTATCAATCAAAGCCGAGAAGGAAAGAGAAACTAACGCCAGCACGCCGACGCGCCTTGTCTTCTTCGGGATCAGCAATCCCACAGAGAGGACAATCCAGATCATTCCCGCATTTCCAAGTGTCGTAACAAACTTGAAAATCGGGGTCAACACATCATTCCGTATATTATTTTGAATCCATAATAAAATATCTGCTTCCATCGCGATCAAAAATATCTCCAATTATGATAGCTGTCATTGGTATTTGGACATAACTATACTATGTAATTACGTTTACATCAAGTTAAGAGAGTAACTTTTTATTTTTCCAGAATTTTACCCTTTTTTCTCGTCCGTTATCTCTCCAACCCTGTATTTCTTAATTCTCTTCAAAAGCACATAGCCGACCAGACACGAAAGAAACTCTGTAATCGGAAATGCCCACCAGATGAGTGACACGCCCATCTGCCCGTTACGAACGAAGATGGAGAATACACCCCCGAGCGGAAGGATGATTACAAGCTGCCGAAGCAGCGAAATCACGAGCGACTCGATACCACCGTTTAACGCCTGATAGATTCCCTGATACGCGACGTTGACGCCTGCGAAAAGGAAGCTGATCGAGATAATACGCATCGCATCTATAAAATATTCTCTCGACTGCCCTGCATTGAATAATCCGGCAAATGATTCCGGGAAAAGCTCCGTAATCAAAATTCCGACAGCCATCAAAACAATTGTATACATCAGGCCATATCTGATTCCTTCGTTGATCCGCTTCTTGCTCCCCCTTCCATAGGCAAACGCAATGATCGGTGTAATTGCATCACGCAGTCCGAACGCTAAGAAAAGCACAAACTGCTGTACTTTATAAAAAAGTCCGTATGCCGTCTGGGCGGCTGCGTTGAATTTCAGGATCAGGTTCATCACATACACCATGATTGACATAAGTGCCTGTGCAATGATTGCCGGAAGTCCGATGGAATATATCCCGCATATAATCGTGCCATCCGGTTTCATATAGGTAATTCCTTGTTCAAATTCCTTGTTGAATTTCTTATGGAAGATGAATAATAGCACTGCCGATGCAATCTGTCCGATCACCGTTGCATAAGCTGCACCCTCGACTCCCATTTCCGGAACCGGTCCGATTCCATAGATCATGATCGGATCAAGAATGATATTTACCACAGCACCTACGACCTGACCAATCGTAGAGTAAAGGGAACGTCCCGTTGCCTGCAGCAGCTTCTCAAATAACGAAAAGAAAGTAATTCCAAACGAAAGCACACAGCAGATACGCAGATAGCTAATTCCCATAGAGATGACCTGCGGATCACCGGTCTGTGAGGAAATATATGCTTTCACACCGAATACGCCGAACAACAGACAGACTGCATAAATAATCACTCCAAGGAATAAGCTGTTTCCCGCTACCTTCGCCGCTTTCTGTGGATTCTCCTGTCCAAGCGTCCTCGCCAGAAGTGCATTCGTGCCAACACCGGTGCCGATTGCGGCTGCTACCATGAGCATCTGAACCGGGAACACCAGCGTTAACGCGTTCAGCGCAGCTTCGCTTCCCACCTTCATATTTCCGACAAACGCACTGTCTACAATATTATAGACTGCCTGCAATGCCATGGATAAGATCATCGGAATACCCATCCGGATCATGAGCTTATTCACTGGCATATCCTTCATCTTGTTACTTTCTGCCATTTTTCTAAACCCTCCTTTTTTCCTAATGCGGTAACGCCCCCTCGCATCGCTCGGCGGCAGTTCGTCGGAAGCATCCTAAATCATTCACTTCGTTCATGATGCTTCCTCCTCAAAAAAAAATGTGTAACTATCTGAGTAAGTTGGACTTACGCTGATCAGCTACACACTTTTTAATGGCATATAAAAATAAAAACGAGCAGCAAAACTGGATTTACGCAGATTTGCTACTCGTTCGTTTGAATATTATATTTGCTGATTTTGAAAGTGTCAAACGAAAATTTATCAATCCGCCACATCATTTATCTCCGGAAAAGCCCATGCTTATCCTCTTATCACTTGCAATACAGAGTAATTTGATAAAAATCAACTACGCTCTCCCATATCGCCGGAAACTCCGGTAAATAAGCGGCAATAGCACGATGGAAAGAACGGTATACATCACCATTACAAGTGGAACCTGCCGGATCACATGCGTTCCAATCTGATACAACAACGGCACCCTGACGCTTGCTTCCACATTTGTAAGAATCGTCGGAATCAGGTTGAACACCTTTGTATAGCTGGACAATACCCGCCCAATAAACGGTAGTAAGCAGTACAGAAAAAATGGAATGCAGACAGCAGCACTGATCGTATGCATCTTCGCCGCTACCAGCATGGCTAAAGACGCTGCAAGCAGACTTGCAATGTAACCGCATGCTACTGTCAGTGCGTAATATTGTCCATATGTCATGATGTAGATGCTATATGCTTCCGACATCTGGTACGGTGTATGCATGCCACTGGTTCCCATAATGCCAAAGCTGATTGCACTTAACAGGACAATTCCTGTCCAGTAGATCATCGTTGTCGCAACGACGCCTGCCAGTATCTTGTTTTTAATTGCTTTGGATCTTCCATACTTCGAAGCAAAAAATACCGCATCCGCCTTTGTCTGAAAATCATCTGCAAATATTCCTGCACAGATAAATCCAACCAGAATTGCCAGCACGATCGAATATGTCTCCGCATACATAATCATCGTATCCCATGCACCATAGGATTCGTATTGGAGCGGCAATATAATCTCACTGTATTTCTTCTCCAGATAATCTTTCTGTTCAGGAGTCTTTCCATACTGATCTGCCATCCATTTCATATTTCCCCGATACCACGTATAGAAATCCTGTACGGAATCCTCCGTCACCGAATCCAAAACTGTCTCATCGTATCCCGCATCCGGTGTCAGCACAGATATCATGAAATTTAGGATATCATCGATTGGCTGATATAGTGTCCCATAATTTGCATCCTGCTCCTCTTGGGATTGTGCCATCACCGCTTTATACTGTACAACAATCTTCGTAAGTTCTGCTTCCGTCAGAGCCCCTGCATACCCATTCTTATTTTCTACAAGCTTTCTCGTTGCCAGCATTCCTGTGCTGACCGTTCCATGCGCATCCACATACCGGTTGCTAGTCGCAGCAAATCCACTAAACACTGCTGCCAATATCACCATCAGTCCAACGGCAAGCACATTTAACTTCTTTGAAAAAATCCGTTTCAACTCTAATTTAAGCATCCTATCGTTCCTCCGATTTTTCCCCGAAATAAAGCAAAAATGCATCTTCCAGATTCTTCTCTGTCAGCACAGCTTCCGCCATCGGCTTCTCCTTCGATATGATCCGAAGCTCTGCACCATTTTCGGATGTTTTGATATTTCCGACCAGATATTTCCGCATATAGTTCTCGACCATATTTCTCGGCACCTGACACAGCCATACACGTTCCTGCATGGATGCAAGCAACTCTTCCGCGGTTCCTGTATAGCAAAGCACTCCATCCTTCATCAGCATGATTTCATTTGCAATATATTCAATGTCCGACACGATATGGGTGGATAATAATACAAGCCGATCATCAGACAGCTCACTGATCAGGTTGCGGAACCGTATCCGCTCGTTCGGATCAAGTCCTGCCGTCGGCTCATCTAACACTAAAATCTTTGGATCGTTCAACATTGCCTGCGCGATCCCCACGCGCCGGACCATACCGCCAGACAGATGCTTCATCTTCCGTTTTCTGAACTTCCACATATCTACCTGCTCCAAAAGCTGTTTTATTCTCCTGTTGGCAAGTGCCGGCTTTAGTCCCTTTATCGAAGAAATGTACATCATATAATCATACACATTCAGATCGGGATAATACCCAAACTCCTGTGGCAGATATCCAAGCACCTCCCGGTAACCACTACCAAGCTTCCAGATTTCCTTGCCATTCCATAGAATCTCTCCTTCCGATGGCTGGATGATCGTACACAGCATCCGCATCAATGTTGTTTTCCCTGCGCCATTGACTCCGAGCAATCCGTAGATGCCCTGTTCCATAACACAGTTTACTTCCCGGACGGCGGCTACCTCGCTATATCGTTTTGTTACATGCTTAAACTCTAATTTCATTGATGTAATCCTCCAACATTTTCTCATCGAAAGTCAATGACTTCCGAACACAATACACAACATATACAAATGTCAGCAACAGCATCGCTTTCCAGACCGGAGATGCAATCCTCTGATAGAGCGCATCATTTACAACCATCATCGTCCAGACTGCCACCCATAGCAGACATAGCATCACGGCAACATATTCTGACCGTTCCCATCTGCTATACAACACGCGGAAGCAGATGCAACAGGACACATTGACCGGAAGTAAGAAGTTCACGACCAGATTGTTCAGGGTAAGTGCCGTTGTCCGATATGCTACCGCCAAAAATATCATGACAATCAAGAAGTCCACTGCTGCAAACAACAGGACTCTCGCCGCACAGATCCGGCGAAGCGTATAATACGATGCCTGTTCCACCTCGACGGCACCGTTTCTTCGGTTTTTCCAGACTTCCGGAACGATCAAAATCACAAACATCGTTGCGAAAATTCCCATAAGTCGCATTGTCTCTTTCATGTCGTTGGCATTGTTGCTCAGCCACAGCCATAGATACAGAAGCACTCCGCCCTGCAACACCCACCATCTTTTTTTGATGAACCGTGACTGCTCATATAAGAATTCAAAATACGATGTCTTCTTTGATTCCATCTGGAGTGCCTGTTCTGTCAGAATATCCTGACACACCTTTATCGTGCATGCCCCCGCTTCTTCCCGTATACATGTCTGCTGTACGAAATCTCTATATTCCTGTATCCGTTGTCTGTAAGCTTTCATTCTTCCACCTCCAATTCTTTGATCAAAAGCTCCTTCGCCCGTCCAATCCGGTATTTCACCAGTGAGAGCTTGATCTGGAGCAATCCTGCGATTTCTCTTTGCTTCAGCTCCTGAAAGAACGACAAAATCGCAACTTCCCGTAGCTCCTCCGGCAGCTTCCGCACCGCCTGTTCGATATCCAGCCGGATACCAACCGTGTCCACACGATTTTCGGATTCCGCCTCTGGCAGTTCTTCTAGCGGAATATCCTTTTTCTTCTTATAATAATTTTTCACTACATTTCCGGCGATTGTGTACAGATAATTTTTTACTTTGCCATATTCCCTGTATCGTTCTAAGCTTTCAAAGGCTCTGGCAAACACTTCCTGTGTCAGATCCTCTGCTTCATAGGTGTCATATATATGCAGCAAACAGTACTGATAAATGCTTGGATAATATTTCCTGACCAGTCTCTCACATGCTTCCTCATCCCCGGCTCTCGCCCGGTGCACCAGCAGAAAATCGCTTGTAGACTCCATTCTCGCTCTCACCTCTTTTCTATCCCCACTTACTATAACAACATACGCGTCAGAAAAGTCAGTTTTATTTATATTTTATCAGATATTCTTCCAGACACAGATTTTCCTGCTTCATCGTTCTTGCTGCATCCTTTCCCACATACCGGTAATGCCACGGTTCGTTGTTGATGGATGTAATGTCTGTCTTATCTTCTGGATAGCGTTTCACAAATCCGTACTTATATGCATTTTCATCCAGCCACTGATAGACAGCATCCGATGAACATTTGGATGTATCCGCGTTGATATCCACACTGAGTCCTAACTGATGCTCGCTCGTCCCCGGAATCGCAACATACTCCTCCGCTTTCTTCTTCGCCTCTTTCTTCGAGCAGCCCTGATTTTCATATTCTTTGATTCGATCGTCCATGATCTGTTGCTGCTCCTTTGTTGTCCGATACCCTTCCCGCACAAACAGCGCAAGTCCCGCCGCTCTTGCATCATCAAACATCTGCTGTAGCTCCGGATAGATCCTTGAATCCACCTTTTCCCCATTGGATAATTCGGTCAGTTCCACCTGATAATTGGCAGGAATGTAATGATCCCGATCAACAAGAATTAGATTCCATGCGCCTGAAGTATCTGCCACCTGCTTTTCCGAATGAAATACCATGAGCAATGTGCGATCTCCACCACGGATTGAATAGTATGCGATCAGACCAGTGATCAATATTAGCAAAGTCACGAGTACACGCGCTACCGCTTTGTAGCTCTGTTTCTTTTTGTGTCTTGCCTGTTTCTTCATACTGCACCTTTCCTTTCATTCCTTTGTCATTCATATATAACAACCGGGAAACTGGAAAAGTCAGTCTTATTTTCAGGGCATAAAAAAAGGAGCTGATCGCTCCTTTTTCATAACTTTATTCCGTTCTTCCGAATATCTCATACAAGATCAGATCCCGCATGCGATCCATCGTCACTTCGTACACCTTCTGGTGCAGCATCTCTTTTCCCTCTGCGGCAAGCACATAGACCTTGATCAGATTCGCCACAAGTGGAATATTCACATCAGGGCGGATACCTTCCATATGCTGGAAGAATTGAATTCCCGTCTGCGTCTCTTTCTGCAGATCCGGTCTTACCTGTTCCGGAAGCATCTCCAGCAGCCGCTTCTCATCCTCCGGTGTCAGACTTGGAAATACACTGTACCGCTCATCAATCATCATCTTCAGATACGTGCGCGTCTCTGCCGGACCAGCCTTTTCCTTGCCATTTAATGCAATCCGGATCAGCTCCGGAATCTTTCTTCTCCGGTATTGCAGAACCTCATACACATATTCTTCCTTCGACGAGAAGAAATTATAGAACGTACTCACACCGATGCCGGCTGCCTCCGTGATCTTAGCAACTGACATATGTGTCATTCCATACTGTTTCAACAGGTCAAACCCTGCATCCAGCATTTTCTCTCTATACTCTGCCCGTTCTTCCTCCGTAAATACCCGTTTTGCCATCTGTATCCTCCCAAAAAGCTTCTGAAGAAATCTACTCGTTTCTGTTATTTTCCTTCAAAGCTTCCACCATGTCAATCCTTGATATTTTTTTCTTCTGGAGAAGAAGAGAAATCTCATAAACGACCCATGTAAGTATAAATCCGATCACCAACGTTCTGGCTGTGAGAACCGGTGACAACAGCATACCATAATTCTCGATTGTATCCGAATAACCGACCTTGACAAACATATATGCAGCCGGGATTCCAATCAAATATCCGATGCATACCAGAATATGATTGACATTCAATACCCGGTTTGAAATCTCTTTCTGACTGAAACCAAGCACCTTCATAACCGAGATATTGGTTGCTGTTTCTGCCACGATCATGTTGATAATCAGATACAGCACAAATACACCAAGCACAACACCTACGATCTCAAATATAACCATGATTGCATGCATCGGTCCCATCATATTTTCCATCGTGTCTGCCGTGACAGTCATGGTTGTCTCACTTGCCACGCGGTCTTTGTCAAGTGACAATGCATCCTTACTTATAATGCAGTTATAGGCATCACTGTCTACGCCTGCCAGAGCTGTCGCATTTTCTCTTCCTGTGTACAGATAGCAATGCGTGTTGTCCGCCACGATATCACTGATTGTTACCTTATGTTCTTTCAGATCTGCAATATTGCTGAAGGTAAGCGTATCACCTGTCTTTATACCATAGGTCTGTGCAGCCGCACTTGTCAGATAATATTTGTCCAGATCAAGCGCGTCACCACCGTCCGTCTTGTCCGGGAAATATTTCGAATCCTTGCTGATTCCCTGTGCAGAAAGCTGTATGGTGTTTCCCTCTACCTCATAGTAATTCTGGAACAACGCCTCGCCCTGCTCCGGCGTGCCTTCCTCTAACGAATTCAGCCGGTACAGATATTCGTACTTGATAGAGCTTGTAAGTCCTCCATGCATCAGCGTATCCAGACTGTCTTTCATAATAAATCCGGTCAAAATACAGAATGCAGCGACAGCCACACCAAATGCCGTTACAATGCTTCTTCCCGGATGTCCGATCACGCTCCGCACCCGCATCTTTGTCTGTGTCTTTGCATGACTCTTCTTCATCACGCCAACTGTCTTCGTATCTTTTCCTGTGTTTCTTAAGAGATCGACCGGTGACTTCTTCAAGAGCTTTGCCGCCTGGATTGCGATAGCCGCACAGTAAAGGACGGTTGGTACAACCAGTGCTATAACGATCGATGGTACATTGTAGGCCGGTGTATACGTAAGCTTTTCAAAATCATATTCGATATAGAATTTGCACAGTACCCCGGTCAACGGAATGGACACAATCAAGCCAAGTACACTTCCAACAACTCCCGGCAGTACCCCATACCGCATATAATGTCTTATGATCTGCTTTTTGGAAAATCCGAGTGCCAGAAATGTTCCAAGCAGATACTGTTCCTGTCTGATATTTCTTCCAAGCACCATAACAACAAGCGTGATAATAATGATGAACATAACCGGTGCATACATGGTTGCCATGTTCGTAACGGCATCTCCCTCATTGACCGGCATGGAGATTCGTGTGTTCGTGGTTGCCGCCATATAGCTTGCAATCACATAACCTTCATTTAACTTCTCACGGACTTCCTTGGAATTATCCTTGTTGTATTTGATAGAATAATAGCTTGTCTCATCTGCATCAATCTTGTCATATTCCTTGCGATCGACTACGACAAGTGCAAATTTCTCACTATCAATATAGCCAGACAGTTTATCAAGCATATAGATATAATCTGCTTTCGTCGTGTAGGCAGATACTTTATAATCATATGACCCAAGAGAAACTGTATCTCCGACTTTAATATCATGCACATCCGCAAAATCCTGTGTCAGAAGTGCTTCCCCATCGCCCGGTTCGTGTCCGTCCCGCACCTCACAGAGGTTCAGCTTCTCCGGCATCGGGAATACACGGATCGTAGCTCCTTTTAAATCCCCACTTTCCACATTTACATCCTTATACCGGCTGTGTTCCAGTATCACATCATATTCCTGTTCGAGCTCCTCCATATCTGCATCGGACAACGGCTGATAAGTGACAAACTCCGCATCCTCCGCCTTATAGTCCTTCACAAAATCATCCACAACCTTTGTCAGTGTGTGTCCGGTTGACGCCGCGGCGACAATCACCATAGATGTCAGCATCGTAAGAATGATACTGATAATATAAAACGCGATGTTTTTCTTTATGCTGCGCCCAGCTCTCTTATTGATCGTCATATTACAACTCCATCTCCTCTACTCGTTTCTTATCTGCATTCTTCTGATTGGATACAACCTTGCCATCCGTGATCTTGATGATCCGGTCTGCCATTCCGGCGATGTTCAGGTTGTGTGTAATAATCACGACTGTCGTCTTATATGTATCATTCATTTTCTGTACACGCTGCAATACATCCTTTGATGACTTTGTATCAAGCGCACCGGTTAACTCGTCACAGAGAAGGATATCCGGCTTCTTCACCATTGCCCGCGCGATTGCAACACGCTGCTGCTGACCACCGGAAAGCTCCTTTGGAAAATGTGTCTCATACTTCCTCAGTCCCAGTTCTTCGATCAGTGTGTCGGTACTGAGCGGCTCCTGCACAAGCTCTGCTGTCATCTCAATATTTTCACGCACAGTCAGATCCGGCGTCAGATTGTAGGACTGGAATACGAATCCAAGCTTCTCCCTCCGATACAGTTCCAGCTCTTTTGCAGACATCTTCTCCAAGTCCGTTCCATCTACCAGCATGCTTCCCTCGGTCAACTTATCCAGACCGCCAAGGATATTCAGCAATGTACTTTTACCACTTCCACTTGGTCCTAAGATCACGACGATCTCGCCCTTCTCGATTCCAAACTCAGTATGATCGAGCGCGAACACCGTTGCTTCTCCCTTTCCGTATTTCTTCACCAGATTTTTTCCTTCGATAAACATTCTGCGTCCTCCCTGCTATATGCGAACATTTTTGTTATTTTATTCGTATATATGTTAGTTTTAACTAACTGATTTGTCAAGAAGTTTTACGAATGTTTTTTTATTTTTTATTCGCATAGTGTACGTTTTTGTATGAATTGGTTGATATAGATGACTATTGCAGTGTGGTTTTTGTATGAATTTGGGGATATTGTTGACTGCTGTTGGGTGACTTTTGCTGATTGCCACTTTTTTACCCAACTATCTCTCATCTTTATTGGTGGGTTTGGGGAAATTTTTTGAAATTAGATTTTTTCACCCAGTGAAATTACCAGATTAACAATTATCATTGGGGGGATTTTTCGAATTACGAAAAATCCCCCAAACCAGCTTGCTATATACATACTTTTATTGGGGAGAAAAAGTCAAAGAAAAAGAATTTCCCCAACACACATCCTTTACATCATACACAGATACACGAAATACGCCACATAACATAGCAGCATGAAGATGCCGCATGGACGCCGCAGCTCCTTATGCTTATATGTTCCGATCCACAAGATCGCACCAACCACAACCGCAATGATCGTATCTATGATGAATTTGCCCTCAAATGGCACTGTACAAATGAGTGCAGTTGTACCGATTACGAACAAGATATTGAAAATATTGCTACCCACGATATTTCCGATTGCGATTCCCGCATTCCCTTTCCGCGCTGCTGTGACAGATGTCACAAGCTCCGGAAGTGAGGTGCCCAGTGCTACAATCGTAAGTCCGATAAACCGCTCGCTCATACCGAAATACCGTGCGATTGCAGATGCTCCGCTGACTGCGAAATCGCTTCCTTTTACAACGAGCACACCACCGATTACCATGAAAAGAATACATTTCCATACCGGGTAATCCTTTGTTTCGCCTTCTTCCTCATTGGTTCCTTTCTTCGCCATCACAAACAGATAACCAAGATATAACAGGAACAAAACCCAGAAAATAATACCTTCTACGAATGTCACTTCCCCACCGGTTATTCCAAATACCAGCAGTATAATCGTAACTACCATCATAAATGGTATCTCATAGCGAAACGTTGACGTCTGGATCGCTACATTCGTGATCACCGCTGTCACACCAAGAATGATCAGAATGTTGAGGATATTACTTCCCACGATATTTCCGATCGTGATTCCCGCATTCTTCTGCAGCGCCGCCGTGATACTGACCGCCGCCTCCGGCATACTCGTTCCCATAGCTACAATCGTCAGACCGATGATGAGCTGCGGAATCCCGAGCTTCTTCGCGATACTCGCCGCCCCCTCTACAAACCAGTCTGCCCCCTTCACGAGAAACAAAAAACCTACCAACAAAATAACAACCTTCAAGAACATCCTTTCTACCTCTCTTTCTTTGTTTTATTTTGCAGTAGGTATAAAAAAAGAGACTCCTACTGCGTAAACAGTAAAAGTCTCGCTATTTCATCACTTTCCGAGTTATATGTTTCAATAACTGTCTTGACGAAGAAGTGAACCGCGACCGGCAAGCTACTCCCTTTTTATATGTGTATTCTAACAGATTGATTTTTATGAATCAAGTACCAAAATAAATTTTTTACTCGATTTATTTTTGGTGAATTTCATTTGAATAAAACTATTCTAACAACCGGTTTCCATCTTATTTTATTTGTTTCAAATTCCATTGATATACATATATACGATCACCGGCAGCGTCACAACAAGTAGAACGATGCCAAGTATCAAAATCAAGTTATTTCCTTTTCTGTTATTCTCATCGAGATATTCATCCGGATTCGACGGATTTATCCGGATGTTATAATATGCTCCGATCTCAAAATGATTCAGATTGGTGTACATGCCTTTTCTAAGAAGCTTCTCCTCTCCGTTATAGGAGATACTGTAAACCGGCATCGTTACATGCTTTCTTCTATGTGTACCTGCAGCAGACGCACTTTCAATATCGACGCATTTTGCCTGAACCTCCTGCGTACATACCTGCTTCAGGTACCGGATTTTCCCAAGCGTACCTGCTATCATCATTATCCCGGCAACCGGGAATATCCAGATCAATATGTATGGTGCATATTGATTCAGCATCGACAAAGCAATCTCTCCTTTTGTCAAGATATAAATTCCACATACAAGCAATGCAATCCCGACAAGCGGAAATACCAATACAATAAATGGATATGGTTTGGCTTTCCTGTTGCAGATTACAGCGATCAAGCCGATTACAAGAAAAAACTGTCCAAGCAGCACAAGAAGAATTCCTGTATGATTCTCCAGCTTGGAACAAAACAGCATCGCGGCAATCGATCCCAGTCCCCAGATCAGGCAAAGCATTCCAATTATAATTCCCTTGGGATTGTTGTTCTGATTATCACTCATATTTTTTCCTTCCTATCGCTCCTGAAAAAACTCGATTTCTTCTCCAAGTGGTCCTCTGCAAAATGCGATTCTTGCCTTATATTCCGGTTCGGATGGAATCACAATATCTTTTGGCTCTACAAACACCTCGTACCCTGCTGCCTTCAGCTTTTCCACGCAGGTATCTACATCCTCGGTTGCAAGGGCAAAATGCCGGATAATTCCTTTTTCCACTTTTTCTCCGCCATTTGCGAACACTTCCAATACTGCATTTCCAAACTGGAACATGATTCCTTCGCTCCATGTTCTGGCAATCTCTAATTCTAAAATCTCGTGATAAAAATGTACGACTTCCTTATATTCCTCTTCGTTAGCACATTTCAGACATATGTGATGAATTCCTTTTATCAAGTTCATTTTTAACTCCTTTCCATATTTCCCGCCCGTTTCTCATAAATGCTAAATCTACTTTATTATGTTTTATTCTATCAAAAAAATATAAACCTGCAAGAACATATTTAACAACATATTACTGCCCATGAACCATATTATTTTATTGCTCAATTTTATTTAATATTTTCATTGTGTCTCGAACATATGTTTGATATAATAATTATGGTGCTACCCTATTCGGTAGGCGGTTAGCCTTCTCCACAAGAGTTATAGCTTGTGTTTACATAGAAATCCATTTGGGGAAATCTGTCGAGGAGGTTTGTGCTTATGCTTACAACGGAGCTTTTTATAGCCATTATCAGCTTATGTATTACTTGCTTTGCTCTTGGTTATGCCGTTGGTTCTAAGAGCAATGATAAGACACAAAAATAACCGCCCAGCCTGGTAAACTGTGAGCGGTTATTTTTATAACTAAACATTATCAAGGCTAACCGTCTATCGGTAGCACTTTGTAACATTATATTATCATTCAACCTTTTTCATGTCAATTATATTTATACCTCAATCCCGCAGCAAATGTACGACATTCCTGCAATTCCGAATATTGCCAGATCATCTCCAACTATTGTATAGTGGACATAGAATTAAGAACGGAGGGCTGCTTATGAATTACGCATTTACAAATGGAAAGATACTGGATGGAACCAAAGACATGCAGGTACAGACCGGACTTTGCATCCTCGTACATGATGGCACGATCACCGATATCGTACCGGATGCAACCGATCTTTCCAGCTACAAAACCATAGATTTACAGGGACGTTATATCATGCCCGGACTCATCAACATGCATGTGCATCTTGCCGGAAATGGAAAGCCGCAGAAAAAACAGCGCGACAATGAAAAACTCGTAAAGAAGATAATGCGTTCTTCCCTGACACGTGCCGTCGCTTACAAGATGGTTTCCGGCTTTGCAAAGGATGAACTGCTAAGTGGTGTCACGACAATCCGGACAGTCGGCGGACTTGGAAGCTTCGACACCCGCCTGCGAGATGAAATCGCTGCCGGAACAAAGGTTGGGCCGCGTATCCTTGCTGCCAACGAGGGCATCTCAGTTCCGGGTGGACACATGGCAGGTTCGGTTGCGATTGCCGCTGCCTCCATCCCGGAAGCACTTGCACATCTCGAACAGTCAAAGAAGGAAAAGGTTGACTTAGTGAAGCTCATGATTACCGGCGGTGTGTTAGATGCCAAAGAAAAAGGTGTTCCGGGCGAGTTGAAGATGTCGCCGGATATGGTGCGTGCCGTCTGCGACAAAGCACATGCCGACGGCTATATTGTTTCCGCCCATGTGGAATCTCCGGAGGGTGTCCGCGTGGCTCTGGAAAATGGTGTCGACTCGATCGAGCACGGTGCGAAGATGGATGATGCGATGATTGAATTATTCAAGGAACGCGGTGCTTTCCTCTGCACGACGATCTCACCAGCTCTGCCATATGCGCTCTTTGACCGCTCTATCACAAATGCGACCGAAGTCGAGCAATTTAATGGCAATGTCGTATTCGAAGGAATCGTGGATTGCTCCAAAAAGGCACTGGCAAACGATATTCCGGTTGTACTTGGCAACGATGTCGGCTGTCCGTGGATCACGCAGTACGATTTCTGGCGTGAGCTTTATTACTTCCACAAATACGTAGGTGTCTCGAATGCATTTGCACTTTATACGGCAACCGCGCGAAGCGCCGAGCTTGCCGGAATCAGCGATATCACGGGATCGATTGAAAAGGGGAAAGCAGCCGATCTGATTGTCACTGCGAAGAATCCTCTGGATGATCTGCGTGCGCTCCGCAACGTAGATATGGTGGTTGCCAGAGGCACGATCATCGACCATCCGAAGGTTAAAAAGAAAAAACAGGTGGAAACAGAACTGGATAAATTTCTGTAAAATACTTCTACAACAGTCCTGCAAATAACCGCATGAATAATTGTCCCAGACGCAGATACGCACTGCGTCCGGAACAATATTTTTCTGTCACTTCCCTGCTCTCCTGCATCGTTTTCTCCAGATCATGCCGGATAGATAATACAGCAGGATTGTCAACTATGAAACAGCCGTTCTCAAAATGATGATACAGGCTCCTGTAATCCAGATTAATTGTTCCGCAGGTTGCCATACAATCATCTGCCACACTCATTTTCGCATGGCAAAATCCCGGTGTCCACTCATAGATCCGCACTCCATGCTTAACCAATCCGTGATAAAACGAACGCGTAACGTTGTAAATCAGCTTCTTATCCGGAATTCCCGGCGTGACAATCCGTACATCCACGCCCCTCTTTGCTGCCAGACATAATGCATGTGTCATCTCATCCGTGATAATGAGATAAGGTGTGATAAACCAGCAGTATTTCTCTGCTTTATTTATGATACTGATATAAACTTCCTCTCCAACCTGTTCATCATCGGTTGGAATATCTGCATATGGTTGCACGAAACCAGCCTGTCTGGCCCGGTAGCCGGACGGAGTAAGATATTTCTCAACATCCACATCATCCACATCTTTGTCACTCACGGCGTTCCACATCTCTAGAAACGTCACGGTCAGGGATTTTACCGCATCTCCTTCCAGACGAATGCCTGTATCCTTCCACCTGCCATATGGCTGGGTCATATTAAAATACTCATTTGCAAGGTTATACCCTCCGGTAAATCCTACCTTACCGTCAATCACCGTAATCTTACGATGATCCCGGTTATTTAAAAACATATTTAATCCCGGGGTAAATGGATTAAACACTCTGCACCGGATACCGACTTTTTCCATCTTTTTAATAAAATCTGTATTGATAAATCCAATTGACCCCATATCATCATAGAATACGCGAACTTCCACTCCCGCCTTTACGCGGTCTTCCAATACTTCCTGTACCATATGCCACGCTTCCGCATCCTCGATTGCATGATATTCCATAAAGATAAAATGTTCTGCCTTCGCCAGATCTGCAAGCTGTGCTCGAAGCCCCTTGATTGCTTCATCATAATATGTGATATCTGTATTCCGGTACACCGGATAGCTTGAATTTCTCTGTATATACGTGGAGATACTTCCGGCTTTGGGGAGTTGCAAACGTAATCTTTCCAGATTATCTCTATTAGCCGGAATCAATGGGAAAAGGCGGCTGTCGATTTTCTCATACCGTTTGCGCATCTTCCGTGTGCCACCATTTAAACCAATCAGCAGATATAACGCAACACCCATGATCGGGAATATCAGTATCAGAATAATCCACGGCATCTTCATGGATGAGGTCTGATCTGACGCATATAATGCCAATACAAGGATTGTTCCAAGCAAACGTGTCAGAAGATTTACAATCTCAGCATATTCGTTCAGTCTTGTTATCATGGAAACTATAAATATAACTTCAAGCAAAATACACACGGCACAAAAACATAACCGTTTAATCCCGTTTTTTGTTTTGGCTTTCCCTTCTAACGTATTTTTCTGCATAATAATTTCCTCTCATAAATTTCCGGCAAATGCATTAATATCCAAGTGTATCGTTCACTAAAATCACATGAATTCTTCCCTCATGACGTGAGAACCTTGTAATCAGGAACTGACAGCAGAGTGTATCCGGAGACTTACAATCGGAACATCTGCCTGTGACCTTACATGGTGTCTTCACATCAAACCGCTGGGCATTCGCCGGAGCTGCCACATTTCTGGCACGCTTCATCGCCTCATCAAGATCAGAACAGACCTTGTTCATTCCCACGATGAATAATACCCGCTTCGGACCCTGTGCGATACAAGATACACGGTTGGAATTTCCATCGATATTTACGATGATACCGTCGTTCGTCATCGCATTGGCGCTCGACAAGAATACATCTGCATCATATGCTGCCAGCAATCCCTCACGCGGCGTCATATTCGAACGGTCTATGTAATTATAATTTCCTGCCTGCAATGCATCCACCAGACCAATCTCGTGTGCGCTCTGACAACCACCCATCGCAACGGAGCTGCCCTCGCCGATTACTTCAAGTGCCAACTTCAAAGCTTCTCCCTTATCTGCTGCATAGTAACCGGTCATGTTCCGGGACTCCAATCCTTTGATAACGGTCTGTGCCAAAACCTCATTTCTTTTTTTCATATTCTCGTTCATGCTATTTCCTCCATTCTCTATGCATGTCTTTTATTTTAGCACAATTTTACACATATAGAATCATGCATACCACCAAATTTTCCACGAAAATGCATATAAGACACATACAAAATCGATTATAATATATGGCTGCTTTCCGGAATTGTCAACCGCATATTGTCCTATATTCATTTTTCATTTATAATGATTTCGCTATGTTAGACAATCAGCTGATATTGGCTTTAAATACAGAAACGGAGAATTAAAATCACACATGTTAACGCCGGATTATTATAACAAATTTACCTGTATTGCGGACAAATGTCCGATCACCTGTTGTAAAGAATGGAAAATCGCGGTCGATGCAGACACAAACCGCCGCTGGAAGAAGCTTCTTCCGCCGGATACCGTACCAGAGTGCCGCAAGAATTTAAGTGCCTACACGACGAAAAAAGACGGGCAGCGCGTAATCGGATTAGACGCGATGCATCGCTGTCCTTTCTTAGATGACGCCAAGCTGTGCCGCTTGGTGTCTGCCTACGGAGATTCTGTGCTCTCAGAAACGTGTGCAACCTTCCCGCGGGAATATCATACCTTTCACAACCACAAGGAAGGGATGCTCATGCCATGCTGTCCGGCAGTGATTGATCTGTGGAGAGATACGCTGCTGGATTTCCCACAGGTGTCTGATCCGGACGCACTCTTTTTGATCCGCGCTTCGATCATGGATCTGATTCAGGATACGAATATTTCTATCGAAGAAGCTTTATTAGAAAGCTTTTATATTCTATCTGAACTGGCAAAAAACGCTCCGATTACCATAGCAAAGGTAACTGAATATTTCTCACTTTCTTCGCTGTCAGAGCTTCGTGCAGCTATCCACGACGTAGAACTTCCGGCTGCGGACACATGGATGGAACGCAATGAGTTGTTACAGGATTTATCTGTAAATTATATCGGGGAAGGCTTGTACGCATCTTACTTGAATCCACTGATTACGCTCGCAGAACAATTTACTGTACCAAACGATGTAAAACTTGCTGACTTTCACCGGCAGTTACATACCTACGATATCCTGTTTCGGAACTATGTGGCAAACGAAATATTCTCCGACCTGCTTATGCCGGAGGATACGATCGACGATATGTTGTTACATCTCGAATGGATTGCCATGGAATATGCATCCATCCGGCAGAGCCTTTTTCTTCTCTGCTCTGCCGAAGGAGCAAATCATCTTTCTTACGAAACCGTCCGTGACTATATCGTAATCCTGTCGCGCATGACCGGTTATGAAGATGCGGATATCCGCGAATATCTGGAAAATAGTTTTGCATCCCCGATCTGGGATTGGGGATATTTTGCGCTGGTGGTTGGGAAATAATTACTTTTTCTCATCCAACAGCACAACGCCCTGTGCCGGATTTTCTTTGATAGCTCCAACGACTGGATGTGGCACATACATCTCTTCCAGGTAAGCCACGTCCTCTGCGGAAAGCTTCACATCGAGCGCACCTGCTGCATCATCCAAGTATGCAGTCTTCGTTACTCCGACGATTGGTGCTGTCACGCCCTTTGCCCACTGCCATGCAAGAGCAATCTGTGACATCTTGCAATTGTGTTTTTCTGAGAGCTCATGCACTCTGGCAACCACTTTCATATCCTGTTCTTCCATCCGGTCATACTTTCCATGTGCAACACGGTCGGTCTGACTCCGCAGAGAATCTGTATTCCACACAGGTCTTGACAGATGCCCGGCAGCAAGCGGACTGTACGGCATCAGCGCAACATTCATCTGCTTACAGATTGGAACCAACTCGCGCTCATCCTCCCGGTAAAGAAGATTGTAATGATTCTCCATCGTAGCAAACGGTGTCAGTCCCCGCTCTTTTGCGGCAAGCTGCATATTATAAAACTGATATCCATACATCGCAGATGCACCGATTGCACGCACCTTTCCAGCCTTTACAAGACCATCCAGTGCTTCCATCGTCTCCTCGATCGGAGTATCAAAATCAAACCGGTGAATGATATACAAATCCAGATAGTCGGTTCCAAGCCTTTTTAGGGAACCGTCGATTTCCCGCTCAATCGCTGCCTTTGACAGTCTACCCTCATTGAAATACACCTTCGATGCGATCACAACCTTATCACGTGCCACATTCTTTTTCAGTGCCTGTCCCAGATATTCTTCACTGGTTCCTGCGGAATAACAGTTTGCAGTATCAAAGAAATTGATACCAAGCTTCAACGCATGCTTGATCACCTTCTCGCTTTCCTGCGCATCCAGTGTCCAGTCATGCATTGTACCTGCTTTTCCGAAGCTCATGCATCCGATGCAAAGCTTCGATACTTCAATATCGGTATTTCCAAGTTTTGCGTACTCCATGTATAAACCCTCCTGCAATCCTAAATGTTTTTATTTCAACTTACCATATTCCTCGTCTGTTACCGGCTCGCACCACTCATTGGATGTCTCCTCGCCCGGTACTTCCACTGCCAGATGGCTGAACCAGCTATCCGGTGCAGCGCCATGCCAATGCTTAACCTCTGCCGGAATATTGATGCAGTCACCCGGTTTCAATTGGACTGCTTCCTTGCCCTCTTCCTGATAATATCCACGTCCGGCTACGCATACAAGAATCTGTCCGCCACCGCTCTTTGCATGATGGATATGCCAGTTGTTCCTGCAGCCCGGCTCAAATGTGACATTGAAGATTCCAACCTGACTGGTGGATACCGGTGCCAGATAACTCTGTCCGATGAAATACTGTGCAAATGCATCGTTTGGCTGTCCAATTGGGAATACCATTTCCTTTGCATGCGCACGCATCGCTGGATCTTCGTAAGGCAGATCGCCCTCATCAACATCCCAGACTTCCTTTGCCAGATTGAATACAGCCCAACCATTTGGCCATCCTGCGTAAAATGCTACATGGGTGATGATCGCAGCAATTTCCTTCTGTGTCACGCCATGTGCTTTCGCATTCTGCAAATGGAATTTCAGGGAAGAACCTGTGATTCCCTGTGCCATAAGTGCGACTACCGTAATGATGCTTCGTGTCTTGACATCAATATCCTCGTTGTTCCAGTTCTCTCCAAATAATACATCATCGTTAAAATGTGCAAACTGCGGAGCAAATTCTCCGAGTGCATTTCTGCCTGCTGTCTGTGTAATCTTTGCCATGTTCTTATCCTTCCTAAAATTCTGTTACCAGTTCTTCGATTTCCTTCTTATTTGCATGGTTGAGCAGCCTGCCCTCGACAAACTGTGCACCCGGTGCGGATGGCTGCAATTCCTTTACGGTGTTTCCGAATCCGCTTCCGCCGGATGTTGCGAACAGCACAATCTTCTTGCCTGTGAAATCATACTTCTCCAGGAATGTGTTGATGATCGTTGGTGCTACGTACCACCAGATTGGGAATCCAAGGAATATCTCATCATACTCTGCAATCTTCGCGTCGGTGTCTGTGATTTCCGGACGGATCTTCTTGTCTGCCATCTCCACACTGCTTCTTGATTTCTTATCCATCCAGTTTAAGTCTGCCTTTGTGTAGGCTTCTTTCGGGGTGATCTCGTACAGGTCCGCGCCTGCTGCCTCTGCTACCATCTTTGCGACGTTTCTTGTAATTCCACTTGCACTAAAATATGCGACTAATTTCTTACTCATTTTTTGTCCTCCTAATTCTATTGGGCGGGCATATAGTGATTACGTACTGCCTATATTTCATTTCAGAAATATCAGATGTATTGTAACTAAGAAGAACTAAATGTTCTGATATACAAATAGATACCGAACGCAACCGCCGCCAATTCGCCATCCGTGGCTCAGTGGCGGCTTGTTTGAACATCGTGTTCAAACATTGCTGGATAATTACAGAACATCGAGTTCTTCTAAGTTCCAAACATATTCATATTTCTGAAATGAAATACAGACACATACACTAATCACTATATGCTCCGCAATACTACTAACACTTACTAAAAAAGGTGTAGTCTCTTTCTTCCTACACCTTGATTATAATTATTGTATTGTATTATGTCTAATACTTACATTGAATGCTTTATTATGCCTGAAAGGCATTGATCTCGTCAATGAATTTGAGGACAGCCTGCGCGTACGGAATGTTCCTGCGCCATGCGATCACAGTACTTGCCGTGATCTCCGGATACAGCTTTTTCTGCACAAGCAAATCAGATCGCCAGTATCTGCCGGCGCCTTCAATGGAGATTGGATAACCAAGCCCCTGCATCGCCAGGATTGCTGCATTTGTACCGAGATTACTTGTAAATGCTATGTTCAGCTTCGCAAAGTCCTTGCCAAACCAATTCGCAAGCTCACTTTGTACGCCCGACCGTTCCGGCAATATCAGCGGTAACGGCAATAAGTCCTCTTTCGTAATATATGATTTTTCTGCCAGCGGATCGTCCGGTCGCATGCCTACAACCCAGTGGTCACTCTCCGGAAAACGGATATAATCCAGTCCTTCCAGATTCACCGGCTCCATGTAAAGCCCGATGTCTACCAGTCCTTTATTCATCATCTCATAGATCGTATCTGCTGTTCCGGTATGCACCCGGATCTGAACCATCGGATATTTCGCCCGGTACCGCTCGCAGATCTGTGCCAGCAGCTCCACTGCTGCGAACTCACCGCATCCAATCGTGATTGTTCCATCGACGACCTGACTTTCCTTGAATTCCTCCCGGATCTTATCTTCGAGATCGATGATTTCAAGGGCTCGCCGCTTGAGCAGGATTCCCTCGTCGGTCAACGTAACATTCCGTCCGCCACGGTTGAACAGCACGGTTCCAAGCTCTTCCTCCAATGCTGCAAGCTGTCTTGACAGCGTTGGCTGTGTGATATGTAATTGTTCCGCAGCCTTCGTGAAGCTCTGCTCCTTCGCCACGGTCAGAAAATAGCGTAATACCCGAAGCTCCATTTATCGATTCTCCTTATTGCTTATTTGCATGACAAAATTATTATATCACTATTTCTTCATCACACAGATTTTATTTGAGAAATTTCGTACTGCCGGGATTTTCCCGATCACCTTGTAAATCGGCATCAATACTTTCATCCCCTCAACCAGACTTACATCACGCTTATTCTTAAAACGAGGAATTACCTGTTCCAACGCCGCACCATTTTTTACGCCCCATGAAAACTTCGCCGCACTCTTCTCGATGGATTTCTCCTTGATATGCTTTACTACAAACGGCGACATCGTTTCTACAAGCACGACTGCTTTCGAAAACCGCTTGTCAAGAATATCGAATATCTGCTTGACATCCGCCTCGGACAGATACATCGTCAAGCCCTCAATGATCACCAGCACCGGCTCGCCATGATACTCGATGTCTTCCATATAGCTTGCGTCCATAGCAGATTTTGCAATCTGGAAGATCGGCCCCTGCTCCTCGAAGAAACGACTCCGAACTGCCATCGTCTCCGGCAGGTCAATGTTATACCAGCGGTCGTATTTTCCTTCCATCCGATAACAGCGTGTATCCATACCGCATGCGATATTCATGACAACCGCGTGTGGATAGTGAGACAGAAAATCTCCGACCAGCTTATCAAGCACGATCGTCCGCGCGATTACGCCTAAGCTCATCGCCTTATCGCTTTCTGCCTTGGAAAAATCATAATCCAGACGGGATACAACCTCGATTGCCCGCTCGTCGTAGATATGATGGTTCGGTTTCTTAGACTCCTGCGCTCTCGCATATAATGTCTGCAGCATTGTCTCCGGAACTCCCTGTACCTGTACTTTTGTTTTTTCGTTCATGTGATTGCCTCGCTTCCTTTTATTCCTTTTGCACTTACCTGATTTTTATGTGCTTTTCTTTTTAGACATAACAGTTGTTACGATTTGTTATGTTATAAAAAATGAGCTCCACAGCACTTGTTATGTTAGTTTAGCCTAACCTACTTGTCAAGTCTGTTTTTTGGTTTTCACCGTCTTTTTGCCAATGTTAATTTTCATTGCTTGCATCCGCCATAAACGCTTCGTATAATAATGCTATGCTTACCACACAGGAAAGGACGTGAAATAATGATCCACGAAAATATCAAACATTTCCGAAAAGCAAAAGGACTCAGTCAAGAAGAGCTGGCTGTGAAGCTACACGTTGTCCGCCAGACTGTGTCCAAATGGGAAAACGGTTTATCCGTTCCGGATGCCGATGTGCTGATTCGTCTCGCAAATGTGCTTGGCGTATCGGTCAGCCAGCTGCTCGGTATAGAAACAGAACCAAACAATCATCAGGCACTTGCCGATCAATTAGCCGGCCTGAATGAACAACTGGCTCTGAAAAATCAGCAAGAAAGAAATCGTCTTCAGGCTGGCAGAAAAAGAGGTACTATTTTATTTCTTACATTCTTAGCCATGCTGGTTGCATTGATTGTAAAAAACGAACTGGTGTCTCTCCTGTTAACCGGTATGTGCATGATCAGCGCAGCCATCATTTTGTATCGTAATCTTGCTCTATTGACAAATGAAACTACAGATGATCTGCGTATTGGCACCCTTCGCGTGACCACACTTATCAATATTGGATTTTTGATAATCGGGATTCTTGTTGCCTGTCTGACAGCACTTGATGTTATAACGTTTTCTGAAAATGGCGAGAAAATATTTGCAATGTCTTTTATAAGCTGTATCATGCTTGCATCCGGTATTCTATGTCCAAGAATTCCATACAACCGGTACACAGGGCTGCGACTGCCTTGGACCATACGGGACGAAGAGACATGGAAAATTGCACATAACATTTTGGGGCATATCTCACTTCCCATTGTCCTGCTGTATGTCGCCTGCACGTTGACAGTTCCAGATTTTGGGCTTGTGACATCTGGTGCTATGATACTCTGGATTGGGATTCCGGGTGGTATTTCCGGCGTATACTATCTCAGGAAATACCACGGTCATCTTGGATAAATCAATCCGGATATTTGACCAGATCATATAATTTTCCATATTTTCCTAAATTACGTACACCATCTAATTGCATGCCAAGGTGCATGTATTTGTCGCATTTCGACTTCGCATCTGTCTCCAGAAGCACCGGAACCTGCAGCCGGTTGCCTTCTGCGTAGGCAAGCTCCATCACCTTCCGCATGTAACCCTGTCCCTGATATTGTTCCGGCACACAGACCATGCCGACAAATATATAAGGTTTCTTCTCTTTTTTCATCCGATCCTGCAGCGACGTTCCTCCCTTGGAAACTCCCTGTCCCATCCGAATCAATTCTTTTAGGCTCATTGAATGAAACAATGCTTTTACAAGCTGCATGCCTGCTCTAAGCTTCAATTTCTGTCCCGGCACCTTATAAGCAATATAACCCTCGCCCCGCTCGCTTGTCGCATAGAGCATACCGCCTTCAAATGCCATCCGAACATACCCGGCAATATACGTTGCGACCGCATCCTTGCTGCGGTAAAATGCGCCCATTCCGACTTCCTCTCCATAGTCATAATATCCAAACGCGTGCCCGATCTGCTCTGCCACCTGTGTATCTAACGTTGTTACCTTCATGGTTTCTCTCCCCTTCTATTCTGCTTCATATACTACTTTTATTTGTGCCCGTCTGGTGGTTGTAATTTTGTTTTTCTTTTAAGTTAGTTTCATCTAACTTATTTTATCATAGCATTGTAAAAATGGGAATACTTTTTGCGCAAAAAGGAGCCAACATCTTGTGATAAATAACATCACCAAGATGAAGACTCCTCTTATGATTTAGAAATTCATTTTTATAGTTTCGTTGTGTAGCTATGTTTTAATTTAATTAGCAATCATCACACAACCATTTATATCCGCTTACAGAATAGCTCCTCAAACTGCTCTACTTACATCAGCTTACGGAACATCTCCTCAAACTGCTCTAAGCTTGCCGGTCTAGGGTTGCCCGGTGCACACGCATCCGCTGCAGCAGATTCACACAAGAACGGAAGATCTTCTTCCTTCAGCTTCTCCAGCTTTGTCGGAATTCCAACATCGATAGACAACTGCTGAACCGCATCGATTGCAGCCTGTCTGTAAGTTGCCTGATCCATGCCTGTCGTATCAATTCCAAATGCTTCTGCTATGGATTTGTACTTTTCTCCTGTATATTCTTTGTTGAACTCCATGACGATTGGAAGCATCATCGCACAGGCGACACCATGTGGTGTATCATATACCGCACCAAGTGTATGTGCCATGGAATGTGCGATTCCAAGTCCTACATTCGAATATGCCATCGCTGTTACATACTGTGCAAGTGCCATGCCCTCACGACCATCCGGATCGTTCTCTACGGCTTTTCTCAAGTTCGCTGCAATCAGTTTGATTGCCTCTAAATCCAGACAATCTGACAGCTCCCATGCGCCTGCGGTTGTATAACCTTCAATTGCATGTGTAAGTGCATCCATTCCGGTTGATGCAGTCAGTCCCTTCGGCATCGATGCCATCATATCCGGGTCTACCACTGCAACATCCGGGATATCGTTCGGATCCACACATACAAACTTACGCTTCTTCTCTACATCCGTAATTACGTAATTGATCGTTGACTCTGCACCCGTACCACCGGTTGTAGGTACCGCAATCGTAAATACCGTCCGCTTCTTCGTCGGTGCAACGCCCTCCAGAGAACGAACATCTGCGAATTCCGGATTGTTGATAATAATGCCGATTGCTTTTCCTGTATCCATGGATGAACCACCGCCAATGGTGATCATAAAATCAGCTTTCGAAGCCTTATACGCATCAACGCCATGCAATACATTCTCAATCGTCGGATTCGGCTTGATATCAGAATATAACTCATATTCTATGCCATTTTCCTTCAGTAGATCGGTCACCTTCGCTGTCACGCCAAACTTCACCAGATCCGGATCAGACGCTACAAACGCCTTCTTAAATCCCTTTGACTTCACAATACCCGGAATCTCATTAATCGCGCCATGTCCATGATAAGAAATTCCATTCAATACAAAACGATTCACTGCCATAATTCATTCTCCTTTCAATCACACAATTCCTGCTCGTATACAAAATTCAAATATTATGTTAAATTTGTATAACAAATTGCTTAATCACATGAATAATTGTAACATATTTAACAAATTATAGCAAACCTAAGAATGCTCGAAATCCCACAGGAAACCCTATATAAAACTATATTTTTTCAAGTATTAACAAGCAGATATACATGTACATAGCGTATAGCATCTATCCTATGGCATCTTTATTATCTGACCCAACATCTCAATCTCTGTTTATTATCTGCTTGATTTCCTCCAGAGATTCTGCAAAAAAGATACCCTGCTGCCGCTCCGGTGTCGAGAGGCCCATCTCGATCATATGCGCAAGCATTGCTTTCAAGCTGTCATAATATCCGTTCAGATTATACAGGATGCACGGCGCATCTAACTGTTTCAACGACACCTTCGACATCACTTCCGAAATCTCTTCAAGCGTTCCTGTGCCGCCCGGAAATGCGATAAATGCATCCCCCAGTTCGATCATCTTCGTTTTCCGCTCCGTCATATCATTTGTGACTATAAGTTCCGTCAAGTTGTCATATTGCAATTCCGCATCCATGAAAAATTTCGGTTCCACGCCTGTCACCGTGCCGCCAGCCTGTAGGACGCTCTCTGCAATTTCCCCCATCAATCCGGATTTTGATCCGCCATATACCAGCGCATTTCCGCTCGCACCAATCCACGTTCCAAGCTCCCGCACTGCCTGCTTCAGGCTCGCATCCTTTCCTTCAAAGGCTCCTAAATATACTGTGATGTTCATGTTTTTCCTCGCTTTTGTGTTAGATTCTGAATTATTTTCTTTTTACCGGAATCCAGATAGCACTGTGGTAATCAGCATCTGTGTTTTCTCCATTTACACAGTCATACCATTCCACATTCGCATTTCCGCTTATCTCATAATCAGCGTTACCCGGTAACCATTCTTTAAATATTCTGGTATTTAGTGATTGAAGTGCCTCCGGGATTGCTCCTACGCAGTCAAACACCGCCCATTCCCCCTGTTCAAACTCATATAGCATCATTCCTTCCGGAACTTCTCCACCGGCATATTTACCTGCAACCAGATATGTAAATTTTCCCTTATCAGCTGCTTTTCCGTCATCAATACAAATGCCATATTCTCCTATACAATTTTCCACGAATGCCTTTTCATATGGATTTGCAGGTGGATTACCTGCATATACATTAGCCGCATATTTTTCACAGATTTCATCCCAATATTTCGGAATTTCCTCATATGCCGTATCAAAGGAAAACTCTTTCGCAAAGCCTATCACCTTAAATCCAAACATTTTTGTAATCTTGTAGTCCATTTTATCTCCTCCTTGAACTGTAATTTTTACACTCAACGGAAGAAAGGTTCTTATATCGCCGCCCTGTTTTACCTGCACAGGGGAAATCCCATGAAATCTGGTAAACGCTTTCGTAAAGCTGTCCGGTGTGTCATATCCATAATCAAATGCCACGTCTATTACTTTCCTATTCGCCTTTTTCAGCTCAAGCGCCGCCATGTATAGCTTACGATTACGAATATACTCTGATATAGAATATCCGGTCATAATCAAAAAACCTCTTTGAAAATGCAGAGGGGATACATACACTTGCTCTGCCACATCCTGCGCACTGATGTTATCATTCAAATGTTCCTCTATATAATCAATAGATTTTCTGATTGCAGTCAGCCATTCCATGCATTCACTTCCTTTCTTCTGTATGGTTAAATAATACGCTTCTTAAAGGAATATTTCTTGCCATTTAGAATTCAATTTTGTCCGTCTGCTAAAACTAAATTTACATCTTTATAAGTAACAGAAAATTAAAGTTCTTGCTCTCTATTTTATCACGCATACATATAAAATTACATTCATATTTTATGTATTATAGGCGGATTGCACATAACTTGTAATTTGCACATAAATCACCATAATTCCATCCAGTTCCAACAGCCATTTCCATAAATTCTTATATGTTGTTACCAGATTTTCATTTGTTACTAGATTTTCAACTTGGGCTTTTTCAAACTCATTTTGATTCGAAAACCCACCACGTGGGCGTAGCATCCGGATTTCTCCTCCTTACGCCCATATCTGGCTCATGAATTCATTTTCAACATGCAAAAATGGGCGTAATCCTCTTTTTTCAGTAGATTACGCCCATCCTGTGGGTTTTTACGATTCAATTTCCGGATTCACGCCCAAATCAATAATTCTTCCAAATGTATCAGCCATCCCGGAAACTATCAATATTTCTTCCAAATGTATCAGCCATCCCACAAACTATCAATAATTTCTCCAACATCAACCATCCCGGAAATTATCAATAATTTCTCCGAGATGCAGCAATAATCCCCTCTACGAGATCGCATCCTTCATGCTCTTTACATACTCAAATACCGGCTGTGCAGCCTCGCGTCCGTATTTTGCGATGATCTTCACAATCGCACTTCCGACGATGACGCCATCTGCGGAGGCAGCCATCTTCTTTGCCTGATCCGGCGTTGAGATTCCGAATCCGATTGCGCAGGGAATGTCCTTCGCTTTCTTCACAAGCTCGATCATCTCGCCGACATTGGTTGTAATCTCCGTTCTTGTTCCGGTTACACCGAGCGAAGAAACACAGTAGACGAATCCGTTTGCTTCCTTCGCGATCATGCTGATCCTCTCGTGTGAAGTCGGCGCAATCAGGGATACGAGATCTAATCCGTACTGCTTGCAGATCGGATCAAACTCTTCTTTTTCCTCGTATGGAATATCCGGCAGAATCAATCCATCGATGCCGATTTCCTTACAAGTCGAGATAAATCGCTCTGAACCATAAGAAAATACAACATTTGCGTAAGTCATAAATACCATCGGAATCGTAACCTTCTGGCGCAGCTTGCGCACCAGATCAAACACCTTGTCTGTCGTCACCTTATCCACGCCGGTCAACGCACGGATATTTGCCTCCTGAATAACCGGGCCTTCTGCCGTCGGGTCTGAAAATGGGATTCCAAGCTCGATCAGGTCTGCCCCTGCATCAACCATTGCATACACGATTTTCTCTGTTGTTTCTAAGTCCGGGTATCCACACGTGATAAACGGAATAAACGCTTTTCCATGCTCAAATGCTTTTGCTATATTACTCATGAAGATCCTCCCCTCTGTAACGGGCGATCGCTGCTACGTCCTTATCGCCGCGTCCGGAAATATTGATAACCATAATCTGATCCTTGTCCATCTGTGGTGCCAGCTTCATTGCGTAAGCAACCGCATGCGCACTCTCAATGGCTGGGATAATTCCCTCGATTTTCGAGAGATATTCAAATGCATCAACCGCCTCATCGTCCGTGATTGCCACATATTCGGCTCTGCCGATATCATGCAGGTATGCATGCTCCGGTCCGATACCCGGATAGTCAAGACCTGCGGAGATCGAATAAACCGGTGCGATCTGTCCGTATTCATCCTGACAGAAATAAGATTTCATACCGTGGAAGATTCCCAAACGTCCGGTATTTAAGGTTGCTGCTGTCTCGAATGTATCTATGCCTCGTCCGGCTGCCTCACAACCAATCAGACGCACGCTCTTGTCCTCAATAAAATGGTAGAATGCACCGATCGCATTGGAACCACCACCCACACAGGCAAGCACGGCATCCGGAAGTCTGCCTTCCTTTTCCATGATCTGCTGCTTAATCTCGCGGCTGATTACCGACTGGAAATCACGCACGATCGTCGGAAATGGATATGGTCCCATAACCGAACCAAGCACATAATGCGTATCGTCAATCCGGCTTGTCCACTCACGGAATGTCTCGGAGACCGCATCTTTCAGAGTACCGGTTCCGCTTTCCACTGCATGTACCTTCGCGCCAAGCAGACGCATCCGGTATACATTCAATGCCTGACGGATCGTATCTTCCTTACCCATGAAGATTTCACACTCCATGCCCATCATGGCTGCAACGGTCGCTGTTGCAACGCCATGCTGACCGGCACCGGTCTCTGCGATCACACGTGTCTTACCCATACGCTTTGCCAGAAGCATCTGTCCAAGTACATTGTTGATCTTGTGGGAACCGGTGTGGTTTAAGTCCTCACGCTTCAGGTAGATCTTAGCTCCACCCAGGTCCTTGCTCATGCGCTCTGCATAATAAAGTCTGCTCGGTCTGCCTGCGTACTCATTGTACAGCTCGGTCAGTTCCCGGTTAAATTCCGGATCATCCTTGTATTTATTATAGGTTGCTTCCAATTCGTTGACGGCATTCATGATCGTTTCCGGCACATACTGACCGCCATGAATTCCAAATCTTCCTTTCGACATGTCTTATCCTCCTTAGAAATATGACTATCAATATGTTCCATGTATGCAGTCCATATCCAACGCTTATACATCTATATGCGATGCTTTGAAACTAAGAAATGCTAGATGTTCCAATATACATTATTCAAATTTTACGCAACCGCCGCCAATTCGCCATCCGTGGCTCAGTGGCGGCTTGTTTGAACATCGTGTTCAAACATTGCTAATATTTCTGAAACATCAAGCATTTCTAAAAGTTTCAAACATATGCATATAGATGTATAAGCGTTGGATATATCATACATAGAACATATTCATATCTACACTTTTGTTATTACTATATTTCCTTCACATCTAAAATTTTCTCACCAGTTCCATAACTTCGACCATCTTGGTAAAGTCCTTGCTTCCGTCTGTCTCGATTCCGGAGCTTACATCCAGCCCGTAGCTTCCAAGTGCTGCTGCCTCCCGCAGATTCCCCGCGTGAAGTCCGCCTGCTAAGAAATACGGCTTTCCGAACAGCTCTCCTTCTGCGGTATCTCCGGCTGCTATCTTTGCCTCCCGCAGCAGTTCCCAGTCAAATGCCTCTCCGGTTCCGCCAAGTACACCCTTGCGGTAGGTATCTAACAGCAGGTAATCAACCGGAAGTGCCGCTGCCTGCCGTATCTGTTCGACTGTCTGCACCTTGACCGCCTTTATAACCGGCACGTCACATACCTCACGCAGACGTCTGATATAATCCGCATCTTCCTCACCATGCAGCTGGATCATGTCGATACATCCATTCTGCACGAGCGATGTAATCACGGAAATATCTTCATTCACAAACACACCGACTGCCGGAATCTCTGCATCCAGTGCTTCCCGGAATTGCTTTGCCTGCGCGGGACTGATCTTCCGTCTCGTATTCGCAAATATGAATCCGACCAAATCCGGTTTGACCCGATTTGCATATTCGATATCGCACGGCTTCATCATGCCGCATAATTTTATCTTCTGCATTTTACTTTCCTTCCAGCCTGTTCATCTTTCTCCTGCTTCGCACGCCAATTCGATTCCAGGACACGTGCCTATATTCCCCGCAATTCATCTAATGCCTGCTTCTTGTTCTCACTGCGCATCAGCGTCTCACCGATCAGCACTGCATCCGTACCATTTTTCAGAAGCTTCGCAATATCCTCAGCCGTCTTGATTCCGCTCTCCGAGACAAATGCGACTTCCTTCGGCACCATCTTCCGATACCTGGCGGAATTGTTGATATCCACAGTAAATGTCTTCAGATTCCGGTTGTTCACACCGATGATGGATGCCTCCGCGCGAAGCGCCATCTCCACTTCCCGCTCATCGTGTGCCTCGACTAACGCCGACATGCCAAGCTCCGTTGCAATCGCCTGATACTCTTCTAACTCCGACTGGGAAAGCAGCGAACAGATCAGCAGGATTGCCGATGCGCCAAGCGCCCGTGCCTGATAGATCATATACGGATCAATCGTAAAATCCTTCCGCAATACCGGAATTGTCACATGCTGGGGAATCTCTTTTAAGTACATGTCCTTTCCCTGAAAATAATACGGTTCCGTCAGGCACGAGATTGCGGATGCGCCGGCTATCTCATACTCCTTCGCGATCTCCAGATACGGGAATTCCTCTGCGATCACACCCTTCGACGGAGACGCCTTCTTCACCTCACAGATGAACGAGATTCCCGGACTCTTCAGAGTCTGATAAAATGGAAATAACTTCGGACGGTTTCCTTTCGGCAATTCCGCTGCCAGCCGCTCCGCTTCATTCCGCATATGAAAAAATGGTATTTGTTTTTTATCTTCTTCCACACGCGCCCGTGTCTTTTCTGCTATCTCATCTAATATCATGCTCTAACTCCCTTATGCTGCATTCGTTTCGGCGATAAACTGTTCCATAGTTGCAAGCGCCTTGCCACTTGTGATCATCTCACGTGCCTCTTTGATACCTTCCTCCATGCTCACATTTTTCGCAACATGGATGGCTGCACCCGCGTTAATCAGCACGGCATCAAGCTTTGCACCTGTTACCTTTCCTTCGAGGATTTCCTTCACCAGTGCTGCATTTTCTTCCGGTGTTCCTCCAACCAAGTCTTCCTTCCTGCATCGTGTGAATCCGAACTGTTCCGGCGTGATCGTGTACTTCGTGACTTTACCATCGGCAAGCTCGCAAACCTCAGTATCCGCACTCATGGAAATCTCATCTAAGCAATCCTTGCCATAGACAACCATCGCATGTTTTAAGCCAAGATCCTTCAACGCATTCGCTACCGTGTCAAGCAGCTCCTCGCTGTACACGCCGAGCAGCTGGTATGTATTATAAGCAGGATTTGTCAGTGGTCCCAGAATATTAAACACAGTCGGAACACCGATTGCCTTTCTTACCGGTCCGACATAGCGCATTGCCGGATGATATTTCTGCGCGAACAGGAAGCACAGGTTTGTATCCTTCAGCACCTTCGCATTCTTCTCCGGCTCAAGCATCAAATTCACCCCGAGTGTCTCAAGACAATCGGCGGTTCCACATTTGCTCGAAGCGGCTCGGTTTCCGTGCTTGGCAACTGCCACACCTGCCGCTGCAGTTACGATCGCTGCCGTGGTTGAAATGTTAAATGTATTCGAACGGTCTCCACCGGTTCCGACAATATCGATCACATTCATATCGCCACGGTCAAGCTTCGTTGCGAAACTGCGCATACCTTCGGCGCAGGCAGAAATCTCTTCGGCTGTCTCCCCTTTCATATGCAGGGCTACCAGAAATGCTGCGACCTGTGACTGTTCTGCCTCGCCGCTCATGATCTCCTTCATAACCTGAAGGGCTTCCTCTCTTGTCAGATTCTCTTTATTCATTGCTTTGCTGATCGCTTCTTTTATCATCGCTTTGTCCTCCTTATTTCATACCCAAAAACCGCTCCATAATTTTCCTTCCATCGGGGGTCAGGATTGACTCCGGGTGGAACTGTACGCCGTATACCGGGTAGTTCCGGTGCTCCACTGCCATGATCTCGCCATCCTCCGTGCGGGCGATTACCTTCAGCTCCGCCGGAAGCTTGTCTTCCTCTGCGGCAAGGGAATGATATCTGGCTGCCTGTAATTTGGGTTCCATCCCTTTGAAGATGGCGCTGTCGGTGTCGAGATCAACGATAGACATCTTTCCGTGCATCAGCTTCTTCGCATATCCGATCTCGCCGCCGAATGTCTCGCAGATTGCCTGATGTCCGAGACACACCCCGAAGATTGGAATCTTCCCTTTGAAGTAATCAATGACTTCCTCACAGATTCCGGCCTCCTTTGGTCTGCCCGGTCCCGGTGATACGATGATGTGATCCGGTGCCAGTGCTTCGATCTCCGCAATCGTCATCTCATCATTTCTTATAACCCTGATGTCCGGTCGGATCATTCCGATAAGCTGATACAAGTTGTACGAAAAACTATCGTAATTATCAATCAGTAATATCATGCTGCCATCTCCTTTCTTAGTCTGTCATTTCCTGTGAGATCTCGATTGCTTTCATCACAGCCTTTGCCTTGTTGATACATTCCTGATATTCATTCTCCGGCACACTGTCTGCCACGATTCCGGCTCCGCTTCGTACGAATACCTTTCCGTTCTTCTTATATGCGATCCGGATCGCGATACAGGTATCTAAGTTTCCGGTAAAATCAATATATCCGATTGCTCCACCGTAGATGCCGCGTTTGTTGTTCTCAAGTTCATTGATAATCTCACAGGCACGAATCTTCGGTGCTCCGGACAAGGTTCCTGCCGGAAGGATTGCATCGACCGCATCTGTCACGGAGCAGTCGTCCCGCAGTTCCCCTCGTACCGTAGAACCGATATGCATCACATGCGAATACCGCTCGATGCTCATGTATTTCTCCACTTCCACGCTTCCGAACTTGCTGATCTTGCCGATATCATTTCTTCCGAGATCAACGAGCATGTTGTGTTCGGATCGCTCTTTCTCGTCTGCTAAAAGTTCCTCTTCGTTTCGAAGATCTTCTTCCTTCGTCTTTCCTCTTGGTCTGGTTCCCGCCAATGGGAAGGTATGTAACACACCATTTTCCAGCTTGACCAAGGTCTCCGGAGAAGCCCCCGCTACCTCGATGTCATCGCCGCTGAAATAGAACATATATGGCGATGGATTGATGGTACGAAGTACGCGGTAAGTATTCAGCAGGCTTCCGGAGAAATCCGCTTCCAGCCGGTTCGATAATACAACCTGGAAGATATCTCCTTCGTAGATGTAATTCTTTGCTTTTTCCACCATGTTGCAGAATTCTTCCTTATCGAACAGCTTCCTGTATTCGGATGTCATCTTCGCCGGTTCTACCTCTGCTTCCTCTCCATGCTTGATCAGTTCAATGATCTCGGATATTTCTTCCACCGCATGGATGTAATTCTCCGTCAAGTTATCCGTCTTCGCATTCGCGATGATGAGCAGCTTCTGCTTCACATTGTCAAATGCAATCACCTTATCGAACAGCATCAGATCTACATCATTAAACCCTTCCTCATCTTCCGCATCCAGATTCAGCTTCGGTTCACTGTATTTGATGTAATCATATGCAAAATACCCAACCAGTCCACCGGTGAATGTCGGGAATCCTTCGATCTTCGGGCTTTTGTAATCTGCCAGGATTTCATTGATACAGGCTTCCGGATGCTGTACCAGTACCTCGCGGATAACCGTTCCGTTCACATCGGTGACTTTCAGCTTTCCGTTCATACATGTCACACAAAGCTTTGGCTTGTAACCAAGGAATGTATAGCGTCCCCAGTTTTCCTGATTCTCCACACTCTCTAACATATAACAATGCTTGCTTGCTTTTTTCAGTATCTTCAGCACCTGCATCGGTGTGCGGATATCGGAATAGATTTCCTTTAACACCGGAACAACCTTATAATCCTTCTGATACTGCATCGCTTCTTCTAATGTTGGTCTGATCATCTCCAAACTCCTTTCTTCGTGACATGGTTCCAATAATTTATTCATTGCAATAAAAAAGTCCTTGACAAAATATACTTTTGTCAAGGACGGAATTCCCGCGGTGCCACCTTGTTTCATGAGAGTTTCCTCCCATGCTCTTTCAGAATACTATCATATTCCCTGCAACTAACGTATGCGAACGTCATAGAATACTCAGAGCGGATGCTCCTTTGACTATGCCCTCCGTGGTCCATTTGCTACCCTGCGTCCGACCCGGTTCTCAGCCTCCCGGATTCTCTGTACGTGCACGATGTAACGTTATCTCCACATCATTGGTTTCGTGTCACTATTCATTTTTGATAGACTCATACTACTCTACTTCAGAAAAAATGTCAATAACCTTTTTTCAGTTATTTTTCCTTTGTCAAAGCCATGTTAGCTTAATGCACTCAGACGTTCTGCAAGTGCCTGCAATTCTCCGACGATATCACCAACCTCTACAACAATCGAGCTGTTCTCCTCGCTGCTCTCAAGTGTTACGCTTGAATGTGCTGTCACTTCCTCGGTTGCTGCCGAGATTGTCTGGATACTATCCACGATTGCCTCATTCGACTGTGCCAGAGAAGATACCAGTCCGGTCAGCTCCTCTGTCAACTGATGGATATCCTGGGTCCGGCTTGCAATCGTCTCGAAGCTCGATGCAGTCTCAGTCGCTGCGATGCTCTGTAACTTATTGTTATCAATCAGGTAGCTGACAACATTTACAACCTCTGTCAGCTCCTCAGAAATATTCCCAATCAGTTCGGCGATATTGACCGTTGCTTCCTGGGTCTGGTCTGCAAGAGCAGAAATCTCAGATGCAACAACCGCAAAGCCCTTACCTGCTTCGCCGACTCTTGCTGCCTCGATACTTGCATTTAAGGAAAGAAGGCTTGTCTGATCGGTGATGTTCCCGATGATATCGACGATTCCCTGCATCTGGCTTGCATATGCCGTCAGCTTATCGAGCTCGGTTGCCACCTTCTTGCTCGCCTCATCGCTTGTCTCCACCTGTGAGATCAGTTCGTCAATCTTATTCTTACCCTGTGCAACCTCCTTGCTCGCCTCATCCATATCGCTCTCGATCGTATCGGATACATGTTCCACACGCTCGATTACCTGCTGGATTTCTTCTGTCTTAAGAAGCTGGGACTGTACCGAATCCGCGGTATCGTTCGTTCCATTTGTTACTTCTTCCATGGATGCCTTTGTCTTTGTAACCGAATCCTCCAGCGTTGTCATCTTCTCCGAAACTGTCAGAATATCTCCGATCATATTCTCAGAGATTTCCAGTATCTGCTCTAACATTGCAGATACAGACTCCTTCTCCTGTGTGATAGCCTTCATCTTCGCTTCATTGTTCGAGATGATAACATTTGTCGCCATCACCATAAACAACGCGAACAGCAATGTAAACCCGATCCGGATTTCAACATTCGGAAGATCCTGCGGCGTTATCATGCCATTTGCTGCCATATAAATCACATGAATCAGGTTAAGGAGGAATATTCCTCCCGCTGCGCCAAAGCTCAATCGTTTCTCTCCATATACAATGACGAACAAACTAACAAATGCACCATACACAAACGCAACCGGAGACACGGTTGTAAATATCGTAAAGGTGTAAAATACTGCATATGAATAAATCAAAATCCGTTTCAGATTTTCACTCGCCGGATTCCGCTTATATTCGATCCAGATTGCAGCGAGCGGCAGGATGGAAAGGGCTGCGAAGATTGCGAAATATCCGCCTGTCCGGCTGCCCTTGATTACCTCCGCAAGATAGCATACCAGCAAAACTGCATTATAAATCGTATACCCGGTTACCGTGAACCGGTTTGCCCGGCTCGTTCCCTCCAGACTATCCAGCGTATTTTTTACTTCAGCGACTTTTTCCTGCATCTTCTCCTGCATATTATCATGCGCTGCAGTCATCGCTTCTCTTATATTTTCTTCCATAAAGCGCTTTCCTCCTATGTTTTGTATTTATATCCTGTCCTGCTTATAATTCTACCACATTTGCATCGGTTCCTCAAAGCAAGAATCAATTACTTTGAAAGATTCTTCAACTCTTCAACAAGCTGCATATCTTCCGGTCTCACCTTCATGTTCGTACAGAGATTCTTCCCTTCTGCCGTTGTCACACTGATCTCTATGATTGAACCTTCACCAATCTGCGACGATGCCGCCTTGAAAAATGCCGGAAGCTTCGGATGATTCGTTGTAAACTGCGTCAACAGTCCTTTTGCTTTCATAAAATTCATTGGATTCATGTCTGTCACTCTCCTTTAGCCCAGTCAAATGATGTCCGCACAGCCTTTTCCCAGCCGCGCACACGCTCATTCTTCTCTTCTTCTGTGATCTGTGGTTCAAATATCCGCTCGATCTGTGCGTTACTTCGGATCTCGTCCATATCCTTCCAATAGGAAACAGCCAGTCCCGCCAGATATGCCGCTCCGAGCGCTGTCGACTCCACACATACCGGACGCCTGACCGGAACCTGTATGATATCTGCCTGCGTCTGCATCAGATAGTTATTCGCACTGGCTCCGCCATCCACATTCAGCGATTGCAGGTGAATCCCGGAATCCTGATTCATTGCCGCAAGCACATCCGCAACCTGATAGGCAATGGAATCAAGCGTTGCACGCACGATATGTTTTTTATTCACACCGCGTGTCAATCCCACGATCGTACCACGCGCGTAACTGTCCCAATATGGAGCGCCAAGCCCGGTAAATGCCGGAACAACATAACACCCTGCCGTATCATCTACCTGCGTGGCAAGTTCCTCACTCTGTGCCGCATCCCGGATAAATTCCATCTCATCACGCAGCCACTGTATCGCTGCGCCTGCAACAAAGATCGAACCTTCGAGTGCATAATTGATCTTTCCTTCTCTGCCCCAGCCGATCGTCGTTACAAGCCCGTGCTCAGAAAGGATCGGTGTCTCACCGGTATTCATCAGAAGGAAACATCCGGTTCCATATGTATTCTTCGCGTCGCCAGCATGGAAACAATTCTGTCCAAACAGCGCTGCCTGCTGATCGCCTGCGGCACCCGCGATCGGGATTTCGCCGCCCAGCAGATTCGTACATGTATAACCATAGACTTCACTGTTCGAACGCACCTCTGGCAGCATGCATTCTGGAATATCCAACAGTTTTAAGATATCTGCATCCCACTGGAGCGTATGAATATTGAACATCATCGTCCGCGATGCATTGGAATAATCTGTCACATGCACCGCTCCGCCGGTCAGCTTCCAGATGAGCCATGTCTCAACCGTTCCGAACAACAGCTCTCCGGCTTCCGCGCGCTGCCTTGCCTGTGGCACATGGTCTAACACCCATTTTACCTTTGTCGCAGAGAAATACGGATCTAAGATCAGACCGGTCTTTTGCTGGATCATATCTTTGATTGGACGCACATTCCCTTCTGCATCCGTCATCGTCTGTCCAAGCAACGCTTCACAATATTCTGCGGTTCTCCGGCACTGCCAGACGATCGCATTGCAGATTGGCTGTCCGTTCTTCTTATCCCAGATGATCGTTGTCTCCCGCTGGTTCGTAATTCCAATAGCTGCGATATCCTCTGCCGTCACATTGATCTTGGACATCGCCTCCACTGCCACACCAAGCTGCGTCGACCAGATTTCATTTGCGTCATGCTCCACCCAGCCTGGCTGCGGAAATATCTGTGTAAATTCTTTCTGCGCCATACTCACGATCTTACCACTCTTATCAAATAAGATACAACGGTTGCTTGTTGTACCGGCATCAAGCGCCATAATATAGCGTTTCTTTTGTTTCTCCAATTCCCGTTCCTCACTTTTGTCCAAATATTCTCTGATATCCGTAATTTAACTTCTGTTCCGGTTCCACAGCAGCCGCCATCTCCTGTGTTTCCATGCGCACCTGTATCTGCCTTGCCTCCTGCATACGGTTCTCACATTCCAGATTCCCGCAGTTCATACAGATTCCCTGACACTGCTGCCCTGGATTATCGGATAGTAGGGCAAAAAACACCACGCTTTTTGATGGCTGTAACACGCCATATTCATTTGCCGTGATATCATTTTCCTGTCCGATGTCTGCCGGCTGTCTGCCGTACACTTCCATAAGGAGTGCCTGCATCCCATCCAGAGGAATTTCCTCTCCGACAAATACATACCGCTTCACATAGCGGCGATGGAATTTCGGATAGCTCTGATTGAAATCCGCATACATCTGCAAAAGCAGCTCATTTGCTACACACTCAACCATATAGCTTTCCGATAACGCATGCTCCCGCTCATAATATTCCTGCAGACGGTCCACACCTTCGCCAAGTGTCATCGCCACAAGCGCCGACTGTTCTGCATCGAGAAGCGGAACGCCCCGCATCCGTGTGTTGATCCGATAGATTGCATACGGTGCCATGTAAATGCGAACCTTCTCATATACCTGCTGCAACGCTTCTTTTTCTTCTGTGGAAAAATGATATTTGCGCATCACCTGCTCGATAAATGCGTCCTTATTTGGTTGTTCAACTGCCATTCTGACTTTCATAGTTCCACTCTTACCGTTTAATTTTTTATAAAATCATATATGTCTTGATATACCCGTTTTCTGCCTTTTTCATTCAAAATCTCATGACGCATACCCTTGTACATCGCGCCCCGGACATCCGTATATCCAAGATCCTTCATAAAATGAATTGCTTTTCCAAAATCACTTGGACTGATCGCACATGGATCATCCTTGCCGGAGAAGAACTTGATTGGCAGATCCTTATGCTTCATCTGCCAGCCATCCTTACTGTATGTCTCCTGCAGAAGATAGACCAGATTCTCATAGCCATCTAATGTAAATGTGAAATTGCAATACCGGTCGTTGTTGTATTTTTCTACCGCATCGCGATCAGAATTGATCCACGCATGCTGTAATTTCTCCTTCTTAAACCGTCTCTCATAGCTCGAATTCATCATAATGTGATCCATAAGCTTTGAGTGCTTGCGCCTGCCCTTGCATCCACGGAGAATCTTCAATAACCGCAGTCCCGGTGCAATGCCATGCCGCATCGAAGGACTTCCGACGATCACTGCCTTGTCGATCTCATCGTCATACCGCTTCAGATAACAGCGGGCTACGAGAGAACCCATACTGTGTCCAAGCAGAATATATGGCACATCTCCGACACTCTCTTTAATCAGTTCTGTCACCTGATGTGCATCTTCGATCAAGCCATCATATCCAGCATCGTAGAAGTACCCAAGATCTGCGTCACTCACGACGCTGCTGCCATGTCCACGATGGTCATGGATCACACACAGATACCCTTTCTCTGCCAGATACTTCATAAAATCATAATACCGTTCCTTGTGTTCACACATTCCATGCAGAATCTGCACCACACCGATGATCTTTGCTTCCGGCGCAACTGTCATCGCATGAATCTCTAGCTTATCTGCATGTGAATGAAATTTAAACTCTCTATATTTGACTGCCATGTATAGCCTCCTGTCTATTTAACGCCACATTTCTTACAAATATCCTGCAGACAGCACACATCACAATGCGGCTTCGTGCGCGCACTGCACACATCTCTGCCATGATATACCAACCGGTGACATAAATCACTGCCCTCTTCCGGTGGGATGATCTTCCACAATGCCATCTCGACCTTCTTCGGATCTTTCTCGCCATCCACAAGTCCCATCCGGTTCACCAGACGAATACAATGTGTATCCGTCACGATCGCAGGTTTACCGAACACATCGCCCATGATCAGGTTTGCACTCTTTCTTCCTACGCCCGGAAGTGCCAGCAACGCGTCAAAATCATCCGGTACATTGTCCTGATATTTCTCGTGCAACACCTTCATGCATGCGCAAATATCCTTCGCCTTGCTTCTTCCAAGTCCACACGGACGCACGATTGCCTCCACATCCTCTGGCTTCGCCTCAGCAAGTGCTGCCACTGTCGGATATTTCGCATACAGATCCTGCACGACAATATTCACTCTGGCATCCGTACACTGTGCAGCAAGCCGGACCTCGACCAGAAGCTTCCACGCTTCATCATACTCCAAAGTACATGTGGCATCCGGGTATGCTTCCCGCAAACGCTCTATAATTATAGCGGCTCGTTGTTTCTTCGTCATCGCATAGTATCTCCATTATTTTATCCTTTTTATCATACCAAATTTCATGAAAAATGAAAACCTTTTTCTCCCTCGATTTATCTTTGATTTTTCATCTTGACGTACCCAATTTTACTTTTGTATAATATTATAATCAAGTAAAGTAATTGACGCATCTTTCTATATCGTCAAGCAAGCATATTATACAACTGGAGGAACCGGATATGGATTTACGCATACAGAAAACAAGACAGAATATTTTTCAGGCATTCATCGAACTTCGGGAGAAATATCCTTTGGAGAAAATTACCGTCAAGGAGCTGACAGAACGTGCCCAGATCAGCAAACAGACCTTCTACCTGCACTACCGGGATATGTACGACCTGTCCGAACGTATTGAACAGTCCATGATTCAGGAGATGTTAAAGGAACTCCCTTACCCGGAAAATATCCTTACCCATACCGGTGAGGTCACAAAGCAGTTGTTCCAGAAAGCGATCGATCAGGGGCATAATTTCCGGATTGTCTTTTCCGGCTCTCGTGTCAGCGCACTCACCGAAGGACTGGAAACCTCCCTCAAAAATGCATTATACGAGAAATGTCCAAAATACCGCACCGATCTCCGCGCCAATATTCTTATCACGATTTTAGTACAGGGCTGTTACCATGCCTACGAGCAGTATTCGACCATCGACCAGGATCGTGTTGTCTCTATCATCAGTAAAATCGCAGATGAAATCTCAAACGAATGTAAGTAAAAGAAATCCTGAAAATGCAAAAGCGGTCAACTTGGGGATAGTTGACCGCCAGCTGCGTTATCAAATAACGCGAAGGAGAAATGTGTGTCTTGTGACACTAATATGAATCTTGGGGGGATTCTATATATATAAAGCATTCTCATGCTTTATACCAATCTCATAAGACTTCCTTCCTCTTTTGTCGATTCGTCTCTACACGAGTTATCTTTTGTAGAAATGTATCTTTTGAAGTCTATGGTTGTATAATACAGATTTTTTTTGGTTTTTTATATCAAATATATGTCTTTTTTTGCACTATTATGATATACTATAAAAAAATTTAAAAAGAGAGAATTATTAAGATTTTTAGAAGGAGTATCTATGAATATTGACAAAGAAGTAAACATGAAATTATTCCAACAACAACAGGAGCAAAGCCGCCATCTGGACTACGAGAAAGAATTTGGCATCTACAAAGCAATCGCCAATGGCAACATGGAGGAGGTAAAAGCCCGTCATAAAGAATACGAGGAACACAAAGGCTACACAACCGGTAATGACAAAAATGGTGTGTTATCTGCCGATCCATTACAGAATGCCAAGTATCACTTTGTAATCCTTGCAGCCATGACAAGCCGCTTCTGTGCACAGTATGGTCTTCCACGCGAGATTGCTTACAGCATGAGCGACATATTTATCCAGCGCATGGACGTGTGCAAGAAAAAGGAAGAAGTTGACAAGATTCAGACTGAAATGATCATGAGCTATACAAAAGCAATGCAGGACAACCGCAGCAAAGGTATCTATTCCAAGCAGATTGTCAAATGTGTCGACTATATTCAGGCAAACCTGCAACAGGAGCTTCGCTTAGAAAGCATCGCAGAATACCTGAATATGAATCCGACGTATCTCTCCCGTTTGTTCAAAAAGGAAATGGATGTGTCCATCTCCGCTTACATCAAGACCGAGCGTTTGAAAACTGCGGCACATCTGTTGCAATATAGTAATTATTCCATCTCTGAAATTTCAGAGTACTTAAACTTCTCCTCCCAGAGCCATTTTACAAGCTCTTTCCAGGAGTTATATGGACTCACACCGAAGAAGTACCGGGATTTACATACAAGCTGTGAATCTCCGGATCTGGAAGAATACGAATCGTAACAGCTATGATTGCGCAGCAATCTGTGCAACCAGATCTTCCAGATACATCCACCGGTCCATCTTTTCAGCCAGCGTTTGTTCGAGTTGTTCCTGCTCTTCATAGAGCCGTTGCAGTTCGGAGGAATTGCTGGCATTTTTTTCCATTGCAATTTTATTCTCTTCTATCCTCTGCTCCAATGTCGCAATATCATCTTCAATCGTATCATATTCCCGCTGTTCCTGATACGAAAGCTTCAGCTTCTTCGTGCGCGGTTTTTCTTTCCAGTTATCCGACTTTCCTGTCTTCGATTCAGCCGTCTCTGTCTTCGCTCCCGCAGATTTCTCTGCCGCCTGTTGTTCATACAGAACCCGTGTCTCGTAATCGGTGTAACCACCCTCGCTCTGCCAGAGTGTTCCATCCGGACGGAATGCGAAGATACGACGTACCACACGGTCTAAGAAATAGCGGTCATGGCTGACTGCAACAACGATTCCCTGGAAGGAATCCAGATAATCTTCCAAGATTGTCAATGTCGTGATATCCAGATCATTCGTCGGCTCATCTAAGATAAGAACATTCGGTGCAGACATCAAAACTTTGCACAGATACAACCGTCTGCGCTCACCACCCGATAATTTTCCGATCAGGCCATACTGGTCTTCGCCACGGAACAAGAACCGCTCCAGCAGTCTTGCCGCAGTAATCTTTCCTTCGTCTGTCTCTACATATTCCGCCACATCGCGGATGTAATCGATCACACGCTGGTTCGGGTCCATATCCTTGCCAAGCTGGATTTCCTGTGCGAAATAGCCAATTTTCACTGTCGGACCAATCACAACACTTCCGCTGTCTGGCTCTAAAATCCCCTGCATAATCTTAAGCAGCGTACTCTTGCCACAGCCATTTCGACCAACGATTCCAATCCGGTCATCCTTTAAGAAATGATATGTAAAATCATGAATGATCGTCTTTCCGTCAAAACTTTTTTCAATATGGTCAAGCTCCACCGTTGTCCGTCCAAGACGTGAGGAAACAGAACCGATCTCTACCTGTGCATCCTTCACTGGTGCGGATTTGCCTTTCATCTCCTCGTAGCGTTCCAGTCTTGCCTTCTGTTTTGTTGAACGCGCTCTGGCTCCACGCTTTACCCATTCAAGCTCCACACGCAGAATCGACTGCCGTTTGCGTTCCTGTGCATCTAAGATATCCTCACGGAGCGTCTTTCCCTCCAAAAATCCAGAATAGTTTGTTGCATACGAATAGATCTGTCCTTTATCCACTTCGATGATCCGGTTCGCCACGCTGTCAAGAAAATATCGGTCATGGGTTACCATAATGATCGAGCCTTTGTATGCGCGCAGTTCGTCCTCTAACCAGGTTGACATCTCACTGTCCAGATGGTTGGTCGGCTCGTCCAACAGTAATATATCTGCTTTCGCTAGTAATGCCGATACGAGCGCCAGACGTTTGCGCTGTCCACCGGATAAGTGTCCGCATGTCTCTTCAAAATCCGTAATGCCAAGCTTCGTCATCATCGTTTTGGCTTCGCTCTCGACCGTCCAGTGGTTTTCCTCTGTGGCATGTCCCCGCACCACTGCCTGCAGCACGGTATCTGTCGGTTCAAATTCCGGTGTCTGTGGCAGATATTGTACTGTATAATGATTTGCCAGTATCACGTTTCCAGAATCTGGTTTCTCTATGCCTGCAATGATCTTCAGAAGGGTGGATTTGCCTGTGCCGTTAATTCCGATGATTCCGGCTTTTTCGCCTTCCTGTAAAAAGAAGGACGCTTTATCAAAGAGCTTGCGCTCGCCATATGCTTTTGTGATTTCATCGACGGTTACGATGTTCATTTTGAATGCTCCTATCATCTATCCAGATTTGGACGCGATTGCCATTCTACGCAGACGCGCTCTCGCTCGGTTCAGCACGCAGTGGTACTAAATTCACGACAAACAAGTTTGCCGTTCATTAAGTACAAGCGTGCTTCAACGGTCTGCTTAAGAATTGGCAATCGTGTCCAAATCCATATACATTTTTGATGGGATATCTACGACCTTATCCCTATATAATCTCATTCGTAGTCAGGCAAATTCAGTAACTTTAGACTCAAGTCTATTAGTTCCTGCCTTCCGGATGAATTCATAATCCGCACCTTGCCTTTGTGGTCGTCAGTGCGCAGCAGGCCTTGTACTTTGAGGCGGCGCATGAGTTCGCGGGAGGTTCCAAGGCTGCCATCGATCAGATGGATGTCACGGTCCCCAAGGAAATGGCGGAGTTCTTTTTTCAGGAACGGATAGTGCGTACAGCCAAGAACGATGGATTCTGTGTCGTCGGTCAGGACTGGTGATAGCTTTTCTGCGAAATAATCGTCCAATTCCTGTCCATCCAGATCGCCATGCTCGACGAACTCCATCAATCCGTCACACTGGACTGGAACGATATCTGCCTGCTCCCGATACTTTGCCAAAAGGTTCTGAAACTTCTCCTGTTTGAGTGTCATCGGGGTTGCCATCACTAAGATTCTGCCTCCATGACTTTCCGTCACGGCTGGTTTCACGGCTGGTTCGATTCCCACGATTGGAAGCTCCGGATATGTATTTCGCAGCAAACGTACGGCTGCGCTTGTCGCTGTGTTGCAGGCAACTGCTAATCCTTTGATTCCCATATCCAGCAGTTTTTCTACCACTGCAAATGTCAAATCCCGGATTTCCGCCTGCGGCTTTACACCATAGGGTGCATGCAGGGAATCTCCATAATATATAAAATCTTCCTTCGGCATCAATTTTATGGCTTCGCGCAGGACGCTTAATCCGCCAAGCCCCGAATCCATAAATCCGATTGGGAGTTTTTGTTTTTCCTGTAATTTGTCTGTTTCTGACATGTTATAACCTTCTTGTCATATTTAATGTTGCGACACGAAGCGTGATGGTTTACGCACGCTTTATTCATTTGCATTGCCACGCCCATTCTACCACAGATACCTATACTTGTACAAACGAAAAATCGCAAGGCATATATGGATCAGTCCTTACGCCTTGCGATTTTATCAATATTTGCAGGCAATGAGCTTCTGAGTCAAAAGATATAGCTTACGTTGATTGCCCTAAAATGTACAATTGCTTTTTATTTGGTTGTATCCGTGCTGCGGATCTTATCCCTTACCGGGAATATCATGGATGGCGATACCGAAAGCTCATCAATTCCCATCTTCAGGAAGGTTTCTGTGAGAGTTGTATCGGCTCCAAGCTCGCCGCAGATTCCGACCCAGCAGCCTTCCTTATGTCCATTGTCGATCACCATCTGAATCATACGTAAGATTGCAGGATGGTGGGAATCGTAGAAATCATCCAGTTTCGGATTCTGACGGTCAATCGCCAGCGTATACTGTGTCAGATCGTTCGTTCCGATGCTGAAGAAATCAACTTCTTTCGCAAGCTCTGCACTCATCATAACTGCGGCCGGTGTCTCGATCATGATACCCTGCTCGACATCTCCATACGGAAGTCCCTGTGCATCTAACTCGGCTTTCACTTCATCCACGATTGCATGAATCTTCTGCACCTCTGCCACGGAAATGATCATCGGATACATGACACCGATATTTCCATAATAGCTTGCACGGAAGATCGCGCGAAGCTGTGTCTTGAAGATTTCCGGCTGTGTCAGGCAGATACGGATTGCACGATAGCCCATTGCCGGGTTATCTTCCTTATCCAGATTGAAATAATCCACCTGCTTATCTGCACCGATATCCAGTGTACGGATAATGACTTTCTTGCCTGCCATATTCTCCGCAACTGTTTTATATGCCTGAAACTGTTCTTCTTCTGTTGGAAATGTATTGCTCTCTAAATACAGAAACTCGCTTCGGAAAAGTCCGATGCCTTCTGCATCATTCTGCAGGGCAGATGCCACATCCGCAACACCACCGATGTTCGCGTACAGCTTGATTTTCTTTCCATCGAGTGTGATATTTTCCTTGCCCTTCAGTTCCTGCAGCAAGCGTTTCTTCTCTTCGGCTTCCTGCTTCTTACTCTCGTATTCTTTCACAACATCATCGGTTGGCTCTACATAGACACTGCCATTGTAACCATCGACAATTGCGAATTTGCCGTCGACATTTTCCTCGAATTTAACACCGATCAGTGCCGGAATATTCATCGTCCGCGCCAGAATCGCTGTATGGGAATTCGTTGAACCATGTCTTGTCACAAACGCAAGCACCTTCGACTTGTCAAGCTGCACCGTCTCACTCGGTGCCAGATCATCTGCCAGCAGAATCACCGGTTCGTCACCATCTAATACACTATCTTTCTTTCCCTGCAGAATCTTCACAACGCGATTGGAAATATCTTTTACATCCGCGGCACGTGCTTTCATATAATCATCGTCCATCGCCGCGAACATGTTCGAGAAATTATCACCTGTCGTTGCAACCGCATACTCGGCATTGATTCCCTGATTCTCGATCATGTGTGTGATTGCTTCCACATAATCAAGATCATCCAACATCATCTGATGTACATCAAATATCATCGCATTGACTTCTCCAACTTCCACCAGTGCTTTTTCGTAGAGTGCCTGTAACTGCTCCTTTGCGGTTTCCTTTGCCTCTTCAAATCGTTTTACTTCTGCGGCTGTGTCCTCGATCTTTACACGTTTGACAGTACTTTCATCCTTGTTATATACGGAGATCCGACCGATTGCAATTCCGCCAAATACACTTTTTCCTTTTAATTCCTGCATACTCTCACCCGGCTGTATAAGACCTTCCCTTTCTTCGTACATCAATTACAGATTCTCGTTCATAAATGCGGAGAGTGCTGCGATTGCCTCATCTTCCTGTTCACCGTCTGCCTGCAGGATCACTTCCTGTCCCTGCTTTGCGCCAAGGCTCATAACGCCCATGATACGCTTTGCGTCAACGCTTCTTCCGTCCTTTGCGATCGTTACCTTGCAAGGATAAGCGGCTGCGAGCTTTACAAGCTGTCCGGCTGGTCTTGCGTGGATTCCCTGTGCATCTGTGATTACATAACTAAACTCTCTCATAATTTTATTCTCCTTTTCTTTTTTGAGAATTGTAAAAGGTACACCTCATTCTCTCTCCACATATATCCTAAATACAGTTCGCGCATATAAATGTATTGAAACTAAGAAATACTAAATGTTCTGCTACACCTGTTCTATCCGTACGAAACCGCTGCCAATTCGCCATCCATGGCTCAGTGGCAGCTTACCTGAACATCGTGTTCAGGTATTTCTGATATTGTTCAGAACATTAAGTATTTCTAAGTTCCAAACATATCTATATGCTGCGAATCTGTATTTGAATATATGTGTTAAACATATTGGATTGTACCTTTTCCAATTCTAATTTTTCTCTTATATAAAATTCTTCAATCGTGTGACCTTATATTATGCAACTACTTTCTTCTTTAATACTCCGAGCAGGAGTGCGGAAATGATACTTCCGACTACCAGTGCGACAAGATACATTGCGGCGTGTCCAACAACCGGGAATACGAAGATTCCACCGTGAGGCGCCATCAGTGTACAGTTAAACGCTGCGGAAAGTCCACCAGCGACACCTGCACCAACCACACATGCCGGAATGACATGTAACGGATCGGCTGCGGCGAATGGAATTGCTCCCTCTGTGATGAAGGAAAGTCCCATAACGAAGTTTGTAGGACCTGCCTTGCGTTCCTGCTCTGTAAACTTGTTCTTGAACAATAAGGATGCGATTGCAATTGCGATTGGAGGAACCATACCTCCGATCATAACCGCTGCCATGATATCATAATTTCCGGCTGCAATCTGCGCGGTACCGAATACATACGCTGCCTTGTTGACCGGGCCACCCATATCGACTGCCATCATCGCGCCGAGCAATGCTCCAAGCAGGATAATATTTGCGCCACTCATGTTCTTCAAGCCATTGTTCAAGGCTGTATTGATAAATCCGACAACCGGTTCAATCACATACACCATACCTGCTCCGGTAATCAGCAATCCAAAGACCGGGATCAGCAGGATCGGCACCATTCCTTCCAGTGCAGAAGGAAGCTTCGAGAAAATCTTCTTCAGCAGCAATACAACATAGCCTGCTATAAATCCGGCAGCCAGTGCGCCGAGGAATCCGGACTTTCCATTTGCTGCAATGGCACCACCTAAGAAGCCAAGTGCAAGTCCCGGACGGTCCGCGATACTCATTGCGATAAATCCGGCGAGGATCGGCAGCATAAAACTAAATGCCACGCCACCAACCTGAGCCTTCAAGAAATAAGCAACCGGCGTCAATGTGCCGAAGTTACTCTTTACATCCGCAACAGAACCATACTTGTCAATCAGATACTGCGGAACGTGGTTTAAGTCAACGAGCAATCCATCAATCAGGAATGCAAGCGCGATCAGAATACCACCGCCAACGACAAATGGTAACATATGCGATACACCGTTCATCAGATGCTTATAAATCTGGTGTCCGACACTTTCTTTGCCCTCGGTCTCTTTGCTTTCGGCTGCATCACCGCCTGCTTCATAGACAGCTGCTTTGCCTTCGGCTGCTCGTGTCAGTAATTGTTCTGCCTTATTGATACCATCTGCCACCTTGCAGATGATCACCTTCTTGCCGTGGAAACGATCCATCGGCACCTGCGTATCTGCAGCTACGATGATCGCATCTGCTTCTTTGATTTCTTCTGCAGTCAATACATTCTTAGCTCCGCCGGAACCTCTGGTTTCTACCTTGATTGCGTAGCCCAGCTCCTTTGCTTTCTTCTCCAATGCTTCGGCAGCCATATAAGTATGTGCGATTCCGGTCGGGCATCCCGTTACTGCTAAAATCTTCTTTGTTGCTTCTGAGATAGTCGGAATCTCTTCCTGCTTGGCATCACCATTTTCCGCCTTGTCAATGATACTTAAGAATTCATCTACTGTCTTCGCGGATTTCAATGCATTCGTGAAATCCTCGTCCATAAGAAGCACGGATAATTTGCTCAGTACATCGAGATGTACATTGTCTGCGGTATCCGGTGCTGCGATCAGGAACAGCAGATGTACCGGCTCGCCATCCAACGAATCGAAATCCACACCATCCGGAATCACCATCGCTGCAAGTCCTGCCTGCTTCACGGCTGCCGACTTACAATGCGGAATCGCGATTCCTTCTCCAATTCCGGTTGTTCCTTCCTGTTCTCTTGCATACACACCCTTGCGGTATGTGTCAACATCTGCGATCTTTCCGCTCTCTGCCATCAAGGCTACGGCACGATCCAGTGTTTCTTCCTTCGAGCTTACCTTCGCACCAAGGTAAATGCTCCTCTTGTCTAACAAATCTGTAATTCGCATATGCAACCCCTCCTTTATCATTTTTTGCCGAAGGTCTTCACGTACAAGCCTTCGACTTCTTCCTTCGTTGCTAGCTCTTCCGAAAATGCACTCGCACTTCCGGTACATACACCCATTTCAAATGCGTTTCTATAAGCATCTGCTCCGCCATCTGTAATCAGATATCCGGCAATAAATCCGGCGACCATCGAATCTCCGGCACCGACGGAATTTTTCACTGTGCCCTTTGGAGCCTCTGCCCGGTACTCACTTCCGTCCTCCGCAAGTAATACCGCGCCATCCCCTGCCATGGATACAAGCACATTTCTGGCTCCCTGCTCCTGCAGCTTCTTCGCATATTTGCATACATCGTCTTTGTCTTTGATCTCCACACCGAAGATCTCGCCGAGTTCGAAATTATTCGGTTTGATCATAAACGGCTTATATGGAAGCACATTCACCAGAAGATCTCTTGTCGCATCTACGACGATCTTCAACTTCTTGTCCTGCAGACGTTTCATGATATCCATATAGGCGGACTGCGGCATGCTCTCCGGAATCGAACCTGCCAGCACAAGGATATCGCCCCCCTGCAAGGTCTCTAACTTCTGATATAGCTGTTCCAATGCATCCGCGGAAATCTTCGGTCCCTGTCCATTGATTTCGGTTTCCTCCTTCGCGCGGATCTTGACATTGATCCGTGTCATGCCTGCATCTAACTCAATAAAATCGCTTTCCACACCTTTTGCCTTCAACATGGATTTCAAAACCTCTCCGGTAAATCCGGCCGTAAATCCAAGTGCCTGATTCTCAAATCCAAGATTCTTCAATACCATGGATACATTGATTCCTTTTCCACCCGGCAGAATCTTCTCGCCGCTGGTACGGTTGACATATCCAAGATTCACACAATCCAGATCCTGCACATAGTCGAGAGACGGATTAAATGAAACAGTGTAAATCATACGCTCACCTCCGTGATATTCTTTATTCCTCTGTACTCATTATTTTCAATCTTCGTTGTAATTATCCTTGCAGACTTGAATTCCGCAAAACTTATCGAACAAATCTCGCCGAATTTGCTGCTGTCACACAGCACATAGCGCTCCTTCGTCTTCTGCATGGATTTCTTCTTCACCATTGCTTCTTTGACATCCGGTGTTGTAAATCCGTTGCCCTTCGTCACGCCGTTCGCACCCCAGAAGCCTTTCGTGAAGTTATATTTATCCAAGGAGATAATTGCTTCTTCTCCAACGATCGCTTCTGTGACCGGCTTGAACTCACCGCCAAGGATATATGTCGTATAGCCTTTCTGTGACAAATGCTTTGCATGTGCAAATGAGTTTGTGACGAATATCACATTCTTCGCTGTGATATAGTCAATCATCAGCTCGGTTGTCGTTCCGGCATCCATATACACCACATCCTGATCCTTGATCAATGCTGCCGCATATCTGGCAATCTCAATCTTTTCTTCCCGGTTGATCTCCTTCCGGTATTCCACCGCATCGTCCTTCACATGGAAGCTTCCGCCGATTGCCATCGCACCGCCATGTACCTTCACCAGTCTGCCTTCCTTATCCAGTGCGTTCAGATCCCGCCGGATCGTGGACTCGGAAATATCAAGAAGCTGCATCAGTTCCTGTACGGAAACGCTGTGTCTTTGTTCTACTGCTGCAAGTATCGCCTGCTGTCTTTCTTCTCCTAACATGTTTCTCCTTTCCGTCAAAATCGTTCATTTTATTTCATTTTCGTTCAACTTTTCTATATAGTAACGCCATTTTCCGTCATTGTCAATCATTTTCTTTCATTTTTCTCCAATTTTCAGTCAATTTTCCAATCAAATTCCGTCAAAAGTCACATACCATGTAATATGCCCAAATTACCGGCATAAAAAACAGGACAGCTGACTGTAAATCAACTGTCCTACATGCATTTATACTGTGTTGTTATTACGCCATCTGCGTCTGAAACAGCGTATCGATCTCTTCTTTCGTTGCAAGCTCCTCGGAAAATGCACTGGCACTTCCGGCACAGATACCAAGCTTCAACGCATACTCATAATCGTCACGCTCGATATAACCTGCCAGGAATCCGGCAAGCATCGAATCACCGGCACCGACAGAGTTCTTCACCTGTCCCTTCGGTGCGGCTGCGCGAATCACTCTGCCATCCTCTGTCACAAGGACTGCACCCTGATACGACATGGAGACGAGCACATTTCTCGCGCCACGCTCCTGCAGCTGCTTCGCATACACCTCTGCCTGATCCATCGTTGTTACTTCCACACCGAACAGGTTTCCAAGCTCGGTACGGTTTGGCTTAATCAAAAATGGGTGATACGGAAGAACATTCGTGAGCAGTTCTCCGGTCGCATCTACGATAATCTTGTTGTTATTATATTGCAGCATCTGCATGATATCCATATACGTTGTCTTGGACATACAGTCTGGCAGGCTGCCTGCAAGTACTAGATAATCATCCTGATCCAGATATCCAAGCTTCTCATAGAGCTCTGCGATATCCTCGCTCTTGATCTCCGGTCCCTGTCCGTTTACCTCTGTCTCATCGCCACAGCGCATCTTGACATTGATACGCGTCAGTCCATTTGCAATATCAATAAAATCCGCGTTCATATCACGCTGCATCAACAGCGCTTTCAAAGCTTCCCCGGTAAATCCCGATGTAAAGCAGATTGCCCGGTTATCGATACCGAGATTCTGCAGTACGATGGATACGTTGATGCCCTTGCCGCCCGGCAGAATCTTCTCACCTGTCGTACGATTCACCTGGTTGCGTTCGAATTCCGTCAAATCCAGAATATAATCCAGCGACGGGTTAAATGTAACTGTATATATCATATTTTTCCCTTTCTCTCTATGCGTAGATCCCGAACCAATACATTAATTTTATAATACCCTATTCCCCGCGTGATTGTAAATGTTTTTTTATCTATACATTCCGGGAATTCCTATACGCTTTTGTTACTCCTTTACGGACAGTATAATTACCATCACTAAAATACATGCCATACCTACCAGATCCATCGTCGTCATGACCGTTCCAAGCCACAACACGGAAAAAAGTGTTGCCGAAACCGGTTCCACGCTGGAGATCATGCTGGCACGCACCGGGCCGATGTCATGTACTCCCTGCAGGAATAACAAAAACGACATCATCGTTCCGATCAAAATCATCGCCGCAACTGCTAATATTCCATGGAAATCGAGATGCACCGGAATCGTCCATACCTTGACGATACAGCTATATACCACGCCACAGATCAGCATGCCATAGCCAACGACCGGCTGACTGCCCCATTTTTTTAGCATCCGCTCCGGAAGCAGGGTATACATGCAGAACCCAAACGCCGCAAGCAATCCCCACTTCAGTCCCTCTTTCGAGATACTCATCTGATGGATATTTCCATGCGTTGCGATGAGAAATGTACCGCCAACCGCCAGAAGCACCGCCACGATCTCGCGAAACTTCGGCGGACGCAATCTGCGTACACAGGATATGATCAGCACCATCACCGGTGCCAGATACTGCAGTGCCGTTGCAATCCCGGCGTTCGTATGATGAATCGCCTCTAAATATGCATACTGGCACAGACCCACGCCGAAAATCGCAAACAGGATGATTCCGAAGAAATCCCGTGTCGATTTGAATATATCAAATGCCGCTTTCCGCTCGCGGATAATATATGCAATTGTGAGGATCACTCCGGTGACAAGCATGCGCATGCACGAAAGCCATGCCGTGTTGATGTTATAGTGCGAAAATAAAAACTGTCCGCAGGCACCCGAAAAGCCCCATGAGATCGCACCGACCAACACGCACAGCACACCGCGCAGCTGATTCCCATGTGTACCCTCATCGTAATTTTTCCGTTTACTCATTGCTGATTTACCAGAACAGCTTTGATCTCGTCCACATTCGCATATCCGTTTTTCTCCATGATATACTTCAAAGCCTCCTGTATATCCTCCTCTGTCAGAATAATCTGCTTGCTCTCCTCTGTGACGACTGTACAGCCGCCCTTCATATCACAGCATCTGCCACTACAATTATTCTTCTGTATATTTTTCCGGCTGATCGCGCCGATTTCCTCGAGCGTATTGATCATGCGGTACACGGTTGCAATGCCAATGCTGTTGTCCCGCTTATGCGCCAGAAAATAAACTTCCTTACAACAGGTATATTCTTCGTTCGCAATAATGTCGACAATCAGCTTGCGCTGCTCTGTCAGACGATATCCATGTTCCTTGAGTGACGCAAGAATCTCTTCCTTACTGCTTGCTACCTGTCCGATTGGTTCCTGATCGTTCATTCTGTCACCTCTTTCGCTTCTATTTCATTCTTTTTATTTGCGCTCTTTAATTTTTTGACGGTACTCTGGTACAAGATTACGGATAATGTCGTTCCGATCGTCCACCCGACCGGCCATGCAAGCCAGATTCCGGTGCTGCCCCATTCCCTTGAGAAAAGCGCGGCTAAGATCACACGCAGAAACAGATCCAGAAATGTTGTAACCATAAACTGCTTCATTGCTCCAACGCCCCGCAGGACACCGTCCGTAATCAGCTTGACCGACACCACAAAATAAAATGGTGCTAATATATGCAGGAATTCAACACCGACCTTCTTCGCCTCGATACTGTTTTCATCCATGAAAAGCTGCACCAGACTGCCGCTGCACGTAAGATACAATATTACAACCGGCACGCATGTAAGAAAGATCAGCTTCAGTGCTGCCTTGCAGCCCTGACTGATTCGTTCAATCTTCTGTGCACCAAGATTCTGTGCCGCAAAATTCGAGACGCCGTTTCCAAGCATCGTAAATGTCGTGATGACCATGTTATTGAGCTTCACGGCTGCCGCATATCCTGCGATCACGTCTGAGCCGAAGCTGTTGATGATACTCTGGATGATGATATTTCCGATTGACACGAAGCCCTGCTGCAGGGTACTTGGTATCGCGATCTTCAGCATCTTACCAAAGATTCCTCCGGAGAATACCGGCACCTTCTGATGTCCTTCGTGTTCATCCTTGATCTTACGCAGCCGGAGCAGCACAACGATCACGGACAGGATACAGCTTACGCCCTGGCAGATAAATGTCGCCCACGCGACACCTGCCACGCCCATATGAAAGCTCTTTACAAACAGGATATCTACAAATACGTTCGATACCGATGAAAAAGCTAAGAATATAAACGGTGTTTTCGAGTCTCCGAGTGCCGAGAATATACCGGTTGCAATGTTATAGAAGAACAAAAATACAAGTCCGCCGGTATACACGTCCAGATACAGCTTGGAATCTGCAAATATATCTGCCGGTGTGTGTATCAGATGCAGCAATTCGCCGCCCGCAAAAAGTCCGGTCAGTGTCAGAATCAGACACAGCACCGCCGAATATATAAACGTCGTATAGACGGTCGTCTTCATCTTCCGGTAATTCTTCGCCCCGAAAAACTGCGCCGCAATGACGGAACACCCCATGTTGCAGCCAAATGCAAACGCCATATAAATCAATGTAATCTCATAAGAATTTCCCACGGCTGCAAGTGCATTTTTACCAACATATTTTCCTGCGACCAGACTGTCTGCAATGTTGTAAAGCTGCTGGAAAATGACGCTTCCAAGTAACGGAATGCAATACCTCCACAATACACGCTCCGGTTTCCCTACTGTTAAATCCTTATTCATCGTTGCCGCACCGTATGTCCGGTACGCCTCGCCTCCTTTTTACTCTGTTTCCGAATCATGGCAAACCAGTTTATCTATCTACAAAACTACATCCGCTATGAGATAATTTTGTATATACGTCTGGATGAGTTTCCATAATATATGATGTATTGAAACTAAGAAGTACTAGATGTTCTGATTTATGTGTTTCTACCGCACGCAACCGCCGTCAATTCGCCATCCATGGCTCAATGACGGCTTGTTTGAACATCGTGTTCAAACATTGCTGATGTCACGCAGAACATCAAGAACTTCTAAGTTCCAAACATATATATATTATGGAAACTCAATCCTGACATATATATACAAAAATTATCTCATCGCTCATACCTATAATATTGTATCAGAAGGTTGCCATGATTCCATAAACACTCATCTTATATGATGCCTGGCTTATCTAATGTTCCTTGTATGCTCCAAGTATCTTAATATCGTTATACACTTGGATTTGTCTCAGTGTCTCGACAACAACTTCGAGCCGCTCGGTCAGGCAGTCGATCTCGATGTAGAAGTTGTAGGTTCCCATCGATTGTTTTGTCGGACGGGACATGATTGAGATCAAGTTGATGCGTTTGTCATAGAACCGGCGCAGGATATCGAACAAGATTCCGGGCCGGTCGGTGGCAGGCATGATATAGACCGGGATTCGTACTTTCTCCCGTGTAAGCTCCGCGGCTTTCTCTGTGCCATCCGCATCTGCATCCAACCCTTTCTCGTTACTTACAAGCTCTTCTAACTGCTTTTCAAGATCCGGATTTTCCACGTCTAACACGCCCTTGCGCAGGATGATAAAACGGGTATGATTGCCTTTTGCATCTGTCACATCTTCTGCAAGCACGCGCACATCGTCTGCCTGTATCACATGATGTGGTACAATTGCCGCTGCACCCGGTTCATCCTGTATCTTGTAATAAGATTCCATGTTGCTGTTCGTCGTTACAATCTCTGCGTCATGCAGGGTATGCAGGAACTGTCTGCACTGCCCGTTCGTCTTGAACTGCACATAGATCTTCCGGATATCTTCTATCTTCTCTGTATTGGCAAGCAACGAAAACTGAACTGCTACCTGATTTTCATCGACGATATAGACGTTTTTCTCCAGCAACAGGTCAAGTGTCCGCTGCACATAACCATCCAGCATATTTTCTACCGGAACAACCGCATACTCACACGCTTCGTTCGTACAGAGCTGTTCGAACACATCGTCAATTGTCGGACAATAAAGCGGTTCTAATGATTTCCCGTGTGCTGCCTCATATTTCTTATTATATTCTTCATAGGACTTATCGCAAAATGTCCCTTTCGGTCCTAATACTGCTATCATGTAGATGTCTCCTCCCGAACGTGCATTTTCAATCTGCTGATTCACTTGCGAATCCAGCTGATTGCTTCATCTGTGCACGCATTATATCCACTCGAAATTTCCACCGGTAATGGCAAGACTGAGTAATGCGTCCATCTTCTCAACATCCTCGCCCTCCAATACCTGTATCAGCTTTGCGGTGTCTTCAGCCACCTGCATAGCCTCATCCGGTCCGATCTCCGGATCAAATTCCGCCTCACAGTATGGACAGTTGATATGCTCCATCGTCTGCAGAGACAGGAATTTCTCTCCACAGCTTTCACATTCATAATACCCACAACGGGTTGTTCCTTCCGGTACATAATACATATGCTGACTTTACTCCTTTACATCTATCTCTTTCATGGGATTCCCTATTCTGCATCATCGGAATCTCCCGTATCCTCCAATTTAGTTTCACCCTTCAGGTCATTCAGGTTTGTCGCCGGGAAGATATCTGCCACATCATTGATTGCGATATACGCATACGGATCAATGCTATGTACCAGATTCCGCATCTTGCCGACCTGAAACCGGTTCACAATGAAATACACCAGCGTGCGGTCGGTATTCGAATAATATCCTTTCGCATCAATCGTTGTGATACCGTTTTCAAATGCGGCGGAAAGTGCCTCGCACACATGCTTCGGATGTTCTGTCACGATAAAGGCTGCCTTGGAACGGTCGAAGCCCTCCACGAAGAAGTCAATCGTTTTGGATGCCGCCGCATAAGTCACAACCGAATAAAGCGGCAAAATCCAGCTGTCAAGCACAATTCCACATATGATATATAAGATTACATTGTATGCCATTACGAACGAACCGAGACTTAACCCAAGCTTCTTCGCGAACATAACACCTATGATGTCGATACCATCCATCGCACCGCCAAACCGTACCGCAAGTCCGCTTCCGCAGCCGGAGATGATACCTCCGAAGATTGCACACAGAAACAAATCACTTCCGGCAAGCGGAGATACGATCGTCACATCCACCGGCAGAATATCTGTGATGATCCATGCAACAATGGAATAGATCAAAACCGCATAAATCGCGTAGATTGTGAATACCACGCCCTCGCGCTTTAACCCAAGTAAGAAGATTGGAATATTTAAGAGAATCAAAACCAGGGAAAGACTGATCCATTTCGGTGTGAGCTGGGACACCAGCATAGCAGTTCCCGAGATACCGCTATCATACAGTTTGACCGGAGCTAAAAATATAACAACGCCAAACGCATTGACGATTCCCGCAACCGTCAGGAGCAAAAAGTTCTTGATACTGAGCATGCCACATACTTTCCTGATTTTTTCCATTCGCAACCCTCCTGCTATAATATGTATCGCCCCCTCACATTCGTTCGGCGGCAGGTCGTCGGAAACATCCTAAATCATTCACTCCGTTCATGATGTTTCCTCCTAATTTTTAATTTTACCTACAAGTGCTCGATCTGTTCCCGAAATGGGCGAAACGCAGATGGTAATGCATACGTCTCGTCCAGACTCTCCTTTGTTACCCACTTCCATTTTTTATTTGTTTTCCGACATCGGATATAATACGCTGTCATATGCCATTCCACATGGCTGAATATATGTGTGTAGCTTGTCTGCATCAGAAGATCCAACGGTTCTGCCTGCCAGCCGGTTACCTGTGTTACCGCCGCCTGCTTGTCAAGCTTTGCATCCACATTCGGGAATTCCCACATGCCTGCCAGAAGTCCGCTTGTGCTGCGCTTATGCAGTGCCACAGTATCTTCCGTAAGCAGGATAAATACTGTCTTATCCACAATCTTTCGTTTCTTCTTCTCACTGCGGACGGGCAGATTTCTCCATGTGTCCTGCTTTCGTGCCTGACAGATCTCCGCCACCGGACATACATCGCACCGCGGTGCACCATTTGGCACACAGACAGTCGCACCAAGCTCCATCAGTGCCTGCGTCGCGATTCCCGGATTCTTCTGCGGATACGTCTCCTGCAGTTTTCTCGTGATGCGCTTCTTCGTTGTCTGCAGATCAATGTTTGCGTCATCCGCCAGAAGCCGGCTATACACGCGCAATACATTTCCATCCACCGCCGGTGTTGGTGCATCAAAGCAGATCGACGCGATTGCGCCTGCTGTGTAGTCGCCAATACCGGATAAACTCCGGATCTGTGCGTATTCCGATGGAAATACTCCCGTGTATTCCGCACAGATCGTCTGCGCCGCCTTCTGCAGGTTGCGCACACGATTATAATATCCAAGTCCTTCCCAGAGCTTTAAGATCTGTTCCTCCGGTGCCTCCGCCAGATCCGGGATCGTCGGAAGTGCCGTAACGAAACGCCGGTAGTATTCCTTTACCGCCTCCACACGTGTCTGCTGCAGCATGATCTCTGACAGCCACACATGATACGGCTCCCTGTCCTGTCTCCACGGAAGTTCGCGTTTATGTGCTTCATACCACGGAATGAGTGCCTCAAACATGGCAATAAGCACCTGTTCCTCTGTCCTCATTAGAAGTCAAGCTTGATGAAACTATCGTCGTCTCGATTTGCAAGCTTACGTCCTTCCATTGTCTTGATCGCCAGATCAATCTGTTCGATCATCGAATCCGTGATATTCGTTTTCTCCCCGTAATTCAAGTAATTCAGGATTGTCAACATCTCGGATTCACTATCTGTAAAATACCCGGTGCCTTCCTGCTGCATATCGCCCACATTCTTGACGAGCTCCAGCATCTTGTTCGGCAGCGTTCTGTAATCCCATGGTTTTGATTCGATATCACCTAACATCGTCTTATTCCTTTCCATTCCAACAATATGTACAAAGCTTCTCCGGCTCGATTCCAACAGCCTCAAGCATATCATCCAAGCGGTGGAACCGGAGTGATGTAAATTTCAGCTTCTCGCAGATCTTATCAACCATCTTCTGGTATTTCTCAGATGTGTAATCTGCGTACTCCTGCAAGACTTCATCGCTGACATCCCCGCCCTCTAACTCTGCGATAACATTTCTTGTGATCAGCTCCATCTCAGAGTTTGAACGGGAGAAGTTCAAGTATTTACATCCGTATACAAGCGGTGGGCACGCCGGACGAATATGCACTTCCTTCGCACCACTCTCAAACAAATATTCTGTCGTCTCACGAAGCTGTGTACCACGCACGATGGAATCGTCAATCAGCAGCAGGCTCTTACCCCGGATCAGCTCTTCGATCGGGATCAGCTTCATCTTCGCGATCAGATTACGTTTACTCTGAATCGTCGGCATAAATGATCGCGGCCATGTCGGTGTGTATTTGATAAACGGTCTGGAAAATGGAATGCCGGACTCATTTGCATATCCGACCGCATGTGCCGTTCCCGAATCTGGAACACCCGCAACGATATCCGGCTTGACATTATCCCGTCTTGCAAGAAGCTGCCCACAGCGATACCGCATCTCCTCGACATTCACACCCTCGTAAGTCGAAGATGGATATCCATAGTAGATCCAGAGGAAGGTACAGATCTTCATCTCTTTACCCGGCAGAACCAAAGTCTTCAATGCATCGCTCGTCATCACGGCAACCTCGCCCGGTCCAAGCTCCCGGTAAGTCGAATAACCGAGATTCAAGAACGCAAAGCTCTCGAAGGTTGCACAGAATGCGCCATCCTTCTTACCAACGATGATCGGCGTTCTTCCGTATTTATCTCTTGCAAGGTAGATGCCCTTCGGCGTCAGGATCAGCATGGACATCGAACCTTCGATGATCTCCTGTGCATAGCGGATACCATCGATGAAATTATCCTTCTGATCGATAATCGCAGCCACAAGCTCTGTCGCATTGATCTCACCGTTACTCATCTCAAAGAAATGTGTTCTTCCCTGCAAAATCGTATCAATGATTTCCTGTGCATTGTTGATCTTGCCAACGGTTGTAATTGCAAACGTACCGTGATGCGAACGCACTAAGATCGGCTGTGCCTCATAATCTGAGATACATCCGATTCCAAAGTTACCTTTCATGGTATTTGCTTCTTTATCAAACTTTGTCCGAAATGGTGCATTGTCAATCTTATGGATTGCTTTTTCAAATCCATGTTCCTCACTATACACCGCCATACCTGCACGTCTCGTTCCAAGATGGGAATGATAATCTGTTCCAAAAAACAAATCAAATACACAATCCTCTTTTGACGCAACTCCAAAAAAACCGCCCATGACTGTACCTTTCCACTTTCGTGGCCTTTCCCTGTATGCTTTTTATTTTTGAACATATTTTTACCACATAACATTATAACAACAATATTGCGGTTTTGAAACACTTTTTTAAAATCGAATGTATAATTTTGCGAAAGTAGGAAACGATAGATATAAGAAAGTACATTTCTGTATTTTAACGTATATGGAGGTTTGTTATGAAAATATTAAACTGTGTGGCTCTTACAATCGCCATCATCGGTGCGATCAACTGGGGGCTGATTGGCTTCTTCGACTTCAATCTTGTCTCCGGAATCTTCGGCGATGCAACCGCATTTACACGTGTCATCTATGCTTTGGTCGGTCTTTCCGGGATTTACATGATCAGTCTGTACGGAAGAGCTTGTGCAGACGCTTAAAAAGAAAATGCTGTCTGAACCGCTATGTGTCCAGACAGCAATTTTTATGCCTTATTTTTCTCTTCGAGTCTTGCAAATACTTTATCGTAACTTGCATTTCCGTAATTTAAGGACCGGTTTACACGGCTGATCGTCGCGGTCGAAGCACCTGTTTCGTTCGCAACCTCCGCATAAGTCTTTCCATCCTTCAGAAGCTTCGCAACCGCAAACCGCTGCGCAATCGACTGTACTTCCTTCACCGTACAGACATCCTCAAAAAAATCCATACATTCATCTACCGATTCCAGCGTGAGTACAGCTTCGAGAAATTCTTTTACAAATTGTGTCCGTATTGTCTTTTCCATGTCATCACCTACTCATATGAGCCATCCTATTTATTCTCTTTGTGCACCCAGACTGCCACAGCATCACGGTTTACATAGAAATCACCGAAGCCTTCCTCGTCAATCTTGATGTTGTATTTTGCATTTCCCATCGCATCCGCGAAATGGCATCCTGCAAACTGCTTACCAATATACATATGCTTTGTGCCGCCGGTTCCATCGGAGATCACAACCGCCATACCGGAATTCTTATGTTCCTCATCGCCTTCGCGTGTCCAGCCAATGCAGTTTGGATCATCGAAATAATCGTGCTGTGCGCCATATGCCTGATTCTTACGAAGCTTCATCAGCTTGTCAAGCTCCCGCTTCTTCGACTTGATCTTCGCTGTTGGGATTCCCTTGTAATCGCCATAGAATACACATGGATAGCCTTCCTGACGAAGCAGGATGATCGCATATGCCATCGGCTTGAACCAATCCTCTACCCACGACTCTAATGACTGTCCCGGCTGGCTGTCATGGTTATCGACAAAGGTTACTGCCTTCATCGGATTCACCTTTGCAAGCGTACCGTCTAAGATCGTGCGCAGATCGTAATTGCCATGTGCCTTCGAACAATTATGGAAGTTGAAATGGAGCGGCACATCGAAGAGACTTAACTCGCTCTCGTTCGCATTTATGTAATCCTGTAATACATTGACATCCCAGTGCCAGTACTCACCAACTGCGAATAAATCCTTTTCGACATCTTCTTTCATGGCACGCAGCCAGTCCTTATAGAAATATTTGTTGATATGCTTCACTGCATCAAGCCGATATCCGTCAATGCCAGTCTGCTCGGTATACCACTTGCCCCAACGGGTAAGCTCCTCTGTCACCTCCGGATTGTTAAAATCCAGATCCGCACCCATCAGATAATCATAGTTTCCAAGCTCGGAATCCACTTCCCTGTCCCAGTCTTTTCCCGCAAACTTGAAGATGGATTTGACTGCTCTGTCCTGATCCCAGTCGATGCCATCAAAATGTGTCCAGTTCCATGTAAAATCCGAATACTTTCCTTTTCTTCCCGGAAATGTAAACTTCGTCCACGCCCCAATCGTCTTGGAATCGCCTACCATCTGATTCCGGCTGTTCGCGTTGAACTCTTCCGCAGACACCTGCTCCACCTCGTCTGCACCAATTCTATGATTCAATACGATATCTGCATATACCTGGATTTTCTTATCATGCAGTGCCTTGATCGCTGCTAAGTATTCTGCTTTCGTACCATACTTTGTCGGGACAGAGCCCTTCTGATTAAACTCACCCAGATCATACAGGTCATAGACACCGTATCCGACATCTTCTTTTCCCTGTGCGCCTTTATATGCCGGCGGTAACCAGACTGCCGTCACCCCTGCGGTCTTTAATTTTGCCGCATCCTCTGCCAGTGCTTTCCAAAGGGATGCATCTGCAGGAAGATCCCACTGAAAATACTGCATCATAGTTCCATTCATACCCATGAGTTTCTACCTCCGCAATACTTTAACATTTTAAAGTATTATAACAAATGGTTTGGGTTCCGTAAAGTTATTTCTTAACGAACGCAGGCATATTGGACAATGGTTCCAATCCGGGGCCGCTTCCGCTTAGTTGCTCCGCGCATCGGTACTAAATTCGCACTTCGTGCTCATTAAGTACCGGCGGTCGCAAATGCCCCTTCTTGGAATCCATTTGTCCGATATGCCTGCTGGGTGTTGATATGATTATTATGTTAGTAATGTATCCCAAAGCATATATTTAATTATTTCCCACCTGTGTTGATATAATTATGTTTGTAATATCTTTCTCTATATGATTTGAAACCGTCAATTATTCTACTATATCCTCGGAGAATCCAGGCTGCTTCTCTCCATAGTTTCTCACCAAACTTAGATATTCCTTCTTGTATTCATCCGATCCGGCTGCATAACTGGCAAGCGTGTACACCATGCCAAGGTCTGCACTGCCGGAATATTCGCTGTCTTTCAAGAGCATTCCAAAGGCGGCGACGCTGGCTGCAAAACGCAGGTTGTCGGAGCCATCCCGGTTGTAGTTTTCTGTCTTACACGGATAGGATTCCAGCTTGCTCTCATCGCCATCCGGCTCTTTATAGCGGATATTGACGGTAAATAATTCATCGGTGTAATCTTCGGTTCCACAGGTTACGACCTGCGCAGTTTCACCGTATTTCAAGTCTGTCTCCGGCAGTTCCATCTCCGAATCAGCCGGGATGATCTCGTAAAGTGCGGTCACACTGTGTCCGGCTCCCATCTCTCCGCCATCCTTTGTGTCATCCGCGAAATCCTCAGCCGCCATCACACGGTTTTCGTAGCCGATCAACCGGTAACCCTTCACCTGCTCCGGGTTGAATTCCACCTGTAATTTGACATCCTTTGCCACAGTCACCATATTGGCACCAAGCTCGTCGACCAGTGCCTTTTTCGCTTCAAACATCGAATCAATATACGCGTAGTTTCCGTTTCCTTTGTCCGCGAGCAGTTCCAGCTTATTGTCCTTGTAATTGCCATAGCCGACACCAAAGGTACTTAAGAAGACACCGCTATCCTTCTTCTCTGTGATCAGCTTCTCCAACTGTCCTTCACTGGTCAGTCCGACGTTCAGATCTCCATCGGTACAGAGAATCACGCGGTTGTTTCCACCCTTGATGAAGTATTTCTGTGCAAGGATATACGCTGTCTCGATTCCCGCACTGCCATTCGTACTTCCATATGCTTCGAGCCCTTCTATTGCAGAAGAAATCTCATAATAGTTGTCGCCACTTACCCCCTGTAAAACCACTTCATCGGAACCTGCATATGTAACAATCGACACGCGATCCTTCTCGGTCAGATTCTCTGCCAGCATCGTGAGCGACTGCTGCACAAGCGGAAGCTTGTTATCGTCAAACATCGAACCGGACACATCGATCAGAAATACGAGGTTTGACGCCGGTGCCTCCTTGAAATCGATTGCCTGTGTATTCATGGCAACTAAGGCAAGCTTTGTATCCTTATTCCACGGACAATCCGCATACTCGGTATACACGGCGAATTTTTCATTGCCTTTCGGGAGCGGATAATCGTAATGGAAATAATTGAGCATTTCCTCGATGCGCACCATTGATGGATCAATGTCATAGCCATTTTGAATTGCACTCCGGATCTGTGTATAGCTTGCTGTATCCACGTCGGCGGCGAAGGTTGAAAGCGGTGATGTCTGCACGTTCATCCATGGATTTTCCTCTGTGTAGGAATATTCGTTTGTATTCCATTCTTCCGTATCCGGGCATTGCAGATAGTCATCATAAAAGCCGGATTCGCAATCTGCTGTCGCCATATTGGTTGCAGATTCCTGCATAATTCCGTCCACCTGCATTTCATTATCTTCCTCTGCCACATCACCGGAAGGAACTGTATCTTCTCCCGTAACTGTTACATCTGTCCTTCCTGTCTGCGTTTCTTCTGCTTCTTTTTTGTTTCCGCATCCACATACAGCCACCGCCATACAGATGCTTAACGCCATTGCTAAAATTCGTTTTCTCATAAAAAATCCTCCTTCGATCTTATATACATCTTTGTTTTCAAAAGCCTCTATATAAGATACGAAGGAGGATTCCTTTTTTATGGTACTTTTTAATTTTTTATTTTATAAATCGTAGTTTCGTCCCCGATTTGTAAATACTTACCATCATAAATCGTAAAACTGATAAATGGCTTATACTGTATCAGTACCTGATAGCGGACTGCTGACTCGCTTGCTATTGCACCGGCTGTTACTTCCTCACAGATTGTTGCACTCTGCAGTGATTCGCACAATGAACGGAGTTCATTCTCCGACATGCGCATCTGCTTTCCTGCCCCACTGCCATCTTCCGTGTTGTAGAGCACTATGACGGAATCGAGTTCCAGCATCTCCTGCAGGATCCATGGCTTTTCTTTCTCCGGATATCGTTCAATATCCGTATCTGCCACATTCTTTTCTCCCAGCAGACGCGTTCCGCCTGTGTCAGCTCCGATGATCCAGCGGCCGTCTGCCCTCCCTGTCTGTCCGGAGGTGCCAATTACCGCACAGATCAGGCAGCCGCCACTCACAAGGAACAGCATACAGGCTACAACCAACCACCGGGAGAATTGCCCTCTTCCATAGTTTCGTTTCCTGGGGCGTTCTCCCTGCATTTCCGCATACAGTTGCCGTTTCAGGCGTTCCTGCATGTCCGGTGCGGGTGCAATCGAATCCGCATACGCTTGATATATCTTCTTCATGTTCTCAGACATAGCCATCCTCCTTCAATTCGTCCCTGAGCATCTTTCTCCCCCTGCTCAAAAGCGACTTCACTGTTCCCTCCGTGCTTTTTGTCACATGCGCAATCTCCTTTACCGATAGCTCTTCATAGTAATAAAGAAACATTGGCAGTCGATAGCGCTCCGGAAGCTTCTCTACCTTTTCTTTCAATACCGGCAGGTCTGACGCCTCGTACGAAGGTTCTGTTACATCATCTAAGGCAACCGTATGTCTTCGCCACGCACTTGTCACATTTGATTTAATTGTATTTACTGTCACTCTGATTAGCCACATCTTTCGATGTTCTTCATCCCGGAAGGTTTTGTCCGCTTTCAGATATTTGAGCAAAACCTCCTGGGTGATATCCTCTGCATCGGCGACATTCTGCATCCGCGTATATGCGATGCGGTAGATCATCGATGCATACATCTCAACAAGTTGTGCAATCCCTGCATGGTCTTCCAACTTGATTCCTCCATGAAACGATTTTAGTTGTAATTCTCCATATCGAACTTCGTGAGCACACCGTCCTGGAATGTGAATTCCACGCTGCTTGCGTATGCATCATCATTTTCTTCGTATGTCAGTGTCATGTAATCACTCGTATCGCTCGTATAACTATCGGTCGGCTCGCCCATGACCGCCTTTACCTCATCCGGTGTCATGCCAAAAGTGATGCCATTTCCAAGTGCTGCATCATACTTGTTATCAAAATCATCACGGCTAAGCTCGATTCCAAGAATCTCACAATCCGGAACCTTCTTTGTTCCTCCACCGGTAAAGTTCTTGAAACGGATATACATATCTGACTCGTCGGCAGCCTCTGCACGGGCGCTCATCGAATACTGATTGTCTTCGAGTTCCTCCTCGAGGTAATCATCTTCAATGGAATAACCCATTGCTAAGATATCGTCATAGGTAAGTGTCGCAAGGTTATAAGGTTTTCCAAGCATTGTAAACTGCATATTCTCCCAGTCAAAGCCATCTGCATTTACCGGTGTTGTGCTTGCAGCGCTCTCGGTTGTTGCTTCGGTCGTCTCTTCCTCTGCCTCGGTTGTCTCTTCCGTATCTTCCTCTGTATCTTCCGGTGCAGCCGCTACAAGTGTGTTTTCCTTCTGTGTAGACTCTGCGTAGATCACATACCACTTACCATCTTCTTCAATCAGGTAAATCTGCTCAGCCAGTACCATCTTCCCGTTGGAACCAGAGTATGTCTCCTCTGTGTCCACTTCATACATGGTGTCCGCATCCAGGGATAAACTATATGCTGCATTGACGATATCCAGCGTGCTCTGTCTCTTGGAATCTGATACCTTTTCTGCGTCAGATGCTGTATATGCAAATGAGTATCCGCCAAATACGGTATCATAGTGATTCCAGAATTCATCTTCGGATGATACACCATTCGATGTGTAGAAATTGTCCGCTACACTGGACTGAAGATCCGGATAATATGCATCCACGATTGCATCCATATCCCGGTTCTTCATACCTTCGCAGAAATCCACAACTGTCTGCTTCGCCGCTTCTGCATCCTTACTGCTTCCTTTTCCATCCTTCTTGCCAAACTTCATAAATGCGAAGATGACGCCACCGATCAATACTACCGCTAAAATGATCAAGCCGACGATCAGTCCGGTTTTCTTTTTCTTTGGCGGCTGATTCCCACCGGCTGGCTGCTGTGGCATGCCGTATCCCGGCTGCACGTTCTGTCCCGGCATTCCATAGCCAGGCTGTGGTGTCTGTCCCGGCATTCCTGCCTGCATACCCGGCTGCACTCCCTGCCCCGGCATTCCATAGCCCTGCTGTGGTGTCTGGCCTGGTGTACCATAGCCAGGCTGTGGTGTCTGTCCCGGCATTCCTGCCTGCATATTCGGCTGTGGCATTCCATAGCCATTTGGTTGTTGGTTCTGATTGTTGTCCATTCTCTGTCCTCCTTAATTATCTCCCCGCACCGGACATAGTTTTACCCGGCGGGAACTCTTTTGCTCCATATATAACACTCTATATCCGGTAAAAAGGTTGCATGAAATTCATCATTTTTTTATTTCTTTCATTTTCTGTAATTCAGTCATAAGATCTGCAACGGTCTTTCCTTCCGTATTTTCTGCTTCATAATAAACATTTGCAACACTCGATTCATCCTGCAGTTTCAGTTCCATCAGGTAATATGGCATGTCAGATTTTATCATATCCACCGGTTTCCAGTCCAGTACCTGATACGTTTCTAGCAAAAACTGTACCTTGTCGATCGCACCGTCTGTATCTTCGCTGTCAAACTGCTGAACGATTTTTCCCTGTGCATCATACTGCGTGAGAATCACCTGTGTGATTGTCTGATAGCTCATCTGATTATTTCCATCATTACATTCTTCGGAAGCCTGGTTTCCGGATTGATTTGCAGCTATCGCCGCATCCGTCTGTGCCTCCGTCGCTCCATTGCCATCCATATGGTTCACGCTCGCATCTGCGCTTTCCTGAATTTCGCTGTCTGCCTGCACTGTCTGATCTGCAATGTTCGGCAGTGCACTATCTGCCTCATCTGCCATTTCATCCTTGCCAGCCTCTGTCACATGCATATCTGCTGCCGTTTCTGTTTTCATTTCCTTCATATTTGATTTACGCATCGAACTGATACCGACCGGCACCGCAATGATCACAATCAGAATTGCTGCTGCCACCAGTACAAACTGTCTGGTTCTTCTCTTTTTCCGAGCTGCTTGCTGCTTTGTTACTTCCTCTTCAAATCCTGTATCAATCCGGCTCCACAGATCCGGCATGTCCTGCATATCCTGTGTGCGAAGTGCCTGATATGCTTTTTCTTCTTCGGTTAATTTATTCTGTTGTTCCATACTCTCTCAGACACCTCCTTAATTTCTTGATTCCCTGATTGTACAGCCACGTCACCGTGCCAAGCGGCTGTCCTAAAGTCTTTGCGATCTCCCGGAATTTGAGATCTCCAAGCAGCTTCAAATCCAGCACTTCTCGCTCCCGGTCGGAAAGCGTCTGCATTGCCTGCCGCATATCCTCTGCCAATACCACATGTTCTTCGACGGTAGATGCCGTCTCCACCGTCCCACCTTCTTCTAATTGATCCTGTGGCGCATCTTCTGTCTCGTGCAACAGATATTCATGCCCACGCTTCCGTAGCAGATCGATTGCCATATTTCTTGCAATCCGGATCAACCATGCCCGATGCGATGTCTTCTTCTGATAGGTACCCGCTACCCGGATCAGCTTGATAAAGAATTCCGATGTCACATCCTCCGCGTCCTCCCGATTCTTTAAGATGTCATAAACGATTGTATAGATCAGCCGTCCATATGCGTCGTAGATGGCGTGGAGCATGTCCTTATTTCCTTTTGCAAGACCTTTTATGGCAGTATAAAATTCATGTTCTGTCATATAACCTGTCCCCTCATAACCCCTGCTATATATTATACGTTTCTGATTTCGATTTTTATGGTTGATTTTTAATGGAACAACTTCACCAACCATATTTCTATGCATTATACTGAAAAAAGCGGCAAGACTGTTCATCCTGCCGCCGCATCATTTTGTCTTATAAATCTTTTCCTGTCAACAACTTGTATGCCTGCAGATATTTGTCGATGGTCTTATCTACGATATCCTGTGGCAATGTCCAGTTATGACCTTCGTTTGCCTTTAACCAGTCACGTGCAAACTGCTTGTCGAAGGATGGCTGACCATGTCCCGGCTCATAGCCTTCGGCTGGCCAGAATCTGGAGCTGTCCGGTGTCAGCATCTCATCGCCGAGTACCATATTGCCGTCCTCGTCCAGACCGAACTCAAACTTTGTATCTGCAATGATGATACCACGGGAAAGTGCATACTCTGCACACTTCTTGTACAGTGCAATTGTATAATCGCGAAGCTTTGCTGCATACTCTTCTCCCTTGCCTGGGAAATATTTCTCAAGATGTGCTACGCTCTGCTCATAAGAGATATTCTCGTCATGATCGCCAATCTCAGCCTTGGTAGATGGTGTGTAAATTGGCTCAGGCAGCTTGTCGCTCTCTTTCAAACCTTCTGGAAGCTTGATGCCACAGACAGTACCATTTTCCTTGTAGCTTGCCCAGCCACTACCTGTGATATAGCCTCTTACGATACACTCGATTGGAAGCATGTTCAGTTTCCGGCAGAGCATGCTGTTTCCATCAAACTGTGGCTGCTGGAAGAACTCTGGCATATCCTTTACATCTACGGAAATCATATGATTTGGAAGGATGTCCTCTGTCATATCAAACCAGAATTTTGACATCTGTGTCAGTACAGTACCCTTCTTTGTTACCTGATTGTTCAGGATTACATCAAAGCAGCTGATACGGTCTGTTGCAACCATGATCAGGCTGTCTCCGTTGTCGTAGATCTCGCGAACTTTTCCTTCTTTGATCGGCTTCATGTTCTTATCTCCTTTTTTCTTCATTCTAGGTAATTGTCAAACATCCACTGTGTTCAACATATATTTCATTTTATTTCATTCTATATACAATGTATTGAAGCTAAGTAGTTCTAAATGTTCTGATTTACATTTTAATTTTATACGCCACCGCCGCCGATTCGACGTCCATGTCTCAGCGGCGGCTTGTTTGAACATCGTGTTCAAACATGGCTACTACTATTTACAGAACATCAAGAACTTCTAAGCTTCAAACATATCGTATATCTTCATGAAACAAAACGAAATATATGTTATACACATCGAACAATTCACAATTACCTATTTATGTGTTTTGTTATTCGACAATTACTCATACATACTAGCACCTTGGCGATGCTTAGGCAAGAGCTATTTTGCAAAAAGCAAGGCAGGAGCATAAGAAATCGTCTGCTCCTGCCTTTCAAATATTCATATTAAATTTTTTTCAGACCCAACAACTGTCTTTTACAGATGAAGTACGCGGTCTTTGATCTCCTGCGTCCGTCCCTGATTCCAGAACTGTGTTCCGATGTAGCCACAGGTTCTTCGGGCTACAAACAGGTTGTTCTGGTCACGGTTGCCACAGTTCGGGCACTCCCAGATAAGCTTGCCGTTCTCGTCGGTCACAATCTTGATCTCGCCGTCATAACCGCAGATCTCGCAGTAGTCGCTCTTCGTATTTAACTCCGCATACAAAATGTTATCATAGATAAATTTCATTACAGAGATAACCGCCTCCACATTGTCCTGCAGGTTCGGTACTTCCACGTAGCTGATCGCGCCGCCCGGGGAAAGCTTCTGGAATTCAGACTCGAATTTCAGCTTGTCGAATGCATTGACCGGTTCGGTTACATGGATATGGTAGCTGTTCGTAATGTAGTTTTTATCAGTAACACCCTTGATAATTCCAAACCGCTTCTGCAAGCACTTGGCGAATTTGTATGTCGTAGATTCCATCGGCGTACCATAAACGGAATAGCTGATGTTCTCTGCTTCCTTCCACTCTTTACACTTATCATTTAATTTCTGCATGACTTCGAGTGCAAGCTTCTTGCCTTCCGGGGAAGTATGTGTCTTGCCTGTCATGCGCACGCACATCTCGCAAAGTCCTGCATAGCCAAGTGAGATTGTTGAATATCCATTGAACAGTAATTTATCGATGGTCTCACCCTTCTTGAGTCTCGCAAGTGCACCATGTTGCCACAGGATTGGTGCCACATCGGATACCGTTCCGAGCAGACGCTCATGTCTGCATCGAAGTGCCCGGTGACACAGTTCCAGACGGGATTCGAGAATCTCCCAGAACCGATCCATGTGTCCCTCTGCGGAACAAGCAACATCAACCAAGTTGATCGTGACAACACCCTGATTGAATCGTCCGTAATATTTTCTTGTACCATCCGGATTCCGCTGGCTGTCCTCGGATGTCGGGAATGACCGGCAGCCCATGCATGGATAGACATCGCCATTTTTCAGTTCGCGCATCACCTTCGCAGAAATATAATCCGGCACCATGCGCTTTGCGGTGCATTTCGCAGCAAGTTCGGTCAGATACCAATACTTGGAATCCTCAGTGATATTATCTTTGTCAAGCACATAAATGAGCTTCGGAAATGCAGGTGTAATCCAAATGCCCTTCTCGTTCTTGACACCCTGAATTCTCTGCTGCAGCACTTCCTCGATGATCATTGCAAGATCATCCCGTGTCTGACCTTCCGGGACTTCATCAAGATACATGAACATTGTAACGAACGGTGCCTGCCCGTTACAGGTCATAAGGGTGATAAGCTGGTACTGGATTGTCTGGATTCCGCTCTTTACCTCTGCACGCAGGCGGCTCTCTGTAATCTTGCTGATCACTTCCTCGTCAAGTGCTTCGCCACACATCTTCCGCTCCTCGATTACCTGCTCGCGGATCTTCTTCCGGCTCACATCGACAAACGGTGCGATATGGGAAAGTGTAAAGGACTGTCCGCCATACTGGTTACTTGCTACCTGCGCCACGATCTGTGTTGTGACATTACATGCAGTGAAGAAGCTGTGCGGCTTCTCAATCATTGTCTCGCTGATGACGGTTCCGTTCTGCAACATATCCTCCAGATTTACCAGGTCGCAGTTATGTTCCCGCTGGGCGAAATAATCCGAATCATGGAAATGGATAATTCCCTGCTCATGTGCTTCCACAATTTCTTTCGGAAGCAGCATACGCTTCGTCAAATCTTTGCTGACCTCGCCTGCCATATAATCACGCTGGGTTGAATTAATGACCGGATTCTTATTTGAATTCTCCTGATTGACTTCCTCATTCATATGATCAATCAGAGCCAGGATTCCGTTATCGGTCGTATTTGATTTTCTGGCAAGTTCCCGCTTATACCGGTAACGCACATACTTCTGGGCAACCTCGTATCCACGCATCTCCATAATTCCGGTCTCCACCATATCCTGAATATCTTCTACGTGAATCGCATGTGTCATGATCTCGATCTGTTTCGCAATGTTATCGGCGATTGCCTGCACCTGATAATCGTTCAACTGATGCAACCGGTCTACCTCTTTGTTTGCAGCATTGATTGCATTGACGATTTTGTCCAGGTCAAAATTTACTTCCTCGCCATTTCTCTTAATTACGTTTGTGTGTACTGCATCCATTTATATTTGACTCCCTTTTTATAATACTTTCTCAAACACTAAATATAGTATTTTCTTTTTTATTTTAATACTATATTTAGTGACCAAGTGCTATTATAATACACACTTACAAAAAAAGGAAGATGTAAATGGAAATTTACACCCTCCTTTTTACATGTATACAAGTATACATTTTTTATTTGAATTTTACCGCATTTTTTTGTCGATTATTGGATTGCCTTATGGATCTCCTGCAATGACATAACGCCAATCTCACCATATTTCAGGACTGCTTCGATACCCTCTGCGGTTGCACGTGCGGCTGCCATCGTGGTCATATATGGAACCTTTGCACGGATCGCGGTCTTGCGGACATAACTGTCATCAAACACCTTCTCTTCCTGTGTTGCCGGTGTGTTGATGATGAGCTGGATCTTGCCGTTCATCACTGCATCCACGATATTCGGTCTGCCCTCCTGCATCTTGTTGATGCGGTCTGCCTTGATACCATTTGCAATCAGCAATTCATAAGTAGTACCAGTAGCAACGATATGGAATCCGCATTTTTCAAATGTCTTCGCGATTTCTACAACTTCCGGCTTATCCTTGCGGCTGACGGAAAAAAGCACCGTGCCTTCCTTCGGAAGTCTTGTCTGGGTTGCTTCCTGTGCCTTGTAGAATGCCTCGCCGACATTCGTGGAAAGTCCAAGTACCTCACCAGTCGAACGCATCTCAGGTCCTAATACCGGGTCAACCTCCTGGAACATGTTGAACGGGAATACGGCTTCCTTCACGCCATAATATTTCGGCTTTACTTCCTTCATTTCTGGAAGTGGAGATGGCTTGCCGGTTAACTCACTTGTCATGATCTGTGTTGCAATCTTCACCATAGATACGCCACATACCTTGGATACCAATGGTACGGTACGGGATGCACGTGGATTTGCTTCGAGTACATATACCTTGTCGTTCTCGATTGCATACTGCATATTCATCAAACCGCAGACACCCATTTCCTCTGCGATCTTTCTTGTATAATCCTTGATCGTCTCCACGAGATTCTCAGGAATTCCTCTGGATGGAAGAATACATGCTGAATCACCGGAGTGAACACCTGCAAGCTCGATATGCTCCATAACAGCTGGTACAAATGCATGCTTGCCATCTGCGATCGCATCTGCCTCACACTCAGTTGCATGGCGCAGGAAACGGTCGATCAGGATTGGACGGTCCGGTGTCACACCAACAGCGGCTGCCATATATTTCTTCAGAGATTCCGGCTCGCTGACAACCTCCATACCACGTCCTCCAAGGACATAAGATGGACGAACCATAACCGGATAACCGATCTTCTCAGCAACAGCAAGTGCTTCCTCAACATTCGTTGCCATGCCAGCTTCTGGCATCGGGATGTCAAGCTTCTCCATCATTGCACGGAAGAGATCACGATCCTCTGCCATATCGATAACTTCTGGGGATGTACCAAGGATACGCACGCCGTTCTTCTTCAAGTCTGCTGCCAGATTCAGCGGTGTCTGTCCACCGAACTGTGCAATGACGCCAACCGGCTGCTCCTTCTCGTAGATCGAAAGTACATCTTCGAGTGTCAATGGCTCAAAATACAATTTATCAGATGTATCGTAATCTGTCGAAACCGTCTCCGGGTTACAGTTTACGATGATTGTCTCAAATCCAAGCTCCTTTAATGCAAGGGCTGCATGTACACAACAATAGTCAAACTCGATACCCTGACCGATACGGTTTGGACCACCGCCAAGGATCATAATTTTCTTGTTGTTTGAAATCGTCGTATGATCCGGTGCATTGTAGGTAGAATAATAATATGCACGGTCTTCGGTTCCGCTTACATGTACCGGTTCCCAGCTCTCGGTAATACCATAGCCAAGACGGGTATTTCGGATATCGTCCTCTGGAACTTCAAGCAGCTTGCTTAAGTAACGGTCTGAGAAACCGTCCTTCTTCGCCTGCTCCATTGTATCCTTGTCGAGTGTCTCACCCTTCTTTGCAAGCAGTGCTTCTTCCTCTTCTACAAGCTCCTCCATCTGCTCAATGAAGTAATGCTTGATCTTCGTCAGGTTGTATAACTCCTCAACTGTCGCGCCCTTACGAAGTGCCTCATACATGATAAACTGTCTCTCACTGGTTGGCTCTACCAGCATTGCAAGCAGCTCATCCTTTGTCTTATCATGGAAATCCTTCGCAAAGCCAAGTCCGTAACGACCGATCTCCAAGCTTCGGATTGCCTTTTGGAATGCTTCCTTATAAGTCTTACCGATACTCATAACTTCACCAACAGCACGCATCTGTGTACCAAGCTTGTCCTGCGCATCCTTGAACTTCTCAAATGCCCATCTGGCAAACTTGATTACGACATAATCGCCACCCGGAACATATTTGTCGAGGGTTCCATGCACGCCGCAAGGAATCTCATCCAATGTAAGTCCGGCTGCAAGCATCGCTGATACAAGCGCGATTGGGAATCCTGTCGCTTTGGAAGCAAGTGCAGAAGAACGGGAAGTTCTAGGGTTGATCTCGATTACAATGATTCGATCTGTCACCGGATCATGTGCAAACTGTACGTTTGTTCCACCGATCACCTGTACTTCGTCTACAATCTTATATGCCTGCTCCTGCAAACGCTTCTGACATTCCTCAGAGATTGTAAGCATTGGTGCAGAACAGAAGGAATCTCCCGTGTGTACGCCGAGTGGATCAATGTTCTCAATGAAGCAGACCGTAATCATGTTACCCTTTGCATCACGGACAACCTCAAGCTCCAGCTCTTCCCAGCCAAGGATTGACTCCTCAACGAGTACCTGTCCTACCAGACTTGCCTGCAGACCTCTTGCACAGACGGTCTTCAACTCTTCTACATTGTAGACAAGTCCGCCACCGGCACCGCCCATTGTATAGGCTGGACGCAAAACAACTGGGTAACCAAGCTTATCTGCAATCGCAAGTGCTTCTTCTACAGAATAGGCAACTTCACTGCGCGCCATCTCGATTCCCAGTTTGTTCATAGTTTTCTTAAATTCAATTCGGTCCTCACCACGTTCGATCGCATCTACCTGAACGCCGATGACCTTCACGTTATATTTGTCAAGTATGCCTGCAGCTGCAAGCTCGGAACACAAATTAAGACCCGACTGACCACCGAGGTTCGGTAATATCGCATCTGGACGTTCCTTGGCAATAATCTGCTCCAATCTTGTCACATTCAATGGCTCAATATATGTCACATCCGCAATACCAGGATCTGTCATAATGGTTGCAGGATTGGAATTCACCAGAATGATCTCATAGCCGAGCTGTCTTAAAGCTTTACATGCCTGCGTGCCGGAATAGTCAAACTCACATGCCTGACCGATAATGATTGGACCGGAACCGATAATCAGAACTTTTTTAATGTCTTCTCTTTTGCTCATATTTGCCCCCTTGTATAATATTTAATCCGATTTTTATCCAAAATCACTTAATTATACTAGATGTGAGGGGCAAATACAATCAGAGAAATGGCATTAAAAAAGAACCCTTGAAAAAAGGGTTCTTTCGTGGTTTTGCTTAGTTTTCCGAAATCATATCCACAAAATACTGATGAATTTTTACATCTTCGGTCAGTTCCGGGTGGAATGCTGTCACGAGCTGTTTTCCCTGACGGGCAGCTACGATCTTGCCGTCGCATGTCGCCAAGACATCGACACCATCACCAACGCTCTCAATATACGGAGCACGGATAAATGTCATGCCGACGGTTCCGATTCCCTTGAACTCTTCTTCTGCGAAGAAGCTGCCAAGCTGTCTACCGTAAGCATTTCTGCGCGCTACGATGTTCATCGTCCGGAAGCCAAGTGCATCTTCTCCGTCAATATCCTTTGCCAGAAGAAGCAAGCCGGCGCAGGTACCGAATACCGGCAGACCTGCCTCGATCTTCGCCTTGAGTGGCTCATACAGGGAAAGCTCCTTCAGAAGCTTTCCCATAACTGTACTTTCGCCGCCCGGAATGATCAATCCATCCATATCGTCCTGCAGATCATCTGCCTGACGGATCTCGAAGTGTGGAATATGTAATTTGTCCAGAGATGCTTCATGCTCTGTAAATGCACCCTGCAATGCCAATATTCCTATCTTCATCTTACTTTCCTCTTTCTGCCATAAGAATCTCGATCTCAGACTCATTGATTCCGACCATAGCCTCACCAAGGTCTTCTGAAAGCTCTGCAATCAGCTTTGCATCCTGATAGTTTGTAACAGCCTTTACGATAGCGGCTGCACGCTTTGCAGGATTTCCAGACTTGAAGATACCAGAACCAACGAATACACCCTCTGCACCAAGCTGCATCATAAGTGCTGCGTCAGCAGGTGTTGCAACACCGCCGGCTGCGAAGTTTACAACCGGAAGCTTACCGTTCTCATGGACGTAACGCACAAGCTCAACCGGTACCTGAAGCTGCTTTGCTGCTTCGTAGATTTCATCCTCTGCCATACCTACAATACGACGGATCTCAGAGTTCATCGCACGCATATGACGAACTGCCTGTACAACATCACCGGTTCCCGGCTCACCCTTTGTACGGATCATAGATGCACCTTCCTCGATACGACGAAGTGCCTCGCCAAGATCACGTGCACCACAGACAAACGGTACCTTAAACTTCGTCTTGTCAATATGGTAAATATCATCGGCCGGTGATAAAACTTCACTCTCATCGATATAGTCAATCTCGATTGCTTCGAGGATCTGCGCCTCTACGAAATGTCCGATACGACATTTTGCCATAACCGGAATTGTAACGGCTTCCTGAATTCCCTTGATCATCTTCGGATCGCTCATACGGGATACACCTCCGGCTGCACGGATATCTGCCGGAATTCTCTCCAATGCCATAACTGCACACGCACCTGCCTCCTGTGCAATTCTTGCCTGCTCCGGTGTTGTAACGTCCATGATCACGCCACCCTTTAACATCTGTGCAAGGTTCTTATTCAATTCATATCTGTTCTCGCTCATCATTGTTCCTCCTGATTGTTCTTTTATTTCATAATTTTCTAATATTCTTGCAGATATACATCTTAGATTGTACATACAAGAAAACTATGAATATAATTAAAGCACAGAAACTGGATATATTGAAATACCCAGTCTCCATGCTTTTAACAACGTCAGTTTGAACTGTTTTTAATTATTTTTACATATCTGACCTTATGTGACCTTATAGTCAGTTTTTCCGTTATTTTGTACCGAAGATACGGTCGCCCGCATCGCCAAGTCCAGGACAGATGTAGGCATTCTCATTCAACTCGCGATCCAGATGACCCACATAGATCTGCACATCCGGATGCGCCTCATGCAGCTTCTGTACACCTTCCGGTGCTGCAATGATACACATGAACTTAATCTTCTTCCCACCATGTTCCTTAATCTGTGTGATCGCATCCACGGCGGAGCCACCGGTGGCAAGCATCGGATCGGTTACGACAATGATTCTCTCATCAATCGGATTCGGAAGCTTGCAGTAATACTCATGTGGAATGCGCGTCTCCTCATCCCGGTACATACCGATGTGTCCAACCTTTGCAGATGGTACGAGGGCAAGCACGCCCGGCACCATGCCAAGGCCAGCACGAAGTATCGGAACGATAGCGAGCTTACGTCCGGAAATCATCGGAGTCATACATTTCTCGATTGGAGTCTCAATCTCCACATCCTGCAATGGCAGGTCACCAAGTGCTTCAAATCCTTCAAGCATCGCAATCTCCTCTACGAGCTTCCGGAACTCATTGGTTCCCGTATTCTTGTCACGCAGAATCGAAATCTTATGCTGAATCAACGGATGCTCAAAAATCGTAATGTTTTTCTCATTCTTAAAATCCATTTTGTAATCTCCTTTTTCTTATTGAATATCTTACTTGATATACGAATTGCTCCGTTGCTACGCAACTTCCGCAATTCTGACTTTTGGCTTTTTATATCCTATTATTCCTTAGACTTCACAAAGACACCACGGCTCTGGTCACCATCCGGATTTACACCAAACTGGTAATCATTTCCAGGCAGAATCGCATTTAACAGGATGCCTGCAATGGCTGCGATAGCAAGTGCTGTCAGTGTGATAGATGTCTCCCCGATTGTAAATGTGATACCTTTTGAGAAACCAAGTCCACAGACGAAGATCACACCAGCAATAATCAGGTTTCTAGAACGTGTCAGATCTACCTTATTCTCAACGACATTCCGCACACCGATGGCTGAAATCATACCATATAGCATGAAGGATACACCGCCGATAATCGCTGATGGCATCGTGGAAATGACAGCTGCGAACTTCGGAATGAAGGACAGCACGATTGCAAATACGGCTGCCAGACGGACAACCATCGGATCGTATACTTTGGAAAGCTCTAATACACCTGTGTTCTCACCGTATGTTGTGTTTGCCGGTCCTCCGATTGCTCCTGCGAATGCAGTTGCAAGACCATCACCAACTAATGTACGGTGCAGACCCGGGTCCTGAATAAAGTTCTTGCCAACGGTTGCAGAAATAGCTGACATATCACCCACATGCTCCATCATCGCAGCGATTGCGATTGGTGCCATAACCAGAATCGATGTGAGATCGAATTTTGCAAACTGGAACTGTGGTACACCGAAGAAGCTTGCGGATTTCACCGACTCGAATGCGATGATCGCACTGCCATCCGGATTCGTAAGTCCTGCCGCATTCATGATCACTGCTGCCACGTAAGAAATCAAAACACCCATCAAAATCGGGATGATCTTGAACATGCCTTTCCCCCAGATATTGAAGATGATGATAACCGCTAACGCGATTACCGCAAGCCACCAGTTTGTGCTGGCATTTGAGATTGCGGATGGTGCAAGCGAAAGTCCGATACAGATAATGATCGGTCCGGTTACAACCGGTGGAAGGAAACGCATCACGCGGTTTACGCCAACCAGCTTGATAATCAAAGCCATAACCAGATACAATGCACCGGCTGCTACCACGCCACCGCAGGCATAAGCTACCTTGTCATTTGCTGCCATATCGGCGAATTTACCGGTATCCAGGTTGGCAACGGTTGAAAATCCACCTAAGAATGCAAACGAAGATCCAAGGAACGCCGGTACTTTAAACTTCGAACATACATGGAAAAGCAATGTACCAAAGCCTGCACAGAAAAGTGTGACTGATACAGTCAGACCTCTCGTCAATGGCTCCCCACATGCATCTGCAAAATACCCGGACACTAAAATTGGGACTAAGATAGTTGCACCGAACATTGCAAACATATGCTGTAATCCCAAAATCAAAACCTTCGGTAATCCAAGCTTTTTCGCATCTCTGACTGCTCCATCATTTGTGTCACCCATAGTTTTTACCTCTTTCCCTCTCTTGACTTGTAAGAGAATTTATTTGTATTCTATTATGCACGAGCAGAGGGGATTTTGCAACAAGAAATCAAAAGGATTTTTGCGGGATAGCATAGAGATTTTTGTTACTCTGTTTGACAGGCTTGCGGTGGTAAGTTGGGGGAATTTTCAATTTTCCAGTAGAATCCCCAATTGCGGATAACCATGCTGAAACAAATTGGGGGATTTTTTCACATTATCAAGAAATCCCCCAATCACAAGTCTGGAAATTGAAGCCAATTGGGTAAAGAATGCACATATACCAATATTCCCCCAAACGATTTTGAAAAAAGGGCAGAAATTATTGGGTAAATATATTGAAATACGGAAAATCCCCCAATAGAACACGAATATATCGGAATGAAATAGGGGAATAATTTCGTATTTTCAAAATACACCCAATATCATCCACGACACAATGTTTAATACAGGAAAAAATAAAAAATGATGCAGGCATGATATGCTAATATAATGAAGTTCTCTGATACGTGCGCAGGTCATCACGCTATCGTGTAGTGACATGTGATATAATGGAAAAAACTTTACAGAATCGAGATACGTTATGAAGAAAATACTTACATATATAAAAAGAGAAACCGTCCTGATGGTAAGCCTTGTGCTCGCCATCCTCTCCATGTTCCTCGTCCATCCGGACAGAAAATACATCTCCTACATCGACTGGCATTCCATCACACTCCTGTTCTGCCTGATGGCTGTTATGGCTGGATTCAAGGAAACCGGTCTGTTCCGCACGATCGGAAATGCACTGCTTGCACACGTTCATACAACAAGACAATTATTTCTTGTACTGGTGTTGCTTCCATTTGTATTCAGCATGTTTATCACAAACGATGTCTCACTGATTACCTTTGTGCCATTTGCGATCATTGTGCTTTCCATGTCGGAGAAGGAACATCTGATCATTCCTGTCGTTGTGATGCAGACAATCGCTGCGAACCTCGGAAGTATGCTTATGCCGATGGGGAATCCACAGAACTTGTATCTATATGCGAAATCTGGCATGTCCCTCGGTACATTCGTGGAAATTATGCTCCCTTACACGATTGCTTCGCTACTTGGAATCCTGATTTCCATGTTCTTCATCAAACAGCATGCCATTGTAATCGATCGGAACGACAATGCAGTTAAACTTCCGAAAAAGCAGATTATCCTTTACAGCATCGCATTCGTGCTGTGCCTGTTGAATGTCGCCAAACTTCTGGACATCCGCATCCTGTTTGCGATCATTCTTGTACTGTTCCTGCTTGTATCGCGAAAAACTCTGCTTCACGTGGACTACGCACTGCTCGGCACATTTATCGGATTTTTCGTATTCATCGGAAATATGGAGCGCGTGCCAGCTTTCCAATCCTTCCTTGAAAGCATCATTACCGGACAGGAAACATACATTGCAATCGGTGCCAGCCAGATTATCAGCAACGTGCCAACTGCCCTTTTGCTGTCGGGATTTACAACGAATTGCAAGGCACTTATCATCGGCGCCAACCTCGGCGGACTTGGCACGCTCATCGCTTCGATGGCAAGCCTGATCTCTTATAAACAAATTGCCCGGGAATATCCGGGCAAAAAGGGGAAATATTTTCTGTGGTTTACGATTGTCAATGTGGTGTTTCTGGCTGGGTTGATGGGATTGTATGCGATTCTTTAGATGGATATTTCTATTAAAATTATTAAGGGTATTCAATCTTGCAGGAAATGAGAACGCCGTTGGAATCTACATAGTAGAAATTATTTAAGGTTATTCAATCTAATTACAGATCAAAGGAAACCGTATTTCTACGATGTTTTTTGTTATTCAAATATCTGCTTTATGGATAGCAACAATTGGTATTTATCAGTTACTCATATCTTTTTTCTGTCTGATAAATTCTATATTATTTCTTTCTAAATCTTCAATAGTTATATCTCCATATTCTAAAGATGATTTTACAGTTTCTTGATAACCATTAGAATATATAACTATTACATATTTACTTTTTTCGCAAGGAAAATAATATATATATTCTTTATCTTCATAAAATTGTTCTAATGCAGTATTACAAGTAATATTTTCTTCTTTTGTTTTATCTATTATCTTTAAGTGTGTAAAAGTTTGACTATTTTTATCTATATACTTATTTTCGCTTATAAAAACAACTCCAATAATACAGATAATTGGTATTAAAATAATAATAATCTTTTTTACTAAATCTTTATAATCAATTTTATTTTTTTCTAAAAGAAATATGTTTCTTATTAATTGGTTGATTGATTTTATTCGCAATATACCAAACATAACTAACGCACCCATTACATTTAAAATCACATCATCAATATCGCAACAACCAGACATTGTAATAAATTGCAACAGTTCAATACCTATAACTATGCAAATCATTGTTACTAAAAAGTTTTTAAATTTCTTTTGTTTTTTTTATAATATTGGTAAGAAAAAGGCAAAAGGCATTAAAGCAACTGCATTTCCTAAAATATTATATATAAATATATATGGTGCAATATCTCCACTAATAAACTTTGTAATGTAACCAAATATTGTTTTAAATGGAATTAAATTAAATGAGTTAGACATATAACTTCTAAACAATTCACTATTCCAATTCAATATATTAAAATTTCCTCTAAAAAAGTAATCATCAAATAAGGTAAGTGTTGATAATAATATAATATATAAAATAAACCATATACCTATATTTATTTTTAAAACCTTATTCTTATATTTCTTATCTATATATTTTGTTAAAACTAAACCACCAAAATACATAAAAAGGCAACCTGATAGTAATAATACTATTCTTCCAGTTGGACTTAAACGTAATAATTCATTAAACTCTACACTAAAATAATATATCAAAATAAATATAGCAACTAAATATAATATTATGCTTAATATTAAACTTATTTTTTTCTTCATATATTAACACCTTTTTCTCAACACTAAATTACTTTTTTTATCGCTTTCAATTTAGTACATTATATCATATGTCACCACGCGTCAGCGTGATGACCTGCGCACGCATTATAGTGGCTCCACATTTTGACCCACCTACAAATCCATAAGCTACAATTTTTTAATCGGATGCCTGATTACCGTTTTCCACTTCTCCGGTGCAACTTTTCTAGTATCCGACATATAGATTTCATGATGAAGTCTTTTTTCAGTTATATCGTTTTGATATCCCTGTTCTTCCAAAAAGGCATCAATTATAATTCACATACCATAATATACTCTTCTTCGTTTTCATCAATGATTTGAAAACCCACATTCAGATACATCTTCACTGCATAATTTGCTTTTTGCACTGCCAAAGACGTTTTCCTGTAACCTCTGTCCATTAACTCTGCAAGCATCTGCTTCATAAGAGCAGTTCCGATACCCAATCCGCGGTATTCTTCATATAAAGATATTGCAAATGAGGGCACACCATCTTCTATGTGACCGTAATCATCCATGATACGAACCCATACTGCTCCTATAATATTGCGAAACAGCTTTTTGCCTCTTTCTTCCGCCTGCGGCTCCATCTCTGCCACAAAACAGATGTCACATTCCCTACTTCCGAATTTCTCCACATAAACCTGCAGTTCCGGCGCATTGATAATCTCTTTGGGCGGTGCTTCTACACCTTCCGGGATAAAAATCGCCTCATAGAGAAAATCATCCAAAACTTCATATTCATCGCTTGTTATTTTTCTGATTGTATAACTTATTTTCTCCGAAAAAGTAATTTTTGCAATAATCTTCTCAAGGTCATACTCTTTTGCCGGAAGAATTAACGCATGCTCTCCCAATACTTCTTTTATAATGGACAATTCTAACTCCTGTCTGTGCTTGAGATGATTAATCAAATCCTTCTCTCCACTATAACCATGCTTCTTTCCGTAAGGCGACTTTATGATGTAATCTAACATCAACTGGTACCATACCTCATTTCCTTCCTCATCACAACGCTCTCTTTGAATGATTTGAAGATTTTCTTCCAATCTATCGCTATAAAGATACAAAAGCAAAAAATTCTTTCTATCAAGAAGCAAAAACAATTCCCGATAAAACTCTATAATTTCTTCATCACTCAGCACATGAAACAGTATCATATCCTCCACTATGTTCTGAAAAAATGCACATTCAAACAGATATCCCGTTTCTGTAAAGTTGCGAAACCGATTGAAGATAATCTCCTTTAGCTCCGACAACGATTTTCGTCCATTATAGATTTCATAACATTCCAAATCTTTATAAAATCCCAGCACCTCAGTTTTAATCTTGGTATAAGTAACAATATAGTATTCCTGCTCTTTCATCGTATTTTTCAAAATCTCACTTTCAACTTCAGGATATTTTAACAATATCGCTTTATAATCCACCTCCGACATCCATGCACACCAAGCCAGATCCACCGGTGAATAATCCCCTTCCCTGCACACATGTAACTTCGGAAGCAACTTTGAAATTCCATTTATCAAAGTGCTTTTCCCCATACCTTGAATACCTTCTACAAAAATATTTGTCATAAGCCTAACCTCCTTTTCCTTTACAACTTCACCACTTGGGTTGCTATCTTTTCACAAAACTTCACATCATGTTCTACAAATAAAATGGTAGGCTCATACGCAAGAATCAGTTGCTCCAACTGCATACGTGAAAAGACATCAATATAATTTAAGGGTTCATCCCAGATATACAAATGTGCCGGTGTAAGCAAGCTTTTTGCCAATAGCACCTTTTTCTTCTGTCCTTCCGAATAATTCTCTATGCTTTTTGAAAACTGCGTCCTATCAAAGTCCAACTGCCGAAGGATAGAACAAAACAGACTCTTATTTAAATGATGTTCTTCGCAAAATTGTTCAATATCACCCTTTAATTCTTTTGTCTCCTGTCCCACATAAGAAATAATAAGTCCGCTTGCAACCTCGCATAATCCCTTTTCAGACACTTCCAAACGTTCTGTAGAAGAACCGGACTTTTGCAAAACCATTTTTATGAATGTGGATTTTCCGCATCCGTTCTCTCCCAACAAAACAATTCTGTCTCCTTTTTCAATCGAAAAAGACAGTCCTTCAAATAGCGGCTCTCTTCCGTCTTTGTATTGCAGACCGTACTCCTTCAGATTTACTAGAGTTTTTTTATGATGCGAAAGAGGAACCAGTTTCAATTCCACCGTCGATTCGATATCCTGTAAAAGTCCTTCCTTCTCCTCAATCTCCTTTTCAATCCGCATCTCCATCTGCTTTACTCGGCTCTGCATTTTTTTGGTTTTTGCACCAATGTAGCTTCGAGTACTCAAACACCTGTCATGCTCCTTTATGGGATCAAATCCAATCTTGGTACGTTCATTTTTATCCGCCCATCCCGAAACCCTGTCTGCAGCCTCATTTAGTTTTCTGATTTCCTTCCTGTGCTTCTCATTCTCCGCTATAGCAAATTGATCTTTTCGCCGTTTGTTCTCCCACCAAGTCGAGAAATTACCCTGCTGCACCTCAATGCTGTTCCGATTTAACACCAGACAATGATTCGTACATGCATCCAATAAATCTCTGTCATGAGAAACCAATATAAACCCCTTCTTACCGACCAGATAATTCTTAACAATCTCTCTGGAATTTTTATCAAGATGATTGGTAGGTTCATCTACCAGCAAAAAATCATTTTCCTCAGAAAACAGAATCGCAAGCATAGCCTTCGTACGTTCTCCCGGACTCAAGGTTTTAAAAGGCCTATAAAGGATATCTGCATTTTCCGACAATTTTTCAAGTTCACAAATCACCTTCCACAGCTCACAACTCGGCTTTAACTCATCCATAAATTCTGCAATCGGGTTTTCCATTTTTTCTTCTGCAATCTCATAGGGAAAGTAATCAAATCTCGTGGTCGTATGAATAGAACCGCTAAACTCATACTTTCCAAGCAGTAATCTCAAAAATGTAGTTTTCCCTTTCCCGTTTCTCCCAATAAAGCCCAGTTTCCAATTCGTATCAATAGAAAATGAAACCTTCTCAAACACATTATCATAACTACCCTCGTAGCCAAAAGTAAGATTATTTACACTAATTTGTGACATATACATTCCTCCTCTCAGGGTTCCGTAATCAAGCTGGCTTTGGCAACAAAAAAAACGGAACCGCTTGTTGCCAAACAGTCCCGTTACGTACTATAACCTCATGAATTTAATAAAAGCAGGATATATACCTGTCACTTTATACTTTTGCACACAAAAAGAGAGGTTATGAGAACATAATCCACTTTTGGCAACATGACAAACAATATGAGCCTTTTTGCTCATACCAAAAAAACATTCATGTAATCAAAAGTAAACTATCTTCTCATCTTTTCACCTCTCTCCTTAAGATGCTTTTATCCTAGCATTGTGAAGCAGGAATGTCAAGATAGGATTTTCCTAATTCAACTCATTCCACACATCCACATAATCCTGCAATCCACCCGGTCGCATGGCAAAACTCACATAACTAGCCGGTTCCTCTCTTGCAAGTCTGGCAAGAATTCCGGCATCATTCGGTTCCTCAAACACAACCTGCGTTTCTGCCTTATCGCAATCAATTATAAGTTCCTTGCCACCCATATCTGTTATTACAACAGAATTTCTGCTACCATCGTAATGATACAATGTATAATTTAGTGCCATGTAACCACCTCGCTATCTAAATCATCCCAAAATGCTCCAACGCATCTCTTATCGCCTTTTCTTTTTCCATCGGACACTGTGGCTGTCTACTATCTTCGGACTTTGGCAGATTGTAATTCATTCCAACCTCTATTCCACATTTCCCTTTTACCTGTGAAATATACAGGTTAGAAACCTTCAAACCATGCTCTTTTAAGACATACTCCTTAATCTCCTCATAAGTCGCCTTACTTTCCGCACTGGTCAAATCCAGCTCGTCCAACTCTATCTCAACCTCAATCCTGTCATCCGGTTTTTGTTGGGACAAGAGAACGACCGTCTCAGCGTGCTTCATTATATCACACCTTTGTGAACTTTTCTGCCACTTCCATTACACTCACAACTTAATGACTTCTTGAATACTTCCCGAAAAAGAAAACTGCCATCAGTTAAGACAGCAGTTCCTTTTCGGCTGGTATGCTATTAAGAATACACAATATCGTTCAATACAATCTCATCTGCACAGGCTCGAATGTTATTCATCAATCCTATCCATCGCATCATATCCTCCGCTTTCAGTTGTTCCGTCACACCTTGTTTTCTTGCCATTTCCTTTATCAGATACTCCGCCATATTCCTACGCCAGCACTGCATTTCCGGTATACAACTGGTAATATCTGCCCTTCTTTTCAAGAAGTTCTTCGTGCGTTCCACGTTCAATGATTCGTCCCTGTTCGAGTACCATGATACAGTCGCTGTTTTGGATCGTGGACAACCGATGTGCGATTACAAATGTCGTTCTTCCATGCATCAGCTTGTCCATACCATCCTGTACCAGGCGCTCGGTTCGTGTATCGATCGAGCTTGTCGCTTCATCTAAGATAAGCGCCGGTGGATCGGCGATGGCTGCCCGCGCGATGGCAAGAAGCTGACGCTGTCCCTGACTTAAGTTTGCGCCGTCGCCAGTCAGAACGGTATCATAGCCCTGCGGCAGACGACGGATAAACCCATCAGCATTCGCAAGCTTTGCAGCTGCCTCGACCTCTTCGTCTGTCGCATCAAGCCGTCCATAACGGATATTCTCCCGCACGCTCATGCTGAACAGATGCGTATCCTGCAATACGATACCAAGTGATCTTCGCAGATCCGCTTTCTTGATCTTGTTAATATTGATGCCATCATACCGGATCTTTCCATCCTGAATATCGTAGAACCGATTGATCAGATTCGTGATCGTCGTCTTTCCGGCACCGGTCGAACCGACGAACGCAAGCTTTTGTCCCGGCTGTGCAAACATCGAAACATTGTGCAGCACAATCTTATCATCGGTATATCCGAAGTCCACGTCGTCAAATACGACGTCACCTTTCAGCTCCACATATGTGGTTGGATCGCCATTTGTATGCTTGTGTGCCCACGCCCAGAGTCCGGTACGCTTCTCACTTGGCACAAGCTGTCCATTTTCGCGCTTTGCATTCACAAGCTCGACATAGCCCTCGTCCACTTCCGGCTCCTCGTCCAGCAAATTGAAGATTCGCTCCGCTCCGGCAAGTGCCATTACGATTGCATTGATCTGCATACTGATCTGGTTGATTGGCATGTTGAAGTTCTTGTTGAACGTCAGGAAGCTCGCCAGACCGCCCAGCGTGAATCCGCCGACATTTCCAATCGCCAGTACACCACCGACGATCGCACAGAGCACGTAGCTGATATTTCCAAGCTGCGCGTTGATCGGTCCTAAAATATTCGAATAGTTATTCGCCTTGTAGGAGCTCTCGCACAAAGCATCATTCAGCTTGTCAAATGCTTCCTTGCTCTCCTCTTCGTGACAGAACACCTTGACTACGCGCTGTCCCTGCATCATCTCCTCGATATAAGCATTGACCGTACCGATATCTTTCTGCTGCGCAATGAAATGCTTCGCGGATAAACCACCGATTTTTCTTGTCAGCACCAGCATGATGCCAACCATGAAAAATGTCAGTGCCGTAAGTGGAATGTTCAGCATGAACATACAGACGGTCGTACTGATAATCGTAATCGCACTGTTGAAAAGCTGTGGCATCGACTGGCTGATCATCTGTCTCAGCGTATCGGTATCATTTGTATACATGGACATGATATCACCGTGCGCATGGGTGTCAAAATATTTGATTGGAAGCTGCTCCATCTTCGTGAACATCGAATCACGGAATGTTTTCAGCATTCCCTGTGTGACATTAACCATGATCCGGTTATAGGAATACGAAGCAATAATTCCGATCCCATAGAAGCATGCGACACGTCCGATTGCATGGAGCAATGGTGTGTAATTCTTCGTCTCACTCTTTAACAGCGGTGTGATATAGTCGTCGATCAACCGCTGCATGAACATCGTTCCCTGTACATTTGCAAGAACGTTGATGATGATACAGATTGCAACGATAATAATCGCCACGCCATAATGCTTCATGAGCATTCCCATCAACCGCTTCAGAAGTCTGCCCGGATTCTCCGGTCCTTTTCCTCTTTGATTACGCATGTTGATTCACCTCCTTATTTGATGACGCCTCCTCGTCAAAATCTGCATTGGCGCCGGCACCGTTTTGTGACTCATATACCTCGCGGTAAATATCATTTCCGGCAAGCAGCTCTTCATGCGTTCCAATACCGTTGATTTCACCCTCGTTCATGACGATGATCCGGTCGGCATGCTCCACACTGGAGATACGCTGTGCAATGATAATCTTCGTTGTGTTCGGAATCTCGGTTGCAAATGCCGCACGGATCTTCGCATCCGTCGCCGTATCAACCGCACTCGTCGAATCATCTAAGATCAGGATCTTCGGATTCTTCAATAGTGCACGCGCAATACACAGACGCTGCTTTTGTCCGCCGGATACATTCGAACCACCCTGCTCGATATATGTGTTGTAGCCATCCGGCATCTTCTCGATGAATTCATCGGCGCAGGCAAGCTCACACGCACGTCTGCACATCTCGTCAGTAGCATCCTTATCACCCCAGCGGAGATTCTCGTAAATCGTTCCGCTGAACAATGTATTCTTCTGCAGCACAACGGCGACTTCATTTCGAAGTGTCTCCATGTCGTATTCCCGGACATCCTTGCCTCCAACTCTGACGCTGCCCTTCGACACATCATACAGACGGCTGATCAGGCTGACAAGACTCGTCTTCGCGCTACCGGTTCCGCCGATGATGCCAATCGTCTCACCCGATTTAATCGCTACATTGATATCCTTCAATACGAAATCCTTCGCCGTCTCCTTGTAACGGAAATATACATGATCGAACTCCACGCTTCCGTCCGCTACTTCCATATCTGGCTGTTCCGGATTCTTCAAGGTCGTATCCTCGTTGATCACCTCTGCGATACGTCTCGCACTCGCCATACTCATACTGATCATGACAAATACCATCGAAAGCATCATCAGGCTCATCAGGATATTCATGCAGTATGCAAGCAGGCTCATCAGATTACCTGTCGTAAGCGAATCGCTCACGATCATGTGCGCACCAACCCAGCTGATTAACAGGATACAGCTATACACCGTGAACATCATGACCGGCATATTGCAGGCGATGATGCTCTCTGCCCGCACAAACATGTTGTAAAGCTTCGCGCTTGCCTGTGCGAATTTATTTGTCTCATACTCCTCGCGGACATATGCCTTAACGACTCGGATTGCAGATACATTCTCCTGCACGCTGGCATTTAAGTCGTCGTACTTCTCAAATACGATATTGAAATATTTATTTGCCTTGCGGATAATGAACTGTAACACAATGCCAAGCAAAATAACTGCAATCAGGTAAATACTTGCAATTCGTGCATTGATTAAAAATGCAGCTGCCATCGCGCAGATCATGCTCGCCGGGGCACGCATACCCATACGCAGGATCATCATATAGGAATTCTGCACATTTGTTACATCGGTCGTCATACGAGTCACCAGTCCGGCGGTACTGTACTTGTCAATGTTTGTAAATGAAAATGTCTGGATATTATAATACATCGCCTGCCGCAGATTCTTCGCGAACCCGGCAGATGCATACGCACCGTAACGACCTCCCATAAGTCCCGCAAATAGTCCGACTGCCGCTGCCACGATCATCCATGCACCGACTACGCAGATATGGTGAATGTCACCGCCCGGCACATTGACGCCATCGTCAATGATGGATGCCATCAGGAACGGGACGAGTGTTTCCATCAGAACTTCCAGCAGCATAAACAGTGGGGTTGCGATGGACGCGGCTTTGAATTCTTTGATTTGTTTTCCTAACGTCTTTAACATGTTGTCTCCTTTCTTATGCTTCAATTTCGTCCATGATGCATTTGTATATATGTCTATATTCAATTCTGGTAATATATGATGTATTGAAACTAAGAAGTGCTAGATGTTCTGATTCACACAGAACTCCTGCACGCAACCGCCGCCAATTCGCCATCCGTGGCTCAATGGCGGCTTGTTTGAACATCGTGTTCAAACATTGCTGATTACTTACAGAACATCAAGTACTTCTAAGTTCCAAACATATCTATATTTCCAGAATTGAATATGGACATTTACAAATTGCATCATGTCGCTCACTCTCTTAATCATAGGAAAGCAAGCCAAGTGACCTTCTGGTTACTTACAGGCTTGCTTGATTTCCGGTGCTCCAAGGCTTGTCAATTCGGCTCCAAGCTTATCTGTAATTGATAAAAACTGTGTGATTTCTTCCTCTGTTAAGCTTTCTCTCAGCCGCTGTTCCATCTGCATCACACGTGTATGGATTTTTGCTTCAAGTGCCTGTCCTGCTTCGGTCAGCTCCAGTTTCTTCAAACGTGCATCTCTGGCAACGCTGGAGCGCCTGATAAGTCCGTTCTTCTCCATCGCCTGTAACGTCTGGGTGACGGTAGACCGGCGCAGATAGAAGAATTCTTCCACATCTTTCTGATATACTTCTGTCTTCTTACTGAATTCGGAAATGTAATGCAGAATCCGGCTCTGAGAACCGCTGATGCCTTCCACTTCCGCTGCCTGATGCAGATAATGTTTTACCTGGTTTGATAATATGATGATCTGATTTCCCAGATGATCGTGTTTCCAATCGTCCATGAATTCCCTCCCTTAGTAGTATCTTCCCAACGCTCTGTATTGCAACAGATTGTCTGCGCCATACAGCCTGTTTCATCTACATATAACAGATCTATATAGTCTCTAATTTCATTTTCAAATGATATCCCTATCATCCTCATTTTATTAGATAAAAAAGTTCGGTTATGAATTGTTCGCAATCAAACAATTCATAACCGAACTATATTTTAACATGCATAAAATATTTTTCAAGCAATTCGCTTTTTATTTTTTTCATTTATTTGACTATTTGACGTCTTGTAATAAAAGCATATAAACTCCTAAATCCATTTCTCTTACCGCTTTCCTACGAAACAATCTGCATGATCTGGATCAAGAACAACCATGCCAGTCCATAGTACGTTACGACTGCTACAAGGTCATTGACCGTTGTAATCAGTGGCCCGGATGCAACTGCCGGATCAATCTTGATCTTGTGGAAGAAAATCGGAATCAAGGTTCCAACCAGACTCGAAATCACCATGGCAACCATCAGTGATACACCTACGCAACCGGAAATCAGGAATGCTTGCAGCCATGCATTGTGCTTGAAGCAGGCGATGTAGATGCCGATAAATACAAATGCCAGAGAGCCGAGCAACAAGCCATTTACAAAACCGACCTTCATCTCCTTCCATACGAGATGCAGCTTCTGCTTACCAGTCAGGTTCTCATCCATCAATACACGAATCGTAACCGCCAGCGACTGCGTTCCAACATTTCCTGCCATATCCAGAATCAGAGACTGGAAGCACATCACAATCGGAAGCACAGCGACAACCGCTTCAAAAGCTCCTACAACGGAAGACACCCCCATGCCAAGGAACAACAAGATGATCAGCCATGGCAATCGTTTCTTCATGCTTTCCTTTGTAGTTTCTCTCAAATCCTCCTCGTCTGTCAAACCTGCAAGTTTTGCGTAATCCTCGCCCATCTCATCATCGACAGCCTCTACGACATCCTGTGCGGTGATAACACCGAGTAATTCCTTTGTCTCAGATAAAACGGGAATGGAATCCTCTGCGTAATCCACCAGTTCGTCAATACAATCCTCGATTTTCTCATGATCGGTCACAAATGGATACGTCGTATTGATGATAGATTCCAATGTATCATTTTCTCTGGCGACGATCAGATCCTTCAGGTCAATCGCGCCATAGTATTTATCGGATTCGTCTAATACATAGACCGTTCCGATATTATCATTTTCACCTGCCTGTGAAACCAGCTCGCGCATTGCCTGCCGGATATCTATGCCTCTGCGGATGGCGATATAGTTCGTCGTCATACGACTACCCATCTCGTTTTCCTCGTAGGAGAGGATCATCTGGATATCATTTCCGGCATCCTCCGGGAGCATATCCACAACCTGCTTTTTCGTTGCATCATCGACCTCGTCTAGGACATCGACCGCATCATCGACTTCCATCAGGGAGAGTACCTTTGCTGCCTCCTGCAGATTCTTATCCCGCAAATGCTTCTTTGACTGCGCTGTGTAATTCTTTCTTTTCATCCATTTCTTCATTGTCTTCTACCTCCTTATTCCGGGGCATAAAAATACCACCGTCTTTCATACGGTGGTTCAGACAACAGAAAACTAAACGCAGTTATATCGTCATAAATAAAATGAGACTATATCCCAACTGCGTTCGTATATCCATATGTCTTCCACCGCGTATCGCTCGACTCGTACTATCGCAACCGTCCATAGTCTCACCTCCATAATTTTTTATTCTATCGCAGCTTTATCACTGCCAGATCTGTCCGAACCAGATCTCGCCATGGTTCTTCCTCGACCTAAGATGTAGTCTATCCCATTTTCCCGGGTTCGTCAACCAAGTTTACAAGCTTTTAACAATTTTACAGCTCATGGTAATATGGGCAGATATCTTCATAACTCCCATCCTTCATGCGGAAGCCACCCGGTATCGTGCCAAGCTGTTTGAATCCAAGACGCTCATACAGGTGTCGTGCATGCACATTACTTGCGACAACCGCATTGAACTGTAAGACACGATAACCATGTGCCTTGCCCTGCGCCAGACAGTCAGACACCAGCTTCTCGCCGATATGCAATCCTCTCGATTCCCGGTCGACCGCATAGCTTGCATTGCAGATGTGTCCGCATCGTCCAACATTGTTCGGATGCAGGATGTACATACCGTAGATTCTGCCTGTGTCCATATCCTCCGCGACTCCGCAATATGTCTGCTCTGCGAAAAATGCTGTTCCTGACTCCGGTGTCAGACATTCCTCCTGCGGAAATGCCACGCCATCTTCGACAACCTGGTTCCAGATCGTCACCATCGCCTCGATGTCATTGTCTGTATATGCTCTTACTTCGATATTCATGGTTTTATTCTTCTTTCCTATATCAATCCCACAAGCATTGCAACCGCGGTCTTCATAATCTCATCCGGGAATTCATACTCCGCTGTATGAAGCTGTGCATGGTCTTCGCCATCGCCTACACCGAAGAATGCCCCCGGCACTTCCTGCAGATAATACCCAAAATCCTCCGACCAGCGCATCGGCTGTGCAAGCTCTGTCACAGGAAATTGTAATTTCTCTGCACACGCACGCAGCTTATCTACATTTGCATCGTGATTCTCCGTTGCAGGAAACCGCTCGATTTCCTCTATGGCTATAGTAAGCTGATTTTCTTCTGCAAGTGTCGCAGCCAGAGCTTTAATCTCATTCACATATGTGTCAAATGCATCTTCTTTCTCTGCGCGCACCGTAAGCCGCAACGTACCTTCAAACGCTGATACGCCATAATTTGCACTGCCAACATCCGCCCCGATCACAGTCATACGCACGAAATTCTCCCGCACTTGCATCTCCTTCGTAATCCGCTCGATCTCAAGCAGAAGCTTCGCCATCGGAATAGCCGGATTCCTGCCAGCTTCCGGATATGCCGCATGGCTTGGTGTTCCGGTCATGCGAATCGAAAGCCCGGTCGATGCACACGCAAATGTTCCCTTGCGAAGCAATACCTGATTCTTCGGATAGCCGGGAATATTGTGCAATCCGTATATCTCCCCGATCTGCTTTTCCGCAAGTAATTCCTTGCAGATCTTCGCGCCCGCGCCAATCTCCTCACCCGGCTGAAAGATCAGATACACATCACGGTCTGGCAATTCTTCCCGCTTTGAAAGATACAACGCTACGCCGCACAGAATACTGCTATGCCCATCATGTCCGCAGTAATGTCCCGGTTTTCCATCCTTTCCACATACCGCATCCATATCCGCCCGGAACGCAATCGGTGCTTTCCCGCTTTCCTTCTCCGCTTTCTTCACGGCATAAAACCACACGCCTTTATCTACAACCTCAAACGTTGTATGCCGTTTTATAAATTCCTGCAATATATGCTGTGTCTTTTCTTCCTGCATGGAAGGCTCCGGATTCTCGTGGAGCTTCTTGCGCAGACTGTGAATCATATCAGAAAGCTCTTTATATCTTGTGATATGGATCTCCGGAATTGCAACATCCGCAAATGTTACAACCTCTTCCTCCATCTCTCCGTCCGCATCCGGATGCTTATGTTCCACATTGCCTTGACCATGCGCATTTCCTCCAATATGCACTTCCGGGATTGCCAGATTATCAAATGCGAGATTGAATTTCGTTTTTTCCTTCTTCTCTTTCTTGTCCTTCATGCGATTCCTCCAACCGTTATCTTCATTTCAAGATAAGGATTCCTTCCAAATATTCGTCTCACTACACTATATAATATTGATGAACAACGTAATCACCAGACTGTTAATGAAGTCTGCAAACAAACTTCCGATCAACGGTACAAGCAGATACGCCTTGACCGATGGCGCATAGCGGTCACAAAGCACCTGCATGTTCGCCATAGCATTCGGTGTCGCACCCATACCGAATCCGCATGTTCCGGCCGCAAGCACTGCCGCGTCATAATCCTTTCCCATCACACGGAATACTACAAAATATGTGTACAGGAATATAAGCAGAAGCTGTGCCCCGAGCAAGATCATAAGCGGTAATGCAAGCTCCGCGAGCTGCCACAGCTTCAATGTGATCATCGCAATTCCAAGGAAAAGCGACAGACAGATACCACCAAGGTTGTTGATCTCACCCATATAGATGTCAAATTTTCCGGAATACTCGCCGACATTTCGAACAATCGCCGCGACGATCATAGCTCCGATATAGATCGGAAATGTAAGTCCCGTCTTCGTCAGAAGCTCGGAGATGATCGTACCGAGTCCGACTGCCAGAATCAGCTGAAACACAGCTGCGGCATACATATTCGAATGTCTCTCATGCTTCTTTTCTTCCTCGATCAGCAGGCTGTCATCCTCTGTCACGATTGTATCGAGCAAATGCTTCTTCTCAATCAGACGTTTCCCGATCGGTCCACCGATCAGGCTTCCTGCCACCAGGCCGAAGGTTGCCGCTGCCGTACAGATTGTCGTTGCCCCCTGTACATTAAAATCCTCAAGCACCGGGCCAAATGCACCTGCTGTTCCGTGTCCGCCGACCATAGGAATGGAGCCGGTACAAAGTCCGACCAGCGAGTCAAGCCCGATCAGATGCGACACGCCGACTGCCAGTAAATTCTGCATAAAAATCAGGGCAATGACTAATCCAAGGAAGATTGCAAGTGCCTTTCCTCCACTCTTTAGCACCTTCAGATTCGCCTGGAATCCCACCGATGTAAAGAAGAATACCATACAGACTTCCCGAAGCGTATCATCAAATGTAAATTCCACCACCCCTGTGCTATATAAAATACAAGTCAGTACCGAGAAGATCAAACCACCGACCACTGGAGATGGAATACAGAACTTTTCCAGGAAATTTATTTTCTGTTTCAAGAATTGTCCAAGCATCAGCACCACGACCGAAAGTGCCAATGTCTGATACATATCAATTTGTATTTCCATGTAAAATGGTTCTCCTATCTGTTAATTTTCCTGTGCATCTACCGAGATGCCCTGTGATGCATAATATGCTTTTGCCCCCGGATGGAACGGAATCTGCACACCATCCACAGCCGCATTTACATCCGCTATTTCCTTTAATGAAGTTGCATACTCGATTTCTGTTGCATGCGCAAAAAGCTGCCTTGTAAGTTCTTCGGCTGTCTCATCGGACATCTTCTCACTCGCAAGCAGCAGTGCCTTGACGCCGACCGTTGCAACCTGCTCTGTCTGTCCATTGTAAGTGTTCGCCGGAATCTCACACGTTTCATACGATGAATATGCAAGCTTCAGCTTATCCACGGTCTTCGCATCGACCGGAATAAGCGCAATTTCACAGCTATCTGCAAGCTCCGCAATCACATTGGTCTGCACACCGCCTGTATAAAACATCGCGTCAATCTCGCCGCTTTTGAGCTTCTCTGCTGCCTCAATATACGTCAGGTTGACCGTCTCTGTAATCGGAGAAGCAAGTCCACTCACCTGTAAAATCTGCAATGCGTTCCGCTCAGTTCCGGACTCTGCTTCACCGATACTTACCGTCTTTCCCTGCAGATCATCTAAGCTTTTGATTCCGGAATCCTTGCGTACAACAATCTGGCACGCCTCGGTATAAAGGCCTGCCAGTACGCGGTATCCCTGATAGGATTCCCCTTTTTCATCCGTTCCATAATACGCGGCTGTGGCAAGATCGGCCTGCGCAATTGCCACGTCTACATATCCCTCGGACAGCAGCCGCAGGTTCGCCATCGAACCGGCCGTTGATTTTATATTGAATTTCATTTTCGCATCCTCTGCATTTGCAAGCTGTGTATATGCCGTCGCAAACGCATAATATCCGCCACCAACGCCTGCCGCACCGAACCGGATCGTATCCTGCCGCACATTACAGCCGGTCAGACTTACGCACCCGACGGTAAATGCCAACAGCGCCACTGCTATCTTCTTTATCTTATTCTTCAAACTGTTCCACTCCTTTCCTAGTATTGCCCCCTCAACCCCCTATTCTTCATTCTTTAATTCTCCGGTAGTTTCATTCCATACGTTTCAAGATCCACGCGTCCGTCCACGACCATAATTCCATCTGCCGCAAGCAGTTGCTCCTGTACATTCGCACCGCCAAACGCGAACGCTCCGGCAAGCTCGCCCTTCGCATTTACCACGCGATAACATGGGATATGCTCCGGATCCGGATTCCTGTGCAGTGCATTTCCGACTGCACGCGCCATCTTCTTATCCCCGGCAAGCTCTGCGACCTGTCCGTATGTTGCTACCTTTCCACGCGGAATCTTCTTCACTGCCTCATAGATCCGCTTCGACGGGCTATCGGTAACAAGCCGGTAACTCTCTGCAATCATTTCCCGCACTGCATCGTCCGGGACACTTCCATCTAAGATAATCGTGTTCCAATGCTCCCGGTTCTGATGCCACCCCGGTAGAACCGACTCGAAGGCATCCCGCCAGTAATCACGCCACTCCGGGTCTACCTTAACATTCAGATTCATATATCCATTCCGTTCATATGTCCATATAAACGCTTTCCTGCTGCCCTTCACACGTACCAACTGCCAGTTATCATCATGAAACGGGGCGTCCTGATATGTGTCCGGAAAGGACAGCGCAAACGCTAAGACTTCTTCTCTTGTCTGCATCTTCCCTGCCTCCATACTTTTTATTATAGTACACGCTTACCGGAATGTCTTCAAGTACACCTTTTGCTCATCCGTAATCCGGTAGCTCTCCACCGCCTTCTGAATCGTCTTTCTGTGCACCCACGGTGATAATCTCCGCTCTTCGATATATGGGATACACATCTCCCACTGCTTGGCAAGTGCGGTTGCAAAATACCACGCGATCATCATATTCACATAATATTCCTCCGATGTGACCGACGCAACCATCACCGGATATTCTGGCTTAAAATCCTCATCTAAGTATAACCGCATCAAAAGTCCTATGCCATAGCGGATCGTGTAAGTCTCCCCGGATGCAAGAAATGTGTGGATCTCCGGAAGCAGTTCCTCCTTATGTTTCGCAAAACATTTCGGAACCGGAAAATCACATGTCGCCCAGTTGTCAACGTATGGCAGCATGCGCTTTACCTCATATAAACACTGCGCATAGTCCCTGATGCCACCGATCAGCATCATGTGCAGATTATTTTCTTCATAGTAGGTATGTGGCAGCTCCTGCAAAAATGCTTCCGCACCATCCTCTTTCGCAAACGCCTTCGCAAAGTTCCGCAACACCGGTGTCCGGATTCCGATCACATGTGCCGGTTCAATATTCGGTATCAATTTTGAGTGGAACGCCTGATACTTTTTATCCTGCAATTCAAACAATCTTCGCTGTAGCTCTGTCATATCTTTTGTCTCCCAAGTTATATACAACAACGAGCAGGCATTCCCAGCCTGCTCGTTAAAAATCAGATATCTTTAGAATTAGTTCTTCTTTTTATCTACAATAAATGTATCATAAATTGCCCTGATTGCCAGCTCAAAGTCTTTGTTTCTGACACCGATAATAATATTCAGCTCAGAAGAACCCTGATCGATCATCTTGATATTGATTCCATCCTTTGCAAGTGCACTGAATAACTTACCAGCAGTACCACTTGCGGACTTCATACCACGTCCAACGACTGCAATCAGCGCAAGTCCTGACTCAATCTCAACTGAATCCGGCTTTGCCAGACGATGGATTGCAGATACCACCCGCTGCTCCTTGTGCATGAATTCATCCTCATGAACAACAATCGTCATAGTATCGATACCGGATGGCATATGCTCAAACGAAATCTCATTTTCTTCAAAAGCCTGAAGTACTTTTCTTCCAAAGCCTATCTCGGAATTCATCATTGCCTTGGAGATAAATATCGTACAGAAATCCTTCTTACCTGCGATACCTGTCACAACATAATCCTGCTTCTGGCATGTGCTCTCAACAATCCATGTACCCGGATCTTCCGGTACATTTGTATTCCGGATATTGATCGGTATACCACAGTTACGGACAGGGAAAATCGCATCTTCGTGCAGAACCGATGCTCCCATATAAGAAAGCTCACGAAGCTCTCTGTAAGTAATATATTTAATCGGCTTTGGATTCGGAACGATACGTGGGTCTGCTACAAGGAAACCGGACACATCTGTCCAGTTCTCGTACACATCTGCCTGACTTGCCTGTGCAACGATAGATCCTGTCACATCCGAACCGCCACGGGAAAATGTCTTGACATTCCCATCTTTGCCAAGTCCGTAAAATCCGGGAACAACTGCACGTGGTGCCTTCGACAGTCTCTCACTAAGAACCTTCTCTGTCTTATAGCTGTTGAGATTTCCTTCTGCATTGAAGAAAATCACCTCTGCGGCATCAATAAATTCAACACCAAGATATGCAGCCATAATCTTACCATTCAAAAATTCTCCTCTAGACGCTGCATAATCAACCTGTGGATTCTCGACCAGCTTCTTTGTGATCTCTTCAAAATCCTTATCCAGCGAGAAATCTTTCAGCGCAAGCCCTGTGATAATCTCATCATATCTTGCCTTGATTGCCTTCATCTCTTCCGTAATATCTTCCCCTGCTTTTGCTGTCTCATACACATGGAGAAGCATATCTGTTACCTTCGTATCTTCCGGAAATCTCTTCCCCGGTGCAGATGGAACAACATAGACGCGACTCTCATCAGCTGAAATGATCGCCCCAACCTTCTTGAACTGTTCCGCACTTGCCAATGAACTACCACCGAATTTTACAACTTTCTTCATAATCTTCCATATATCCTTTTTGGTTTAGTATTTTGATATTTTGTATTTTATACACTTTTCAACAATATAGCAAGAGATAATTCTACATCTTCTCTTTTATTTTCCTTCTGTTTTTTTCTCCTGCTGACTCTTCTGTTCACTTATTTTTGATTTTTGTCCATATTTTTCTCATTTTTGTCTTTAATCTTCAAAAAATGTTTTATTTTGTTTTATCGTCTCAATTTTAAATCATCATATTGACATTTTACACCTATTTCATTATTCCGGGAGCTTTATTGCTGCGTTGAATAATCCACAAGCACAAAGCTCGCCGGATATTCTTTTTTTGAAGCTGCCAAGGCATCCTGCAGATTAGCTGTATGCCCTGTCTTTGCAGAATACATATCACCAGCAATATAATCAATGCCACTTGCCGTATAATCATATACTTCAAACGTTACATCAAATGATGCCTTGTCCTGATACATTTGCGCAAATTCCTGATACTCCGCTCCTGTATCATCCGAATCCGATATATCCCAATCATTTATATTCGTTCTTGTCATATAGCCGCTGCATCCCGCAAACAAAGCAAATTGTCCTGTATAATGTGCATATGTCCCATTCATTGTCACAAGCAGATCATGATCAGTCTTATTTTCCACATAAAAGATTGGATAAGCATTAAATGAGCTTCTCTCCGGTGCATTATGCACTTCGGCTCCTATATAAGTAATACGCAATTCGTCGTTGTCAACAAGTACCTGATCCGTTTCCGCCGGTGTCCGTGTATAAGCCTTCGCCTGCGTCTCTTTATCCTCTGTAAAATCAATCTCCTGCACGCTATGATCCTGCAGGATCGGCTCTGCCAGTTCTCCTTCTGTATAGACCGCGAGCTCGATTTTTGCCCGGGTCATCGGATCTCTGCCTGCCTTGTATGGCATGATTCCATTGCAGTTATTTGCACAGATTTCCATATTTTCCCGTCCCGGATCTAAGTACCACCAGTTTGTTGCTTCCCAGTCATAATCCATACATTCATCGTTCACACTCCGGATTTGCAGGTCATAATAAACCAGTTTATCCGTCTTATTTGTCACCGTATAATAAATGAGACAGTCTTCCCCCGTCCATGTTTCCGGATCCAACTGATACATCGGCATTTCTTCCTCACTTGGAACATAGCCCTGTTCATATACACGTTTGATTGTCAATGTTATATAATCATCATCACAGACGGTTATCTCTACCGGACGGTAATGGTTGCCTGTATCCGGTTTTTTGTTGTGTGTAAGGATACCGGCTGTCACACCTCCGGCAACAAGTGCAGCCGCTGTCACACCTGCAATCACCTTTGCCTTTAACGTCTGAAAGAGGCCTTTTATTCCTGCTTTTCCTGCTACACCCGCTGCCTTCGCTCCTGCAACTGCTGTTCCTGTACCAGTGGCAGTCCCCGTAGCCGCTCCCGCTGCACTTCCACCGATTGCCGATGCGGTACTCGTCGATGCAACAGCACCTGCTACACCTGCCGCTGTACCCGCAAGTCCCGCTGCCCCGGCAAATATATTGGCAAGCACGTTCGGAATCACAAGTGACTGTGATTCTGCAACAAAAATTGCAGTAAGCAATGCCACACTTCCAGATGAATACAGCTTGATTCCGCTTGTATCCTCATAATCCTGCACACCGTTCCGGATTTTCCCCCGCGCGGTTGACAGCCGGTATTTGACTGTCCCCTCCGGGCATTCCATGCAGACTGCAATCTCCGGTACGCTCATCCCGTCAAAATAATATAAAATAATCGTCTGGTACTGCACTGCTGACAGCTCTTCCTGCATAATCGTCAAAATGATCTTTCGTTTTTCGGCATTCAGCACATAGCTTTCCGGCAGGAAATTGTCATTTTCCTCCAGCAATTCTGTATCGATGCTGTTTTCTTCTACCGGCTCCGGGATCTTCTTCATCAGAAAATCCTTGCATTTGTTCACGGCAATCCGGTTTAACCATGCCACAATCCGCTCCGGGTTTTCAAGCTGTTGCAGATGCGTGAGTGCCGTAATGTATGTATCCTGCATCACATCCAGCGTATTTTGTTCGTTCTTCAAAAAGCTGAACGCCGTATAATACACCTGCCGGTATGTTGCCTGATAAATCTCCTCAAATGCCTGCGTGTCTCCGTTTATAACACGGGTTATCAATTCCTGAATTTGTTCCATATGTTTATTCCTTTCTTCCTTATTACATTATATAGACGATATATGCGCACCTTCGGTTGGGTTTTTTCAAAATTTCTTGAAATCCATCGTTTTACGGGGCTTTCGTTGACTTCTACATTTTTCTTTGCTAAACTCACATCATAGATATTAAAGTAATTTGAGGAGTTTTGCAATGGACAGCAAAATATTAAAATATTTCAAGAAAAACCATATTCAGATTGAAGATATCAAATATCTGACACGTGTTGATGGTAAAACGTGTATTCACACGATGGATAATCAGACATTCCTTACTTATATAACAATCAAAGACTTTTTTGAATCATTGGAACTGCATGATTTTATCTGTGTAAACAAAGGGATTGTCGTTGCCAAAAATCAGATTAATTATATTGCGGATGGCATCTATCATATGCTCGATGGTGCCGAATTTCAGGGAAGGAAACGCACGGCCGCTGCCCACAAAAAACTGAATGCGACCTTACACCAAAGCATTGCGGACAGCATCGAGACAGTGGTCGATATCCGAAACCGTTTTTCGATTCTGGACAATATGCCGATTGCCTTCTGTGTTATTGAACTTATATTTAACAATGACGGGCATGGGATTGATTTTGTATTCCGTTATTGTAACAACGAGATGGCAGTTATCGAAGGAAAAACTATCGAAGAAATGATGAATCATTCTTTCTTCTCAGTATTTCCAAATGCTGACAAAAAATGGCTGGTTGCATATACCGATGTCGCAGTCAATGGCAGCAGCCGTTACATCCGCGATTATAGCCCGGAAATAAACAAAGAGATTTTTGTGCGCTGTTTTCAGCCACTCGAAGGGTTTTGTGCCTGTCTTCTGACGCCGGTGGATGACCTGAACAAGGCGCTTCCTGCCACACATCTTCCCAACCGTTAACCGGCACCTATCACAACCGTTTGACACATACTGATCAAAGTTCACGGAGAGGCGATATGAAACATTCTTTCAAGCAAAACAGCAGTTTGAATTCAAACAGGAAACGAAGCCAAACGATTCTCATCGGAATCGTTTCTTTTCTTGTTCTCACGTTTCTGGAAGTTTTTTTACTTTCCGCTGTTTCCCTGATTCCGCGTTCTGCCATCCGGAAGCACACGCAGGAGTCGGCGGAATATCTACTGGAAAAGCCGGTCTTTTACCGTGTAGTAAAACAGGATCCTGCCTCTAACATCGACCACTATGCGGATGCGATCCTTCTGAATATCCTATATCACTTTGATTCGGCTCATCCGGTTACCTCGCCGCTTACCGCTTCTTATTATTATACAGAAACGCACAACGAAAATGAGAATCTCTATACAGCAGTAACCTCCAACGTAACACCTACCTACGATTATTTCCGGTATTGGCATGGTTCAACTATTTTCATACGTCCATTGCTAACGATATTAAACATCCGGCAGATCTATATCTTTTTTGCCATTACACTGGCAATACTATTTGTTGTTTTATTTACGCAGCTGACGAAATCCGGACACATATTCTGTGCCCTGGCTATGTCCGTTGCGCTTTTGTCGGTATCGTTCTGGTTTATACCTATGAGTCTCGAATACATCTGGTGCTTTCTGATCATGTTTATTGCAAGCATCCTTACGATATTCTCTTACCAAAAGAAACAGGAGGTATCCGGGCTGTTCTTCCTGCTTGTCGGGAATATCACCGCATATTTTGATTTCTTGTCAACCGAGACAATTACACTCCTTTTTCCGCTTGCATTGTTACTTGTCCTGATGCAGAAAAATAACCGGTTATGCGATGCAAAAACCGGTTTTAAAATCATTCTGTCGCGTTCTGTCTGCTGGGGCATCGGCTATCTGGCTTCCTGGATTGCCAAATGGAGCATTACATCGATTGCTCTGAACAGAAATATCTTTGCACAGGCTTTATCATCCGCCTCCACACGGGTAAACGGAGATGCCGGCAGCCTGCATGGGCCGGCGCTTTCTATAAATGCATTTCTACGGAATATCGCATGTATATTCCCGTTTATTTTCTGTTCTGTTGCAGACGAAATACTGTACACATGATCCTTATAATTTACCTGTACAGTATAACCATCCTTTACAGTTAAAGCTGTATCCTTTGTAACCCCCAGTTTTTCTCCTGTATAGCCTTTTTCCAGCTGTAATGCCCCTGATACCGTAAGCATACCGCTGCCCGATACATTTACGGTGCCCTTTAGCTGACTTATCTCATGGCTTCCGGATACGACAAGATCTGCACCATTCGTTCCTTCGGCAAACAGGGATGTAATCGTTCCTCCTGCATAGTTAATGACCGGATTCATCCCCGAATAATTTGTTACATTCAAAGAAGAAATCGTTCCTGCATTCATGTTGACTGTCGCAGTGCTGCCAGAATATCCAGGATTTTGAACATTCAGGGTATCTATCGTTCCACTATTTGTCAAAGTGTATGTCGAACTATATGTCGCGGATGTAATATGTCCGGCATTCGTAATGCCGACTGAACTTTGAAGATCCTGAATGCTGGCTCCCGCCTGATTATCAACTTCTATGTTTCTTTCAATTTTACTGATGGATCCCTGATTGACAATTTTTCCACCAGATCCATACACCGTTCCGGTGATATTTCCGGTAGATGAAACAGTCAGCGTGCAATCAGTCACAGCATAGTCACGATTGTCTTCCGTTGAAATCGTCGTATCCCCCGTAACATTAATTGTTTCTGCAACTACACGCACGGCATCCACGCCAAACAATTCTACAATCATCACAACCACTAATATAATCGCTTTTAACGCCCGAATTCGTTTCTCCATAGATTGTACCTCTCCCGCATACAACAAACTCTAGTTTCTTATGGTAAACTTTACCATAATCATCAAATGTATGTCAAACAAATTCAAGGTTAAGTTGATGCATTTCATCTTGGCATTGTATTAAACTCATTTTTTTGTTCTTTAATAGACTTTTGAATTGAAATAATACGCAATTTTTCTTACCGTCAGGCGTTGCTGGAACCGCCTTTCTAATCATTTATATCTCTCATCACAATCTGCGCGTCGTACTGCTTCATGGTTGGATCTAAAATCTCTTTTATTGAATTATTATGGGAGACGCCATACACATTATCATTGATATATCCCCATAGCTTTCCGTGTAATCATATACCTTGAATGTCACGTCAAATGTCAAGCTGTTCTGCAACGCCCGCGTCATTCATCATCCACACATACAGCTCTGTATTTGCCCATGTAAGCGAGTCCCTTCCCGTGCTCCCAATAAGGCGATCGGGATTGTTCATGCATATCGTCATTTCATCGTCAGCATCCAGATACCATGTCGTCTCCGTCTCCCGGTCATCATCCATCCATTCTCCATTTGCGCTTAAGAAACGGAACTCATAAAAAATCTGCTTATGTAGATTATTTTTCACTGTGTAGCGTACAATATTGCTCTCCGTGTTCCAGAGATCTTCTTTGATTGGATATTCGACTTCTTCCTGATCCGGAATATTTTCCATATGTATGTTTCCTTTCTCGCCTATAAGTTTTGTATAGCCCTTCATCTTATTGACGATTTAAGTGGTGATTTGGTTGGTTTTTCCTCAAAATCTTCTCATAGATTTCCTCAACGCCCGGATATCCCGCATCCTGTATTTCTTCCTTCGCCTGTGCAAGTGCACGTTCAAAAGAGTTCTGCATTTGTTCAAACCTCCGCATTGCGATTCTCTCTCCGAGTCCAATATGCCTTGCCTCTGCGCGAAATGATTCTTTTGTAATCTTGCGAATATCCAGTTCTCCATCAATTGCCATTGCCATTTGTTCTGTACTCTCTTCGTAAATCATCGTTGAGACAATGTCATATGCCGGAGCAAGCCGGATTGTCCTTCGATCCTTACCATACAGTAATCCAATATTCTTAATATGATTGTCCGTGTTCCCAATTAAATAATTAAAGATACATATATCCCATAATTTCAATTGATCTTCCACCGGATTGTCTGAATACTGCCTTAATAATGTAAACACACGCTTTAAATACGAGTCCCCTATCTTCTCATATTTCTGAGAAGCCGGAACACCGAGTGCCTGTGCAAAATCTTCCTGTTGCAACCGGAACGGAACTTTTTTACCATCTATCACCCGGCTATCTTCCTGCATCAGCCGGTCAAAACGTTTTGTCGCAAACAATATATGCTCTCCTGTTCCAACTGATATAATGAAACTTTCCGGTACATCTATTCCCAATATCTTTGCTGTACGCAGACATAGTTGTTCATTTGCAACGATTCCGCTCAGCCGAACATGGCTTTGCTTTACAATATGTGTACTTGGTGCCGTCCCAAACGGCATATACCATCCATCTTTGTTATCATAATATAAACCTGTTTTTCCGGACGCACCAGTCAATGATAAATGTGCCTTTGCCAGAAACTGGGCTGATTTTGAAGCCCCTTCTTTGGCAAATTCCAGCAATTCTTCCCTTGATATTTTTTTATACGACGGACTACATCCACCTGCACCCGGCTCACAAATCCGAACAGCACCCAGACACTCATTTCCAAGTCCCGCAAGCACAGACAAATAATCTTCCTCTGCAACATGCATCCATCCTGCCACACACCTTCTCGTATATCCTTCTGGCAGTAACCCTTCAAAATAGCATCGTGTCTCAAAGGGCGAAAAAGCATCTTCCTGAAAGGGCAAACTAATTGAAACCGGTTGATGACTTTGATTTTCCAGATAAGACTTCTCATATATAAATCTTGCATCTTCCCAAGTTTCACCCTGTATCTGTCCAGCCAGCACAAAATCCCCATCTTCTTCTATGTATACCTCTAATTTCCGCAACTCATGCTCTCCTTTCCACCGACAGATCCAATCCCAATATCATCAGAAGCTGTAATGTCTTTCCTATCTCCGCCGTCGCTTTCCCACGTTCAACATCTGAAATAAAGCTGACACTGAACCCCGTAAATTCTGCAAGAAACGCCTGTGTATAATGCAGTTCTTTTCTTCGCGTACGAATCGCTTCGCCTAATTCTTCTACACTTCTTATCTTCATATTTATCATTCCTCTTTGCCGTACGGCATAATTTTAAAATTCTTTTATAAAAATAAGCCGTTCGACTTAATTTTACTGTTATTAGTATAATATAAGCCGTACGGCTATGTCAATTCACATTTTATTAAAATGGTCTTTTCGGATTCGCTCCATGCTCTCCGATCAGCTTCTCCATCCAGACCATATCATACCAGCGTCCAAACTTATACCCGCACTGATAGAACTGTCCGACCATGCGATAGCCAAGATGCGCATGGAATTCCACGCTATTGTTCGTCAGGTATTCGTCCTCCTTCGGCGCATAGGCGATACAGGCGTTCATATTCAAAAATCCCTGTTCTTTCAACGCTTTTTCCAGTGCCGCATGCAACTTCCCACCGATTCCCGTATGCTTGTAGCTTTCATCTACATAGATGGACGTCTCAACTGCCCACGCATACGCTTCTCTAGCATGAAACTGTCCGGCATACGCATACCCAAGCACCTTTCCATCCTGCTTGGCAACAAGATATGGATACTTTGTTTTCGTCTGCCGGATCCGATCGGTAAATTCCTCCAGCGTCGGTACTTCATATTCAAATGTGATTGCAGTATGTTCCACATATGGTGCATAGATGGCAAGCAGCCCGGCTGCATCTGCCTCTTTCGCTTCGTGTATTTCAATCATTGCTTTTCCTCCTTGTGACAGAAGCTACATTCCCGATCATTCAAGTATATAAAATAAAAGAAAAATTGACAAGACTTCCCCTCTTCATTATAATAATGATATTATTACACTTGTAGGATTTAGGAGTTTTATCATGAAAAAAATGCCACAGATTACAGAAGCAGAATACGAAGTTATGCAAATAATATGGCATAATTATCCAATTAGCACAAATGAGATTACAGAACAGCTATTGCAGACAACTAACTGGAATCCACGTACAATCCAGACCTTAATTAAACGGCTGGCAACAAAAAATATTATTACCTATGAGAAGCAGGGACGTGTCTTTGTCTATACGCCACTGTTAAAGAAAGAGGACTATGTCAGTCAGCAAAGCAAGTCTTTCTTGGACAAATTTTTCAACGGGAATCTTTCCTCTATGGTCTCAACCTTTTTGGATCATCGAAATTTATCAAAAGCAGAAATCGATGAACTGAAATCACTACTGGAACAAGAAAACAAGGAGTAATCTCTATGGATAATTTTTTTATTCACTTCGTATTATGCAATATAACAATCGGTCTTTTCGTTCTTATACTTTTATGTATGAAAAGAATATTTAAACATTGTCTCACTCCCCGCATGCAGTTTAATCTTTGGATTCCATTTACGATTTCACTGCTTGTTCCGTTTCTGCCAGTTTCATTTTCTACATTATCAACGAAAATGCAGGATCTGTTCCACCCCCTTGCACATTTTAGCCACACAGTCCATACCACAAATACTTCGGAATATACATCCTCATCCACAAATCAAATCTATGATTACGCAATCTCCATGCGTACACGGTTTCCAGCCTATATTTCTACCATTTTTTGTGTGATCTGGGGAATCGGCATGTTCGTTATGCTATTCTCTTTTGTGCGTTCCCTTGTATTACTGCACCATATGCGCCGCACAGCAAACCTTATGCAGGACAAACGCATACACGCCATCTATATGACATGTCTTTCCGAATTACAGCTTCGCAAATCCATCCCACTGTATTCTTCATCCATAATCGACACACCTGTCTCCACAGGAATTCTACGTCCTGCCATCTTTCTGCCATTACACCACATCTCCAACTTTGAAGAACAAGAAATCCGATATATATTATTGCACGAGCTTATGCACTGTTATTATAAAGATGCCATTTTCAATTACTGTATGAATATCATACGAATCTTATATTGGTTTCATCCACTCATTTGGCTTATCACAAAGGAATTTTATACGGAGCGTGAACTTGCTTGTGACACCTCCGTCTTACGGTTACTTGGTGCGAACGAACAGATTTCATATGGCGTAACCCTGCTCCATTTTGTTGATAAGCAAACTAACACGCCCCTTTCCCTGCTAAATAATTTGAGTGAAAATGCCAAGCAGATGAAACGTCGGATTTTGAACATCAAACAGCACCAGCCTCTGACTATTCAGAAGAAACTGCGCAGCATTTTATCCTTTCTGCTGTCACTTCTTGTAATCCTGTGTGGTACTCCCTGGCTGTCCGTTCATGCTTCTGACTCACTCCATTACCAGTGGGATACAAAATCGGTCTCCATAACTTCACTTGATTTATCTGATCAGTATCAGTCGTACTCTGGAAGTTTTGTTTTGTATGATATTGCCGGAGACACATGGAGCATATACAATCTGGATCAGGCAGTCACGCGTATTGCTCCAAATTCCACCTATAAACCGTACTGTGCCCTGTTCGGTCTTGATCAGCAAATCATCACGATTGATAATTCCAAATTAGAGTGGAATCATGAGTCATATCCTTTTTCCAACTGGGAAGCGGATCAAACACTCTTCTCCGCAATGAAATATTCTGTCAACTGGTACTTCGACACAATCCTGTCCAGTCTCAGTACAGAAATGCAAAGCAATTATCTGCGCCTGTTACAATACGGAAACCAGTCACCCAAAGATACATCCAGTATATTTGGAATGGAAACTTCTCTGAAGATTTCTCCAGTCGAGCAGGTGCTCCTGCTGACCAGACTATATAAAAACGAACTTCCTTTTTCCACCGACCAGATGAATGCCGTCAAGAACTCCCTTTACATAACCTCATCTACACATGGAAAGCTATATGGAAAAACCGGAACCGGACGGATAGATGAGAAAGATACGAACGGATGGTTTATCGGATATGTGATTTCGGATACAAACACTTACATCTTTGCAACCAATATACAGGCTTCTGACTACGCGAACGGTAAAACCGCATCTACACTCACATTGGCGATTCTGTCGATGCTTCATCTCTGGGACGAATCGTAGGAAGCTCCAGCTCCTTTTCCTCTACGTGATTGGATAAGATTCGAAATGTTCCATCCGAAAAAGTCTGTACAACCAGCTTATTCACAAATGCACAATCAGAATTTTTATCTGGCCAGACACCATCTACATACAGGCTTAAAGTTCCATCTGCATTATATTGATAATCAACCACTTCTCCAAAAGGTGAATATGGATAATTGTACACAATATCCTGATAATACACATCTTTTTCCGCATCATAGGTATATGCATTTCGGAGCTGTTCTATGGTAACCGGAAGATATGTTGTCATAATCCGTTCAAACAGGTCGCCCGGAATGCAATCTGTAGATTCTCTATATGGCTCGCCATATGCAATATGATATAAATCCTCAAAAATTCCATCCATCAGAATATCACTTGCCGTCTCTGTGTTCCAATCTATCAAAAGCAAATTGTATTTTTGATAATCCAAACCGGATACATATTTCTCCGTCAATGCCTTACACGTATCGGAAAGTGGTTTTACACGCCAATAATTACACAGACTCGCATGTACGGGAATATATTTGTAAGCATAGATAAAATATCCCTTCTCTGTATAATTGATAAATTTGACATCATATGCATTTCTTCCGATCATCGACGGTCTCTTGTTTTCATCTGGTCGAATACCAACATAATACGTTTGTAATTGCCCATTACGATGTACAAATGTAATTCCTGTCAGCAGCCCATCCTCCAACACACTATATACAGTTACATCTGCATCTACGCCCTCCTGAACCGACTCATAAAATGCGACCAGCAAATCACCATTTCTCATATCTTCGCCATCAGTTACCGCCACGACTCCAGAGTTTGCCAGTCTACTTACCACCTCACTTCTCTGTTCGTCCGTAAAATTCTTTATATTCGATGTATAAAATAATCCATCTTCAAGTTCTACGTGTTCATACACATCCCAGATGCTTTCTGCATGCTCCATGATTGATGCATCTATCTGCTCTTTTTCCTCATTCGTCAGCAATTCTGTTTCCGGCTTTGGAAATATATTGTTTTCATCCGAAATCCCATACCGTTCCTGCCATTCCTCATCCGTATAACGATCACTATGCCACCAATGTTCTCCCTCGGAATTATTTATTATGCGATTTTGCAAATAATGAATTGTACCATTTTCATTTTTTACTGTTACCATATGTGCAAATAACCGGGAAGTATTTTTCAAAGGAAAAACCGCATTTACTGTAAGTGTCATTGAACCGTCTGCATTTTGCACACAACCGACAACCTCGGAATACGGAATTTCCGCATAATCTATCTCATCCATACTCCGTGGTCGAAAAAGATATGTTTGTGTGTCCGAATTATACCGAAGCAGTTTGCGCAATGTTTCAACTTCAATTGGGAAATGCATCCTTATTACATTTTCGAATTCATCCTGTGGAATCTGATATTCCATTCCAACCGACAAATCCTCGCTCCTTTTGTATGGACATTCTTTCTGATAACATTCCTGATAAAATTTGACAAAGATATCATAGAAATCCAGCTGTCCCCAATGTTCAGCGTCCCAATCTACAAGAAATACATTATTCAAACTATACGAAATAGGTTCTATATAAGCTTCATTCATTGCCTTATACGCCGCATCTAATGCTTCCACACGAAACGCAATATGTTCCTCTTCCGGTGCCGCAAGCAACGCCGACATCTGATTCGAAACCCAATACCCTTCTATAAATAAATATCCCTCCTGCGTATAACAAAACTCCGTTGCATCATACTCCTGCAAATCTGAAATCTCCATTTGTTGATTATGATATTGTATACACTGTTGCTCAATAGTCACTTTTTCCCCACGTGACAAAAGACGATATACCCAAAACTTCTGATCCACGGCAATACGAAATATAATACAGTCTGCATCCTTTGTCTGTTTTTTACTCTGAATAAACGCCTGCAATTGTTCTGCACATGCCATATCGACTTTATTTTCCACATCAATAGCAACATATCCAAGTGAGCCAATCCCCTGCACAATCTGTGTTTGTTTTTGAACATCCGTTATATCATTGCCGGCATCATCATAAATGGATAGATAGACACGCAAGCACTGATCCAGAGTCCCTTCATCTAAAATACCAGTCTGCTCCTCTTCGCTTTCAATTCTGATATTTCCCTTTCCGTTGTTGTGCAAACACCCTGTCAAAAGGAATATCATACTTATCACCATAGCTATCAAGCGTTGTTTTTTCATCTGTTTTCCTCCTAATACTACATTTGTAATATTTATATATTACAGCTGTAGTATTAGTTTGTCAAATCAAACAACATCCCCGATTAACGCAATCCCACGGATATGAATTCCACCCATATTTTAACGTCGTATCAAACTGTTTCGGATAATCGAACACCACATCCTTGCCTATCGTTATAAAATACCGCGGCAATTTATTCCCATGATACCCATCATTTGAATTCATCTCATACAAAGCGCAATGAATCTGAAATTCCGCTTTTTCATCCATCAGATTATAAAGTCTGCTCTGCAATTTGCTCCATCGTTTTCCCATTATACTCCTCCTTGGGGACGCTTCTTTTTATGTACACTACGATAGTCATATGATCTTGTCAACAAAAAAGACTTCCCACTTTGGGGGAAGCCCTTTCTGCATCTATATCTGTAACTACTTACACTGACATCATAAATGTATCTCTTATTCTCCGGATGCATCAAGCTCCCCTGTGGCATTGCTGATTGTAGTTTCTACATCCACGACCTCCGGTCCATCTGCAAATGCTTCCGTATTATTTGCTTCTTCGGTTGCGCTTATCTGCTCCTTTTCTTCTTCATCCTCCCACAGCGATTTGTGTTCTTTGCGTTTTCGCATCTCCAGCATCGCCGCTGCATTTTTTGCCATCATATAAAGCTTCGGATCGTATTCCATCAGCTTTTTCTCATCTTTCGCCGGAACCTTGTCCCCATGCATAATGCGCCTTGCAACAAGCATGATCTTGTTCATTTCTTTTGCCTGATCTGCCATAGCGTCCGACTGCTGTTTGCTTGCTATCTTGTCCGAGATCATGCGCCACTGTTCCATCAGTTTGTCCATGTAATCCTGATATTCCTGTCTCTTCTCATCAACCGCACTGTATTGCAGCTCAAGAATCGCCGACTCATCCTTGTAAACTTCCGCGCCATTCTCGGTCGTCTTTATCTTCTCTTCGAGTTTCTGTTTCTGCGCATACAATTCCTTCTGCTTCGAGTAGTAGGTTTTGATCTGTACGTTGTACCGTACTCTCGCATCTTCAATCTTCATACCGGTCACCTCTATCCCCGAAAATCAAATTTCTGTCCAACGCTCTTTTCGCTTTCTGTGAGTACATTTCGCTCGGAGTTCTCATATGCATAAGAAGAAACTTTGTCAATCAGCTCTTCCATTGAACCGGCTGTGATCTGCACGTATTCCTTCTCATCTGCAATCGTTGTTTCCTCATTTTTGGATTCTTCCGCGCGCTTCTCATCGGCCTTCTTTTCTGCTGCTTTTTTCTCAGCAAGCTTCTGATCTTTCGCCTTTTCCGCTTTCTTCTGTGCAGCCTTCTTCTCTGCTGCTTTCTTTTCCGCCTTCTTTTTCGCCGCCTTTTCCACAGTTGCAAAGAAGGTTGCTTTTCCATTTGCATCAACCGACATACCAAAATTATTTACGCTTGCACCACTGCTTGTCAGACTGTTTTTTGCCTCCTGCAGCTTTGCCTGTGACATCGCAATAATTCCTTCATATTTTCTCCGGAAAGACTCATCCGTTGCCATCTTCTCAATTTTCTCATCGTCGATCAGAACAACCTGCTTGCTCGCATTTCCATATGCCGCCGCATTTGCCTGCACCTGTGATTTCATGTCCTTGCTTACAAGTATAAAATCCATATTTCCAAACTTGGCTTTCAGTTTGTTGTAATAGTCCTTCGCTTTGTCAGACAGCTCCACATTTCCGATTACCGTCCCATATCCGTTCTTCGTTGTCGGCACGAGCGAACCTGTCGTATCGGCTGGGTTGAAGGTCGTTGTCTTCACGCTGTCTGTCTCTGTTTTCTGTACATCTGTTTTCTCCGCATTCTTCCGGTCTGTCTTCGTGTTATTCGTGCGGGTGTTGTTCCACGTGCTGTTCGTCTGCTGATATGCAGATACTCCATATAAATTTGCCATTTGTTTCTCTCCCTTCATGTAATATGTAATGCCCCCTCATATCCGTTCGGCGGCTGGTCGTCGGAACCGATCCTAAATATGAACTTCGTTCATATCGGTTCCTCCTCATACCTGTGCTGTAAAGCTTCCTCTGCCACTGTGATTGCGTCGCAGAAATCGTTTGATTTCCTCTGTTATCTCTGTAAATGTCTGTGCAGCTTCCTGCTGCCTGCGTGCCATGCTTGCATCACCGGCTTTCTTCTGCAATTCCGGCGGTTTTATTTTTTCATGTGATTCTACATTTGCAATTTCTACCGTTTTGTATACATCAGACATTTCCGATTTTACATCAGATTGCGGTTCATCCACTTCCTCAGCCTCTGCATCTGCCTTATTTTTATTGTCGACTTTTGAATCTTCTGTCGTTTCTGCCTGCTCTGTATCCTTTTGATGCTCCATTTTCTCTGCAGATTCCTCTGCCGCCTCCCTGCGCAGCTCTTGTTCCTCCGGAAGCTCCTCATATGCCCGACTCTTCTCAAACGCCTGATGTGCATCACGGATCATACACACTTCATTATTCAGCCGCTGCATAAGCACTACCTTCTTGTCCTTTGGAATATACGGATTGCTTGCGATTTCCTTTGCCTGTGCCGCAAAGCTTCCCATACGATTCAATTTAAGTCGCTGTACATCTTCCTTTGTCCGGCAATTTTTCAGTGCATTTTCATACGCTTTCTTCTCCGTCTGTGCTTTCTCATATTCTGCAAGTGCTTCCGGATCATGTTCTTTCAGATATGCGATTTCCTCTTCCGTCAGCGTTCCGCCGGTTTTCAACTTCGTATACAGCTCACTGGTCGCAGAACGCTCCCTCTCCGTCTGCGCCTGTCGTTCCAGACTGTCCAACAGGATCTCATCCTGCGTCATACCCTCTGTATCCTTCTTACTGTTGATATCCTGTTTCTTTTTCTGCCATTTCAGATCCAGCATTTGCAGACTGACCTGACTCTGAATCGTTCCTGTATACATCGTCTCACCTCCCAATTTATACTGTTTCACCTGCGTTTCCATAATACAGGCTCCGATCTTTTTATCACAACTATAAATTACGCATTTTCACATAGGAAATAAGCCCACTACAAGGGTAAAGAAATAATACAGAAATAGGTATAGTAATCCCCTATACCTCTGAAAACCTTATTACTTCATCCTTGAAGTTTTTGAGCTCAATTCCTTTTGAGCTTTTATATGTATGTTATCGGCTGGGGTAGGGGATTTGTTAACCTTTTAATTCAAGTAATATAAATAAAAGCCAAGAATATATAAATATATCTCTTCTAATCTAAACAGACGTACACGCCATAGGTTCCACTTCAATCCCCAACGGATCACATACTTTTCTAAGACTTTCTGCGTCACGTTCATTTCCGAAAATGAGCATTTTCTTCAGATTTGGGAACTGCTCCATCTCCGATTTTGTTACTTTTCTGAAATCGAATCTTTCGTCTCTTCCGTCCCACTCTGGGGCAATCTGCATATAGATTTCATCGGAACCATCCATATTAATTTCTTTGACCAGCCCTGCAAGACTTGCCGGAATCGGTAATTCCTTAAAGAAGCTTACCGCGGCGCGTACATTTTTATCTGTTTCAAGATTCCAATGTGTTTTTTTGAAAATCATATAATCGTATATATCAAAATATGGCTTCAAGACTTCCTGATTGTACATGAGTTCCTGTATTACAGCGAGCTTAAAATTAAATGTATCGAATATCAGACAAGTTTCATCAGGAACAGTGATATTATAGTTCTCATCACTCTTTGGACGTTCCGGTCTGAATCCGATATATACATCTAATAGAATTTGATCCCCATCATAGACTGGAATATCTTTTCTCTTTCGTTCATCTTCTACTTTCAGGACAATATCCATATGAATCTGCCGAACCATATTCCCCTGCTCATCCTTAATTTCTGAATTATAGCCGTAGCCTAGAATATATGGATATAATCTGTCGCGTGACATATTTTGATTTAAGACTTTTAGTCCACCAATATAACATTTTTCTGTCTTTGATTCTGCGAATACGTTTTCCCCTGTAACATACAGCGTCATAGATGTGATATTATGGGCATCATCTATATAGGCCTTCTGTTTTTTCAAGTTCCGAAGATATGCAGTTGCACCCTCAAATGATATTCCCAGCTCATCATAGAAATATTCACAATGATTATCACTTTGAACATTTATCCTGGCCTCTCCAAATAATGCACGTATATCTTCATAGGAAAGTGGAAATGTCAGCAAATTGCCATTAAATACTATGCCATTATCCAAAACCTCTACCTGATTCATTACTTATTGCACCCCTCTTTCAATGTTAAATAGGAATTTACGAATATATTGTACCATAACAACTATAATCTTCAATCAATAATCAGAATCAATGGCATATTGCACAAAAAGAGGAAACATCACACATGCTTCCTCTTTCCTTGCTCTTACTATATTGTCATCTGAGACATTTTGCTTAAATCCATATCAGTGAATAATCTCTCCTACCGGAGTAATCCACTTTCCTTTAGCAAAATCTCCAGGTCGGTTCCTTCCACAGCTTTTATTACTTTCTTTAAGACAATCTTTTCTTTGAGAGAAAGCGGAAGTTCATCAATCGGCTTTTTATCAACTGCATAATATGCGGCCCGCAGCAATTCCCGCACATCGTACTTAGAACCCCACACTTCCGGAACACCACGATCTACGTTCATAAGTGTGTAAACTGCTTCCATACCCGTACGGATGGAGTATTCTGTTGTGAAAATAGTATCTCTCGGTGTCTCTGCAAACTGTCCCAGGAATGCAAAATTAACAGCGCCTTCCGGAACAACAAGCGGACGATCGCTTTCTTTTCTTGGCTGGAAGAACGCATTGATGTATGGCATGAAGCAGGTTGTTGTATTGCAGCGATTTTTTGCCCAATCGTCAATCTGATCTGTCGGCACGCCAATGTGATACAGCCACTCCCGGCAAACTTCTTCACCTGTACAATCCCGCATTGCCTTCTTTACATAATTTCCTTCTTTATTCGTTGTAAGTGCATATACCCAGATCAAAACCGTATTTTTATCCTGCGCTTTAAACTGCGGCTGGCGATTGATTGTCCACGAAAGATACCAGTTATCGGTACTATCCTTCACTGTCACAATTCCTCCGGTTGTTACCTTTCCTTCTCTCGGATCCCGCTTGCAAATGCTGATAATCTTCTGGATAATCTCTTCATCCGAGGTTTCTACAGTTGCGCTCATCCAGTTTGTTGCTTCAAAATTATCGCAGAATTTATCCGGATTACCATACTCACCATTCTTTGCCTGTGCAGCAATATTCTTCCACAAATCCCAAGATTCGCCTGCACCATTTTTAATCCGGCTCAAATCCGGCGCTGTATTCTGATCTCCATAGCAGGAAGTATCTGTACAGCATCCATTTGTTATAAAGACCAGATCATCCTCGATCAAATCAATTGTACCCGGTTTTCCATCCTTCTCATATACGATCTGTGTAGCAATTTTTTTATCATTTTCATCTTTGATGACAACATTTTTGACATCGATGCCATACTCGACTGACACACCGTGACTTTCGAGATATTTTACAAGCGGAAGAATCATGCTCTCGTATTGATTGTATTTCGTAAAGCGAAGTGCGGAAAAATCCGGAAGTCCATCAATATGATGGCAGTATCTGCACAAATACCGTTTCATTTCCAATGCAGATGACCATCTCTGGAATGCAAACATGGTCTGCCAGTACAGCCAGAAATTCGTGTCCCAGAAGGAATCCGGCAATATCTCACTGATTTTCTTATCCTCCAAATCTTTTTCCGGTGTCATAAACAACTTTGACAATGCCAGGGCTGAATCCTTATCAAGTGTAAATTTCTTATCTGTATGTGCATCCTGCCCGCATTTCTCAGAAGCCCTGCAAAGGGAGTAATTCGGATCATGCTTGTTTAACCAATAATACTCATCCAGAACAGAGACGCCCGGTGTCTCTATCGAAGGAACATCCCGGAACATATCCCACATACATTCAAAATGGTTGTCCATTTCTCTTCCGCCACGCATGTAGAAGCCTTTTCGGACATCCTTTCTTCCATCGCAGCTGCCTCCGGCAAGATCCAGCTTCTCAAGGAGATGAATACGCTCTCCTTTTACCTGCCCATCTCTCACCAGATAAAAAGCGGCAGAAAGCCCCGCTAATCCTGTTCCAATGATATATGCTGATTTCCGGTCAGCGCCCTCCGGTTTTTCCGGTCTTGCAAATGCTTCATAAGTTCCTGCTGAATAATACATAATAAACACACTCCTTTTTTGTTTAAACTGTGACATTTTTCTTTGTTTTCATATACACAGTATATCCACAAAATCTTCTTCCTACTATGCACAAAAAAAGAGAACTGTCATAGAAAGCGACAATCCTCTTACATTGCATCCATATACGACAAACCAGCAGATTTGTCGTAATCAGCTCTTGTTCAGTTTTGCATTATTCAGTGCATGTGCGAAAGATCCCTGAATCAATGCATTCAATCTTTCTATGATCTTTTTCGGATCCTCCTTCATTCCCTTGTCAATCCATTCTAACACCAGTCCAACAAACCCATATTTGTAAAAATCCGCAATGAATGTTTTATCCTCTTCCCGCACAACCATACCTTCCGCTTTTTCCTCGAGTACATCATATATCAGCTGATATGTCACTTTATACAAATAGCGGTAAATATATCCTCGCGGAGCATTATGATAGATGTTGACAACAAAAGGTTCGTCCTTTTTCAGCAGATGAAATATTGCCAGAAATCCTTCCTGCCACGTATCATATGTTTTATTCTGTTTCAGTACATGATCTGCATCTGTTTCGCAAATCCATTCAATCAACTCATATATATCATGAAAATGATAATAAAAAGTCTGACGGTTTATCCCACACTTTTCCGTAATGTCATTGATTGTTATTTTATCAATCGATTTCTCTAATAATAACTCCTTAAACGCAAATGCGATTGCAAACTTTGTCGTTGCCTTGCTCATGCTGCCTGACACCTCCTATCTGTTCCGCTGTGTTGACCGGAATTGGGTAATTGGGGGAGATTTCAACATCTTCCCCCAATTCTTTCCTTGTATATTTTACCGTCATTGGGTGATTTTTGCAAATTCAAATCATTGTCCCCATTCGTTTTTCTGTTTTTTTCTATTTAATTGGGGGATTTTTCCTATTTACAATTTTTTACCCAAAACTGCTCAATAGTAAAGCATATACAATCCGCCGTGCATGACAACCACGCTTCGCGTGTTTGTCTCGCGGGCTCACGCCCTATATCCAGAACTCACGTATATCTCTTGCGATTGCTTCGCAATCACAAGCGCATAGACATTCGTCGAATGTCTATGCAGATAAAAAATAAAAGCCAAGAGTATGCAAGCATACTCTCGGCTTTATTATTTTATCAAATATACGCTCGACTCAAAGTCGTTGCAGTATTACTCAATAATTGTAGCAACACGTCCTGAACCTACAGTTCTACCACCCTCACGGATAGCGAATGTAAGACCCTGGCTCATAGCGATTGGGTGGATGAGCTCGATTGTCATCTCTACGTTATCACCAGGCATGCACATCTCTGTACCAGCTGGAAGGTTACATACACCTGTAACGTCTGTTGTTCTGAAGTAGAACTGTGGACGATAGTTGTTGAAGAATGGTGTATGACGACCACCCTCGTCCTTTGTCAGAACGTAAACCTGAGCTGTGAACTTTGTATGACATGTGATTGAACCTGGCTTACAAAGAACCTGTCCACGTACGATATCCTCTCTCTTGATACCACGAAGAAGAGCACCGATGTTATCACCAGCCTGACCTTCGTCAAGGAGCTTACGGAACATCTCGATACCTGTTACAGTTGTCTTCTGCTTCTCTGGCTTGATACCAACGATTTCAACTTCGTCGTTAAGATGAATAACACCAGCCTCAACTCTACCAGTTGCAACAGTACCACGACCTGTGATTGTGAATACGTCCTCTACAGGCATGATGAAGTCCTTATCTGTAGCTCTCTGTGGATCTGGAATGTATGAATCAATTGTATCCATAAGCTCCATGATCTTGTCGCCCCAAGGACCCATTGGATCTTCAAGAGCCTTAAGAGCAGAACCCTTGATGATTGGGCAGTCATTGAAACCATACTCTTCAAGCTGCTCTGTAACTTCCATCTCTACGAGCTCAAGAAGTTCCTCATCGTCAACCATATCACACTTGTTCAGGAATACTACGATGTAAGGTACACCTACCTGACGAGAAAGAAGGATGTGCTCCTTTGTCTGAGCCATAACACCATCAGTTGCAGCAACAACGAGGATAGCACCATCCATCTGTGCAGCACCAGTGATCATGTTCTTTACATAGTCAGCATGACCCGGACAGTCAACGTGTGCGTAATGTCTCTTCTCTGTCTCGTACTCAACGTGAGCTGTAGAGATAGTGATACCTCTTTCTCTCTCTTCTGGAGCCTTATCGATGTTCTCGAAATCTGTAGCTGTGTTACCAGCAACTCTAGCAGCCAATACCTTTGTAATTGCAGCTGTTAAAGTAGTTTTACCGTGGTCAACGTGTCCGATTGTACCAATGTTACAATGTGGCTTTGATCTGTTAAACTTTTCCTTTGCCATTATAATTTCCTCCTTAATATAGCCCCTCCGGGCAATTTATTTGCCCTTTCCGGGCGTTTACTCGGCTAAAAATCATTATATTAAAATATAGCGATATTTTCAAGCAATTTTTTAAAATTGTCCTACAAATATATACTTTGCAGAATTAAGAGTTCTTGTTTGCAAGAACCTTCTCCTGAATGTTCTTTGGACACTGCTCATACTTCTCGAAGAACATAGAGTAGTTACCACGTCCCTGTGTAGAAGAACGAAGCTCTGTAGAGTAACCGAACATCTCAGCAAGTGGAACCAATGCCTTAACAATCTTTCCACCACCGATATCGTCCATACTCTGGATCTGTCCACGCTTTGCATTCAAGCTACCGATTACATCACCGAGGTACTCCTCAGGCATTGTAACCTCAACCTTCATGATAG
>ERZ839741.24-NODE-24-length-187275-cov-19.289868_pt1 | contig 187275 bp, 119 predicted proteins | sample MGYA00519880_ERZ839741 | MGnify/ENA primary metagenome ERZ839741 (study PRJEB31850, sample SAMEA3708851) | human gut metagenome | biome: human gut; feature: human-associated habitat; material: faeces | place: China | collected 2014 ...
AACCGGGGACACAAGGATTTTCAGTCCTTTGCTCTACCAACTGAGCTATGGCACCTTCTTCGTTTGCGGGTGCAAAGATAAATAGTTTTTTTAATACAGCCAAAGGATTTCTGAAAAAATAAAAGAAAAATCCCCCTTACATTTTATAGGTCATCATGTAAGGGGGAATGTCTTCTTATAATTAGTCTATATTCGGGTTGATGCTTTTCCAATCCTTTATTTCAGGAAGTACACCCATTCCGATTACCTCATCGCGCAGCTTGCAAAGGTGTGCATAGCTTTCTTTCAGTTTAGCTTCTTCTTCCGGAGTACCTTTTAGTTCTTTGTAATGTACGCCGTCTTTGGTGATTTCTGTTTCCATAGCCATCATGATGTGGTCGAAGCCGTGGCTGTGTACATAGGTACCTGCAGGCCAGCGGAACGGTTTGCCACCCATAGCAGCGGCAATCATCTCTATGGATACGTACGCAGGGCTTTGGAAAGAAGAACGTCCGCGGAGATTGATAATATTGGCACCGCCCTTGATTACCTTGCTTTGGATTTCAGCCCATTGCTCGGCAGTGAGAGCAGGAGTACCGATGATTTCCAACAAAGGCTTACCGTCTACTTTAGCAGTGGAAGCATAAACAGCCATTTGTTCTCCGTGCCCACCATAGGTACGGCAGTTCTCCACCTTGTCGGGAGAAATATGGAAATGCTTGGCAAGTTCGCTGCGTAAGCGGGTGCTATCGAGAGCGGCAAGGGTAGTTACCTGTGAAGGTTTCAGACCGGAGTACAACAAAGTAATCAATCCGGTGATGTCAGCTGGATTGAAGATTACCACTACATGTTTCACATCCGGACAGTAAGCCTTTACATTCTTACCGAATTCCTCGGCGATGGCGGCGTTGCCTTTCAGTAAGTCTTCACGTGTCATGCCGGCTTTGCGGGCCGCACCACCCGAAGATACGATGTATTTGGCACCTGTCAGTGCTTCTTTGATATCAGAAGTGTAAGTGAGGTTCAGTCCTTCGAAACCGCAGTGGAACATTTCTTCTGCTACACCTTCCAAGCCCGGGCCGTAAGGATCATACAGACAAATGTTTGGTGTCAAATGCATCATAATGGCAGTCTGTGCCATGTTAGAACCGATCATACCGGCTGCTCCTACAATCGTAAGCTTTTCGTTTGTTAGAAATTCCATAACTTTTATGTATTTAAAGGTGAATATTATTTTCTTCATTTCTGATTTCACGCTACAAAAATAACTGTTTTCCAAGAGATTTGTTCATAGAAAAAAGTTATGGTTTAGATTGAAAAGTTATTCCTTATACTTATCTTTGCTCAAAAGCTAAGATAAGCAGCCTCCTGGCATTAAAAATAAGCGGCCTTATTTTGTACTGCCTTCGGTTTGCATTACCTTTGCCCCCAAAGGAAAAGAAATTATGAGCATCGAATTAGGAAAATACAATGTCTTAGAGGTAGGCAAAGAAGTAGAGTTTGGCATGTATCTGGATGGTGGTGAAGACGGAGAAATCCTGCTTCCCTTGCGCTATGTGCCCGAAGGTTGCCAGCCGGGAGACTTACTGAATGTATTTATATACTTGGATAACGAGGAACGCCTTGTAGCCACTACGCTGACCCCGCTGGTGCAGGTGGGCGAATTTGCCTGTCTGGAAGTGGCATGGGTAAACGAGTACGGGGCATTCCTGAACTGGGGATTGATGAAAGACCTCTTCGTGCCTTTCCGTGAACAAAAGATGAAGATGCAGGTTGGGAAGAAGTATATCGTTCATGCCCATCTGGATGATGAAAGCTACCGCATCGTAGCTTCTGCCAAAGTGGACCGCTATCTTTCCAAGGAGGCTGCCCCTTACGAGGCGGGAGATGAAGTGGATATACTGATCTGGCAAAAGACGGATTTAGGTTTCAAGGCCATCATTGAAAATAAGTACAGCGGTTTGCTCTATGATAGTGAAATATTCCAGTCCCTGCACACGGGCGACCGGGTGAAAGCTTTCATCAAGCAGATACGCGAAGATGGTAAGATAGACCTGATACTTCAGAAACCCGGTTTCGAGAAGGTAGACGATTTTTCGAAAACCCTGTTGCAATACATCAAGGATAATGGCGGACGGATTGCATTGAATGATAAAAGTCCGGCAGATGAAATCTACTCTACCTTTGGGGTGAGTAAGAAGACCTTTAAGAAAGGAGTGGGCGATCTTTATAAAAAGCACCTCATCCTCTTGCAAGGAGATGGTATCGTGTTGGCAACTTCCCCGAAGTCCTAAACTGATTAGGGAAATCCCTATATAAGAATAGAGAGAAACAAGCGAATAGGGGATAATCTTCCCCTATTTTTGTTTTCAACAAAGAATAGATATTCATGAACTAAGTAAAAAACGCTACCATGAAACGAATATTATTTATCCTGCTTGCCACTTTGAGTACTGCTGTTTGCAGCGCAGGCACGGACGCTATGAGTAATAGCAAAGTACGTAAGGAAACCCGTTTCCTCACCGATAAAATGGCTTATGAGCTGAATCTGAACACCGAGCAATACAATGATGTGTATGAAATCAATTATGATTTCATTTCCGGCATACGTTATCTGATGGATGATGTATTGTATGGCAATGAGTGGGCGCTCAATCGTTATTATGATTGTCTGGATATACGCAATGACGATCTCCGTTGGGTATTGAGCAGTGGCCAGTATGCCCGCTTTATACAGGCAGAGTATTTCTATCGTCCCATCTACACCAGTGGAAACCGTTGGTACTTCCGTGTTTACGTCACGTATACCAATCACAATCATTTCTATTTCCCCCGTCCATATCACTACCGCACATACGCAGGCGGGCACTATCGTACACATCACAATAATACAAGCTATTATCGTGGACGTTACAAGCATCCGTTCTATAACGGTTCGTACCGTATCCGTGATACTAAAACCTATACTACGCACCGCCGTTCGGATTTCGGTTCTGTAACTGTACGTCCGGGTTCCAATCGTGCACCGGCAAGAGACGATGTATACACTACCCGTCGTAGCAGTTCCAATAATAACCGCTCTACCACTACCGGTACTACCCGTCGTGAAAGTACGAACAGCAATGCTACTACCAATACTAATAATAGCTCACGCAGCAATAGTAGCACCACGCGCAGAACTGATAACAGTACGCGCAATAATAGCGGTTCCCGCAGCAACAGTAATAGCTCTCGTAGCAATAGCAGCAGCGAAACGAAAAGCAATACGAATACCACTCGCCGTAGCACCACTACCAAGCCGAGCACGGAACGTAAAGAGAGCAGTTCCTCCAGTGTGCGGAAATCTACAGAAAACAGCAGTCGTAGCAGCGGTTCTTCTTCTACAAGAAGCAGTAGCTCCGGTACTTCCCGCCGTTCTTCGGGCGATCGCCGCTAAGTAAAAAATGAGCGAATTATTTGTGTATCTGCCGAATAATTCGTTCCTTTGCACCGCTTTCGCGCAATCGCTGTCAGGACCCAGAGAGAAGCCTGGTATGTTGCGTTGTAACGATCAAACAATTTAAGAACAATAACAATGGATTTAATTAAAATTGCAGAAGAAGCATTTGCTACCGGTAAACAACACCCGAGCTTCAAAGCAGGTGACACTGTTACAGTAGCATATCGTATTGTCGAAGGTAACAAAGAACGTGTACAGTTGTACCGTGGTGTTGTTATCAAGATTGCCGGTCACGGAGACAAGAAGCGTTTCACTGTACGCAAGATGTCTGGTACCGTAGGTGTAGAACGTATTTTCCCAATCGAATCACCGGCTATCGATAGCATCGAGGTGAACAAGGTAGGTAAAGTTCGTCGCGCTAAATTGTACTATCTGCGTGCTCTTACCGGTAAGAAAGCAAGAATTAAAGAAAAAAGAGTTAATAGCTAATTTGTTATACTCTAATTTCGAGATAAAAAGAGGAGACTTCGCAAGAGTTTCCTCTTTTTGTTTAATGTAGGTAAACTGTTTGATCCATGCAAAGGATCGGGTACAGGTAAGTGGTATCTGAATTTGCAGAAGTATTTTTTCTTTGTTATACGAAACTACTATATATCATATATTAAGAAATGAAAAGGATTATCTTGTCAATGCTGTGCTTGGCTGCGTACATTAGCCTTGTGGCACAAAATATTAGTGGAAACCTGGTGGATGAAGCGCAGCAACCGCTTCCTTATGCTAACGTAGTGTTGCAAACTATAGATTCTGTCTTTGTAACCGGAACTACTACTGGTGAAAAAGGTGAATTCAAACTCCAGAAAATCGCTGCCGGAGACTATCGGCTTGTGATTTCCAGTATCGGTTATCAACCGTTATATATTTCTCTCCAAGGTTTTGAACGTACTGCCGATGTAGGTACGCTAACTCTGGCAGACGCTTCGCAAGAGTTGGGTGAAGTAACAGTCACCGCTTCCAGCAGGGTGAGCCGGGCAGACCAAAAATTGATATTTCCCAGTAAAAAGCAAATCAGTGCATCCAATAATGGGGTAGATATGTTGCGTCATCTGATGTTGCCCCGGCTTCGTGTCAATAGCATAGATGGTAGTGTAGGCATGACCGACGGTAGCAGTGTGCAACTCTGTATCAATGGGCGAAAAGCTACAAAGGAGGAAGTCACCGCCCTGTTGCCTGAAGAGGTTATACGTGTTGAATTCCAGGAAGACCCGGGCTTGCGTTATGGCGATGCAGGTGCGGTGGTAAACTACATTGTCCGCCGTTATGAGGTGGGAGGTTCCTTTGGCTACAATGGCATGCAAAGCCTGAAGAGTGGCTTTGGCAATCATAACCTGACAGGAAAAGTGAATTTCAAGCAATCGGAGATCAGCTTTTACTACGGTAACCGCCTGCAATATTTCAACGAGATATGGTTCGATAAGAATGAAACGTTCACTTTTGAAGATGGCAGTCAGTACCATCGCAGCCAGTATGCTGAGGCAAACAAGAAGAAGAACTTGCAGCAATGGGGTGCTGTAACTTATAATTTACAAGAGGCCGATAAGTATATGCTGAACGCTACTGTAGGCTTTTCTCACTATAATGATCCTGACTTGCGAATGAAAGGGAAACTACATACCGAAGAATTTCCCAATTCCGTAACCGACCGTGAAGAGTGGAACCATGACCGCAACCTCAGTCCTTATCTGGATATTTATTTTCAGAAAAACCTGAAACATAAGCAATTCCTGGCCCTCAATGTGGTGGGTACATATATTAATACCAAGAATCGTAGCAGCTATACCGAATTGTTGTCCGGAGAACCGGTGGTAGATTACTATTCGGGGATACGGGGTAAAAAATATTCGTTGATCGGTGAAGGTATTTATGAGAAAGCTTATAAAGATGGAGGAAAATTGAGTGCAGGCGTACGTCATACCCAGGGATATACGGACAATGATTATAATGGTACGCTGCAGTATAGTTCGCAGATGAAGCAGGCCGATACTTATGCTTATGCACAGTATAATGGTAAATGGGGTAAATTGGGCTATCGCCTCGGAATGGGTGTCACCCGTTCATGGTTTCAGCAAATAGGGCAGGAAGATTATGAAACTTATTCTTTGAATCCGCGCCTGAACCTGACTTATGCTTTCAACGATCAATGGAGCATCTCACTGAACGGAAATGTCAACACAATGAATCCTTCACTTTCGCAGTTAAGTGCTGTAGAGCAATTTACTGATTCCCTGCAATCGGAACGTGGTAACCCGAATCTGAAGCCTTATTCTTATTATCGTTCCACTTTCCGTCTGAATTACAACAAGGGCAAATGGGATGTCGGATTGCGTAACCAGTATAACTACCGTGACAAGGCCATCATGCCTCACATTTATCGTGAGGATGATAGATTTATCCATAGTTACGCTAATCATTCCAATTTCCAGGATTGGACTGTCGGTTTGGATGCACGTGTAGGCATGCTTTGGGATGTGCTACAACTGAGTGGTAGCATCGAAAGTCGTAAATATTGGAGTAACGGTATTGATTTTCGCCATACACAGCATAGCATCGGTTGGGACGTAGCTGCTACCTTTATGTATAAAAACTTCACCGCTTCTGTGGAATTCCAGCATAATAGTGATTATTTCTTTGGTGAAGTTCTGGCTACCGGTGAAGAAGCGCATGCAATTGATCTTCAATATCGTTGGAAACGGTTGAATGTCGGCCTGCGTATGTTCAATCCTTTCCAGAAGGATTACAAACGCAATGAGGCGGACTGGAACAAATATGCAGGATACAGTTATCAGTATCACATCGATGATGTTGCCCGCATGATTTGCGTTACGTTGTCATGGAACATCAACTTCGGTCGCGACTATAAGAGTAGTAATAAGAAAATGCAGAATAGCGATACTGACGCGGGAGTCTTGTAAACTGTAAAAGCTATCAGAAAGAAAGAGCCCCAGTAAGTATCTGCTGGTTATATAAAAGAAAGAGTAAAGTCTCCCTAAAGGATAACTTTACTCTTTCTTTTATATTTTCTTATTTAAGTACAGGTCTTTTCAAATTCCGGATTTACTAATATTAGGCGTCTGCCATATCTTTGTTGTAGTACAATGTACCTCCAGCTTTTGTGTTCCGCATGTCATACGGAAAGCACCTTTTTCCAGCCTCCACTTTCCATCAGCACCGACAAAGGCCAAGTCACTTCCCTTTAATTTCATGGTAACAGTTTTTGTTTCACCGGGTTGAAGATCCACTTTCTCAAAGTTACGCAGGCGGATATTATCAGGAGTGATGCTTGCCACTAAATCACGTGAGTACAATAGTACGCTTTCTTTTCCTGCCATTTTTCCCGTATTAGTTACGTCCACAGTAAATACTAACTCATTATCAGCATCGAAAGAAGTACGATTCACTTTCAAATTACTATAACTGTAAGTGGTATAACTCAGTCCGAAGCCAAACGGCCATTGCACATCCATTACAGCATCATAATTGTAGTTACCACCCATCTGCCCCATGTTTTCACAAGGTTTATAATCGTAAGTAGCCAATGAATTTATGAGATGCGGGTACGTAAAAGGAAGTTTTCCACTGAAGTTCGCTTTCCCTGATACCAGATTGACCAATGCATCGGCTCCATAGTTGCCGGGTAACATGATGTGTACAACGGCTTTTGCCAAAGGAACGATATCATGGATAATTCGTGGACGTCCTTCATTTAAAACCAAAATGATCGGCTTACCTGTTGCTGCCAGCGCTTTCACTAAATCTTTCTGATTCGTTGATAAATTCAGGTCTGTCAGATTCCCCGGAGTTTCGCAATACGAATTCTCACCTATACAGGCTATAATAACATCAGCTTTTTCTGCTGCCGATACGGCTTGGGCTATCCGGGGAGTATTTTCTTCCCACCACAAAGCATCGGCAGAAGTCTTATAAGTGACTCCCGGTTCATAGATAACAGATTCTTTTCCATACTCGTTACAGAAAGCTTCGTAGATTGTATTGTATGCTTGTGCACATTCATCCGCTTTGTCTCCCTGCCAGGAATAAGACCATCCTCCATTCAGGCAACGCATGGAGTTTGCGTTAGGACCGGTCAGTAATATCTTTTTTCCTTTCGCCAAAGGAAGAATATCGTCTTCGTTCTTCAGTAGAACTTCCGACTCTTCCGCTGCCTGCAGTGCTACACTTGCAAATTCCGGTGATGCAAATTGATCGTATTTCCTGATGTCCCAATAAGGATTATCAAAGAGTCCCAGGCGATATTTCAACCGGAGTACACGAGATACAGCGTCGTCAATACGAGCCATCGATACTTTACCCTCTTCTACCAATTCTTTCAGATAAGTGCAGAAACTTACTTCATAGGGAACCATAGACATGTCAATGCCGGCATTAATGGCTATTTGAATTGCCTCCTTCTTCGTTTCGGCAATATGATCACGCAGGCAAAGGTTATTGATATCGGCCCAGTCTGTTACAATCATGCCGTCCCAGTTCAGTTCTTCCTTTAGCCAGCCGGTCAGCAATTCTTTGTTTGCATGAAAAGGTACGCCGTTGTCTACGCCTGAATTAACCATCAGGGATAAAGCACCGGCCTGGATGGATGCCAGGAAAGGAGCAAAATGCTTCTCACGCAAATCCGTGCGGGAGATAGAGGAAGGAGTGCGGTCTTTTCCTGAAACAGGTACGCCATAACCCATGAAGTGCTTGATGCAGGCAGCCACATTATTCTCACCGATATGGTTCGGATTTTCTCCCTGAAAACCTTTCACTGCCTGTATGCCCATTTCTGCATTTACATAGCAGTCTTCGCCGTAGCTCTCCCACATACGCGGCCAGCGGGGATCACGTCCCAGATCCATAACCGGAGCGTAATTCCAGGGAATACAGCATGCTTTGGTTTCATAAGCAGAGATTTCAGCTCCACGCCGCGTGAGTTGCCGGTTGAAGGCGGCAGCCATGTTGATGCTTTGAGGAAAGAAAGTTCCTCCGCGAGTGTAGGTGGTGCCATGAATCTGATCGACTCCATATATACAGGGAATACCTATTTCTTCCATTGACTTTTTCTGGATTCTTGTAATCAGGTCTGCCCAGACTTCTTTCTCCTGAGCTATACTAAAGGGAGTGTTCAGAATAGAACCTACTTTATATTTACCGATTACCGTATCGAGCATGCTCTCACTCAATCTGAATCCGTTTTCTTTGTCCGAGAAATCTGTGATTACATCAATTGTGATCTCGCACATTTGCCCGATCTTTTCCTCAAGCGTCAGTTTCTGCAAGAGCTTGTTAATCTTTGCCTCTATTTCCGGATCAGAAGGAATAGCGGGTTTTATCTGTTGCGCCGTCAAGGGTAATGAACAGCCGGCATATATTAAAAAGGATAATAAGAATGTTTTCATTGTTGAATCTGTTTGATTTAATTCTTGGTTTCTAAATACTTTGTCAGAACTCCTAACTGTATCTTATCTGTTTGATAGTTATCATCCGGATGGATTGATAATATATATTTATTCCATTGTGCACCGGCTGCCCAGTAAGTGCCGTTTATATTTTCCTTACTCAGGTAATCCAGAAAATTATCCAGACATACCAACCAACGTTCGTCATCTCCCGGAACTCCGTATTCTCCGATGAATCCCCGTAGATTATTTGTTTTCAACCATTCTACGAAGGGGCGGGTACGATCAATCCCAATAGTAGGATATGCCTTCTCTTCATCATAGGAGCGCCGATAAATACCCGAACCATCCTCGTCAAAATAGCAATGGCCTTCAAAAATCAAATTGTCCGAAGGATCATGTAAGTGTTTCAAATCATCGCTAACCTCCTGCCAGCGGGCAGCGGAACTCCAATGATTACCACCTACGACAATCGCTGTCTTTAAATCTACTTTTCTGATCTCCTCAATTGCAGCCTGGGCAATCTTGAACCAGGGCACGGAATCTAACATATCATGCGGCTCATTTATCAGACCATATCCGTATAGGGCACTATGTTCTTTAAGCTCACCGGCAATTTGCTTCCAGACCGATGCAAAATGATCGATAGAAACACTGTCGCCTATGATACGGTCTTTGCCATTATCTTTCCGGCGTCCGTAGTTGTGCATATCTATCAGGATTTTCATATCGCGTGATTCGGCTTCATCCAGCAGATACTTTATATAATCAATTTCTTCGCGATTCAATTCGCCGTAGAGTTCGCGTTGAATACGTTCCCATTTGAAGGGAAGACGTATTAAGGTCAGGCCTTTTGACTTCCAATAATCGAACTCTCTGGTGGTTGGATAATGGTAATCTATTCCAAACTGCCCCACTCCGTCCATTTTCTTATGGAAAAATTCCGCACCGGCCAGGTTCACGCCGAAAGGCAGTGAGCTTTTAGTATCAGGGCGTGAGTCACATGAGAATAAGCATAAACAACAAAGTATCAGGATATAATATATATTCTTCATTCTATAAAGGTTTACGTGCGCTGAATTTATTTCAGCAGTTTGTCAATTGCTTCTTTTATGATGGGTTCCATCATGCTGAAGCCTTCTTTGGTGGGATGTACTCCATCTTTGGAGTATTTTTGAGGCAGTCCGTTCTGTTCGTCTTTCATCATGGAATGAAAATCGACATAAGGAATCTTATTCTTTTGAGCATACTTTTGCAGTAGCTTGTTTAATTGAATAATCTGATCGGCAGGATTCTGAACAGTAGGACGCCATGAATAACGGGTAGCAGGCAGTACGGAACAGATAACGACTTTTATTCCATTGGCTTTGGCCAATTCCGCCATAGAAAAGATATTGCCGGCTATATTCTCAACCGACATATACATGCAGTTTTGGGCAATATCGTTTGTACCGGCTAAGATACATACCACCTGAGGCTTCAAATCCAGAACGTCCGCACGGAAGCGGGCCAACATTTGTGCTGTGACCTGTCCTGAGATGCCACGTCCCACATATCCGTTCTGTGTAAAGAAGTCCGGGTGACTGCGGTTCCAGCTTTCCGTTATGGAATTTCCCATGAAAATAGCTACAGGCTTCTTCACTGTTTTGTTTGCCACTTCATAGCGATTATAATTAGCCCATGTATTATTATCCGTTAAGTCATAGCCTTTAAGCGACACTGGCATCAAAGTAGGAAAAGACCAGGCGAAATGATGCAATGGATATATGTGCGGGCGACTGCTTTCTACATACTGAAGATATGAAGCATCATTATAGATTCCTGCCATTGCTTCCAGTAAATTATCAGGCCAGGTCTCATGGGTTCCTAAATTTGGCTGTGTATCCCATTTCCACTCCGAGGGGTGCTGGTGGAAGTAAAACATGTAGTCCAGAGCTTTCTTTAATGACGCACCGTTATGTTCCCATACAAACAAGTTCTCACCGGTCAGGTTGTAAACCAACCAGCAGGCGGCAGTCATCGGAGCCAATGAAAAATAGGTATACCATATTCCATTATTCCCCCGGACCACTTCTTCCGGCATGTGTCCGTCTTCTGCAATCTTCACAAATAAATCGGACTTTATCAACTGCACGTTACGGGCCACTTCTTCTTTATCATCCAGAAGGGAAGCTGCCAGCAAAGAACCGAAACGACCCCAGTCCGCCCAATTATTCTTATGTACGCGAATCTCATTCACTGCTTTCTGATACACTTGGGATACCCAAGTTTTAAAAGCATCTTTATCCTGAGGATTCCATATCGGCGTATCCATCATTAACTCTGCCGCCATCAGCAAGGCGGAGCCTGAATAACTCATTACCAGGACACCATCATGTTCCGAATACTTCTTATTGGTAGAAGACCAGGCATTCAGAAAGTAACATGCCTTTTGCCCATAGCGTTCTTCACCGGATAACCGGTAAGCCAATGCCGAGCAATAGGCCGCAAAAGCATCACGCTGTAAAGCCAGTGAATTAGCCCGGTGTTCTTCCGGTTTATCATAGAACCCCGGAACCGCAAAATCGACCAAGGCATTCTGTGAAACCTCCTGTATCGAATTTGCATAATGCATTAACTGGCGATAAGCCGTAAAATAAGGCTCTTGTTGTTCTTTTATTTTCTTCTTTACGTAAGATATCTGATTCAGAGGATGCATACTGTGGCCGGCATACAAGTGTGAACCCAAACAAAGCATACATAAAAACAGTATCAACGGTAAAACAGTGTTCTTCATATCCTACATCTTTTTTTATTAGTATTGAAATAGGGTGGGTTGCCGGCTTTCACATGGCAACCCACCACAAAAATACAATCTTCTTACCTACTTAAGAATTAATACCCGGGATTTTGTTTCAAATTCTGGTTCAAACCAATTTGTGTCTGAGGTATTGGCATCAAATCCTTTCCGGTAGGTATCGTTATGCCATATTTCTCTTTGATGTAATTGGCATGCTCTCCCGTCCTTCTCAGCAAGAACCAAAGAGACGTTTCACCGGTGAGTTCATGACGATATTCATCCATGATTACTTTAAGTACGTCTGTGTTGGCAGGTGCCGGTACCTCTACTGCGGAATTCTGTAATTTACCAAAAGCACGGTCTCTGACTTTTTGTACAATAGCCATTGCACCATTACTGTCATTCAGGCGATACAAACATTCCGCTTTACTTAAAAGTACCTGGGCATAACGCATCATCATAATGTTGTCCGGACTCATAAACCAACCTGCACCTCTGGTTCCGCAAACTTCCGGATTACGCCAGTATTTTACTCCATAATATCCGGAACGTGTACCGTCTAACCAGGGGTTTTCTACTGTTCCGCAGGTATTCAGCACATTACCTTCCTCATCCTGATAAAAAGAAGCCGGGATATTCCCATTCCCTTTCGTTGCGAAATCTTTCAGCTTCGGATAATCCTGCAGGTCAATCAATGGTGACGGATGTTCATCACCCGGTCCGATAACGGTGGCGTGTCTACGTAAGTCACCATTCTCGAAAGAGTCGTACATCTTTTTGTCGGCATATGCATAAGCGAAACCGGAAATGGCAACCGGCATGCCGAACGAACTGATCCAATGGTTGTTTACACCAAAAGCGCCCCAGTTCATAGAACCATATTCTGTAAACTGCACTTCGAAAATAGATTCTTTTCCGTTTCTGTTGGCAATTTCGTGGATATTCAGGAAGTTTTCTTCCAGTTGGCATTTGCTGTCCAGTTGATTGAATACCTCTACTGCCTCTTTATATTGCTTTAGCCACATCAAAGCATCTCCCTGATATGCCAAGGCCGCTTCTCTGGTGGCACGTCCTCTGTCTGCACTGGCTTGTTCCGCTTTCCACGGGAGCAAGCCTGCCGCTATGTTCATATCCGAGACTACCGATGCAAATACCTCATCCTGTGAATTGCGCGGATGTAAACCTTCATCTTTTACCGTTTCAAGTTCCAGAGGTACACCTCCAAAATCAACAGCGAGATAATAATAGAATACACCTCTCAGGAAATAACATTCGCCAATCAGTGTGTTAGCTTCTTTTTCACTCAGTACACCGTTGTCTTTCATGCGCTGTAAAATAGGAATAGCAGCATTGGCTCTGGAAATTCCTATATAGTTTCCAACCCAGAACGTGTTTAATGCATCAAAATCAGTCGGTACTTCATACGTATTCCAGAACGTATCCGAACCGTCATTGTGAAAATCCTGAGTAGGGAAGTTGGCGGTAAACCAGATTCCTTTCAGCATATAGTCTACACTGAAGTGGAAAGTAGAGTATACGCCTGTGACTAAAGAGTAACCGTCTTCAGGTTTTAAGAAAAGAGAATTCTCATTGATACCCGATGTATCTTTCTGATCAAGAAAATCTTCACAGCCGGTATTTACCGTTAAAAGCAATCCGAGCAGGAATGAACCGATTATATGTCTTTTTTTCATTGTATTGTAAATTTATAATTTGTCATACAGAAATGTCTCTCCTTAGAATTCAAGATTGAATCCCATGGTGAAAAAGCGTGAGTAAGGATAAATGCCAACATCAACTCCCGAGGCGGTAACTCCACCGGCAACTCCGGTTGAACTGCTCATGCTCTGACCTATTTCCGGGTCCATACCTGAATAGCCGGTAATAGTGAAGAGGTTCTGTACGCTGGCAAAGATTCTCAGCTTAGAAATACTGGCTTTCTTCAGGATGTTTGCCGGCAATGTATATCCTACTTCAATATTCTTCAGGCGAAGATAAGAACCGTCTTCCACGAAAGCATCCGACACACGGCTGTTTCCACTAACGTCAGACCATACGGCACGCGGGTATTTGTTGGTCGGATTCGTTTCAGTCCAGCGGTTATCGTAGAATTCTTTGCCGACATTCTGCAAACCGATACTGCCTTCACCTCCCATACTTATCAAATTGCGCTTAACGAAGTTCAATATCTTATTTCCAACGGAGTAGTTGAAGAATAAATTGAAATCAAAGCCTTTATACTCACCGGAGAGGTTGATACCTCCATAAAACTTCGGAAGCGGGCTACCCAGGGAAACACGGTCGGCATCGGTAATTACGCCATCACCGTTCTGGTCTATAAACTTGCGGTCTCCGGGAGCTGTTCCGGAAGCGATGTACCACACATTGTCGTCTTGATTCAATCTGCGGGCATTCGCATTCAAGGCGTCAATTTCTGCCTGATTCTGAATGATACCGTCTGTCTGGAATCCATAAAATTCTCCGATAGAACCACCTACCTTCGACATACTGAATACGGCCCAGGATGTGTTACCCGTAGTTGGGAAGCCTAATGATTGAAGATTCGCAACGGCATCTTTTCCCGGTGACAATCTTTCAATCTTGTTCTTTACGGTAGTTAAATTCACATTTACGCCATACTTAAAGTCGTGACTGTTGTCGCGGTAATCCACGCTGAATTCAAAACCGTTGTTTTTAACGCTACCTACATTACGTGTGGCTTTAGTAAAACCGGTTTGTGCGGGCATCTGGATTTCCAGTAGGAAGTCACTGGATTTCTTGATGTAATAATCGGCTGTAAGCATCAGCTTATTATTGAAGAATCCCAGGTCTATACCTATATCCGTCTGTTTGGAAGTTTCCCATTTCAGGTTAGGGTTCGGCAAGAAGGCCTGAACCATACCGTCGATATAGGTTTTGTCTTGTCCGAATACATATCCATAATTGCTGCTGCGCTTACCGGTAGTGTAAGATGACTGGTATTGGAACAGACCGATATTCTGGTTACCTGCTTCACCATAACTTGCTCTCAACTTCAGGTTACTGATGAAATCCACATCTTTCAGGAAACTTTCTTCCTTAATACGCCATGCTGCTGATACGGAAGGGAATACACCCCAGCGATTTCCGCGCATAAAACGGGATGAACCGTCGCGACGAACTGTTCCTGTCAGGATGTAACGTTCGGCAAATTTGTAGGTCAGACGGGCAAATTGTGAAGCCAGAGACCAGGTTTGCTGGTTGCCACTGATATCACGCATCGTTTGCAGAGAGCCCAGGTTTCTCAGACCGTCACTCGATAATCCTTCACCATACACACTCATGTTGCGTGCTGTGTTCTCCTGAATAGATACACCACCCAATACGTCGATGCTATGTTTGCCGAATGTGTTAGAGTAATTCAGGGTGTTTTCCCACAAATACTCAAAACTATTGCTGGCATACTGTCTGTAAGTGGCAAGGCGTGTGGTGGGAACACGGTCGTCGTAAGGATTGAAGTCGTAACCGGAAGAAGCACCGTAGCTGATACCAAAATTAGTCTTGAATACCAAGCCTTTGAAAGGGTTGATCTCCAATGAGGTATTGGCTATCAGATTATGGGATATGTTTTTCTGGTCGTTCGATTTGGAACGCGCATATACGTTCTCGTTATCTCTTACGGCATTGGCATTCTTGTCATAGAAGCCGAATACTCCATTTGCATTCTCCACTTCATCGGTGAGTGGATTACCCGTCATGGTCGGAATCAGTTTGGCCAATCTTCCTACACCGCCCTGGCCGGAACCGAATACGGTCTTATTGTCCGTATATGCATAGCGCAGGCTGGTAGAAGATTTCAACCATTTCAACGGCTTGTAATCCTGTGTTAATGCTATGTTATAGCGTTTGTAATCAGAGAACCGCACTACACCCTCCTGATTGGTTAATCCCAGAGAGATGGAAGTCTGTACCTTTTCAGAACCTCCCCGCAGACTTAAATTGTAGTTCTGCTTCAATCCGGCACGATACATCAGATCCTGCCAGTCGATGGTGCGCAACCCGGAAGGATTAGCCCATGCATCCAGTACCGGAGCATTTTCCTTTTTACTTATTTCCGTAGCCAAAGATGCAAAATCCTGTGCATTCAGTACGTCAAAAGTAGAAGGCTTAAACTGTACGGAAACAGTTGCGTCTACCGACAACTGCATTTTATCTGCATTTCCTCTTTTGGTAGTGATGATGACAACGCCGTTGGCAGCACGGTTTCCATAAATGGCTGCTGCTGAAGCATCTTTCAGTACGTCAATGCTTTGTATGTCACTCGGATTCAGATTGGAAATGCTTGCACCGGGATATCCATCCACTACATACAGCGGTGAGTTATCTCCAAATGATCCTACGCCACGTATCAGGACCTGCACTCCGGCTCCGGGTGTTCCGTCATTATTGGTCACCTGCACACCCGACATACGGCCTTGCAAAGCCTGTCCTACATTTACCACCGGTACTTTCTTTATTTCTGCCGCATCGATGGAACTGATAGAGCCGGTTACATCTCCTCTTTTGGATGTTCCATAGCCTACTACCACTACTTGGTCCAGCGCAATGGAAGCTTCATGCATTACCACGTCAATCACATTGCGTGCACCTACTTTTATTTCTTGTTTATCATATCCTATATACGAAAATACTAGTACGGCATTTTCCGTATTCACTTGTATGGAATAATTTCCTTCAAAGTCTGTAATACTGCCTTGTGATGTATTCTTAATATTAACTGCTACACCAATCAGCGGTTCATTTGCCTTATCGACAACCTTGCCCTTTACCGTACGTGTTTGAGCAAACATGACGGAACCACATATAAGCAAAAAGAATGTGGCAATAAATTTTGTTTTCATGCTATTAATCCTTGTTTAATGGATACTATTAGTATTAGAAATTACAAACAAACCATAAAAACCAATATAAAATTCTCATGGTTACTTCTCTTCAGTGTGAAAATGGTTATCTTTGGGCATAATATCAGCTTGCAAACAAATATCCTGTGCTGTAAGTCTTATTATGCAGAGAGCATGGGGAGGTCGGATGCCTCATGCTTTCTTCTTCGATTACCATCCTGTTTTATCTTTTCCTCATAAGCCTCCCTTCTTGAATTATTGGGTTAGTAATCATTTATTCTATCACGATAAAGTCTTTTGGCAGCTTTCCAAAATGCTCATAAAAACATTTGGAGAAATAAGAAGGTGTATTAAAACCTACCAGATAGCACACCTCATTTATCTTATATTTCCCGGTAGCCAGCAGCTGTGCACTTTGATTCAAACGAATCAGTTTGATATAATCATTAGGCGTCATGCCTACGATATTCTTTATCTTCTTATGCAGATTGGACCGACTCATCAGAAACATCTCGGAGAGATTGTCTATGGAGAATTTCTCATTGGTGAGGTTATCTAAAATAATAACATTCAGTTTCTCTATGAACTCAGTATTTCCATTGGGTTCGGCACTCTTCTGCTTGTAATAATCCAAAGGCGATTTAATGAAGTTTTCACGGATACTGTTACGGTTATTGATGATACTGTTGATCTGTGCACGCAACTGTTCGCTCGAAAAAGGCTTTTCCATATACACGTCGGCTCCCGTGTTCAGTCCTTCTATCTTGGTGGCCGTATCTGTTCGGGCGGACAATAAGATAAACGGCAGATGCGAGTAAGCCGGATTAGATTTCAAGGCTTTGCAAAGCTCCAGACCGTCCATTTCGGGCATAAGGATATCCGATACTATGATATCAATGTTTTCATTCTCTACCAATTGTAATGCTTCCAAACCATTTTGAGCTTCATATACATCCAGATAGTCACTTAAATAATTACTTAAAAAACTCCGGAGTTCCTGATTGTCTTCAGCCAATACTATTCTTAACTTCCCTTCTACAGGAGATAGCGCAGTTTGTTGTACGGAGATATCTTCTTTTTCCGGATACTCTTCCGTAAGCTGTGATATACTGATTGGAAGATCCATAGGAATTGTGAATGTTAATGTACATCCATGCCCATAATCGGATGAGGCTGCAATATTCCCTTTGTGCTTTGTTACCAGTGATTTTGATAATGCCAACCCTAATCCCGAACCTGTTCTCTGCGCATTATTCTCTATCTGAAAAAATGATTCGAATATCTTGTCTATAAATTCACTCTTAATGCCCGGACCATCATCTTTTACGCTGATTGTTAATAGATTATTGTCTGTACTTATGCTGATAGTTATCAGGCTATTGGCATATTTCACAGCATTGGAGAGCAAGTTACCGATGACTTTTTCCATCGCTTCCTTATCTACCACACAAGCAATGTCCTTTTCCGGTTCTACCAGTCTTATATCTATGTCTTTCAGTTTTGCATATTGCACATACCGTTTATGTATATTGCGGACAATCTCTGAAATATTCTGCTTGCTGAAGCACAAGCGGAACATATCTTCTTCTATCTTGCGGAAATCCAATAGTTGGTTTACAAGTTCCAGCAGCCGGTTTGCATTCCGTTTCATTATTTCCAGATTGCTTTTGGTTTGCTGACTTCCGTCGCCCGATGAAATGATGTTCTCCAGAGGAGCTACAATCAATGACAACGGAGTACGTATTTCATGGGCCATATTGGTGAAAAAGTTAATCTTGGTTTCATATATTTCTTTTTCCTTTTCTACTTTGTACTTATACATCTTATCCTGATTGATAGAGTCCAGACGCTTGTTGTACCTGCGGATAAGTAAAGTAAATGCGGAGATTGCGAGAATGGCATAAACCAGTAACATCATATTGGATAGCCAGAAGGGGCGTTTTACGATAACAGTCACCTTTATAGGGGTATCACACCAAACTCCGTCATTATTGGTTCCTTTCACATAAAAAGTATATTTGCCCGAAGGTATATTCATATAGATGGCTTTGTTATTACCATTGGCCACATAGTGCCAGTCCGTATCAAAGCCTTCAAGCTTGTACGCATATTTGTTCTGTGCAGGCGAGAGATAACTCAAGCAAACAAAGTCGAAACTAAAGGCAGCCTGGTTAGATTCAAGTTCTATCTTCTGCGTCATGCTTATAGACTTCTTCAATGGTGAACCTTCGATACCGGGGACAACTTCATTCCCTGAAATCTGGAATCCCGTGAGGCAGATGGGCGGTTTATACTCGTTATTCTGTATATCTTTCGGATTGAAAGCAATGAAGCCATTTGTTCCTCCGAAATATAGATGATTATCTCTACCCCGCAGGGCGCAATTCAGGTTGTAACGTAACTTAATCAGGTCTTCAATGTATCTGAAAGTACAGATAGAACGTGTTTCCGGTTCAATCCGGGCCAGACCGCCACCGGTACTTACCCATATATTGCCATCTGCATCTTCCTGGATGGCATAGATTATATTCGAGGGAAGTCCCAGCTTTTCGGTAAGTATGTATTCAAACTTCTTGGTTTTCGGATTGAAAAGTCCCATTCCTTCTCCTTCACTACCTACCCAGATGCGATATCTGGCATCCTGATGAATGCAATTCACATTGTTACTCATTAATGAGGTTGAATCTTCCGGCATGTGGGTGAAGGATTCCCAGGTTCCGTCAGCCGATAAATGGAGCAGTCCATGCATGTGAGCGGCAAACCAGATGGAACCATTATAATCTTCCATTATGGCTTTCACCGGTATGCCCTTTGTGCGTTCCAGCCGGTTGATTTTTTTAGTTTCAGCATCCAGACAATCAACACCTTCAGGGGTTCCAAAGAAAATCTGTCCTTTCGACGACTTAAATATGACGTTCACAATATTGGATGTTAGCAGATCAGGGCCTCCTACGTCATTGGAATAGCGCTTTAGCAAGGTATTGGAATGTACGTCGACCATACTGACTCCCTTCCCATATACACTGATCCACAATTTGTCATTGTCCATCATCAATGCCTGGATGTCGTGATAATCAATCTGTAAATGGGTAGGCTCAAACGATATTTTTGCCGGATTGAATAGTAATAGCCCTTCATTCTTGGTTCCTACCCATATCTTGTCGGAAGATTCTTCCGTAAAATAACTGATAATACTCTTTGAAACCTCTTCGCTGGATCCTGGATAATAGGCAAATTTATTGGCGTATGGAGAATAGTAGTTGACACCTCCAAAGTAGGTTCCTATCCATAGGCCGCCTTCCATATCATGGGCTATGGAAAATATACTTTTGTCTGTTATATTATCAAATGCCGGTCCTTCATTAATAAAGGAAATCGTTTCCTGAATGCAATCGACTTTGATCAGTCCTGCGTCCGAACCCATCACCAACTCATTATTGGAATATGCCGTAATAGCTTTAATATTTAATATCTTACGGTGAGGGTATACTATATTGGTTACCTTTCCTGTCCGGAAGTTACAACGATAGAGTCCACTGATAGAAGTTCCTACCCAAATCGTATTATCCATATCACAGTATAAACTGTAAATCGTGGGATCTGTCAGGTTTAAGTCCTTTTCGTGCATAATCGAAGTAAATCTTTCGTCCTTGGGGTCAAGGCGGATTAAGCCTCCTCCGTCTGTTCCTATCCAGATTACTCCATTATAATCCTGCACCATGCACCAGATATGATTGGAAGCAATGTCACCCGGATTCCCTTTATTGATATAATGTTTTCTGACCTGCAGGTCCGGGCCTAACACATAGATACCTTGTCCGTAGCATCCTAACCATATATTTCCGTCGGGATCTTCCATTATATAATTAATGCTGGTATCATCTCCTCCACGTGAGCGGTTGTCCAGCCTGACATGGCTGAATGTTTCACTCTCGCGGTTGAACAGATAGAGTCCCTGCTTGGTTCCTACCAGAAAATGACCGTGAGAATCTTCTTTCAGGCAATGGATAAAATTATTGCCTATGGATAAGGAATCCCCTTGCAATTTCTTATAGATCTTGAAGGAATTACCGTCAAAACGATTAAGGCCGTCTACCGTCCCAAACCATAGAAAACCTTGCTTGTCTTGCATAACAGCCCAGACGCTATTATGAGAGAGCCCGTCTTCCACCTGATAGTTTCTGTAGAGCGAAGCCCAGGATGGCTGAAGGAATATAAAGATAAATAAGGTAGTAATAAGCTGTTTCATAGTAGTGATTTTAACTGCCCAAAAGTAGGCCTATTTTTATTTCCGACATACAAATATATAATTTTTGGGTGCAAGAATATTGTAAAAAGCTGTAGTGCTTGTTATTGTTGTATACTTTAAGAGAATTTTTGTATCTGCCAATGGTAACTATCGCGTACTTTTGTGTATCAATGAAAATAATAGATTTATCACCTTAAACATAACATTCCATGAAGACCAGAACATTGGGCATATGCCTTTTCTTATTAATGAATGTATCCTTTATAAAAGGACAATCTTTAGCCGACAAAGTAGATATGTGGATGGGAACTTATGGGGCTGGGCATTGTGTTGTCGGACCTCAACTTCCACATGGCTCCGTCAACCCATCTCCCCAGACTGCATATGGTGGACATGCCGGTTATGTACCCGATCAGCCGATACGGGGATTTGGACAACTGCATGTTTCAGGAATCGGCTGGGGGCGTTACGGACAGATATTTCTGTCACCTCAAGTCGGTTTTAATCCAGGTGAAACAGATCACGATTCGCCCAAGCAAGGTGAAGAAGCCACACCTTACTATTATAAGGTAATGTTAAGTCGATACGATATTCAGGTGGAGATTTCGCCTACACATCATTGCGTTGCCTATCGTTTCACTTTTCCTGAAACGGATCAGGGGAATATTCTACTGGATATTGCGCACAATATTCCGCAGCATATAGTGCCTGAGGTAAAAGGATTATTCCACGGCGGGGAGATAAACTACAATCCCGAACAGCAAACTTTGACGGGATGGGGAGAATACAGCGGTGGTTTTGGAAGTACAGATGCTTATAAAGTGTATTTTGCGATGAAAACGGATACACCTTTGAAGGAAGTGAAGATCACAGATCAGGGTGACAAAGCTTTATACGCTTGTCTGGCTCTGAATAAGAATCCGGGAGTAGTCCATCTAAACGTAGGTATATCATTGAAAAGTATAGAAAATGCCTCCCTGTTTTTATCAGAAGAGATTGCGGATAACAGTTTCAATACCGTAAAGGAGAATGCTAAAGCGATATGGGACAATACGCTTTCTTCCATAAAAATCAAATCTGAGAATGAAGCTGAGGAACGGCTGTTTTATACCACGCTTTACCACAGTTTTGTGATGCCTCGAGATCGTACCGGCGATAATCCGCATTGGGATAGTGAATCAGCCCACATGGACGACCATTATTGTGTTTGGGATACGTGGCGTACCAAATATCCACTCATGGTTTTGTTGCGCGAGAGCTATGTGGCTCAGACTATAAATTCATTTATTGATCGTTTTGTACACAATGGTGTATGCAATCCCACTTTTACCAGTTCATTGGATTGGACTTCTAAACAGGGAGGTGACGATGTGGATAATATAATAGCTGATGCTATCGTGAAAAATGTAAAGGGATTCGATTATGAAAAAGCTTATGCACTTATGAAGTGGAATGCTTATCATGCACGCAGTAAAGACTATCTGCGATTAGGCTGGGAACCGGAAACTGGCGGAATCATGTCGTGTAGTGCCGGAATAGAATATGCTTACAATGATTTCTGTACTTCTGAAATAGCCGGAATCATGCATGATGAAAATACTCAAAAGGAACTTTACGAACGTTCCGGCAATTGGAGCCAATTATTCAATCCTTTGCAGGAAAGCCATACTTATAAAGGATTCATAGTACCCCGTAAGGCGAATGGTGAATGGGTAGCTATAGACCCTGCCAAGGCATATGGTTCGTGGGTAGAATATTTTTATGAAGGTAACTCTTGGACTTACACTTTGTTTGTTCCACATCAGTTTGACCGATTGATAGAATATTGTGGTGGAAAAGCGAATATGATAAAGCGGCTGTCTTATGGATTTGAGAATAATCTGATCAGTTTAAATAATGAACCCGGTTTCTTATCTCCCTTCATATTTACCCATTGCGGAAGACCGGATCTGACAGCTCGTTATGTGTCTCAGATACGAAAAGATAATTTTTCTCTGCTCAAAGGATATTCGGATAATGAAGATAGCGGTGCGATGGGGTCCTGGTATATATTTACCTCCATAGGGTTATTCCCTAATGCGGGACAAGACTTTTATTATCTGTTGCCACCCGCCTTCACTGACGTGGAACTGACTATGGAGAATGGGAAAAAAATAAGTATCAAGGTTCTAAAGGATACGCCTGATGCCTGTTACATAAAATCTGTATCTATCAATGGTAAGGTACTGGATAAGGGGTGGATATATCACAGGGAAATAGCAGAAGGAGCTACCCTTGTTTATGAATTGACAAATAAGGAAAATGCATGGCATATTAATGAATAAAAAGAAAAAGATCTCTGTCTGCTAAGAGGTTGTTTGCGGTTGGGTCGGAACCATTGGCAATCTGAAGCAGGTAAAGAGTGTGTTGTAAAGAATAATAATTTAAATGAGCTAAAAGTATGAGAAAGCAACTGAGTTTGTTGTTGGTTAGCATCAGCCTCGGATGGGTGGGCTGTGCGCCCGATAAACAAGCAGATACTATCCATTTAGACCGACAATTGGAGTACTGTGACGCCCAGATAAGGCGGACATTAAGCGAGGCCGATCAAGATTCCTGTTTAATGCCCAGGAGCATGGAAGCCAATCAGACCAATTGGAACATGAGCAATATTTATGATTGGACCAGTGGCTTCTGGCCCGGTATCCTTTGGTATGATTATGAGGCTACGGGTGATGAAGAGATAAAAGCACAAGCCATTCGGTATACCGAATGTTTGTTGCCATTGGTAACTCCTGCACATGGTGCCGACCATGATATCGGTTTCCAGATATTCTGTAGTTTCGGTAATGCTTACCGCATAACCGGAAATGAGGAATATAAAACGGTCATCCTGAAAGGGGCACAAAAGTTAGCAAAGTTATATAATCCCAAGGTAGGCACCATACTTTCGTGGCCTGGAATGGTAAAAAGAATGGGGTGGCCCCATAATACCATTATGGATAATATGATGAATCTGGAAATTCTCTTTTGGGCTGCCAGGAATGGTGGCGGACAGGAACTGTATGATATAGCCGTGAAACATGCACAAACGACTATGAAATACTCCTTCCGTGAAGATGGAGGCAATTATCATGTTGCAGTCTATGATACGATTGACGGACATTTCATAAAAGGGGTAACCAATCAGGGATACGGTGACTCCAGTTTATGGGCACGCGGACAGGCATGGGCTATCTACGGCTATATGATGGTTTATCGGGAAACTCAGGATAAGACATTTCTGCGATTTGCCGAAAAAGTCACAGAACTTTATTTGGAAAACCTGCCCGAAGATTATATACCCTATTGGGATTTTGATGCACCGGACATGATCAAACAACCTAAAGATGCTTCGGCAGCAGCAATTACGGCTTCTGCGCTTATTGAGTTATCCGAACTGGAAGATACTCCATCATTGGCCTCCCGCTATTTAAATGCAGCCACACGGATGTTGGGAGAATTATCTTCCGAAAGATATCAGTGTCGGGACATAAAACCTGCCTTTTTGATGCATAGTACTGGTAATCAGCCAGGCGGATATGAGATCGATGCTTCTATAAATTATGCAGATTATTACTATTTACAGGCATTGCTTAAATATAAAAAAGCTATGGGCCTGTAAGTGGAATAAACAAGACTTTGATTTATAGGTGTTTGCAAGAAGTCCATTCCTTGTCAACAAGAACTTAACTTGTTGTTTGCAAGGAATGGACTCCTTGTGGACAAGGAGTTGAGACCTGTGGAATTTAGCATTAAATTTCAGGTCATAATGGTGGTTTGAACTTCCATGCGTGAATAGAATGAGGAGGAGAGCAGGATGAATACTGTACTGTTTGAATCTGAACCTCTCTCTTTGGGATGAAAATCATTTTTTCATGTTTTTCTTCTGTTGTTCCAGTTTGCTCTTGGATTTCATCTTCCGCTATTTCAAATACTGAAACTGATAGTCTGACACTATTGGATACACAGCTCCCGTCTGCACTGCAAAAGCTGAGATAGGCTACCAGTTCATCCCCTTCCCAATCATTCGGAAGTGATAGCTCGGCATGCCTGTCAGAGCGCAAGGCAGCCTCTGTATCGTAAACTGCTGTCTCTTTATCTTTATTGTAGACCAATAGCATGGCTATGTCTGCACTTTCTGCATTTCCCATGCCGCTATTATCTTGCCAGTCGAAGTACATTTTATCTCTGTCCTGTGTGGCTGTACCTTCAAATACCGGCATCAGGCTTCCGGTGGATACCAGTACCCGGTCAAAGTCAATCTTGACATCTTTTCCATCACCTGTCACTGCTCTTTTCAGCATGTAGGACATTGCTGAATTGAATGCTGATCTCTCTCTTGTGAATTCTTTGTAGCCGATGCGTATAAAGGGTTTGATATTCTTCAGGAAATTGAAAGCTGTGGCAAATTTGCCTCTCTGTTCCTGTTGCTTAGGTGTGCGCGGATTGCTGACCTTGGCCGCCCGTGCCCGTATATAGTATTTTGATTTCCAGCGAAAACCGACTATCGATCCCACTTTTCCGGAGAAGCCTCCGAGTATGCCTTGATTGATTGTTCCCATAATGTCGCGTTTTTAAGTTAGTTCTTTTATTTCTGATGTAAAGGTATGTATTAATATTTTCTTCTGCCAAATGAATTTGGCGGTTTGTCTTCATGAATGTGATTTTTGCGTCCGTTTGCAGCGATTTGCGTAGTTGGAGGATTTTGACTTTGGCTGGCTGCTTAAAATATCAGCTTCTTACCCAGAATATACTTGCTCCGTACCAACTCCATACTTTCTCCACTCAGAGGTACCTGGAAGTGGAGAAGGTACGGAGCAAGTATGTTTCGGGTAAGGTTCGGTCATAAGTTTGTTCTATATGCATTAGCTTATTCTATGTTTTGTTATCTTAGGAAAGCAAACGTACCAATTACTATTTGGAAACGAAAGGAAAACTTCTGATTTCAGAAATAGATAGATTTGAATTTTATAAGGATAAGCTCTGTAAACCCCTCCTTGCATAGGCTGATATAACTACAATTTTTCGATTGTAACCGAAAAATTCATTGTAATTTTTCGGTTACAATCGAAAAATTATATCTTTGTAGAAAAATATAGTTATGATTAAACGAGAAATCCAGAGTTCAATTCTTGCTGATTTTAAACGCAAGAAAGTAATTGTATTGTTGGGAGCAAGACAGGTAGGTAAAACAACCCTTTTGTTGTCACTGCAATCTGATAAAGAAAGGGTGCTGTCACTGAATTGTGATAATATTGACGATAGACTATTGCTTGAAGCGCGTACGTCAACAGAACTGAAATATTTATTATCGTCCTATGATATGGCTTTTATTGATGAAGCACAACGGGTAAAAAATATCGGATTGACTTTGAAAATGATAGGTGATCTAAAGTTAGATACACAGATTGTTGTCACTGGTTCTTCTTCGTTTGACATGGCAAATGAAATCAATGAACCAGCCACCGGGCGTTTGATAGAATATAACCTTTATCCTTTCTCCTTGGCCGAGTTGGCTGCTGATACTTCAGAGCGAGAGGAAAAACGATTGTTAGAGAATAGATTGATTTATGGCTTATACCCCGAAGTGGTAACGGAGCCGGCGGATGCCAAAAGAACATTGATGTCTCTTACTAACAATTATCTGTATAAAGATTTGTTTTCTTATAAGGGTTTGAAAAAGCCTGATGTTATTCAAAAACTTGTTAGAGCTTTGGCTTTACAGTTAGGAAGTGAAGTCTCTTACAATGAACTAAGCAATCTATTGGGGATAGATAAAGAGACCGTTGAAAACTATATATGTCTTCTGGAAAAATGCTTTGTTGTATTCAGGCTGGACTCTTTCAGTCGAAATCTGAGGAATGAAATAAAAAAAGGAAAGAAAATATATTTTTATGATAATGGAATCAGAAATGCTGTGATTTCTAATTTTGCTCCTTTGGAGCTGAGAACGGATGTCGGTGCATTATGGGAAAATTTGATGGTTAGCGAGCGAGTGAAACATAATGCTTATTCAGGAAGTTTTGCGCAACTTTATTTTTGGCGTACGCACGACCAGAAAGAAATAGACCTTATTGAAGAACAGGATGGATTGTTAAAAACATTTGAGTTTAAATGGAATACTAAAGCTAAAAGTAAACAACCTAAAGTGTTTACGGAAAGCTACCCAAATTCAGTTTATGAAATAATTACACCTGAAAGCTTTTGGAATTTTGTGAAATAAAAAATCCTCCCTTCCCGTTTTACCGGCAAAAGGAGGATTCTACTTAAAATTATGATGGACTATTTTTACTTCAAGTCTCTTAATTCCCAGCCCAATGCACTGGCACCTAATACAGCAGCATCAGAGTCTTTCAATTCAGACATCAACAGTTTGGCTTTACCTTTATAGATATTCAGCACATTGTCATCGATAGCTTTTTGGATAGGTTTGAAGATATAATCTCCGGATTTAGCCAATCCACCAAACAGGATGATAGCTTCGGGGCTGGAGAATGCGATAGCATCTGCTATAGCTTCACCCAGAATATTACCTGTAAAGTTAAAGATATCTTGTGCAAGTTTGTCACCTTGAACGGCTGCATCGTATACATCCTTAGACGTGATACTTTCAGCAGGAATAGAACGAAGCAAACTTGGCTCGGTACGTGCAGTCAGGAATTCACGGGCTGTACGAGCTACACCGGTAGCCGAACAGTAAGTTTCCAGACAGCCGTGACGTCCGCATCCGCAGAGACGACCATTCTCGCGACGTATGATGACGTGGCCTAATTCTCCGGCAAAACCATCGTGACCATAAACCATCTGTCCGTTGATAACGATACCGCTACCTACACCTGTACCCAGAGTGATCATGATGAAATCTTTCATACCACGTGCAGCACCGTAAGTCATTTCACCGATAGCTGCGGCGTTGGCGTCGTTGGTCAATGCAGTCGGGATACCCAGACGTTCCTCAAACATGGCTGCCAAAGGAATTACACCTTTCCAGGGCAAGTTAGGGGCAAATTCAATAGTACCGCTGTAGTAGTTACCGTTGGGAGCACCAATACCGATACCTTTAATTTTGTCTACGCCACCGTTGGCAATAATCAAAGGCAACAGATTTTTGCAGACTTCGTCTACATAATTATCTACCTGTTCGTGAGCGCCGGTTTTGATGGAACCGCTTGCAATAATAGTTCCGCGTGCATCCACAATGCCAAAGACGGTGTTTGTTCCGCCTATGTCAATACCTACTACGTAGGGTTTTTCCATGCTTGAATTCATGATATTAATGTTTTGTTTAAAGGGTTAGTTAATTAGTTTTATGGTTACAAATTACACAAAGAAAAATGATACTTCAAAATCTTTTTGAAAAAAAGTTCACCCCATTTGCAACTTTTCGTAACATTGCTGCGTCTAATAGTGAAAATTAATAAGAAACAGACTAAAACAGAGAGATCCGTGATACAGCTGAAAGACATTAACAAGACCTACAACAACGGGGCACCCCTACATGTGCTCAAAGGCATCAACCTCGAGATTAAACGGGGGGAGTTCGTTTCCATTATGGGAGCTTCGGGTTCCGGTAAATCCACTTTACTGAATATATTAGGTATTCTGGATAATTATGATACCGGTGAGTATTATCTGAATGGTACGCTGATCAAAAATCTCAGTGAGACCAAGGCGGCTGAATACCGGAATCGTATGATTGGGTTCATCTTCCAGTCTTTTAACTTGATTTCTTTTAAAAATGCAGTGGAGAATGTGGCGCTACCCCTTTTCTATCAGGGAGTGAGCCGTCGCAAGCGCAATGCTTTGGCACTGGAATATCTGGATCGCCTGGGGTTGAAAGATTGGGCGCATCACATGCCGAACGAAATGTCCGGTGGACAGAAACAGCGTGTTGCCATTGCCCGTGCTCTTATCACTCAGCCGCAGATTATCCTGGCTGACGAACCTACCGGTGCCCTTGATAGTAAGACTTCCGTGGAAGTTATGCAGATTCTTAAAGATTTGCACAAGACAGGTATGACTATTGTGGTGGTTACGCATGAAAGCGGTGTAGCCAATCAGACGGATAAGATTATTCATATTAAGGATGGTATTATCGGCAGTATTGAAGAAAATCATAATCATGATGCTTCTCCATTCGGAAAAGATGGATTCATGAAGTGACAGGCAAATGGAAGAATGAATAATGAAAGAATGAAAAGTTTATTGTGTTTCATTCTTTAATTCTTTAATTATTAATTAATTCAACTATGTTTGATATTTGGCAAGAAATATACGGAACCATCAAACGGAACAAATTGCGTACGTTCCTCACAGGATTTGCCGTGGCATGGGGCATATTTATGCTTATCGTGTTGCTGGGTGCCGGAAATGGTATCATCCATGCTTTCGACCAATCTTCCTCGGAACGTGCATTGAACTCTATCCGCATTTTTCCGGGATGGACTTCCAAGCCTTATGCGGGATTGAAGGAGGGGCGTCGTGTCCGTTTGGAAAATAATGATCTGGAAGCTACCGAAAAGTATTTCCCGGATTATGTAATCAGTGCCGGTGCTACCGTACGGCAGAGTAGTGTAAATGTCAGCTTTGGGCAGGAGTATGTCAATATCTCCCTTTTAGGAGTGCATCCTAATTATACGGAGGTAGAGACAGTGAAGACTGCGGACGGACGTTTTATCAACCAGAATGACTTGAAGGAGCGCCGGAAAGTTATGGTTATACATAAGAAAACTGCTGAGATTTTATTTGGCAAGACTCATACTGAGCCTATCGGGCAGTTTGTGAATGCAAGTGGAGTGGCTTATCAGATTGTTGGTATTTATAATGACCAGGGAGACCGTGAAGCCAGCGAGGCTTATATCCCTTTCTCTACTTTGCAGACCATCTATAATAAAGGCGAACAACTGAATAATATCATCTTTACGACTAAGAATCTGGAAACGATAGAGAGCAATGAAATTTTTGAGGCGAACTATCGTAGGGTAATTGGTGCCAGTCGTCGTTTTGACCCTCAGGACAACAGCGCTATCTGGATATGGAACCGCTTCACGGATTATATGCGTACACAGAATGCAATGGGAATGCTGCGTACGGCTATTTGGGTAATTGGTATCTTTACTTTGCTGAGCGGTATTGTAGGTGTTTCGAATATCATGTTGATTACAGTGAAGGAACGTACTCGTGAATTCGGTATTCGTAAGGCTCTTGGAGCGAAGCCGTTTTCTATTCTTTGGCTGATTATTGTGGAGAGTGTTACTATTACTACTTTATTTGGATATATAGGTATGGTGGCCGGCATTGCCGTCACGGAATGGATGAACTCGGCCTTCGGTAACCAGACTATGGATGCGGGAATGTTCCAGCAAACCATGTTCTCGAATCCGACTGTAGACTTAAGTGTTGCCATTCAGGCTACGCTTACCTTGATTATTGCGGGTACGCTGGCAGGATTCTTCCCTGCAAGGAAGGCGGTAAGCATCAGTCCGATAGAAGCATTGAGAGCGGATTAGTGGCTAACGATGAATATAAAGTATGAATCACTTATCACTAATCACTAAACATTAATCACTATTAACATGAGAATAGATATAGACTCTTGTGAGGAAATCCTCATCACGATTACAAGAAACAAGACGCGAAGCTTGCTGACGGCATTCGGTGTATTCTGGGGCATCTTTATGCTGGTGGCACTCATTGGTGGTGGCCAGGGGATGCAACAGGCTATGAGTTCCCAATTCGAAGGCTTTGCCACGAACTCGGCTTTTCTGGTTTCGCAGAAGACGGGGGAAGCATATAAAGGTTTCCGCAAAGGACGCTGGTGGAATCTGGAACTCTCTGACATTGAACGCTTGCGTGCCGGAGTGAATGAAATAGAGGTTATTACTCCTTCTATAGCCTACTGGGGAAGAACTGCCATTCATGGAGATAAGAAATATGAATGTAGCGTGAAGGGATTATATCCCGAATATGAGCATATAGAACATCAGGAAATGGCTTATGGACGTTTCATTAATGACGTGGATATCAAGGAAGCACGTAAGGTTTGTACGATTGGTAAACGCGTATATGAAAGTTTGTTTCGTCCGGGAGAAGATCCCTGTGGAAAGTATATCCGGGTAGATGGTATTTACTATCAGGTGGTTGGTATGTGTTCGTCCGAGGGGAATATGAACATTCAGGGACAAGCTTCGGAGGCTATAACATTACCTTATACTACTATGAAGCAGGCATACAATCTGGGAAACCGGATACATGTGGTCTGTTTTACGGTGAAACCGGGTATCAAGGTTACAGATATTCAGGATAAGGTGGAACGCATTGTGAAAGCAGCTCATTACATATCTCCGGATGATAAGCAGGCAGTGATGATGTTGAATGCGGAGGCTATGTTTTCTATGGTGGATAATTTGATGACCGGTGTCCGGATATTAATCTGGATGGTAGGTTTGGGTACTTTGTTTGCCGGAGCTATTGGCGTATCGAACATTATGATGGTGACGGTGCGCGAACGTACTACGGAAATCGGTATTCGACGTGCTATTGGAGCACGTCCGCGGGATATTCTGCAACAGATTCTTTCGGAGAGTATGGTGCTGACCACGATTGCAGGTATGGCGGGTATCTCTTTTGCCGTATTGGTACTGCAAGTGTTGGAGGCCGCTACCAATGATCCGGGGCATATAACTACGCATTACCAGGTTTCATTCGGATTGGCTATCGGTACATGTGCGTTGCTGATAGGTCTGGGGGTACTTGCAGGGCTGGCTCCCGCTTATCGTGCCATGGCGATCAAGCCTATCGAGGCTATTAGGGATGAATAATAATTATAAATTATAAATTAATAATTATAAATTAAAAATGGAAGGGCCTGCGGGGTGTGGGCGGGATATAAAAATAGAAATAAAGAAACAATAATATAATAATAGTATGAAAAAGTATCTGAAAATCGCATTGTTGGTAGTTGTAGCTGCCATTTTCATCTTCACGTTTGTGTTCCTTTACCAGAAGTCAAAACCGAAGATTACGGTTTATGAGACAATTACTCCGGCGGTAGCTGATTTGGAGAAAACAACGGTGGCAACCGGAAAGGTGGAACCGAGAGACGAGATCCTTATCAAGCCTCAGATATCGGGTATCATTGACGAACTGTATAAAGAAGCCGGACAGACGATACGTAAGGGTGAAGTGATTGCTAAAGTGAAAGTAATTCCCGAATTGGGTACGCTGAATTCTGCCGAGAGCCGTGTGCGTCTGGCTGAACTCAATGCGAAGCAGGGTGAAACAGACTTCTCCCGTGTAGAGAAGTTGTTTGAAGACAAGTTGGTTAGCCGTGAGGACTATGAAAAAGCTGAGGTTAGTGTGAAACAGGCACGTGAGGAGTTGCAAACAGCTAAGGATAATCTGGAAATTGTGAAGGAGGGTATTACGAAGAACAGTGCTTCTTTTTCAAGTACGCTGATCCGTTCTACAATCGACGGTTTGATTCTGGATGTACCTGTAAAGGCCGGTAACTCGGTGATTATGAGTAATACATTCAATGATGGTACTACAATCGCTACGGTTGCTAACATGAACGATCTCATCTTTAGAGGTAAGATTGACGAAACGGAAGTAGGACGTGTGCATGAAGGAATGCCGGTGAAGCTGACAATCGGTGCTTTGCAGAATCTTTCATTCGATGCTATATTGGAATATATTTCTCCGAAGGGGGTAGAGGAGAATGGTGCTAATCAGTTTGAAATAAAAGCGGCTATCCAGGTACCGGATACGGTGATGATCCGTTCGGGATATTCTGCTAATGCAGAAATCGTACTGGAACGTGCGCAAAAGGCACTTACTTTGCCTGAAAGTACAATCGAATTCAGTGGAGACAGCACATTTGTATATGTAATGACGGATAGCGTGCCTGCCCAGAAGTTTGAACGCAAAGAAGTGAAAGTTGGCATGAGCGACGGTATCAAGATTGTTATCAAAGACGGTGTAGACGGTAAGTCTAAAGTGCGTGGTGCAGAGAAGAAGGATAAATAAAAACCGTTGGAGTAACCTTGTATAATTCAATAATAACAGATTATGAAGAAGAACTTAATAATGGGATGCATGGCTATTTTGGCTGTTTCAGTACAGGCCCAGGAGGGCTGGACGCTGCGCCAGTGCATCGACTACGCTATAGAACATAATATTAGCATCCGCCGGACTGCTAACTCTGCGGAACAGAGTGCCGTGAGTGTGAACACGGCTAAATGGGCACGCCTGCCGAATCTGAATGGTAGTGCCGGGCAAAGCTGGAACTGGGGACGTACGCAGACGGCTGTAAAGAATGAAGCCACTGGTGATTATTCTACGGTTTATGTCAATACAAGTAGTAACAGCACCAGTATGTCTGTGTCTACCAGTGTTCCCTTATTTTCCGGTCTGGAAATTCCCAATCAGTATGCTTTGTCTAAATTGAATCTGAAAGCGGCTATTGCGGATTTGGAAAAGGCTAAGGAGGATATTTCCATTAATATAGCTTCTGCGTATTTGCAGGTGCTGTTCGATCAGGAACTATATCAGGTAGCCATTAGTCAAGTGGCATTGAGTAAAGAACAGTTGGCACGTATTGCACGTCTTGCTGAACTGGGTAAAGCATCTCCTGCCGAGGTTGCTGAGGCTAAGGCTCGCGTGGCACAAGATGAGATGAAAGCTGTTCAGGCAGATAATAACTACCAGCTTGCTTTGCTTGATCTTAGCCAGCTTATAGAGTTGGAAACTCCGGAAGGATTCTCTTTATCAGCTCCTGCGGTAAGATTGGACCTGCTTCCTCTTACTCCGCCGGATGAGGTTTATCAGACAGCATTGACAAGTAAGGCTGCTGTTCAGGCTGCAAAATATCGTCTGGAAGGTAGTGAGCACAGTATTCGTATTGCTCAGAGTGCTTTTTATCCTAAATTGAATCTGAATGGTAGTCTCGGTACGAATTATTATTCTACTCTCGACCGTAATTTCAGTCAGCAGATGCGGGATAACTTTAGCAAGTACGTAGGACTCAGTCTTAGTGTGCCTATCTTTAACCGTTTTGCCACTCGCAATCGTGTACGTACAGCTCGCTTGCAGCAGGAGAATTATTCTTTGCAGTTGGACGATGTAAAGAAGACGCTCTATAAGGAAATACAGCAGGCATGGTACAATGCATTGGCTTCCGAGAGCAAATACACCAGTAGTAGTACAGCTACCAATGCCAGTGCGGAGTCTTTCAAGTTGATGAGTGAAAAGTACGACAATGGTAAAGCAACCGCTGTAGAGTATAACGAAGCGAAACAGAATCTGATGAAGGCCCAGTCTGATGAATTGCAGGCTAAATATGAATATCTGTTCCGTACAAAGATATTGGACTTCTATAAAGGAATACCGATTGAATAACTTTTTTAGTGTCTTTCTCTTGAAAATCCTTCTCTGGCTGTAAGGCTGGGGGAGGATTTTCTGTATATTTGCTGCATGAGTCCTTTTATCAGTATAGTTATCCCCTTTTACGGTACGGCAGACCCGGTGCTGTTGCAACGTTGTCTTGATTCCATTCGCCAGCAAGGGATGGAAGAGGGAATCTATGAGATAATTGTGGCGGATGACAATGGAAAAGGATTAGGTGGGGCACGTAATCAGGGTATCCGTCAGGCAACGGGTACCTATCTGATGTTTGTAGATGCGGATGATTATCTTTTCCCAAATCTATCCTATTGCTTTTCTTATCTCTTGAAATATACGCCGGATATTTGTTCTTTTCAGATGTGTGAGGTTAATCGGGCTGGTGTTATACCTCAATCTTTTAACTATAAATGGGAAGTTTATGAGTCAGGAGCCGAATATATGAGTAAGAATAACTTTATGGGTACTGCCTGGAGGCATTTCTTTAGTCGTAGCTTTCTAAATATTCATGGATTGGCATTTGCCGAGTCGTGTTTTCATGAAGATGAAGATTTTGTGGCAAAAGCATATTGCTTGGCATCGACTACTCTCATTACTGATTATCCGGTTTATGCCTATTTTAGAAGTTCCTCTTCCATTATTCACGAAAGAGCTTTGCAAGTACGTTTAAAGAGATTGAATGATTTCCGAGGAATGCTATACAGGGTAAGAAACTTATTATGTTCCCTTGAAAGTGATGAGAAGATTATTCCCATGCAGGTAAAGGCCTTACGGCGGCGCCTGAATTTCCTTACGATTGATTATATCCGTCAGATGCGGCGCAATAAATGTGGTGTCGGAGAGATAAATCATCGGATGAGTATTTTAAAAGCGGAAGGATTATTACCTTTGTCTGATGAGTGGTATTCCTGGAAGTATGGTTTGGTATATCCTGTTGTCAATGCTTATATCCGTTTGTTTATATGAGAATATTGTTACTTGGAGAATATAGTGGATTACATTGGAGTCTCGCTGCTGGGCTTCGGGCATTGGGACATGAAGTTTGTGTTGCTTCCGATGGCTGCGGCTGGAAAAATTATCCGCGTGATATAGCTTTGGATCGTCCTACGAATAGTTTATACGATGGGATTTCTTGTCTTATACGTATTTTGCGCCATTTGCCAAGTTTTCGTAATTATGATGTTGTTCAACTGATTAGCCCCTATTTCTTGCATTTGCGTAGTGAGCGTACTTTGCCTGTTTACCACTATCTGCGCAGATTTAATGGTAAAGTCTTTTTAGGTGCTTTCGGAACTGATTATTATTATATCCGTGCCTGCATGGAGACTGATACTTATCGCTACTCTGATTTTAAAACCGGTAACTGCTATCGTGATACCGATTTCAATAAAATGACTCTTCAGGATTGGTATTATGGGGGAGCCGCTCGTGCTACCCGCACCATTGCCGAAAGTTGCAATGGTATAATGGCTTGCCTGTGGGAGTATTACGTTGCTTATCAGCCTCTTTTCCCGGAGAAGACAGTATTCGTACCTTTACCGATCAATCTACATGAAATCGTTTCGCATATTCGTACTGTGCCGGAGAAACTGAACTTCTTTATTGGTATCCAGAACTTTAAAGATACTGTGAAAGGTACCGATGTTATGCTGCCTGTGCTACGGGAAGTACAACATAAATATCCCGATCTTTGCCGGGTTACCGAAGTGCATGATGTGCCTTATGCCCGTTATCAGCAATTGATGGATGACGCGGATGTGCAGTTAGACCAGTTGTATTCATATACTCCCTCCATGAACTCACTACTTGCCATGGCAAAGGGAGTAACTGTTGTGGGAGGTGGTGAACCGGAAAACTATGAAATCTTAAATGAAACGGAGCTTCGCCCTATTATCAATGTCTTGCCTGATGAACAGGACATTTACAGGAAACTGGAAGAGATTGTTCTTCATAAAGAACGTATTCCGGAATTATCGGCGCAAAGTGTAGAATACGTAACCAAACATCACGATCATATCAAAGTAGCCCGGCAATACCTCGATTTCTGGGAGCAACATTAATGCCTTTTATAACTCATCATTTGTTTCATGCCGTGAAACTTTTCATTTCAGATAGTGAACAATTACCTTCTGCCTTTTCTTCTTTTTATAGCCTGTATTTACCCCTGAACACCTTCTGTACCCTTTTGATGTAACATGAGTGAAAGAAAATGAAATGTTACTGCGAAAGATGTAATATCAGCGAAAGTTTGTGTAAAATAATGGTAGGTACCTTTTGATGTCTATGCTGTATATTTGCTGCGGGGAAATTTCCCTGCGAAAGAAACAAGCAAAGAAATATCAAAAAAGAAGTAGTATGCAAAGACGTTTTTATCTTTTCTTGCTGGTAACCATCCTATATAGTTGCACAGCTCTGGGCCAGGGAAGCTCAGCCGGAAATCCGGTGATTTATGCCGATGTACCCGATATGTCGATGATTCGGGTAGGAGATACTTACTATATGAGTAGCACGACCATGCACATGGCTCCGGGAGTTCCCATTATGAAGTCGAAAGACCTTGTGAACTGGGAATTAGTGAATTATTGCTATGATATTCTGGCTGATGTGGATGCACTGAACCTGAATAATGGAAAAAATGCGTATGGAAGCGGAACATGGGCAAGCTGTATTCGCTATCATAATAATATGTATTATGTATCGACATTCTCAAGCACTACCGGGAAGACCTATATATATGCTACGGAAGATATAGAAAAAGGTCCTTGGAAAACAATCACGTTTACTCCCTCTTATCATGATCATACTATTTTCTTTGATGATGATGGACGCGTTTATATAATCTGGGGTGGTGGTAAACTGCGGGTAGCTGAATTGAAACCCGATTTGTCCGGCATTAAAGAAGGAACCGAACGTATTTTTATAGAGAATGCCAGTGCTCCGTCAGGGGATAATGTCGGTTTGCCGGCCGAAGGCTCACAGTTGTTTAAGGTGAATGGAAAGTATTACCTGTTCAACATCACCTGGCCCAAAGGTGGAATGCGCACGGTGGTTATTCATCGCGCCGATCATATAAACGGACCTTGGGAGGGCAGAGTGGCTTTGCAGGATAAAGGTGTTGCACAGGGAGGTTTGATAGATACGCCTGATGGCAGATGGTTTGCTTATCTTTTCCGTGATAATGGTGCGGTAGGTCGTATTCCTTATCTTGTTCCGGTGAAGTGGGAAGAAGGTTGGCCGGTTCTTGGTATAGACGGGAAAGTACCGGAGAGGTTGGAACTTCCGGCAAGTAAGGGATTGATACCGGGCATCGTGGCTTCGGATGAGTTTACACGCAAAAAGAAAGAGGCAGCTTTGCCATTGGTTTGGCAGTGGAATCACAATCCGGACAATTCCCTTTGGTCGGTTAGTGAACGAAAAGGGTATCTGCGCCTTAAAACCGGACGGGTGGATGCTGATTTCCTGTCTGCACGAAATACATTGACGCAGCGAACAGTTGGTCCGATATGTTCGGGAACCACTTCTATGGATGTATCTAATATGAAAGAGGGAGATTTTGCAGGTCTTGCACTTCTTCAGAAAAAATATGGGTTCGTAGGTGTGAAGTATGAAAACGGGGTAAAGAAGATTGTAATGGTAAGTGCGCAGACTGATAAGCCGGAAGAGGTGGAAAGTCTGCCACTGAACCAGACAGTGATATTCCTGAAAGCTGAATGCGACTTTACGGATCTGAAAGATATAGCCAGTTTCTACTATAGTCTGGATGGCAAGAAGTGGATTAAAATAGGCAGTCAGCTTAAAATGGCCTATACCCTCCCACATTTTATGGGGTATCGTTTCGGACTTTTCAACTATGCAACAAAGGCAGCCGGAGGATATGTGGACTTTGACTATTTCCGTATCAGCGATAAGAAATAAAGCGATTCGTAATTATAAATCGATAATTTATATAGAAATGAGAAAGATGAAATCGACGCTTTCTGTGGGGAAGCGCATCATTTTATTGTCAGTTTGTATGGCAATGTTTTCAGTAACAGGATTTAGCCAGGGAGCTAAAGGTAAAAAGGTGAAGGGTGCTCCGGTATTCTCGCAGGTGGTCTATCAGGGCAATGATCAGGTGTACAGTGAGAATCCTCTGTCACCCGGTGAGTTCTATAACCCTATTCTGCAGGGTTGCTATCCCGATCCTTCCATAACAAGGAAAGGGGATGACTATTTTCTGGTGTGTTCATCGTTTGCCATGTTTCCTGGTGTGCCTATTTTCCACTCGAAAGATTTGGTGAACTGGACGCAGATCGGCCATGTACTGGACCGTACTTCACAGTTGAAAGTACAGGATACGGGTATTAGTGCGGGTGTGTATGCTCCGGCTATCAAGTATAATCCCAATAATGATACTTTCTATATGATTACGACCCAGTTTGCCGGTGATTTTGGAAATATCATAGTAAAATCGAAAGATCCTTTCAAAGGATGGAGCGATCCTATTAGATTGAAATTTAATGGGATCGACCCGTCTATTTTCTTTGATGACAATGGTAAGGCATACGTGGTTCATAACGATGGGCCGAAGAAAAGTGAAGAACTCTATAACGGACACCGCGTTATCAAGATCTGGGAGTATGATGTAGAGAACGATCAGGTGATTCCCGGTACGGATCAGGTTATTGTAAACGGGGGCGTGGATTTATCCAAAAAGCCTATCTGGATTGAGGCTCCCCATATCTATAAGAAAGACGGACGCTACTATCTGATGTGTGCCGAAGGTGGTACGGGTGGCTGGCATAGTGAAGTTATCTTTGTGAGTGATAACCCGAAAGGTCCCTTTATCCCGGCTCCGAGCAATCCTATCCTGAGCCAGAGATATTTGGATCATAACCGGAAGAATATGGTAGATTGGGCAGGACACGCCGATTTGGTAGAGGGACCTGATGGCAAGTACTACGGTGTATTCCTGGCTATCCGCCCCAATGAAAAGGACAGAGTGAATATCGGTCGGGAGACATTTATCCTACCGGTAGACTGGTCGGGTGAATTCCCGGTCTTTGAAAACGGACTTATCCCGATGGAGCCAAAGCTGAAGACTCCTGCAGGTGTTGAAAATAAAACCGGAAAAGACGGCTATTTCCCTAACGGTAATTTTACGTTTACCGAAAACTTCACATCTCCGCAACTGGATTACCGCTGGATTGGTTTGAGAGGTCCTCGTGAAGAATTTATTTCAATTCTGAAGGACGGAGGATTACAAATCACCCCGTTCCCGGTAAACATAAAAGAAGTGAAACCAACCTCGACGCTTTTCTACAGACAGCAGCATAATAACTTCTCATTTACTACTACTTTGAACTATACTCCGAAAACGGAGAAAGACTTGGCAGGTATCACTTGTGTGCAGAGTGAAAATTTTAATTATGTTTTCGGTCTGATGAGGCAAGATAGAGATTTCCATATGGTGCTGGCGAAGACAGAAAAAGGCAATACCCGCCTTCTTGCAAGTGCAAAGGTGGATGTGAAGAATCCGATCCGGTTGCAGGTGAAAGGTGTGGGGGATAATTATGACTTTAGTTATTCGCTGGATGGGAATAATTTCGTGCTGCTGGGTAACACCGTGTCCGGTGATATTCTTTCAACCAATGTTGCCGGTGGCTTTACCGGTTGTCTGATAGGTTTGCATGCTACTTCTGCCAATGATATTCGAGTGAATAATCTAAAGGATGCCTATGCTGATTATTTCACTATAGGATGTGCGGTGAATATGGCGAATTTTAATTCACCTCAACAGATAGCATTGATTACTTCTAACTTCAACAGTATCACTGCGGAGAATGATATGAAACCTCAGCCTACACAGCCTGCAGAGGGAAAATGGAACTGGGAAAATGCCGATAAGATTGCTAACTTCGCGCGTGCCCATAAGATTGGACTTCGGGGACATTGCCTGGTTTGGCATGCTCAGACCGGAGATTGGATGTTCCATGATGAAAAAGGTGATTTAGTTTCAAAGGAAGTGTTGTTTGAGAGAATGAGAACTCATATTCACACTATCGTCAATCGTTATAAAGATGTGGTTTATGCATGGGATGTGGTGAACGAAGCAATGACAGATGATGCGAAAGCGGAGATTCCCTACCGTCAGTCTCTCTATTACAAGATTGCAGGTGATGAGTTTATTAAAAAGGCTTTTGAGTATGCTCATGAAGCGGACCCTAAAGCATTGCTTTTCTATAATGATTATAATGAAACGAATCCTGCCAAGCGCGATCGTATCTATAATATGGTTAAGAGTATGAAGGCCGAAGGAGTACCCATTTCCGGTATCGGAATGCAAGGACACTACAATGTTCTTTCTCCTACGGAAGATGAGTTCAGAAAGGCTCTCGAACTTTATTCACAAGTGGTTGATAATATTCATATTACTGAATTGGATGTTCGTATCAACACTCGGGAACAAGGCGGACAGCTCAGTGTAAATCAGGAGGGCAAGAAGTTGGAGCTGACTCCTGAGGCGGATGCGGCACAAGTGGCCCAGTATGATATGTTGTTCCGGGTGATGCGTGATTATAAGCATGTGATTAGTAACGTAACTTTCTGGAATGTGTATGATGGCGATTCATGGTTGGATCGTCGTTGGGGGAATCGTCAGCGTAATTATCCGCTTCTGTTTGATGAGAACCTGTTACCGAAGTCTTCATATTATAAGGTGCTGACTTTCTAAATAAAGGCGTTGATGCGGTTTATTATATGCTCTGTCTCTTCATTCGTGAGTAATGGAGAGATGGGGAGACTTAACTCCTCATTATGGATACGTTCTGTGATGGGGAGTTGTTGCATTCCATATTCCTTTTTCAACGCTTCCTGGCGATGAGGTGGAATGGGATAATGAATCTGAGTAGAAATACCGCATTGGGTCAGATAACGTTGCAATTCATTCCGGCGGAGAGAAAAGACGGGAAAGATGTGGAAGACATTGGCTTCATTAATATGATCCGTATGGACAGTACTTTGTAATCCCAAGCGTTGCCAGTCAATATTCTCTTTATAGGATTGTGCTATCTCCCTTCTTCGGGCATTATCTTTATCTAAGCGGGATAACTTTATGGAAAGAACCGCCGCCTGTAATTCGTCCAATCGGCTGTTTATGCCTTGGTACAGATGAACATATTTTTCTGTGGAACCGTAATTGGCAATGGAACGTGCGGTGGTGGCAAGTTCGGCATCATGGGTGGTTATGGCACCACCGTCTCCCAAGGCACCCAGGTTTTTGGCCGGATAGAAGCTGAAGGCCGCGGCATCACTTAAATTACCGGCTCGCAAAGCTGGGCTTCCTTTTCCCGGTAAGCCTTTGTTCCAGATGGCACCATGTGCCTGTGCGGCATCTTCTATGATTCTTAGTCCGTAGCGGGTAGCCAGATCGTATATTCCTTGCATATCGGCTAAACGTCCATATAGATGAACCGGTAGTATGGCACGTGTACGGGGGGTAATCAGCGATTCTGCATAGGTGATGTCTATGTTGCATGTTTCAAAGGCCGGTTCACAAAGCACCGGTTTCAGTCCGGCACGGAGGATAGAGAGTATGGTTGCGATGTATGTATTGGCAGGGACGATTATTTCATCTCCGGCATCCATGACTCCCAATTCACGGTAAGCAAGAAATATTAATGTAAGAGCATCCAGGCCATTTCCTGTACTTACACAATGAACTGTACCGCAGTAGGCTGCGAATTCTTGTTCAAAACGGGCCGTCGCCTCTCCATACAAGTACCATCCCGAATGGAAAACACGTAGTAAGGCATCCGACAGGTCAGGCTCAAAGGAAGCATTGATCTTTTGCAGGTCTAAATACTTTATCATAATTTCAATTCGTAAACGTCATACATGATTGCTCTTGCACCGAAACCTTCCTTCTGGAAAAGTAATCCTTCATTCAATATTTGTCCGCCTTGTTCGGTGGAAATGCCGAAGTCAAAGTAACGCTTTTGTCCGTAGCGGCTATATATCAGTTGGTGAAAGAGCAGGTCGAGTGCTCCACATTTCTTTCCTTGTGTGGAGGCGGCGATGTATTGCACGTGGGCCACTTCGTCGGTTTCATATACTACGCAGCCGCCCAGTGTTTCAGTTCCGTCGCATACCCGGAAAAGGGAAATCTGACGGGGAAAGTTTTTGTGCAGTCGGGTGATTTCTTCCAGTGAATGTACCGGGGCAACACAATATCGTTCATGTAGGTTTTCTTCCAATATTGACCAGAAAGAGGCGAAGTCCTCGTCTTCTGTGATTGTCAGTGCACAGGCCTGTGCCTTTTTCAATTGGCGACGGCGCAGGGTGCGGAAAGGCAGACGATCGTCCAGTGGAATTACGGATGAGATGCTACGTGCTGTAAGTTGTGCGCCCAGGCGAACGAGGATATATAAATCTTCTTCCGCCGGATAGCGGTGATAAATGTGCGGAATAGCCCGATATACTACTGATTGTACACCGCACTCCGTATGTAAATAATTCAGGGCGGTGCAGAATGCACTTTTTGCTTGCACTAAGGTGATAGAGGCGGAGAGGAGTATTCCTCCATAAGTCAGTCCCTGATGAGAATAAAAACAATCACCGGAAAGGTTGCCGGGGAGCAAGGCTGTTAATTTCTGATTACAATAAATCAGCAGGGAGCAATCATGGAAACGCTCGGCATGATAGTCCATATAGTCGCGTTGCAGCATGAATGTACCGTTTTTGGAACGGCGCACGAAGCGGTCCCAGCGTTCTTTTTCTTCTGCCGAGTAGCGGACTATGTGCCAGTTATGATCGGTTACTGTGCTTATTCCCATGTGCTTATCTGTCTTTTATATTACTTCTGGAATTCAAATATAGGTATATCTACCTGATAAATAACGTAAGTCTTGGCGGTTTATTATCAACCCCACACGGTAACTTCATTTACACGCCGAAGTAAAGCTCGTTACACGCCGAGGTAAAGCCCGTTACATGCCGAGGTAAAGGCCGTTACAATAAGCGGTAAAGGCTGTTACATGCTGCAGTAAATGCTTTTACATCTTGTGGTAAACGGTCGGTAAATGCTATTGATTGATTATCAGTACACTAACAATAAACTCACCAGTAACCTTTAATTCATTACTGTACCGAAACACTTTACTTCAACCTACGGGTGAAAATAATCCTTTTTTATATAGAACTTTCCGGGAATTAAAAAATATGCCTGAAAATGAAGAGGTATCTTCTTTTTTTCTTCTATTGAGGTGTGATGAAAAAGGACTATTCGTTATATTTGTAGCAATTTAAAAAACAAACGAAATGAAAAGAATGACTTTGAAATTTATCCCTGCCGTACTTTTGGTAGCTGTATTCTTGCTAAGCTCTTGTAGTTCTGCATATAAGGTGACGAAGGCGGAGGGTACGATGGTGGCGGTCGACTCTACCTGGGATGTAAATCCTGATGCTGAAGCGATGGCATTGCTTGCTCCCTATAAGGCGAAGGTTGACAGTATCATGCTCCGTGTGGTAGGTACTGCAGAAGTAAGCATGGACAAAGGAGCGCCCGAAAGTCTGCTTTCTAATCTGGTAGCGGATGTTCTACGTAATGCAGCCGGACAAGTATTGGGTAAGCCTGCCGATATGGGATTAATAAATATGGGTGGCTTGCGTAATGTATTGACTGAAGGTCCTATTACCTGCGAAAATATTTATGAGATATTGCCTTTCGAAAATTCTCTTTGTGTATTGACCATGAAAGGAGTTTATCTGAAAGAATTGTTCAATAATATTGCAGCATGTCACGGTCAAGGTGTCAGTGGGATGCAGCTTCTGATAACAAAAGACGGAAAACTATTGGAAGGCACGGTTGCAGGCCGTCCGATAGAGGATGAACACCTTTATACAATTGCTACCATTGATTACCTGGCAGACGGAAACGATGGTATGACTGCCCTGCCGCAAGCTGAGAAACGTGAATGTCCGGATGGGGCTACTTTGCGTGGTTTGTTTATGGACTATGTGGAACAACAGACTGCTGCCGGAAAGAAGATTACTTCCCGTATGGAAGGCAGGATAACTGTGAAAGATGAGTAATCCAGCTTTGCAAGAGCATAATCATAAATTATAAATCATAAATCATGAAACGATATATTCTTTTATTGATGGCAGTTTGCTGCCTATTTCCGGTATCTGCACAGCAATCGACCAAAGAGATACCTGTAGAGCCTCTCTGCCTGGTAGCTCCTGACTCTGCCCAGAAAACCAAACAACTGGTGATTCTGCAAACAAGTGATACGCACAGCCGTATTGAACCCATTGCTGTGAATGCTGCCGACCGCTATGCCGGTATGGGTGGAACGGTGCGCCGGGCTACCTTTATTAAGGAAGCGCGTAAAATAAACCCCAACCTGTTGCTGTTTGATTGTGGAGACATTTCTCAAGGAACTCCTTACTACAATTTGTTTCAGGGAGAAGTCGAAGTAAAGATGATGAATCTTATGGGCTATGACGCCATGACGATAGGTAATCATGAATTTGATTTCGGTTTGGAAAATATGGCACGTCTGTTCCGCATGGCAAACTTCCCGGTGGTATGTTCCAACTATGATGTGACAGGTACGGTGCTGGAAGGCTTGGTGAAACCCTATACTACCTTTAACCGCAATGGGTTGAAGATAGGTGTATTCGGTCTTGCTCCGAAGATGGAAGGGTTGGTGCAGGCTGATAAATGTGAAGGTGTGGTTTATAATGATCCGATAGAAGTAGCACAGAAAATGGCGGATTTGCTGAAGAATGAGGAAGGTTGTGATGTGGTCATTTGCTTGTCGCACCTCGGTTATCAACTTAAAAATGCTCCTTGTGACGAAGAACTGGCACAGAAAACGAATCATATCGATGCCATTCTGGGTGGACATACTCATACCTTTATGAAGGAACCGGCTGTTTACTTGAATAAAGACGGTCAGAATGTACCTGTGATGCATACCGGAAAAAGTGGAATTTATGTTGGTATGTTGAAACTAACACTTGCGGAAGAATAAATATCCCAATCATCTAAGTAATAAATAGTAAAAAATGAAGAGACCTATTCTCTTATTGTTTGCTGCCCTTTTGTGGGGTGGCACAGGATTGCTTCATGCCCAGGCAGAAGCACCTTTTCTTCCTTCTGCGGCAGATGCCCGTTGCAAACAGTGGGTAGATTCTGTATATTCCGGTTTGAACCTTCAGGAAAAAGTTGGACAGCTGATTGTTACCACCTTTCCTGCCAAAGTGGATAAACAGAAGAAGAAACAGATACGCGATCTGGTTAAGAAATATAAGATAGGAGGTCTGCTGTTTGCCGAAGGTACACCGGAAGAGCAGGCTATACTGACGAATATTGCCCAGAAGAATTCTAAAGTTCCCGTTATGATTACTTTCGATGGTGAATGGGGACTCTCTATGCGCCTGGAAGGTACGCCTTATTTCCCGAAGAATGCTGCACTTGGCTGTATTGAAGACAACCATCTGATTTATGAATACGGGCGTGAAGTGGCACGGGAATTTCGTGAGCTGGGTGTTCATGTGAATTTTGCACCGGATGCGGATGTCAATACCAATCCTTTGAACCCGGTGATCCATGTACGCTCTTTCGGGGAAGACCCGAAGAAGGTGGCTGAAAAGGTGGTCGCTTATAGCCGTGGACTGGAGAGTGGCGGTGTGTTGTCCGTGAGCAAACACTTCCCCGGACACGGAGATACGGATGTGGACTCGCATAAAGGATTACCGTCACTATATTATAATCGCGAACGCCTGGATAGTGTGGAACTGTATCCTTTCAAAGAAATGATACGTGCCGGCTTGGGTGGGGTGATGGTGGGTCATCTGCAGGTACCTGTGCTGGAACCGGATGCTATCACGGCTTCTTCACTTTCCGGAAATGTGGTGACCGGATTATTGAAAAATGAAATGGGATTCCAGGGGCTGGTGTTTACAGATGCACTGGATATGAAGGGAGTTTCATCTGTGCCCCAGGTTACTACAAAGGCCTTGCTTGCAGGAAATGATATGGTGCTGGTGCAGTATAATACTGAAAATGCTGTGCAGGAGGTACTGAATGCGGTGAAAGACGGTGTTCTTTCGGAGAAGGTTGTGGAAGAGAAATGCCGTAAGATACTTACTTATAAATATCTGTTGGGCTTACGTCAGCCGCGCCCGCAGTTGCAGGTTAGCGGAATGAGTTATCGTATCCATACGGATGAAGCCAAGGCGCTGGTAACGCGACTTCGCCAGGCTGCTGTTACGGTGCTGGGTAATCATTTTGGAGTGTTACCGTTGACATCTGTTGACAACGCTCCGATTGCACTGCTGAGTGTAGTCGAAGGCAAAGATAGCATTTTCATTGCTGAAATGAAGAAATTATCTCCTGTTCCTGTGGAGTGTTTTCATTTGACGAGGGAGATGAGCGGAGATGAACGCCGTGAACTGGCACGCAAACTGGCGAATTATCGTCGGGTTGTAATCAGCATATCAGGTAAAGATACAGATGTACTTGCTTATGCCGATTTTCTGGCAGGATTGAATTTGCCTGCCCCCGTAGTATATGCTTTCTTTGCGTCCTATCGTGCGATGCAACCTTTAGTTCCGGCTTTGAATCAGGCCAGTGCTGTGGTGTTGGGACATTCATCGGAAGCGGATATTCAGCAATATGTAGCGGGTGTGATGTTTGCTAAAGTCCCTGCTCAGGGAAAGCTTTCCATGAGTATCGGTAACCTCTATCAGGCCGGTGAGGGAAGTGTGATTACTCCGGGGATGAAACCGGGACGTATTATTCCTGAAGATTTGGGAATGAAGTCTAATGAGTTGCATCGTATCGATGCGATTGTCAAGGGCGGATTGGCTGCCGGAGCCTATCCAGGTTGTCAAGTGCTGGTGTTGAAAGATGGTCAGACGGTATATGATAAGTGTTTCGGTACTCATTCTGATAAAGACACCACTGCTGTACGCCCTACAGATATGTTTGACCTTGCTTCTTTGACGAAGACTACTGCAACACTGCTTGCCGTGATGAAACTTTATGATACGGGTAAGTTGAAGCTGACGGATAAAGCGTCCCAGTATTTGCCAATCTTGCGAAATACTAATAAGAAGAATATTACAATAAAGGATTTGCTTCTTCATGAATCCGGTCTGCCTCCTTATATTCGTTTTTATCTGGAGGCCATCGACCCGAACTCGGTGCATGGACCGTATGCTCAAAGTTGGGTGGATGAGTGGCATCGCACGCAAGTCAGTGAACATAGCTATTATTGTTCAAATTTCAAGTTTAAGAAAGGCTTGGTCGCTGAAAAAGAATCATCTACTTACAACTTGCATGTAGCTGACAAAATGTGGCTGAACAAGAACTTCAAGAATACCATCTTGCAAAAGATTGCCCGGTGTGATATGGACAGTAAGCGGTATGTGTACAGTGATCTTGGCTTTATCCTATTGCAGCAGGTGGTGGAGGCTATAGTTAAGTTGCCAATGGACCTTTATCTGGCTAAAGAGTTTTATGCACCTATGGGCTTGCAGCGTACCATGTATCTGCCTTTATTAAGGTACTCCAAACAAGAGATTATGCCTACGGTCGCAAATGATTTCCTGCGCCGTCAGGATTTATGCGGCTATGTGCATGATGAGACTGCCGCTTGTATGGGTGGCATTTCCGGTAATGCAGGTTTGTTCTCTACAGCTACGGAAGTTGCGAAGATATACCAGATGATGCTGAATGGGGGAGAATGGAATGGCAAACGTTATTTGAGTGAGGCAACTTGCCGTTTGTTCACTACGGAGACCTCTGCCATCAGTCGCAGAGGATTGGGTTTTGACAAACCTAACTTGAAGGATTTGAAGAACAGTCCTTGTGCTCCTTCGGCTACCAATGCTGTTTACGGACATACCGGTTTTACGGGTACCTGTGCTTGGGTGGATCCTGAACATGGAACGGTGTATGTTTTCCTCAGCAACCGTCTGTGTCCCAATGTGTGGAATACAAAACTGACTGAGATGAATATCCGTACAAATATACAAGAAGCGATTTATAAAAGCCTGAAATAGTCTGGACATAGAAATACAGGAGACACGGGAAATACAGCGTTTTTTACTAATTAGTCCAAAAAACTCTGTATTTTCCGTGTCTTTGTGTTCGAAATACTATAACTTTGGTAGCCTTAATGCATAAATGATGATGAAAAAACTATTCCTATTCTTTTTGATGATATACAGTTGTTGTGTCCGCTTTGATGCTCAGGCGCACCATCTGCCGGCGCCACAATCTCCTGTACCTTCTGTTGAACCTATTATGATACGATCTGTTTCCAATGATGAACGATGCCGGCAGTGGGTGGATTCGGTACTCAACAGGATGAATCTGAAAGAACGTATCGGACAATTATTCATTTATACCATTGCTCCTCAGCAAGACAAGGCAAACCGGGATTTGCTACGTAAAGTTGTGGATGACTACAAAGTGGGCGGTCTGCTCTTTTCCGGCGGATTGATGGAGAATCAGGCGATACTGACCAATGAAGCACAAAAGATGGCAGATGTTCCGTTGATGATAACCTTTGATGGTGAATGGGGACTTTCCATGCGCTTGCGAGGTACACCGGTATTTCCCCGAAATATGATTCTGGGCTGCATACAAAACGACAGTTTGCTTTATGAATATGGTCGCGAGATGGCCCGGCAATGTCGGGAACTTGGTGTGCAGGTTAACTTTGCTCCGGTGGCGGATGTGAATATCAACCCGAAGAATCCGGTTATCAATACCCGTTCGTTTGGGGAAAGTCCTGCTAATGTGGCTGATAAAGTAATAGCTTATGCCCGTGGTCTGGAAGACGGTGGCGTGCTTTCCGTGAGCAAACATTTTCCCGGCCATGGAGATACGGATGTGGATTCGCATCATTCATTGCCGAAGCTGACCTTTTCCCGTGCACGTTTGGATAGTGTGGAGTTATACCCGTTTAAGAAAGCCATTCAGGCTGGGTTGTCCGGTATGATGGTGGGACACTTGGAGGTGCCGGTACTTGAATCGAAACGAGGGGTGCCTTCCTCACTTTCCCGTAGTGTAGTGCATGATTTGCTGACACAAGAGATGAAGTTTCAGGGGCTGGTATTTACGGATGCATTGGCTATGAAAGGTGTTTCTGCCAATAACACGAGTATTTGTCTGCAGGCATTGAAAGCAGGGCATGATTTGCTGCTTGTGCCCCGACGGATTAAGGAAGAAGTAGATGCTATACTGGATGCCGTGAAAAACGGTGAACTGACGGAAGCGGAGATTGAAGCAAAGTGCCGGAAGGTACTTACTTATAAATATGCTCTCGGCCTATCAAAGAAACCTTTTGTTCGCCTTTCGGGGTTAAGTAATCGTATTAATACGGCGCACACTCGTGATTTGATACGGCGCCTGAACCAGGAGGCGATTACCGTATTGAAGAATAAAAACGATGTGCTTCCGTTGGATGTAGATACCCGGGAAGTGGCTGTGCTCAATGTAGGTGATGCTAAAGAAATACAACCGTTCCTGAAGGAGCTTTCCGGATTTATTAATCCTGTTGGTGCAAAAGGAGTACCTGCCGTTTTTCAATTGAAAAAAGAGTTACCGGTGGCTGCACGTAAGCAGTTGCGTGATTCACTGTCACAGTATAAACGTATCCTTGTTTGTGTGACGGAACATCGCTTGGCGCCTTATCAGGCCTTCTTTGGGGAATTTGTTCCTGATATTCCAACAGCTTATTTGCTTTTTATACCCGGTAAGCAAATGTTGCAGATACGCCGTGCGGTATCGGCTGCTAATGCTGTAGTACTTGCACATTCATCGAATGATGATGTACAGTGTCAGGTAGCCAGAATACTATATGCCGATGCAACGGCAAACGGACGCCTGTCGGCAAGTATCAGTGACTTGTTTGCTACGGGAGATGGACGGACCATTACTCCGAAAACACCGCTTCACTTTGTGCCTGATGAACATGGTATGAACTCCCGTCTGTTGACTCGCATTGATGAAATAGCGAAAGAAGGCATTAAAGAAGGAGCTTATCCCGGTTGTCAGATTGTGATATTGAAAGACGGAAAGGAAATGTATAATAAAGCTTTCGGAACACATACCTGGCCGGGTGCTACGGGTGCTTCTGTCAAAAAACTCTCTACGACCAATATCCCCGGCGCTACTTTACCGGTATCTCCGACGGATGTTTATGATTTGGCTTCGCTGACAAAGACTACGGCAACATTGCTCGCTGTTATGAAGCTGTATGATAAAGGACGTTTGAATCTTACCGATCGTGTGTCGGACTATCTGCCTTGGTTGCAAGATACGGATAAAAAAGATATCACAGTCCGCCAGTTGTTGTTGCATGAATCCGGATTACCTTCTACATTGTTGTTTTATCAGGAAGCTATCGATAAAGAGAGCTATGGAGGAACTCTTTTCAAAGCAAAACCGGATGCTGCACATTCTGTACAGATAGGGGTTCGTACCTGGGCTAATCCGAAATTTAAGTTACAGAAAGGATTGACTTCTAAAGTGCGGACGGCAGAGCATACCTTACAAGTTGCCGATAGCTTATGGTTGAATCGTTCCTTTAAAGAAGTCTATCAACAAACGATTGTGAAGGCACCGTTGCGCGATCGCCGTTATCGGTATAGCTGTGTAGGTTTCATCCTGCTGCAGCAATTGGTTGAGGCGCGTACGGGCATGTCGATGGATGCTTTTTTGGAGCAGGAGTTTTATGCTCCGATGGGGTTGAAACGTACGGGATATTTGCCATTGAAGGGTGCAGCTACGGCAGGAACAGCATATGCAGGCATTGTATCCGGTAAGCATACTCCTATACCGAAAGCAGAAATTATACCTTCTTCGGTGGATCCATTCTTGCGAAAAACCGTTCTTCAAGGCTTCGTGCATGATGAGTCGGCAGCTTTCCAAGGTGGTGTATCAGGGAATGCCGGTCTATTCTCCAATGCAACGGAAGTGGCTCAAATTTATCAAATGTTGTTGAATGGGGGAGAGTTGGATGGTAAGCGTTATTTGAGTCCGGAAACTTGTCGTGTATTTACTACTACTGCATCCCGCATCAGTCGTCGTGGTCTGGGATTCGATAAACCTGACCGGCAGAATCCGGCAAAGAGTCCTTGTGCTACGGCTACGCCTTCCACTGTTTATGGGCATACCGGATTTACAGGTACTTGTGCTTGGGTTGATCCGACGAATGGGCTGGTTTACGTTTTCCTTTGCAATCGCATCTATCCGGATGTCTGGAATACGAAGCTGATGAAGATGGATATCCGTACACGAATACAGGAGGTGATGTATCAGGCGTTGAAATAGTTATAATAGAAGAAGGGAATAGCCCCCCGCTCACGCGGCTGGTTACTCCCTTTTTCACGTCTTGAAACAATCAATTAATACCAGTCAAACTTATCTGTGTTGCAATGCAAATTATGTTAGAATGCAATACCCAGACGCAGACCGAAATTGCTTAAGCCATCTACACTATAAGTGAACAGGTCGCCCTTGTTCGTACCATAGCTATAGTAAGCGGCAATGTGCAACCCCGGACCATAAGCCCATGGGTAAATGTTGAGACCAATTTCCGGTGATACATAGAAACCCCAAGTACTCTTGTTGGCTTCGTAAACATTGAAAGTTGATTTCATTTCAGCGTACTGAGGACCTACCTTCACACCCACATAAGGCTGGAAAGCGCTACCGCGGTCGAAGGTATAACGACCTGCCAGACCGAAAGGCAACTGGAACAGTGTATGCTGTTGATCAGTATTGATGCTACCGCCTTCACCTACAGGAAGTGTCTGGCGTCCGAAGTATTCGTGGTTGCTATGGTAAGCAAGGAAAGCACCGAGAGCAATATTCGGAGTTACATAGTAACCGCCTTCAAAGCTCATGCCCCATCCGCTGGCTTTATCAGCGAAATGGTTGCTCAGGGGGAAGTTGAATTGCCAATCGATATTAGCATAACCGTTATCGGTCAATTGTGCCTTTGCCGGCATGGCGAAGACGAGAGCCAGAGCGGCAACCGCCAGTACTCTCATTGAAATATATTTTATTGTTTTCATACTTGTTATTGTTTTAAACGACTTAACTACTTACTACTAATTATTTATTAGTCAGATATGAAGATTGGGTATAAGCTTGGTTTACACCTTCAATAGCCAGTTTAGTATTTACAGATGTAGAACCGCTAAGCAATCCGCTCATATAGCTTGTCCAGAGTACGGGCAGTTTTTCTTTTTCACCCTGTGTAGCTTCCAGATTGAGGAGTTCGGTAATGAATGAACCTGTGCTATAAGTATAAGTCACAGCATACGGATAGTACCATCCGCCCCAGTTACCCCAGTAAGGTGCATCCCAATAACCTGGATAGTTCCACCACCATTCGGGGCGTCCGTAATCATTAAAGTAGTAAGTGCTCTTGATGTAGCTGACCTGTAAACCGAGGTTGGCTTCTTCACGGTCGTCTACGCGGACAAAACCACGATTATTCATATTGGTAGCATAGGCTTGCAGAATTTCCTGAGCGCTTTCATCTTTCCAATATTCGGCTTCTTTTTTATCGCCGATGATGAGGATGCTGTCCGGCATGTAGTACGTTTGGAAAGCTTTGAAGTCAGCTTTCGTGTCATAGTTGGTATAAACCAGATATTTGTTGTCCAGCTTATCCGTGTCAGGGTCTTTTTCGCAGGCTGCGAAAGTCAAGACCACCAATAATAGGGGAATTAATTTCTTCATACTTTTATAATGTTTAGGTTAAATATAAAAATCCTGCCCTGGTACCTCAGGCTTTTGGTACATGAACAAGATAAAAAATAAAAGGTTCAGAAAGGGGTATGTTAAAATTGTGTTTTTGAGGAAGAAAATCTTAAAAAAGGGAGATTTCTTGGTAAGTATTGGTGTGTACCTTATTGAAAAGTTATGTATTGGAGCCCTTAATGGAAACGAGCGTTCCCTTTCGTGGAAACGCTCGTTGAATACTTTATGAGAACGGATTTATCTGCCTTTGGGTAAACAGTTCCTTATTATCTGTTTATTTCAGGCTATATATCTGATTGATCTTTTCTATTTCTTCTGCAGTGAATTTCGTATTCTTTATGCTTTGCAGGTTGTCATTCAGTTGGGCTACAGAGCTTGCTCCGATAATGACTGAGGTAACCATATCATCTTTCAGTAACCATGCCAGAGCCATTTCTGCAAGAGTTTGTCCGCGTTGCGTGGCAACTTCGTTCAGGGCTTTTATCTTCTTCAGTGTTTCGTCAGTCAATGCCTCTTTTTTCAGGAAACCACCTTTGGCAATGCGTGAGTCTTCGGGAATACCGTTCAGGTAACGGCTCGTTAATAAACCTTGTGCCAGAGGAGAGAAAGCTATGAAGCCCGTACCGTTTTCTTTAGCTTGTTGCAGGATACCTTCTTCTTCCGGTTCTCGGTTGAAAATGTTATATCTTCCCTGATAAAGCAGGCAATGCACGTCTCTTTCTGCCAGGTAGCGATAGGCAAATTCTGCAGCTTCCTTCGGATATTTGGAAATACCGACGTACAGGGCTTTTCCTTGTCGCACAATATCTACGAGGGTTTGCAGAGTCTCTTCCAATGGAGTATCCGGATCATAACGGTGTGAATAGAAGATATCCACATAATCCAGATTCATGCGTCGCAGGCTCTGATTTAGGCTGGTCATCAAGTATTTTCTGGAACCCCATTCACCGTAAGGGCCGGGCCACATATCATGTCCTGCTTTCGTGGAAATGAACAGTTCGTCACGATAAGGCATGAACGATTTCTTCATGATCATTCCGAAAGTTTCTTCTGCTGAACCATAGGAAGGACCGTAGTTGTTGGCAAGGTCGAAATGGGTAATCCCTTTGTCGAAAGCGTGGTGTGCCATTGCCTGTGAATTAGCAAAAGTATTAACGTCGCCAAAGTTGTGCCACAAACCTAATGAGATTTCGGGCAGTAATATGCCGCTTCGTCCGCAACGGCGATACTTCATACCGTTGTCGTACCGACTGCTGTCGGGAGAGTAAATGGGGTTTATCATGCTATTGAGTTTAAGTGAGAACACAAAAGTAGGTAATTCTATTGAAAAAAGAGTGTTTTACCTTGTCTAAAAGTGTAGTGAATTGCGGCGGATATTCTATATATATTAATGAAATATGCCGAAAACGTAGATGTTGCGGAGATAATAAATAAAATAAGTGCTATTATTATTGTATTAATAAAGAATGATTATATTTGCGACATGATACTTTTTTAACCAGTCAGTATGGAAAACTCAAATTACATTATGAGGGAAATTACCCCCTTGTCCGACCGCGATTGTTTTTATATTGCCGATCGTCGTAAAACTGAATTTACTTATCCTATTCATTGTCATGCTGAGTTTGAACTCAACTTTACCGAACATGCAGCCGGTGTCCGCCGTGTAGTAGGAGACTCTGCTGAAATTATCGGAGATTATGATTTAGTGTTAATAACCGGCAAAGAGTTGGAACATGTGTGGGAACAACATGAATGTGGCTCAAAAGAAATTCGTGAGATTACAATTCAGTTCTCGCCCGACTTATTCTTCAAGAACTTTATGAATAAGAACCAGTTCGACAGTATTCGTTGTATGCTGGAGAAAGCTCAGTGCGGTATTAGTTTCCCGATGCAGGCCATTATGAAAGTATATAATTGGTTGGATCGACTGGCTTCGGAAGAACAAGGTTTCTATGCAGTGATGCATTTCCTGAGAATACTTTATGAACTGTCGCAATATGATGATGCGAAAGTGTTATCCAGTTCTTCCTTTGCTAAGATAGAGACCTTTTCGGATAGTCGTCGTGTGCAAAGAGTGCAGAAATATATTGCCGATCATTATCAGGAGGATATTCGCTTGAATACTTTAGCGGATATGGTGGGTATGACGCCTGTCTCATTCAGTCGTTTCTTCCGGTTGCGTACGGGGAAGACACTTTCTGATTATATCATTGATATTCGCCTTGGCTTTGCTACACGTTTGCTGGTAGATTCTGCACATACGATTGCTGAGATATGTTATGACTGTGGTTTTAATAACTTATCCAATTTCAACCGGATATTTAAACGAAAGAAGGATTGCTCGCCGAAAGAGTTCCGGGAGAATTATAGAAAGAAGAAGATAGTGATCTGATTCTGTACTTTTCGTATCTGGCGTATAGTCTATTTTATCCTTAAAAGATGCTTTTTCTTATTCAACGATGAATTGTACAATGAAAGGATAAAATAATATCAGTTAGAGTGTTAGGATATCGCTACATTTGCAAATAGAAAAATATACTCTAATCTATTGGAAAATATGCAAGCGAGAAAGTATTTATTAGTTGGAGCATTTATATTAGCAAATATTTCATTGAAAGCCCAGGATAATGGCGGATGTGATGATTGTCCGGCTTTCAATGCAAGTGGAAAAGTGGAAGTGCGTGGAATAAAGGAGAGAATTATTGGCGATTTATCTCAACCTATATCTGTACGTGTAGAAAATCTCATCAGTAAGATGACACTTGAAGAAAAAGTGGCTCAGCTTTCTAATGAAACAGATAGTATACCGCGCCTGAATCTTCCCTCATATAATTATTGGAATGAATGCCTGCATGGAGTGGCTCGTGCGGGTGAAGTGACTGTATTTCCACAGGCTATTAATCTGGCTTCTACCTGGGATACCTTATTAATTAAGAAAGTAGCTTCTGCCATCTCTACAGAGGCTCGCTTGAAATATTTGGAAATAGGAAAGGGGCTTACTTACTGGTCTCCTACTATTAATATGGCCCGTGATCCCCGTTGGGGACGGAATGAGGAAACTTATGGTGAAGATCCTTATTTAACTTCCCGTTTAGGTGTAGCTTTTGTGAAGGGATTACAGGGAGATCATCCCGATTATCTGAAGACAGTTGCTACAATAAAGCATTTTGTTGCCAATAACCAGGAAAATGACCGTTTCTCCAGTTCTTCACAGATACCCACCAAGCAGCTGTATGAATATTACTTTCCGGCTTATGAGGCATGCGTAAAGGAAGCGGATGCACAATCTGTAATGACTGCTTATAATGCCTTTAATGGGGTGGCTCCGAGTGGCTCAACCTGGTTATTAGGAGATGTTCTGAGAAAAGAGTGGGGATTTGGCGGATTTGTTGTTTCTGATTGTGGAGCTATTGGAGTCATGAACTGGCAGCACCGGGTTGTAAATTCACTGGAAGAAGCTGCTGCTTTAGGTATAAATAGTGGTTGTGACTTGGAATGTGGAGGAACCTATCGCGAGAAACTGGTAGCGGCTGTAAAAATGGGATTGGTATCAGAGCAAGCCATTGATAAGGCTTTGACTCGTGTATTAACAGCGCGTTTTAAATTAGGTGAATTCGACCCTATTGAACTTGTTCCCTATAATCATTATGATAAAAAGTTACTTGCAGGAGAAAAATTTGGGAAGTTAGCTTATGAAGCTGCAGTTAAATCTATAGTACTTTTAAAGAATGACAATGACTTCTTGCCTGTAGACAAGAAGAAGATACGTTCTGTAGCTATTGTCGGTCCATTTGCTGATAATAATTATCTGGGAGGATATAGCGGGAAACCTGTTCATAACGTTTCTTTGCTACAAGGTGTTAAAGATTTAGTAGGTAAAAAAGTGAAGGTTTCATATATGGAAGGCACTTCCGTGATTTCTCCGGTTGGTTCGGAGTATTTGGTGGCTTCTGATGGGGTGAGCCAAGGACTTACTGCTGATTATATAAGTGGGCACAGTCTGAGTGATATCCCTTTGTTTTCAAGAATTGATAAGACTGTGGGTTTTGACTGGGGAGATAGTACACCAGATGAACGTTTAACTAAAAATAATTATTCTGTCAGATGGAGTGGATATCTGAAAGCTCCGGTAGGTGGCAAACATGCTATTGGTATGTATGCTGATGGCGGAGTGCGTATTTGGTTGAATGACCGTTTAGTTCTGGATAAATGGAATGCTCGTGGCTTACAGTTTTATTCTGTAGAGGCTTCGTTTGAGGCAGGCAGAAAAATGCCAGTCAAGATAGAATATATAAATAAGACAGGTGCTGCTGCTTGTATGTTGGTTTCTGATTTTGGAAATTCAGATCAGATAGATAAGGTGAAAGAATTTGTATCTGGGGCGGATTTAGTATTGGTTGCTTTGGGAAATGACGAAAAGTTGGCTCGTGAAAATCGTGATCTGCCTTCCATTTATTTACCTATGACACAGGAATTGCTGCTAAAAGAAATTTATAAAGTGAATCCTCGTACTGCCTTGATACTCCACACGGGAAATCCGCTAACTTCAAAATGGGCTGCAGAGCATGTCCCTGCTATTCTTCAGGCTTGGTATCCGGGACAAGAGGGAGGTAAGGCTTTAGCTGGCATTTTGTTTGGTTCGGAAAATCCGTCGGGTAAGTTACCAATGACTATTTATGAATCGGAAGAGCAGTTACCGGATATTTTGGATTATGATATTTGGAAAGGGCGTACCTATCAATATTTGTCAAGTAAGCCTCTTTATGGATTCGGACACGGTTTAAGTTATTCGAACTTTGAGTATACACATTTGCAAAGTGATGATGTGGTTCGCCCGGATGGTACTTTGCAATGTTCTATTGAAATTAAAAATATAAGTGATGTAGCAGGAGAAGAAGTTGTTCAGGTATATATTTCCCGTGAAAATACTCCGGTTTATACTTTCCCGTTAAAGAAATTGGTGGCTTTTGCGAGAGTGGGCCTGAAACCGGGTGAAAATAAAACAGTTACTTTTACAATTGCTCCCCGCCAGCTTTCTATATGGCAGGAAGGAATATGGAAGATGCTTCCGGGGAAATATTCCTTGTTTGTAGGAGGTGGTCAGGAAGGGTTATCGAAAGGAATAAATAGGAATTTTGAAATAAGGGTAGAATAAGGTTAGTTGAGTCAGGATATAGGTGTTGTTTTTAAGGGAAAAGATTGTTTTAATGGATAATTTATAGTCTGCGACATGATACTTTTTAATCCTATATTTGGATAATATAATATAGGAATGCTTTTCTTGAGATGTATTAATTTAACTTTTAACGATATTAGGTAAAAAACTCTTCAACTCGTTTTGTATAGCGCGTTTGAATGGGTTATACCTTCTAATCAGATACTTATTGTATAGTGTCGGAATAGTATTAGTTAATGATAAAATTGTACTTGTTTATCATAGAGACGGCAGCTATATTTGCAGTGTTGAAGAATTTATTATTTTAAATCAGTGTTATATATGAAAAACATTATGTTGTTTCTGATGACGCTCTTAATGAGTAGTCATGTGATGGCTCAGGAATCCATCGTTACCGGTACTATTACTGATGCTAACGATGGTTCTCCATTGATTGGAGCCAATGTGTTGGTTAAGGATGCCGGGGTAGGTTCCATTGCTGATACGGAAGGCCGGTATAGCGTGAATGTTCCTAAAGGGAAAAATGTGCTGGTCTTCTCATGTATAGGTTATAAGGAACAAACGATAACCTTGAAACCTGGACAGCGAACTCTGAATGTAAGAATGGCAGAGGACACGGAATTACTTGATGAAGTCGTGGTAGTTGGTTACGGTACGATGAAGAAAAGTGATTTAACGGGATCGGTCACCAGTATTAAGAGTGATGAGTTGATGAAAACCAATCCGATCAGTATCAATCAAAGCTTGCAGGGGCGTATTGCCGGTGTACAGGTTAATCAGAACGATGGTGCTCCGGGAGCAGGTGTAAGTATTCAGATCCGTGGTGCAAACTCATTCTCTACATCTACAGAACCGCTTTATATTGTGGATGGTATTCCTTTCACAACAAGTGGTACTCCGGGGACCGGTAAAGATGGTATGCTCCAAACTACCAATCCGCTTTCTGCCATCAATCCGGCAGATATTGAATCTATTGAAATCCTGAAAGATGCTTCTGCTACTGCTATCTATGGTTCCCGTGGTGCCAACGGTGTGGTACTGGTTACTACAAAACGCGGTGCTAAAGGGAAAGATAATATTAGTTTCAGTGCTAACTTCGGAATCTCAAAAGTGGTGAAGAAGATGGATATGCTGGATGGCTATACGTATGCTAAGTATCGTAATGAAGCTGCGGAAATGTTTAATAAGTATGATGGTGCGAATGAAAAGATTCCTTATCCAGGAACATCTACAGTTGATCCGACTACAGGAGAAGCTGTATACTCTCCGGGCCCAGACGATTACAGAAATGGTAAGTATCCAAGTGTGAATTGGCAAGATGAAGTGTTTGAGACTGCTCTTTCTCAGGAATATAACTTGAGTGTTAGTGGTTCCAGTGATAAAGGGTACTATGCAATTTCCGGTAACATATTGGATCAGGAAGGTATTATTAACAACTCTGGTTATAAACGTTATACATTCCGTGCAAATGTAGCTCGTAAAGTGCACGAATGGATTGAAATCGGGACCAATATGAGTTTTACCAATTCATTGAATAAGCTGGCAAAGACAAACTCGGTAAGTGATGGTATTATTCGTGGAACCCTGTTCTATCCTGCGACTGCTCCTTTGGATGATGAAACAAATAATTCTCAGCTAAATTGGTTCTCTTCCAATCCGTATGTTTACACACGTGCAGCAAAGGATGAGCTGACTACTAATACGTTCTTCTCTTCTTCTTATCTGGAAATTACTCCGATTAAAGATTTAAAACTTCGTCAGAACGTAGGTTTCTCTTATAATGGAAACGAACGTAATGTGTATTATAACCGTGAGACAGTGGAGGGTAAGGACCCGGTGAACGGCTATGCTTCTAAAGCTGATAACTGGGCAAAGAATCTGGTACTCGAAACAATGGCTACTTATAACAAAGAGTTTAATAAAAATCACTCTTTGAATGCAGTGGTTGCTTTCTCTTATGAAAAAGGTGATTATGGTAATAAAGCCATGACTGCCACCGGTTTTCCGCAAGATATAACAGAAGATTATGATATGAGTGCGGCCGTTAATCCGGGTAAGCCGACCAGTGGGCGAGGCATGACTTCTTTGGTCTCTTTCCTGGGACGTGCCAATTATAGTTTAATGAACAAATATCTGTTCACTGCTTCTTTCCGTCGCGATGGTTCCAGTAAGTTTGCTCCCGGTAATAAATGGTCGAACTTTGCATCAGGTGCTATTGCATGGCGTGCTTCGGAAGAAGAATTTATTAAGAGACTGAATATCTTCAGTAACCTGAAAGTACGTGCAAGTTATGGTCAGACTGGTAATCAGGCTATTGGTGCTTATGCCACACGCGACTATTTGACTGTGGCCAATTATCCTATTAATGGTGCGCTTGCCAGTGGTTTTGCCAATCTAACTTGGAGAGGGCCGGCAAATCCGGATTTAAAATGGGAAACAACCAGTCAGTATAATGTGGGTGTGGATATGGGATTCTTTAAGAATAGAGTAAACTTAACAGTTGATCTTTATTATAAGAAGACATCAGACCTGTTGCAGAATATACAGATTCCTCAAAGTACAGGCTTTTCTAACATGACTACGAACTTTGGCAATGTAACTAATAAGGGTCTTGAGATCTCCGGTAAGTTCTATGCAGTAGCTGCAAAGGATTTTAATTGGGATTTCGATGCAAATATCTCTTTCAACCGTAATAAGATTAGTGGACTTCCCGGTGACCAGTTTGCACAAGGATGGAGTAAAGCTGATAATGTTTTCTTGCAACGTAATGGATTGCCGATCGGTACAATCTATGGTTTTGTAGAAGACGGATTCTATGATAACATTGCAGAGGTGAGATCAGATCCTTTCTATGCTAATGAATCGGATGCTGTATGTAAAGCTATGATTGGTGAAGTGAAATATAAGGATCTTGATGGTGTAGCCGGTATTACAAACGCTGACCGTCAGATTATTGGAGATACCAATCCTGATTTTACATTTGGTATGACGCATAATTTCTCTTATAAGAACTTCTCTTTGAGTTTCTTTCTGCAAGGATGCGTGGGAGGTGATATCTTCAATGCTAACTTGATGGAAGTAACTATGAGCGGTATCGGTAATATTCCACAAGAAATGTATAATACCCGGTGGACTCCAGAGAACAGAGCGATTGCGAAATGGCCAAAAGCTTATGCTGGTTATGGTAGAACTATGAAATTGTCTGATCGTTATGTAGAAGACGGATCTTACCTCAGAATGAAAAATATTAATTTGGGTTATAAATGGATACCTTCATTTAAAGGGATAGAATCAGTGAATCTATATGTTTCTGTAAGCAATGTATTTACAATCTCCGGTTATAGTTGGTTTGACCCGGATGTAAACTCTTTCGGTAGCGATTCTTCACGTCGTGGAGTGGATATGTTCTCTTATCCAAGTAGCCGTACTTTCTCTTTCGGTTTGCAATGTACATTCTAACGTTTAATTCAATTCAAAGAAAGTTATGAAAAAGATTATATTAAAATCAGTCATATTGTTGTGGGCGGCTGTGGCTGCATGCTCTTGCGACAACCTGTTGGAAGAGAAAGCATACGATTTTGTTTCTCCTGAGCAGTTGGGAGACAGTGAAAGTGCTGCTTCACAACTTGTAACAGGAGCTTACAATACCATTATTACCAATTTTATTGCTCCGGGTTCTTATCTGTATCTCACGAATATGGATTGTGACTATGCTTCTGGTGCTTCATGGGCATTTGGTAATGTGGGAGCTGGTAATCCGCAGGGATTTTGGGGGATAGACCACATGTGGCAAGGGTGTTATACTTTGATTCATCGTGCTAATTTGGCTACTTCTAAGATCACTGCAATGAACAATCTAACCCCTGAAAGTAAGGAAGATGCTTTGGGACAATTATGTTTCCTGAAAGCATGGGCTTATTTTAATCTGGTCAGAAATTATGGTCCGGTACCTATTTTCAGAAAATCTATATCAGAAGGTGAAGATATGCATCAGGCCCGTTCTTCCGTAGCTGATGTTTATGCACATATTATTGAACTGCTGGATCAGGCAGAGAATATGTATTCTAAAAATGATGTAGGTTTTATCGAAGGACATGCTTCAAGTGGTGCAGCAAAAGCATTATTAGCAAAAGTTTATGCAACAATGGCATCAGGAGCAATGTCCGGAGTACCCATTGTAGTTAAAGGTGGAAAGCCTTCTAATCCGGAACCACAAGCAATTACGCATACAGCACAGACTGTGGCCGGATATGAAAGTTTTGATTCGAAAAAGTATTATGAGCTGGCACGTGATAAGGCATGGGAAGTAATACAGGAGTATACCTTGTTCGATAAATATATGGATGTGTGGTCCATTGCCAACCGTAATAAGGGGGAACATATCTGGATGGCTCAGGCTAAGAGTGCCGATGCAGATTTTGGTAATACGATTTGCCAAGATTATGTGGGTATCTTTAAGGAAGATGGTACGATGGAAGGTAATTGGTATGGAATGCGTGACCATTGGTATTTACTTTTTGAAGAGAAAGACAAGCGTGCTGTAGACGGAGTTATACACCGGTATGCTTCTGGTGGTATTTCTAATGGAAAGGTGGTTTATAATTATTATCCACGTTGGTATGCTGATAAAGTGGCCAATAAAGAGGTTTATGATAGTGAAGGCAATGCATTTGATGGTACGGAAGTATATCAGGAAGGTGAAGGTTGGACATTAGCAAAGTTGACTAAATTTACATTTGTGACAGATCGTAAACAAAAGAATAGTGATTTCCATTTTCCGTTGCTTCGTTTGCCGGATATTATGCTGATTTATGCGGAAGCTGTGAATGAATTGAATGGTGGACCGGATGCTGAAGCTTATAATCAGGTTAATAGAATCCGTACACGTGCAAATGCGACTCCGTTCTCTGGCATGAATCAGAATGAGTTCCGTTCTGCTGTACTTGAGGAACGTGCTCGCGAGTTGGCGTATGAAGCAGATCGTCGGTACGATTTATTCCGATGGGGTATTTATTTAGGAGTAATGAATGCGATTGATATGGATGAGCATAATGTTACTAAACGTCGTTTGGAACGTAATTTGCTTTATCCGCTACCTACTAGTGAAGTCAATGCAAATGATAAGATTGACTCTAATAATCCGGGTTGGTAATGAGTATTCTGAATAAACTTAAATGAAGAAACAATGAAAACATTAAAATATACTTTATTAGTTTTGGCAATATTGGGGTGTGGTATATTTTCATCCTGCTCTGATGATGAAGAAGCGATTGCTCCCTTAAGTGTAGCAAAGGTGTCTACGGTGACTGACCGTAAGGAAGCTATTGATAAAGCTAATCTTGCACAATATATTATTGTGCAAGGTACCGGGTTGAATGCTGTTACATCTATTTTAGTGAATGATGTTCCGGTAGACATGTTAGAAGCATACATAACATCCAATGAAATTACATTTCCTATTCCCAGGGTGATTCCCGAGAATGTGAATAATCTGATAACCTTGTCAACCGGCAGCGCAACGGTAACCACACCTCTTTCTGTCTTTGTTCCGGATTTGAGGATTGATGGTATGTATAATGAATTCACTCCTGCAGGCGAAATGATGAAAATTGTGGGAGACTATTTTGATCTGTATGAGATAACCACTGAATCAGGTAAGTTATACTTTGGTGACCGTGAGATGGAAATTGTAAGAGCAGTACAGGATACTTTATATTTCAAACTTCCTGCTGATGCAGCAGTTGGTACTAAAGTTAAAATTGTCAGTCCGGTTGCAGGAGAAGTAATGGTGCCTGGAAAATATAAAGAAAAGGGTAATATGCTATGTGATTATGATCCATTTACAGGATGGGGAGGTGGACAATATCTGAGTAGCGGTCCTACCCCGGTGGCTATTAGCGGACAATATTGCCGTTTCAATATAGCTAAGGGGGATGCAAATGATTGGGACTGGAACTCAGTGACTGGTATATCACAACTAGCTGTTGAGTATTTCCCAGAGGTACTGGCCAATCAAAATAATTACCTACTGAAATTTGAGGTGAATACGTTGAAGCCTTTAACTAAGCGTCAGATTCGCTTCTATTTCTCTCAGATAAATTATGACTGGGAACCTTTTGCTTCAGGACTTGCTTTAAATACAAATGGCGAATGGCAGACAGTAACTCTTGAATTAAGTACAATGTGGAAGGGTAGTGTTCCTGCTGACGGTGTTCTACAGATCATGGGTAACAGTTATGCAGAAGATACCGATATCAGTTTTGATAATTTCCGTATTGTGCCTAAAGACTAAATATTGACTATATACCTTTATAAGGTTAAAAGAACAGTTTTTTAAATGAGAGTATAATTTCGAATGAGAGGCAGTTACGAAAAACGGGCTACCTCTCTTTTATCCTTAAAAAAAGCTTGAATGATGATACGAAAAATCCAATATATATTTATTCTATTATGTTTGCCTGTCAGTTTGTTGGCACAAGAGAAATTTAATATTAGAGGAGTACTTCCTTGGCATAACTTTCTTTCAGGTCCTACGGGATGGAATTTGGAAGACTATCGGAATTATCTGGACGAATGTCAACAATATGGTATCAATTTTATCGGATTTCATAATTATACCGGTGGGGGTGAACGTTATGCCACTTATGTGGAGCCGATGATCAAGATAGAATATAAGGATATTCTTCCTCAGGCTTATTTTGATAATTCTCTTACTGCACGTTGGGGGTATTTACCCATGAAAGTGAAAGATTATGCTTTCGGTACTGACCGTGCATTTTCTTTGCCGGAAGGTGCGGAGGCTTTTGGAAGTGATGCTTCTGTAACTTCTTCTACTCCACGAGAGCATTATGAGAAATCGCAGGCGTTGATGCGTGATGTTTTGAGTATGGCTCATGAACGTGGTATACGTATGGCAATGGGATTTGAATTTGGAGTAATACCTCCAGAATATTTTTCTTTGAATGTAGCGGGCGACTGTTTTTATTGGCCTGGAGAATCTAATATGATTCCGAATCCAAAGAGCCAGTTAGCGATAGAGATACATTATGCAGCACTTGATAATATTTTGGAAACCTATCCTGATATCGACTATGTCTGGTTATGGTTGAATGAACACTCATTTATGGGAGTGAATATAGAGAAAGCTTTGGAAAATGCTTCTTTTGCTGAAGCATATAACGCCGGACAAGGTTATTTTAAAGAGGCAGCTGATGATGCAGCCCGTTTTGTCGGAGTTTGGGCACTTGAATATATGAAATTGACATCGGACTATTTGAGATCCAAAGGTTCGCACGCGAAAGTGATTCTTGGGGGATGGGGAGGTGGCCATCAGTTACCTTCATTGTTGAAAGGATTGGACAGAGCTCTGCCAAAGGATATCATATTCAGTTGTTTAAATCCTGATTTAGGAAAAAGTCCACAGCCTGAGTTCTTGTCTGATATAGCTAAGAACAGAACTGTGTGGGCAGTGCCTTGGTTGGAGGGAGATCATCAGCTTTGGCATTTTCAACCACGTGTGGAAATGATGCGTGACCACGTGAAACTTGCAGCAAAACAGAATCTGGATGGGGTGATTGCTATTCACTGGCGTACGGAAGAGCCTCGTTTTAATTTTAGAACATTTGCTCATTTTGCTTCAAATAAGACAGACAACAAGACTGTGGAACAATTATATGAAGAATATCTGACCGAGGATATGGGTAATAAGGCTGCAAAACTATTGGCTCCTCTGTTGGCGCAAATGGATATTAAACAAATACAATGGAATGTTCCCTCACCAGAATTTTATGCCTTCACTCCTGAATGGGGATTATTGGATGATCAAAATGTGAAACTGCGTGAGAGGCTGATTCGGGCTGCTGAACAGGCACTGAAAAAGACAGAAGGTATTCAGCGAGATAATTTGCAACGTTTCATTGCAATGTTCCGTTTTGAATTGCTATTGGGAGAGGTTGATAAAGCTATGATGCCTGCATTTATCCTTAAGAAGAATGACAGGCAGGGTACTGTGAGCAGTTCTTTTGAAGACTGTGAGAAGGCCTATCGTACCCTTATGGCTGCTCCGGTGAAAGATATGTTTGAGACTTATATGCAAAGAGTTCATTCTCGTGGAGAATTAGGTGTGTTAAGCTCTTTAAACCAGCGTTTATGGAGAGAATATAATGATTTGAAGTCTTATCTTGAAACAAAATTGAAGAGATGATGAAAGATTGGAAGAAATATTTATTAGGATATTGCCTGATAGCTGTTTTAGTTCTACCTGTTCAAGCGCAGATTTTACAAATAGGTAGTGGAACTTCATTAGAAAACTATGCAGCATCGGAACTGCAGAGATACTATTATCAGCTATCCGGTAAACTTTTGAATATCGAGAGGACAGCCTCGGCAAATCTAAAATCAGATTTTATATTAACCACATTAGATAATCCATTAGTGGATGATTGGCAAAAGAAAGGTATACTTAAGCTAAAAGAGAAACCAGGAGAGCAAGGGTATATACTTCAAACTGTAAAGAATGCTGGTCGCCATACTTTATTGATTGCCGGAACGGATCCTTGCGGATTACTTTATGGAGTATATGGTTTGCTTGAAGATCATTTGGGAGTGCGTTTTTATATGAGTGGTGATATCTTGCCTGAAAAAAGAATGAGAGGTCACCTTCCCGTGATAAACGATGTACGTACTCCTCAAATGCGTATTAGAGGATTTCTTCCATGGACCAATTTTCCACAATCAGCTACTATTTATTCCTGGAATGATTGGAGGTATATTATTGATCAAGCGGCAAAAATGCGTATGAATTTTATTATGATTCATAATTATAATGGTTTTTGCGGGCATAATGAAACTTTTCATAATTTTGAATATAATGGCTATTTATCCAGAGGGTGGATGCCGACTGTGAAAACAGGACATGGTTGGTTGTGTCCCGGATGGGATATTAATGAATACTGTTTTGGAGCTTCTGAAATTTATGATGATTATGATTTTGGAGCAGATTATGGACTTCATAATGAGACATTAACTAATAGCCAGATAAAAGAAAAAGGTGAAACTGTTTTTCGTAAGGTGATAGATTATGCACATCAACGCGGAGTTAAGATTGGATTGGGACTTGACATTGATGTGATTCTTCCTGAATATCAAGTGTCTGCTGATGATCGTGGTGTAATTGCTGCGCAAACTGCACAGTTAGCCAAGCAATATCCATATTTGGACTATTTGTTTTGTTTTCAATCAGAGGGAAGCAAAGATTCTGTTTTCTATGCTAAATGGCAGAGAGTCTTTGATGGTTTTTATGAAGATATGAAGCGGCTTTCGCCGTCAACTCACATTGTTGTATCAGGTTGGGGAATGACGGCGGAATCTGTTGCTCGCCTACCGAAAGATGTTATTTGTGCTCCGATATCTTATTATTCCGCAGCATTTGAGCCGGGGAATATATATGGAGAGCGTGAATATTGGGGATGCCCATGGTTAGAGAGAGATTGGAGTAGTTCACAGTATTATTATCCTTATAATGTGGATTTATCAGAAACAATTCATGCTTATGAGAAAGCTTCGGAGAATATGAAAGGATTCTATGCTTTAACTTGGCGTTTAACAGATGCAGTTTCTCCTAAAATGTGGTATATAAGTAAAGCACCTTGGTATGAAGCTAAAGAATTAGACTCTTCGGAAAAAGTTTATGGAGACTTTGCTAAAACAAATTATGGAGAGTCTGTTGCTAAACCGATTACTGACATTATAAATCAAAACGAACCATTTGCTACAGATTTTGCAGAGTGTCAGGCGACACCAGGTTTTAATGAGGTTGTAAATACTTATCCTTTAATGAATATTCAGTCGTTATCCTTTGCCGGAAAACATGGTGAACTTATGAAGATAGATGCAGTAAGCTTTCAGGAAAAGAAAGGAACAAAAAATGCACCGAGTGATGAGGGGGGAGAATGTGTAGGCTATATAATGGCTGGTGATTGGTTGAAATACGATCAGGTTCATTTTAAGGAAGATGTTTCTTTAATATCCCTCAGAGTTGCTTCTGCTTCAAATGGAGGTATCATTACTATTTCGGTAGGGAAACTTGATGGACCTATTATTGCTTCGATTGATGTAAAAAACACAGAAGGGTGGCAGACATGGAAAAGCTTGACTGTTCCAGTTAAAATAGATAAGGGAATTTATTCTCTTTATGTTAGTTTTCATCCTTTCAACGATATAACACAGGCTAATGAATTGGCTGAAAAGCAATTGAATACTATTGATAGTTGCATGGCTGTGGTTACTAATTTAGGGCAGAAGAAACGTTTATCTTATTTACGTGCACGTATTGAAGGTACTAAATACCATATTGCACTAAATTCTGAGTTTGAGAAATACCAATGGGCTGATTTGCCGGGACAAATGGATAATTGGGCTCGTAGTTTCCTGCATCGTATCGATGATATTTCATCTTTTGGAAATATTATGAGTACACAGAACCGTTTTGTACAGCAGAATTACGTAGAGAAGATAAATAAATTACGTAAATACCAAAGAGTGAAAGCTCCTTCCCATGTTACTGCTAAAGGAACGCAAAATGGGGCGTTGGTGACATGGCGTAATGAAGAACCGGGAGCAGACATTTTTGTTGTGTGCCGAGATGGTAAGGAAATTGCATCAGTACCTGTCAGTGCTAATCAATATGTCGATACATTTAATGGAAAAGCCTCTTATACAGTATCTGTGATTGATACGGATGGAAATAGAAGTCTTGCTAGTATTCCATCTTATTGCTTAGCCGGTAATGCAGATGATGAAGCTCCTATTATTATAAATCCTTCTCCAGTGACCTCGGTTCCTCAGGGACATGATGTTAACATAAAGCTGTCTATGGTTGATAATCGTTTCGTTGAAGATCTTTCTGCCGTGCTTCATTACCGTACTATAGGTTGTAAAGAGTGGAAGCAGATACCGTTTAAACATAGAATAAGAGCTGCTTTTGCAATAACTATTCCTGCTGAAGAGTTTTCTATTCAAGGGATGGAATATTATATTACTGCCTCTGATTCCCGTAATGTGGCTATGTATCCGGCAGACGCACCTGCACGACTCCATACAATTATTGTGACGGGCAGTGGAAGTAATAAATTACCTTCTCCGGTTGTAAGACTCACTGCCGACAATCTATTAAAGTGGGAAAAAAATCCTGATGTGGATATGTATCGGATTTATCGTAGTAAATCTTCTGATTTTGCAACGGATGCTTCTTCCTTTATAACATTTGTAGGAGGGCAGACAACTTCTTTTTATGATAATGGGATAGATCTGGACGGCACTCCTTTAAAAGGAGCTTATTTTTATCGTGTAACGGCTGTTAGCAGTGATGATATGGAGAGTAATGCTTCTGAAATTCTTAAAATAGATTATAAATGAAAAGAGTATATATTTATATAGTGATTGCTTTATGTGGAGTTTCTGCATGTACTTCTCCTCGTCAGCGGATTTTGGAAGATACCAGATTGAGTTTAGTGGATAAACACGCTACCGACTTAACTACTATTCTGTTCCATAATCTGAAGCAAATGACTGGAAAGCATGTAGTATATGGGCAACACAATTATGAAATGGATGGATTTGATTCGGATACCAGCCGTTGGCGTGATGAACAGAATCGTTGTGATGCTTATGATGTGACAGGGGCTTATCCGGCTATGGCCAGTTTTGATTTTCTGCATTTTACGAATCCAGTTAGTTGGGAAACTAAGAATCTGGATTATATAAGGAGTAAGTTTTATGCTGCTTATGCACGTGGAAATGTGCTCACTTTTTGCTGGCATTATTATAATCCGGTTACAGGAAATAATTTCTATGATACTACGCAGGTAGTAAAGCATATCCTTCCTGGCGGATCACACCATGAAGTATTTAAGGGCGATTTGAAGATTATTGCAGACTTTGCCAATAATGCTAAGAATCATGCCGGTGAACTGATTCCTATTATTTTTCGGCCTTGGCACGAATTTGATGGAAATTGGTTTTGGTGGGGAAAGAATCATTGTACAGTAGAAGAGTTCAAAGAGCTCTACCGTTTTACTGTCACTTATTTAAGGGATTCCCTGCAAGTACATAACTTTTTATATGCATTTTCTCCTGATTGTGGATTTACGACTGAAAAGGGGTATTTGGAGCGCTATCCGGGAGATGAGTATGTGGATGTGGTAGGTATGGATAATTATTGGGATTTTAGGCCGGATGGTGGAGATACCAGCTTAGTAGTGTTAAAATCCCGCATCTTGACTAAGTATGCTAAGGAACATAATAAGCTATCTGCTATTACTGAGACAGGGACGCAGACCAGAGACTCTTTATGGTATTCACAACTATTGAATATTTTATATTCCGAAGGAGTAGAATTGAATTACTTATGTACTTGGTCAGGCTTTGCTCCCTATAAGGGACACCCTGCTGTGCCGGATTTTTACCGGTTCAAAGAAGACTCTTTGATTTTATTTGCTGATGAAGCGCCGGATTTTTATGTCCTGGTAAAATAAAATAATATTATAGAAAAAATAAATAGCTATGAAACAGATAAGTATTCTTTTTTTCATTCTTCTGCTGTTGGGAGCATGTGTGAAAGCACCTACGCAAACAGATAATTTTGTGAAGATTGTTGATGGACGTTTCTCTATCAATGATAAACCGTATTATTATATCGGCACTAATTTCTGGTATGCCGCTATATTAGGATCACAGGGGCAAGGCGGTAATCGGGAACGCCTGCTTAAAGAACTTGATTTCATGAAAGCCAATGGTATTACTAATTTGCGTGTATTAGTTGGCGCAGATGGGATAGATGGGATGATGACAAAAGCAGAACCAGCACTTCAAACGGCTCCCGGAGTGTATAATGATACTATTTTTGATGGCTTAGATTTCTTCCTGTCGGAGTTGGGCAAAAGAGGTATGCACGCCGTATTGTTCTTAAATAACAGTTGGGAGTGGTCCGGAGGATATTCACAATACCTCTATTGGAGTGGTCATGGTGAAGTACCTATGCCTAAAGTGGCAGGATGGAATGCCTTTTCAAACTATGTTGCTCAGTATGCAAAATCAGAGAAAGCCCACAAATTATTTGAGAATCATGTACGTCAGGTGGTGAGTCGTGTCAACCGCTATACTAAGCTGAAATACAGTGATGATCCGGCTATCATGGCATGGCAGATAGGTAATGAGCCCCGTCCGTTTGGTGAGGAAAATAAGGAGAGTTTTGCTAAATGGATATCTGAATGTGCTGCACTTATTAAGTCTATTGACCCTAACCACTTGATCTCTGTTGGTTCGGAAGGTATGGCAGGTTGTGAAGGAGATTTGGGTTTGTGGGTGAAACTCCATCAGGATATCAATATAGATTATTCAACGATTCACATCTGGCCGAATAATTGGGGGTGGATAGATAAGACTGATATTCCGGGAACCTTGGATAAAGCCATTGCAAATACTCGTGAATATATCGATGTACATGTTGCGGAAGCACAAAAAATGAATAAACCGTTAGTTCTTGAAGAATTTGGACTGCCGAGAGATAGCGTGATGTTTAATAGGAAGAGTTCTACAGTTCTGAGAGACCGGTACTATGAAGAAATTTTTGAAATAGTAAAAGAACATGCTATACAAAAAAGTGTATTTCAAGGATGCAACTTCTGGGCTTGGGGAGGATTTGCACAACCGCAACATCTTTTCTGGCAAAAGGGAGATGACTATATGGGGGACCCGGGACAAGAAGAGCAGGGGTTGAATTCTGTATATGATACCGACACTACAGTGAAGCTTGTTGCGGATATCGTGAATGAAATAAACCAAATCACTCAGATGAAATGAAAAAAAAAGTCATATGTTCAGTTTTGTTAGGCTTGATGGTATCTGGTCAATTAGTAGGAGCAGATTATATTAAGCCGAAGAAAGATAAAAAAACAGGGATATTCTACTATGATCTGAATAAGAACGGTCATCTTGATATCTATGAGAATCCTGCTCTTGCAGTAGAAGAACGTGTCAGTGCTTTGCTCTCTCAGATGACTCTAGAAGAGAAAGTCGGCCAGATGCTTACTTCTTTAGGATGGCCGATGTATGAGCGCCAAGGGAATACAATCCGTCTGACTGAGCAATTGGTTCGGGAGATTGAAGAGTATCATACTGGTTCGCTTTGGGGATTTATGCGTGCTGATCCATGGACACAGCGTACGTTGACTACCGGGTTAACTCCTGCATTGGCAGCCAAGGCTTCAAATATGCTTCAAAAATATGCAATTGAACATGGGCGTTTAGGAATTCCCCTGTTTCTGGCAGAAGAGTGTCCGCATGGGCACATGGCTATCGGAACAACTGTATTTCCAACGTCTATTGGGCAGGCCAGTACTTGGAATCCTGAGTTAATCAGAAGAATGGGGAGCGCTATTGCTAATGAGGCAAGTGCACAGGGAGCGCATATCGGTTATGGTCCGGTACTTGATTTGGCTCGTGATCCCCGCTGGTCCAGAGTAGAAGAAACGTATGGTGAGGATGCTTATCTCAATGGCGTGATGGGGACTGCTTTAGTAAAAGGTTTCCAAGGTGAGTTTCCAGGAGATAAAGGTAAAGTAATCGCTACTTTAAAACATTTTGCGGCTTATGGCTGGACAGAAGGCGGACATAATGGAGGAAGTGCCCATGTAGGTAACCGGGAAATGGAAGAAGCTATTTATCCTCCTTTCCGGGAAGCTGTTGCCGCTGGGGCATTATCTGTAATGAGCTCCTATAATGAAATCGATGGCATTCCTTGTACTGCTAATTCTGATTTATTAACCGGATTGTTGAAAGAACGTTGGCAGTTTAAAGGTTTTGTAGTTTCTGATCTTTATGCGATTGGAGGGCTTCGGGAACATGGAGTTGCAGATACAGATTATGCGGCAGCAGTGAAAGCTGTAAATGCGGGTGTGGATAGTGACTTAGGAACAAATGTTTATGCTGGACAATTGGTAGATGCCGTAAAAAAGGGAGATGTGCAGGAGACCGTGATTAATAAAGCTGTCAGCCGGATACTTGCTCTAAAGTTTCATATGGGCTTGTTTGATCATCCTTTTGTTGATGAACGGAAACCGGAACAAGTCGTGGCATCAACAGAACATCTGGAATTGGCTCGTGAAGTAGCTCGTCAATCCATCATTTTATTAAAGAATGAGAATGAGTTACTTCCTTTGAATAAAAAGATGAAGACTATTGCAGTTATTGGTCCGAATGCTGATAATGTATACAACATGTTAGGAGACTATACGGCACCTCAAAGTGAGTCTTCGGTAGTAACAGTATTGGATGGTATCCGTCAGAAAGTTTCCAATGATACACATATTATATATGCTAAAGGGTGTGCTGTGCGTGACTCTTCTAAAGTGGGTTTTCAGGAAGCTATAGAAGCAGCCCGGCAGTCGGATGTGGTTGTAATGGTGATGGGTGGTTCCAGTGCCCGTGATTTTTCTTCAAAGTATGAAGAAACGGGTGCAGCAAAAGTCTCTGATAGTCATATCAGTGATATGGAGAGTGGAGAGGGCTATGACCGCTCTACTCTTGAGTTACTGGGAAGACAACGGGAACTGATACGAGAAATGGGAAAATTAAATAAACCTATTGTATTGGTATTGATTAAAGGGCGTCCCTTATTACTGGAAGATATTGAAGCAGAAGTCGATGCTATTGTTGACGCCTGGTATCCGGGTATGCAAGGAGGGAATGCAATTGCCGATGTACTGTTTGGTGATTACAATCCTGCCGGGCGTTTGACTATTTCAGTACCACGTTCTGTGGGACAACTTCCGGTGTATTATAATACAAAACGGAAAGGAAACCGTAGTAAATACATAGAGGAAGAGGGTACACCCCACTATCCTTTTGGTTATGGACTCAGCTATACATCTTTCAACTATTCGGATTTGAGAGCGGAGGTTGTAGAATCGGAAGATAGCTGTCTGGTAAATATTTCAGTGAAGGTACGGAATGAAGGCTCACGGGATGGAGATGAGGTCGTTCAACTTTATCTTCGTGATGAAGTGGCCAGTTTTACTACTCCTTTTAAACAGCTACGTGGATTTCAACGGATACATTTGAAAGTTGGTGAGACAAAGGAAATAACATTCCGATTAGATAAGAAATCACTGGCACTCTATATGCAAAATGAAGAGTGGGCTGTAGAACCCGGTCGTTTTACATTGATGCTTGGTGGTTCTTCCGAACAAATTTATCAGCAAAAAGAAATTGAGATAACCAAAAGATATACTTTTAAAATGTAAATATCATGAGTAAATCAAGAGATAGAGTGCTTCAGGCATTGAATCATCAGAATACCGATTATGTTCCGGTAGATTTTGGCTCTACTGCAGTGACAGGTATTCATTGCCGCATTGTAGAAGCTTTACGAAATCATTATGGATTGGAGTCTAAGCCTGTGAAAATAGTGGATGCTTTTCAAATGTTGGGTGAAGTTGATGAGGAACTTGCAGAACTGTTGGGAGTAGATTGTATAGGTATTGGTGGAGCGAAAGATATATTTGATCTGGATACTACACAACTTCACGAACAGGTCACTCCGTGGGGACAGCGCGTATTAGTTCCTTTGAGTATGGATCTTACGCCGGATAATCAGGGAGATGTTTATGTCTATGCCGGTGGCGATAAAACATATCCTCCCAGTGCTGTGATGCCTAAAGGATGTTATTTTATCAATGCCATTGAAAGACAACAACCTATTGATGAAGACAAATTGAATCCGGAAGATAATGTTGAAGAGTTTACATTGTTGACGGATGCTGACCTTGCTTACTACAAAGAACTAGTGGATAAAGTGTCTGGTTCAGGAAAAGCCGTAGTAGCCAGTTTCGGAGGGACGGCTTTAGGGGATGTAGCATTCGTTCCGGGTATGGGATTGAAAGAACCGAAAGGTATCCGTAGTGTCGTAGAATGGTATATGTCGACAGCTATGCGTCAGGACTATCTCCATCAGGTCTTTGAGAAAGAGATTGATATCGCGATAGCCAACTATGAGAAACTTTGGAATACACTGGGAGATAAAGTCGATGTTGTACTGACTTGTGGGACTGATTTCGGTTCTCAGGAATCTCAGTTCTGTTCTCTTGATACTTTCAATGAACTTTGGCTACCGCATTATCGTCGTATGAATGACTGGATACATCAGCATACTACATGGAAAGTTTTCAAACACTCATGTGGGGCTATCATTCCGATCCTTCCGGGATTGATAGAGGCGGGCTTCGATATTATCAATCCGGTACAGATTAATGCCAAAGATATGGATTCACATAGACTGAAGGAAGAGTTTGGTTCTCAACTCACTTTTTGGGGTGGGGGAATCGATACGCAACAAATACTGCCCTTTGGTACTCCTGATGAAATCCGCCGCCATGTGATAGAACAGTGCGAGATCCTGGGACGTGATGGAGGCTTTATTTTTAATGCAGTGCATAATATACAGGCTAATGTTCCGGTTGAAAATGTTGTTTCTTTATTTGATACTTTGAGAAGTCTTAGAAATTAATAACCTAAAATAGAAAAATATGATGAGCAATCTGAATGAATTATATGATGCAATTCTGGTCGGTAAGCTGGAAGATGCAGTAAAAGTAACTAAAATAGCTGTTGAAGAAGGAGTAACTCCTCATGAAATAATAAACGAATACATGATCAAAGCGATGGAGGAAATCGGAAGTCGTTTTGAGGCTGGTAAAGTTTTTGTTCCGAATCTTTTGATGAGTGCCCGTGCCATGCGTGGTGCGCTGGATGTCCTGAAACCTTTGATGCAAGGTCAAGTCGATTCTTATATTGGTAAAATCGTGATAGGTACTGTAAAAGGAGACCTGCATGATATCGGTAAAAATCTCGTAGCGTCCATGTTTGAAGGGTGTGGATTTGAAGTCATTAACTTAGGAGTCGATGTATCGAGTGATAAATTTATCAGTGCTGCCTTGGAGAATAAGGCAGATATTATCTGTATGTCGGCTCTACTCACCACGACCATGAATTATATGAAGGAAGTAGTTGCAGCCGTTGAAGCTTCCGAATTGAAAGGAAAGGTGAAGATTATGGTTGGAGGAGCTCCTGTGAATGATGCTTTTGCAAAGGCAATAGGTGCCGATGCATATACTAGTAATGCCAATGCTGCTGTTGTAATGGCCAAGAAACTTATTGCTGCAAATTAATTTTTGAAAGGAATCTTATGGTGAATAGGGAGATTTATCTATGCGAGTTACCTTGGAATGCACTTCAACTTAATTCGGAAGATATTTATCTTTCAATGGGAGTTGGTTATGTCCCGGATGAAGAGATGCTAAAACAGCTTGATCTTTTGAAAAAAGAGATTGCTGTTCGGTGTCGTCCACGTTGCCTTTATGCTTTTTTTGAAGCCAGTCCGGCAACTAAAAATCATATAAACGTGGATGGGATGGATCTGCATACCGGTACAGTTATTACTCCCTATTTGTTGGATGCTGATCGATACGTACTGTTTATAGCTACTGCCGGACAGGAGTTCGAACAGTTCCAGCATGAAGTAAAATCTTCCGGTGATATTTTGCGGGAGTTTTTGCTTGATTCCTTGGGCTCCGCAATTGCAGAGGCTGTTGTACGCGAAGTATGTAGTAAAGTTGAAAGCCATGTTTTGTCACTGGGATATGGTGTAAGTCATCCATATAGTCCGGGATATTGCGGTTGGCATGTGACACAGCAACAACTTTTATTTTCTTTACTTCCGGAACAACCTTGTGGAGTTCGTTTGAGTGAATCCTCTTTAATGTCTCCCATTAAATCGGTAAGTGGAGTAATTGCTGTAGGTGAGAGAATCGTGAAACGTAAATATGGCTGTGAGCTTTGTGGTAAAATAGATTGCTATAAGAATAGAAATAAATTAAAAAAATGATTCCCATGAATGTATCAAAATGGATTAAAGATATAATTGCTTCCGATAAAAGTTTGTCTATGCCTATCATGACCCATCCGGGTATTGAATTATTAGGTAAGAAAGTGTTGGATGCCGTGACTGATGGTGAAGTTCATTTCCAAGCTATTCGTGCTTTGAATGAGCGTTTTCCCAAAGCTATGGCATGTACTGCCATTATGGACCTGACTGTAGAAGCAGAAGCTTTCGGGGCTCAACTCTGTATGAGTGAACATGAAGTTCCTACGGTTACAGGCCGTTGGTTGACTTCATTTGAAGATGTGGACGCATTACAGATTCCTTCCTTGGATAATGCCAGAGTTCCCCAGTATCTGAAGGCGAATGCTTTGGCTGCTGCCGGAATAAATAAACCTGTCTTTGCCGGTTGTATAGGTCCTTATTCACTTGCTGGGCGGTTGTTTGATATGACTGAAATAATGATGGCGATATATACTGAACCTCAGACTGCTACTTTATTGCTTGAAAAATGTACGGAATTCCTTCTTAGTTATTGTCAGGCAATAAAGGCAACAGGAGTGGCCGGAGTCGTAATGGCAGAACCAGCGGCAGGCTTACTTTCTGATGAGGATTGCTTTCAATATTCTTCGTTATATGTAAAACAGATCATTGAAGCGGTACAAGATGATTCGTTTGCAGTGATTCTTCATAACTGTGGTAATACAGGGCATTGTACTCCTGCCATGCTGAAAACCGGTGCTAAAGGATATCATTTTGGGAATAAGGCTGATATGGTAGAAGCATTGAAAGCTTGCCCTGCAGATGTACTGGTTATGGGTAATCTGGATCCGGTGGGGCTTTTCAAGATGGCATCGCCGGAGATCGTTGCCCGTCAGACAGAGGAACTTCTGAATCGCACATCCTCATATCCGAATTTTGTGATTTCAAGTGGTTGTGATACCCCTCCGGAAATTCCATTTGCCAATATTGAAGCTTTTTATCAGGGAGTGGAGAGGTATAATAATGAATGTGGCAGATAAAGACAAAAAAGAGATAAAATTGTATCAGTTTATCCGTTTACAGTCAGCTATCTTTGTCGTGTAAAATAAATGGGAATCTAAAAAGTATAAAAATGAATAAGCTTAAAAGGATTGCGTTAACATTGGCCATTACTGCTCTTGTAGCATGTGGACCGGGGCAGAAACAGTCAAATTTTAGTTCGTCTTCTATGCGTACAACAGAAACGGAGAATTTACTTGCTAACCTTAAAAAAGTATCATCTAAAGGGATTATGTTCGGACATCATGATGATACTAACTATGGTATAGGCTGGGATGGTGAAGAGGGACGCTCCGACGTAAAAAGCGTGTGTGGAGATTATCCCGCTGTTATCAGTTTCGATCTGGGACATATAGAACTGGGTGATACAGTGAGCCTGGATAATGTTCCGTTCAGTAAGATCCGTCGAGAAATACTGAACCAATATAAAAGAGGAGGAATGTCTTCTTTGAGTTGGCATTTACGTAATCCGCTGACAGGTGGAGACTCTTGGGATGTATCGGATACAACAGTGGTGAAGTCTGTTCTTCCTGGAGGAAACAATCATGAGAAATTCACCGGTTGGGTAAGTAAAGTATCTGCCTTTATTAATTCTCTGCAGACAGAAGATGGAGTAAAAGTCCCCGTACTTTTCCGACCTTGGCACGAGCATACAGGTAGTTGGTTTTGGTGGGGTGAGAAACTCTGTACCCCCGAAGAATATAAAGCACTCTGGCATATGACGGTGGACATTCTTCGTGAAGATGGTGTGAATAATGCTCTTTATGCTTACTCTCCCGGTTCTGAGCCACAAGATACTGTACAATACCTGAAACGTTATCCGGGAGATGAACTGGTTGATGTAATCGGCTTCGATACTTATCAATTCGATCGTGATAGCTATATTGCTAATCTTGAAAAATCGCTTGCTATTATAGATAGTATCGGTAAAGCACACAATAAAGTAATTGCTATCACTGAAACCGGATATGAGGGTGTTCCCGATTCGAAATGGTGGACCGGAACTTTGCTACCTACCATTGAGAAATATCCGATAGCTTATGTGTTGGTATGGCGCAATGCCCGTGAGCGTGTTACTCATTTCTATGCCCCTTATCCGGGACAGATTTCTGCTGATGACTTTGTAGAATTCTATAAGCATCCTAAAACTTTGTTTGCGGCAGATGTAAACTCTTTGTATAAATAAGAAAAACTATCAATATGGAAACTTTTAGTGATAAGGTAAAGAGACTCTTTCAGGAACACGAAGAGCTGATAACAAGAAAGAATGAGCCGGTAGAGGGTGGAAACGGTATTTTCACACGTTACAAATATCCGGTAGTGACGGCGGCACATGCACCTGTCTTCTGGCGATATGATTTGAATGAAGATTCCAATCCTTATCTGATGGAGCGCATCGGCATTAATGCAACCCTTAATTCAGGTGCTATTAAGTGGAATGGTAAATACTTGATGATGATACGTGTGGAAGGTGCTGACCGGAAATCATTTTTTGCGATTGCGGAAAGTCCGAATGGAATCGATAATTTCCGCTTTTGGGATTATCCCGTAACTATGCCTGAGGACTTGATTCCGGCTACCAATATTTATGACATGCGTCTCACGGCCCATGAAGATGGCTGGATTTATGGTATCTTCTGCGCCGAACGCCATGATGATAATGCACCTTTGGGTGATTTATCTTCAGCTACTGCTACGGCCGGCATTGCCCGTACAAAAGACTTAAAGAACTGGGAGCGTTTGCCTGATTTAAAATCCAGAAGCCAGCAACGTAATGTAGTGCTTCATCCGGAATTTGTAGATGGAAAATATGCCCTTTATACCCGTCCGCAAGATGGATTTATCAATGCCGGAAGCGGTGGCGGTATTGGTTGGGCTTTGGTGGACGACATGACCCATGCAGAAGTGAAAGAGGAAAAGATTATAGATTACCGCTATTATCATACCATTAAAGAGGTGAAGAATGGAGAAGGTCCTCATCCGGTAAAAACGCCGAAAGGTTGGTTGCATCTCGCCCATGGGGTACGTGCTTGTGCTGCCGGATTACGTTATGTACTTTATATGTATATGACTGCCTTGGATGACCCGACAAAACTTATTGCCGCTCCCGGTGGTTACTTCATGGCACCTGTGGGAGAAGAGCGGATCGGTGATGTAAGTAACGTGCTTTTTACTAATGGTTGGATTGTCGATGAAGATGGTAAGGTGTTTATCTATTATGCTTCTTCGGATACACGGATGCATGTGGCTACTTCCACAGTGGATAAGTTGGTCGATTACTGTATGAACACGCCGGCTGACGGTTTATCTTCTTTCGCCTCCGTAGAGACTCTGAAGAAACTCATTGATAAGAACCTGAAGATATGGCAACACTAAAAGAGAAAATTGGCTACGGTTTCGGTGATATGTCTTCCTCTATGTTTTGGAAGATATTCTCCTACTATCTGCCCATATTTTATTCAAATATATATGGTTTGAGCTTAGCAGATACCGGGGTTTTGTTGTTGGTAACACGCATCTGGGATGCTGTATCCGATCCGATGATGGGAGTAATAGCAGACAGGACACAAACCCGTTGGGGGAAATACCGTCCTTATTTACTGTGGATTTCTCTTCCGTTTGCCGTTTGCGGTGTGTTGCTGTTTACAACTCCTGACTTTGGAGCAACAGGTAAACTTGTCTGGGCGTACATCACTTATATGCTGATGATGACGGTCTATACAGCTATCAATGTTCCATACGGAGCCATGCTGGGGGTAATGACAGATAATTCGGACACGAAGACTGTTTTTTCTTCTTACCGGATGTTCTTTGCCTATGGTGGTAGTTTTATTGCTTTGTTTGCCTGGGAACCATTATGTACCTGGTTTAAGGACATGACGGGTTCGCTGACCGTTAGTTGGCAGTATTCCATGATTGTGATTGCTGCATTCTGTTTCGTGATATTCTTGCTTTGTTTCAGTATGACGCGGGAATACATAAAGAGTGTCTCTACGGTCTCTATCGGAAAAGACCTCAAATCGTTACTCGCTAATGTTCCTTGGTGGCTGCTTATCGGTGCGGCATTGTGCTCTAATTTATTCAGCACGGTGCGTGGTGCTACAGCCGCCTACTTCTTCAAAGATTATATAGGTGATGGCATATTCTTAAGTCTGGGTGACTTTTCACTCTTGTTTTATGCCGGATTGTTTCTGAGTGTCGGAGAAGTCTCAAATATGATTGGGGTTGTATTAGCGGTTCCCCTTTCTCGTTCATTAGGTAAGAAATCCACTTATATTTCGACTATGGGTGCTTTGGCAGTATTAAGTATTTTGTTCTTTTACCTGCCTTGTACGCCATCAGGTTTTTGGTTGATGCTGGCTATGCAAGTCGTCATATCTGTTTGCACAGGTATTGTATCTCCGTTGGTGTGGAGTATGTATGCGGATGTTTCAGATTATGCCGAACTGAAAGACGGAACGGCTTCAACAGGACTCATTTTCTCCTCTTCGTCTATGGCACAGAAGTTTGGCGGTGCGTTTGGAGGTGCTGCCGTCATGTGGATTCTGGCTGCATTCGGTTATAATACGACCGAGGGAGCAGTACAGACAGAAGAAGCCTTGACCGGACTGAATTTGCTGATGAGTTGGATACCGGCTGCCGTGGCCGTTTTGGCTATGATAGTTGTATACTTTTATCCGTTGACGAAGAAACGTGTTGCAGAGGTCGATGAAAAACTGAAGAAGATACGGGCTGCCAGCTATAAGTGACGGGAAATAATTGATATTTGTAAATAATAAAATTGCAAATTGAATGATGGACATCAAGAGTATGAGAAAAGAAATGGAAGCAGAGTTGATAGGCAACATCCTTCCATTTTGGATGAACAGAATGAAAGATGAAGTGAACGGAGGATTTTATGGCCGTATTACGGGAACAGGCATTCTAATGCCGGAAGCTGAGAAAGGGGCCATTTTGAATGCACGTATTCTCTGGACATTTTCGGCTGCTTACCGCTTGTTAGGAAATGAAGAATATCTGATTACAGCAACCCGTGCCAAGCGAATCATCATTGACCGTTTTTATGATAAAGAATTTGGTGGTATCTATTGGACACTCGATTATAAAGGGAATCCGTTGGATACCAAAAAACAAATATATGCCATCGGATTTGCAATTTATGGCTTAAGTGAATACCATCGTGCTACAGGTGATAAGGAGGCCTTGGACTATGCTATCCGCTTGTTTGAAGATATTGAAAGGTATAGTTTCGATTCCGTAAAGAATGGGTATTGTGAAGCCCTTACCCGGGGATGGAGTGAGCTTGCCGATATGCGTCTGAGCGATAAAGATGAGAATGAATGTAAAACCATGAATACCCATCTGCATATTCTGGAGCCTTATACTAATCTTTATCGTGTATGGAAGAATGATTCGCTGAAAAGCCAGCTTTGTAACCTGATAGAGATTTTTATCGATAAGATATTGAATGCTGAGACCGGGCACTTGGAACTTTTCTTTGATGAAGACTGGAATAGTAAATATCGCATTGTTTCCTATGGACATGACATTGAAGCTTCTTGGCTGATTCATGAAGCAGCGTTGGTGCTGGGAGATGAGGCTCTGTTAGAAAAGGTGGAACCATTGGTTGAGTTTATAGCTGCTGCCGCCGATGAAGGTCTGGCACCCGACGGAGCTATGGCCTATGAAACTTTTCTTACAAAGCAAAGGACGGATACAGACCGTCACTGGTGGGTGCAAGCTGAAAATATAGTAGGACACAGCAACCTTTACCAGCACTTTGATGATGAGGTAGCCTTACAGAAAGCTTTCCGTTGCTGGGAATTCATCAAGAAGAATCTGATAGACAACCGGAATGGTGAATGGTACTGGAGCATACATGCAGATGGTACGGTAAATACCGACGATGATAAAGCGGGTTTCTGGAAATGCCCGTACCATAATGGACGTATGTGTATGGAAATAATGGAACGCTTTTCATAGATATCTTCCTCTAACAAGCTTTTCCGAAGTACTCCGGTTTCAGTAACTTTTCATCAAGTAACCGGAGTACTTCTGCTTTATCTGTTCCCCTGACTACAATAGATACATCATTCTCGTCGCTTCCGTACGAAATCATTCTCAACGGGATATTCTTCAGTGCATCAATAATCCGGCTTTCCATGGCGATGCACGAAGACTTCATATTACCCACAACCGAAACAATGGACATACGGTCCTCTACCCATATCCGGGCATATCTGTTCAGTTCACGCAGAATACGGGACAGGAACTCCTTGTTATCCGTCACAATCGATATATTATCATTGGATGAAGTCAACAGGCAGGGATTCGTCCGGTATTTGGCAAAGATTTCCATAATCTTACTGATAAACAGATAAGGCCGTAGCGTATGGTTTGACTCAAAGCGAATATAAACCGCTGAGTCCTTTGCTGCAATAGCTTTTACAGCTTCTCCATTTTGCAAATTATCGGAGATGTAAGTTCCTTCCGCCATCGGATTCATCGGATTGAGCAGATGAATAGGAACGTTTCCTTTCCGTGCTGTAGCAAGACAGAACGGATGAAGAATTTGCGGATTGAAATAGATCAGACGTTCCGCCTCGCTGTAGCTGAGGTTCCGGATTGTATCAGCATCCTTTATGACCAATGTGTCGTTGCTGCGTATGGCAAAGTTTGTCCATAGCTTTATCTCTTTTGCATGCAAGGCCACACCAATAAGGGCTGCCGTATAATCGCTGCCGCCTTGTTTCAGGTAATCGGTTTCGCCAAAAGCATTTTTACAGATACTTCCCTGAGTGATAAACAGGTGAGTGCCGGGATAGAGTTTCAGCTGCTTATCCAGTTTTTGCTCTATGTATTCGATATCCACTTCCCGGTTTGTGCCTACGCGTATGAAGTCGAATGCACAAAGCATGGCATTATCGACTTTCTGTTCCTGAAGATAAAGACTCATTAATGTACTGGTGAGTAGTTCTCCTTGTGCCAGAATATCTTTTTCGTCAGCTGAGGTAAAAGGTTCCAGGCAATATTTCCAGATAGCCTGAAAACTATCGAGTATGTACCGGATGGCCTGATGCTTGATTTCATCATCCGTAAGAAGTTCATTGGCGAAGTCAATGAACTGGAACTCCAGCCGGGTGATCTTCTCATGTGCCTCCTCTGTATTACGGCTGAAGAAGCAGGCGGCTATTTCATCCAGGTGTTTAGTGACATCCTCTGCTGCCGATAGTATTGCTATCGTAGGCTGGTTGTTCATAATCAGTTTGGCAACATGTTGCATTCCTTCTACGGATGCGGTTGAATTTCCATTGAATTTGCAGATTTCCATATTCTTCATTTTTTTAGTTATTTATTGAATGATGCTTGCCGGAAGTTTCTTTTTCCTTTCCATTTCAGGGTGATTTTATCAAAATGGAAGAGAATTATCCGTAAGGTGTGGAGGCTGTCTGAACCCTTATCTCCTTGTATATATGGAGTTAAGCTATAAAGGAGATTCAGTAGCTTTCCGTTCCTCTACTATAAAAGTTCAAAAGATGTGCCGCTCGTATTCGGGAAAAGCTTTATATTTGCACACCCTGTTTTTACCATTATCAGTTTAAACACTTATCCGAATAAGATATGAGTAAGATTCTAATCGTTGATGACGAGGTACAAATCCGTACCCTTTTGGCGCGTATGATGGAGTTAGAAGGATATGAAGTCTGTCAGGCTGGTGATTGCAGGGCCGCCCTACGACAACTGGAACTCCAAACCCCCGACGTAGCTTTGTGTGATGTGTTTCTGCCCGATGGAAATGGGGTGGACCTGGTGTTGTCCATCAAAAAGGCGGCTCCTAATGTGGAAGTCATTCTGCTGACGGCGCATGGTAATATCCCCGACGGGGTACAGGCCATCAAGAATGGGGCTTTCGATTATATCACCAAAGGAGATGACAATAACAAGATTATTCCCCTTATCAGTCGTGCGGTAGAGAAAGCCGCAATGAATGCCCGTCTTGAAAAACTTGAGAAGAAGGTAGGGCAGGCGTACTCTTTTGATTCTATCTTGGGAGAGTCCAAATCTTTGAAAGATGCTGTTTTACTGGCACAAAAAGTGTCGGTGACTGATGTACCTGTATTGCTGACCGGAGAGACGGGAACAGGCAAGGAAGTGTTTGCGCAGGCCATCCATTATAGCAGCAAGCGTGCACGGCAGAATTTTGTGGCTGTAAACTGTTCTTCGTTTAGCAAGGAGTTGTTGGAAAGTGAGATGTTTGGTCACAAAGCAGGTTCCTTTACAGGGGCGTTGAAAGATAAGAAAGGACTTTTTGAGGAGGCGAACAATGGAACGATTTTCCTGGATGAAATAGGTGAGATGGCCTTTGAATTGCAAGCCAAACTATTGCGGATACTTGAAACGGGAGAATATATAAAGATAGGAGACACCAAGCCGACACGCGTCAATGTGCGTATCATAGCCGCAACGAATCGTAATTTGCCGGAAGAAATAGCCAAAGGACGTTTCCGGGAAGACCTGTTTTATCGTCTTTCTGTATTCCAGGTGCATCTGCCGCCATTGCGTGAGCGTGCAGGAGATATCCGTCTGTTGGCAAAGGCTTTCGTGAAGAACTTTTCCGCACAACTTTCCCGCCCGGTAACTGAAATAACCCCTGACTTCCTCGCTACTTTGGAGTTACAACCGTGGAAAGGAAATATCCGCGAACTCCGTAATGTGATAGAACGCAGTCTTATTGTTTGCGAAGGCGAACAACTGACTATTGCCGATCTGCCACTTGACATCCAGAATGCCCACTACGAACAGTCGGATGAAGAGACGCCTGGCAGCTTCGAACTTTCGGCTATGGAACGTCGTCACATTGCGCGCGTGTTGGAGTACACGAAAGGGAATAAGACGGAGGCCGCCCGTTTACTGAAAATTGGTTTGACTACGCTGTACAGGAAGATTGAGGAATATAGGATATAGCTTGTATTCACAATCAGATCTGATATGACAACAAGATACCAAAATGGTGAGTCTTGCTACTATATGTTATATTTTTATCGTTATTAATAACAGGTGCTCCCGCCGGAAAGCCGCTTCTGGAAGAATATAACATTAGTTTATAAGGATTATATCATCTATTGGCAGCCCACAGATGATCTATTCAGCCTATATATATCATCTGTTTTAATCAAACAGATCATCCATTTCACTCAAACGGATGATGTAATTCGCAAAAGGGCTACACCTTTTGCTTCATAAGGCTACACCATCATCACCAAAAGGTTACACCATCTTCCAAAAAGGGTGTAGCCTTGTCAAAAAGCGGTCGATATTTCTCTATTTCAAAGAAGATAAGCAACGGAATCTAATAATCGATTTTGTGGGAATATATTATATATGCAATTAATAAGAACTAAATATGACGAAATTGGTTTCTAAAATATACTTTCTTTCTCGGTTTTAAGTCATATCGGATTTTTCTAACAGGAAATACTTGCATTTTTTTGCAGCACAACAAGTATTGGTGCGAAAGAAAGAAATCTCAGATATCACGATTTACATTTTGATTAAGTTGCACAAAGTCCGATAGAAAAGTTCGACGCATGCAACGGGGATATCGGGTAATCCGGAATCAGACGGAAATCGCCGAATAGTATTGTTTCTTTTCCTTATTCTTTCCCTCAATTCTTTTCAAAATAGATAATACCTTTTCATTTTGAAAGGGTGCTCTTTTAAGGGAGTATCCTGATTCGCTTGTTGCATAAGGCTGTTTATTAGATGTTTATGAGTTTGTCCATCCTTCTGGCACGCTATTGGCACATAACCTTCCGATAAAATAAATAGTATTAATTCAATAAAGGTAAAAAACATGGGAATAACGATTTCATTTATTTTCTGCCTGCTGAGCGGCTTACTCGCTTTCTGGCTGTTTTGGAAATGTGTGGACTGGTTTGAAAAGATTTAAGAAGGAGAGAGAATTATGTATACAGCATTATTTGTATTGGGTATTGCGGTTTTCGGGTATTTGATTTATGTACTTGTGAAACCGGAGAAGTTTTAAAGTAGAAAGAAAATGAACACAGAAATTTTAGGCGTAGCGTTGCAAGTCATCCTGATGGTGGTATTGGCTTATCCGTTAGGAAAGTATATTGCAAAAGTCTATAAAGGACAAAAAACATGGTCGGACTTCATGAAGCCGGTCGAGAGATTGATATTCAAAGTTTCCGGCATCAATCCACAGGAGGAGATGAACTGGAAACAGTTCTTGAAAGCATTGTTGATATTGAATGCTTTCTGGTTTGTGTGGGGCATGGTGCTGCTGGTTACTCAACACTGGTTGCCTCTGAACCCCGACGGTAACGGACCGCAGAGTCCGGACCAGGCATTCAACACCTGCATCAGTTTTATGGTGAACTGTAACTTACAGCATTATTCCGGTGAAAGCGGATTGACTTACTTTACGCAATTGTTCGTCATCATGCTGTTCCAGTTTATTACGGCGGCAACGGGTATGGCGGCTATGGCAGGTATCATGAAGTCCATCAGTGCAAAGACAACGAAGACAATAGGTAACTTCTGGAACTTCCTTGTATTAAGCAGTACACGTATCCTATTGCCTCTTTCTTTGATTGTGGGCTTTATTCTGATTCTTCAGGGTACTCCGATGGGATTCGACGGCAAGATGGAGGTGACCACGCTGGAAGGACAGGAACAGTTGGTATCGCAGGGACCTGCGGCAGCCATTGTGCCTATTAAACAACTGGGAACCAATGGTGGCGGTTATTTCGGTGTAAACTCTTCGCATCCGTTGGAGAATCCTACGTATCTGTCCAATATGGTGGAATGTTGGTCTATCCTTATTATACCGATGGCCATGGTTTTCGCACTCGGTTTCTATTCCAATCGTAAGAAACTGGCTTATAGTATATTCGGTGTAATGCTCTTTGCCTATCTGGCGGGTGTCGGTATCAATGTCTATCAGGAAATGAACGGTAACCCGCGTATTGACGAACTGGGTATTGCGCAGGACGGCGGAGCGATGGAAGGAAAGGAAGTGCGGCTTGGTTCTGCTGCAACAGCCTTGTGGAGCATTACGACCACCGTCACTTCCAATGGTTCAGTGAATGGTATGCACGACTCTACGATGCCGCTCAGTGGTATGATGGAGATGCTGAATATGCAGATTAATACCTGGTTCGGTGGTGTCGGGGTAGGTTGGATGAACTATTATACGTTCATAATTATAGCTGTGTTTATTAGCGGGCTGATGGTAGGACGTACACCGGAATTCCTCGGAAAGAAAGTGGAGGCACGCGAAATGAAGATTGCGACGATTGTGGCGTTGCTTCATCCGTTCGTAATTCTGGTAGGAACGGCTCTGTCCACGTATCTGTTTGCCCATCATCCCGATTTCGTAGCGAGCGAGGGCGGATGGTTGAATAATCCGGGCTTCCACGGGTTGAGTGAGCAATTATATGAGTTTACTTCGTGTGCAGCTAATAATGGGTCCGGTTTTGAGGGACTAGGTGATAATACTTATTTCTGGAATTATTCGTGTGGTTGGGTACTTATTCTGAGCCGTTTTATCCCGATTGTAGGGCAGGTGGCCATTGCGGGACTACTGGCACAGAAGAAGTTTATCCCCGAAAGTGCCGGTACACTGAAGACGGATACAGTGACATTTGCAGTGATGACTTTTGCGGTCATCTTCATTGTGGCTGCCCTGTCATTCTTCCCGGTACATGCGTTGAGTACGATTGCTGAACATTTTAGTTTGTAAGTAGTAGAAAAAGAAAGATATGAAAGATAAGAAATCAGCTTCTTTGTTTCAAAAGGAGCAAGTTATGGAAAGCTTGAAGCAATCATTCGTGAAGTTGGATCCACGGGTGATGATTAAGAATCCGATTATGTTTACAGTGGAGCTTGTGACACTGGTGATGCTGGTAGTCTGCATCCTCTCGCTGGGAACTACGGAATATGGAACATTCGGATACAACTTCCTGGTGTTCGTTGTTCTCTTTGTTACTCTGTTGTTCGCCAACTTCGCTGAGGCTATTGCCGAGGCTCGTGGTAAGGCCCAGGCCGACAGCCTGCGCAAGACGCGTGAGGAGACTCCCGCAAAAATCTTGATTGATGGCAAAGTCTGCAATATCAGTAGTGCACGCCTGAAGAAAGGTGATTACTTTATTTGCGAAGCCGGTGATACGATTCCGGCTGACGGTGAGATTGTAGAAGGACTGGCTTCCATTGATGAAAGTGCCATCACAGGCGAGTCTGCCCCGGTAATCCGTGAGGCGGGTGGAGATAAGAGTTCTGTAACCGGTGGTACGAAGGTGCTTTCTGATAAGATAAAGGTATTGGTAACCCAACAACAGGGTGAGAGCTTCCTGGATAAGATGATTGCATTAGTGGAAGGTGCTACACGGAAGAAAACACCGAATGAAGTAGCATTGACTATCCTGCTGGCAGGTTTCACACTGGTATTCGTGATTGTTTGCGTCACGCTGATTCCAATGGCGGACTATACCAATATAGATCATCCGGGAACGTACATCTCGATTGCAGCTATTCTTTCCCTGTTTGTTTGCCTGATACCGACTACAATCGGTGGTCTACTTTCCGCTATCGGCATTGCAGGTATGGACCGTGCGCTTCGTGCCAATGTGATAACGAAATCGGGTAAGGCAGTGGAAACGGCTGGTGATATTGATACGTTACTGTTGGATAAGACGGGAACTATTACAATCGGTAACCGTAAAGCTACGAAGTTCTATGCAGCTCCCGGTGTGGACGAACGTGATTTTATTGAGGCTTGCCTGCTGTCCTCCATCTCCGATGAAACGCCGGAAGGTAAATCAATTATAGAACTGGGACGGGAAACAGGCCGCCGTATGCGTGATCTGAATACTACGGGTGCCCGGATGATTAAGTTCACTGCTGAAACAAAGTGTTCAGGCGTGGATTTGCAAAATGGTACTCAGATACGTAAAGGTGCTTTCGATGCTATCCGTAAGATTGCGGAGAGTGCCGGAAACAGTTTTCCGAAAGAGGTGGAAGATGTGATTGCTGCAATTTCAAGTAACGGCGGTACACCGTTGGTAGTGTGTGTCAACCGGCAGGTGGCTGGCGTTATTGAGTTGCAGGATATCATCAAACCGGGTATTCAGGAACGTTTTGAACGCCTTCGCAAGATGGGAGTGAAGACGGTGATGGTGACCGGAGATAATCCGCTGACAGCAAAGTATATCGCAGAAAAGGCTGGTGTGGATGATTTTATAGCTGAGGCTAAGCCGGAAGACAAGATGGAGTATATCAAGAAAGAGCAGCAGTCCGGTAAACTGGTGGCAATGATGGGAGACGGTACAAATGATGCTCCGGCATTGGCACAGGCAAATGTAGGCGTTGCTATGAATAGCGGTACGCAGGCTGCAAAGGAAGCCGGTAATATGGTGGACTTGGACAATGATCCTACGAAGCTGATTGAAATTGTGGAAATCGGTAAACAGTTGTTGATGACGCGCGGTACATTGACCACGTTCTCTATAGCAAATGACGTGGCTAAATACTTTGCGATTATTCCCGCTTTGTTTATGGTAGCCATCCCTCAGTTAGCACCGCTGAATATCATGGGGCTGCATAGTCCTGAGTCAGCCATCCTTTCAGCTATAATCTTTAACGCTATCATTATTCCTATATTGATTCCGTTGGCACTGAAAGGAGTACAGTATAAACCGATTGGTGCCAGTGCATTGCTTCGCCGCAACTTGCTGATTTATGGCTTAGGCGGTGTCATTGCACCCTTTATCGGAATTAAATTAATAGATATGATTGTCTGTTTATTCTTTTAGGGGCGAGGTGCCCCAGCCAGATTTCCTTTCGGAAGGAGGCCTAATAATAACAAACTAATAAATAAAAAGATAATGAAAACATTATTCAAATCCCTTAAAATAACACTTGCATTTTGCGTTTTCTTCTCTGTATTCTATATCCTTATCCTGTGGATATTTGCCCAGGTGGCAGGTCCCAATAAGGGTAATGCGGAAGTAGCGACTCTGGATGGTAAAGTTGTCGGTGCCGCTAATGTAGGACAGATGTTCACAAAAGACGTCTACTTCTGGGGACGCCCTTCCCATGCCGGTGACGGTTACGATGCTACCAGTTCTTCCGGTAGCAACAAAGGCCCTACCAACGAAGAATATCTTTCGGAAGTAGAAGCCCGTATCGATACTTTCCTCGTACATCATCCTTATCTGAATCGTAAAGACGTTCCGGCAGAAATGGTAACCGCCAGTGCTTCCGGTCTTGATCCGGATATCACTCCCGCCAGTGCTTATGTACAGGTGAAACGTGTGGCCCAGGCACGTGGTATGGACGAGGCACAAGTAAAGACTCTCGTAGACAATGCAGTGCAGAAACCGCTTCTTGGCCTTTTCGGTACGGAGAAGGTGAATGTACTGAAACTGAATATCGCATTGGAAGAAGCAAATAAGAAATAACTTTAGGTTGGTAGAGAGGCGGACAGATTCCATTCATATTTTGCCATGGTGATGTCTAAAACAGGGTGAATGGAACGCTGCCTCTCTTTTTTAAAAAGACAACCTTACTTTTAAAAAGATTGAATGAATTATGAAAAGATTAAGAAACAATATTTTTGCGACAGCAGCAGTTGCTGTTGCCTGTATTTTAGGAACTACAAGTGCAAAGGCTCAGGAATTTACTGTGCAGGGTGATTTAGTCAGCTCTTACGTCTGGCGTGGTGTTTATCAGACCGGAGCAAGTTTCCAGCCGACTTTAGGATTCAACATAGGTGACTTCTCTCTGACAGCCTGGGGCTCGACAGACTTCGATGGTAATAAATCTTCAGAAGGACTGGCAAGCAAGGAGATAGACCTGACGGCTGCTTATACTTTAGGCGAATCAGGACCCACACTGTCCGTAGCAAGTCTATGGTGGGCAGGTCAGGGAGCCGGGAAGTACTTCAACTTCAAGAGCCATGAAACTGCTCATTTCTTTGAAGCAGGTTTGGCTTATACATTGCCTTGTGAGAAACTTCCTTTGTCTATGGCATGGTATCTGATGTTTGCCGGTGCCGATAAGAATGAGGAAGGTAAGCAAAATTATTCTTCCTATTGCGAACTGAACTATCCGTTCAGCGTGAAGTCGGTAGATTTGAATGCAACCGTAGGATTCGTTCCTTATAAAACTTATACGGTAGGATATGGAAATTCCGGTTTTGCTTTTACCAATGTAGCGTTGAAAGCTACCACGGCTATCAGGATAACAGATTCGTTTTCATTGCCTATCTTTGTGCAAGCTATCTGGAATCCATGTTTGGAGGATGCGCATTTGGTATTTGGTATAACGTTGAAACCGTGATAACTAAAGATTAGGCGCGGATCACGCGCCTAAAAATGAAAGTATGAACAGAGAAGAAAGTGTACAGCACTTCCTCGACCTGATTAAGAAGTCCCGTCGTGGAAAGTTCAAGATCTACATCGGCATGATTGCCGGTGTAGGTAAGTCGTATAGGATGCTTCAGGAAGCCCACGACCTTTTGGATAATGGTGTAGACGTGCAAATCGGTTACGTCGAAACCCATGGTCGTGCCGGGACGGAAGTATTACTGGAAGGACTTCCTGTCATTCCGCGGCGGAAGATATTCTACAAGGCAAAGGAACTGGAAGAGATGGATTTGGAGGGCATTATCCGTATCCATCCCGATATTGTCATTGTAGACGAACTGGCGCATACCAATGTAGAGGGCAGCCGAAACGAGAAACGTTGGCAAGACGTGATGGATCTGCTGGACGAAGGTATCAATGTGATTTCCGCCGTCAACATCCAGCATATTGAAAGCGTCAACGAAGAAGTTCAGGGCATTTCCGGTATTGAAGTCAAAGAGCGTATCCCCGACAGTGTATTGCAGGAAGCGGATGAAGTGGTGAACATCGACCTCACTGCCGAAGAACTCATTACCCGCCTGAAAGCCGGTAAAATCTATAAACCGGAGAAAATACCCATGGCATTGAATAACTTCTTCAAAACCGAGAATATCCTTCAACTGCGTGAACTGGCTTTGAAAGAAGTGGCGTTGCGTGTGGAGAAGAAAGTGGAGAATGAAGTGGTGGTTTCCAGTGTAGGCGTCCGGCATGAGAAGTTTCTGGCGTGCATCAGCAGTCAGGAGAAGACGCCCCGGCGTATCATTCGTAAGGCGGCGCGTCTGGCAACCCGTTACAATACTTCTTTTATAGCCCTGTATGTACAAACACCCCGCGAGAGTGCCGACCGTATCGACCTGGCCCGGCAGCGCTATCTGTTGAATCACTTTAAGCTGGTCACTGAGTTGGATGGTGAAGTGGTTCAGGTACAATCTAAAGATGTATTGGATGCCATCATCCGTACTTGTAAAGAGAGACAGATCACTTCTGTTTGTATGGGCAGTCCTTCTTTCCGTTTACCTCAATCCTTGTTCAGCGTGTTGAAATACAGAAAATTTGTGAATGATTTAGCTCTGGCAAACGTAGATTTGATTATACTTGCATAAAATTTAATTCATCAGTGCATTATGAATATTCGTACTAAATTAATACTCAGTGTAGGCATTCTGGCCGGTATGATCATTCTGCTGGTTGCTCTCTCCGTAGTGAATCTTCAGATACTGACAGCCACCGAACCAGACAGCCCTGCCGCCATGCCCGGACTGGAACGTGCTTTGCTGTGGATTTCCGTTACAGGTGCTATTTGCATTCTTGCCAGTATCGTGTTGCTGGTCTGGCTTCCCCGTTCCATCAACAAGCCTATCCAGGAACTGACGCGTGGTATCCTTGAAATCGCCAATCATAACTATGAGAAACGTTTGAATATGAGCGGACACGAGGAATTCCGCCAGGTGGCCGATAGCTTCAACAGTATGGCTGAGCGCCTGACTGAATATCGTGCCAGTACGCTGAACGATATTCTTTCTGCCAAGAAATTTCTTGAAGCCGTTGTGAACAGTATTCATGAACCTATTATCGGTCTGAATTGTGAGCATGAAATACTCTTTATCAATAAAGAAGCACTCACCGTATTGAATCTGAAACGTGAAGATGTAATCCGCCACTCTGCCGAGGAACTGTCCTTAAAGAATGATCTCCTTCGTCGTCTGGTTCGGGAACTGATTACTCCGGGTGAGAAGAAAGAACCCTTGAAAATCTATGCGGACAATAAGGAAAGCTATTTTCAGGCTTCTTACATCACCATTATAAATACGGATGCCGATACGGATGAACCGCAGAACTTGGGTGATGTGATCCTGCTGAAAAATATCACCGAATTTAAAGAGTTGGATTCTGCCAAAACAACCTTTATTTCCACCATCTCCCATGAACTGAAAACGCCTATCTCGGCTATTCTTATGAGTTTGCAGTTGCTGGAAGATAAGAGGGTAGGAGCTTTGAATGATGAGCAGGAACAATTATCGAAAAGCATTAAAGAAAATGCCGACCGCCTGCTGGGTATCACTGGTGAACTCCTGAATATGACACAAGTAGAAGCCGGCAAGCTCCAGATGATGCCGAAGATAACCAAGCCTATCGAACTTATAGAATATGCGATTAAAGCCAATCAGGTTCAGGCGGATAAGTTCGGTATCCAGATAGAAGTGGAGTATCCGGAGGAAAAAATGCCGAAACTGTTTGTGGATAGTGAGAAGATAGCCTGGGTATTGACGAACCTTCTGAGCAATGCAGTCCGTTATTCAAAAGAAAACGGGCGTGTCGTTATTGGTGCCAAGCGTGAGGAGGACTTTGTTGAACTGTATGTGCAGGATTTTGGCAAAGGTATCGATCCCCGTTATCATCAGAGCATTTTCGACCGTTATTTCCGTGTGCCCGGCACAAAGGTGCAAGGCAGTGGACTGGGACTTTCCATTTCAAAAGATTTTGTGGAGGCACATGGGGGAACACTGACGGTGGAAAGCGAATTGGGGAAAGGAAGTAAGTTTATTATGCGACTGAAAGCATAAGAAATAGTGATAAGTGATTAACAAGTTGAACGATATGTCCTGATAGGGGCGTTAATCACTTATCACTGGCTGTTAATCACTATTTCTTCACTTCATCCCACTTCGGCGGATTCCCGCCCATCAAATGGCGTACAAAGAAATCATAGCGTTTATGTTCCCCGAAATCTTCTCCCATCGTGTGGTGTGCACCGGGAATCACTACCAGTTCAAAATCTTTGTTGGCTTTTATCAGTGCGTTCACCACCTGCATAGTTGAGGCAGGATCTACATTATCGTCCAGTTCGCCTACTACCAGCATCAGGGGGCGGCTTAGCAGATGGGCATTCTCTACATTCGATCCTTCCTTATATTGATCTCCCACGGGATATCCCAGCCAGAGTTCGTTCCACCAGATTTTATCCATGCGATTGTCGTGGCAGCCACAGGCGGAATAAGCGGCTTTGTAGAATTCGGGATGCAGCAGCACGGCAGTGGTGGATTCTTGGCCTCCGGCGGAACAGCCGTAGATACCTACGCGGTCCATATCCATATACGGATACTTCTCTCCGGCAGCTTTAATCCAGGCAATGTGATCGGGAAGTCCTGCATCTTTCAGATTCTTGTAGCATACGTTCTCAAATTCACGTGAACGGAAAGAAGTTCCCATTCCGTCTACCATGACGACGATAAAACCGAGTTCGGCAAGGGAAGTCATGTACCAGTTGTACGGGATGAAAGTCTTGGGTACATACTGGTCGCCGGGACCTTGGTAAATGTATTCGATAACCGGATACTTCTTGTTCGGGTCGAAGTTAGTGGGACGAACAATCAGTCCCCACATATCCGTTTTGCCGTCACGCCCCTTGGCGGTAAATACTTCCGGTGCTTTCCAGCCTTCTGCTTCCAGACGACTGATATCGGCTGTCTCCAGCGGCATCACCACCTTGCCATCTTCGGCACTGCGCAATACGGTAACAGGAGCTTTGTTTACCATGGAGTAAACGTCTACCAGATAATTCATATCTCCCGAGAACCAGGCACGGTGCATTCCTTCTTCCGGAGTAAGGCAAACCAAGTCTTTCCCGTCGAAACCAATGCGGTAATAGCGGATGAGATAAGGGTCCTCACCGGGTTGTACACCATTTGCGGAGAAATAAATCTGCCGGTTGTCCTCGTCTACGCGGAGCACTTCGCGCACATACCATTCGCCGCGGGTTATCTGATGGATGGGCTGTGCGGTAGTGCGGTCGTACATGTACAGGTGGTTCCAGTTATCCCGTTCGCTCATCCAGATGATGTGCTTGTTGTCCCTTAGGTCGTGACGAAAACGGCGGGTATAGTTCACGTATTTGTCAGAGGTTTCTTCTATCAGAGGACGCACGACGCCTGTCTCGGCAGAGAGTTCAAGTACACGATATGCTTGATGTCCACGCTGATTGTATTCGAAGGTTACGGCACGACTGTCATTGTTCCATTCGGGACCGTATATTTCATACTGCCGATCGAAGAGGTCGGTGCTGGGGATGATACCTCGTCCTGTTTCAACTTCATAAATGCAAGGTATCTTGAAAGGAAGTTCGTCTCCCGGTTTGGCATATTCCTGCTTGTGCAGCTTCGGTTGGAGTTGATCTGTCGGAGAAGACTCTACATAGTACACATATCGTTTCTCTACCGGGCGGATTTTGCAGGATGCCACTTTCTTGCTGTCCGGAGACCAGCGGATATAAGCTGAGTAATAGTTGCTGAGTGTGCCGTCAAGGCTCAACTGCTTCTCTTTTCCCGTGGCAAGTTCCTTCACATATACATTCTGATTTTTGATATAGGCGGTGTACTTTCCATCGGGTGAAGTTACGGGAGCGGCTTCTTTTTCGTCATCCCGTTCCATCCAGTGCTTCTGTGGTGCATTACGGTCGGGCAAGCTGCCTTCATTTACCAACTGATTCTTGCGGGTGGTGTACATCCAGCGTTGGTTGCCGAATACAAAACGAAGCGTATCTAAGCTCGGGTTCACCCGTAACCGTTCCAACTGGATTGCTTCGGGGTTTACTTCTTTGCCTGACGCGTTGCTCAGTGCGCTTGCCAAACGCTTGTGGTCGAACAATTCCTTTCTGCTTTTCTTGTCTGCGTTCACCGATACGTAGATACGGCCTTCGGGCGTATTGCGTACATACCAGAACTGATGTGTGCTTTCTATCCACTGCGGCGTGACGTTGGAGTAGAAAACTTTGTTGGCACTGAATTTCTCTCTCAATGCGTAGGCACGGTTATAATCGTCCACCGTGCCTTGTGCGAAAGCCATGCCCCCGCTAAGGAGCATGGCTATCGACAAACCTAACTTACAAACATTCATATCTAACTAACCTTTATTGTACTTCCCATTCATAAACACCTGCTGCATGTTTGTCCGGCAGGGTGATTTCCAGTTTTACTGATTTGGTCTTCACGGGATCAAAGTTTACGGTGTTTCCCGCACCTTTTACAACACCATATCGGTCGGCACCTGTGACGGGCTGCCACTGGCCTTGTGCATCTTTATAATATACCTTCCAGCTTTTCGGTACACGACAACCGCCCCAGGGAGCATCGTCGAACCAATATACGGTGGAGCTTGATACGGTAGCTTCTGCCGGGAACTCATACGTGATCCATTCTGTAGTTCCCTGTTTGGGCCACCAATGGTAGTAGGGCAGGGAGCGGTCGTTCTCATCTTTCGGAACCAGGCGGTCGTTGATGGCTGAAATGGAGCTTGCACGGTGAGATGCGTCTATTTTACTTTCCGAAGCCAGCGTGGCAGGCATGGCGGGGCGGGATGCGCTCAGCTCTTGCGGCAACCATACTTCCATAGCTCCCGAACCACGGTGAGCCCATGCGTAGTAAGGTATCAGTGTCAGGTTCACATCGGTAGTGGTCAGGCGACCCTGATCGTCATAGCCAAGTGTCTGTGCACCGGTCTTCAATTGGTTGATGCCATACAGTAGATCGGGCTTTTCCACCACTTCAAACTTCGGAGTACGGTTCATAAATACGCTGAAGATGTCGAAGTTGTTATCCGGGAATTCTGCACAGTATACAATCGGTCCGCGTTCTACGGCAATGCGTCCGCGGTCGGCTTCCACTTTATTGTTGGCTTTCACGGTGCGCGGTTCCATGTCGAAGTGTACTTCCACCTTATCACCCTTTTTCCAACGGCGGTCGATGCTGAAATAACCATCCTTCAGTTCATTCTGTACGGCTTCTCCGTTTACTTTCACTGTGTATTTCAGACGCTTGCCGTCGCTATAGGTATACAGGTCGCTGGGGACTACCTGACCCCGAACCCATCCGGGAATACGGACTTTCAGGTTGAACTGTCCGGCGTTATTCTTGTTGATGCCGATGGTAATGTCACCGTTCCACGGGTATTTGGTGTTTTGCTCGATAGAAACAGCTTTGCCACCCACTTTCAGGTCGGAAGTGTTGGACATGAAGAGGTTAACGTAAACGTCCTTATCCTTCACTGCGTAGATATACCCCGGCAGGGACGGGATGAAACGGCATATGTTGGACGGGCAGCAGGCACAACCGAACCAGGGCTGCCGTTGATGCTGTCCCATGCTTTCCAGCGGGTTGGGGTAGAAAAAGCCACCGCCATCCAGGGATACGCCTGAAATCAGACCATTGTATAAAGTGCGTTCCAGCACATCGTAGTATTTGGATTCACCGTGCAGGAGGAAAAGGCGGTAGTTGACGTACACGTTGCCGATGGCAGCACAAGTTTCGCAATAGGCTGACATGTTGGGCAATTCGTAGTTCTTGCCGAAAGCCTCTCCGGCTGCTGTAGCTCCGATACCGCCGGTGATGTAATATTTCTTGCCCACGATATTGTCCCAGATGCGGTCGATGGCATGAATGTAGGCGGTGTCTCCCGTCAGGGCGGCTACGTCGGCCATACCTGCATACATATATGCGGCGCGAACGGCGTGTCCCACTGCTTCATCCTGCTGAACCACCGGCTTGTGTGCCTGACTGTATTCATCGGTACGGCTTGTGTATCCACGCTGATCGAGGAAGAACTTGGCCTGGTCGAGGTACTTCTGGTCTCCGGTAACTAAATAAAGTTTGGCAAGTGCCATTTCGGCAATCTGATGTCCGGGAACGCGGATTTGCTGTCCTTCGCCTGTGCCGATTTCACGGCATACGCAGTCAGCGTATCGGATGGCAATGTTGAGGAAGTTCTTCTTCCCGGTAGCCTGGTAGTGGGCGATGGCGCCTTCCACCATGTGTCCCAGGTTGTAAAACTCGTGGCTCAGGTCTTCTACCTTTTCCCAACGTTTGCTTCCCGCCCATTCATGGGGATGTTTCGGATTCATGGTGCGGCTGGTGTAGAGGTATCCGTCCGGTTCCTGTGCAGCGGCTACGATGACGAGCACGCTGTCGATGTATTTGGCCAGTTTCTTATCGGGATATGTCTGTAACAGGTAGCTGGCACCTTCGATGGTTTTGTATACGTCCGTATCGTCGAAAGCCAGTCCACCTACTTTAATGGTATCACTTGGATGGGCTGCGTTGACGAAGTTCTGATATCTTCCGGTTTCCTCGCATTTGCTGAATGCCAGGGGGATGGTTACCTCTCGGCTCGCGTTGAGGCGTTGTCCCCAGAAGGAGTCGGTTACTTTCACCGAGGTGAAAGGTACGGGATCGATGGGATACCCGTGCGATTGGTTTTTCACTTGCGCTTGGCTGCCTACGGTGGCGGCAACCAGCAGGGTGGTAACTAATACTTTTCTCATGGTTATTATTCGTTTTATGGTATTATTTCTTGATTGGAATATATTCGTCCCATAGTTTCAGTGAATGCAGGTAGCCCGTGAACGGCCAGTTGCGTTCTGCATTCTGCCCCAAAGTTACGTATTGCGATGGCTTTATCAGTAATTGAATGTCTTTTTCGCTAATTAATTTATCATTGATATATACTTGTTCCATACGGCCGTCGAAACAAATATAGATATGCTGCCATTTGCCGGCCAGTTCTTTCATGTCCTTGTATCCGGCATCTTCGTACCAGCCATAGTGGTTGATGACACCGCATCGGGGTTCCGTACCGCTTACGAGCATAATCTTTTCCAATTCGTCATGCGAAGTCGTGAAGTCGGCTACACATTCATTTTCGGCAATGGAATCATTCAGTATCCAGGCTTCCAATGTATAGGGGGCATTGTCCAGCAAGGTTGCAGGCAGGGAGAAGTTGGACTGGAATACCTGCTGCCCATCAAAGCTGAAACTTTTCTTTCCTTCTACTTCCTTAATGATGGAGGGGGCTTTGTGGGTTTCGAAGTATCCTTCTATTCCATGATTGGAAAGATAATGTACGGTGTCTCCTGCGGCGAAGTCATCGGCGGTGATGCTTACTACCAAGCCATGCTTTTGCTGATCGGCAGCCGGTAAGCGGACGATATCCGTAGTGGTATCATATTCCTGTTCGGCAGGTGCCTGTTTCCAGTTATAGTAGCGCAGATTAGTGATGATTAAGGGCTCGGCTCCGCTTTGAAGCGAAATCACACCGGATGAAAGGGCGGATTCCGCTTCGTAGCTTTGCCATCCACCTAACCTATGAACTAACCCACTAATTGTATGCTCTTTGGAGGGAGAAAGTAACGGATGGCGGTATTCCAGCGTAGTGCCCGGTTCGAGAACCAGTGCGTCGCGTCCGTCAATGCGCTCGGTGCGGGCTGATCCTGCTTTCAGGATAAAAGCACCTCCTAACATTCCTTCATTGTTCTGCCATTCGCGGCCATTCCAGTCGGCGGCTGTCAGTCCGAGCCACTGTTGGGGGGCGGAGTCTTCGATACCGGAAAATACCTTGATGTTCCAGATAGCGCCACCGAAGCCATTCTTCTGTCCGCCGGTATAGGTGAGGCGCACGAAGCGGGCTTTGGCTTTTCCGAAATCTACCATTGGGCTGCCTGCCAGATGATTGTTTCGCTTGTCGGCAAAGATATTCCAGCGTTTACCGTCTGTTGAAGTTTCAATCAGGTATTGATAGAACTGAGTGCCATATTCAAATTGTGTCCAGATCGTTTGTATCTGCTGGAGGCGTCCCAGGTCTATTTCAAGCCATTCCTGTCCCATGCCGCGCGGATGCCATAAAGTTCCGTTGTTATCATCTACGGCATATTCGGGACGGAAGTTGTCATCATAAGAGGAAGAGGCACGCACGCTTTTACCAAAGGCGAGGTTGGTTGATTTAACAACGGAAGGAGCCAGTGCACCTACGCCGTCATGGGTAGGGGTGATTTTTTGAATCGTCCCGTCTGCATTGAATGTCATGCGGTCGATGCAAAGCTGGCGGTGGAAGCCACGGTTGGAGTGTGGATTATCGTGGCGGTGATAAACGATATAGTAATCATTACCTTCCTGGAGGATACTGTGATGTCCGGGACCGTGAATGGTACCGTCAGCATTGGTTTCGAGGATGCAGCCACCATAGGTGTAAGGACCCAGAGGCTTGTCTGAGGTGGCATATTGCACACGGTATGTGTGGTCGTGGCAGGAACCGGAGGAATACATAAAGTAGTAGGTTCCATTGCGTTTGATTACAAAAGGTGCTTCGAAGAAATCGGTGGCCTCGGTATTGGGGATGAGGCGGGTTTCAGTAAAACTCTTTAAATCGGGAGCTAATTTTCCGGCACCGCAACCGAAACCTTTGTAAATGCCCCAGGTTCCCCAGTACATATAGACTGAACCGTCATCGTCCACAAATGTTTGTCCATCCAGAGTGATGGCATTTGTTACGAAGCGGTCGGGGATAAGGACGGCTTCGCTATCGCCCAGGATATTCTTCCACGGACCACGGGGAGTTTCACTGACTCCGCAATGGATGATACAGGGCTGGCAGTAGAAGTAGTAGTACTTCCCATCAGAGTGCTGCATCACATCGGGTGCCCATATCCAGTGACTGTCGGGCCAGTTCATGGGCATCAGTGTCCAGTTTACGAAGTCCTTGCTGGTCCATACTTGTGCGGGGCCAAAGCCTGCACCACTGCCATCGGTAGTGGCGTACATATAATAAGTATCACCAAACTTTTTGATAGTAGGGTCGGCGAAATATCCGGGAATCACGGGATTGCCGGCACCGGGAGTATTGAAAGCGGCCTGTGCAAAGGCAGAGACAACTCCTATTAAAAAGGAAGTGATTAAAAGGATGGTTCTATTCATATTGTTACTTTATTGTTAGAAAAATTACTTGCACCGCGCAGCAAACCTTGCTCCAGCGCTACGCTGGTCATTTATGTATTTCATTATTAATCGGTATCTCTATTTCATAAAAATATTCTTTCAACAGCTTGTACATTTCCGGATCGTATGCTTTCAGCTTTACGCGACGGTTCATGGAGTTGTGTATACCATTGGCTGGATCAGCGTAACGGTTACAGTTAAAGAAAGACTGTACACATTCCGCAAAATACTCTTCTTTGTTACTTAATGCGTAAGTACCGGCCCATAGTCCTTTTTCTCCAGCGCTTTTCCACAATGCTTCCAGTCGGTCATTGAAATCCGGTTCCACACCTGCAATTCCTACCATATGTATCAGATGGGCAAATTCATGAATCAGAATATTCTCGCCCGTATATTTATCTTGTGGCAAGGCCAATAGATTCTCTTCCCCGCAACTGGCGGAGAACTCATCTTCCGGTGCTCCACCGAATCCGCGGGCACGCCAGTTCCAGTATGCAATGCTGTCCGGCGAATTGCAGATATGTGCAAACTCCGGTAAATCACAAGTATCTTCGTCTTTACCGATAACCATCACATGGCAACCTTTTTTCACCATATGCGCTTTTACATCCGGACGTTTTGATAGCATCAGACTCATGATATCACATGCTTTCAGCAACGCTTCATCACTTACCCTTTCGGAAGAAGTGACATATAATCCCTCAGTTTCAATGTATTTCTTATAAAAAGAAGGAATATTCTTTCCCTCGGGTATGGACGTTACTTCACCTCGCACCGGATATAACTCAAGCTTCATCGCGAATCCCCCGCCCGAAGCTAAATGTAGCTTTATCCGGCTGTTTTTATCTATAATCAGTTTCTCTGTACGATAATCTTCCGCTTGCTTGTTCGCATTAATACCATCAGTAAAAAGCGTGGCTGTATAGCGAACTTTGGAAGGCAGGAACGAAAAGTCAAGTTCTACATCACGTTCATCCCAGTTTGTCATCCCGCCAATGTACCAGTTGATATCTTTCTTTCGTACACTAATGATATATTCTCCCATTTTACCTGCGGCGATAAAGGTAGAATCCGTCTCCACAGGAATTGAAGTGATGAAGTCCACACATTCCTGTTCATTCAGATAATTCGTCGGAGCATCGCACAGCATGGTGAGCGGAGAATCGTGTACAATATAAGCGGCCAACTGATGACAACGGGTTCCCATACTCATCGGTGAGTAATAGACAGCACGCCAGTCGGCTTTCGTTGCATTACGCATGGCCCCCGGAGTATAATCTACCGGCCCTGCCATCATACGGATATAAGGGAAGGTCACATCGTAGAGAGGCATGTTATTCTTGATATCCGTCCACTTCACCTCTTCCATACCGAACAGGCTCTCAAAGTTGATGATATTCGGATAAGTGCGATTGATACCTGTAGGTTTGTAAATGCCATGGAGGTCGAGTGTCAACTTATGTTTTGCCGTAGCATCAGCGATACGATATACCATTTCAACAGCAGTCTGATCGTCACGATCCAGAAAGTCTACTTTGAAGCCTTTGATACCCATTTCGGAGTACTTCTTGCAGGCGGATTCCAGTTGTTTGTCGAGTACATTGAATACTGTCCAAAGAATGATATCAACTCCTTTCTGTTTTCCGTAGGCAATCAGTTCCGGAAGATCCAGTTCCGGAATAACAGTCAGCATATCACCGCTTTTCGGATTGTACCAACCCTCGTCGAGCACTATAAACTCTATATCATTCCTGCTGGCGAAGTCTATGTAATATTTATAGGTATCCATATTGATACCTGCCTTAAAGGGGACACCTTTCAGATTCCAGTCATTCCACCAATCCCAGGCTACTTTTCCGGTCTTTATCCATGATGTGTCATCTATGCGATTGGGAGATGCCAGCGCATACACCAGATTATTGACAGGCATATCCGTATCCTTTTCTGTAACAGCCAGTACGCGCCAAGGATAAGTACGTGCCCCACTACTATGTGCTATGAAATCACTGGTTTCTGTTACATACTCCTGCATACGCCAAGGATAGAAATCTGTTTGGGTAGGGTAGGAAGCAAAAACACCTTTTAGACCATATCCATCTTTCTGAGATTCTACAAACATTCCCGGATATGCTTCAAGATCAGATTCCAGTAGAGTTAATTTGGTTTTACCGCAGTCCACTGTAACGGGTAGGAAAGCTACTTTCGGCTGTGCTTTCGATAGTGGGGTAACATCGTATATATTTTGAAAAGCCATTGCCATCGGCTTTTTGTCATTCGTCGTATAAGGAAGATAAGCTGTATAATCTTGATTGAAGTTGAATTCAGCTATTTCATCTTTGACTGTAACACCTGCTGTACGTGTGGTATAGAAACGGTAGGCTACTCCATCATCATAAGCGCGGAAAGTAACTCCAAAACCACCTTTCAACTTCAAGTCGAGTTCATTGCATGCAGCAACGAACTCCTTGAAGCGGTAGAAAGGGGATTCTACATTATCCCTGATCTTTTTCCTTTTTATACCTGTTACCTGAGAATTGTTTCCTATTTCGGTTCCGTCGGCCAGAACCAAGCCTATGTTAGAAAGAGAGAGAATTGTATCCTTTTCGTGCATCACCTGATAAGATAACTTGTTTCCGGCACTGATTTCTACTTTCAGTTTTCCGTCGGGAGATGCCAGTGCGTATTTCTTTCCTGATGCTGCCTCGAGTGAATTATTTCCGCAATACAGAAATAAGGAAATAACGACTAATTTGAAAGAGAGGTTGTTTTTCATGATTCGGTTAATTCTTATTTGTCTGTCTGCAAAGTAAAAGAAAAAAGAGCGAACGGAAGGACTGAATAATATAATGTAATAAAAGAATAGTCCAAAAGATGCCTTTCTATGGCCTTCTCAATGGCCGTTTGTAGTATTTTTGTATTCGATTGGATTATTTTTTCATCCATTTGCGTGTGCTTATCTGGTCTGTGTTTATCTCGTATTTAGGGCGTAGCTTCTTTGTACCTTCTCCTTATATATAGAAAGGAGTAGGTAGGGAGAAGGTAGGGAGTAAGTAAGGAGAAGGTAAGGAGAAAGTGAAGAGATGATGTGAAACGAGGGAAATTAAAAATATCGTCCAATGGGATAAAACAATAATCTAAATCTTCTTTTGGAGCCTCGTGCTTCGACTATTCTTTTATCCTTATAGATTATTTTTTCATCCTGTTAACAGGAAATCCCTTTCCTTTGCCGTACACTAATGCTAATGATTTAAAAGCACATATATAGTATGATGAAGAAACGAATTCAATTCCTTTTCGGTAGCATTGCCCTTCTGGGTATGAGTGCTTGCAGCAATTCCTACGTTAAGCCCGATGCACCGATAAAAGAAGTTCCCTTTACTCAAGTTCACCTGAATGATAACTTCTGGACTCCACGCATTGAAACGAACCGTACTGTTTCTATTCCTTCCGCATTTAAAGAATGTGAGAAGAACGGGCGCTTCGATAACTTTGCCATAGCCGGTGGTCTGATGAAGGGAGAACATCGCGGTGACTTTTCTTTTGATGATACCGATCCTTATAAGATTATAGAAGGAGCCTCTTATTCGCTGGCTGTGAAGTATGATAAAGCGCTGGATGCTTATCTGGATAGCGTTATTACCTTGATTGCTGCTGCTCAGGAGCCGGATGGCTATCTTACCACTTGCGTTACTAATAAATGCTATCGCCTTTCCGGTTGGTGGGGAAAGAGCCGTTGGGAAAAGATTAATAGTCATGAACTTTATAATAGCGGTCATTTGTATGAAGCTGCCGTTGCTCATTATCGTGCAACAGGGAAGCGTAATCTCCTTGATGTAGCTATCAAGAATGCCGACTTAGTATGTCAGGTCTTTGGTCCGAATGAAGGACAAAAGCATGTTCCTTCCGGTCATCCTATCGCTGAAATGGCCCTCGCTAAATTATATAAGGTGACAGGTGATGAAAAGTATTTGAAGATGGCTAAATACTTTGTAGAGGAAACCGGTAGAGGAACAGACGGACATCGTCTTAGCGAATACAGCCAGGATCACAAACCTATTCTGCAACAAGATGAAATAGTAGGTCATGCGGTACGTGCAGGATATCTTTATTCCGGTGTTGCCGATGTAGCTTCATTAACTCAGGATACCGCTTATTTCAATGCTTTAAGTCGTATCTGGGAAAATATGGCAAGTAAAAAGCTCTTTATCACCGGTGGTATCGGTTCACGTCCGCAAGGTGAAGGATTTGGTCCTAACTATGAATTGAATAACCATACCGCATACTGTGAGACTTGTGCTGCCATTGCCAATGTATATTGGAATCACCGCATGTTCCTGGCTACGGGCAATGCCAAGTATGCCGATGTACTGGAGCGTGCTCTTTATAATGGAGTTATTTCGGGTGTTTCACTCAGTGGCGATAAATTTTTCTATGATAATCCGCTTGAGTCTATGGGACAACATGAACGCCAGCACTGGTTTGGTTGCGCTTGCTGTCCGGGTAATGTAACGCGTTTCATGGCTTCCGTACCTTTCTATATGTATGCTACTCAGGGCAATGATATTTATGTCAATCTCTATATCCAGAGCAAAGCCGAATTGAATACGGAAACTAACAATATAAAATTGGAACAGACCACAAACTATCCGTGGGATGGTAAAGTCAGCATTTCCGTTCATCCCGAAAAGGAACAGGAGTTCGCTTTGCGCGTTCGTATTCCGGGATGGGCACAGGATGCTCCTGTACCTACAGACCTTTATTCATTTACTGATAAGGCAAAGGCTTACACTATCTCAATTAATGGCAAGAAAGTAAATGCTGCGCAGCTGGATGGTTATGCTACGATTCTCCATGGATGGAAGGCTGGAGATGTTGTAGAAATTAATTTCCCGATGGATGTCCGCCGTGTGAAAGCGAATGATAATGTAGAAGATGACCGTGGTAAGCTTGCTATTGAGCGTGGTCCAATCATGTTCTGCCTGGAAGGTAAAGATCAGGTTGACAGCATTGTTTTTAATAAGTTTATTCCTGACGGTACTTCAATGGAGGCAACTTACAATGCTGATTTATTAAACGGTGTCATGGTGTTGACTGGTACAGCTAAGGAAATAGAAAAAGATGGTAGCGTCAAGGATGTTCCTTTCAAAGCCATTCCTTATTCCACTTGGAATAATCGTGGTGCCGACCAGATGGCGGTGTGGATTCCTGAAGCTGCGGAATATGCCCGTCCTACTCCAGAGCCAACAATCGCCAGCAAGGCACATACTCTGATGATACAAGCTCCTATCCAGAAAGATGCTCCTGAATCTGCTTCAATTGAAACCTGGGCATGGGGTGTGAATGACCAGTGGGAACCGAAGCGTTCATCGGATATTTCCAAACCTTATCACTACTGGTGGTTGAGAAATGGAACACAGGAAACTTTGGCTTATCAATTTGACCAACCTTATACGATTTCAAACGTAGAAGTGTACTGGCTGGATTTCGATCATTATGACGGGGATTTCCGGGTGCCGGAGAGTTGGAACCTCTACTATAAAGATGGCAAAAGCTGGAAAGAAGTAGAAGCTTTGAACGAATATACGGTAAAGAAAGATTGCTACAACAGCCTTGATTTCAAACCGGTGAAAACGACAGGACTGAAAATAGCTGCCCAGTTGCAGAAAGGTGCATCGGGTGGGGTTATTGAATGGAAAGTAAACTAATCCATTTTTAAAAATTAAGAATTTGTAACTTGTAATAAAATATTAACCTTTTAATTAAAAATGTAATATGAAAACACATGAAAAACGAGCCTTGTTCAGCAAAGCTGTCTTAAAGGCGACAACCTGTCTTTTCCTTGCAGCAGGTGCCAGTGTTAGCCCGGCATTTGCATTTCCGGAAATGGCAGAAGCTATGGAGACTCAGATTGTACAGCAACAGACTGTAACAATCACAGGTATTGTAAAAGATAAGGAAGGTGAACCAGTTATTGGTGCTAATGTTCTTGAAAAGGGAACTTCCAATGGTGTTATTACCAATGTTGATGGTGAATATACACTAAAGGTGAAAGGAACAAACCCGGTATTGATTGTATCTTACATCGGTTACAAGTCTCAAGAAATTACAGTAGGAAGCCAAAGAAAGATCGATGTTACTCTGGCTGATGATACTGAATTGTTGGATGAAGTAGTGGTTATCGGTTATGGAACGCAAAGGAAAGGTGATGTTACCAGTGCCATCAGCAGCGTGAAGAAAGATGACTTTATTCAAGGTAAAGTGAGCGATGCAGCCGATTTGATTAAAGGTAAAGTCGCTGGTTTGGTCGTATCAAAAGGTAGTGGTGACCCGAACTCCAGTTCTAGTATCCGTTTGCGTGGTGTTATTACGCTGACCGGTAGCAATAGTCCGTTGGTGCTAATTGATGGTATTCCAGGTGATATGAGTACAGTGGCACCCGAGAACATTGCATCAGTGGATGTTTTGAAAGATGCTTCTGCAGCTGCTATCTACGGTACACGTGGTGCCAATGGTGTAATCCTTATCACTACAGTTGACGGAAAACGTGAACAGAAAACTTCTATCAACTATTCCGGGTACATGTCATTGTCTCAATTTGGTAAAAAACATGACTTTATGGGTCCCGAAGAGATTCGTAAGGGTTATACCGACTTCACGGATGAAGGTTATGATACCGATTGGTTGGATGCCATTACACGTACCAGCTTTTCTCATAATCATAACCTCAGCGTTCGCGGCGGTACGCAGAAAACCACTTATTCTGCCGATGTTACTTATCGTGATGATCAGGGTGTAATTCTGAATACTTATAGTAAAGATCTTACACTAAACATGAACTTGACGCATTGGTTCTTGAATGATATGTTGAAAGTGAGTGTAAACCTACTCAAAGGCGAACATACTAATAGTGCCAATAATGCTACTTACCAATACCGTCAAGCTATTATTCATAATCCCACTGAGCCTATCAAGGATGTAGATGGTAACTGGTATGAGAATTTCGGTCGTAGTGAATATGCCAATCCGGTGGCTATGAACAAAGAACGTGAAGGTGATTACAAAACAGAATGGACTCGTATGACCGGTACATTGACATTTGAGCCTATCAAGGGTTGGCAAAATAATCTTCGAGCTTCACGTCGTACTTGGGGTGCACATGATAAAGGTTATTATACTGCCGATTATCCCGATCAACGCAGTACTGGACATACAGGTTATGCTTACCAATCATATGGTAGTAGTTATACAAACGAACTGGAATTTACTTCAAACTATCAAATGACTATTGGGCAGCATCGTTTTGATGCGTTGGCAGGTTATAGCTACCAATACACGCAGAACTCTGGCTTCAATGCTAATAATACCGATTTTCCCAACGATTTCTTCCAATACAATAATTTGGGTTTGGGTGCTTACTTGAAAGATGGTAAAGCAGGCATGGGTAGTTATAAGAATGATAGTAAATTGATAGGTTTCTTCGGACGTATAAGTTACGGATTCGCTGATAAATACAATATTCTTGCCAGTATTCGTCGCGAAGGTTCTTCACGTTTTGGTGCTAATCATAAATGGGGAACATTCCCGTCAATATCTTTGGGTTGGACTATCAGCAAAGAAGAATTTATGAAGGATATTTCCTGGCTCAATAACTTGAAATTACGTGCTGGTATGGGTACTACGGGTGTCATTCCTAATGATAACTATCTTTCATTGTTGAAATATAGCTTTGGTAGCCAGTATTTCTATGATAAGGGAGAATGGAAACCCGGTCTGGTAGCAACTTCAAATCCTAATCCTGACTTGAAATGGGAAAAATCAACAGAATACAATATCGGTCTTGACTTCAGCACACTGAATGATCGTTTAGGTGGCTCTATCGATGTTTATCAGAAGCACACTGCGGATATGTTGTGGAATTATACTGTTCCGGTGCCGCCCAACTTGTATAATCAAACATTGGCTAATGTAGGTAAAATGCGTAACACGGGTATTGAAGTAGCTATCAATGCCGTACCGGTACGTACAAAAGACTTTGAGTGGAAGACAACATTGACTGCTTCACATAACAAAAATAAGTTGGTAAGTCTTTCGAATGATCTTTACGAAACAGCTAACTTCCGTATTACAGGAGGATTGGATGCTCCTATTTCACAAGGCACACACTACATGGAAGTAGGAAAAGAGTTAGGTCATTTCTATATGATTAAGTCGGTAGGTGTTTCAGAACGTGGTGTATTCTTAGTTGAAAATCCCCAAACCGGAGAAATAGAAGAAATGAATGATACTATGTTAGCTGACGAAAACTATCGTCAGGACTTTGGAACCGGATTACCACAATTATTTGCAGGGTGGAGTAACCAGTTACGTTACAAAAACTTCGACTTGTCTGCACAGTTCACTGGTCAGTTCTTCTTTAAGATACTCAACTCTCCACGCGCTTTCTACGAGAATAACGCAGTATTCCTGAATAAACTCAAGAGTGTGCTCAATGCTCCTTATGGTGGAGAATACATCTTGTCGAGAGCACAAAAGCAGGCAGTGGTAAGTTATTATCTGGAAGATGGTGATTTTGTTAAATTAAGCAATCTGACTATTGGTTACACTCTTCCGATACGCAATAACAAATACATGAAGAGTCTTCGCGTATATGTATCAGGTAATAATTTGTTCTGTATAACTGGTTATTCGGGGCTAGATCCGGAACTTGATATCAGCAATGTACAGGCTCCTGGTGTTGAATATCGTGATACTTATCCTACTACTCGTTCGTTTACTTTTGGTGTTAACATTGGATTTTAAAAAGATACTGAATATGAAAACAAAAATAAAAACATATGTTGGAACTGCGCTTGTTGCGTGTTCACTCTCGTTCAACAGTTGTACTGACTTAAGTGAGAAAATTTATGATACTATGTCTCCCGACATTTATCAATTTACTCCCGAAGATGCACAGGCTTTGTTTGTTCCTGTATATAATAGTTTACGTGATGTTCTCTGGGGATGGTATAGTTATTCCGATATTTCGGGACTTTCGGGAGACCTTTGGTGTATTCCGAACCGTATAGGTATTGGTTGGGGTGACCTTTATATTCCGTTACATAAGCATGAATTCAATCCTCAGATATGGCACTTTGGTGCTTTCTGGACACGGGCTTATGCAGGTGTTACTGCCTGTAATCGCTTATTGGCTGACCCTGCCGTACAATCGGTAGAGACAACTGTAGCACAGCTTAGGGCATATCGTGCATTGTATTACTATATGTTGTTTGATGCATATCGTAATATTCCATTGGACACGGAGGCTAATCATGAAGCGGGATGGCTGCCGGAACAAGCTACTCCTCAGCAGATGTGGGATTTTATCATTAGTGAACTGAATGAAGTAAAGGGTAAGTGCGGAAATGAGAAGATCATGGGACGTATCAATAACTATAGCGTAAATATGTTACTTGCCAATATGTATATAAATCACAATGCATGGTTCAATGATGATTCTGACAAGTCATGGTACGGTAAATGTATCGATGAGCTGAATGAAATTATTGAGAGTGGTCTTTATTCTTTGGCTCCTAACTATCTGGATAATTTCAAAGAAGATATTTCCGGTAATCCTGAAATTATCTTTGGAATACCTTATACAGAAAAATATGGAGGTGGTAACTATTATGCCAGTATGTGGCTTGCTGTTATCAGTAAGAAGACTTATGGCTTTAATACATGGGCTACTAGCGGTGCTAACGTATTATCACAGTTCCTTGATTCGTATGATGCTGCGGATGGGCGCTACAAAGATTGTTGGAATGTAGATACGCCTCAATATGCAATGGATGGAACACCTCTTATTGCTAATGGTGTGCAGGTAGTTTACACCAAAGAAATACGTAGTATCGACCAACCTGGTTGTTACGAATACGAAGGCGGGCGTTTAGTAAAATACGAGATTCTTCCCGGTGATATGGCTACAAATTACGATGATGTACCCTTCTACCGTTATGCTGATGTGTTGTTGAAGAAAGCCGAATGTTTGCTCAGATTGGGCGGATACAAAGGAGAAACAGAACAAGATGCTGCCGACTTGGTAACACAAGTTCGTGCACGTAATTTTAAATCCAATCCGGCAAAGGCAGTTCGTACCGTAGCGCAACTTAAAGGTGGTAGTAACTATCCGTACGGGCATCGTGAAAACCGCAATGAAATGGGAAAAAATGATCCTGCAAAGATCTTTAATGAAATAGAAGGTGGTGCTGACATTGAATTGGGTGGTTTACTTGATGAACGTGCTTGGGAATTTGTAGGAGAATATGTTCGTCGTCAGGATCTTATTCGTTTTAAAATGACAAATGGTCAGAATGTATACAATGGTAAATCATGGTTCTGTAAGCCTCGGGTGACAGATGTTTCGGATAATCATCTTAATATCTTCCCCATTCCGAAGGAAGCGATTGAAGGTAATGTAAAATTAAAACAAAATCCTGGGTATTAACAGCTAAATATGTAAACAATGAAAAAGAATATACTTTATGTACTATTGGGAGGATTATTCCTCTCTTTGACAGCATGCAGCGAAAACTGGGAAGACGCCACAAGCAAACATGTGTATGGCGAGAATGAAAATCCTTATTTGCGTGCTGACGCAGAAGCGACAGTAACCAAAAAAATACAGTTTGGTGCCGGTCAAACACAAATCATCAGTTTGTCTGACTATGCTGAATTATTTCAGACGCAATTGGGAATGACTGTAGATGAAGCTATTGCTGGAATATCAAGCGGTAAAGTAGTGTTTCATAGTATAAATGCCGCTCGTAATACTTGGGATAGAACGGCTCCGAACAAGGGAACAACAGGATGGTATTTTGATGTGATGGGTAATATCTCCAGCCAAGCTGATGCCAATTTTACCGTAGAGCTAAATACTTCGGACAAGACAATCATGATAAATGCATTGGAAAATGTTGTGGCAGGTTCGACCCTTAGTATCAATGTAGGGTTTGCAATCAATGGAACTGACTTCGATCAATATGTACGTATTCTCAGTGAAATTGTAATTATAGACGTCCCGATTGAAGTATCTATCAATATTCCGGATGGCGAGTATTCGGCTGTTTCTATTGAATTTAATGATTATGCAGACAAGATACAGGAATGTTTCGGAATGACTGTTGCAGAATTTTGTGAAGGGCTTGATGGTGATGGAAAAGGTGATATTCATATGTATTCTGTTAACCTTGAATCCTTGAAATGGGATGAAGAAAGTTCATATACAGCAAATGCTCCCGGTTATTGGATGATGAAAGACGGTACGGTCACTAATTGGGGAGTGGCAGGGTATTCTCTTTTTGCAGAATGTAGCATAAGTGATGAAACTTTGAATATAGGTCGTTCGGCTACGCCGGTTGCAGGTGATAAATATACTATCAGCATTGGTTTCCGCGATAAAACAAATAAGGCAAATCTATTGCGTTTTGTAATCAACATCACAATGGAATAATCTTATAAATAGTGAACGTCATTCTTGACCGTTCAGAATGAGGTGGGGATCTCTGTATTATAAAGTGGGGATCCCCATTCTTCATTCAGAAGGTAATTGTATAGTATATATTTCCATGAATAGAAGAAGAAACTATTATAACGGGATGATTGGCTTCATGCTTATTGTTGCCACTCTGTTTTTTTTAAGTTGTCAGGATGATTCTGCAACTGTTAATCAGCCCGATGTGCTTAAACCCTCAGACATACCCGGCTACGAGAAGTACTACAGACCATCAGAGTTTGCAACAATGGATATGTTTTCGAGGGATGCCAAATGGTCATTCTATCGTCATAAACAGAGTGAACATTTTATTGTGTTCTGGGAAGTGGGATTTGGTAAAGATCCGAATGCCAAAAGTGTTTCAGAGTCTATGCGGGTTGATGTAGATGACTTGCTGGCAAAAGCAGAACAATTTTATCAGACGAATATTAAGACATTAAAGTTTGCCGAAATAGGACAAGGAAAATCTTATCTGGATCGTTACAAGATGCAAATCTATTTGCTTTATCAAGAAGAATGGTTGGCTACAGGTTCAGGTTATGATGATGTAATCGGTGCTTTATGGGTAAATCCGAGCACCTGCAAGCCAGTAGGCTCTACAATTGCACATGAAATAGGGCATAGTTTCCAGTATCAAGTGTATTGTGACAAGCTGTTGAATGGAGCTGCTAAAGATTTTCATCAAGGCTTTCGTTATGGTTTTGGACCGAATGGCGAAGGAGGTAATGGCTTTTGGGAACAGTGTGCGCAATGGCAATCTCTTCAGACTTATCCTCAGGAACTTTTTGGATATCATGTTGATGTTTGGAAAGCTAACTATCACCGTCATTTTAATCACGAATGGATGCGATATGCCAGTTACTGGTTACCTTATTACTGGGCACAGAAACATGGTGCCAGTGTGCTGGGAGAAATATGGAAACAATCGAAATATCCGGAAGATCCGCTTATGACTTATCAGCGTTTATATTGTAATGGTAAGGTGGAAACTCTTTATGAAGAATTATATGACTATGCCACACGTATGACTACCTATGATATTGATATTGTGCGCAAATACGTTACTGAGAGTGCTAAGAAATATTCTACAAAGCTGTACCTTAGTGATGGATATTATCAAGTAGGTTATTCCAGTTGTCCGGGGAGTACGGGGTTCAATGTTATATCATTGGATGTTCCGGCGGTAGGTAGTACTGTTAAGGTTGATTTTAAAGGTCTGAATACAGGTGCTAGTCTGGCATCGGAAGATCCGGGAACCATCGTTAATGCCGATGGAAAAAAAGTAGGTATTGCTGCTAATTATAATAAAAATAGTATTACTGCCGGATGGAGGTATGGATTTGTGGCTATCGTAAATGGTGTGGCTCAATATGCTCCGATGAATCAAGACAAAGAGAGTATAGTATCTTATACCATTTTGGGAGGAACTAGTAAACTCTTTTTTGTAGTGATGGGAGCTCCCGAACAATATATGCCTCATGCTTGGAATGAAGATGAGGCGGATGATGTCCAATGTCCCTATAAAGTGAAATTTGAAGGGACAGACTTATTAAATTAGTAATTTAAATATAAGAGTGAAATGAAAACAAAGTTAATAGTAGTTTTTACTGCCTTTTTTCTTGTGGGTCAGGTGGTATTTGCACAGACGTATGAACCTGTAGTCAAGGATGTCATTTCTCCTAAAACCAAATACTTTAGTATTCAGGATGTCCGTCTTCTCGACAGCCCTTTTTTGCATGCCATGAATCAGAATGAGCAATGGATGAAAGAGCTTGACTTGGATCGATTGTTATCCAATTTTCGCAAGAATGCGAATTTAAAACCAAAGGCAGAACCTTACGGTAGTTGGGAGTCAATGGGTATTGCCGGACATACGTTGGGACATTTGCTTACTGCTATGTCACAGCATTATGCTGCTACAGGTGACGAGATTTTTAAAGCCAAGATAGATTATGTGGTCAATGAACTGGATTCTTGCCAAATAAACTTCGTCAACGGCTTCATTGGTGGAATGCCTGGAGGTGATAAAGTATTCAAGGAAGTGAAGAAAGGCATTATCCGCTCTATGGGTTTTGACTTGAATGGCATTTGGGTACCTTGGTACAATGAGCACAAGACGATGATGGGGTTGAATGCCGCTTATCTTTTGGCAGGAAACGAAACTGCGAAGAAAGTATTAATTAATTTGTCAGATTATCTGGCGGATGTTATTGCTCCATTGAGTGAAGAGCAGATGCAGACAATGCTGAATTGTGAATATGGAGGAATGAATGAAGCGTTTGCGCAAGTGTATGCCTTGACTGGAGACAAGAAATATCTTGATGCTTCCTATGCTTTTTATCATAAGCGTTTGCAAGATAAATTAGCAGAAGGAGTAGATGTTTTGCAAGGTCTGCACTCTAATACTCAAATACCTAAACTGGTAGGTAGTGCCCGCCAATATGAACTGACCGGTAACCATCGCGATGAGGAAATAGCTCGTTTCTCTTGGGAAACGATCGTTCATCATCATTCTTATGCCAATGGGGGAAATAGTATGGGCGAATATCTTTCAGTACCTGACAAACTGAGTGATCGCTTAGGTAGTAATACCTGTGAAACTTGTAATACCTACAATATGTTGAAACTGACCGGACACCTTTATGAGTGGACGAACGATGTACAATATCTGGATTATTACGAACGAGCACTGTATAACCATATTTTAGCTTCACAGCATCCCGAAACAGGAAACGTCTGTTATTTCCTTTCATTGGGAATGGGTACACATAAAGGTTTTGGTAGCCGGCATAATAATTTCAGTTGCTGCATGGGGAGTGGTTTCGAAAATCACTCCAAGTATGGTGGAGCCATCTATAGCTATGTGCCGGGTGAAGAGATGATGAATATAAATCTCTATATTCCTTCTGTTTTAACATGGAAAGAGAAAAGTTTGAAACTTCGCATGACTACCGATTATCCCGAACATGGTAAAGTTATGATCAAACTGGAAGAGACATCAAAACAACCACTTACCATAAACTTGCGTCGTCCGGCTTGGGCTACGGGAGATGTTACTATTCGTATAAATGGCAGTAAGCAAAAAGTGGAAAGTATTCCTGGTTCATTTATCAGTCTTCATCGTAAATGGAAAAAGAATGATGTGATAGAGTTGGTATTGCCTATGCCACTCTATACCGTGTCTATGCCCGATAATGTTGATCGTCGTGCTGTCTTCTACGGACCTACCATTTTGGCGGGAACCTTTGGTACGGAAAAACGAAAGATGGGAGATATACCTGTATTTGTTTCGGAAGAGAAGAGCTTGACGAACTACATAAAAAAGACTAGTGATACTCCTGTCAACTTTGTTACAACATTACCTGGAGGACCGGATAACGTGAAGATGTTGCCTTTCTACAAAGTAGCAGATGATAATCAGACCGTTTATTGGGATGTATATTCACCAGCCGAATGGAATGTTGTTGAAGAAAAACGTAAAGCTGAATTAGAACGTATTGCCGAATTGGATAAAATGACAACGGATTATATTGTTTTTGGTGAGATGCAACCCGAACGGGATCATAATCTAAAAGGCGAGAATACTCGTAACGGCGAAGGTTATCTGCGTAAATATCGTTTTGCTTACGAAAATGGTTGGTTTGCTTTTGACATGAAATGTGGTTACGATCAACCCATGGAACTTTTATTGACTTATTATGGAGGTGATAGTCGAAAATATACGTTTGATGTTGTGATTGACGATTGGGTACAACCGGTCAGTCTCACAGATACTACACAAGGATTCGTTGAATATACTGTCAGTATTCCACTGGAAGTAACGAGAGGCAAAGACAATGTAAAAATCATGTTCCGTGCTAATGATAAAACTCGTGTGAGCAATATTTATAATTGTAGATTAATGAAGAAATAAAAATAGACTCAATACTAATGAAACTACATATTTTCATATTTCTTTTGATTGGATTGTTAGCCGGAAGTTCACTTTCGGCTCAACAACCTGTTCTTCCTGAAGGTAAAGCAATCTATGTTCCGAAAGATTTGCAGGGTATGGATCTCAATAATCCTGAAAGTAAATGGAGTTATCATCGCATGGTCTGTACAGAGAACTTTGTTATTTTCTGGGAGAAAGGCTTTGGGAAAGATTTAGCCAATCCTCCACAGTTAGAAGGACACAACATGCAGGTAGATTTACATAATTTAGAAGAAAAGTTAGAGCGTTTCTATCGTTTTTTCCGAGATACCTTGAAGTTTTCCAAGCCGGGTTCAAAGTGTGACAAGTATCGTATGATGGTCATGCTAAACTACTCTTTGGAAGGCACTGCCTATGGTGGTGATTATGATGGGGAAATCGGTGCATTATGGATTGCTCCCAATCGTGTGCAGGATAAAAAACTGAATTGCATTGCCCATGAATTGGGGCATAGTTTTCAGGCTCAGATCAGTTGTGATGGAGAAGGAGAGGCTTGGGGAGGATGCGGTTTCTTTGAAATGACCTCGCAGTGGATGTTATGGCAAGTAAATCCCGAATGGATCACTGATGAAAAATATCATTGGGATGCTTTCATGAAGCTGACTCATAAAGCTTATCTCCATTTGGAAAATATCTATCACTCTCCCTATGTACTGGAATATTGGGGTATGAAACGAGGATTGCCTTTTATTGCCGAACTCTATCGTCAAGGTAAGCAGGGAGAAGATCCGGTGATAACTTACAAGCGGATGGCCGGATTAGATCAGAAGCAGTTCTGTGATGAAATGTTTGATGCTTATCGGCATTTTATCAATTGGGATTTTCCTCGTGTATGGAAAGAAACTCGACCGTATGCCAATAAATATACTACCAGCTTAACCACTCTATCGGACGGATGGTATGGAATCGCACCGGACAACTGTCCCGAGAATTATGGATTCAATGCTATTCCGTTAGCTTTACCTGAACAGGGAAAGAAAGTGAAAGTAGAGTTCTGTGGAGAAGCAGGAAAGGAAGGATATAATGCAATTCATACGGATAAAGCCGATTGGCGTTATGGTTTTGTAGCTATAACGGAGGATGGCAAATCTATTTATGGGGATGTGAGTGATAATAGCGGAAAAAGTATTATTTTTACAGCTCCAAAAGTAAATAATTTGACTCATTTATGGCTGGTTGTGATGGGTGCCCCTACTGAACATTGGATGAATCCCAATCCGGAGGAAAAAGATGCCCAATGGCCATATCGCATCAAAGTTACAGGAAGTAAACCTTTATAAACAAAATGCTATGCTTGCAAGGGCAACTTATGTAAATAGTCGTAACAATACGAGGGCTATCATTTATGCCTGTATTGCGGTGCTTAGTTGGTCTACTGTTGCCACCGCTTTTAAAATTGCTTTGACGCATCTTACTCATTTTGAGATGTTGTTGATAGCCAGTTGTACTTCATTAATCATATTTGCCCTTTTGCTGACCTTCCAGAAGAAGTGGAAACTATTGTCTGCATTGCCTGCCCGGCAATGGGGATATTTTGCATTATTAGGCTTACTGAATCCGGTGGCTTATTACCTGGTGTTGTTTAAAGCTTATGATTTGCTGCCTGCACAAGTGGCGCAACCTATCAATTATGCATGGCCTATTGTGCTATTAATATTGCTGGCCCTATTTGCCCATCAGCCCATACCTCCGAAGAAATATATCGGTATGTTTATTTCTTTGGGTGGAGTAGTACTTATTTCTGTAGGAACCGGGCAGTCGGGTGGTATGGATATACCTGTTCATGGGTTGTTGTTGGCAGCATTGAGTGCCTTGTTGTGGGCTATGTACTGGATGATAAATAATAAATTTAAGGATCGGACAGATGGTAGCGTTGCACTGTTTATGAGCTTTTTGTTTGGTACGGCATATTTGCTGGTTGGCGCAATGATAGTGGGTGTTCACTTGAATACTTTGCCCGGTATCTTGTCAGGAATGTATGTCGGCGGATTTGAGATGGGTATCCCTTTCATCTTTTTCAGCCTTGCCATGCGGAAAACTACGAATCCGGCACTGGTCAATCAGCTTTGCTATCTGTCTCCCTTCTTGTCTTTGTTCTTTATTGCAATCATATTGGGTGAACAAATTGTGTTTACAACGTATATCGGCCTCATATTGATTGTACTGGGAATTATGTTCAACCAATATCTGGTAAAGAAATGAAAAAGATTGTCCTTGCGATTATAACTGTTATGGTTCCGCTGATGCTTTCTGCCGGTTCTACTGATTTTTGGTTTCGTCATTTTTCAGTAGAAGATGGATTGTCCTCCAGCGCTGTACGTGCTATTATGCAGGATAAATATGGCTTTATGTGGTTAGGCACAGATGATGGTCTGAACCGTTATGACGGTACCACTATTAAAATATACAGATTGAATCCGGAAGGAGTTAATGATTATATTTCATCTTTATACGATACTACAGATAGGATTTGGATAGGAACAGGGGACGGAGTTTATATTTATGATTATGAGACAGAAAGTTTTGAACCGTTTAAGCTTCTGACTACTAAAGGAGATAGCATTAAAACCAATGTGAATCATATTGCTGAAGACAGGGATGGTAATTTGTGGTTTTCAACCGTAGGTCAGGGAATCTTCAAATATAATGTATCCAAGCATTATCTGGAGCATTATGAGTTTAAAGATGCCGATGGGTTAATGGCCAGCGTGCTGATTGATAGTGAAAATCAAATATGGGCTGTTACTAATTGGGGAAACCCGACTGTTTCTAAGTTGAATAAAGCGGAGAATAAATTTGAGCCTTTCCATATTACCTACGATACGGGTGGGTATGATTCCAACTCTTTGGTTATGATGGAAGATTCTGAACATGCACTTTGGTTGGGAACCTGGGAGTGTGGTTTGCAAAAGATAGACCGGTATACCGGTAAGGCAACTACTTACTTGCACCCGTCGGACGGTAAAGGGGCAATGCATATCCACTCTTTGATGGAATATGCTCCCCATCAACTACTGATAGGTTCGGATGACGGGCTTTTACTGTTTAATACCCTTACATGCGAACACCAATTATTTACAGAAGATGAAACGAATCCTTATTCTTTGTCCAATCGTTTTGTTTATCCTATTGTAAAAGACCGTGAAGGTGGAATCTGGATAGGAACTTTCTATGGTGGTGTGAATTATCTGTCACCCAACACCGGGCAGTTTGAGTGCTTTGCTCATTCTCGTTTTTCCAATTCTGTCAATGGAACTGTTATCGGACGCTTTTGTGAAGACACTTACGGGCATATTTGGATTGCCTCTGATGATGGTGGTTTGAGTTGCTTTTCACCTAAAGATAAACACTTTACTCATTATCTGCCCGATGAGCACAGAAATAGTCTTTCTTATCATAACGTACATGCACTTTGTATGGATGGTGATGATTTATGGATCGGTACTTATACGGGGGGAGTTAATGTGTTGAATACAAAGACAGGGGTATTCAGGGTTTATACAACTAAAGCGGGAGATCCCACTACCCTTGATAGAAGCAGTTCTTATGCTATCTTTAAGGACCGTGAAGCACGTATTTGGGTAACTTCCATGTCGGGAGTAAACTTGTATAACAGGGAAGAGGATAACTTTACCCGAATAAGAGATCTTGGTTCCTGGATCATGGACATAGATCAGGATGCCGATGGAAATATCTGGTTCTCTTCTCAGGGAAACGGGCTGTTCAAGTATAATCCGGATAAGCAGGAATGGACGAATTATGTACATAGCAGTGCTCCCGGTGCATTGATTAATGATCAGGTGAATTGTGTATTGATAGATGGTAATGGGGAAATGTGGATTGGAACGATGAACGGACTTTGCAAATACAATGCAAAGGAAGACCAATTTGAATTAATTCCATTGGATATTCCCAGCAGTAATATTTGTGCTATTATTGAAGATCAGCGTGTCTTATGGCTGACTACTACAAAAGGGCTGGTGCGATATGCTCCCGGAGAAAGTTGCCAGGTCTTTACACGAAGTGACGGATTGCAAAGTGAGCAGTTTCTGGTGAATGCTGCTTTGAAAGCTTCCGATGGGAAAATCTACATTGGTTCTGTAAATGGGTTTAATGCTTTCTATCCTTATCAGATTAAAACGAACAAGGTACTCCCTCCGGTAATTATTACGGGACTGGAAGTATTCAATAAAGAGATCCGGATAGGTGATAAGTTGTTGCCGAAGGCTCTGAACCATATGGAACAGCTGGAATTATCTTATAAAGATCATGTCTTCAGCTTGCTTTATGCTTCATTGAGCTATTGTACGCCCGAAAAGAATCAGTATGCCTATAAACTGGAGGGTTTTGATAAAGAATGGAATTATGTAGGTTCTCAAAATAAGGCTACTTATACCAATCTGCCTGCCGGAACCTATACTTTTAAGGTGAAAGCTACTAACAACGATGGTATCTGGAGCGAGCAGGAAGCAAGCCTGAAAATAGTTATTCATCCGCCTTTCTATTGGAGTCTACCGGCCAAATTGCTTTATTTCCTGTTGTTGTGTGTGGCATTGACTTTCTTCATCCGCTTTCTGCTGAAAAGGAGTGAAAAGAAACATACAGCAGAAATTAAGCAACTGAATGTGAATAAAGAGAAAGAGGTGCATGAGGCTAAGATTAAGTTTTTTACAATGATAGCTCATGAAATCCGTACTCCGGTTTCGCTTATCATTGGTCCGTTGGAAAAGATTATGAGATCATCCATACCTATGCCGGCGATGCTGCGTGATGACCTTAATATTATAGACCGTAATAGTCAGAGATTATTGTTCCTGGTAAATCAGTTGTTGGACTTCCGCAAAGTGGAACAGGAGGGGATGACCATGAAATACACCTCACAGAATATTCGTCAATTGCTGGAGGCTGTTTGTGAACGGTTTAATCCTTTCATTACCCAACATGGTGCCCATCTTATGGTGGAGTATCCCGATGCGAATTTTACGGCTATGGTGGATAGTGAGGCAGTTACAAAGCTTATCAGTAATTTGCTGACGAATGCAAGTAAGTATACAAAAGATGAAGTTATCCTTTCGTGTGTGGTGCAACCGGAACAGCATACATTTGTAATCAGGGTAACGGATAATGGAATCGGTATAAGTAAGGAGGATCAGAAGAAGATTTTCAAACCTTTCTATCAGGCCATGGACAATAAACCCGGTACAGGTATTGGACTGAGTATTGTGAAAAGCATTGTGGAGTCTCATAATGGCTGCATAGAAGTGGAGTCTAAAGTGAACAAAGGATCGTCCTTTATAATAACATTGCCCATCGAACAAAGTCAGGAGGCAATTCAGGAAGGGGAAGCGAATGGATTGAATCCGGCAATTCCCGAGGATATTTTGTCGGAAAGCTTACCGGCGGCGGTCTCTAAGGATAAACCGGTCATGCTGATTGTGGATGATAACGAAGAAATGCTGAACTTCCTTTCCGGCAATTTTTCTAATCAATACTCTATTCTTATGGCTGAAGATGGGATAGAGGCTTTGGAAAAGTTGAAAGAGAATGATGTGACTTTGATTGTGAGCGACTGGATGATGCCGCGCATGGATGGAGTGGAACTTTGCAAGGCTTTGCGTGCCGATCAGGCCATTAGTCATATACCGTTTATTTTGCTGACAGCTAAAACGGATACGAATTCAAAGATAGAAGGTATGGATTGCGGGGCGGATGCTTATATTGAAAAGCCTTTCTCGGTGCAGTATCTGGAAGCATGTATTAAGAATCTGCTTGATCTGCGTAATTTGTTGCGTCAGAAATTCTCTAAAATGCCATTGGTACCGTTGAACAGTATTGCCAATAACTCTATGGATAATAAATTTCTTACCCGTATCAATGAGATTATAGAGCAAAACTTCTCAAATTCGGAACTGTCTGTTGATTTTCTGGCAGAAGAACTTTGCATCAGTCGTTCCGGATTATTTGCTAAGATAAAAACGCTGGCTAATGTTACTCCGAATGAACTGATTCAGATTGTGAGGTTAAAGAAAGCTGCTGCCTTGCTTTCAGAGAATAAATACCGGATCAATGAGATTTGCTATATGGTAGGTTTTAATAATCCATCTTATTTTGCCAAATGTTTCCAAAAGCAATTCGGTATCAAACCCGGAGAATTTGTTAATGGAAAAGAGTAATTCTGTCAACAAATTCGTTCTATAAATTTGTACTATCTTTTTCTTTTCATACTTTTGTAAGTCAATTAATTTTTAAGAGTATGAATAAGAAATTACTTTTATCCTTATTTGCCCTTGTAGGTGTATCTGTCTGTCTTTCGGCAGCAGATGAAGCGCGTTTATTGCGCTTTCCGGCAACGAACGGGAACGAGATTGTTTTCTCGTATGCAGGCGATTTGTATAGAGTGCCTGTCACTGGAGGAGAGGCGCAGCGCCTGACTTCGCATGTGGGTTACGAAATGTTCCCTCGTTTTTCACCCGATGGCAAAACGATTGCTTTTACTGGTCAGTATGATGGAAATACGGAAGTATACACCATCCCGGCAGCTGGTGGAGAACCGCAACGCCTGACGTATACTGCAACGAATTCCCGTGATGACCTGGGCGATCGTATGGGACCTAACAATATTGTGATGACCTGGACACCGGATGGTAAACAGATCATTTATCGTAACCGTATCAGTGACGGTTTTTCCGGTAAGCTTTATTCTGTCAATCAAGAGGGTGGTATGCCCGAAATTATCCCTTTGCCCGAGGGTGGATTCTGTAGCTATTCTCCCGACGGCAAGCGATTGGCTTACAACCGTACCATGCGTGAATTCCGTACCTGGAAGTATTATAAAGGTGGTATGGCGGATGATGTCTGGATATACGATCCGGTAAAGAAATCAGTGGAGAATATAACGAATAATGTTGCTCAGGATATCTTCCCCATGTGGATCGGCGATGATATATTTTTCCTTTCCGACCGTGACCGTACCATGAATATCTTTGTTTATAATACGAAGACAAAACAGACGTCGAAGGTTACTGACTTTACCGAATATGATGTAAAGTTCCCGAGTGCTTCTGGCAATACCATTGTGTTTGAGAATGGCGGATATATCTATAAGATGAATGCTGCCACCCGTCAGCCCGAGAAAGTCAATATCAGTCTTGCTTCGGATAATATCTATGCACGCAGCGCCATAAAGAATGGAGCTAAGTATCTGACTGCCGCCAGTGCATCTCCCGACGGAGAACGGGTGGTGGTGACTGCCCGCGGAGAGGTCTTTAATCTGCCCTCGACCAAGGGTGTGACGAAAAATATAACCCGCACTCCGGGTGCCCACGAACGTGATGCACAATGGTCTCCTGATGGAAAATGCATTGCTTATATCTCGGATGCTACCGGAGAGACAGAACTTTATCTTCAGGATGCAGTGGAAGGTAATCCGGTGCAGCTGACCAAGAATAATGATACGTATATCCGCTCTTTCGAATGGAGTCCGGACAGTAAGAAGATTGTTTATACCGACCGTCAAAATCGTATTAATCTGCTGGATGTAGCTTCGCGACAGGTGACTATGCTATTACAAGACCCGATGGGGGAACCACAGGATGTGACTTTTTCACCGGATAGCAAATGGCTGACCTATACCCGTGATGCAGACAATGAAATAACTGTTGTATATGTCTATGATATTGCCGGAAAGAAGGAATATCCGGTGACGGACACGTGGTATAATTCTTCTTCACCGGTATTCAGTACGGATGGTAAGTATCTTATTTTCTCATCTGCCCGTGATTTCAACCCTACATACGGCTGGTTGGAATGGAACCATGTCTATAATAATATGTATGGAGTTTATCTTGCTTTGCTCTCGAAAGATACCCCGTCACCTTTTATACAGAAAGATGCAGGAATGAAGAACGACAGTGAGAGTGAGGCCCCGAAGGCTGCTGAAAAGACTGCCGGAAAGAAAGAAGCGAAACAGGAAACTGCTTCTACGTCACTCGTCAAGTTTGATCCGGAAGGTATCACCGACCGTATCATCAAGCTTCCATTGTCGGCTTCTTATTATACTAATTTCTATTCAAACGGAAAGAAAGTATATTACTGGGGCAATGGCGGAACGAAGTTCTTCGATCTTGAAGGTCAGAAAGAAGAAACGGTTGCCGATGGTGCAATGATGACGATTACTCCGGGTAGCCAAAAGGCTTTGTTCTACAAGGACAACAAGCTTTATGTAACCGCTATACCGGAAGGAGCGGCTAATCTGAGTACGCCTGTCAATATGGATAATATGTCCATTACGATAGATTATCCCAAGGAGTGGGCGCAAATCTTTGATGAGGCCTGGCGTGCTTATCGTGATGGCTTTTATCTGGAGAATATGCATGGTGTGGATTGGAAAGCGATCAAACAGAAATATTCTGTTCTGCTGCCTTATGCAAAGACGCGTCTCGACCTGAACTATATCATTGGAGAGATGATTGGTGAGCTTAACTGCGGACACGCATACGTCAATCCGGGTGAAACGGATAAACCGGCACGTATCAAGACTGGTTTGCTAGGCGCTGAGGTATCGGCAGATAAGAGTGGTTTCTTCCGTTTGGATAAGATACTTCCCGGTGCTTCCTGGAGTAAGGAACTGCGCTCTCCGCTTACTGAACCGGGTATTGAGGCTAAGGCCGGGGAATACATTGTTGCCATTGATGGTATACCTACGAATACGGTGAAGAATATCTATGCTTTACTGGTAGGAAAGGCTGATGTGCCGACAGAAATCTCGCTGAACAGCAAACCGCAATTGGCAGGTGCAAGAAAGATTGTCATCAGTCCGCTGGAAAATGAATATCCTCTTTATCATTATAACTGGGTACAGAATAATCTGAAGAAGGTGGAAAAGGCATCCAATGGACGTATCGGTTATATCTATATTCCTGATATGGGTCCGGAAGGTTTGAACGAGTTCTCCCGTTATTTCTATCCGCAGCTCGACAAGGAAGGTCTGATTATAGACGACCGTGCTAATGGTGGCGGTAATGTATCTCCTATGATTTTGGAACGCTTGTCTCGCGAACCTTACCGCTTGACGATGGGACGTGGTACGAAGCGTGTCGGCACTATACCCGATGCTGTGCAAGTAGGGCCGAAGGTTTGTTTGATTAATAAATATTCTGCTTCTGATGGTGATCTCTTCCCGTGGGGCTTCCGTGCATTGGGGCTTGGTAAACTAATCGGTACCCGCACCTGGGGTGGTATTGTAGGTATCAGCGGACCATTGCCTTATATGGACGGTACGGATATCCGTGTTCCTTTCTTCACCAGTTATGATGCGAAAACAGGCCAGTGGATTATTGAAAATCATGGTGTCGATCCGGATATCTTGATTGATAATGATCCTGTGAAGGAATGGAACGGTGAAGACGAACAGCTCAATAAGGCTATCGAAGAAGTGATGAAAGAATTGCAGGATCGTAAGCCATTGCCGCCTGTTCCGGCTCCAAGAGATTTCAGTAAGTAATCACATACTTTCACTATACTGTTATAAATATGCCATTTTATGAGGAGAGCTTTGTTCTCTCCTTATAGAATGGCATATTCTGTTTATCTTTGTGGCTCAGATTTCGTAATTATAGAATTAAGAAGATGAAGGATACTCAGATTATTATGTTAGGTACAGGTAATGCAGGCGTTACCCGATGCTATAATACTTGTTTCGCAATCCAGACAACTGAAAATGTGCTGCTCGTGGATGCCGGTGGAGGGAATGGAATATTGGTTCAGTTAGAGAAAGCCGGTATCGCCATTGAACGTATTCACGATATGTTTGTGACTCATGCTCATACGGATCATATATTAGGTGCGGTATGGGTAATTCGGATGGTGGCACAACGAATGCAAAGTGGGAAATATACAGGAGTCTTCCGAGTGTATGGGCATGATAAAGTGTTACAGGTTCTGGATTGGATCTGCCGGATGACGTTGCCTAAGAAAATAGTACAGTATTTAGGGAATGGCATTGAACTTTGTGAGGTTAAGGACGGAGAGATATTTAAAGCAGGGGAGTTAAAACTACAATCTTTTGATATAGGATCGACTAAAGAGAAACAATATGGTTTTCGTACCACATTGCCGAATGGTCAATCGCTGGTTTGTCTTGGAGATGAACCTTATAATGAGAAAAATCGTCCTTATGTAATAGGGGTTGATTGGTTGTTATGCGAAGCTTTCTGTTTGTATAAAGACCGTGATATATTCAAGCCTTATGAGAAGCACCATAGTACAGCACTAGATGCCGGAAAGCTAGCTGAAGAGCTGAAAGTGAAGAATTTATTGTTATATCACACAGAAGATAAAACATTGGATACCCGTAAAGTGTGTTACACTGAAGAAGCGGCTCAGGGATTCTCTGGTGTGGTATACGTACCGGATGATCTGGAAATAATCGACTTCTCAGAGTAGAAACAAACCTTATTAAAGCGATATTGATTAATAACCTTTGTTAACTCCACACGGTAACTCCATTTACACGCCGAGGTAAAGGTCGTTACATACCGAGGTAAAGAGCGTTACAATAAGGAGTAAAGGCCGTTACATCCTAGGGTAAATGCTTTTACATTATTGGGTAAATGAGATGTAAATGCTATCTGTTGATAATCAGATATATATACTGTTCTGATTAACTTTGCTAATTCTATTTGAGCATAATTAACAAAATGCTATGCAGTCTTTTCCTCAATATCTCATTTCTATAACGTAGAAAAGTTATTTTAAATGTTTAATAGGAGGAACCACACTATGAAAATTAATTCTGTATTTAATAAAACACTTTTATTTGTTGGGGCTATAGTTTGTACTATAGGTTTGCAGTCCTGTTTGGACGATGATGATAACAATGCCTATTATTTGAGGTATCCTAATGCTCTTGTAACAGTGAAGGGTGCTGCCGACGATGCATTCTTCTTGCAGTTGGATGATAAGACGACCTTATTGCCAACCAATGTAAAAACTTCTCCTTTCGGAGACAAAGAAGTCAGAGCCTTGGTGAATTACAGTGAAGTGAATGAACCCAGTGGCGACTACACGAAAGCCGTGCATATAAACTGGATAGACAGTATTCTGACCAAGCCTATTGCACCGGATTTAGGAGAAGAAAATGATGAGGTATATGGCACAGATCCTGTAGAGATTGTGAATGATTGGGTAACTATCGCTGAAGATGGATATCTGACACTTCGCTTCAGGACTATATGGGGCGGTAGTAAAAAGCATTTTGTAAACTTGTTGTTGGGACAAAATCCGGAGAATCCTTATGAAGTAGAGTTCCGCCACAATGCTTATGGCGATACCTACGGAAGTGAAGGTGACGGCTTAGCAGCTTTTAAGTTGGACGAGCTGCCTGATACGGAAGGTAAAACAGTTAAACTGAAATTGAAATGGAAGTCATTTAGCGGTGAAAAATCAGCCGAATTTGATTATTGTACACGGAAGGCGGTTACACCGAGTGAATCGGCTATTACAGCAGTAAGAAGCACTTTAGAATTGAGATAGTTTTCATAAGACTGTGATTGATAAGAGAAGGGCGCCATGAGCTTTGGCGTCCTTCTTTTTGTTGCAGTATTACAATAATTGACCTACCTGTTGAAGCCTGTTTCTAAGTTGTTTTATATCTACATTATGTACGTCAGGCGATTTGGATCTGCAGATTTGTCCGGCAGCTACACCTACAGCCTCTCCAGTCACCAGGCAAGGTGGCATTACACGCAGACTTCCATGTGCGTAATGATCGGTTGAAATACAACGGCCGGCTACAAAAACATTCTTTAATCCTATTGGAAGAAGGCTTCGGAAAGGAATTCCGTGCGATTCTCCTTTTCCGTATCTGGGATATGTTGTGGCATTGCTTTTATGTACATCGATATAATAGGCGTTACGACCAATGCCATCCTCAAATTCTTTGCGGGCCAACCAATCATCTAACGTGAAAGTATAATCACACTTGATGCGTCGACTTTCGCGGATTCCCATTAATGAAGCAGTACTTGCCAGATAAGAGGAAGCAAACACCTTAGGTTCATATTCGGCAAGTCCTTCCTGGAATTGTCGGGCTACTTTCCGGCCAGCCATCATGGCTTTCGAAAGAGAGACTGGATCTGTACTGTCTACTGTTACATGTCCTGCGTTGAACATCAGATATCCTGGTCCGGCGTATTTATCGTTGATATGATTGTCTTTTATCAGATTATATTTACCTGAATCGAGCATCTTATGAATAGGTCCGTCTTTTCGGCTGGTGTGCACAGAGCCAACTAGTGAAAATTCGTAAGGGTCGATGTTGGATAAGGAAAAACAAAGAGTGCCTTGTTGAACATTTCCTTCTTCATCGCCCATATCAAAACCTGCACCAGCCCATGTTGCCAAATCACCATCGCCCGTGCAGTCGATAAACAGTTTTGCTTTGTAAGCCGTGAGTCCGGCTTTGTTGGCTACAACAATTGCATCCACCACTCCTTCCTGCTTCATCTCTACCGCGGCCATGGTGGAGAAGAATAACACAGAAACTCCTTCGGAAGTGACCAGATCGTCGTATACCGTTTTCAGATATTCCGTATTGATGGGTACCCAGTCGTTACCTTTGGTATGTGGAACTCCTTTTTTTGCCTCAAGGAAAACCCTTTCGGCAATTCCTTTGTAAATTATCTTTTCTTTATCCGTAAAGGGGCACCAGGCATTTAACAATCCTGATGTTCCCATTCCTCCTAACATTCCTGTTGATTCTATCAACAAAACCTTAGCACCTTCTCGTGCCGCTGCCGTTGCCGCTGCGCAACCGGAGGGGCCACCTCCCACAACAATTACATCCCATTGCTCACCTGCTTTTATCATTCCTTTTTTTGAGGAAAGACTATTGCTCTCCTCTGTGGATGTTGTTGCTTGCATTATTCCCGGGATGGCTGCAGCTGCAGCTATCATTCCGGCCTTTTTCATAAAATCTCTTCTACTAGTCATATAAGCTATTTATTTTTATGATACTGTGTTATCATTGTCTTTTTTCAATTCGCACAAAATTATATTAATAAATTCATTCCATCTATACCATATCCGTATTATTTATTGGATTATGCAGATAGTTTATTTCTCGCTAAATCATATGGTTTGAATACAAATATCAACAATGATAAAACTGCAAATAATTTATTATGTATGTTTAGCCTTCTCATAGAATGTGATTTGTTATTAGATATAATCTCTTGTTTGAAGCAAAAGTACGCTAAAAAGTATTCTTAGCGGTATATTATTTTATTCATTTATTATAGTTTTTTGAAAATAAAAATCTATTTGCCTTTCATTTAAAATATCCTGATTGGTGCTAACTTAACTGATGTGTAAAAACAAAAAGGGCGTCAAGAGCGGAAGCCTTCTAACAGTCTAAATCTTCATCTTGTAGTAGGACTCGGGATTGAACAAGGAATCTCGTGATCATGAAAAGCTGATAAGATTGGACTCACATAAATATGCAACTTAGATCATTCGAACGAAAAAAAGTTCTGTATATTTAAAATTTTGTCGTGCACTTAGAATATATATATTGAAAAAATCACTAAGTTTGTTCACTCTCTTAGTTAAAGTCTGAATTTATGTAGTCTTATGAAAAATACAGTTGGTATGGATATGTCTCCTTTCAGTAAGATACTATATTGGTTATTGGCAATTCTGTTGCTCTTATTTTTTTCGTTGTCTTCATTCGCAAAATCTTTTTCTTTTCGCTCTGTAACTATATCAGAGGGATTATCTCATAATACCGTAAATGCTATTTATAAAGATAATCGAGGTTTTGTATGGTTGGGCACACAAACTGGTTTAGATAGATTTGATGGTATTAATATTATTAGCTACCCCCAGTTTAAAGGACAGACGGTATTCTCTGTAGCAGAGATAGACTCTATTTTTTTATGGGTTGGTACAGATAATGGCTTGATAAAATTCAATCGAAAAACGGAAATTGTGGAACATATTCATCTGACTGATAAACCTTTGGTGGTGAAACATGTTTTGGCGGATAAAGAGGGGAGATTATTTGTGTCATCCAGCCGAGGGCTATATTTGCTTTCAAATGGAACATTTCGTCAAGTTCTTTTTGACTCGAACGCACTATCGTTGACAAACAATGTATTTAAAGTGATTGATGGAGGGGAAAATTCCATTTGGGCTATTACCAATGACGGGTTAGTTTATTATAATGTGACGACAGGCAAAATTGAGGTTTATAGAAATAATCTTAGAGGAGGAATCAATGGTTATAGTTGTTTGGCTATGATAGGGGATTTCATTTACTTAGGAACAGCCAGCAGAGGCCTGTTACGATTTGATATAAGAAATAAGTCCTTTACACTCTATCCTGAAGTTGGTAACGGATGTATCAATGAACTGGTTCCGGTAGCAAATGATACCTTATATATAGGTACAAATGGTAGTGGTATAAAAATAGTAAAAGCAACTACTGGCAAAGAATTATTTTCTATAGAACATTCGTTAGGCACGGATGGAATCTGTTCGAATGCTGTTTATTCGTTACTTAAAGATAAAAATACTCTTTATGTAGGTACTTATATGGGAGGATTCAGTTATACTCCTAAACGTGGTAATGTATTTTCAGTTTATTCTTACTCATCTCTATTTGATTCTTATAATATGAATGTGCGTGCTTTTTATATTGATACGTTGGGCAGAAAAGTGATTGGAACTAGAGATGGACTTTGTTATATTTCTGAGAGGGAAGGTCTTACTCGTAACTATACATCTAAGTCATCCATCTTGCGCTCTAATATAATTTTGTTTGTAAAGCCTTTGAAAGAAGATTATCTGATAGGAACTTATGGTGGTGGCCTGTATCTTCTAAATCCTGAAACTGGCAAACTTTCTTTCTTTAAACAGGATGATTGTTTTATGGAAAATTCATTTACTGAATGTGAGCAAGATAAAGATGGAAAGTTTTGGATAAGTGCTTCTAATGGGGTATATATGTATGATCCGTCTACAGATAAGTACATAGTATATGACAGCCGAAATTCTTCTCTTTCTAGCAGATCTATATTTACCGTGAAAGTTGATTCCAAGGATAGAATATGGTTTGGAGGAAGTGAGGCTGTATCCTTGTATGATAAAGCCGCTGGTGTGTTCAAATCAGACATATTTCCGGAGCACATACTGCCATACACCAAGAGTATACGCCACATCTATGAAGATAGTGACAATAATTTATGGTTTTGTGATGATAAGGAAGGGGTGGTGAAAGTTAACGGAGATTTTACGAAGTTTGAGCATATTACAATGGATGATTTTCTTCCGGATAATTCAGTTGGAAGTATAGTGGAAGACCCACAAAATAAAGGATTATGGTTTGCGACACAACGTGGATTGATGTATTTGAAAGACGGACACCATAAAAGTTTCTCATTATATGACGGTATCCCCGGTTATATATTTAATAGTCCGGTGCAGGTGACAGAAAATGGTACCATTTGGTGGGGAAATGAACGTGGCTTGGTACGCTATATGCCTCAATCGGATTCTAAACAGTTAGAAACATCCTTGCCTCCTGCTATTACATCTATCTCTGTATCTGGTAAAACTCTTTGTGCAGGGGATGAATTAATGCCTTTTTCTTCCACTTTCCTTGAAAAGATAACGCTTCCTGTCAGTGATAATAATATTACTTTTACGTTTTCTGCATTAAACTATGCCATTGAAAATACCAATATGTATGAATATTGTATGGATGGATACGATGAGGGATGGAAGACTTTGGTTATAAGTAATCAGGCCACTTATACCAACTTGCCTGTCGGTGATTATGTTTTTAAAGTAAGGGTGATATCTGATCCTGATGCCATTAAATCGATGAAAGTGGAAGTTGTAAGAGGAGCTTCGTTCATTATATGGATTTTTATTTTGTGCATTATAGCCTGTGTGATTCTGTTTTTTTGTTATTATAGTCTATTGGATAAGTATAGAAAAATAAAATCGGGTCTTCAGGTACAAAAAGAATCTGTAGAAGAATTGCCGAAAGAAAAGTATCAAAAGTCAAGAATTGAAGAAGAGGAGGTTCTCCGCATTGAAGAGAAGTTGGTAATTTGCATGGAGCGGGAAAAGATGTACTTGAACCCTGATTTGAAGTTACAGGATGTGGCGAATTTTATTGGTTGTAGTGCTGTAGACCTATCTCAGGTTTTGAACTTGTACAAGCATATCAACTTTACCGATTATATCAATCAATATAGGGTTGAAGAATTTATATTGCGTGTACAAGATAAGTCGGCTGCCAGATTTACATTAGCTTCGTTGTCGGAGCAGTGTGGGTTTAGTTCCCGAACTTCTTTTTTTCGTTCTTTCAAAAAGTTGAAGGGCAAGTCTCCTGCCGAATACATCAAAGAAAAAGGCACTTTATTAGAATGATTTTTAGAAAAAGAGAGTATCAAAATAAAATGGCACTCTCTTTTTTGTTTGTGTAACCAGTTGATATATAGTGGTGTATGAATTGGTTGGTGCTACCTATTTGGATGGGATTAATCCTTTCTGTTTAGAGTGTGATAGTAGTAAATTAAATCATAATTTTGCTCTCGTTGAAAATAATCAGTTTATTTTAAAAGTGCTATATTATGAGAAACAAAATGATTCTTTTGCAGACGTCTTTGAATTTGGAAGACGTAATCACCGCTTCAGGAAAATTTTTAGAACGGTATTGTTTATTAAAAAACAATATAAAAGGTATCGGATTTATTTTAATTATATTCTTATTCTCTTTTTCCAATCTATTTGCGCAAAATGCAAAAAAGGAAATAGTTGTGGCACCGGCTCTGTCTGAAGTTCCGGTAGCTTTCAGCTTGTTAACTCATGGAAATAAACAATTTGTAGCTTTTTACAATCCCGACCATCAGATGGTGGTGGCTTCTCGTAATATTAATGAAGATAAATGGATATTTCAGGCATTACCGTCTAAAATAGGTTGGGATGGTCATAATTCTATTGCAATGAAGGTGGATAGTGACGGGCAAATTCATCTAAGTGGAAATATGCATGTAGACCCTTTGATGTATTTTAGAACTACAAAACCATTGGATATCACTTCCTTTAAGGCTATCAACTATATGACGGGGGAGAATGAGAAAAAAGTAACGTATCCATCTTTTATGACTGGTCCAAATAATGAATTCATTTATCATTATAGAGATGGAGGTAGTGGTAATGGTAATGAAATTTATAATGTATATGATGTGAAAAAACAGACGTGGAGTCGTTTTTTTGATAAACCTTTTATGGATGGTAAAGGAGAACGAAATGCTTATATGAGTGGACCAAGTAAAGGGCCTGATGGATATTATCATTTGGTTTGGGTATGGAGAGATTCTTATTTATGTGAAACAAATAATCACCTCTCTTATGCTCGTAGTCGTAATTTTAAAGATTGGGAGAGTGTTGATGGAAAACCCGTAGAGCTTCCTCTAACTATTGATAAACAGGAACTATGGGTTGATCCTGTTCCAGTGAAAGCAGGACTCATCAATGGAGGAGATCGTACTGGATTTGATAGCAAGAATCGCTTGGTGATTGCTTATCAGAAATTTGATGAGAAGGGAAATAATCAGCTGTATATGACTAAGTATGTAAAAGGAAAGTGGAAAATTAAGCAAATAACAGATTGGAATTATAGATGGTATTTCTCTGGTGGTGGTGGAGTTCACTGGGAAATTCAAACAAAAGGAGTACAGAGGTATAAAAAGAACTTATTGAAGGTTAGCTATAGTCATATAAAATATGGCGAAGGGTATTTGTTGGTTGATGAAAACTCATTTAAGGTAGTTGATACGGTCACGGTTAAGTCACCGGAAGAAATGCAGAAGACTTTTGATAAGCCTGAAACCACTTTGGTAAAGAAAATTGGGAATGATTGTGGTAAAGGAATAAAAGGTAAGAAATTCCATTTAGAGTGGGAGACATTGCCTCCTAACCGTGATAAGGTCCGTAAGAATGTAATTGTTAAACCTACAATATTGAAAGTAATTGAGGAAGAAGTTCGATGAGAATGGGATAACTATAATTGTGGAGATATAGCTTGTATTTGCAATTAATTCTAAAATAAAATATTCATGAAAAAACAATTGTGCAATTTTTTTCTGTTGCTAACCTTCTGTTCCTGTATTGTAGAACAGAAAGTTGAGGATTACTCATTGTATGTTAATCCTTTAATAGGTAATGCAGACAATGGACATACTTTTCCCGGTGCCTGTGCGCCTTTTGGGTTAATACAGGTTAGCCCTGAATCTGGTACTGGTTCGTGGAGATATTGTTCAGGATTTAATTATGATGACGATTTCATTGATGGCTTTACTCAAACTCATCTGAATGGTACAGGGTTGCCTGATTTGGGTGATGTACTTATGCTACCTTACTGTGGTAAATTGCCTGACAGTTTATATCGAAGCAGATATAATAAAGAAACTCAGAAAGCTTCTGCCGGATATTATTCTGTTGATTTGACAGATGCACATGTTGGTGTTGAACTGACTGCTACTTCTCGTACTGCTTTTCATAAATATTTGTTTAAAGATGGTACCCCTCGTATCTTGCTTGATTTGCAGAGGGGATTGGTTAATGATATGGAAAGGCTGCATACGCATGTGCTAAATGCAAATATTTCGATGCCCGATGATTATACTATTATTGGAAACAATGAAGTGACGGAATGGGTGCAGAGGCAATACTTTTATGTGATTAAATTTGATAAACCGTATAAGGTGGAAGAAGAACTTCCGATACAGGAAGGTGAGAGAGCTAAGCGTTTAATTCTCTCGTTTGATGGTGACGGAGAAACTGTTGTACAAGCAAAGGTTGCCATATCTTCGGTCAGTATAGAGGGGGCTTTAGCTTCTTTGGAAAAGGAAAATCCTGATTGGAATTTTGAAAGTGTAAGGCAAGCGACAGTTAATCAGTGGAATGAATTGTTATCACGTGCTCAAGTAAGTGGTACAGAAGTGGAAAAAATTAATTTCTATACTTCTATGTATCATCTGTTTATTCAACCTAACAATATTGCAGATTTGGATGGGAAATATAGAGGTGCTGATGATAAGGTTTATACTTCTCCGACAGGTGCTTACTATTCTACTTTTTCTTTGTGGGATACTTATCGTGCTGCGCATCCCCTATATACAATTCTTGCTCCTGAACGTGTGGATGGTATGGTACAAAGTATGATTGCTCACTATAAGGTAAAAGGTGCCCTTCCAATTTGGACATTATGGGGCAAAGAAAACTATTGTATGATTGGTAACCATTCTATTCCTGTTATTGTGGATGCTTATCTGAAAGGTTTCAGAGGTTTTAATGTAGAAGATGCTTATGAAGCCATTAAAGGCTCTTCAGTGGTTAGTCACTTAAACTCTGACTGGGAAACTTACAATAAGTATGGTTATTATCCATTTGATATAATAAACGTAGAATCTATATCCCGAACGCTTGAATCTGGTTATGATGATTATTGTGTATCGCAGATGGCAAAGGCGTTGGGTAAGATGGATGATTATGAATATTTTAAAAAACGGTCAGAGTTTTACAAGAATTTGTTTGACCCACAAACCAAACTGATGAGAGGTAAGGATTCTAATGGTAAGTGGCGTACTCCTTTCAATCCTTTGCTATTATCTCATGCATCTACTTCCGGTGGTGACTATACGGAGGGTAATGCTTGGCAGTACACTTGGCATGTACAACATGATGTTCCGGGATTGATCGATTTGATGGGAGGTAAAGAAATTTTTGCAGATAGAATTGATTCTTTGTTCTTAATGGATGATTGTATTGAGGGTGAGGGGTTCGTTTCGGATGTTACTGGTTTGATCGGCCAATATGCTCATGGCAATGAACCCAGTCATCATGTTGCTTATCTTTATAGTTATGCTGATAGAAAAGATAAGACGCAAGCATGCATCCGTGATATATTTGATCGTTTTTACTTACCTAAACCGGACGGGTTGTGCGGTAATGACGATTGCGGACAAATGTCTGCTTGGTATTTATTCTCCGCTATGGGATTTTATCCGGTAAATCCTGCGGGTGGTGAATATATTCTCGGTGCTCCTCAAATAGCTAAAGTGGTTTTGACATTACCTGACAATAAAACCTTTCTAATAGAGGCCAAGGGATTGTCTAAGGAGAATAAATATGTGAAGTCTGTTACATTAAATGGAGAAGCGGTTGAAGGCTTGTCTATACACCACAATGATATTATGAAAGGCGGTACACTGGTATTTACAATGACCAACCAACCATATAATATGAATTGAGAAAAACAGAACATGTTAAATTTTTAATAAAAATGAATTGAATATGAATTCTTCGTAAAAGTATTTAGTATGAGAATGTATGATATTTTTTAGAAAAATAATATCAGATAAATTGCAAGTAAAACCTTAATATTTAATAAATGAAGAGTATATATGAAAAAAGGAATATACTGTGTTTGTAGAAGTATATACAATCATCGCTTTGGTAGAGTGAGGATGGTATTGTTTTCATTGCTATTTCCCATCCCTATATTGGCAATAGATAATAGTTCAGAGATAAATGGGATAGAAAGTCAGAAACAGTTGGAAACGATTCTGAACCGTAATGTAGATGGGGTACTGCAAAAAAAGAGAGTAACAGGAAAAGTTATTGATGAAAAAGGTGAAGTAATAATTGGTGCTAATGTTCTGGAGAAAGGAACAACTAATGGGGTTATAACAGATATTGATGGTAATTTTGCGATTGAGGTTGATGATAACTCCATTCTTCAAGTTTCTTTCATTGGCTATGTAACCACTGAGGTGAAAGTAAAAAATGCCGGTTCATTTACTATTCGCTTAAAGGAGGATAGTGAGATATTGGATGAAGTAGTTGTAGTAGGTTATGGTACTCAGAAAAAAGTGAATTTGACCGGCGCTGTTGCTGCGGTGAACGTTGATGAGAAAATCTCAAGCCGTTCATTGTCTAACGTTTCTTCAGGTTTGTCAGGTCTGATTCCGGGCTTGTCGGTTCAGGGGAATACCAGTATGGCTGGTAAAGACGGTGCTTCTTTGCAGATTCGTGGTTTAGGTACGGTAAACAATGCCGACCCTTTGGTCGTTGTGGATGGAATGCCGGATATAGACCTTAACCGTATTAATATGGCTGATGTGGAAAGCATTTCTGTGTTGAAAGATGCTGCTTCTGCTTCTATTTATGGTTCACGTGCGGCAAACGGTGTAATCTTGATAACAACCCGTACAGGACAGAAGGGAAAGACAAGCATTAACTTCAATGCTTCTTACGCTTTTGAAGATCCGATGAAAACTTATGAATTCATGGCTGACTATCCGCGTTCTTTGACTTTGGAGCAGCGTATAGGGGCAGAAAGCAACACACGTGAAAATTTGATTTTTAAAGATGGTACCATTGATCAATGGATGGCTTTGGGAATGATTGATCCGCTTCGTTATCCTAATACGAATTGGACAGATATCATTATGCGCAATGCATCTAAGCAAAATTATACGGTGTCTGCTACAGGAGGTAACGATAAATCTAACTTCTTCCTTTCTGTAGGTGTAATGGACCAAAAAGGTCTTCAAATTTGTAATGATTATACCCGTTATAACACTCGCTTCAATTTTGACTATAACCTATTCAATAATGTGAAAGTGGGAGCTCGCTTTGATGGAAACTGGTCTGACTTTTCTTATAGTTGGGCTGATGGCTTTTCAGAAGGTGGTTCCGGCGGTAGCGATTTTATGCATTCTGTAGCCGGTGTTACTCCGTATGATCCGGAAACAGGCCGCTATGGTGGTGCAATGGCTTATGGTGAGGATATTTTAGCTTTTAACCCTTATGCTATTTTCTTAAACGCCAAAAATACAGAGACTGTGCAACAAATGAACGGTAATCTATTTATGGACTGGAAAGTGTTTAAGGGATTTACTGCCCATGTGGACTATTCTTTAAGCTATCATCATTCTTTCAAGAAACAAGCAAGCATGCCGACTGGGAAAGCTTATAATTTCCAGTCAGAATCGGAGATTGGACGTTATTGGGTACCCGATGAAGCACCTATCAAGAATGATTATGCTACCAATTATAAAACGCAATTTAATGCTCGTGCCAACTATGAGACTACTATTGCTAATAACCATCACCTCAATGTGATGTTCGTGTACAGTGAAGAGTATTGGAAAGCACGTAATTTAGGAGCTTATCGTAACGACCGTATACACGAGTCCACTTCCGAAATAGGTGCTGCATTGACCAATGTTTATGGAAATGGCGGTGGTTCTTCTTCTGAAGCTTTGCGCTCTTATGTAGGCCGTTTTGATTATAATGCTTATGATAGATATTTGTTCCAATTTAATTTCCGTGTCGACGGTTCTTCTAAATATGCTAAAGGACATCGCTATGGTTTCTTCCCCTCTGTGTCAGCTGCATGGCGTTTTACGGAAGAAGAATTTCTGAAAGATTATCTCTCTTCTTGGCTCTCTTTGGGTAAATTTAGAATTTCTTACGGTACTACCGGCAATAACTCCGGTGTTGGTCGCTTTGAACAGGTGGAGACATTGAGCCAGTGGAATTATATCATGGGTAACGACCAGATTGCGAAAGGTTTTGCCAATAAAAAAATGATTAATAAGGATTTGACGTGGGAGGTTTCTAAAGTATTTAATTTAGGTTTAGATTTAGGCTTCTTGAATAATCGTTTAAGAGTGGAGTTGGATTATTATAACCGACTGACTACCGATATGATTCGTCCCTCACAAATGTCTATTCATTTGAATGGTGCTTATAATGCCCCACGTAGAAACATTGGTAACATGCGTAACCAAGGTTTTGAATTAAATTTGAATTGGAAAGATAAAATAGGTCAGGTGGACTATTCTGTTAATTTGAACGGTTCGTACAACCGAAATATACTTGAGAAATGGAGCGAATTCTTGGGCCGTGGAACTACTTTCATTGATATGCCATATGGATTTATCTATTGTTATGAGAATGACGGTATGGCTCAAACTTGGGAGGATGTTTATAGTCATACCCCTCAAGGTGCTACTCCGGGTAGTATTTTGCGTAAAGACTTGAACGGTGATGGTATAATTGACGGTAAAGACCAGCGTGCACATACCAATTATTTGGGAAGCCGTCCCACCACTTCCTTAGGCTTGACTCTGAATGCCGCCTGGAAGGAATTTGATGTGTCTGCTTTGTTTAATGCCGCATTTGGTAGAAAGGCTTATTGGAATACCAATTACACCAATACAAATTTTGATACTAAGCGTTATGCGGCTACTTGGGATCATTGGAACAAACCTTGGTCTTTGGAAAATCGTGATGCTGAATGGACGCGTATCGGTGTAGGAATGGGCGGAAGCGATTATTTCTTGCAAAATACCGATTATTTGAGACTGAAGAACTTGCAGGTGGGGTATAACTTCCCGAAGAAGTGGCTGTCAAAAATTTCAATGGCAAATTTGAGGCTTTATTTTTCTGCAGAAAATTTGTTTACCCTTACAGGTTTTGACGGTTTGGATCCCGAAAGACCTTATAGTGGCAACAATCTGTATCCGACAAATAAATCATATTCTTTGGGTGTGAATGTAAACTTCTAAAATTTGTTGATTATGAAATTGTATAATATGAAATCCTTAAAAATAGTATGCTTGGTTGGAGCATGTATGTTAGGTACATCTTGCGTTGAGCTGGATCAGTATCCTACCGGTGAAGTCGCTTCTGACCTCTTTTGGAAAACAGAGGCTGATGCAGAATATGCTTTGAATGCAGTATATATGCAGGCACGCCGCCAGTTCAATCGTGATTATGTGTTTGATGGAAATACGGAATATTATCTTTTTTCTGGTAATGTCAGTACATCACAAGCTTCCGGTGACATAAGTTTGGCTTATAGAGGAGGAAAGTACGATAATCCATCTAGTGCTTATGGTGGTAATTTTGATACCTATTATCAACAGTCTTATTCTACCATCAACTTTGCTAACTATACGGTTGATAATATAGAGAAGATGCTTCCTAATGTGAAGAGCGAGGCTTCTAAAAAGAAATTGCAAGCATTTATCGGAGAAGCCCGCATGTTGCGTGCTATGGCTTATTTTCGCTTGATTTCCATGTGGGGAGATGTACCTTATTTCGATAAGACTATTAATGACAACTCCGAAGTGGAATTCATTGCACGTACTCCGATTGCTGAAATTTATCAGCATCTTTATGATGATTTCACTTATGCTTGGGAAAATTTACCGGATAAACCGGTTGCATTGGGACGTATGGACAAGTGGGGGGCGTTGGCTTTCCGTGGTAAACTGCAACTTTATTGGGCTTGCTGGAATAGAATAGATTGGCCTTGGAATTCATCAATCGCACCCAATGGAGGTTGGCCTGAACTGACAACCTTTACTGCGGATCCCGCTGCCTCTGCAAAAGCTTATAAAGATGCAGCAGCCGACTTCCGCAAGGTGATTGAAGAATCAGGAATCACGCTATTTAGAAATGGTGAGCCGGGCGACTGGGGTAAAATGGGTGAATGTGAAGTGTTGCCTAATTATTACTATCTGTTTACACCGGATGCTAATGAGGATCGGGAGTTGATGGTCGGATTTGCTCATGGAGGAGTTGGAACCGGACAAGGTGAAGAATTGATGCGTGATAACGGAACCCGCTCTACGGAAAATTCTCAAATGTGGGGACAACCTCGTATGGAAATAGTCAACCGTTACCAATCTACTATTACCGGAGATTTTTGTGAACCGATTGTTGGTATGAATCCTAATGCTCCGGATGCTCGTACGGCCAAGAATTCGGCTTTGAATCCGGAAACTTATAAAGATCGTGATTACAGAATGAAGGCTACTATCCTTTGGGAAGATGAAACTCAAGTAGGTTTGATGAGTAGGGCTTTCGATCAAATCCGTAAATATCGTTATAAGGTTAGAACAGGCAACATAGATGGTTTTGGTGCGATTAATGCCGATAGAGATAATACCGGTTACATCATGCGTAAGTTTGTTCGTAACAAACCGGGATTGGCTCGTAATGAAGGTAATTATAAGACCACGGTGTTGCGTTTGGCTGATGTGTATTTAATGTATGCCGAGGCTGCCAACGAGGCTTACGGACCGTTGGGTGATGGAGGTTTGGCTTTGGAAGTAGTAAATAAAATCCGTCATCGTGGTAATCTTCCGGCTTTGGCAGTGGAGAAATATGCTGATAAAGAAACATTCTTTTATGCTATTGAACAAGAACGTATCGTAGAGCTGTATGCTGAAGGGCATCGTTTCTTTGACCTCCGCAGATGGCGTTCTATTGAACGTGTATTTGTAGGTCCCGAAACGTCTCCGGGTGTTAAGATGTATGATTCTCATGGCTCTGAACGTTACCATTATTTTAATAATACAAGTTACGAGAATTATCATCGTCAGTACATTTTCCGTATTCCGCCTTCCGAAAGGAACAAGAATCCTAATTTGACTCAAAATGAATGTTGGTTATAATAAATATTGATTCATATGAAACTGATAAAAAATAAAATTTGGATGTTTTTTGCATTTGCATTAGCATTTACAGCTTGTCACGATTTTCCGGTGGATGAAGATGGTTTGTTGATTACTACTCGTAATGAGTGCTATGTTAGCAATTTTGATTTATTGGACACTGATAATAATACAGTCAAGGTTGGAGAGGCATATATCGACACTTTGGCACAGGTAGCTGTAATCTATGTGAAATTTGGTACTCCTTTGGAAAATTTATGGCCTCGGGTTTCTTTGTGTGAAGATGCCAAACTTAATCCTAAAATTACCGGACGTGTGGACTTTAATCGCTCTAAAGTGGATATAGAGTTTGTGGATGGTGACTGGAAGTCTGGTGTTGCTCAAAAACAATTGGGCGAACGAATCGTTGCGAATCCTGCTATGCTACCTGATTCCCCCGTACGCTATACTGTAATAGCCGGTAACCGGAAGATTAAAAAGGAATATAATTTTTATGTAGTAGAACGTCCTTTACAATAATTAAAAACGAATGATTATGAAATTGAAATATTGTAGTGCCCTGCTTTTGGGGCTTGCCTTTTGCTCATGCGAAGATGATCCGAAACTTCTTCACGATGCAATTACGGATTTATCCAATGATTGTATAAAGAGAAGCTTGCCGGTAGCACCCAATATCGTAAATAATGACATTGAGTTTGCTTATGCAATGGCTATTCCTAAAAAGATGGGAACACTGACTTATGCTGAGGCTGTGGCTTCTATTGCGGGTATGGAGAATACTCGTTTTGATCCCAATTCTTACTATACCAATAATGGTGGGCAGGATATTCCTGTTCGAGTGGCCAGTGATAGTAAAACAGAGGGAACAACTACCAGTGTCGAGTTTACTGTAGATACTTGTGCTGCTACTTTGCGTTATTATTATGTGATTCCTGAAGAAGCAAAAGGTAAGGATGTGAAATTTACTTTTTCAGTGAAAGCTAGCAATGGCCAGACAGCCCAATATAAACTGGGTCCATATAAAATTTCTAAAATGGATATGACTAAAGGACTGAAGGTGAATGCTGAAAATTGTTTTATCTCTTTCCAAAATGAAGGAGAGGCTATGCATATTTACTCTGTGGAAGAAGTTGAAAATAATCCTTCCCTGTTGGAGAAGATCGATTTGATGTATCATTATAGTACATATAATGATATTTCGCATGCTATTTATACAGCTTCTTCTCCCGAAGAATATATGATTGATGCTTCGTTGCCTGCTGGTTTCGTTAATGATACCAAATTGAAGAAAATATATGGTATGCAGGATCGTCAGCTAGCCGATCTCAAGTACAATAAGTATGTAGATGATTTAGATTTCGAAACGCTGAATTTGACGAAATCCAGTACTTATCTGCTAGGCATGAAGGAGGAAAGTGCATTTTGGGCAGAAACAAATGATGGTAAATATCGTGCATTTGTTTATGTCAATAAAGCTCCTAAAGGAGAAATGACTATTAGTGCAAAACGTTATCCGATGAAATAATGTTGGTATAACTGGTTAATTAATAAAGATCTATAGGTGGGGAGGTTTCTGCTGTTGGGTAATTGACTCCCCGCCTTTTTTAATATCATGAAAAAATGAGAAGAATTTTTATTTTGATTTGTTGTTTGTTTGTCGGAATGATGTCGGCTTTCGCTCAAAGCTTTTCGCATCCTGGTATAGAAATGAACAAGGATGATTTGGATTACATGCGTGAGCAAGTCCAAAAAGGAAGAGAGCCATGGAAAAAGTCTTTTGATTTGTTAGAAAATCATATCTCTAATAAATTTGAATTTACACCTTATGCTCATGTTATCAGCGGTCCTTTTGCAAAACCCGATATTGGTGGTTGGGATTTGATGAATTCCTCTGAAGCTGCTTATAGTTGTGCTCTTTTGTGGTATGCTACCAAAGATGAGCGCTATGCCAAAAAAGCTATTGAAATATTGGATGCTTGGTCTTCTAAACTGCGTAGTTTTGATGAAAATAATGCTAAATTTTTGATAGCTTTCACTGGATATGAGTTTTGTAATGCGGCGGAAATACTTCGTTATACTTACCCTGGTTGGACAGAAAAAAATACAGAGAGTGTAACTCACATGATGATGTCTGTCTATTTTCCGATGGTGCGTTATTATTTTACGCAAGCCAACGGCAATTGGGATGGTGCTATTATTCATACTTTGATGTCGATAGCTGTTTTTACCGATAATAGAGAACTGTTTGATAATGCAGTTAATCATTTCCTGCATGCACCGGACAATGGTAGTATGGTGAGGTATATTTATCCTAATGGGCAATGTCAAGAAACATGTAGAGATATGGGACATGTTCAGATGGGATTGTATGAATTTGCAGCAGCAGCCCGTGTTGCTAACATGCAGGGAGTGGATTTGTTTAGTGTTGCTGACAATCGTATCGCTTTAGGTTTGGAATATACTGCCAAGTGGATTACCGGTGGTGATGTCTTCTCCTATGGTACTCCGTCAGAACGCGGCCGTTATGGATGTCGTGGAGGCTTTGAATATGTTTTAGACTATTATACCGCTGCAGGTCTGGATATGCCTAATTTGCGTGAATTGGTAAGTCGTACCAATGTCAGCAATCCGGAAAATGCTTTATGGAAGCTAAGTTCTTACAGTGTACAGTTACATAAGAAAAAGGCAGCTACATTGCGTCCTGTAACTCCAAATCCTGAAGGCTATTTGGCAGGTGCTAAGGCCGGTGGAAAAGTTGAAAAAGGAATGGTCGTTATTGAACCAAGTAAAAATTTACAGTCTGTATTAGATCAATATGCTGGCTCTGGGAGAACCATTTTGCTCCGTAAGGGTGAATACAGATTAAAAGAATCATTGAAAATTCCTTCTAATATTCACATTTGTGGTGAGGGATTGAATACGGTATTGATTTGTGAACCATCGGTTCGTACAGCTGCCATTTTACTGGGTGATTTAGATGCTCATGATATTACGATTGAAAATTTGGTACTGGATGGTGCTTGGGATCATAAATTGCCATCTGACCCTAATACAGGAAGATTCAATCGATCAGGGCGTCTTAGTAACAATTTGTCTGGGATATCTTTAAGAGGGGAAGTTGATCATGATTTGCGTAATGTTAAATTTAAAGATTTGACTGTTATTAATTTCTCTCGTACTGGTGTGTATCTTTCAGATGTGAATGGCATTGAAATAACCAGTTGTAATTTTTCAGATAACGGGTCGCATGTGGTTCCCGGACCTAGATTACAACATAATCTCTTAATCCATCATTCTAAAAATGTAAAAATAGAGGATTCAAGGTTCGATGCTTCTTTGAGAGGTTGCGGAATTGTGATGGAATATTGCGATGGAATTTCTATTGAAGGCTGTGAAGTGGCTCGTAACGACTGGCATGGTATTATGATGGCTGAATGTAAAAATGGAGAGACAACTGGCTGTTTAATAGAAGGAAATAGCGGTTGTGGGTTCTATGGCGATTATTACTACAAAGGTTCTTCCAAACTTGTTGTGAAAGGTAATAAAATTCAGTATAACAATGGTTATGGTGTAAAGTGCTTTGCTGTTGAAGGATTGTCTGTCTCAAATAATACTTATAGATGGAATGGAACGGAAAGCAAACAAGAATCTTTGTCATCAAAGAAAAAGTTGCAGTTGGAAAACTTGAGTGGTGAATGGTAATGCTCTATTAAAGTTACGGAAAGAAGAGGGTGTATCATTTGAGGGACCCTCTTTCCACTAAATTAAATCAAAATGAAGAGGCTATTATTACTTGTGGGATTGATCTTTTTTCAATTTCGCTTATTGGCACAGAATGATTCGATAGAGAAAGTTTTTGTAGTATTTAAGACCCATTTGGATGTTGGTTTTACGAATTATAGTTCTGCTGTAACTCAGAACTATTTGGATAATTTTATTCCAAAAGCCTTGGATGTTGCAGAAGAATTGCGTGCGGAGAATTCAGAAGAGAAATATGTTTGGACTGTAGGTTCATGGCTGATTTGGAAGTATCTCCAAAAAGCGACTTTAGAAGAAACAGAACGTCTTACAAAAGCAATTAGTGCGGGAGACATTGTTTGGAATGGAGTTCCTTATACAGTCGAATCAGAAGTGATGAATAAGGAAATGTTTGAGAGTAGTTTATTACTTGCTAGAAAATTGGATAAGCGATTCCAGAAACATACGATTGCCGCTAAAATGACAGATGTGCCCGGACATACAAGGAGCATTATTGCACCTTTGTGTAAGGCTGGACTTCGTTTTTTGCACATTGGTGTAAATCCTTCTTCTGCTGTACCTAAGGTGCCTAACTTTTGCCGTTGGCAAGATACGGAAGGAAATGAAATAATTTTGGCTTATCAACAAGATTATGGTTCAGAAGATGTGTTACCAGATGGGAAAACTGCCATATCGATTAATTTTACGGGTGATAATCATGGTCCTCATTCTGTAGAAAAAGTGAAGCGAATTTATGCAGACTTGCATAAAAGATATCCTAATGCACGTCTGGTAGCAGTTTCTTTCAATGAAATAGCCGAGGAACTTTATGGAATGAAAAACAAGCTCCCAATTGTTACGTCTGAAATAGGTGATACTTGGATTTATGGATATGGCAGTGAACCACTTCGTATGGCTAAATATAGAGTTGTCTCTAATTTGTATGCAAATTGGATTCGAGAAGGAAAATTGAATGAAGAAGATGATGCTACTTTGAATTTTGTGGCAGAATTGGGTCTGATAGCTGAACATACGTGGGGTATGGATGTGAAGACGCATTTGAAAAATTGGGATAAATATGATATGGAGGTGTTTAATGTCGCACGTTCGTTGGAAGCATTTCAACGGATGGAGCATTCGTGGAGAGAGTTAGACCAATATATAGATAATGCTTTGACCTATTTACCAGATGATTTGCGATGTGAAGCTGAAGAAAGAATAGCTGAGGTTGAAAAGGTTGAAGTGCCTGATTGGGGTAAGCATGCAAATTCCAGGACCAGACCTTGGGCTTTATCTTTGGGTGAAGGCAAAAAGATATTTGTCCCTGGGTTGTTTTATCAGATGTACAATGAAACCGATTATATTAATTATAGAAAACGGTACCAACGTGGAAAGTACGATTGGGCGATTGCTGATTTTGGTAAACCGGGGTTAGGTAAATCAGGGGCAGTTCATGCCAGTGTACAAGCAGAGGTTGTAAAAGAAAGGGTGAAGAAGATGAGGGGAAAAGTATATTCTGTGTATGAGTTGGCTTTTCCTGAAATAATTGGGATAGACAAAAGCGTTTATCCTGAAAGAATGTGGGCAGAAGTTTATGAAAATAATAAAAAAGGTATTGTTGAGATTGATTTGACTATTTGGAATAAACCGGCAGTACGTTTGCCAGAGGCCTATTGGCTTTCATTTGATGTCGATAATATTTTGTCTATTGTTGCAGAAAAAATAGGGCAACGGGTTGATGTGTTTGATGTGGTAGAACGTGGAAATCGACAAATGCATGGAATAGACCGTTATATTGATTTGATTACTTCCGCCGGTACATTGCGTATCTTGAGTGAAACTGCTTTCCTTGTTAATATAGGTGAGGCAGATGGATTGAACTATTCCATTGACTATCCAGATAAACAGGGAGGTATTCATTTTAATTTGAATAATAATCTATGGGGAACTAATTTCTCAATGTGGAATGAAGGTTCTTTGACATATCATTTTGTATTAGAGTGGATTGATTGAAATGAATCATATAAGCTTGAAACCTATTAGAGATTTTCTTCTTAAAAGTTTATAAATTGTTTCCTTGAGTTTATATACTATTAGATGTATAACTAAATGTTTATAGAATAAATTTATGATAAAGAGGTGCTTTCTATTTGTTATATTAATACTCTCATTAGAAACTTTATGTGCGCATAATGATTTAAAAATGAGTTCTCCTAATGGGAAATTAGTATTTAGTTTATTTTCTTCAAAAACAGATTTGTCGTATTGTATAGCTTATAATCAACAGCCGGTAATTCTTCGTTCGGAATTGGGTATTACTGGTTGGGAGAATGGTTTGGAAATTGAAAAAGTGGAGGATGATTTTGTTGATAGGGTATGGAATCCTGTTTATGGAGAAAGAGCAGTGGTTAGAGATTTATATAATCAAAAGACATACATTCTCAAAAAGGATGGAACATCGAATCGTTTACATTTGATAGTTCGTGCTTATAATTCAGGTATTGCTTTCCGCTATCATTATGAGGGAACCAATCAGAATCTTTGCATTAATTCTGAGAGTACCACTTTTGTAGTTCCTGAAGAGACGTATTGTTGGTTTGCGCCATATGCGCAGGCTTTGCATCTTCGTAAGCCCGTTGAAAATTGGCCCGGCGAAGCAGAACGCCCTTTGACTCTGGAATTGAAGAGTGGATTATATGCCAGTTTGCTTGAAGCAGGAATGGTTGATTATAGTAGAACAAAGTTTTTTGTTAAGGGGGGTGAGAAGAATATAATCCGGTGTAAAATGTACGATTCCGTGGAGGATTTTATTCCTTTTACTACCCCTTGGCGTGTGGTTATGATCGCTGAATCACCTAAGTCACTGTTGGAAAATAATGACTTAGTGTTGAATTTAAATGACCCTTGTCAGATAAGGAACCCTAATTGGATTAAGCCTGGAACTGTTATTAGATGTGTATCATTGTCTATGGAAGGGGCCAAAAAAACAATTGATTTGGCAGCGGAAAGAAATATTCAATATGTTCATTTTGATGCAGGTTGGTATGGTCCTGAGGCTTCTAAGCAATCTGATCCGCGAATTGCTCGTGGTTTGGATATTCCTAAAATCGTTGAATATGCAAACTCGAGAGGTATAGGAGTATGGCTGTATGTCAATCAGCGTGCTTTAAAAGCTCATTTGGATGAAATTCTTCCCTTGTATGAGTCGTGGGGAGTGGCTGGAATAAAGTTCGGCTTTGTTCATGTAGGTTCTTATAAATGGACAACTTGGCTCCATGAAGCGGTGAAAAAGTGTGCTAAACATCACCTGATGGTAGATATTCACGATGAATACCGCCCGACTGGTTTTAGTCGTACTTATCCTAATCTGTTGACCCAAGAGGGTGTAAGAGGGAATGAAGAGTTTCCTGATGGCGTGAATAATACAACTCTTCCTTTTACTCGTTTTTTGGCAGGAGCTGCAGATTGTACTGTATGTTACTATCATCGGAAAGAACTGAAGGCCAATTTGCCTCTGAATGCTCGTTCATTAAAGAATACTTCCTGTCACCAAATGGCACTTTCTGTTATAAATTACAGTCCATTACAATTTTTATATTGGTATGATTCGCCTCAGGATTTTCAAAACGAGCCCGAATTGCCATTCTTTGATAATCTGCCTACTACATGGGATGATACTAAGGTTCTGGAAGGAAGCATAGGAGAATATATTTCGCTTGCCCGGCAGAAAGATGGAGTTTGGTATGTAGGTAGCATTACCAATAATGAGGGGCGTAAATTTCAGCTTCCGTTAGATTTCTTGAATGCTAATGGAAAATATGAATTAACCCTTTATACAGATGGCGGGGATGAGGTCAAGACTCGTACTCATGTAGCAATTCATAAGGAAGTTGTTACGGCTAAGACCGTTTTGAAATTAAATTTATTACCTCGTGGAGGTTGCGCTATGATTATTCGTAAAAAATAATGTAATATGAAAACAATGAATAGAATATTAAGCAGTATTTTGATAGGCACTTTATGTCTTTCTTGTACAAGCTCTAGAAATTTTAAAGTGGACACTGCGTTGTCCTATTGTATTAATCAGGTTGATTCAACATTGAATGTATTGGAAACCTACGATGCAATACCGCGTAATATCTCGAATGATGCGCCTACTAAAGCATGGAAGTGCACCTCCGTTCATGATTGGACCAGTGGTTTTTGGCCCGGTATATTATGGTATGCATACGAATATACTCAGGACAAACGGCTATTGGCAGAATCGGAAGCATTCTCTACAGCACTATATCCGGTTCTTGATCGGAAAGTTACTCATCATGATTTGGGATTTATGATGTATTGTAGTTTGGGCAATGGATATAGATTAACTGGAAATCCGGAGTATAAGCAAATGCTTTTGCGTACGGCAGACTCTTTGTCGGTCTTGTATAATCCGGTTGTAGGTACCATTAATTCATGGCCTAATGAGTGTAGAAAAAAAGGGTGGCCTCATAATACTATCATTGATAATATGTTGAATTTGGAGCTCCTTTTTTGGGCCTCAAAAAATGGTGGAGGACAAAGGTTTTATGATATTGCTGAGAGTCATGCGGAAGTAACAATGAAAAATCAATTCCGCGAGGATTATAGTACATGTCATGTCGTTGTTTATGATACAATTTCAGGTGAGCGCATAAAGCAGGTGACTCACCAAGGTTATGCGGATTCTTCTATGTGGGCTCGTGGACAAGGTTGGGCTATCTATGGTTTCACCATGTGTTATCGGGAAACGGGAAGGAAAGATTTTTTAGACATAGCTCGAAAAGCTGCGGGAATTTATCTGAAAAACTTGCCTGAAGATAAAGTTCCTTATTGGGATTTTGATGATCCGGCAATTCCAGATGCCCCTCGTGATGCATCTGCTGCTGCGCTTGTTGCTTCGGCTTTATTGGAACTTTCTCAATATGTGGACAAGTCTGAATCTCAATATTATATTAGTGAAGCTACTAAGATGCTGGAATCTCTATCCTCGGAACAATATCAGAGTCGGGATAAAAATTATGCATTCCTTCTTCATTCTACCGGGCATAAACCACATGGATACGAGATTGATGCTTCTATAATTTATGCAGATTATTATTATATAGAAGCTTTGTTAAGATGGAAGAAGATAAACGAGGGGAAAGATTTGTTTAAATAAATAGCCTGGTTTTGTCATGAAAAAGAAGATAGTATTGATTTGTACACTTTTTCTCTGTGTGTCTGTTTTTGCAAACAGAGAGGGTGAGTGGCTCGTTTTAGAAAATGAATACATAGAGGCTGTTTTTGATACAAAAAACGGAGCTTTGGTTCGAATGACGGATAAAAACTCTGGTTGGGAGATTATGCGGCGAGAAATCTTGGGACAGTCTTTTGAATTATTGTTGCCTTTGGAAGGGGGGCAGATGTCTGATGCTGATTGCAGATATAATGTTATCAAAGGCGTAGAACAAGCCAAACCGCTTATTGAGCAGAGTAACGGAAGGATAACCTTTATATGGAGTGGAATGAAGTCTGCATTGATGGACAAGCCTGCGGACATTATTTTTAAAGGTGAAGTTCGTTTGTTGGATAAAGGCTTAGAATTTTCAGGTAGTTTGATTAACAATAGCGAATATACAGTGGAGTATGTGTCTTGGCCATGTATAGGTGAGGTGACTGTGCCGGACAAGACACAACCCTTATACCAAAGTACGCGTAATGACATCAAAGGGTTGTTTCCTCATTTTTCTAATAGAGGGGCATATTGGGGGATAGATTATCCTACGTCGACCTATATTTTCCCTGAAAAGTCTTTTTTGCAGGTCAATAATAGTAAAGAGGGTTTTATGATTTATAATCGTGCTTTGTCGAAGCATACAATTATTACTTCTTTTGAACTGATTCCAGGATTTGATAAGAGGAATACCAATCCTTATGAGGATGAAATGGATGGACAGCTAGTTCGTATTCAGTTTAAGGCAAATCATGTGCTATATAACAAAGCCGGTGATGTTTCTGTTCTTGATTCCCTTAAGTTGGTTACATATAGTGGAGCTTGGACAGAAGGGCTAAAGCTGTATAGAGATGATTGTGTGGTATATACAGAAAAAATGCTGCCTTCTTCTACCCATTGGTTGGCAGAACCATTGACTTGGAGAAAGATTGGTATAAAACGTGCGGCAGATTTACTTCGATATGCGAATGAAAGCGCAAAATTTGGAGTAAAGGTGCTCTTGGTTAAAGGGTGGTATAAATGGGAAAATGCCCGTCCGGTAGAAATCCCCAATATGGATGCGGCTATTTTGGAGTGTCAGAAATTAGGAATGCGTGTTATCCTTGAGACTAATTGGCTGAACGTAGACCGATATGCTGCCGGATACAAAGATAAGCAACGTAAATATATGATGTCTGATCCTTTTGGTATGCCTTATAATTATGGCTATATGTGTCCGAATGCTCCTGAAGTCCGACGGTGCCTGCAAGATATGTGGCTTTCATTACCGGCTTTACGTATAGCAGATGGTTACATGAACAATGACCATAATCATAGTGGTAAGACTTATATGTGCTTTGACCAAAATCATGGTCATCGTTTTGGAGAACCTACAATCAATGGGATGATAGCGCTTGATAGGATTATGGCTGAAGCTTTAACTCAAAATGGCACCAAGGTGGCTATGGGGCAAGGATTTATTGATTTCCAAAATAGTATTTATGATGGATATTTGATAGGTGTCAGTGATAATTTTTATGTCCGTCATCGATACTTGGATCCGAAAGAGCCTATTTTGACTCGTGTGGAGGTAAAAAATGCTCGTAGGGGAATGAATAAAGCACTACTTTATAGGATGAATATTGTATATGATTTGTATTTTCATAGTGACTGTCTAGCTGATTATCTGAATATAATGGAGTATGGAAATCAGATGAGTAAACTGCGTAACCGTTATTTAAATTATATATGGGATGCAACGTTTGACGAACATAATGGAATGCGAGTGAACGGTAAAAATATCGAGTACTCTATCTTTGTGAATAAAGCCGGGAAGCGAACAGCTGTTGTATGTAATATGAGTAATGAGTCTGCTACTCAGGTATCCGTTTCGTGTGAAGGAGTTGGTGAACTTAGATATGCAACTCCTGAAACATTAGAAGACCACTCTTTCGCAGGCATCATAGAATTGGCCCCACTATCAGCTATAATTATAATGGAATAATAATATAATTGGGGTAATATGAAAAAACTAGGTGTAATATTATTGGTGTTGTTTGGTTGTGTAGGATTGAAAGCTCAGCAGAGGCATTTGTTGGAGAATGAAAATGCGTTGGCTGAGATAGATTTAAGACAGGGTGCTTTGGTCGGACTCAAAAATAAGGAAACTGGATGGGTGATTATTGGAAACGGCGAAAAAGATGTTTGCTCTTTTGAGGCAAGTGTAAGACTTGCCGATGGCTCTTTTCATGTTATTGACGCTTCTACTCAGGAGCAACCGAAGGTTATGGCTACGGAAAATACAGTTACTTTAGTTTGGAATAGTTTTGATGTAGCCGGAAAGAAGTTGGAGATAACATTTACAGGTACCATTGAAATGACGGCTGATGGATTGGTTTATGCTGGAAATATTGAGAACAATTCTGAATGTATTGTAGAACAACTCTCATGGCCTTTGTTGAGAGAGGTGACAATTCCGGCTGATACCCGGAAAATGCTTTTTCAATATATGTCCTATTCAAAATTCAATACGGTGGAGCTGTATCCGAGAGAAGCAGGAAGAGGCTGGAGTCATTTGCCGGAGAATTCATTCACGTTGATACATAACACTAAGCAAGGCTTATATTTATCCAGTATGGATCATGAATTGAATGAATATATACGTTGTGAATATGAACTGTTTCCCACATCTGAGTATGCAGCATTTGTGGGAGGGGCCCTGTCAAAGCAGAATGCCGGAGAGCGCAATCGGATGCGAACGCAAATCAAAGCTGCGCGAATGCTTTATGTGTCGGGACATTCTGAAGAAACATTGGTACCTTTCATTATAGCTCCTTATACTGGTACTTGGCATAAAGGGGTTGATATATACAAAAAATGGCGTGCTACATGGTTTGTTGCTCCCCATAGAGCAGAATGGCTCAATCATGTAAATTCGTGGCAACAGCTTCAGATAAACTCATCAGAAAGTAGGATAAATTTCAAAATCAAAGATTTGAATAAGTATGTGGATGAATGTAGAAAGTATGGGATTGATGCCATCCAATTGACTGGTTGGACAAAAGGTGGACAAGACAGAGGTTTACCGTCTCATGATTTAGACTCTCGTCTCGGTACAGTGGATGAGTTTAAAAAAGCGATTGCAGATGCAAACAAGAAAGGGGTAAAGATTTTACTTTTTACGAAGTTCACGTGGGCTGATCTTACTACGGATTACCATGAACAATACTTACCGCATTTGGCATGGAGCCAATTGCAGGACACCTGTGTTCATCCAGGGTATAATTATAACACTTATACTCAGCTGATTGGGGTCAATACCAGGCGGTTTGGTATTTTCTGTATGATGGATAATGACTTGCGCAAGAAACTACGAGCTGAGTTTCAGAAGTGTCTTGATTTGGGTGCGCCGGGTATGGTGTACGATGAGAACCAGCATCATGCCGGAACATATCTTTGTTTCAATCCGAATCATGGTCATAAAGTTCCCGGCTTCTTGTATAAAGGTGCTGATCTGCTTGGTCGTGAGTTCTATGAAATGTGCCAAAAGTCGAACCCTGATTTTTTGATGACTGGTGAGGGACCGTATGACTTGCAGGCTCAATACTACGCTACCTATACTCGCGGTGAGTACGATCATGATCCTGTGTTACGCTATATTGACTCTGAGGTTCCGATCGCTTTTCTGGTTACTGACCATAATGATAGAAATCGTGTGAATGCTTGTGTTGCTAACAGATATTCCATTAGTTATGAACCCCGTAACTTCAAAGGACATCTCAATGAATTTCCTCGTGTGTTGAAGTATGGACAGCAAGTGGATAAACTGCGTAAACGATACGCGGACTTTCTGTGGAATGCTGAGTTTAGGGATGTGCTTGGAGCTGAAGTTACGGGAAAAGGTGTCAGATACACGGTATTCCATAATAATAAAACGGGAAAGAAGGCGGTTGTTGTTTACAATACTGATATGTGGAAGTCTACTATTGCCACTGTTGCTTTGAAAGATAGCAATAGCTCCCTGATAATAGTGTCACCGGAGAAACAGGCTCCTTCCCGGTTTAATGGACAGGTAGAAATTGCGCCTCAGTCATTGATTGTAGTTATGGAAAATTAGCTGTATTAGGTGATTGTTTTCAGAATAAGGATGATTGGAGGCTTATGACATTTTAGTTATGAGTCCTCCTTTCTAATTATTTTGAATTTGATATTAGGAAGTCGTTAATTACGTTGATCCTTAATTAGCGTCACCTGCTACCAATTGATGTAGAAAACAAAAAAGACCGCCAAGAGTGGAAGCCTCCTAACAGTCTAAATCTTAATCTTGTAGCGGGACCCGGGATTGAACCGGGGACCTCATGATTATGAATCATGCGCTCTAACCAGCTGAGCTATCCCGCCATCGTTTCTCGATTGCGGGTGCAAAGATAGAGCTTTTCTTGAAATTGCCAAAATATTCACTAATATTTTCTGCAAAATATTTTCTGAAATAGAATGTGAATAAAGAAACTGGTCTCTTCTTTTTGCGGATTTTGATAACATTATCAATGAGTTATCTCATGAAAAGAAAAGCTGCATGAATAAATTTAAAGAAATATATTCCGTATTTAGAAAAAAGTCTCTATCTTGCCGCCGCAATAAGAAGCAAATATGAACTATGGAAAGACAAAAGATTCATCGGGAATACCTCTTGAATGCAACTTCTAAAAGCATTCTTTGGTCCGCGATAAGTACCCCCACCGGTTTGGAGGGCTGGTTTGCAGACAGGGTGCAGTCGGACGATAAAGTTGTCACTTTCTTCTGGGGAAAGACAGAACATCGTGACGCAGAGATTATAGCTGTGCGGGCTTTCTCTTTTATTCGTTTCCGTTGGTTGGATGATGAATATGAACGGGAATACTTTGAATTAAAGATGACAAACAACGAACTGACTAATGATTTCGTGTTGGAAGTAACAGACTTCACTTCTGTGGACGAGGTGAACGATTTACGTGAATTATGGGACTCTCAGATAGAGACTCTACGGAGAACGTGCGGTTTTTAGTTAACTTTGATATAAAAATTTTCCACACTCCCTTTTTTATGCTAATTTTGTGTCTTCATTGCATGAAACGAGTAAAATGCTGCGCATAAAAAAGTTAGATATATTTATATTAAAGAGCTTCTGTACGCTCTTTATGGGCACTTTCTTCATTTGCCTTTTCATCTTCATGATGCAGTTCCTATGGAAGTACGTTGATGAGATGGTGGGGAAAGGATTGGAAATGAGTGTCCTTGCACAATTTTTCTTTTATTCTGCCCTAACATTGGTGCCAGCTTCGTTGCCATTGGCTATCTTGTTGGCAGCACTTATCACTTTCGGTAATTTTGGAGAACGTTTTGAGTTGCTTGCTATGAAAGCGGCAGGTATCTCACTACTTAAGATTATGCGCCCATTGATTGTGTTTATCATTTTCATATGTGGCGTTTCTTTTTATTTCCAAAATGTGATAGGACCAAAGGCACAGACCAAGTTATGGACGTTACTAATCTCCATGAAACAGAAGTCCCCGGAATTGGATATACCGGAGGGAGTGTTTTATGATGAAATAGATGGATATAACCTATATGTGAAGCACAAAAACCGTAAGACGGGTATGCTTTATGATGTATTGATCTATAATTTTGAGAAAGGTTTCGAAAATGCTCAGATTATTAAATCCGATTCCGGTCGTCTGGAAATGACGGCAGATAAGCAGCACTTATATCTGCATCTTTATAATGGAGAGCAATTTGAGAACCTGAAGTCTCAGAATATGAATCAGAAGAATGTGCCTTACCGTCGGGAAGCGTTCCGGGAGAAACATGCTATCATTGAGTTCAACTCCGATTTTAATATGGTGGATGCCGGTATCATGAGTAGTCAGTCCAACAGTAAGGATATGGCGATGCTGCAAGCGGGTATCGATTCTATGACAGTGCAGAATGACAGTGTAGGACGTGCTTATTTCAAGGAAGCCATGAATGGTACCTATAAGATCACGGCAGACCTGAAAAAAGCAGATACTTTGAAAATAGAGCAGGCGCATTTGGGAGAATACAATGTAGACAGTCTTTTCAATGTAGCCACCTTATCACAGAAACAGAAGATTATCTCCACTGCAGTGAGTCGTGCGGAAAGTGCGGGAAGCGATTGGAGTTTCAAGAGCTTTAACATTACGCAGACAGATACCAGTCTTCGACGGCACATGACGTCCTGGCACGAGAAGTTAACGCTATCGGTGGCATGTCTTATATTCTTCTTTATCGGTGCCCCGTTGGGTGGAATTATCCGTAAGGGTGGTTTGGGAATGCCGGTTGTGGTGTCCGTGCTTATCTTTATTATCTATTATATTATTAATAATACAGGTTATAAAATGGCGCGTGACGGTCAGTGGATTGTATGGATGGGTATGTGGACAAGTACGGCTATCCTGGCTCCATTGGGCGCGTTCCTTACTTATAAGTCTAATAATGACTCTGTGGTACTGAATGCCGATGCTTATATTAACTGGTTCAAGAAGATTGTAGGTATCCGTAGTGTACGTCATCTGTTCCGTAAGGAAGTAATTATACACGATCCTGATTATACCCATCTGCCAGCTGATTTGCAGGCATTGTCTGCTGATTGTCGTGCATACGCTGAGAGGAAAGCTTTGAAGCGTGCTCCTAATTATTTTAAATTATGGATGACAGATTCCAATGATGAGGAGATAGAAAACATAAATGATCGTCTGGAGAAATTGGTGGACGAAATGTCCAACACCAAATCTGTTCATTTGCTGAATGCGCTGAATAATTATCCTATTATTTCTGTTCATGCACATTTGCGCCCTTTCCGTAATTATTGGCTGAATATGGTTTGCGGCTTGGTAGTACCTGTAGGATTATTTTTCTACTTCCGCATCTGGGCATTCCGTATCCGGTTGAATAAAGATATGGAGCGGATTATAAAAACCAATGAAGACGTTCAAAAGATAATAGAAACTAATCTGAAATAACCTAAATAAATAAAGGAGAAAACAGAATGGAAAAAGTGAAATTAGATACAATAGAAGAGGCTATTGAAGACTTCAAAGCCGGTAATTTTGTGATTGTAGTGGATGATGAAGATCGCGAAAATGAGGGTGACCTGATTATTGCCGCAGAGAAGATAACTCCTGAAAAGGTGAACTTCATGCTGAAACATGCGCGTGGAGTACTTTGTGCGCCGGTTACTGTATCCCGCTGTAAAGAGCTGGATTTACCCCATCAGGTAAGTGACAACACTTCTGTACTGGGTACACCTTTCACGGTGACTATCGATAAACTGGAAGGCTGCACTACCGGAGTTTCTGCTGCCGACCGTGCTGCTACCATCCGGGCATTGGCCGATCCGGCTTCTACACCTGCAACATTCGGACGTCCGGGACATATCAATCCGCTGTATGCCCAGGAGAAAGGTGTCCTGCGTCGTGCCGGACATACAGAAGCTACGATTGACATGGCTCGTATGGCAGGTTTGTATCCTGCAGGTGCCCTTATGGAAATCATGACTGAGGACGGTGGCATGGCACGCCTGCCTGAGTTGAGAAAGATGGCTGATGAATTTAATCTGAAGCTGATCTCTATTCGTGATATGATTGCCTATCGCCTGAAACAAGAGTCCATTGTGGAAGAAGGTGTAGAAGTAGATATGCCTACTGAACATGGACATTTCCGCTTGATTCCGTTCCGTCAGAAATCCAATGGCTTGGAACATGTGGCTTTGTTTAGAGGTACATGGGATCAGGATGAACCGATTTTGGTGCGTGTGCACTCTTCTTGTGCTACAGGAGATATCTTTGGCTCTAAGCGTTGTGATTGCGGTGAGCAACTGCACAAAGCTATGGAAATGATTGATAAAGCCGGTAAGGGAGTAGTTGTTTATCTGAACCAGGAAGGTCGTGGTATCGGTCTGATGGAAAAGATGAAAGCCTATAAATTGCAGGAAGACGGTCTGGATACGGTAGATGCCAATATTTGCCTGGGGCATTTGGCTGATGAACGCGACTATGGTGTAGGTGCTCAGATTCTGCGTGAACTGGGAGTACACAAAATGAGACTGATGACGAATAATCCGGTGAAACGTGTCGGGTTGGAGGCTTATGGTCTGGAAATTACAGAGATTGTTCCTATCGAGACAACTCCGAATCCATACAACGAACGTTATCTGCGTACTAAGAAAGAACGCATGGGACACACGTTACATTTTAATAAGTAATTTGCTGTTTTGTTTTCTAATATCAAAGAAAATAGCTTAATTTGCAGCCAAATTTATGCAACAACCATAAAATAGATAGAAAAATGAATCAATTATCAGATCGTTTGAACAGTTTGTCGCCGTCGGCGACGCTGGCTATGTCGCAAAAGAGCGCCGAGTTGAAAGCACAAGGCGTTGACGTAATTAACCTGAGTGTGGGAGAGCCTGACTTTAATACTCCTGATCACATCAAAGAGGCTGCGAAAAAAGCGATAGACGACAACTTCTCTCGCTATTCTCCTGTTCCGGGATACCCGGCTTTGCGCAATGCAATCGTGGAGAAACTGAAAAAGGAAAACGGTCTGGAATATACAGCCGCACAAATTTCATGTGCCAATGGTGCTAAGCAATCAGTCTGCAATGCAGTGCTGGTGCTGGTGAACCCGGGTGATGAAGTTATTGTGCCCGCTCCATATTGGGTAAGTTATCCGGAAATGGTGAAACTGGCTGAAGGTACTCCGGTTATTGTTACTGCCGGTATCGAACAGGATTTCAAGATTACTCCTGCACAGTTGGAAGCTGCTATCACTCCGAAGACTAAGGCTCTGATTCTTTGTTCTCCTTCTAATCCGACCGGTTCGGTTTATACTCAGGAAGAGTTGAAAGGCTTGGCTGACGTACTGGCAAAACATCCTCAGGTAATCGTAATTGCTGATGAGATTTATGAGCATATCAACTATATCGGTAAGCACCAGAGTATTGCCCAATTCCCTGAAATGAAAGATCGTACGGTGATCGTAAACGGTGTTTCTAAGGCATATGCAATGACTGGCTGGCGTATTGGTTTCATAGCCGGACCGGAATGGCTTGTAAAAGCCTGCAACAAGTTGCAAGGTCAATATACTTCAGGTCCTTGCTCTGTATCCCAGAAAGCTGCTGAGGCTGCTTACACAGGAACACAGGCTCCGGTAGAAGAAATGCGTAAAGCTTTCGAGCGTCGTCGTGATTTGATTGTGAAGTTGGCGAAGGAAGTTCCGGGATTCGAAGTGAATGTACCGCAGGGTGCTTTCTATCTGTTCCCGAAATGTGATTCTTTCTTTGGTAAGTCTGTTGGCGACCGTAAGATTGGTGACTCGGATGATTTGGCAATGTATCTGTTGGAGGTTGCCCACGTGGCATGTGTGGGTGGTGCTTCATTCGGTGCACCTGAGTGTATCCGCATGAGCTATGCAACCAGCGATGAGAATATTGTAGAAGCTATCCGTCGTATTAAGGCAGCATTGGCTGAACTGAAATAAGAGAACGTATATAAATGAGAAAGCCCGGTTTCAATTATGAAGCCGGGCTTTTCTTTTTCTTTGAGTGTTGTTATTATTCTGCTGGGTGAATTGCTTCAGACGGACAAACATCAGCACAAGTACCACAATCTGTGCAAGTTTCAGGGTCGATAGCGTAGATATCACCTTCAGAGATAGCTCCTACCGGACATTCGTCAATACAAGTACCACAAGCAACACAACTGTCATTAATTACGTAAGCCATTTTCTTCAAATTTTAAATTATTAGTACTAATTAGTTCGGCAAAAATAGCAGTTTTCTTGATTAGTTGTTACCAATCATGTTTAAATTCCCTTAATTTGTACCTTGTCTAAATAATAGAGAAGAGAAAATGGGGGTATATGTGCAATAAAATGTCACTTTTACCGTTTTAGGGTTGTGAAGCGCATTTGTCTGATAATCCTTACTTTACTCCTTGCTTTGGGTGCTTCGGCACAGAAGCGGAAGGTGCAAAATCGCCCGTATATCGACCAGCGAAAGTGGCACTATGGCTTTCTAGCGGGTATCCATGTGCAAGACTATAAATTGGTGAATACGGGCTATGTGACGGAAGATGGCCAGGCTTGGTTTGCAGATGTTCCTGAGTATTCTCCCGGATTTACGGTGGGAGTGTTGGGCGAACTGTATCTGAATACTTTCCTTTCCCTACGTTTTATTCCAACGCTGCATTTTGGAGATAAAAAAGTAGTGTTCCGCGAACAAGCCAGCGGTGAAGAGTATTCCCAATCCATGAAGTCTGCCTACCTTTCGGTTCCGATAGATTTAAAATTTGCTGCTGAGCGTTTCAATAACTACCGGCCCTATGTGGTGGCAGGTATTGCTCCTACTTACGACTTCAGTGTGAAGAAACAGGGAGCCTTATTGGTAAAGCCTTTTGATTGCTATGTGGAAGTGGGTTTGGGATGCGATTTTTACTTACCCTATTTCAAGTTGATACCCGAGCTGAAATTTTGTTTCGGTCTGGCAAATCTGATTAAGAAAGAACGTAAGGACCTTACAGATCAGTCGTTATTGAAGTTTACACAATCTGTTGACAAAATCACTTCACGTATGATAGTGCTCACTTTCTACTTTGAGTAGACGCTATTCCTTATAGGAAATGGTAAATGTAATAGGGGTACCTTCTTCTTCTTCGCTTATTATGAAACTCCCGCCAAAGTGCTCGAATAGCAACTGATTTATCTTAAGTCGTATGGAGACCTGTTGAGATGAAAATGCAGGATCTGCTAACGGACTATTGATAATATGGAAGATCAGCAATTCATTTCTTTCATCCCTTTCCAGTCTCATCTTTACTTCGCGGTCGGTATCATTGGGCACAGGATAGAGTAACATATTTATCACTGCCTGATTGAAGCGATTAGCATCCATTCTGAGTACCTGGCTTTCCACATCCGTTTCCAGTTGGGCGTGGATATGTCCGTCACTATTCATCCGGGCCATACCTACCAGGTCGCTACACATTTCCCGTATCTCGCATTCTTGTATCTGGAACTTCATCATTTTGGCTTCCAGACGTGAGAGATCGAGTACATCGTTTACCAACTGAATCAGTTCGGTAGAATTGGTCTGGATAATTTCGGAATACTCCTGTTTTTCCTTTTCATCCAGTCCCATATCCGTAGAGAGCAGTTGAGAAAATCCCACGACATTGTTTAGCGGAATACGGATGTTATAACTCATATTCGCAAGGAAGCGGCTTTTTACCTCATTGGCTTCTTCTGCAACCTGATTCAACCGGGCGGCTTCTTTGGCATCTCTTTGTAATCGTTTCCGACTGAGATACATGTTGACTACAAAAGTGATAAGAGCCAGTAGCGCTGTTCCTATTACAGCCAGAAAAATAATATGGACTTTTGCATGCCATCGCTCCCTCTGTAACAGAAGTTTGTCCATGTCATACAAACTTTGTATCTGTTCCATTTGTGTGTGCGACAGATTTCTGTAGAGTGAGTCCTTGTCGCGCATCACTTTTTTATAGATGTCAAGAGATTCGTTTGCCCGTCCCATATCTACCAATATATCTGCCTTCATGGCAGTGTATAAGATAACATCCGGGAAAGACATTTGCTTTACCAAGCGAATCGCATCATCCAGATATTCCAGGGATTTCTTGTAATCTTTTAGCGAACGGTGATATTCTGCATAGGCTTGCAAGCGGGAGATCTGATAGGGCAGGAAAGTGTTGGGAGTATAATACTCATCCACTTTCTGCAAGTGTTCCCATGCTTTCTCCATATCCTTTGTGCGGATATAGTAAAGGGCATATTGGGTTTCTATCCCCATATATAATGCGGAATATGCGTTTTGTAGTGCAGGATTAGCAGTTATCAGTTCGTTTATGGCTGTTTGCATCTGTTCCAGAGAAGAGAACATCTTGTCATTTTCGTGCAGGAACGAATAAACCAGAATAGCTTTGGACAGCAAACTTATCTTGTCCATCGGACTATCTTGCGGACTCATCAGTTGGAAAGCTTCCTCTAATGCTTGTATTCCTTCTTCATAGCGTAGTGTAGCTATGTAACTGGTCATCAGACAGAGGCATGCTTCCCGCATACCATTTCGGTCGTTTAGCTTCTTAGCTTTCTCGTACATGATCTTTGCTTCATAGATTGCAAATTCTATCTGCTGATTGATCGTGTACATTTCTATCTGCAACTTCTTGGCTTTGAAGTAGTCATTGTAATAGTTATGCTTCTCTGCCAGATTTTCCATTTTGCCCATCCATTGCGTGACGCGCACCAAGTCCAGTTTGTTGAAGAAGTAGATGATATGTTCGTAGGTGGCAAGACTCTGATATCGCAGATTGTTCTGCGCGGTAGCTTCTTGCAATAATTTGTTTTCATAATAAAGGAATACCGGTGTCTGCTGGTCTAACCGGGCAATATCATGCAGCACGTCCAACCGGGTAGAATCGTGTGGAGCAGAGACATAAATGCGCAACAGGCTGTCTTTTACAACAGTACTTCCAGCATTGGCTGATAATAAGCCGGAACTAAAAGCCAGGCATAGTATAATCCACCGCTTCATCATGATTAATCCTCCTTCTTTGAGTTATTGCGTGTCTGGTGTATTGGATGTGTGAAAACGAAACGGGAGCCTCCTGTATAATCCGGATCAATCCATATTTTGCCACCGATATGCTCAATAATTAACTGACAGATAGATAAGCCAAGTCCACTTCCTTGCGCATTTTCATCCAGTTTTTCAAAACGCTGGAATATGCTTGCCTGTTTTTCTTTCGGAATACCGCAACCGGTATCTGTTACAGAGAACAAAGCCATCTCTTCCGATTGCTTTTCCAATTTTAGCGTGATACTACCGTCAGGGGTAAATTTGGTTGCATTGATCAGCAGATTAATCAGCACTTGCTGCAGACGAGAGTCATCTGTTTCAATGTATAATTCTTCCAGTGATGTTTCAAACAATAATTCTGCTTGAGTTTGTTTTACTTTACCTACGGTGTCGGTCACATTTCGGCAAGTTGCCACAGCATCATGTTCTGCTATGCTGAATTGCATTTTTCCAAATTCCAGACTCGACAAGTCGATCACATCATTAATCAATTTCAGCAGAAGTTCGGAGTTCTGTTGGATGATGTCGGTACATTGTCTCCGGGTAGAGTCATCTAAGCCCTCTTCCGTCAGTAATGCAGAAAAGCCGGACAGAGCATTGAGAGGAGTTCGTATCTCGTGACTCATATTTGATAAGAATATACTCTTGGCACGTGTTGCATTTTCAGCATTATGACGCAATTGTTCCAGAGTTTCCGTAGACATTACTACTACTTTCTTCTGTCTTCTAAGCCAGATGGCAAGCATAGAGATGAAAGTCAGTAATCCTAATCCGATGAAGATAAGAACAACAACCATCTTGTTCTGCTGTGCCTTGTTTTCCAGTTCTATCTCATCAACTTGATAAGTAGCTTTCAGTGCATTAATCTGCCGGATATAGCTTTTTGATGCAAGGGTATCAGTAACACTGTATAGTTCCTTATAAATCTGGCAGGCTTCATCAAAGCGCCCCAGCAGTTTATATAAATAGATCTTTTCCGCACAAATCCAGCGGTACTCCAGCGAGCGTTTATTATTGGATACCACTTCCAGAAGCTGGTTATAAAGTGCCAAGGCTTCATCAGCCTTTTCCTTGTCGTGGTAATCGGCAGCCAATGCGCGATAACAGGCAGCAGTGTAATAGTTGATGGAAAACTCATGGGCTATTTCATGAGTATGGTTTTTGTAAATCGAGTCTGCCCGGTGCAGATACTGGAGTGCAGTATCCTGATCTCCCGATGAGATGTAATAAGTTGCATTTTCTATAAGTATGGGGATGGCAAGCGGATGTTCCGGATTCTGTTCAAGAAGCGGATTCAGCTTCTTTACATATTCCATGGCCTCTTCCAGGCGATTCATTTGTTGTAGTTGCGTGGAGATTTTCACCAATAACCGGTAGGTTTGCGGGTTGTTTTCAGGCAGGTAACGCAGTGCATCCATATAAGAAATCAAAGCTTTATCCTGTATGTTGGAGGCCGAATAAGCCTGTCCGACAGCCTGGTTGGAAAGAGCGATACCGAAATTGGATTTTATATCTTTAGCATATTCGTACATTAATCGTGCCCGGTCTATTGCCAGGCTGAGGTCTCCCCGCATGATATATGCATTCACTTCCCACAGAACTAAAGTGAAGTAAGCTTCTTCTGTTTTGGGAGATTTCAGTGTGGGAGCCAGTTCATCGGTCCATGATATAATGCTGTCTATCGGTATGTTGGCATCATAAGGTACCTCTTTGGCTATGAGAGATTGCAAAGCAGCCAGACGTTCTTTGTCTGTACTGATGGCGTATGTTCCTGCTGCAAAAGAAAAGAGCAAAAAGCCTGTTACTGCTGATATTATCGCAATTTTTCTCAAAGTAAAAGATATGTTTTTGTTAGTTCATCCGCAAATGTAATGATAAAACTAAAAAAACAAAAGTATTTGTTGGATAAAAACTGCAATTACTTAATTATAATCATCAATAAAGCTCTAAACCGAATTCTTCTTTCAATTGCATTAAGGCATTATTCTTTTGTGCCATCAACTGGAATTTCTCCACACGGCTGTATGCACGCACTTTTTCAGTAGGGGCACTGACGCGGACAGTCATCGTTGCTTTGCTGTTTTTCAGCCGTTTGCGTAAGTAGCCTTGCAGGGTAGGGATCAAGTCTGTGAATTCTTTGGCTGCAATATCATTTTCCACTACGGCCTCAAATGTAGTTGCATTCAGCATGGTCAGGCGAATAACCTGCATACGCTTGGCAAGGGCGGTTTGCTCTTGGGGCAAGCGTCCGGCGTACTCCTGCCAATAGTAGTTGACATCCTTTTCATTGAAGATAAAATCTTCTTCAGGCTGTGCATTTTGCTGTGCTGCTGATGCTGCAGCTTGTTTTTTTTCTTCTTCTTCACCCCGTGGATGCTTGATTGAGACTCCTAAACCGGACATCTTCATAACAGGGATTTTCTTTTCCTCTTTTCCTTGTGCCATTAATACGGCAGTAGGAGTGGGGCGCATGGCAGCTGTTTGCGAACCAAAAGGCTGTTGGACTTGCGGAGATGCAGGGGCAGCCTGGGCTGCAGGAGCTTGTTGCACCGGCTGGGGTTGTGCCGGAGCGGCAGTTGTTGCTTGCGGTTGGGGCATAGCATGTGCGGCCTGTGGCTGCTGAGCGGCGGCAGGCTGCGAGAATATGGGTTTGATAGATTGTTTAGGGCCACGCCCACCACTGACGTCGTCCCCCTCGGCGGTAAGCTGGGCAATCTGTATCAGAGTCAGTTCCACCAGTAACCGCTTGTTTTTACTGGCGCGGTAATTTAAATCGCAATCATTACAAAGCTTCATAGCGCGATACAGGAAAGGCAGCGGACATTTCTGTGCCTGTGCCTGGTAGCGTTCCCGGATGCTGGCACCCACTTCAAGTAGTGACAAGGTGGCGGGATCTTTGCTCACAAGTAAATCACGGAAGTGGGATGACAATCCTGTTACGAAATGGCTGGCATCGAAACCTTTATTCAGCACATCATTCAGTAACAGCAATGCATCGCTGATCTGGTTTGCCAGAAAATGATCCGTCAAGCGAAAATAATATTCGTAGTCCAGTACATTCAGGTTCTCAATTACACTTTTGTAACTGATGTGCCCACCGGTGAAGCTGACTACCTGATCGAAAATAGACAAAGCATCACGCATACCGCCGTCAGCTTTCAGTGCAATGACATTCAAGGCTTCCGGTTCGGCAGTAATTCCTTCTTTTGAAGCAACATATGCCAGATGGGCAACCGTATCATCCACATTGATGCGGTTAAAGTCATATATCTGGCAACGGGACAAGATAGTAGGCAGAATCTTGTGCTTTTCTGTAGTTGCCAGGATAAAGATGGCATGACGGGGTGGTTCTTCCAGTGTTTTCAGGAAAGCGTTGAAAGCCGAAGCGGACAACATGTGTACCTCGTCGATGATATATACTTTATATTTTCCTATCTGGGGCGGAATACGCACCTGTTCCACCAGTTGGCGGATATCGTCAACGGAGTTGTTGGATGCGGCATCCAGTTCATGGATGTTGTATGACCGCTGTTCGTTGAACGCTGTACACGATTCACATTGGTTGCACGCTTCGCCTTCTGCAGTAGGACTCATACAGTTGATGGTCTTGGCGAAGATGCGGGCGCAAGTAGTCTTTCCCACACCGCGCGGACCGCAGAACAGGTAGGCATGTGCCAGTTTGCCGGTAGCGATGGCATTTTTCAGCGTAGTGGTCAGGGCACGTTGTCCCACTACCGACTCAAAGGTCGTAGGGCGATATTTTCGTGCCGATACGATATAATTTTCCATGATTTGGGATATTCTTGTCCATTACAATTTGTGCAAATGTACATAAAAAAAAGGAATTTCTCAGTTATTCCTCTTATCTTTGTAGGCGAAGAATCCCCTCCCGGTTTCTTTTTAATTATTAATTCTTTAATTATTAATTTGTTTATCAATGGATAAATTAGCGACACTTTGGGCTTTTGTCCGCAGGCGTAAATACTTGATTACGTTTGCTGCATTTGTAGTGGTTGTGGGTTTTCTGGATGAAAACAGCATCGTGCGCCGTATGGGTTATGCGAATGAAATCAGTCGCCTGAATTCTGAGATTGAGAAATACCGGGCAGAATATGAAGAGAATACAGAACGGCTGAACGAGCTGGCTGTAGATTCCGGTGCCATCGAGCGTATTGCGCGTGAGAAGTACCTGATGAAGAAACCGAATGAGGATATTTACGTATTTGAAGAAGACATCGAAAAATGAAATCCCTGATACCTGCTTTGTTTACTGTAGGCGCTTTGATGGTACTGTTTGGTGCTGCCGTCTACATCACCGGCTGGGAGGTTGCTCCCTATGTTTATACAATCGGTGCTACTATGGTGGCATTGGCCCAGATCAATTCTCCTTCCAAGAGTAGCAGGGCCAATGTAAAACGCCTCCGCCGCCAACAGATTTTCGGTGCGTTGCTGTTGGTGCTCACCGGCGCATTCATGTTTTTCACTCACGGAAATGAGTGGATTGTGTGCCTGACGGTTGCCGCCATACTTGAACTATACACTGCTATCCGTATTCCACAGGAGGAGGCTAAAGAATAGTTCATTATTTCATTATGCTATCAATCACTTTATCCAGTACTCCTACATAATAATAAGGAAGGTTAAGCAACCTGAACATTTTTCCGGTACCGGGTTCTTTAACCTCGTCTATACTCATCCGGTTACTCCATACCCTGATGGCTAAATCGTGCGGAGCGTTGGACATGAATAGGTGAAGGGAGCGAAGATGTGCATTTATACCTGATTTTACTTCAATGGGTAATACGTACGGCTGACGTTTCCATACGAAATCGACTTCTGCTGTAGAGTTTCGCTTACCACCAATCCAGTAATATCTTCGTTCAGAGACTTTTGTAGTGTGTGCTAATAGTTCTTGGGCGACTACTTGTTCCGCTATATGCCCTCTATATGCATCGGATATGTCAGATACAGAAAAGACTTCTTCTCGAACTTCGGCTTTGTAATTCATTAATCCGGTATCCAGCCAAATTAACTTGGGGCGACGGCTCAATTGTGCCTCTAAAGGCAAACGATTGTTTAATGTTGGATACACTAATTCTAAAAGCATGGCTTTTTGTATGGTGCGAAATGCTTCTCCCACTTCTCGTGAACGGTATTCCGAACCTCCAAAGCGCTCGAAAGTGATCGTTTCTCCTCCTTTTTGCCATCCGGTTTCCAGGATATGCCTCATTACTTTAGTTTGTGTTTCATTAGGCGAATATTTTTCAATATCATCACTATATGAAGCGATCAAGGCATCATAAATGGTATCCAATGAAAGTAAATCTTTTGTTTGGGCATACACTTTGATGGCTTCCGGCATACCACCTACTATGCAATATTTTCGAAACTCATACATTAATCTTTCATGGATTGCGTCGGCCTTTAATTCTTCTATGGCTTGTTGGTCAAAATCTTCACCTATTCCATTCAGGTATTCCAAAAAAGAACATGGGTGCAGAGTCATATACTCTATTCTGCCTACGGGGAAGGAAATTTTATGATCTATTACATTCTCCAGTAGTGAGCCTGCGGCTATGACGTAAATGTCTGGACGCTTTTCATAAAAGTACCGAAGCATAGCTACAGCCTCGGGAGAATTCTGTATTTCATCAATGAAGAGTAAAACTGTTCCTTGATTGGGACTTTTACGTAAATAAAAAAAGATAGCTTCTATCAGCTTATGTATTTCCTTGTATTGGGTAAATAAGTTCCGGTCTTCTTCCTCGTCCAGGTTGAGTCGTAGGAAACAGTCAAATTCCGTTGCAAAGTTTTCTACTAAAGTTGTTTTACCTACTTGGCGCGCTCCACGCAGAATCAATGGTTTTCTCATAGGATTCTTCTTCCAGGCTTCCAAGTAAGATAATGCATATCTGTATATCATAACTTCCTTGTTAATTGGTTGCTTTTGATGCAAATATAATTCTATTTGTAATAAATCCAAAGCATGAAATGAATTTTCTTGTAATAAATCCAAAGCAAGATCGTGCGTATATTGTAATAAATCCAAAGCAACTAAAAAGTAAATCCCACTCCAATATAGTATCCCAGCTTCTTGGATTGATTCGAATAGTTAAGTTCCGCTTCGATGGGTCCTATAATGCTGTTATAGCAATATCCTATGCTGCCTCCCGCCAATCCATGGGTATTTGTTCCACCAAACAGATTTTCTATTTTGTTGGCTGTCCGTCCGTAACTGCCCCGCACTACGATGTACTGGTTCTTGTAAGTCCGTGCTCTGACTCCCAGCATCCCCGTCAGCATAGCATCCGGACTTATTTCGATGTGATTGATACCCGTGAAAGGAATTTGTTGTTCCATGTATCTTCCCGGCACATTTCCACCTACAAAGTTCGATATCGCCAGCGATTGCGTATTTTTCCCGACTACCCTGCCATATACTGACGGCATGATGGTAAATACCCGGTTCGGTGAGAAATATCCACTCCAATATGTTTGAAATACCGATACGGGACTCCCCGAACCGTAAGCTATCATGTTATCCGTATAGAGCCTGTACGATGCTTCCCATTCCATTCCCTGCGTAGAGAACCGCTGGTTATTCAGACTATTGTACATGACACTGGCCTGATAACTGAGCAAAGCCTTGTCACTTGATTTGGTGATAGAGATATCCGGTCCCGACGGCCAGTCGTGATAATTATACTTCTCAAAATGAATACCTGCCTTGACGAGCAACTTGCACCAGCTTTTCGTAAATCCTATCCAAGCCATGTGATGCACATAAGTCAGATTCATCAGCCGGTCACCTTCTTTATAAAGATTGAAGTCATTATATCCTATCTGATATCCTGTACTGAGGTCCCAATTATTGCGTAGTGAGTACATGTATTCCAGTTGTCCGAAAGTCCGCTTGCCCAGACGGGTAGTGGCGCTTAGTTGCGATTTCTTCTGTTTTCCGAGATATGCCCTTGCATTCAGTAACAATACGGCTAACTCTTCATTATCAAATCTGCCTCCTATATTTATAGTGTTCACCGGCTTTTCATGCGGAGCAATTTGTGCTACGGAGGGGATCGTATCCAGCATGGTGCGCGTTGGTATTTTGAAAGGACCGGGATATTCTGCGCGATACTCCGTGCCGATACCTATTTCTTTTTTCAGTGCAATCAGTTTTTCCCAATCTTTCATGGCGGCCTCTTTGCCCCTGCGCATCAGTGTGTCCAATGCTTCATGGTTGAAGCTTGCTGCCGAGTATCCATCCACATCTACTTGTATGTGGATATTACTGTCTTTTACATTTTTTCTGTAGCTTTCTTCCCCCACCAGGTTTATGATTTGTCCCAGCACGCTCGAGAGGCTTGTCAGCTCATCCGCTTTCATTAATGGATTCTGTACATCGACTCCGATAATAATTTCCGCTCCCATTTGCCGGGCTATATCTACGGGGTAATTATCTATCAGTCCGCCGTCTACCAGCACTTTGCCATTGAGATAAACCGGGGCAAATACCCCCGGAATAGACATGCTGGCACGCATTGCAGTGGCCAGTATACCGTTGTGGAAAACGACCTTGCTGCCATTTACTATGTTGTCTGATACGCAAGCGAATGGGATAGGGAGCCGGTTGAAAGAGATAGAGTCATGATAACCCACTGTCAATTCGGAAAGCAACCGTGATATGTTTCTTCCTTTTATAATCCCTGCATCGGATACATGCGCTGATTTTCCGGCAATCGGAACAGAGAGCAAGTACTGTTCTTCCTTTAGTTTTTCGCTCAGCAATGTAGTTTCCGGATCGGGGGTATCAGACAGCAGAAACTTCCAGTTTTGTGCATTGACAATGCTGTCCAATTGCTGTGGGGTGTAGCCGATAGAGTATAGTCCGCCGACGAGGGCTCCCATACTGGTACCTACTACATAATCTATCGGAATTCCGGCTCCTTCTATCACTTTCAGCGCTCCGATGTGCGCCACGCCTTTGGCGCCACCGCCACTCAGTACTACTCCTACTTTTTTGCGGTTCTGCGCTCCGAGCGTACAGGCAGAAAGCAGGGCAATTATCAATAAAGACAAAGATTTATATTTCATAATTGGTGATTTGTTACTAATCGTTCAGATAAGTAACAAATAAAGTAGGCAAATGGATTTATATAGGAATCTCACCCTTCCCTCTCACTCCTATACCGTATCGGTGATGTTCCCAAATGCCCCTTCACATACTTCCCGAAAAAAGATTGATTCGGGAAGTTGAATTCTTCTGCAATTTCTTTGATGGATTTATCCGAATGTTTCAGCCGGTATTTGATGTGCTCTATGGCAGTCTCATTTATCAGGTCCAGTGGAGCCCTGCCGCACGCTTGCTTAATGACCTTTGAAAAATGCTTGGGCGTATAGCAAAGTGCATCGGCAAAGTAAGTCACAGAACGATGCATACCATTATCTTTCGACAGTAATTCCATGAATTTCCGTAGAATATGGTCAGCCTGCTTGATGCCTTCTTTCGAAAACGCTTTCTCTGATTCGGCAATTTCCTTGTTGAGATAACCCAGCATCTCGCAGAAAAGAGCAGAAAACAGATGTTGTACTACTGCTTTGTGGTAACAATGAGGCTCATCATTTATTTTTGCCATAATTAGCTCTCCGTAGTATTTAAAAATACTGCTATCATTCTCTCTGCTAATAGATTTTATCGGATTGTTGTGGATATGAATGGCGGTGTCCCACGTGTCCTTTTCTACCTTGAGGATACGTTGCAGGAAACGGGTAGAGAACCCTGCAAGCCTTATCTTATATTTAGGACTCATCATCGTATGTCCGATAATGGTGTTAGGGAGACCCAGTAGTAAATCGCCCGGTTGCAATTGGTAAGTCTTATTGTTGATGTCCAGTTGAATGCACCCTTCTATGCAGACGGCAATGAGGAAACATTCCAGTCTGACTATCTCATTACTATAAGGTATTCCATCCAGACTGTTCACTATCGCGAAGTCATCGTCTAAATAGTCAAGAATATGCTGACTGTTCTTAAAGTCTTCAATGGTAATGGTCTTAATGTTCTCTTTTTCCATATTATTTCCTTTTTTCTTTTTGCAAAGTTGGTGAATTATGGGGAAAACGGGATGTCCTATAAGCCTTTAATTTTGTCCTATATGTTGCTTATTGATAATTAGTTAGCCTTAAAAATGGTAAATAACGAAAATGGAACATTCTTGGGGGAAAATTGGTCACTATGTCTTTGTTCCTTTCTCCTACATTTGTCCCAGTTTTAACAAATGACAATTAAGAGAAAGTATGATTACAGTGAACAAAAAATGGTTACGGCTGATAGGGATTGTCGGTTGTACAGTGTGGATGGCATCTTGCAAGCAGGCAACAGATGCGGGAGTGAAACCTTCTTATGCAACAATGAAAGTAGAAGCGGCGGATAAGGAGCTTTCCACCTCATATTCGGCTACGATTCGCGGGCGGCAGGATATCGACATCTATCCGCAGGTATCGGGTACTATCGAAAAACTTTGTGTAACCGAAGGGCAGACAGTGCGTCGCGGACAATTACTTTTCGTTATCGATCAGATTCCGTACAGAGCTGCGCTCAAAACTGCCACCGCCAACGTAGAGGCTGCACGTGCTGCAATGGCTACCGCCGAACTCACCTACAAGAGTAACAAAGAACTGTATGCGCAAAAAGTAGTTTCAGAGTTTAGCCTGAAAACGGCTGAGAATACATTCCTCACTGCCAAAGCACAATTGACGCAGGCCGAAGCACAGGAAACAAATGCCCGCAACAACCTCTCCTATACTGAAGTGAAAAGTCCCAGTGACGGAGTGGTAGGTGCATTGCCCTATCGTGCAGGTGCATTGGTTAGTGCCAACATACCTTATCCGTTGACTACGGTTAGTGATAACTCGGATATGTATGTCTATTTCTCCATGAATGAAAATCAGTTGTTGGCTCTTACCCGCCAGTACGGTAGCATGGACGAAGCATTGAAGAATATGCCGGAAGTGGAATTGGTATTGAATGATAATTCGGTATATAATAAGAAAGGTATAATAGAATCCATCAGCGGAGTTATCGACCGCCAGACAGGTACTGTAATGGCGCGTGTAGTATTTCCTAATGAATCACGCCTGCTTCATAGCGGAGCATCCGGCACAGTAGTGGTGCCGAGCATTTATAAAGATTGCATTGCCATTCCGCAGGGAGCCACTGTGCAGATGCAGGATAAGGTAGTAGTATATAAGGTAGTGGATGGTAAAGCCGTCTCTACGTTGGTCACAGTATCCGGCATCAGCGACGGACGCGAATATGTGGTGCTGAGCGGACTGAATCCCGGTGATGAAATCGTATCAGAAGGTGCCGGGTTGATGCGTGAGGGTACACAAGTTAAATAAGAAGGAGACTGAATTATGAAAGGAAACATATTTATAAAGCGGCCGGTGATGGCTATATCCATCTCCGTGCTGATTCTGGTCATAGGGCTTATTTCGCTCCTTACGCTGCCGGTAGAGCAGTATCCTGACATTGCGCCTCCTACGGTATATGTAAGCGCCCAATATACGGGTGCCGATGCTGAGGCAGTGATGAACAGCGTTATCATGCCGCTGGAAGAAAGTATCAATGGTGTGGAGAATATGATGTATATCACCTCCACAGCTTCCAATTCCGGTCTGGCTATTATACAGGTTTACTTCAAACAAGGAACCGACCCCGACATGGCCGCGGTAAATGTACAGAACCGTGTAGCCAAGGCACAGGGATTGCTGCCCGCCGAGGTAACCAAAATCGGTGTAAGTACGCAGAAACGCCAGACCAGCTTCCTCCAGATCGGTGCTATGGTCTGCAACGATGGACGTTACGATCAGACCTTCCTTGCCAACTATCTGGATATTAACGTACTTCCCCAGATCAAACGTATCGAAGGGGTAGGAGACGTTATGGAGTTGGGTGATACCTATAGTATGCGTATCTGGCTGAAGCCGGAGCGGATGGCACAATACAGTCTGGTTCCTTCGGACATAACTGCCGTGCTGGGCGAACAGAACATTGAAGCTCCTACCGGTTCGTTGGGCGAAAGTTCCAAGAATGTGTTCCAGTTTACCATGAAATACCGCGGTCGGTTGAAGAGCGTGGAAGAATTTCAGAATACGGTGATCCGTTCGCAGAGCGACGGCTCTGTGCTCCGCCTGAAAGACGTGGCCGATGTGCAACTGGGCACAATGACCTATAGTTTCCGTAGTGAAATGGATAGTAAACCTGCCGTTCTCTACATGGTATTCCAGACGGCAGGTTCCAATGCAACCGCTGTGAATAAAGAAATCACCGCCCAGATGAAGCAGATGGAAAAGAGCCTTCCGGAAGGAACCGAATTTGTTACGATGATGAGCTCGAACGACTTCCTTTTCGCTTCTATCCATAATGTGGTGGAAACACTGATTATTGCTATCCTTCTGGTTATCCTGGTGGTATACTTCTTCTTGCAGGACCTCAAGAGTACGCTCATTCCGTCCATCTCCATCATAGTGTCGCTGGTGGGTACATTTGCCTGCCTGGTGGCTGCCGGATTCAGTCTCAACATCCTGACGCTGTTTGCATTGGTGCTCGCCATCGGTACGGTGGTGGATGATGCCATTGTGGTGGTGGAAGCGGTGCAATCCAAGTTCGATGCCGGATATAAATCGGCTTACCTCGCTACCAAAGATGCGATGGGAGATGTAACGATGGCTATCGTTTCTTGTACCTGTGTGTTCATGGCTGTGTTTATTCCTGTGACGTTCATGGGTGGAACCTCCGGCGTGTTCTATACACAGTTTGGTATCACGATGGCAACTGCCGTAGGTATCTCTATGATTTCGGCTCTGACGTTGTGCCCGGCTCTGTGTGCCATCATGATGCGCCCGTCGGACGGAACCAAGAGCGCCAAGAGTATCAACGGCCGGGTGCGTGCAGCTTACAATGCTTCATTCAATGCCGTGCTGGGTAAATATAAGAAAGGTGTGATGTACTTCATCCGTCACCGCTGGATGGTGTGGACCTCATTGATAGCGGCTGTTGTATTGCTGGTTTATCTGATGAGTACTACTAAGACAGGGCTTGTTCCGCAAGAAGACCAGGGTGTCATCATGGTGAACGTCAGCATCTCTCCGGGAAGCACGCTCGATGAAACAACGAAGGTAATGGATAAGCTCGAAAGTATTCTTCAGGATACGCCCGAAATAGAACATTATGCCCGCGTAGCAGGCTATGGACTTATATCCGGCCAGGGAACTTCTTACGGTACCATTATTATCCGTCTGAAGGATTGGAGCGAGCGAAAAGGAAAAGATCATAGTTCGGATGCAGTGGTTGCCCGCCTCAATGGGCAGTTCTACGGTATCAAGGAAGCACAGATATTCAGTTTCCAGCCGGGTATGATTCCGGGTTATGGTATGGGTAACTCTATCGAGCTGAACCTTCAGGACCGGACCGGTGGCGATATGGCAACGTTCTACCAGGCAGTGATCGATTACCTTGGTGCTTTGAACCAGCGTCCTGAAGTAGATATGGCTTATACCGCTTACGCCATTAACTTCCCGCAGGTATCGGTAGAAGTCGATGCAGCCAAATGTAAGCGTGCAGGAATTTCTCCGGGTGCAGTGCTCGATGCGTTGGGTAGCTACTGTGGTGGTGCATACATTTCCAACTATAACCAGTTTGGTAAAGTGTATCGTGTGATGATGCAGGCTTCACCTGAGTATCGCCTGGACGAGCAGTCACTGGACAACATGTTTGTACGCAATGGCGCAGAAATGGCTCCGGTAAGCCAGTTCGTGACACTGAAGAAAGTGTTGGGGCCGGAAACCACCAACCGTTTCAACCTCTACAGCTCCATTGCAGCCAATGTGAACCCTGCCGAAGGTTACTCTTCGGGTGAAGTGCAAAAGGCTATCGAAGAAGTGGCTGAACAGGTTCTGCCTACGGGCTACGGATATGAATACGGAGGTATGGCTCGTGAAGAAGCAAGTACCGGTGGCGGACAGACGATTTTCATCTATGCCATTTGTGTATTCCTGATCTATCTGATTCTGGCATGTCTTTACGAGAGTTTCCTGGTACCGTTTGCCGTTATCTTCTCCGTTCCGTTCGGATTGATGGGATCGTTCCTCTTTGCCAAGTTCCTCGGACTTGAAAACAACATCTACCTGCAAACGGGTGTGATTATGTTGATCGGTCTGCTGGCCAAGACGGCTATCCTGATTACGGAATATGCCATAGAACGTCGCCGTAAAGGTATGGGTATTGTGGAGTCTGCTTACTCTGCCGCACAAGTCCGTCTGCGTCCTATCCTGATGACGGTACTGACGATGATCTTCGGTATGCTTCCGTTGATGTTCTCTTCCGGTGCAGGTGCCAATGGTAACAGTTCACTGGGTACGGGTGTTGTAGGCGGTATGCTTGTCGGAACGCTGGCTCTGCTCTTCGTGGTACCTGTGTTCTACATCATCTTCGAGTTCCTGCAGGAAAAAATCCGTCCGCCGATGGAAGAAGAAGCAGACGTGCAGGTGTTGCTTGAAAAGGAGAAGAGTGAAGCTGAACGAAGTAGTAAATAAATGAAAGGAGGAATGATGTATCAAGGTGAAATATTCTGGATAGAGCAGGTGGTGGCATATTGCATTGCCTTGATTCTATGGTGCATTATTGATAAGATCAATTCCCGGAAACATATTAAAGATACTGAAGAATGAAAAAACAAATCATCACATTAGCTGTCACCGGCCTGCTGCTGAGCGGTTGTGGCATCTATACCAAATACGAGCCCGTTACTTCTGTCCCCGACCAGCTTTATGGTGGGGAAGTAGTGGCCGAAGACACTGCCAGTCTGGGTAATATGGATTGGCGGGAGCTCTTTACCGATCCTCATTTGCAATCCCTCATCGAGCAGGGATTGCAGAATAACACCGACTATCAGTCTGCCGAGCTTCGCGTAGAAGAGGCACAGGCCACGCTGATGTCTGCCAAGCTTGCTTTCCTGCCTGCCTTTGCTCTTGCTCCGCAGGGCACTGTGAGCAGCTTCGATACGCATAAGGCTACACAGGCTTATTCACTGCCCGTTACTGCCAGTTGGGAGCTGGATGTTTTCGGCCGTATGCGCAATGCCAAGAAGCAGTCCAAGGCATTGTATGCCCAGAGTCAGGACTACCGCCAGGCTGTGCGTACCCAATTGATTGCAGGAATAGCCAATACTTACTATACGCTGTTGATGCTGGACGAGCAACTCGCCATCTCCCGGCAGACGGAAGAGGCATGGAAAGAAACCGTGGCATCCACCCGCGCCCTGATGAACGCCGGAATGGCGAATGAATCGGCCGTATCGCAGATGGAAGCTACTTACTATCAGGTACAAGGCTCTGTGCTCGACTTGCAGAAGCAGATCAGCCAGACCGAGAACAGTCTTGCCCTTTTGCTTGCCGAAACACCCCGCCATTACGAACGTGGCAGTTTGCAGCAGCAGCAATTCCCCGCCGACTTCTCGGTAGGTATTCCTGTGCAGATGCTTTCCGGGCGACCGGATGTCCGTAGTGCCGAACGTTCGCTCGAGGCAGCATTCTATGGTACGAATCAGGCTCGTTCCGCTTTCTATCCTTCCATTACTTTAAGTGGAAGTGCCGGTTGGACGAACTCGGCAGGAAGCATGATTCTCAATCCGGGCAAGTTTCTGGCATCTGCTGTAGGTTCATTGACGCAGCCGCTTTTCAATCGGGGGCAGGTTGTGGCTCAATACCGCATTGCCCGTGCACGGCAGGAAGAGGCTGCACTTGGCTTCCAGCAGAGCTTGCTCAATGCAGGCAGTGAGGTGAACGATGCCTTGACGGCTTACCAGACCAGCCAGGGGAAGAAACTACTGTTGGATAAACAGGTTGCTTCTCTGCAAACTGCCCTGAAAAGTACTTCTTTGCTGATGGAGCATGGTAACACCACCTATCTGGAAGTGCTTACGGCCCGGCAGACTTTGCTAAGTGCGCAACTGTCGCAAACAGCCAATCATTTTACCGAAATACAAAGCTTAATTAATCTGTTCCAAGCATTGGGAGGAGGACAAGACTAAATCTCTGTATTATACTCTCTTTCTGTTACATTACTTCTATGAAAGAAGAGTCGCCCGGAAGGTGTTCCGTGGCGGCTCTTTGTGTTTTGATGTTTATCCGATAAAATTACGATCTATCTGCTATTGTCCTATTTTAAATATTTATATAAAGAAGGTTTATGCATATACACGTACCTTATTATCTATCTTTCCTTTTTTTATTGTCAGTGTTTTGCAAGGTGAAAAAACTGAGTATAAAATCCTGCGAAATTACGATATTCCGGTGAAGTATTACTAATTTTGTATTCGATATGTTATCATATTATAAATAAACAATTTTCAAATAGTACAATTATGGCTAAAAAAATCCTATTGAGGATGTGAAGCTTTTCCGTGGGAAAGGTTTTCATGTTGTTTTTGAGAAAGAGAGTGAAGAATTGCACCGCGCAATGGAGTGTTTGTCGCAGTGTCACAGTTGTTTACGTGTGGAATATGAAGAGCGTATACTTTTCTTGACTCCATTTGTACATCTGCTTGTCAGCCGGAATGGGGGAGAAGGACTGCATGGAGCCCGCTTGCTTGCTAATACTTTACATCTGCTTATAGACTTCATGGATGCGGACGGTAGTGGTAATGTGTTGAATGTCAAAAGCATTGAAGATGAACTGTATAAGTTGTATTCTGAACTTTATCCAAAGGAGTGATTTCTTCTTCTTTTTTTGACTTTCAAATAGGGTAAAAACGGCTTTTTTCGCGAAAAGCCGTTTTTGGTATATTGGTGTATATATCGGATCTTTGCAGAGTCAAAAAGATAAATTATTTAAAACAGAATTAAGCAGAAATGAATAAGCACTTTTACCTTAAACATGAGATTATGGCTTTCAATGATCCCCGCGTCCAGAACATGCTTCGTCAGGAAGGCGGCAAGGCTTACGGCGCCTACTGGTATATAATGGAAAAACTGAGCCTGCTGCCTGATATGGAAGCGGAGCTGAAATACCTGAAACCTTTTGCCACTCGTAATTTTACCTATCCTTATATGATGAAGATCGTCACGAAATTCGGTTTGTTCACCGTCACCGACAGTTGTTTTTCACCTGTGCAGCTCAATACGAAATGCGTTGCAGAACCGCAAAAAGCAGAAGAAAACACTGTGGAAAACAGTGGGCAAAATGGCAAAAAGTACCCGGACAATGATGTAAAACCGGGCAAAAATGCCGGCTTTTCGACGAAAAACAGGCAGACAATGGACAAAAATCGCGATGGAAATGAATCTGAAATAAATTGCAATACTCCGAATATCAGTGTTTTATCGAATGAAAATCTACAGCATAAAGAGAATATAAGAGATATAATAACAACAGCAGCAAAAGAAAAAGAAATATCTGCTGCTGCTATTGATCGTAATGATACCGGTGTCCCTGCCGATACCGGTGTCTCCGCCAATGCTTCCGTTTCTCCTTTTTCCGGCGGTAGTGTCCTTCACGCCATTCGTCCCTGGCAAGAATTGGTGGACGGGCTGTGCCTGGAGAGCAGTTGGGCGGAAATTGCCTGCATGAAATCCGGCTATGGTGGTTTGTTGAGCCGTCACTTCAAAGAGGCCGTAGGCTTCTTCAAACAGCACATCCTGCTCTACGACAAGGGCCCGTCCTTGCTGAACAGCAGTGACATACACCAGTATTTTGCTAACTTCACGGCTCCCGGCAGCCGTACCTCAGCCTTCCTGCATGCAGAGCTTTTGAAGCTGGAGGTTGCCGAGCAAAGCCATTCCCTCGACCCTTACCGCTTCGAGAAGCGTATCGGCGGGCAGCGTACCTACATGGGTTGCCCCATCCCCGACGAAGCACCTCCCCGTCCGGAAGACAATGCTATCTGGAACGACCGGACGAAGCAATGGATTCTTCCCCGGCTTCGAAGCAAAGCGGCCTCGTGAAGCGACGAAATCCGTCTCACGGGACGGGATGAGCTCGCCCCGTGAGACGAAAAAAATCCTTCCACGGGACGAAAACAACGCCCTCATGAGGCGAAAATATGTTCTTTTGTCTAAAAAAAACTCCGTCAAATACACTACAATGAGAGATTTCCATTCCCTCGGCATCGACGTCAACCGACGCACTGCCGGCCACATCAAAACCACTTGCCCCCACTGCACAGAAACCCGCCATAACAAGCGTGACAAATCCCTTTCCGTCAATCTGGACGACGGTAAGTTCCTTTGCCACCACTGCGGCTGGAAAGGCTGTGTCCCCGACGAAACGGAACTCCGCGAACGCCGCCAAAGGGCGGAGTCGCGCAAACGGCAGCAAGTACCTCCCGCCCATTTTCGCCGCCCGACCTTCGACCCCACCCGGCTGACACTTAGCGAAAAGACCGAGCACTACCTCGTTTCCACCCGCTACCTGTCCCAGTCCGCCATCCGCGACCTGCGGATCACCGAACAGGAAGAATTTATGCCCCAGTCCGGCAAACTGGAGAACTGCATCTGCTTCAATTACTTCGAAAGCGGTGAATTGGTTAACACCAAATTCCGAAGCGGACAGAAGCATTTCAAAATGGTGAAGGATGCTGAACTCATCCCCTACAACATAGACTCCATACTGGACACACCCGAATGTATCATCACCGAGGGTGAACTGGATGCTGCCTCGTTCGTCACCATCGGCCGTCGGGATGTCGTATCCGTGCCCAGCGGTGCCAACAGTAACCTGACCTGGCTGGACCGTTTCATTCCCACTCACTTTGAAGATAAGAAAACCATTTATATCGCCGTGGACGAGGATTCCGCTGGCCTGAAACTGCGCGATGAGCTTCTCCGCCGCTTGGGAACGGAGCGTTGCCGGATCGTGCATTTCGGTCCGGGCTGCAAGGACGCCAATGAGCATCTGGCTCAATTTGGTGCCGAGAGTCTTGGCATCTGCATAGAGCAGGCTGAGGAAATCCCTTTGGAAGGAGTCTTCACTGCCGAAGAGCTCGCCGGGGAGCTGCGTGCCCTCTACGAGAATGGCATGAGTAGTGGTGCCGATACCGGTTGGGAGAATTTCGATAAATATTGTACGCTCGAGCTTCAGCGTCTGCTGTTAATCAGCGGCCGTCCCGGTGACGGTAAGTCGGAATGGTTGGACGAGCTGGTAATGCGCCTTTGCCTGCGCCACCAGTGGAAGGTTGCCTATTTCAGCCCCGAGAATATGCCCATCGTGTATCATCACCGTAAGTTGATTGAGAAGTTGACGGGCTTCGGCTTCAATCCCAGTGTCGGGATGACGGAGGAGCTTTACCAAAAGTCTGTGCAGTTCCTTACGGAAAATGTGTGCCACATCCTTCCGGGCGATGAGGATTATTCCATAGACACGATCCTGCAGAAAGCCCGCGGGTTGGTAGTGCGTAAAGGTATCCGTATCCTGGTTATCGACCCGCTGAACCGCATCGACCAGCGCCTCCCGCCGGGACAGACGGAGCTTCAATACCTGTCTTCACTGCTGAACAGTCTGAGCCGCTTTGCCACGCACTACCATTGCCTGGTCATCCTTGTAGCCCATCCGCGCAAGATGAACCGCAATCCGCTGACGGGTGTCACGCCCTGTGTGGGGATGTATGACATCTTCGGTTCCTCGGATTTTTATAACAAGGCCGATTTCGGTATCATCGTGGAACGTGACGATCAGAAAGGATTGGTGACGATACATGTTGAGAAGGTGAAGTTCAAGCATCTGGGTACTCCCGGCAATGCGACTTTCGTGTATAACATCGTAAACGGGCGCTACTCGCCTTGCGAAGAGGGGGCGGGTGATAGGCCCGGCCCCATAAATACGCAGTTTGACAATAAGGCGTGGATTTAAGGTTCTCCCAACGCTTCTACGATGAGCCGCACCTGCTTCGGGGTGTACCTCCTTGCACTGCGGCTCATTCCTGTTTCCAAAAGTTTCTGTTCCAGTCCGGGTGCTTTACGAATCCAGATGTTGAATTCCTTGACGGCGCTTGCCTGTTGTACGTTGTGGATATAGAGACAGGCGAGTTCGCCTTTTCCGTAACTACGGATGGGGAATACCTCTTCTGTAGAGAGGTTTGCATCAGATTTTGTCATAATTAAAGTTTAAGTTTATGGGGTTTAAATATGACGTAAAGTTACTGATTTTTCGTGAATAATACAACTCTTTAAGAGGGGAATATTATGATTTGTAGATACTTATGCCTACCCGGTCGATATGCTCTCTTAGAGCTTTGTTTGTGATGTGTTCGTAAATCACCACGTCTACGAAGTAAGGTAATAAAGACTCTTCAAAGGCGGTGAGCAGAGCGGATAATGTGTCTTTAGAAACCGGTCCTTTAACAGCAAGGTCGATGTCAGAACCGGGTTTAAAGTTTCCTTTAGCCCGCGAACCAAAAAGAATGGATTCCTGCACTTCAGCAAATTGTGAAAGAATATCTGTGATCCACTTTCCGTTTGTTGCACTTATGCCATATTTATTCCAGTGAGTTTCATTCATCGGCTCTGGCTTTGAAATTAGTGTAGAATTCTTGCAGGATAAAGAAGTAGCGTTCGTAGATATCTCTGAGAACACGTACAATGATTTCATCATCATAGATGTGAACGGTCAGATTCCGGTCTGCTAATGCCTGTAACCAGTCTTCGGCATTTGTGATATATCCGCTTTGAAATCCTTGCCGGATTGTTTCGCGTGGAGAGCGCAAAAGAAATCCTTCCATTTCCAGATAATCTTTCAATGTTTTCCAGGCGAGTTCAAATGTATATTCGTATGTCTGTACAAGCCCGGATTGCAACAGGTCGTCATCGGGGGTAATCCGGACTATTTCTATTGCACGCGATAAACGATGGAACGCTTTCTCGTAATTTTGAAAACGTTGTTTCCATCGAATATCTTGATTTTTGGTTTCTAAAATCTCCATCTTGTTATACTATTTATATCTGATAATGTCAATTACTACACAAATATAGTGCATTTGTTTCACCTTACAATAATTTATTAATGCTTTATTGTTCCCATTGCTTCCCCAACCGGACTGAACCGGAATTCCTTTCATCACCCTGTCGTACCTTTGTTTCACCGAATCGGAAAAGGAAGATCGCCGCGGGATTTTCTCTCTTTTCGCTTCAGGCGACAGGAACTTATTTTTTATAACTTAAACCTTTTTAATTTTATGGCAGTAATTGTAGAGCGCACCTTGCGCCACAGGAAAGTCGGGGATGTCTCGTCTCCTAAACTGAATTACCTGAAGCGTAAAGCTCGCACCTCCAGGTTGTATGACATCAAGCGCCTTTCCCAGGAAATCGAAGAAATGGGCGGCATGTCTGCCGAGGACGTGGAGCATGTAATGAAAGCTATTGTGCGTAACCTGAAACGTAAGTTGACGGACGGGGACAGTGTGAAACTGGATGGCTTCGGAGTGTTTTATACCACCTTTCATAGTGTGGGAACTGAGAAAGCCGAGGATTGTGTGGTGAAGAATATCGATAAGGTGAATATTCGCTTCCTTACGGATAGCAGTCTGAGACTGGTGAACGAGGCGAATGCCACCACTCGAAGTGCGCCCAATAATATTACCTTCCAGCTTTATAGCCCGAAAGACGAAGATGGCAGTTCTTCCGGTGGCAACTCCGGCGGTGGTGATTCCGGCGGCGACGGCGGGATTGAAGATGATCCGCTGGGATAGGATCCAAAGCCGGAGGCTTTGGAAATTAAAGAATTAAAGAATTAAAAATTAAAGGCTGCGCAGCCTGCTTATCATTTATCACTAATCGCTAATCACTAAAAAAACTCTCTTATGAAGAAAACGACTTGGGACAAGATTTTGAAAATTGTAATTGCTGTAGCTTCTGCTGTATTGGGTGCGCTGAGTGCGCATGCGATGACAGTATAATCTTTTATCTATGAGAAAAATTGATTTAATCGTGATTCATTGCAGCGCCACCCGCGTTGACCGTTGTTATACGGAATATGATTTAACCACAGACCACCTGCGCCGGGGCTTCTCCGGTGCAGGTTATCATTATTATATAAGGAAGAACGGGGATATCAAAAGTCTTCGTCCGGTAAAAACGCCCGGTGCACATGCGAAAGGCTACAATGCGCACTCAATAGGTATATGTTATGAAGGCGGGTTGGATACGAACGGTCGTGCTTCCGATACGAGAACCGATTTCCAGAAACATTCCCTCCGTGTATTGGTTATGTTGCTATTGCGGGATTATCCCGGTAGTAGGGTAGTGGGTCATCGTGATCTTAGCCCCGACCTGAACCATAACGGTGAAATAGAACCGGAAGAATGGATAAAAGAGTGTCCTTGCTTCCATGCTTCCACTATTTTGCAAGATCCCCCGCCTCAGAATCCTGCTTATTTATAATAATACTATCTAAAATCCCCTTTACGCGCGTGCACGTATATGTATTATGTGTAGTCTCTTACTACTATTTTCCCTCCCTCTCAAAAATATGTTCTACAACATCCTTATTAATCAACGAGTTACAAAATTGTTTCAAAAAACATGCGAAAAAATGATAGATATATTTGGAGTGAATAGATATATCCGCTACTTTTGCACCCGCTTTCCAAGAGACGGAAAGCCTTGAAATTGACATTCTGACAGAAACGGATACTGAACTCCAGCAAATTTCTCTTCTTTTGCTCTTATTCTAACCAAGAATAACGCTGCTGAAAAGAAATTTGAAAAAAAACTTCCGAAACATTTGGAAGTTATCTGATAAAGTTCTTACCTTTGCACCCGCTTTTGTAGAAAAGCAATTTAAGAATTGACTTCCTGACAGAAACGGTGCTAAGAACGTTTTCTTCTTCTTTTACCTCCCTTTCGATAAGAGAGATGACGAGAAAAAGAAAAAAGAAAAAAACTTCCGAAAACATTTGGAAGATATGCTTAAAAGTTCTTACCTTTGCATCCGCTTTCTGAAAAGAAAAGCAGTTTAAAAAAGAAGCGATCTTTGAAGAATTTACATAAACAATACAAGTAGTACAAGAGCAGGTGCTTCGCAAATTAATAATTAAAAATTAATAATTAAAGCGCAGCATCTGGGTATAAAAAAAAGAACCGTCAAGTAACTTATCTATATAGGTAATTTGAAGACTTTTAATAAACCGAGCGTCCTGAACAGAGCAAAACACTGTCGCATTTTAATTATTAATTTTTAATTATTAATTTGCGCAGTCACAATACTTTTACAATGAAGAGTTTGATCCTGGCTCAGGATGAACGCTAGCTACAGGCTTAA